>Ga0082335_1000012_pt1 | contig 725798 bp, 539 predicted proteins | sample Subgrocontami58m_FD_72375 | JGI IMG/M metagenome (GOLD analysis project Ga0082335, IMG submission 72375) | Subsurface groundwater microbial communities from S. Glens Falls, New York, USA - GMW37 contaminated, 5.8 m (SPADES assembly) (version 2) ... | reverse complement strand
GCTCCCCCCCAGACGGCTTCGCCAAGACAAAATCATTCACCCTCGTGGAAGGCGCTAACCGCCTGGTAATAACCGAGACAGACTCGGCAGGCAATTCATCGAGCGTATCTTACGATGTTACCCTCGACACGATACCGCCAAACGTAGTAGTTACATCGACAGTACCGGCATTAACCAATGTTCCGGTCCTTGTCATTCAGTACACGGTCGAGGGCATAGATAAATTTAAGATGTTCAGCCTGTCTGAAGGGATAAACCACATATCTTTCAGCGAGTCCGATCCCGCGGGAAATATTACGACAAAGGCATATGACGTCACTCTGGATACGATCCCGCCCAATATAGTAATTACAAGCGCTCCTACGATAACAAGGACAAGTCCGGTGACCGTTCGCTATACATCCGACGGGACCGCGAAGACAAAAATATTTAATCTTGTTGAGGGTGTAAACAGCCTGTCTATAACCGAGACAGACGCGGCAGGCAATTCATCCACGAGGCAGTTCGATATCACCCTGGATACGATCCCGCCTGTCATAGTATTTAAGTCCGATATACCGCAAACGGTGGTAAATATCTACACGTTCATACTCGAATATACCGTGGACGGAGCCGTAAAATTCAAGACATTCAACCTGGTGAAAGGCAATAACCATATGACCGTTACAGAGGCCGATCTAGCCGGAAACCAGTCCCAGCGGTCATTCGATATCTATCTGATAGTCGATAACCCACCGGTAATCAGCCCCATAATGCCGCTCGTTGTAAAGGATGGCCAGACGCTTATATTCACGGTAATGGCTACGGACCCGGACGGAGATAAACTCACCTATTCCGCTTCTAATATGCCTGACGGGGCCGTCTTTGACGCGGTTACGCATAAGTTCACATGGACCCCGGCATACAGGCAGGCAGGGATATATGGCGTCATCTTTACCGTATCCGACGGAGTCCTGCAGAATAACCAGACCGTTTCGATATCGGTCGTTTTCAACGACTCGGATAACGACGGCCTCCCCGACGCGTGGGAGATGGAACAGTTCGGGAACCTGAACCAAAATGCCGCCGATGATACTGACGCGGACGGCCTGACGAACGCCGAAGAATACAGGTCAATGACCGATCCTAACGCGCAGAATCCGAACGTGGCTCTCTATAAGAGTTATGTCATGGATCCCCCTCCGAATTATACCCTTTCAGGGGATAATTACCACCCGGTCCCGGAGACGTATCCTCACAGGGCCATGCATCATGACGCAACCGATCTTACCGATGGAGAGCATGTGCCTTCCGGCTCTACATGGGGATGGCCCGAAGGTGTGGGGTGGCAGTCCAGCAAATATGCGGTAATGACGTTCGATCTCGTTTCGGACGCGCCTATATCCACCATAAAGTACTATACTTCCGCGCAGTATGGCAATGTGGGGTGGCAGAAGAACATATATGTCCTGGCCAGCGCCGACGGTATCAATTACTATCTGATAGCGGATATGGCAGCCGACAGCCCTCCGCCGGCACTCGCGGCGTCCGACGCGCCTCCGATCGTAAATCATACATATGTTTCCGCCGGCCTTAACACGCATGGAAGATATGTAAGGCTCGTCGTATTCCCCGCGGATGGTTTTAACAGTCTCGATGAGGTGGAGATATACTCCGGAGGACAGAATGCCCCTTATGGCGGCATGGCCATATCAGCGGACCATAACGATACATTGACGTGGTTAAAACTGCAGACGAGGCTCTATACTGATATAGAGATATTGCGTATAAAGGCCTACAGCGCGTCCCTGAATATAGATTCGGAGCTCGACTTCATAGGCAGGAGGGCGGACGAATTCGACGATCATTTCAATGAGATACCGTCCTTTAAGACCATCGTTCCTATTGCTTCCATACAGCCGGATTCGGGATTCGATTCGATCGGCCAGATCCAGCGCGATCTGATAGGATTGAACGCGCTCATACTGGCCGCCGAAGGATATTCCGGCCTTGTCGTCTGGAAAGGCAATAAGTGGGATCCTGTGGATGTATACTCTTCGCCGGCAGGGCCGCCGCTATCGGAATTGCAGATGCGGATGATGAACGGCGAGAGGAGGGGGGAGGTTATAACCTTGACGAATGCCGATGACGCGGATAAGAACGTTCTTATAAATATTTCCGGATTTGGAGGGGACGATAATCCTTCCTGGATTAAGGTCTACAAAGCGCAATGCACGGATACCTTTGACAATGTGATGATGTCGGACCTTCTCATCGAGCCGGAGAAAGGCGCCGGCGGATACAGCGTACCGGTGCCGGCCGGTATGACCCAGCAGTTATGGATAGAATTCGCTCCGCAGTCATTAAGCCAGAGGAGTAACGCCGGAACGATATTCATAGATGACGGGGGACCGGCTTCATTTGTGAATATCAACCTGTCAGTATCGGGTTATAAGTTTACCGACAAGCTGACATTGTCGCTTGGGATGTGGGATTATTACGAACGGGCCGTCCCGACAGCCAATTTGCCCCTGTACGATCTTAACTCGAGCAATTACCAGGAAGTGAGGCAGATAATGCAGGGCACAAAGTATGACGGCTATTGGGCGACGAATGCCTGCGCGTCAGCGGCCGATTTTACGCGTTTCGACGCATGGGTGGCCGAGCTTCCGGACGCTCCCGTCTACTACATATTTGTAAACGCCGCTGAAAACGGAGATTTTGACGGGACGAACATGTATACGGACCTTGCCGCTTTCCAGGCAAAGGTCAGGGCATGGGCCGAGGCATGGGAGGACCATCTCGTTTCAATGGGCATGGAACCGGACCGCGTTGCGTTCCTCATTATCGATGAACCTTATACCGAGACCCGCGAAAAGGCCGTTATAAACTGGGGAAAAGCCCTGAGAGACAGGCCCGCCAGATACGCCTCGAAGGTCCTGTTGTTTGAGGACATGACCCTGGCGGATCCCGCCGCCGTCGTTACGCTTGGAGGGGACGACGTCTTCAGCGTTTCGGACATACTTTGCCCGAAAGACTCGGACCTGGTAAAGACCGAAAGCCTTTATCACAGGCTCGATTTCTACGCGGACCAGAGGGTCTCGCAGGGAAAGAGACTTGCCTTTTATTCGGTAACGAACCGCCTGGTCGACCCTTATTCATCCAATCTTGTGCGCGAATGGCTGGCTTTCAAATACGGCGCTTACGCGGTGAACTATTGGTCGCTGATAGATTCCGGGCAATGCACGAACATGAACGAATATACCGCAAAGACGGAGATCCGTACCCCGGCGTATTTTGACGGCTCTTCGGTGCGTACGAGTAAGCACCTTGAAGCCATATTTGAGGGCAGGCAGGACTATGAATACCTCTTAATCTTAAGGATGTTAATAGATCATATGAAGGATAAGCAGGCAGGCGACCCGCTGATCTCCGCGGCGGAAACTACCATTGACTCCGCTGTCGCGGAAGTGGTATCGCATCTATTCTCGAACGACGTAACCCATTACGATAGTATTATAGAGTGGGAGACACCAAAAGACAGGTCCATAGCGGATACCGAAAGGGATAAAGTCTGGGAAAAGATAAACGCTATCTCATCGGCGTTAAGCGTAACGTCGGTGCATAAGATAGATGTCTCTGAGGGCGTAGGGGGGAGTATCGTGCCGCCTGGGGTAAACTCATACTATTACGCCCCCAATAAATACTATATCGCGGCAGGGGGAGCCAGCCAGACCTTCACGATCACGCCGGATGCCGGATATGTTATAAAAGATGTTATCGTTGACGGCCAGTCCCAGGGGCCGGTTACGAGCCATACCTTCAACACCATCTCTTCCAACCACAAGATAAGAGCCATCTTCGAACAATCCCCATAGTCCGTTATTGACAAAAGGCTATTATGAGTGTATACTCATATAATAAGCTGTTGATAACTTTTTTAAAATGGGTATTTTATCATGAAGACAGGCCGTCCCAGGAAGACCAGGGTAGTGCAGAAAGAGCCCGGAACGAGGCAATTCAGCCCTAGAGGGAAGAGGGGAAGGCCCGGCTATATGGAGCTGAAATTCGAGGAATTCGAGGCTATCAGGCTGTCCGATCATGTGGGCTTAAGGCAGGATGAGGCCGCAGTATTTATGAATATCAGCCAGCAGACATTCTCCAGGGTCCTGAGGTCGGCAAGAAAGCGCCTTGCGGAGGCCATTGTCAATGGGCTTATCATCAAGGTCGTGGGAGGTGATTTTAAGGTCGTCGGGTAGTTTTGTTAGGAATGAAATATCCATCTCATTTCGATGAAATAATGTGATAATTTGGAGTATATATCAATAGGGCGCCAACATCGAAAGAGGTGTGATCTATGGCTTTCGTTTGGAGATGGATAAAGACTCTCCTGCCATATGATGGTATCACGGAAAGAAGGCGTTTTCCCAGGTATTCTTGTAATTACAGGCTGGAATACAATCTTCTTGGCGAACCGGTCAGGAGGGCCGAAGCCACAATAGACAATATTTCTAAAGTAGGCGTTCGGATAAAATCCGATAGAAATGTAAATAAAGGCGATATCGTAAGGATGAATATACAGCCGGATATTCCGGACAGGATCATAAGCGCGTATGGATTGGTGAGATGGGCCAAGGAAGCGGCGGCAGGAATAGAGTTCCTGGAGATAGAGCCTTTTGACGTGGATATGCTGATCAGCTCCAGCAATTAAATATGCAGTGGTGTTAGGAAGAAAAAAGTCACAGGCATTGGTATTGATTCTGGCAGGTATGATGGTATACTTATAAGTGGCAATAAAGGCCTATTTTTTTTGTTACGTTATTAAGAATTTTTAAAAAGTCAAAATTAAAAATGGGGAGGATAAGACAATGAGAAATATATTAATGATAGGTATGATTGGATTATTGCTATTAAGCGGTTCGTATGCATTGGCTTCGGACGACACATTATTGAGCGCTCAATCCGGTTCTCAAACCTTGATAGCGCCTCAGCCGCCACCGCCGCCCATCGGCCAAAATCCATATGGAGTGGTAAATACTCCCCAGCAGGCGGTATCGATAGCGGCGGCGGTAGATTCTCAACCGGTTCCTATTCAGGTACCGCAGGCGCCGACAATAGCGCCAGGAGCCGTTACGGTAGCCGCGGCAAGCCAGACTACTGTTGCGCCACAACAGCCTATAGTAACTTCGCCGGCAATAGCTACCACGACCGGTGGAACAACAAGTACGGCAACGAGCACTACGACCAGTGCATATGATTCGTCGATATCGGCACCGGCAACTATACCGATCAATCCGATACCGGTAGCCCCGCCAATTAATCCGCCAAAAGGCCCAATTATTACAACCACTACTAATGACAAGGGCGTGACTACTTACAAGATCGATATTAACGGTGATGGCGTGGCAGAGTATACGTATGAATTTTGGATGGGGCAGAATACCATAACTTTTGATGTGAATGGAGATAAAATGGGTGATATTACCATTATTTATAATGATAACGGCACCGGATATTATATAGAAATAGACCTTAACGGTGATGGTGAACCTGATTATATTTATGACGGTAGGATATAAAAAAAGAGGAGGATAAAATGAAAAGAGATACGCTTGGCGTTTTAGTGTTATTGCTTTTATGTAGTTCGTTCGCCCTGGCGGCGGATGAGGCAGTATCGGAGGAAGAGTCTGGGCTACCGGAAATGACCGCGCCGCAGGCCATGCAAGATCCGGGCGCTGAGCCTGAAAAAGCCGCAGAGCCGGTGGCGGGGCCTGAAGTAGTACCTGAAGCAGGACCTGTGGTGGAACCTGCACCGGAAGCGTCGATACCGGAGTTGCCGGCATTGCCCGAGGTTTCTGCAGAGCAGAAAGTCGAAGACGCCGCTAAAGACAAAGCCGCTGAAGAAATGAAATATCCGTTGGATGAAATGCCGGCCGAACCAAAGGAGGAACTGCCGGAATAAATAAAATAATAGGGTCTATGGGGCGTTCCTATAGACCCTATTATTTTAATATGCAACGTCCTATAATATATCTTATGTTAACTAGACATATGGGATCTGAGGATGCAATGCCCTGTGGCCCAGTGTGTTACATTTATGGTCTTTTTTGATCTATTTCTATAGACTCTATAGCGAATTCCCTGCTATCCGATATATCTATTGAGGAACTATTACATCGCGGACAATTAAAGGTCGGGCTGTCTATGAAGAAGTCCTTCCCGCAGTCGGTGCAGTTCATCTTAAGGGTTATATTGTTTATTATAAGCGTTACGGACTTATGCGGTGTGCCCGATATCAGGGTTTTATAGCCCTCCATCAGGGTGTCTTTTTTAACATGCGATAATGGGCTTAATGAGACTGTGACGCTTTTTATTCTGTCTGTCTTAGCGAGAGTTTTATGCTTCTCATCAAGCGCCCTTATTATGCTGTTGCAGAAAGCCGTGTCATGCATGAACAGACCCTTTGTTAATTATTATTTCTTTTCAGGATATTTGTTCAGCACCTTTACGATATTATCGGCCTCTTTCGGCATGCCGGCTTTATTTTTCAGCAATATATCTTCTGCCGATAAACTTTTTCCATAAAGCTCTTTATCGCCATCCCAGTGCTGGGTTATTACGGCCCCTTCAAGTTTTACTCCCGCAAAAAGTCCTCTGCTTCGCGAATATGATAAAATACCGCCTTTTAATTGAACGTCAGTGGATGCCTCAGCGGCCCTTCCTACCGGCCCGGCCGCTACGCTTGCGTCCGCTCCAAGCTTGAATTTACCCTGTAATATTCCGTCAATGCTGCGCCTGTTCATGACAAGAAGGACGAAGTCGGTGGCCTGTCCCCCTATTTGCCATCCTATGCTCCCCCCTGCTATGGTGAATATGGCCGGAGAGGACCACTTGCCGCTTTTTTCGTCACGGACCATTATGATCCCCTGGCCGTACTTGCCGCCGATCCCTAAACCGGCCGATATTGTATTGGGGAATACCGCTATTGCCGAGCATGTTCTCATGAGGTCTTCCGGGATGCTCTGATCGGGCATCTGCTGTATCTCGCCCAACACCTTTCCCGATTCCTCGACCAGCCTTGACCATTTGTTATCGGCCATCGCCGGCGCCGAAAAAGCGAGATTCGCCAATATGGCTATTGCCACAAAACCTGTAATGTGCCTGTTTTTCATGGTACGCTCCTTCTTGTTATCTTTAGTTGTATTCTATATAAACGCCCTCCTTATGTCAAGGCATTATTGGCTTGTAATCGTATAGTATTATGATATAATTTTACGTATGGAAAAACAAGAGATGAGAAAAGTGATAGCTATGATCCTGGGAGGCGGACAGGGAAAGAGGCTCTTTCCTCTGACCATGTACCGGTCCAAGCCCGCTGTCCCGATAGGAGGAAAATACCGCCTTATCGATATACCGATCTCGAACTGCCTCCACTCCGAGATAAAAGATATATTCGTCCTGACCCAGTTCAATTCAGAGTCGCTGAATAATCATGTCAATAACACTTACAGGTTCGACTATTTCTCGCGCGCCTTTGTCAGGATACTTGCCGCCGAACAAACCCTCGAGAACACCAACTGGTTCCAGGGGACCGCCGACGCCGTAAGGAAGAACATCTTCCACCTGAACCTCAGGGGCGATGAATATATCCTGATACTTTCCGGGGATCATCTTTACAATATGGATTACCGTGAACTTATAAGTTTTCATAAGAAAAGCCAGGCTGATTTCACCGTATCCGTTGTTCCGGTGCGCTCTGAAGAGGCCAAGGATTTCGGGATAATCAAGCTTAGCCCAAGCGGCAGGGTCGTAGGGTTTAAAGAGAAGCCGGAGACGAAAGCCGGGCTCAAGGGCTGCACGTTCAAGATGCCCGGGAAGGACCGCAAAGGGCATTCTTATTGCCTCGCCTCGATGGGCGTATACGTCTTTAATGCCAAGACGCTGATAAAGGCCCTCGATAACCCGGACGCCGATTTTGGCAAGGAAGTGATCCCTCACTCTATTGGAAAATTCAAGGGGTGCGGATATATCTTTGACGGGTACTGGAAAGACGTCGGCACGATCAAATCGTTCTACGACGTCAATATGGAGCTTGCCGAATTCAAGCCGCAATTTACCTTCTTTTACGATGGGTCCGTATTTACGCGCCCGAGGTTCCTCCCATCCGCCAGGATGCACGGGTGCAGGATCGAGCAATCGCTTGTGAGCGACGGCTGTGTCATCGGCGACGCCCGGATTAAGGATTCGGTCGTAGGGCTTCGTTCCATTATAGGCAGAGGATGCAAGGTCTCGCGGTCGGTATTGATGGGGGCCGATTACTATGAAGATCCCCATAGCCGTGATCCCGTTAAGATTGGTATTGGCGATGGGTCCGAAATAGAATGCGCCATAGTGGATAAGAATGCCCGTATCGGCAGGAACGTCACGATAAAGAATCTGAAGAAGCTCAAAGAGTTCGACGGCGGCGGTTACTATATAAGGGACGGGATAGTGATCGTACCGAAAGGCGCCGTTATTTTAAATGGCACAAGCATTTAGCTCCCTGCCTTGAAGAGCGCCTCCTCATCTCCTCTTTTATTATTTCTATGGTCCTAAGTTTATCGAGGGCCCACATGGGCGCAATATGGCTTTCTATCGTGCCTTCCCCAGTCACCCTCTGTATTATTATCTCCTCCGAAAGGCGCTCAAGGAAATCGCATACCAGGGCGGCATATTCCTCCTGCTCCAGCAGCTTCACCTTCCCTTCTCTGTAATGGCTTTCTACCGGGCTCGATTTAAGTATGTGAAAGAGGTGTATCTTCACTCCGTTGACGCCGAGCTCGGACAGCCTGTCGGCGGTCGCAAGCATATCTTCCCGGCTCTCTCCGGGAAGGCCAAGTATGATATGGGCGCATACCGGCAGATGTTGGTCCTTGGCCAGCTTAACGGCCCTTACGAAATCGGAATAACTATGCGCCCGGTTTATGGCCTCGAGCGTCCTGTCATGGCTCGACTGCAGGCCCAGCTCAAGCCATACGTCGCACCATTTTAAGTAAGCGCTTATGAGCTTTAATTTTTCGGCGTCAACCGAGTCGGGCCTTGTCCCTATGGATAGGCCCACTATCTCCTCAAACGGCAATATCTGATCATATAAGTTTTTCAGATGCCGGACCGGCGCATAGGTATTTGTGAATGCCTGGAAATACGCGATGAACCTCTTCGCTCCGGACTTTGCTTTAAGAAGATCCATCCTTCTTGCAAGCTGGTCGGAAACCGACACTTTCGGGTCCGCGTATGATGACCTGGATCCCGCCGCATTGCAGTATATGCATCCGTCCTTGCCCTTGGAGCCGTCCCTGTTTGGGCAGGAAAAACCGGCGTCGATGCCTATCTTGAAGACGCGGCAACCAAACTTCCGTTTCAGGTATGAGTTGTAATCGTTGTATAGCTGCATGGAGCCTATTTGCTTCTCCTGAGTTTATCCAGATAGATCATCAATATCGAAATTGCCGCGGGAGTGACTCCCGATATCCTGGCCGCCTGGCCAAGGTTAACAGGCGATATCCCTGTCAGCTTTTCTACGATCTCGGAGGACAGGCCGCGCACTTTACCGTAATCGATCCCCGCCGGGATCCTTATATTTTCGATCTTATCCATCCGCTCGATCTGGGCAATCTGCCGTTTTATGAACCCTTCGTATTTTATCTCTATCTCCACACCTTTTATCTCGTCGGGAGAAAGGGCGCCGGCGTTGTCCGGATCGATCTCTTGATATGAGACCCCGGGCCTTCTTAAGGATTTGTCGAGGCGGCCGTCTTTTATCCTTTTGATCTCCGAATCTATCCTGTTCTTCTTGCCGGCGACCCGGGAATATCTCGCCTCATCTATGAGGCCGATCCCGTAACCGAATGGCGTCAGCCTTACATCGGCGTTATCCTCTCTGAGGATAAGCCTGTATTCTACGCGCGAAGTGAACATGCGGTATGGCTCGCTCGTCCCTTTGGTCACAAGGTCATCGATCAATACCCCGATATAACTCTTGGAGCGCTCTAGGACCAGGGGCTCCCTTTCTTTTATCTTGAGGGCCGCGTTTATGCCGGCCATAAGCCCCAGGGAAGCCGCTTCTTCATATCCGGTAGTGCCGTTTATCTGGCCGGCCAGATATAGTCCCGGAACAGGTTTTGTCTCCATGGTGGGATATAGCTGGGTAGGGTCGATAAAGTCATATTCGATCCCGTAGCCCGGCCTTGTTATTCTCGCGTTCTCGAGCCCTTCTATGGAGCGGACGATCTCTTCCTGGACGTCTATCGGCAGGCTCGTAGAGATACCGTTGGGATAATATTCCGTGGTCCTCAGGCCTTCGGGCTCAAGGAAGACGTGGTGCCTGTCGCGTTCCGGGAAGCGGTATATTTTATCTTCTATTGAGGGGCAATATCTTACGCCCGTGCCCTTGATCTTTCCGGTGAATAGAGGCGAACGGTCGAGGTTAGATCTGATTATTTCATGCGTTTTCTTGTTCGTGTAAGTTACATAGCACGGAAGTTGTACCCTGGTTATCTTTTTTGTGTATGACGAAAAAGGGATTATCTCCAGGTCCCCGTGCTGGGCGGGCAGCCTGTCGAAATCTATGGTCTTTCCGTCCAACCTGGCGCATGTGCCCGTCTTCAGGCGCCCCATCCTAAGGCCCAGGTCCTTCAACGCAAGCGAAAGCTTCGCGGAGCTCTCCTCCCCTATCCGGCCTCCGGAAGTGTGGTCCATACCAATATGGATCAGGCCGTTCAAGAACGTCCCTGGAGTTATGACGAGCGCCCTTGCCCTGATGGTCTCGCCTAATGTGGTTGTCAGGCCGGCTATATTACCTTGCCTTAGCAGGATCGTTTCGGCCATCCCCTGCCTTATATCCAGCCCGGGTTGGGAGCTGATTACGGATTTTACGAAATCCCTATATGCATGCCTGTCTACCTGGGCCCTGGATGACCTCACCGCCGGCCCTTTACTGGTATTCAGGAGCCGGAATTGTATCAGCGTGGCGTCCGTAGCCCTTCCCATGATCCCGCCAAGGGCGTCTATTTCCCTGACTAGCTGGCCTTTGGCCAGGCCGCCTATGGCCGGATTGCATGACATGTGGCCTATGGTATCGATATTCATAGTTAAGAGGAGCGTCTTACAGCCCATCTTGGCGCATGCGAGGCTCGCCTCGCATCCGGCATGTCCACCTCCGACGACTATAACATCGTATTGGTTCTTCATAATGTTAATATTTTAACACACTTCTGACTATCGTGGAATAGCTACCTTTCAGCCTTCGCTCCATATGGCCATCCCGGCCATGATATACACATCCTATAGTATTAACTATTGGGGAACCACCCTTCGCTTGTCGCTCGCTCGGATTAGGCATCCTCGCTCGCTGTCGCAAAATTTATGATGTAGCCTGACCGGACACTTAAAATTCGTGATGAAGAAAGGCAGTGGTGTTTGGATCGCCAATAGGTATCATAAATTTTGAGAGTCGCTTCGGGTAGTTCCCCAATAGTTCTTCAATGCGTATCAATATCATGGCCTATATGGCTATACTACGCTCATTGCTATATCCACGTCCCACAGCCCAAATCTTATGTTCCCCATGACCCATGACCTCACTCGCTACCACAATTACCAGCCCAAGAGTGAAATATTTTGTCTCTGTCGGACAGATAGTAGCAGGATGCCCTTGAGGTGAAATATTTTAGGGTGGCCGAGGACAGGACCCTAAAATATTTGTCCCCCCGAAAGGGCGCCTGCCGGTACAGCTGCATACTGGTAGTGTAAAATATTTTACGTTTCTCCCCAAACCTTGCTTTTTCTGAATTGATAATGTATACTTTATATGGATGACAACAGCTTAGAGTGACCCGTTATCGGGCCTTCAGGTACATAGTTACCTACACAGTGCTGTTGCCATCCTTTTTTTGGATATTTTTTAGGCGGGAAGCCCTATTTCTTCCTGAGGGATGCCAGGGAGAGCATTATTTTAACGCCTCTTAGCACGTCTTCGAGATTTAACGGCTTGGTGAGATAGTAGTCCGCTTCAAACCTATATCCTTTTAGCGCATCCGCGGGGGAACTGAGCGCGCTTACTATAATAGCCGGTACCCATTCTCTGGTAGAGCGCAGCTCTTTAAGGAAACTAAGCCCGTCCTTCTTAGGCATCCTTATGTCGCATATTACAAGGGACGGCTTCTCCGTATCGAATACGCGCAATCCTTCATCGCCGTCTCCGGCCGTTACTACATCATAACCCCTTTCCGCTAGGAATGTCTTCAGGGTTGAAAGCATATCCGGCTCATCGTCTATAACAAGCAGTTTTGCCATGTCCCATTGCTCCCGTTATTATATTTTATAATATTTAGCTATCTCTGATATGACTTCATGGGGCGTATCGGCCACAGAGAATATGTCCATGTCGGACTTGTCTATCAATTTCCTGGGCAGAAGGTCCTTCCGCATCCATCCGATCAGGTTTTTCCAAAAATCTTTACCGACGCATATTACAGGGATCGGATCTATGCGTTTTGTCTGGATAAGGGTTATGACTTCAAAGAACTCGTCCATTGTGCCGAACCCTCCGGGGAAGGCTAAAAGTGCTTTGGAATACTTGGCGAACATTACCTTTCGGCAAAAGAAATACTTGAATTCGACCAGCCTGGTTACGTACTTATTCGGGTTTTGGACGATTGGTATCAGGATGTTCAGGCCGATAGAATCTCCCCCAGCTTCTTTAGCCCCTTTATTGGCCGCCTCCATTATCCCTGACCCGGCGCCCGTTATGACGGAATATCCGTTCCTTACCAGTTCTCCGGCCATATTCTCGGCCAGTTTGTAGTATTTGTCCGAAGGTTTTGACCTGGCGGAGCCGAATATCGACACCGCTTGCCGTACGTCGGACAACTCTTCGAACCCATCGACGAATTCGCTCATGATCCTGAATATGCGCCATGGGTCCTCTTTTGTAAAATCACCTCTTAATGCTGTCATGCCCTTGCTCCTTTGCCGTAGTGTATAACCCGTCCCCTGTCGAACTTATGCAGGGCCCTGTATACGAAGAAGTAACCATATCCGCTGATGGGGTTCATTATCTGGTCGAAGATCATATGCTGCGTAAATCCGATAGCGGCCGCCTTCCAGATATCGGACAGCGAAAATATCAATATGCACGCCCATAAAGCGATCAGGAGCTCATACGAATGAAACAGGAGGTACAGCCTTCTCATCGTAACCCGGGAACAGGCATCGTAGACGATCTTGGGGTCTAATGTGAACTTGTGGCTTGAATAATAATCAACGAGATGGTCCAGGTCTATGAAAACACCGCAGATAAATGAGGCGATGGCGCAGCCGGCCGATCTGAAATACATCCAGACTAATGCGCTTATGATCCCGGACGTTACTGCGTGCGCCAACGGTTTCGTCGGTCCTCTCCTTCTAAAGCTTAACTATGGAATCGAAGGTTCCGAAGGCGTTTTGCTCACGATCGATGTTGGAGGTATCGAGGATCCATTCGCCATCGACCACGAATTTATATTTATACCGTCCGGGGGCCAGCCCAACCTTCTTTTCCCAGCGTCCACCTTCCAGTTTTGCGAGACGGGAGTCATCGTTGATCTTCCAGTGGTTGAAGTCTCCCACGAGGTAAATATCCTTAGCTTTAGGCGCTTCGATCGTAAATGCGATCTCTCTGAAGGCGTCTTCTATCTTTAGCCGCGGCAATGTGTTTATCGCGGGTTCGGGCATCCGGTTTTTCATAGGTTCGGCGGGCGCTTTCTGGAACGGGTTGGGCTTATTCAACGCGGTAGCCGCCTGGGAAATGGCCATCTCGGCTTCCATTATCGCCTTCTCGAGATCGTAGGCCCCCACCGCCCTTAAAAGTTCCTGGGCCAGGGCCATATAGTCCAGCGCGCCGTTCGATTTGCGGTCAAATTGCAATACCGACACGCCTTTATAGGCCGCTTTCTTAAGCGTAACGTTCATCCTGATGACCGTCTGGAACATCTCTTCTTTGAAGAACCCCCTGATCTCGTCAAGTATGACCTGAGAATATTTTGTCCGCCTGTCGAATATGGTGGCCAGGGCGTTGACTTTCGGCGCATGGCCGATCTTTATCTTGATCAGTTCCAGCATCCCGAGAAGTTTGCCCACACCCATAAGAGAAAAAGCGCTCATATCGAGCGGCACTATCACAAGATCCGACGCCCTCAGGGCGTTGAAGGTGAGGAAACCCAGGCTCGGCGGGCAGTCGATGATCGCGAAATCATAATCCAAGCAGCCTGTGGAGAATACCTGGTAAAGCCTTGACACCGCGTCATCCTTGTCCTTGAGTTCCTGTTCAAGGGTGCTCAGGAGGATATTTGACGGTATTATGTCGAGGTTCGGGGCGATGTTTGAAATGCACTCGGTTACGAAGGTTCTCTTATCCTGTTTATCCGTCAATACGTTATAGATGGACTTCTCGAGGATCTGTCCGGTCGCGCCCAACCCGAAACTCGCGTGCGATTGCGGATCGAGGTCGATCAGAAGGATCTTCTTTCCAGCATCAGAAAGCGCGCCAGCGAGATTTATAGCAGTCGTAGTCTTACCGCAACCACCCTTCTGATTCGCAACCGATATGATCTTCATATCTATATCTCCTTTTTATAACTATATACTAAAAAAGTATAAATTACAAATATTTTTTGGCAAAATATACGCCATTCTTGAATATCGCCAGCCCGTCACCTTCTTTCTCTTCGGTTCCGCACGATCTTGTCCAGCACGGATGCTGGAAGAAAGATATGTGCCTCTCCGGATGCGGCATAAGTCCGAATATCCTGCCCGTAGGATCGCAGATGCCGGCTATGTTTTCTACGGATCCGTTGGGATTGAACGGGTAACCGTCCTTGTACCCCGCCTCGTCTACATACTCAAAGACGATCATCCCGTTTTTTTTCAGTTTATCGAGGACCGATTTTTTTATGGGTATGAACTTTCCTTCCCCGTGAGCGACCGGCAACTCGATCGTTCCAGCCATCTCCTTCGTCCATACGCACTTGTTTTTTCGGGGGCTTTTCAAATATACCCACCTGTCCTCGAACCTGGCCGAATCGTTCAGCGTAAGCGTCGCTTCGATCTCCTGGAAATTTCCCGAGAGATTCGGAAGTATCCCGGCCTTGACCAATGTCTGAAATCCGTTGCAGATCCCTATGATAAGCTTGCCGTCATCCACGAATTTCTTGATGTTTTCGTAAAGTTTGAATTTCAATTCGTTGGCAAGGATCTTTCCGCTTGCTATATCGTCCCCGTACGTGAAACCGCCTGGAAGGGCCAGTATCCGGTAATCTTCCAGGCTTTTCCTGCCGCCGGTAAGCTCGTTTATGTGGACCAGGTCGGTATTGGCTCCCGCGGCTTCAAACGCAAAAGCCGTCTCCTTGTCGCAATTTGTTCCGGCGGTCCGTAATATCAGCGTTTTAACCCTTGGCATTTCACATCCCCTTGAACGGCAGCTGCCATGCCGATTTCAGGCGGCCTATCTCGGTCCTGATGACGACGCCGCCCGTTGATCCTCTTACAGTAAAGCGCTCATCGTTTATGATCCGCCCCAGTTTCCACAAAGGAATGCCCCGCATCATAGAAAGGAACAGTTCTTCGTCGGATACCTCAACGATGAAACGCGTATTCGATTCGGAGAATAACATGACATGGTCTTTAAGCGATTCCTGGCCGGAGTTCTTACGGGATCCCCCCAGATCTATCTCCATGCCCAACCCTCCGGCGAACGACATTTCGGCAAGCGCAACCGCCATTCCGCCATCCGAACAATCATGGCATGACCTTACTGTCCTGGCCGCGATGGCCGAAGCCATGGTATCCATTATGCGCTTTGCGTTCTTGCGGTCGACCTTTGGCACCGAGTTTCCGATGCAGCCTTTGATCTTATAGAATTGAGATCCGCCTAGTTCATCGTGCGTCGCCCCGACTATATATACGAGGTTTCCCGCCTTTTTAGCGTCCATGGTGACCGCATTCGCTATGTCTTCCATGACAGAGATGCATGATATCAACAGCGTAGGCGGTATGGATATCGTCTTTTTTCCGGTGGAATATTCATTGTTAAGGCTGTCCTTCCCGGAAATGAAAGGCACGCTGAAGGCCTTCGCGAAATCATAACATCCCTGCGCGGCGCGTACGAGCTCGCCCAACCTGTCGGGCTTATTTGTGTTTCCCCAGCAGAAATTATCCAGGATCGCGCACCTATCGATACTGCCCCCTACGGCGATGACCTGCCGCAAGGCTTCATCGATCACGCCGGCGGCCATCCAATAAGGGTCTATCTTGCCGAACTCCGGATTTATGCCGCATGAGACGACCAACCCCTTTCGGGACGACAGTATGGGCCTCGTAATACATGCGTCCCCGGGGCCGTCATGGCCTACACCCTGTAACGGTTTTAAGACGCTACCGCCCTGGACCTCATGGTCATATTGCCTTATTATCCACTCTTTACTCGAAATGTTATAACTTGAAAGGAGTTTCAGCAGGTCCCCCGTAAGGTCTTTCGGCGGATAGATCCTCGGCTCCTTATGACGGGGCTTCTTCCAGACGGCCTTTCTCTTCGTATCGGGTAGTCCGTCATGCACGAATTTCATATCCATATCGCAGACAAGCGTGGATTCGTAATAGAGCCTGAGACGCCTGTCTTTGGAAAACTTCCCTATCACCGTCGCTTCGACGTTCTCATTTTCGAAGACCTCTATCAGGGCGTCTATCTTTTCCGGGCTGACCGCAAGGACCATCCTCTCCTGGGCCTCCGATATCCATATCTCGGAATAGCTCAATCCTTTGTATTTCAGAGGCACCTTATCGAGGCTGACCTCAGCTCCAAGTTCTTCGGCCATCTCCCCTACCGCGCTCGAAAGGCCTCCGGCTCCGCAGTCCGTTATCGCGTTATAAAGGCCAAGGTCCCTGGCGCGCAGTATCGTGTCGCAAACCTTCTTCTCCTGGATGGGATTGCCGATCTGTACCGCCGATCCGGACACCTCTTCCGATTCATGCGTAAGCTCGCCGGATGAGAATGTAGCGCCATGGATGCCGTCTCTCCCCGTCCTGCCCCCCACTACCACTACCAGGTCCCCGGGGAAGACCTTCTTAAAACATTTATCATTTGGCATTATCCCTACATTACCGCAAAAAACCAGCGGATTGCCGAGATAGTCATCGTCAAATAGCACAGCCCCGTTTGACGTAGGTATACCCATCCTGTTGCCGTAGTCCCTTACACCGGCAACTACCCCCTTCATGACCCTCTTGGGATGCAGGACCCCTTTGGGCAGTTTATCGTAAGGATGGTCGGGGCGCCCGAAACAGAATACATCGGTGTTGATGATCGGTTTCGCGCCCAGGCCGGTGCCGAGAGGGTCGCGGATCACTCCGCCTATACCGGTGCCGGCCCCGCCGTAAGGCTCCAGGGCTGAAGGGTGGTTATGTGTCTCGACCTTGAAACATACATTGTATTTTTCATCGAAACGGATTATCCCGGAATTGTCCTTAAATACGGATACGCACCACGGCTTTTTCAGTTCATCGGTGACTTTCATAACGGTGCTTTTAAGGAGGTTCTTGATCGTCTTGCCTTCGTATTCTATCGATCCCCTGAAGGTCTTGTGCTTGCAATGTTCCGACCAGGTCTGGGCAAGGGTCTCAAGTTCGCAGTCTGTGGGATTACGGCCGAGGCCCTTAAAGTGCCGCTTTATCGCCCTCATCTCATCGACGCTCAGGAAAAGCTGACCTTTTTTCGATATACTCATGAGGTCCCGGTCGGACGCGCCGAGGATACTTACATGTATAAGCTTAAACTGATATTGAGGAGGCTCAGGTATGGAATTCAGGGGGCCTTCGACTATGTGCTGTATCACCTTATTGTATAGGACCTTCTCGGCTATCGAATGGATCTTGTGGTAAGGCAGATCAGTCTTTATCAGGAATTTCTTTGCGGTCTTTACCTGGCGGATCGAATCTATGCCCAGGTCCCGTATGGCTTTCTTGGCGCTCTCTTCGACCGGGTCCATAACTCCGGGGTTATGGGCAACTTCTACGATCTTATAATCTTTATCTATAGCGGTTCCGGGACTATCGTAACTGTATTCCTGGGTTACAGGGTCTATGAGGAGGTTTTGGCATATCCTTTTTACCGGGAATTCGTCAAGCTTGCCGTCAAGAAGATATACCTGAATGGCCTTTACGTCTTTTATGCGGCCACGAAACCCCAGGTCTTCGATGTCCTTCCTGACGCTATGGCCTATGGCGTCGAAGTATCCCGGCTTTTCCCTGATTTCTATTCTCCAGATCATCAACTACTCCCACTCTATTGTAGAGGGGGGCTTTGAGCTTATGTCATAAGCCACCCTATTGACGCCCTTGACTTCGTTAATTATCCTGTTTGACACCTTGGCCAGCGCTTCATATGGGATCTTCGCCCAGTCCGCCGTCATGCCGTCGAGACTCGTCACCGCTCTTAACGCTACGACATTTTCGTAGGTCCTCTCGTCTCCCATCACCCCTACCGATTTTATCGGTAAGAGAACGGCAAAGGCCTGCCATATCTTGTCGTAAAGGCCTTCTTTATGCAATGTCTGGATGAACCTGTCGTCAACCTCTCTAAGTATGTCACAGCGCTCTCTGTTGACGTCTCCAAGTATCCTAACCGCAAGCCCCGGTCCCGGGAACGGATGCCTGCCCAGCACCTCCTGCGGCATCCCGAGCTCTTTACCCACTTTTCTGACCTCATCCTTAAAAAGATATTTAAGCGGCTCGATGAGTTTCAGGTTCATCTTCTTGGGCAGCCCCCCGACATTGTGATGGGTCTTTATTGTGGCGCTTGGGCCTCCGAAAGCCGAGCGTGACTCTATTAGGTCCGGATACAACGTTCCCTGCGCGAGGAACTTAACGCCGCCTATCCGCTTCGCTTCGCGATCGAAGACCTTGATAAACGTCCGCCCTATTATCTTCCGCTTCTTCTCGGGATCCGCTACCGATCTTAGCGCCGTAAGGAATTCGGAAGAGGCGTCTACGCATTTAAGGTTCAATCTGAAATGTTTTTTAAATACCGTCCTGACCAGCGACGCCTCATTTTTTCGCAAAAGCCCGTTATCTACGAAGATGCAGGTCAACCTGTGGCCGATCGCTTTATTTATCAGGATGGCGGCAACGGATGAATCTACGCCGCCCGAAAGCCCCAGGACAACCCTGTTTCCTCCGGCTGTATTCCTGATCTCGGCAACAGACTCTTTGATGAACGATCTCATGGACCAGTCCCCTCTTGCGCGGCATATGTCCTTTACAAAATTCTTTATCACCGCTTTTCCGTATTCGGTATGCGCGACTTCAGGATGAAATTGTACACCGTAGAATTTCCTGTCGAAATTCGCGAACGCGGCGATCGATGTATTGCGGGAAAAGGCGATTCGCCCGAAACCCGAGGGCATCTTCCTGACCTTGTCCCCGTGGCTCATCCACGATACGCTGTTCTTGGGAACGCCCTTGAACAGGTCCTTATGGTCTGTCACGGTAAGGGAGGCCCTTCCGTATTCCCTTGAATGGGCTCCTTCTACCGTGCCGCCCAGCATCTTTGCCATAAGCTGCATCCCATAGCATATCCCCAGGACCGGTATGCCCAGATAGAATATCCTGGGATCGCATTTCGGAGCGCTCTTTGAGTATACGCTTGCCGGGCCGCCGGAGAATATTATCCCCTTGATCCGTTCGACATCGATAGAATTTACGGATATATCGGGAGGGACTATTTCGCAGAATACGTCGAGTTCCCTTACCTTGCGCGCTATCAACTGGTTATATTGAGAACCAAAATCGATTATCAGTATGGCTTCTTTAGACATTGCGATATAGTTCCGCTACTTCTTCAGCACTCCTTCGCAGCGGTTCCTCTCAAGCGCCTTTTTTGACGGCGGTTTGCATATGCTCGTCGGGTAATCTCCGGTAAAGCATGCGGTGCAGAACTCTTCTTTAGGAAGGAGCATGGAACTGAGCATGCCTTCCAGGCTTATGTATTTCAGGCTATCGACCCCGATGAATTCCCTTATCTGGTCGATGGAATGGCTGGAAGCTATAAGCTCTTTCTTCGTAGGGAAATCTATGCCGTAGAAACACGGAGAGATAAGCGGCGGGCAGCTGACCCTCATATGTATTTCCGTCGCGCCGGCCTGCCGCAGCGCCCTTACCCTGCTCCGGGATGTAGTGCCCCTGACTATAGAATCCTCCACTATAACGATACGTTTACCTTTCAGGACATCGCGTATGGGGTTTAATTTTATTTTTACCTTGAAGTCGCGGATAAGCTGGCTTGGCTGTATGAACGTCCTCCCTATATAGTGGTTCCTCACGAAAGCCATTTCCAGGGGGATCTTCGATTCTTCCGCGTAACCCAGCGCCGCGTATGTGCCAGAATCGGGTATCGGCATCACCATGTCCGCTTCAATGGGATGTTCCCTCGCGAGCGTCTTTCCGAGGTTCTTTCTCGAAAGGTATACGCTCTTTGTGAAGACGTTGCTGTCCGGCCTGGAGAAATATATGTACTCAAAGATGCAGAAGGCGTGTTTTTTAGCTTCCGGGGACTTGAGCGATGTGAGCCCCGAATTGTCTATTATCACGACCTCTCCGGGCTCGACGTCCCTTACGTACGCAGCTTGCACCATGTCGAGGGCGCACGTCTCGCTTGCGACGACATACGCCCCGTCCAGCATTCCGATGCAGAGCGGCCTGAAACCGTGAGGATCCCTTATCGCGTATATAGAATCGTTGACCATAAGGACGAAGGAGTACGCGCCTTCAAGCCTCGATATTATCGGTATTATCTTCTCTCTGTAGTTATTTTTGTGGTCTTTGACAAGGTAATGGACGATAAGCTCCGAATCCATGGTCGTCTGTAAGATCGAGCCGCTGTTTTCAAGCTCATCCGAAAGCTGCACCGAGTTCGTCAGGTTTCCGTTATGGGCAACGGCTATAAAGCCTTTCTTATGATTGATGAGCAACGGCTGGACGTTTTTAACGATGCTGGAGCCGGTCGTGGAATAGCGTACATGCCCCACAGAAACGGACCCTTTGAGTTTCTTCATGTTATCCTCGTTGAATACGCTGCCTACCAGCCCCATGCCTTTCTGCTGGTATACCTTTTTGCCGTCATAACTTACTATCCCCGCGGACTCCTCTCCCCTATGCTGCAACGCGTAGAGCGCCAGATATGTAAGCTGCGCGGCGTTTTTATGGCCGTATATTCCCACTACTCCGCAATATTCTTTCTTCTCTATTTCCATTTGTGGTATTCCTGCAGCGATCTCACCGAGATCTTTGGTTCTTTGATAAGGTTCTCTATACCGTTGACGGTCGCCTGGGCTCCGGATATGGTGGTTATGAGCGGTATGTTGTAAAGTATGGCGTGAGACCTTATTTTGACTTCGTCTTCCTTTGTCATCTTCCCGGAGGGCGTATTTATTATCAACGAGACCTTGGCGTCTTTGATCAGGTCGATGATATTCGGCCTGCCTTCATGCAGCTTGGGAAGGATCCGTACCTCTATGTCGTTGCTCTTTAAGGCGTCGGCCGTCCCGGCCGTAGCCATTATGGTAAAGCCAAGGTCCGCCAGTTTTTTTGCGATGAAGACGACGTTCCTTTTATCCTGGTTCTTAACGCTGATAAAAACATTTCCTTTGATAGGCATTTTCTGTCCCGCCGCGATCTGGCTCTTTGCGTAGGCCGCGCCGAATGTCTTGTCGATGCCCATCACTTCTCCTGTGGATTTCATCTCGGGCCCGAGGATCGCGTCGACTCCGGAAAACCTGATGAACGGGAAGACGGATTCCTTTACGGCGATGTAGTTGACCGTTTTTTCTTTTGTGAACTTGAGTTCGGCCAGGGTCCTGCCCAGCATGATCTTCGTGGCCAGCTTCGCAAGCGGCACTCCTATCGCTTTACTGACAAACGGTATGGTCCGTGACGCCCTGGGGTTGACTTCCAGTACGTAAACTATGCTGTTCTTTACCGCATACTGGACGTTCATCAATCCCTTGACCTCAAGCTCCATTGCCATCGAGTGGGTGTTCTTTCTTATTGTATCGATTATATCTTTTCCGAGCGTGTGGGGAGGCAGTACCATGGCGCTGTCCCCGGAGTGGATACCGGCTTCTTCGATATGCTCGAGAATGCCGCCGATCACGCACGTATGACCGTCCGCGATGGCGTCGACGTCCACTTCTATCGCGTCTTCCAGGAACTTATCTATGAGTATCGGTTTTTCCGGCGAGGCTTCGAATGCCTTTTCCATATAATCGCCAAGCGCCTTTTCGTCGTAGACTATCTCCATGGCCCTCCCGCCCAGCACATACGAAGGCCTCACGACCACCGGGTAGCCTATCCTTCCGGCTGCCGTTTTTGCCTCTTCAAAAGATGTGGCGGTCCCGTTGTCGGGCTGGACAAGTTTAAGTCTTTTTATCATTTGCTGGAATCTTTTTCTGTCTTCGGCTATATCTATGGAGTCGGGGCTGGTGCCCAGGATGTTCAGCCCCGCCTTAGCCAGAGGTCCCGAAATATTGAGGGGCGTCTGGCCGCCGAACTGCACTATGGCGCCGAGGGGTTTTTCGATATCGACTATATTCAATACATCTTCTACGGTCAGCGGTTCGAAGTACAGCTTATCGGACGTATCGTAATCTGTGGAGACCGTTTCCGGGTTGCAATTTATCATTATGCTTTCCACCCCCTCTTCTTTCAGGGCAAAAGACGCGTGGCAGCAGCAATAATCGAATTCGATGCCCTGCCCTATCCTGTTGGGGCCGCCGCCGAGTATAAGGACCCTCGTTTTACCGGTATCCGTCCTGTTTTTATCCGTTTTTTTCATGATATATGCCCCATAAAACGATAAAAGCCAGTAGAGACTATAGTCCCTCTGGCCATAAAATCCATGGTACGAAACGATTAACTGATATGTGCTTCGACATCTCCTTTATAATATACATTAAAAGTTTCCATAGTATTCCTTATAATAATATTATAATCACACCATAATAAGGTGTGCGTTTTCATCAGCGTAAGAGAATTTTAACACAGGCGCGGCGGCATGTCAAGGGTTAAGTCACGAAGTGTAACGTAAAATATTCTGTGTAAAATCGCTTTAGGCAGTTTAACCGGCAATGGCATAATATTTTAGGGTCCTGCCCTCGGTCGCCTTTCGGTGCTCGGATGGGGTTTACAATATCGTGTATTCTAAGCGCGTATCTGTACTGCCCCATCCCATCCTGCGCGCCTCAAGGCTGGACCTCGGCCACCCTAAAATCTATCGCCTCAAGCACATAACTGCCGGTAGCTGTTTGCTACAGAAACAGAATATTTTACTTCGTGTGGGCAGGTGGGGTCATAGCTCATGGGTCGCGGGACGTAATAATGAGTGTAGTATAGCCATATAGGCCATGGCAAATAGTGGAAGGCGGAACTTTTGGGGTCCGCCCGAAGCGAACGTTGTAAAATCTTGATACCTTATGGCGATATAGAACGGCCGGACAAACTGATCCATAGATACCGTATATTCAGGTTGTACGGCCATCAAGATTTTACCGCAGCAAATTTGGATGCCTAATTCAAATTTGCGACGAGCGGAGGGCGACCCCAAAAGTAAACGCCTTCTGTAGGTAATAGCCATGGCCGGGATGGCCATATGGAGCGAATGTTACTGTCATACGTGAGACTGGATCCAGCGCATTACGATCATGCCGATGACTACCGCTATGGTCACATATGCCATTCTTTTCTCGCGCTTCATCTTTTTGTCTCCCCATCTTTTTCGGTGTCCGTTTGGCCGATTTCACGTTCACCGTCCTTTTCGGAACCGGCGTTTTTCGAGCGGGGCCGGATTCTTCTGTAAAACTTGGTGAATATATACCTGAAACTGAACTTTGGACCAAGGGCGAACCTGAAGAGAAGGCTTACGAGGCTGAATATAATGGCTGCCCAGAAAGCGCTCCAGAAGTCTATTACGTGAAAACCTTTTATCATCTTGGCGGTAAGAAAGAAGATGAGTCCGTTTATGACCAGGGTGAATATCCCCAAAGAGGCTACGTTGAGCGGAAGGGTGAGGATGAAGATAAGGGGTTTTATGGACGCGTTCAGTACGAAAAGCGCCAGTGCCGCCGTTATGACGGCCTTCCAGTTGTCTATGGTAACGCCCGTTATCGTGCGCGTGACCACGAAAAGCGCCACGACGTTAACGACCCATTTGATGAAGACATATAAGATGATCAGCACAGAGCGCTCACTCCCCTATTATCTTGATGAGGACCCGTTTTTTACGCTTGCCGTCGAACTCGCCGTAAAAGACCTGTTCCCATGGCCCGAAATCGAGCCTGCCCCCCGTTACCGCTATAACAACTTCCCTGCCCATCACGGTGCGTTTCAGGTGGGCGTCTCCGTTATCTTCGCCGGTAAGGTTATGGTCGTATTTATCTTTGCCGTATGGGGCGAGTTTCTCCAGCCACGCGGAAAAATCTTTATGAAGGCCCTCTTCGGCGTCATTTATGAAGACGCTGGCCGTGATATGCATAGCGTTGACAAGGCAGAGCCCTTCTTTGACTCCGCTCTTTTTCAGGGCTTCTTCGACCTGTCGCGTGATATTGATGAACTCCTGCCTTTTTGCCGTATTGAAACAAAGCTGTTCAGCGTATGACCTCATCAATCAATTCTAACATCTTTTCGTAATTTTTTACAACACATATTTGTTGTCGGATCCTGGCGGCTCCCGGGAAACCTCTTAAATACCACATGACGGTTTTGCGCATTACTCCCAGCTTTGAATCGGGATGACATTCATTGTACACGTTTACATATTCGAGGTGTCTTTTCAGCACCACCCTCTTTTCGGCCGGTGAAACGGGCTTGGGGATCTTCCCTTTTCCAAGATATTCATCGATCACCTTGAATATCCATGGATTACCCAGGCAGCCGCGCGCGACCATTATTCCGTCGCAATTTGTGAGTTTGAACATTTTTTCCGCAAGTTGACAGCTGAAGATATTTCCTATTCCGAAGACGGGGATGCGAAGGGCGTCTTTTATCCGCCTTATGTATTCATAATTGACTTCTCCTAAATAGCCCTGCAGGCTCGTCCTGCCATGGACGAATACGGCCGAGGCCCCGCTGGACTGGCATTTCTTTGCGAGGCTAACTATCCCTTCGGGGGTGCAGGTGTCGTAACCCAGCCTGATCTTGACCGTCACGGGAACGGGTAATGATGATGCGAGTTTTTTGATTATGGCCGCGAGGTTTGCCTGTTCGCGGAGCAGATACGACCCGGAATGTTTTTTTATGACCTTCCTGGCGGGGCAGGCGGCGTTTATGTCGAGGAACGGGATTTTTACGCGCTCAAGGATCTTCCTCGCGCCCCTTAGCATCACGGCGGGATCTTCGCCCAGGATCTGCGCGGCTATGGGAGCGTCCTCTTCCACAGTCTTTAATATGGACATCTTTCTTGGCGGGCCGTATTCGAGAGAGTTGGAGTCGACCATTTCGAAGAAGCAGAATTTCGCGCCGTTCTCGCGCGCGATGAGGCGGAACGCGAGATCCGCGCATCCGGCTAAAGGCGCCAGGAAAATATTGGTCGTTATTTTTTCGGAGCCTATCCGTATCATTATCTGTAGTTACAGAAGGATATGGCTATGGGGAAGTCTATTCTTTTAAGATGCGCTATGGCTGCCTGCAATTCATCCTTCTTAGGAGAGAAGACCCTTATCTTTTCGCCCTCTATCTGAGCCTGAACTTTTAATCCGGTCGATTTAATGATGGCTACAAGTTCCTTCGCTCTATCTTTCTGTATGCCGCATAACAGCTCTGCCGTCTGCTTGAGGCCGCTTCCGGATATCTTTTCGGGATCTTTATAGGTCACGGATTTTACCGAGATGCCGCGCTTGACAAGCTTTGAGGCAAGGATCTCCCTGAGCGAGTTGAGCTTGAAGTCGTCACAGGATACGAGGACGATCTTCTTTTCGGTTCTGTTGTATTCGAGCGATGAGTTGGTGTTCTTGAAGTCGTATCTCTGGACTAGTTCCTTCTCGGCCTGATTGACCGCGTTATCCACCTCTTGAAGGTCCACTTCGGAGACGATATCAAAAGAAAACGTTTCTTTTCCCATTATAGGACCTCTTTCTCTTTTTGCGGTTCGTTGTCGATATATATGACCTCTTCATAAATGAAATTCTTGTGAAAATTCCTGTCTCCGGTGAGCTCCGGAACCTTATACTGGCCGTCCTGGGCGCCTTCCTGCACCCTCTTTATCCTGTATCGCTCGGAATCGCCTTTTCTTATTACCTTGAGCACCGGGAAACCGAGGAGCTGGGCCTGTCTGGCCCACTCGTATTCCCTGTTCTCCCGGCGCAGCTCCTCGTCCATTACCGATAGGAACATCCTTTTCCCCTCGAGAGGTATGTTCTGGTCGCGGAACTCGGTCAGGAATTCATAACGGGGCATAGAGCTCGGGATGGCGGATGCGCAGAAGAAGCCCAGGGATAAATTACATCTGGAAAGGGCCCTTGCCAGCGCTTCGTTTACCTGCGATTCATAAAGTTTCTCTCCAGCGATAGAAGTTGCGCTCAACCCCTTCTGGACAAACTCGATCACAGGGGTCTTGTTGAAGAAACCGTCCACCCTGATGATATCGTCTATATTATACCTGTAGAGCCCTCCCGGCGTAGTGACTATAAGGAAATACTCCCTGTCTTTCTCGAGATTGTCGCAAAGGACGGGCCCGGCCTTCTTATTGCCGATCTCTTCTTTAGGGATAAACTCATAGAAATTGGTATTTATTGCCAATACACCGCCCGAGCCTTCATCGCTCATCGGGATAGAGCTGCGCGCCTCGGTTGACAGGCACCCCATATCCCTGACCGGCACATTTCCGAGATAGCGCGGCAGGTCATTCAGGTAGATCTTCATCGTCCCGGCCTTCCAGCACTCTATGAGCTTGAGGTTCGGCCAGAAATCCTTCGGGAGCAGTCGACCTTTATCGGACGCTATTCTTTTCAGGGTCCGCGCTCTTTCCGGATCCGGGGAAAGCTTGCGTTGCAGTGTATGGCGTATACCGTTCGGAATGTCGAACGATCCGCTAAGAGAGCCTGTCTCTATGTCGCTTATTATCATCTCCTGCCACTTGAGTATCTTCTGGCACAGCAGGATTATGGTATTCGGGTTAAGGGAAGCTATGTTCGTTATGTCATGACCCATCGATATCCGCAGTATGGTGTAGTACCTCGCGTTATAATCCGTTATGGAAAATACCTCTTCGGGCAAAACGTACAGATGTTTTATTATTCCCGGGATATGTTTATAGCCATGGCCGCTTTCGGCTCCGAACGGTATTCCGGATTCGGTGAAGCCCTCTATCTCGGGGCTTACTATAGCCAGTATCTTTCCGTTAAAGATATCCGGATGGTCTCTGGATATGTAATATCCCCAAAGCCGGAGAAGGTCATCCTTCTTGGATTCGGAATAAGCCGTTGCGGGGATAAGTTTCGGATGGCTCGTGGTGCCGCTCGTGGCGCCGAAGAAAATGGGACGATCGCTTGTCAGGACGTTGGTTTCGCCTTTGGTCATCCTCTCTAGATAAGCGCGGAGCGCCTGGAAGTTGGTCAGCGGGACCTTCGACTGGAAGTCTTCAATCGATCTTATTCCGGAGAACCCGTATTTCGATCCATATTCGGTCTTCCGGTTGCGCCTCAAGTATTCGAACAGGACCTTTCTCTGCGCCTTGAGCGGGTCCCTGGTGGAATTTTCGAAAGAGATAGCCCTGATTGCTGTAAGGCCCAGAAGGGTGGCGATGGTATTCATCGACTCTTATCGTAAGTTGAGTAGTAGTATGGAGTGAATGCCTGAAATTCGGCCGCGCAGGTGTCTACAAGCTTGTAGTCGGGTTTTATCCCGTATGTTTTTCGAAGGTGCGCTATCTTTTCTTCGGAGGTGCCTATGAGGGTGGATATCTGCTTATCGCTAAAGCCATATTGCTTGGCCCTGAGAAGGGTCTCCTGGTTCATATCATCCCCTTCCCGGAGTATCTCTTTCTCCATATCGATTATCTCTATGATGTTATGAAGAAACCATCTGTCTATATTCGTCAATTCAAATACCTTTTCTATCCCGATGCCTGCGCGGAACGCGTCGGCTATATAGAATATGCGGTCTGCGCTCGGCACCCTGAGTTTATCATGAATAAGATTGATCGCATCCGCATCCGGCGCCGGTTCGCGTATATTATCTTTAAAAAGAACGGTCTCGAGACCGTTCTTTTTAATCTCGAGAGAACGTAATCCCTTCTGGAGCGACTCCTTGAAGGTCCTGCCAATCGACATCGCCTCCCCTACGGATTTCATCGATATCGTAAGGGTGGGGTCTGCGGCGGGGAATTTTTCGAACGTGAATCGCGGAATCTTCACCACACAATAATCTATCGATGGCTCAAAACATGCGGGTGTCTGCCTGGTGATGTCGTTAGGGATCTCGTCGAGCGTGTATCCGACGGCCAGTTTAGCGGCTATCTTGGCTATGGGGAATCCCGTTGCTTTAGACGCCAGGGCCGAGCTTCTGGATACCCTCGGATTCATCTCTATGACCACCATGCGTCCGGTATCCGGATTGACGGCAAATTGTATATTGGACCCGCCGGTCTCGACGCCTATTTCGCGTATGCAGGCGATGGCCGCGTTCCTCATAACTTGATATTCCCTGTCCGTCAATGTCTGGGCCGGCGCAACGGTGATGCTGTCTCCCGTATGGACCCCCATGGGGTCGAAATTCTCGATGGAACATATTACTACCACATTATCCTTCAGGTCTCTCATCACCTCGAGCTCATATTCTTTCCAGCCGATGACCGATTCTTCGATAAGTATCTCGCTTATCATGCTTGATTCGATGCCTATTTTTGCCAGTTCCCTGAATTCCTCTATGTTGTAAGCTACGCTGCCTCCGGTGCCTCCCAGCGTAAAGCTCGGCCGGATGATGACAGGAAAACCGATCGATTCCGAGATCTTGCAGGCGGTTTTTAGATCGTAGGCCCTGTCGCTTTTCGGAAGATCGAGCCCGATCTTCTGCATGGCCTTCTTGAAGAGGTGCCTGTCCTCGGCCTTCTTTATCGCGGCGATATTTGCCCCTATGGTCTCAACTTTGAACTTCTTGAGTATTCCCTGTTCGTGCAGGCCAACCGTTGTATTGAGCGCAGTCTGTCCGCCGAGAGTCGGGAGCAGCGCGTCGGGACGTTCTTTTTCAATTACCTTTGCCAGGACCTCTACCGTTATCGGCTCGATATATGTCCTGTCGGCCATCTCGGGATCCGTCATGATAGTGGCCGGATTTGAATTAACGAGAACGATCCTGTAGCCCTCCTGCCTGAGGACCTTACATGCCTGAGACCCGGAATAATCGAATTCGCAGGCTTGCCCTATTACGATCGGGCCCGAACCTATTATCAATATCTTCTTTATGTCTTTGCGTTTAGGCATATTCTTTCATCGTACCGGTAAAATTATCGAAGAGGTATCCCGCATCGTGCGGTCCCGGAGAGGCCTCCGGGTGGAACTGTACGGAAAAGATAGGGAGTTTCTTATGGCGCATCCCTTCCAGCGTGGAATCGTTAAGGTTGATGTGTGTGATCTCCACTTCTTTCCTGTTCAGGGTATCGATATCGACGCAAAATCCGTGGTTCTGTACGCTGATCGCGACTTTTTTGGTCTTGGTATCCTGGACAGGCTGATTTCCCCCATGGTGCCCGAACTTTAGCTTATAGGTCTTACCGCCGAAGGCCTGGCCAAGCATTTGATGGCCCAGGCATATCCCGAATATAGGGACCTTCCCGATGAGCTCCGTTACCGTCTGGACCACATACGGAAGGGCCGCCGGGTCTCCGGGGCCGTTCGAAAGGAGCACCCCGTGAGGTTTCAATTCCAGGATCTCCCGGCTGGATGAGAACGACGGGAATACCGTGACCCTGCAGTTGCGTTTTGCCAGCTCTCTAAGACTGTTATATTTTACTCCGCAGTCGAGGACCGCGACCCGATACCTGCCCTTACCGTTCCATTCGTATTTTTTATCGCATGAGACGGTTTTCACAAGGTCGATACCCAGAAGTCCGGGCGATTCCTTTGCCTTTATCGCGAGGTTCTCCCCGCTCTTGTCTGTGGTGGAAAGAAACGCCTTCATCGCTCCCGCTTCTCTTATGTGCAGGGTTAATTCGCGCGTATCTATCCCCTCGATGCCGGGTATGTTATTCTCTTTAAGGTAGGCGCCCAGCGTATTTCTGCTGCGCCAGTTACTCGCGATCTTCGAATACTCTTTAACGACGAAACCCTCAAGAAAAGGTCTTTTGGATTCTACGTCCATCTCATTTACACCGTAATTGCCTATCAGGGGGTATGTCATCGTGACGATCTGTCCCTTGTAGGAAGGATCCGTCAGTATTTCCTGATATCCGGTCATGCTCGTGTTGAAGACTATCTCGCCCGATCTTTCGCAGTTCGCTCCGAAAGACCGTCCCTTGAATATCTTGCCGTCTTCTAAAGCCAGTATAGCGTCTTGCACGAGGTATCTCTTCTCACAGGTATTGCGTTGCCAGGGCGACTTTGATAAAATCCCTGAATAGCGGATGCGCCCTGTCCGGTTTCGATTTGAATTCCGGATGGGACTGCACGGCTATATAATACGGATGTTTTTTCAATTCCACGATCTCTACCAGGTCTTTTTTCGCGTAAATTCCGGAAAATATCATACCATTTTTTTCCATCAATTTTCTATATTTATTATTAAATTCATATCTGTGGCGATGGCGTTCCGTGACCAGGGTCTTTTTGTAGACGTTATAGGCGAGCGTCTTCTTTTTGATGCGGCATGGATAAGTCCCGAGCCTCATCGTCCCGCCCAGGTCCTTGACATGCCTTTGTTCCTCCAGCAGGCTTATAACGGGATAACGCGTCTTCTTGTCGAATTCGGTGGAATTGGCAAGCTTCAATCCGCATACGTTCCTGGCAAACTCTATTACGGCGCATTGCATGCCAAGGCATAGCCCCAGATAGGGCACGTTGTTTTCCCGGGCGTACCTTGCGGCCTTTATCTTTCCTTCTATGCCGCGATAACCGAACCCTCCGGGAACAAGCACCCCCGCTACATCGCCGAGATATTTCTCCGCGCCAAATTTCTCTATGTCTTCGGAATCTATCTTTTTGAATACGACCTTTGCGTTATTGTGTATTCCCGCATGGTTCAGTGATTCGTATATGGATTTATACGCGTCCTGCAGGCCTATGTATTTTCCGACTATGGCTATCATCACCTTCTGCTTGGGGTGCAGGGCTCTTTCCACCACCTTCTTGTTCCAGTCCTTCAGGTTGGTGTTCCTGCTCTTTAGCCTGAAGTGGTCCAGGATTATTTTATCCAGCCCCTGTTCCTTGAATATCAGCGGGATCTGGTATATGGTCTCCGCGTCCCTGGCCTCTATAACGGCTTCTTTCCTTACATTGCAGAAGAGGGATATCTTCTCTTTGATATCCTCCGAAAGACCTTTTTCGGTGCGGCATACCAGAATATCCGGCTGGATCCCTATCTCGCGCAGTTTACCTACGCTGTGCTGGGTGGGCTTGGTCTTAATCTCGTCGGCGCTGCGGACATAAGGTATCAGGGTGAGGTGGACATAAAGGACATTTTTTTCGCCTGCATCGAGCCTGAACTGTCTTGCGGCTTCCAAAAAAGGCAGGCTCTCGATATCTCCCACGGTGCCGCCTATCTCTACGATAACAAGGTCCGCGCCGGTCACCTGGGCCGCCTTCCGGATCCTCTCTTTTATCTCGTTGGTTATATGCGGTATGACCTGGATCGTCTTTCCCAGGTAATCGCCGCGCCTTTCTTTCGATATTACGGAATTGTACACCTGTCCGGTTGTGACATTGGAAAATTTGGTCGTCTCGGATCTTGTGAATCGTTCGTAATGGCCGAGGTCAAGGTCTGTTTCGGCGCCGTCTTCGGTGACGTAAACCTCTCCGTGCTGGTAAGGGTTCATGGTGCCCGGGTCGACATTTATGTAAGGGTCAAGCTTCATCAGGGCCACTTTCAGCCCTCTCGACTCCATGATCTTTCCTATAGATGCCGAAGCGATACCCTTCCCCAGGCTGGATATGACTCCGCCGGTGGTAAATATGAATTTAGTCATATGCGCATCCTTTTTTTCCGTAGGACCACAAAAAAAGAAAGCGTCTTGAGCCGACAATGCGGGATCAAAACGCCATTGTTTCATTGTAGCAGTTCCGCTGTGAGCTACTTGTCAATTGTATCACGGATCCTTCATTTGTCAATCAGTATCATTCGCTCGGATAGCTATACCGTCTTCTGTCGGGTCCTGCCACTCGGAAGGCTTTTCTTCCAAAGGCTCGCATGGGGTTCACTATTGGACGTGTGTATGGACGCGTGTCTGTATGCCCACCAGGATCACCGGCCCGAAAGACTCCATATTAGGTGTCGTTTTTTTAAGTCGTGATCCTAAACGGTGGACACCCCCATCCCATGCTCGCCTTATTCTATAAAAGCCTTCCTTCGTGTCACCCACTAACATATGACCTATGAGCTATGACCTCGCTCACTACCAAAGACGATGTAGACTTGCCTGTTGTTATTATGCGAAGCGAAGGATCTTGCCTATAGCTATAGCGTTGCAGGCTATGAGACCATGGGGGCTATAGCCGTATAGATTTTGATTAGGGCGCGATAGTACCTACACATTAGAGCGGCGTATTACGGCAAAAACATTAAAACTATATTATAATTACCTAACGAAGATACGCACAATCAAAATTAGGCGAAGCCCCCTGGTCTCATAGCCGATATGAGGCTAAGGCTATGGCAGGATACGAGAGGAGGCTTGAGGCTGTCTAAAATATTAGGAATAAAAAACGCCCCCGGGACAGCAGGGCGTTTTTTATTTGTTCGGCGGATATTTCTAGCGCGAGTATGCCATAGCCGATTCGCTGGAGCGCGATTTCGAAGATTTTGCCGCGCTTATGGATTTGCCTTCCAGCACCTGCTCAGCCTCTTTTCTGTACGCATCCATCACGTACGGGATGCCCGAGATCTTTGCCGCCTCCTCAGTCAGGGCCATAAGGTCCCTTCGCGATACAGAGCTAAGGGAGAAGTTTCTCGATCCCGCCATGAGCTGCTGCAGTCCGACCTTTATCCTCTGTGAGAAGGTGTATATACCGACCGCGCCAAGCGGGATGTCCTTCATGTCGTCTCCGTACTTTTCGGCGAGTTCTTCGTAACATACGAATATCTCTTCCGGCTTTATGCCGTATTCGGATATCGTCTGAGGCAGCTTGTCCGCCTTGATCCATTCGGCTATGTTCCTGCCGACGAATCCCGGTATCATGAGCGCTCTGCCCATGCATACCGCTTTAACGTATGGAGCGCCCAGCGCAAGTACCTTGAATACATGGTCCTCGAGGGCAAAGCCGCCGGCTATGGCTATATCCGGTATTCTCATCTTCTTCTTCGACAGCCTCTCGCAGAACTCGTAAGTGAGTGCCTGCAGATAGAACGTGGGTATCCCCCATTCCTGCATCATCCTCCACGGGCTCATGCCTGTTCCTCCCGGCGCTCCGTCTATGGTCAAGAGGTCGATCTTAGCTATCGAGGAATATCTGACAGCCTGCGCAAGCTCTACCATCGAATAAGCTCCGGTCTTAAGAGTTATACGCTTGAACCCGAGGTCCCTTAACCGTTTTATCTCCTTCATGAAGCCTTCTTCGGAGACGAACCCGAGGCGTGAATGCCTTTCGAATTCCTTGATCGCGCCGTTTTTAAAGGCGAGCTGGTTGGCCTTGCTCGTAGGATCGGGGGTAACGATGTAACCGCGTTTCTTGAGTTCCTTCGCCCGTTCAAGACTGTTAACCTTTATCTCCCCTCCGATGCACTTGGCTCCCTGCCCCCATTTTAATTCTATCGTCTCAAGTTTATGTTTTTTTCGGACGTATTCGGCGACTCCGAGGCGTGTATCCTCAACATTCATCTGGACAAGGATCTCGCCGTAGCCTTCATGGAACCTTTTGTATGTCTCGATGCGCCTGTCCATGTCCGGGGCATTGGCGATCTTGCCTTTTGAATCGAGCTCGAGCTTCGGATCGATGCCGCATACATTCTCCCCGCATACGAGCGTTACGCCCGAAATGGCCGCCCCTACAGCAAAATGCTCCCAATTCTTTCTTGCTATTTCGGTCGAGCCGAGCGCCCCGGTGAATATAGGGACCCTCATCTTTACCTTCTTCTCCCATCCGTATTCGGTCTCTGTGTTGACTGAAGGGAATGTGGCCGTATCGGGGTTTCCATCAACGCCTTTTGGCATGCCTTTTGCGCCTTGAGCGTATCCCTGGATATTGAGATGCGAATAATCCGCCGGATAATCCTTGTCCGCGCCGGCCGTAACCTCCCCAAAGGGCCCGGGATATATGACTTCCCTTCCCCTGAAAGATGACTTGAATACTTCGCAGTTGCCTTTACACGATTCTAAACATCTGGAACACAATCCCGAGCTCGGCACAACGTTCTTTGAGCGGTTGAATGTCCTCGATGCGTCATTCCCGCCCGGACAACGAAGATTCATGACCATTCCTCCATGCTTTGCGATACCTACTTATTATGCAATATATGCCTTTTTACCGGGCATCCGACATTAAAAAAATAAAAGACGTCCTTCTCGCCGTATAAGATCGGCCCCGGACGTCTTTGTCCATGTCGCGTTCCTGCCGTTAGCGCCATTGCTAAAGGCTTCTAGAACATCTCTACTTAGATATAATGTCTACAGTTTTCTTCTTTGAGCCTATACCTCTGACTATTGCAACCTTTGATTTCGGAACCCCGAACGCCCCGCCCAGGATCTTACGGATCGATTCGTTCGCCCGGCCGTCTCTCGGTGGAGATTTAGTCCATACCAGATAACTTCCGTCGGATATCTTTTCGACCTTTTCCTGCCTTGCCTGGGATTTAACCGTAACCGATATTCTCACGCCATTCCCGCGGCTAAAATTACCTTGGCACGCCTGTATGGTTCCCGCTCCAGGCCTCTTTCGGGCTTGAGGTCTCGTTCCAGGTAAGTATTATAGTCTGGTCCGCGGCGGATCCCGCCTTTTTGCTGGTCCTCGTGGCCGTTACCGCGAATGAGTCCGCGTCGGCGCCGGTCACATTATATATCCAGTACGTAGCGCTGCCGGTCGTCGGCACCTGGACAGAAAGGTTCGACATATTGCTCGTGAAGCTTGCCGACTCGAGCCTGACCGCGAGCTCGGCGTTCTTTATGGCGCCTATAGAGGCAAGCGCTTCGGCCGCGCGGGACCTTTCAGCGAAGCCCACATATTGGGGTAATGCAAGAGCGGCCAAAATGCCTACGACTACGATCACCAGCAAAAGCTCTAAAAGCGTAAACCCTTTATTCATCCTGATATCAAATGACGATCGCTCCACCCTGGCCTCCTTTTTTGCTATAAATGCGTTAATATTATTTCGGCGTTCCTGTGTGATTCCCGCCCCACACCTCTCCTGTCGCAGGAGTGTAGTTCATCCATATTATCTTGCCATTGTCTGTAGATGTCTTCTTTGTCGTCCTGGTCGCTGTTACGTTTACCCATGTCCCGCCGGTACCGTTGGTTATCCCGTAATACCAATAGGTGACCGTGTTGGCGGCGCTCTGGTAATCTACGGCCAGATCGGCCTTGGTGTTAGTATAGTTGCCGGTCTCTAGTTTGTAGAGTTCCTCGGCCGTTCTGATGGCGCCCATAGTGCTTAGCGCTTCCGCCGCCCTCGCCTTCTCCGCGAAATTTGTATACTGAGGCAATGCCAGCGCCGCAAGTATGCCCACCACGATAACCACAAGAAGTAATTCCAATAACGTGAATCCTTTTGCGCCCTTACACCATTTATTCATATCACTCTCCTTTCATATCGTTTGTGATAATTATATCCATTATACGGATATTTTTCAAGCGAAATATGTCTACTATATATATATCATCCTCCCAGCGTGGCTATCTTGAATATCGGAAGGAACATCGCTACGAGAAGGCTTCCTATTATAGAGGCCATTATAATGAGCATTACCGGGCTTATCAGGGTTGTAAACCGTGTGATCGCCACATCGATCACTTCATTATAATAGATCGAGAGCTCTTCAAGCATGCCGCTATAATTTCCGGTCTTCTCCGCGACAAGGATGAGTTGGGCCGCGATCGGAGGGAAAAGCCCTGTCTGGTTCATAGCCTCGGAAAAAGGCATGCCCGCGACTATCTTCATCTTTGCCTGTTGGATGTTCTCCTCAAAAACAATGCTGCCCGAGGTCTTCAGGGATGTCTCCATGGCCCTGATGATAGGTATCCCGCTTTTAAGAAGGACGCTTAAAGTTGACGAGAACCTTCCCAGCGTTACCGAGATAAAGAGGTCTCCCACCACCGGCAGGGCCAGCAGCATCTTTTCAAAAACGCGCCGGCCGGTGTGTGTGGATAGCCATCTTCTTAAGAAGTACCCGCCTACCCCAAGCACGGCGACTATGATGATCAGATTTTCTCTCAGCGTCTTGCTTGCCGATATCACCGTTTTTGTGAAGGCCGGCAATTCTCCGCCGAATGACGTAAACAGGTCCTCGAAAACAGGAATGACCTTATATACGAATATAAAAACGGTCGAGGTAGCTACGAATATAAGTATGCATGGATAAATAAAGGCGTTTATCGTCTTTTTTTTCAGTTCCTCTTTTACCTTTATTATGGCTTCTATCTGTCTTAGCACGAAAGGAATTTGTCCGGACGTCTCTCCCGCGTCGATCATTTCAACCCATAAGGTAGTGAAGACCCTGGGGTGCTTCATCATCGCGTCTTTGAGGGTTGAGCCGCTTTCAAGGTCGCGTTTCATGACCTTGATGGCGTTTACGAGGCCGGCGCTTTCAAGCTGCAGGGAGATCACTTCAAGGGCGTCTGTTATGGTGACGCCGTTTTCAAGGAGTATCGCGAGTTCCTTGACGAATGAGGCCATGTCCCGCGCCGTGGCCCTTCCATGCATCTTCCTCGGATGCCTTGCCGTTATGGACGCGGAATCCTTGACTGATAGCACAACCATACCCTGATCATGCAGGGATTTTATAAGTTCGGTCCTGTTCAGGGCGAAGGCCTGGCTCTTTGTGAGCTTGCCATCCTTGCCTCTTGCCTCATAATCGAAGTATGGCATCTTACGCTATCTCGGCGGTTATCGCGACAACCTCATTAAGGGATGTAAGGCCCTCGCGCACCTTGGCAAGGCCGTCATCCCTTAGCGTCGTCATGCCTTTTTTTATCAGAGAATTTTCTATTACTGTAATATCCTGCCTCTTTTCTATCATTGCGCTTATCTCCTGGTCGACGTTCATTATCTCGAATATCGCCAATCTGCCCGCGTATCCCCGGTTGTGGCATTTTGGGCACCCCTTCGGACCATAAACTTTACACCCATCGAGTTTGAATTTAGCCGCCGTAGCGGAATCCAGCTTGACGATCTCTTTACAATCCGGGCACAACCTCCTTACAAGCCTTTGTGCTATTACCATCACGACTGTAGTGCCTACCAGGAAAGGCTCTATGCCGAGGTCGAGGAGCCTGGAAATGGCCCCTATCGAATTGTTGGTGTGCAGTGTGCTTAATACTAGCCTACCCACGAGCGCCGCCCTTACGCATATGTCGGCTGTCTCAATATCTCTCACTTCGCCTACCATTATGATATCGGGATCCTGTCTTAAAAAAGCCCTCAGGCCCTGCGCGAAATCAAGGCCGATGTTCGGCATGGCCTGCACCTGGCTTATGCCGTTTATGCGGTACTCGACGGGGTCTTCTATGGTGAGGATGTTCTTTTGCGAAGACTTGATCTCGTTCAGGATGCAATACAGCGTGGTCGTCTTGCCGCTCCCGGTAGGACCCGTAACTAAGATGAGGCCGTAAGGCTTCCTTATATTTTCCGAGACTTTTTGATGGTCTTTTTTGCCAAGTCCTACAGACGATAGCTTAAAGTCCATCGCTTCTTTGTCCAGGATCCTTATGGCCAGTTTTTCTCCATAGATCGTAGGGATTGATGATACGCGCAGGTCTATGGCGCGGTTATCCACCTTTACCATAAAACCGCCGTCCTGGGGCAGCCGCTTTTCGGCGATGTCCAGCCTCGATAGTATCTTTATCCTGGAGATGACGGGGAGCAGAAGTTCGATGGGCGGAGTTTCCGCTTCGTAAAGAGTGCCGTCGACCCTGTACCTGATGACGGCGCCGTTCTCTCTGGGCTCGATATGGACGTCGCTGGCCTTTTCTCTGGCCGCCTTCTGCAGTATTTGGTTTACTATCTTCACTACAGGCGGCTCGGCCGCTTCGGACTTGAGCTTGTCGACCTCGTCCCGTTTTACGAAGGGGATATCTACGCTTAAAAGCTGTGACCCTGTCCCCGAGGAAGGAGCCACCCTGCGGACGTATAAACGCTCTATGCCCTCAACGATATCTTTTTTCGGGCTGCAATTTACTACGGGCTCAAGGTTTGTCAGTCTCCTGATATTGTCTATCACTACGAAGTTGAGCGGGTCCCACATCGTTATCACCAGCTGCCTTGGATTTTTTGAGAGCGGCAGGACCAGGTTGGTCCTCGCGAATTTTTCATCGATCAATCTGTCTAGATTCTGGTCATAGGATATCTCAAGGGACCTGTCGCTTAATGAAAGGTATTTTGCCCTCAGTTTCTTGGAAAGCGTGAGCGCCAGGCCTTCTTCTGATAGATGGCCGAGGGTAACGAGCAACTCTCCCACAGGTTGAGGATGAGGGCTCTTTTTCTGCGTCTCAAGGGCTTCGTTCAGCTGCTCTTTTGTTATTAGACCGTCTTCGACGAGCATCTCGCCGAGCATCTTCCTGTCCGGGCCTGCCATAGTATCAATCCTTTTTTGGGTTACCGGTTTCATCCTTTGGGGTGGAATGCTTCAAGATCGCTTCCCCGATCTTCTTTTCTCTTGGCGATAATGGCTCATCTTCTGTTTTCGGCCTTCCTGGTTTATCTTCGTAATTGGAAATAGTCCTTTGCACCATAAATCCCCTTTCTGTATTATCTTCCGGACTAACGTATTCCGTATCGCGCTTTGAGACTATATGAGGCGTTATGAGTATGATCAGTTCCGAGTCATCCGCTTTTCTGTATCTTGACTTGAAGGGCTCTCCGAGTATCGGTATGTCCCCTAAAAACGGTATCTTCCTGTTCGTCTTGAAGTTATTTGTCTGTATCAGCCCCCCGATGAAGACCGTATTTCCGTCCTTGACCATTACCGTACTTGACGCGCTGCGTTTTTGAGGGTCCATGAATTGCGTAGTGAAGAATGTGGAAGCCTGGGCCCGGGCCACAAAGGGCTCGACATACAGGAATATCTCCCCTTTCTGATTTACCTGCGGTATTACCCTTAAGGATATGCCCGTCTCGTACCGCTCGGCCTTTGAGATAGATTGGCCTGTCTGCGTAACGCTTACGCTGTCCACCCCTATGGCGGTATTCGCCGTGATCTTAATGGTTGCCGGTTCATTATTGATCGTCATTATTTTTGGTTTTGACAAATACCTGGTATCCTCATCCTGTGCGAGTAATTTTAATACGAGCTCTGTATCCGCGGCAGTAAGCGTGCCGTACCTGAAGAGGCCGGATCCCGCGAGGTTTGTCTGAAAAGCGTCTTTTATGAACTTTTGCGGCATCGGAAACGGTACCGGCGCGACCATATTCTGCCCGCCCGTCCCTGTACCCCACGTTACTCTGGCTGTCTGGGTTTCGGACCCGTATTCTATGCCTATCCTTTTTATGGCGTTGGTCGTAGTCTCTATTATCTGGGCTTCGATCATAACCTGCGCCGGTTCGACGTCAAGCTCCTTTATGGCGGTCTCAAGATGAGGAAAGGCCTCAGGTATGTCCGTAATGATCAGGCTATTGTTGCGCCGGTCGGCTACTATCATGCCGTTCTTAGAAAGCAGGCTCTTCACTATTTCGATTATATTTTTCGGCTTTTCAGATCCTCCCGCCGTATTTTTCTGTTCCTGTCCTAACGCCTGGGAGACCACGGAACCCGCCTCCGCTATGGCCGGCGACCCTACGATGGTCGGCCCTCCTCCGGATTGGGATTCCTGCGGAAGCGACATGTCGTACACCTGCAGGTAATTAAGCCTGTAGACTCTGGTTATGGTGTCGATGGGCCTTTTACCGGTAGGCTTGATAAGGTAGACATTATCGCCCTGCTTTTCGTACGTCAGGCTGTTTGCGTCGAGTATCGATGTCAGCGCGTCTTTTATCGTAACATTATTAAGAAAGATCGTGACCTTCTTGTTCTTTATGGCGTCTGTGGCTATAAAATTAATGTTGGCCTGTTTCGAGAAGGCCTTTAAAGCGTCTTTAAGGTCCGCGTTCTCAAAGTCCATAGTGACTCTTGGGGTATTGTCATAAGAGGAGCCGTCATCCCTTGTCGGGGCGGTATCTGTCTGTATTTCGGAATAACAGGCGCTATTTATAATCAAACAAGACGCGGCGACAAGCGAGGCGTTTTTTAGGATCATACCGTTTATCTCCATCTTTTTAGTTCATCTTTCGAGTTCGATCTTTGAACCGTTCATTGATAAGGTGACTTTATTCTTTTCTATCTTTTCTACGATAGCGTTACCGATCCTGTCGCCCTCGGCAACAACATTGCCGGAAATAATGGCTATGTTCCTGACGCCGTTATAGACTATCCCCTGGCATTGGAACTTGATCCCGGACGTGTTGTTTGCCGGAAGGGGTCGTTCCGCAGGCGGTGTTTTCGGCATTTCCGCGATGATGACTTCCGCCGGTTTTTTCATCGGGTCGCGCAGCGGCTCCCCCGAGTATTTTATACCGGCCTCTACGGAAGCGTTTTCCAGCGCCGACATCATCGCTTTTATGTCGAGATCGGCCGTGCCTTCGAATTGCGCCGGGATCGTCCTGACCGTGCCTTGAAGTTTCGAATACGCCAGCGATATGGCCAGGATCACCGCGAGGATTACCGCGGCCCTTTGCTCGAGTATAGTTTTTTGCGATTCAGCCATTTTTATGATCCAAAAGCCGCTATTACAAACTTGAAACCGGCGATATTATCTGAATCGGATGAATTCATTTCGAATTCTTCTATAAAGAGATGTTTTTCTTCGTTCTCGATCCTGCTTATTATGCGAAGTATCTTCAGGAACGGCGCCCTTCCTTCTACCTCTATCCTTACGGCCTTAAAACCTGACGCATTGTAGGGCTCAAGAGGACGAAGCAGGTCAAGGGCGGCTCCTTCGGCCTCGGCTATATGGTTTATCGCGCCGATCATCCGGTCCGTTCCCCGCTCCAGGGAGAACTTAGCGTTAAATAGATCTATGAGCGCGCGGTACTCCTCACTCTTTTTAAGGATTTGCAGGTTTGCGGTAGATTCCGCGACGAAAGACCGCATTTTGATATACGCCCCCAGGTCCACTCTGATCAATAATACATAGACGAGCGCCGCCGTTATCATGCAAAAAATAACATAAGCTACCTTGGTCTTGTTTTGAGATAAATATTTTAGTGTAAGCATTATATTTTTTCTTATGTCATTTCAACATCAGTTGGAATTCCGCCAGCTCGCCTTCTCCTATCCGGCGTTTTTTGATCAGGATCAATTCGGCGGATTTAAAGCCCCGCATGATCCGTTGGTCGCCCTTAATTGCGTTAAGTATGCTGTTAGGGTCCGAACCTCCGAGCTTTGCATGGGAATAGACGGAACAATCGATATTTAAAGTAGCGCCCTGGCTCTCTACGCCATTTTTAAATTTCATGCTTTCTATCCAGGCGTTAGGAGCGAAATCCCCGGATATCCGGATCAGCTTTCCGGTCAGCTCCGATCTCCTGGTCAATAGATTATTGATCAGGACGGCTTTTTCTTGCAGGGCCATGCTGTAGCGGGTAAGTTCGTCGGTGGATGCGTTCATCCCCATCTTAAATCCGTTGAGCTCTTTTCGCAATTTATTCGATTCGCCCGCCATTATATAGAATACCCCTGACAGAAAGAGATGGATCGTAAGGATAGCCGCAACCGCAGCAAAAAATCGTTTAACTATGGGCTTAAATGCCCAAAGGTCTTCCTGCAAGATCTCTTTCGGGGCCAGATTCGCCGTAGGGCAGGTAATGGAGTCGTTTAGAAGGGAGAGCGTTGGAAGAAAACGGTCTGCATGTTCCATGTCCGAGGCCCCCCTGAAGTAAGAGAGCCTCGGTCTCTCGAAAACCACCCCAAAATCTTTCGATATGGACGATTCGTCTTCGGACGGCTCAATGCCCGAAATGAATATCTTCGCTATCTCTTTCTTCGTCTCTTTCTTGAGGAACGCCGTACTTCCGATCACATCGCCTTCGATGGCGGGCCATATATCGCCCAGTACCGGGTATGAGAGCGCGGCCGTTTGGGCGCCATCTTTATGCGGAAGAGTGATCTCCCTGAATGAGTGCGCCCGCATGTCGTATATTTCGGTAAGGATCGCCCTGTTGGGGGGTTCGAAGTGGATGGATATGTAAGCGTTATTATGGGCGATCTGCCTGGTCAATCTAAGTGACCTTGCTATGAGTTCCGGTACAGGCTCGATGATAGAAGGCAATATTCCCCGGACTTTAAAGAAATCCACGATGGCGTTTATCGTCTTGGTCCGGGCTCCGGAAAATATAATATCATGATGATCTTTTTTTATCCTGGCTACGGATATCCGGTACGATAACTCATCTACCGGGAAAGGAAGGTACTTTTGGGATTCGAATACGCTGGCTTGCCGCGCTTCGCCATCAGGGATATCCCTTAGATGGAAGTGGCGCAGAAGGAAATTGCTGTTTGGCATATTTGCGGCGACCCTATATGGTATTTCACTTTCCGTGGAAAATACCTTCTTGAAGGCCTTGGCCAATTCACCGTCATTATCATCGTACGGCGCTTCCTGGGGTCTGGCGGGAAGGGGGATTCTTTCAATGTGAGTTATGCAGGCCCCGGTCATCGTTTGGCTTGCTGTTGCGATATCGATAAAGCCATTGGAAAGATAAGCGGCCGTTCCGGTGAAGAATATCTTTTTCAGATTTCCTATTAAAGCCATATCAGTAGCTTATCAGGTCGCCTTTTTTTACGTTATCGGCAAGCGTCTTATGCAGCATTTTAGCTACCGAGACCGTTTCTCCTACCCTCTCGACTATCGCTTTCCCGAGAAGCGTAGTATTCCTGAATATGAATATGACATCATATTTTTTTATGCCGTCCGACTTCCCTACATCCGCGACAAGGAACCCGTATTCATTATTCACTTCCAGGACGCGGGCGTTATCCTTCTTGGGTTTCGAAGAGACTGTTATCGGCTCAAGCTCAACCGGCGTTGCGGATCGTTTTACAATAAGCTCTTCCTGCGCCTCGGAAAGCCTGCTATTGAGCTGGGTGATATCATTTTGATAGCTCTCTATGCCTTTTCTCAACAACTCTATATCGGAATTTTTTTTCTGAAGCTCCACGTCTTTTGACGCTATGGCGGTTTTAAGGAGATCGATCTCCAGGACTGCGGCGCGAAGCCTGTTTATCTCGTTTGCGGCTTCGGTAAGCCTGGACTCGTACTGAGCGATCTTTGCGGAAAGTTCGGCCTTTTCCCTGGTAATAGAGCCTATGTCCGATTCGAGGGTCTTTTTTAACGAATAAAGGTCCTGGATCTTCCTTTCCAGGGATCTCTTCTCTTCCAGGGTGCGCGCTATGCTCTGTTTAGCCGATTCATTTACGATGATCAGGTACCATGCTGTCGATGCCAGAAGGGCGACAACTATAAGCGCGGCAAGAAATAATATTTTTGATCTCATTTTTCCGAACAGTTTTGGCGGATGTAATATGATTACGGTAATATTGGTAAAAGTATACCATATTATCATGATAATGGAAAGAAATTGAACAATATTTTAAGGCGAATGGCCGCAGCGGGAGTGTCCGGGGCCTCTATGGGGGTGGATTATTGACGTGCATATAAACCGCTATGCACAGGCTCTCGGAAACATGCGCCGCTTTAGGGGGTTTTTCATCCCATTCTATCTTAATTCTAGCCCGTGTGACTTTTACGTTATCATTTGCCTGCAGATCGTCGATGAAGTAGCTTGCCTTGCCTCCGAGCGCCTTGGTAAAGTAAGAATCGGGAAGCGCGCAAATGGAGGGATCGGTCGCGGCGTTATGGGTACCCGCGGAAAATTCGAGATTCGCCGGCTTCCCCGGAGGGGTGCTTTCGGTTACATCGATGGCCATCAGGGTTTCGGCTATCGACATCGCGTAATTGGCGGCATCCATCCTGTGGGAGACCTTGGAGCTGTTCATGGTCTGGACAAGATATATCCCCACCATACCCGCCCCGATCAGGGAGAGGACCAGACCCGCAACCATCCCTTCGATCAGAGCGAAAGCCTTCTTGCGGCCAGGGTCATTGTTCGATCTTAATGACGGGCAGCTTGCTTTCAGGAAACATTCCATATTCCAGCCCATAAGCGTTGATGATGCCTTGTTCGGCATAATACTCTAAAGCGACTTTTTTCTCTGCGGCGTAAATGTTCGTCTTTGCCGTTATCCTGACATTTGAGCCGGATATCTCGCGCGTCGACTCTGTGGTATCGTTATCCGATATATTATTGAACTTGAGCGTAGAAAGTTTTTCCGGGCTTGCGGTTGACGATCCTTTCGGTATGTTCCTGTAAAGGACCGCGGCGTGGCCCCGCGCTACGCTATAGGCCAGATACCGCGCCTTTATCCTGTTGATATATTTCATGGCGATCTGGTTCTTATAGTTCACCGTTACCGCGAAAGATCCTACCAGTACCGTCATGCTCAGCATGATCGCCATCAAGAGTATCATCGTTGTGCCGTTTGTCTTATTCATAGCTCTCTCTAAACGTTGCCGATTGGTCCTTCGGGCCCTACTCCATCCGCCCATTCCGCGGCGCCCTCCCCTCCGTACGCGCCCATATCATACCCGCCAAACCCGGTTCCGATGCAGGGTGAACCTTCCATAAGGCGGTAGTCGTTCTTCGGCGCGTCTACAAATAGAGGATTTTTCGATATTATGGCTTTAGACGGGTTAGGGGCCATATTTTTTACATCGGAGTATGATATATATTGTTGAAACCCTGCCGGGACATCCGCGCTTCCCCACGCTATGGAGTTCCTGTATTGCTGTGAGATCCCGTTCGACGATGGCCATGACCACCCCCGGTACACCATGTGCCCGTAAACAATGGTATTCTGTTCGTAACCTATCGTTGTTCTAGGGCTTGATCTCCAGGGACTCGAGGCGCGTATCAACATTCCCTGATTTGAGTAAAATATGTTATTCGATATACTGATTACATTCTTAAGTTTATTGCTCGCCGCATGGGCAACTGCTATTGCAGGCGTAACATTTCTTTTTGCCATATCCGAAAAGACGTTGTTGGTAATACTTGCTCCGTCGTTTATGGCCGCGACGTAAATCCCTGCCTGGACAGCCCCGGTAATGATATTATTCGCTATTGATGCGATGCCGTAGCCGCCCCAGAGAGCGATGCAATAAGGCAGCCTATCTCCGCCGGATATTGAATTTCTCTTGATTATCACCCCCCGGGCGCCCGGGACAGAGGTCCAACTCAGGCTCGATTCGATCGCGCCCGAATTACCGCCGTTTCCGGTAAGTGTTCCCGTTATGACGTTGCCCCCTATGATTTCCCTATAGGCGACCCTGAAGTCCGGATTTCCAAAAAGGGCTACGGCAGATTGCACTCTGTCGAATAAATTATTGAAGATCATGCGGTCGAATTCGCCGAATACCCCTCCCATGGTTATAGTCACCATCTGTAGATTGGATCTGGGCAATACAAAGCTGTTATTGTATATCCTGTGATACGCCGGAGATGGGGTCTTAAACACTGGAAGGTCAGCCGGAATGGGCGTGGGAGGCATCGCATATAATCCGGAGAATATGGATAGAGAGTGGACTCTGTTATTGACCGAAGTGTTATGATGAATAGTGAGGGTATCGACGTTTATGGCGCGAAGGTCATAATCATTGGAATCAAAGAAATTATTCGTGATATCAGCGGTTCTCGTATACCATACGTCAAAAGTCGCTTTATTTATGGAAGTAACAGTATGGGAAATCTTAACGGATTGTATGTAGCTGGAAAGAATAAAAGTATTGGGTGAGGGCGGTTTCAAGACGATGCCCAGGACCATGCCCGATATATCCATGTAGGAAAAATCGAAATTTTTCTGCGAGCTCAATATGTCTAATCCCTGCCAGGTGCTATTTTTCATCATGGTTTTAAATGTTACTAAATTCCCGGGTATGCCGGCGCAGTAGAAACTCTTCCTGACCGTTATAGATGTGTCTTTGCCCATGTCGAGCTTAACACCTGGAGCTAATAACAAGAAGGCAGGGACAGTGACGGAACCTGATAGGAGATGAGTTCCTCCGGTAACAAATATTTTGTCGGTCCCGAGAAGCTTCGCGTTAAAAGCCCCTTTCAGGGTTTTGTAGGGAGACGCCTTGGTCCCCGTTTCGGACGTGGAGGTATTTACCGGATCTACGAATATCGTATCGAAGCTCTCTCGGGTGTATGCGTAAATTTTTGCATAGAAGATATCGCTTGTGAGATGGGCGCTTTGCCCGGCCGTTTTTTCCCAGAACTCTATCTTTATCTTCTTGAAGCAGTCCGCGTTCCTGGCCGTTCCGTCGCCTTTAAAGAATTCGTTGGAATCTATCTTGCGGGCCACAACTATCGGGTCGGAGGAAGCGCTCTTTTTGTATTCCAGCGTTCCGGCCTTTGACCCTGTCTTGTAAAACGAATATTTCCTGACGTCGGCAGATGAGTGCGAATAGAGCTCTATGGCGCCCTGGTCTATGATCTTGACCCAGGCAGAAGACTGGATGTTGGCTGCTATTTCGGCAAGGCAATATTTAAGTTCGGAGACCTTTTCGATCTTCGAAGTGGATATCTTGACCATCCTGGCGTGCATGACGAACATCCCCGCCGCGGCAAGGCCGATCAATGTGACGACAGAAAAGCTGATAATAAGCTCAAGCAGGGTAAAGCCCTTATCCTGCTTCATCTTTTCGCCTATTCATATCTTCTCATCATCTCTGTGAGATAAAGTATATGTTTCTTCTCTTCGCCTATAAGCTCCAGCACCTTATCTTTATGGCTGGGCGTCATGTAATCGAGCAGCTCATTGAAGAACAATATGGCGTCTTTTTCAAAACTTATTCCGTAACGTATTGCCATGATCTCGGTATTAATATTCCTGCTGAATTCCTTTGGCGACACCTGCCGGTATAACATGTCGTCTATGAGGGCATTCATGTAAGCTTCCGATTCTCCTTTGTAAGATTCCTGAGTTTCCGAATCTTCGAGAGCGCCGCGGATCTCGGTGAACTTATAGATATGAGCGTCCTCCCAATCGCGCAGTTTCTCAAAGAGCTCTTTCATCGCCCTATCGGAGAATTTCTTAGAAACAAGATCGTAAAAATCCCGCCGCTTCTTCTCTTTTTCTATTCCCATATCGAGCACTTCCTGGGCATTGAATATGTTTGCCATGTCTCTCCCCTTAACGCGTTCTTAAACTCCGAAACAAGTATCGATCGATATCGCGGACCCGAGAAGCGGGTAGTTATCGGGGATCGTCCTAACCCCTTTAGCTACGTTCTTGAGCGGTACCTTGACGAATTTACCGTTTTTTACCCCTACCATGTTCCCGAATTCTCCGGATGTTATAAGGTCTACCGCGGTTGAGCCGAGCTGTGTGGCAAGGACCCTGTCGAATGGCGTCGGGGAACCCCCTCTTTGCAGATGGCCCATTACTACCGTCCGTGTCTCTATGCCTGTTTTTTTTACGATCTCGTTCTCCAGCACGTATCCGATGCCGCCGAGCCTTATCGGGTCGGCGCTCTCCTTGACGATCCGCTGTATGACCGCATTCCCTCCTTTTGGCTTTGCGCCTTCGGCGACGACCACTATGCTGAAACGCTTTCCCCTTTTATTGCGGTCTTGCACCTTCCTGGCGATAACATCTATTTCATAGGGTATTTCAGGTATCAGGATGATGTCGCCGCCGCCCGCAACTCCTGAATGAAGCGCTAACCATCCGGCCCTGTGCCCCATCACTTCGATGATCATGACCCTGTGGTGGGACTGCGCTGTCGTATGGAGCCGGTCGATGCCCTCGGTTGCTATCCACACCGCTGTATCAAAACCGAATGTGATATCGGTGCCCATGATGTCATTGTCGATGGTCTTAGGAACGCCTATGACGGGTACGCCGTCTTTATAGAGCCTGTATGCGATCCCCAATGAGCCGTCTCCGCCTATGCATACCAGGCAGTCCAGCCCCATGCCCTGCAGGTTCTGGAGCGCCTTTCTTGACATATCCTTGAATATCATCTTCTTCCCATTAGTGATCGCGTATTTGTAAGGGTTTGCCTTTTTGGAGGTGCCGAGTATCGTTCCGCCCAGAGTGAGTATCCCGGATAGATCCTTGGCGTCGAGCTTACGGTACCTGTTATGGATCAGTCCGTCATAGCCGTCTTCTATGCCTACGAGATCCATGCCGCTCAGTATCGCCTTCTTGCCGACTGCCCTTATAACGGCATTTATTCCCGGACAATCGCCTCCTCCGGTCAGGATCCCTATTCTCTTTATTTTCATCGGTTTTCTCCCGTTAAACTAAAGACGATGCACCAATAGCTCGGTAAGGACCACGATGTCTTCGGTGCAGAATATAGCGGGGATATCCCTATCGAAGACTATATTTACCTCAGGCCCGAATTCTTCGTCGGCTTTCCATATCGAGATCATAATAGGGACGTTCTCCAATGGATAAAATACTATCCCCACGTCCCCTGACGTACCTTTCCCGGATTTAAAGCGCTCGGATGCTGTAAGCAAGCCCTCGGGGGCCTGGCCGAACTTTTTTCTTATCCGGTCTATGGTTCGTTTTTTGAATGCGGGGAAATAGCCCTCTCCCCCTTCAAGCTGGTTAAAGTCTATCCATTGGCCGGAAGGCTCCGGGATCCCCTTAAGACGGATTTTCTTCGCAATATAATGGAGTAATATTATGCTTTCGGCTTCTTTAGCGGGGATGTTGCATGATAGCGAGTGGATGGTTTTAGAGTCGACATCTATTTCGTAAGTGTCCGACAGCAGATCAACGGATAACCTCTTTTGATCGCTTATGGCGCGGATGTCTTCCCATGCAAGCTCGAGAGCTTTCTGGTATCCCATAAATTAATATTTTACACTTTTTATTGGATAAATCAATATATTAGATTATAATAACGTTATGATCTACGACCGTTTTCAGAGCGAGGCGATCGGCCATATAAATAACGGTCGTTCGGTTATAGTCGCCGCCCCTACCGGTGCCGGGAAGACCGCGATCGCGGAGCATGTCATAGAAGAATGTCTCAAGACGGGCCGCGGCGTAATATATTCCGCCCCCATCAAGGCCCTCTCCAATCAGAAGTTCAGGGATTTTCAGGGTCAATACAAGGACCTCATAGGTATCCTGACCGGAGACGTCTCTCTTAATCAGGAGGCGCCGGTCCTTATTATGACAACGGAGATATTCCGCAATAAGATACTTGACGCGCCGGAGAGCCTCAAGAAGTATTCCTGGATAATATTCGACGAGATCCATTATATCGATAATCCCGAAAGGGGCACGGTCTGGGAGGAGTCGCTCATCTTTCTCCCTACACATATGAATATCCTCGCGCTTTCGGCTACGATACCTAATATCAAGAGTTTTGCCCGGTGGGTCGAGACGATCCACAAGAAAGAGATTAAGGTTGTGGTGGAGGAAAATAGGCCGGTCCCCCTGCATTTCTTCTTCCAGTGCAATAACCAGATAAGGGATAACCTGAACAGTTTCAGGCACTTGAAGGGCAATCATCCGAATAAGACAAGCACTCTTATCAGGTATATCGAGGAACGCGATGGATTGCCCTGCATCTACTTTGTCTTCGGGAGGAAGCGGGCGGAGTATCTCGCCTCAGAACTATATGACCACAATTTCCTGGATAGGGACCAGAAGGCCGAGATATTGGCGCTCTACGCGTCCCTTTGCGAAAGGTTCGGATTGACGGGCGAGGATAGCGCGCTGGATATGCTGCCGCTTATAGAGAGAGGGGTGGCGTTTCACCATGCCGGCATGCTTCCAACGCTCAAAGAGGTGATCGAAAGGCTGTTTACGAGCAGGCTTCTGCGGGTCATATTTACGACGGAGACATTCGCCCTCGGGATAAATATGCCAAGCAGGTCCGTCATATTCGATGAGCTCAGGAAATTTTACGGTACGTATACAAGGAATCTAAAGACGCGGGATTTTTATCAGATGGCAGGCAGGGCCGGAAGGCGCGGGATAGACGACGAAGGATTCGTGTATTCCAGGATAAACCCTCACAGGATCAGGTTCGACGAAGTAAAGCGGATAATTTACGGCGAGCCGGAAGATGTCAGGAGCCAGCTTAACACATCCTACGCTACGATATTGAATCTATATGAGAAATACAAAGATACCCTTTTCGGCATATACCCGCTTTCGCTGCATTACTTCCAGACTAAAGAACATCAGCGCAGGGAAGCGTTAAGTCATATGGAGGCCAAGCTAAGGATACTGAAGGAACTGCGGCATATCGTTGCCGAATCCCTGAGCCATAAAGGACAGTTCGCGAAGGCGGTCTACGGTTACGAGCTTATACTGTCCGAGCTTTACGAAGAAGGGGTCTTTGAGGAGCTGAACGAATCGGATCTTGCCATCATGGCTGTATCGGTCGTATTTGAACCCAGGAAAAATCAGCATATCCCTCCCCTTTCCAAGCCAAGCCAGTACCTGAAGATGATATGCGACAGGTGCTATGACAAGATACGTCACAGGGAGGCGAGACACCGCATATATCCGTTCAGTAAGGCGCCTCATTTTAATCTGGCAAAGGCCATGGAGGCGTGGATGCACGGCACACAATTTGCCAAGATACTGCTGCTGACCGATACGGATGAAGGCGAAGTTATACGCTATTTTCGCATGGCCGTACAGATACTGCGGGAGATAGAGGACGCTCCGATATCAAATACCCTGTCGGAAAGGGTATCGAAGACGATACATCGCATCAACCGGGATGTTATCGATGCGGAGAAGCAGCTTCGGGAGGGATAAAAGGATTGAAATACCCCATCTTTAATCCGGGGTATGCCTTTCTCAAGCCTTCTATAATTTGGCGCACGCCAAGGAGGTCCTCACCTTTTGGCCGGTAACCGAGCGTCTTAAAATAGAGCGGCGGGTCGATGTTAAGATTCCTCCATTGGATCATATCTACGCCTGTCCTGTCCAGGAGCCCTTTAAGCGAATAGATCTCTTTCCTTGAATCCGTAAAACCGGGCATAGTAAGATTGTTCAACGATACGAAACGCTTCCTCGACTTAGCCGTAAGGATCGACCTTATGACATCTTTGAAAGTGTAACCGGAAGGCTTATAATATGCCGTGTAATAATTATCCTGGGCGCTGTTCAGGCTGACCCGGATGCTGTCAAGGCCTGCGTCGAACAGCCTGGCAAGCGCGTCGGGTGAGCTTGCGTTCGTATTCATGTTTATTGTGCCTCTTTTGGTCTTCTTTCTTATGAGACGTATGGATCTTTCTATAAGGCCCGGGTTTATGAGCGGTTCTCCTTCGCACCCCTGCCCGAAGCTGACTACGGGGTCCTTTATGTTATGTATGGAGTATAATGCCGCTTCGCATATCTCTTCCGGATAGGGTTTGAATCTTATCCTCGGCTGCGCCGGCCGGCATTGCTGTCTCGATCTTTTTGATATGCAGCCGAGACAACTTGCGTTGCACGCGGAGGATGTGGGGAGCGCGCCCTCGTAACGCGACAGAAAGAAATTTTGAGCTCCCGGGCAGCCGTGTAAGAGCGCGCAATCCTCAAGGTGCCGGATAAGCCTGTTTCCAGGGAATAACTTCCTGAGCTTGAATATATTCTTTTTTACCAGATTCATATCGATGAACCTGGTATCGTGGCGGCGTTCCCTGTCGATGCGAATAGCCGTTGTGTAGATCTCTTGGCGGTAATGCGCGCACGCGGAATATGAAAATAACGGTAATGGCCCGGCGTGCCGGGCCAGGGTATAAGGCGAGCTGAATGTTGACGTGTATCCGGGGGGTATAAATGCGGCGACCGGGTTATGGGCAAGGCTTGTAAATTCCCCCGCCTCCGTATCGTAGCCTACGGCCGCCCTGTCGGGGAGCGTGTAGAGCCTGCTTTCGGGGGGAAGCTTTATGAGTTCGTCGTCGTCGAGGCGGAAGAAGATACCGGCCTTCATTCCGGCGGCCTCAAACGTATCGTGAAAATAAATCCTTCCTTTACTGTCGGATAATACAAGCCCCGCTCTTCTCATGACGGATAAAACCTTTTTTTCAGATCCGCTCGTCCTAAATTACGCAATGCCTCTATTACGTACTTCCTGTTCTTCGGCTGCCAGTATTGTATCAAGGACCGTTGAAGGGTCCTCTCTCTTCCTTTTGGCACGTAAACCTTCTCTCCGGTGATGGGTTCCTTGCCGGTGTAGTACATGCTTCCCGACAGCGTCATAGGCAGCGGGATAAAATCCTGTATCTGTTCCGGGCGCATATGCCTTTCCATGAGGGCCAGGGATAGTTCCAAAGAATCTTTTAATGTGGATCCTGGGTGGGCATTGATGATGTAATTTACCAGGAACTGTTTTTTCCCCAGACGGTCGCTGGCAGAGCGGAACCTGGCCGCGAACCTGTCGTAGAATTCGAAAGAGGGCTTGTTCATCAATTTAAGGACTTTCGATTGGCTGTGTTCAGGGGCTACTTTGAGCCGTCCGCTGATATGGCGTTCGCATAGTTTTTTCAGGTAATCGCCGGAAGCCTCATCCAATAGTAGGTCGTATCTTATGCCGCTTCCTATGAACAGGTGCTTAACCCCCGGTACTTTCAGGACATCATCCCATAATTTCATCGTTTCCGCATATCCTAATCTCAAGTGTTTGCAGACATGCGAGCCGAGACATTCTCTATCGTCACAGGCGCCTTTTCTGTCCCACCTGTCGCAGGATGCCTGATACATGTTTGCCGTAGGCCCTCCGATGTCTGTGATGGTGCCTCCGAAATCCTCCATCTTCGCGATCTTCCGGACCTCCTCCAATATGGAAGAGCGGCTTCTGCTTTGGATTATCCTGCCCTGGTGCAGATTGAGAGAACAGAAGCTGCATGAGGCGGAACACCCGCGATGGGATATTACGGAGAATTTGACGGTCTTAAGGCCTGGTATCCCTCCGCGCTTGTCGTATGAAGGGTGCCAGGAGCGGTTATAATCGAAAGAATATATCCTGTCCATCTCGCCTTGTTTTAGGACCGGCGCCGGCGGGAGCTGGATCACGAATCTAGCGCCATGCTGCTGGACGAGCGTCCTGCCCCTGAACGGATCCGATTCCAGGCATATGGTCCTGAAAGACTCGTTGAACCTGTCCTTATCCTTAGCTGTCTCTTCGAAGGACGGCAGGGTGATATGGCCCTTGATACCGTCAAGGCTGTTCCTGATTATCGCTGTACCGTTGATATCGCCAAGGGTTTTGATGCCCTCCCCCTTATCAAGCCTTCTGGCGATCTCGAGAACCTGGCATTCTCCCATGCCGTATACCAGGATATCGGCTTTCGAATCGGCCAGTATGGACCTGCGCACGCTATCGGACCAGTAATCGTAGTGGGCGAGCCTTCTCATGCTTGCCTCTAACCCGCCTAATACGATCGAGGCGTTCGGGTAGGCCTCTCTTATCTTGTTGGTGTAGGCAATACATGCCCTGTCCGGACGAAACAGACTTATGCCGCCAGGCGAATAATCATCGCCGCTTCTTGGTTTCTTATTCGCGGTATAATTGGCTACCATAGAGTCCAGATTGCCGGCCGTTACCCCAAAGAATAACCTGGGCCTTCCTAACCTCAAAATATCCGCTGTAGTTCTGATGTCAGGCTGCGCTATGATGCCGACCTTGAAGCCCGCATCTTCCAGAAGCCTGCCTATGGCGGCGGGGCCGTATGACGGATGGTCTACATATGCGTCGCCCGTGACGATTATGACGTCTGGCTCTTTCCATCCCCGGCTTTCGGCTTCATTCTTCGATATGGGCAGGAATGTATTATTCATTGTTTATGGCAATTATTCTTTTGTATACTTCCTTGAAATCGAGCGTCCTGCAATTATAGTCCACTATGCTTGATAGTTCCTTGCTGGTAGAATTGAATGCCATGGAATATCCGCATATACGGGCAAGAGGGATGTCCCCTTCACTGTCGCCTATGCTAATAGTCTCCGCGGGCCTGACATTAAATCTCTTGAATATGCGTTTCAATATGATATCCTTGGCCCCGTGCTCTATATAGATCTTGACCCCTCCCGTTAACCTGCCATTCTTTGTGCTGAGTCTGTTCGACAGGGTGTAATCGAATCCCAGCTCATCTTTTACCCTGTCCGTCATGAATTGGAGCCCTGTAGATATTGCGGCCAGCTTGAATCCCATGGCCTTGAGCCTCGGTATGACCCATCCGGCGTTCTTGGAATATCTTATAGAGGCGAAGATGCGCCGCAGTTTCTTCTCGGAAAATCCCTTCCAGTGAGCGGCATCCAGTTCGCAGAACCTTCTATAAGTTATCTTGCCCGCAAGGAACTGTTCCTGATAGCACAAGGCCTTCTTCTCCCATATGCCCAGTTTTTCGTGTATATAGCGCCAGGAGCTAATGTGCCTTGTGATCGTCCCGTCTATGTCGAAAATTATCAGTTTGTATCCCATATCTCACGTCCCACATAACACATCCAGATTATCCCAGGATCCTCAACAGATTTAATCCCGTCTTCGGATCCAGTTCTTTCGACGCCTTTATACCTTTTAATTCAAAGACGACGGCTTCGATCACAAGGAATACCTCCGTCTTCCTGCGTACGCAGCCGGTGAGGGTCCTTAGTTTTTTACCCATAGCCGTATGTATGTGTATCTGCGGGCCTGTCTTATTGGCGAAGATCGTCCCGATGCCCATCACTTCCCATGCGTCCTTGAATTTTATCCAATTCGGCTCCGGAGGGATGACGGGTTTTTTCGGTCCCGTCACAAGATCCCCTTTTTTGAGAGCCCCCATGAATACCATGCAGGCTGCTTTTAAGCGTTCTTTTCCGGCGAATGCGGCAAGCGTGTCCGTAAGGATGTCGCCGTCGTCGAATTTAATGAGGAATACCCTACCCATCTTACCTTTAGAATATCGCATAAGGCTCCTTTTTCGGTAGTGGTTACAGGTAGAAAAACAAATTACGGAAGGGTGCGGATAAGGCGGATCCTTTAGGTTTTGGCTTCCACGGAATCCAACAGTACGCTCGCCACGTTGCCGTATACCTTGAAATATCCGTTCCCTTTGGAGGTTATCGATGACGTTTTTCCGTTGCCATCCCGCAGGGACAACTTACCCGGGCGCAGTATGGATATAAACGGAGCGTGATTAGTGAGGACCCCGAAATACCCGATCTCTCCCGGGGCTATCAAGGAAGAGATCTTCCCGCTGAAGACCATCCTCTCGGGCGTAAGAACCTTCAATTCAAATAACTTGTCCATGGGTCTATGCCTCAGCCGCTACTTTGAGTTTATCGCCCTTCTCGATCGCCTCTTCTATCGTACCGACCATAAAGAAAGCCTGTTCCGGCAGATGGTCCAGCTGGCCGCTTATTATCATCTTGAACCCTTTTATGGTTTCGGCGAGCTTGACATATTTGCCTTTTAATCCCGTGAAGACTTCCGCGACGAAGAATGGCTGGGACAGGAATCTCTGGATCTTTCTGGCGCGGCTGACTATAAGCTTGTCTTCGTCCGAAAGTTCGTCTATTCCAAGTATCGATATGATGTCCCGCAGATCTTTATATCTTTGCAGTATCTTCTGGACGTTCAGGGCCGTATCGTAATGTTCTTGCCCAAGGATCCTCGCGTCCATTATCCTGGAGGTTGAGTCTAAAGGGTCAACCGCCGGATATATGCCAAGTTCCGATATCTGCCTTGAGAGAACCATCTTTGCGTCCAAATGCGAGAACGTCGTAGCCGGCGCGGGGTCGGTGAGGTCGTCGGCCGGAACATATATGGCTTGCACCGATGTTATGGACCCTTTCTTGGTCGATACGATCCTTTCCTGGAGCTGTGCCATTTCCGTGCCGAGGCTCGGCTGATAGCCTACCGCGGAGGGCATCCTTCCCAGCAATGTCGATACCTCGGATCCCGCCTGGACAAACCTGTATATGTTATCGATGAATAGAAGGACATCCATGCCTTCCTCATCTCTGAAATATTCCGCCATAGTGAGCGCCGATAAGCCGACCCTGAACCTCGCCCCGGGTGACTCGCTCATCTCTCCGAAGACCAGGGCGGTCTTATTTATTACACCGGATTCGTTTAACTCAAGCCAAAGCTCGTTCCCTTCCCTTGTGCGCTCGCCTACGCCTCCAAATATCGAGACGCCGCCATGCTCAGCCGCTATGGTGCGTATGAGTTCCATGACGATGACCGTTTTGCCGACGCCCGCCCCGCCGAAGAGGCCGATCTTTCCGCCTTTTGGGTACGGCGCAAGCAGGTCGATGACCTTTATCCCTGTTTCGAGCATTGAGGAGACCGATATCTGCTGCTCAAAAGAAGGCGGGTCCTTGTGAATGGACATCCTCATTTCCGGATTGCTTATCGGGCCCCTCCCGTCGATCGTTTCTCCGAGAAGGTTGAACATTCTGCCGAGGGTCTGCTCCCCTACAGGGACCGATATCGGTTTACCGAGGTCCCTGGCCTTCATGCCGCGAATGAGTCCGTCGGTAGAACCGAGCGATATACAGCGGGCGGTGTTATTACCCGTCAGTTGCTCAACCTCAAGCGTCAGGTCGATCTTCCTTTCCTTATCCTCGATCTTTACGGCGTTCAATATCTGCGGCAGTTCCCTTTCGGGGAACCTGATATCGACAACCGGTCCGATCACCTGGATTATCTCTCCTTCTGCCATTATGGTTATCCTTTCAGGGCTTCAGCCGAAAGCGCTATCTCAAGAACCTCTTTTGTTATAGCGCTCTGTCTGGCCTTATTTCTAAGTAATGTAAGCGTGTCGATAAGGTCATCCGCGTTGTCCGTAGCGGTCTTCATCGCCAGCATGCGCGAGGAATGCTCCGACGTGAACGCCTCCAGGATTATGGCGCGCATCCTTAGAGATATGTATTTAGGTATTATGGAACTTAATATCTCTTCCTGGCCCGGCTCATATATATAGTCCATATGGCCGACCCCGCGGATCTCCATGTTGAGGAATTTTTCAATAACGGGCGCATGTCTTAATTTGACGCTGAAGCGGGTATGCGCTATGTGTATCTCGTCGGCTTCGCCATTCTGGTACATCTTTACAATATCGGAAGATAGCTCGTCGGATACGACAGCTGAAAACCGTCCGTTTAGACCGGAATACCGGTGCGCTACGTGGAATCCCCGGCGGCTGAAATAATTATAGGCCTCTCTGCCTACCGTTACGAGCTTAACGTATTTATCTCTTTCGAGCGAGACGAACCTTTCCGCATGGCGGATAATATTTTGATTGTAAGGGCCGCACAGCCCTGTATCGGCGGATATCACGCATAGGACAAGCGTCTTTACGCGCTCTTTTTTTGCGAGAAGAGGATGCGTGGACGCGTATTCCGCGGTTACGGAATCGTTAAGGATCCCTTCTATCCCGGATAGGTAGGCCCTGTTCGACAGCATCGCCGATTTTACGCGGCTCAATTTTGCCGAAGAAACCATCTCCATCGCGCGTGTTATCTTCCGGGTGTTTTCGATGCCCCGTATCCTCGACTTTATCTGCCTGAGGTTCTGGATCATGATGCGTGGTCATCTTTCTTGAATATATCTTTAAATGCCGATATGGCCGCATTCAATTTTTCCTTCAGGTCATCGCTTAAGACGTTCTTCTGGGATATCTCGTGTTCAATATCGGGATGGTTATTTGCCATGTACTTATAGAACTCCATTTCGAATCTCCCCAGGGACTTGACCGGAAGGTCGTCAAGGAAGCCGTTCGTGCCCGAGTATATCAGCATCACCTGCTTTGCCGTAGGTAAAGGGTCGTACTGGGCCTGCTTCAGGATCTCCGCCATGCGTTCTCCCCTTGTTATCTGGGCCTGGGTCGTCTTATCGAGTTCGGAACCGAACTGCGTAAAGGCCAAAAGCTCCCTGTATTGAGCGAGGTCTATGCGGAGCTTTCCGGCTACCTGCTTCATGGCCTTTGTCTGCGCGCTGCCCCCTACCCTGGAGACCGATAGTCCCACATTGATCGCAGGGCGCATGCCGGCATAAAAGAGGTCCGTGTCCAGATATATCTGGCCGTCCGTTATGGATATTACGTTTGTCGGAATGTAGCTTGTTATGTCGCCGGCCTGAGTTTCGATTATCGGTAAGGCGGTCAGGGATCCTCCGCCCAATTTGTCCGAAAGTTTTGCCGCGCGCTCAAGGAGCCTTGAGTGGAGATAGAATATATCGCCGGGATACGCCTCTCTGCCTGGAGGCCTTCGGAGCAATAGCGATAACTGCCTGTATGACTGGGCATGTTTGGAAAGGTCGTCGTATATAACGAGGGCGTGTTTGCCGGAATACATGAACTCTTCCGCGATGGCGCAGCCGGCGTATGGCGCTATATATTGCAGCGACGCGGACGCGCGCGAAGAAGCGCTGACTATTACCGTGTAATCCATGGCGTTATTTTTTTTCAATATTTCGGACACGGCTACGATGTTGGACATCTTTTGCCCTATCGCTACATATATACAATATACGCCCTTGTGTCTCTGGTTGATTATGGTGTCTATGGCGATAGCGGTCTTGCCGGTCTGCCTGTCGGCTATGATGAGTTCGCGTTGTCCGCGGCCGATAGGGATCATGGAGTCTATCGCCTTTATCCCGGTCTGGAGAGGCTCCTTCACAGGCTGCCTTTCCACGACATTGGGTGAATGCGATTCGAGGGGCCGGAATTTGTTTGTCGCAAGCGGGCCCTTTCCGTCTATCGGCTTTCCCAGAGGGTTTATGACCCTGCCGAGCAGCGCTTCACCTACCGGCACCTGGGCTATATTCCCGGTCCTCTTTACGGTATCGCCTTCCTTGATGGTCTTTTCCTGGCCGAAGATGACAATTCCGACGCTATCTTCCTCCAGGTTGAAGACGATGCCTGTAATATTATCGGGGAATTGCACGAGCTCTCCCACCATAACATCGTCGAGTCCGTATACCAGCGCAATGCCGTCCCCGACCTGCAGTACGGTGCCTATGGATTCTACCCTTAATCTGGTCTTGAAACGTTCCAGCTCTTTCTTTATTATAGATGTTACTTCTTCGGGCCCGATCGTCATATTAGACTACCTTTAGTGTGGTTAATCTTTCCTTCAGGTCCTCGAGTTTTCTTCTTACGGACCCGTCGATGATAATATTGCCTATCTTTACGTATATCCCTCCCATCAGGGAAGGATCCAGCTCGATGAACAGCCGCAGCCTCTTACCTATCTTTTTCTCGATGGCGGCGCGGATCCTGGCTATAAGGCCGGTGTCCAGAAGGTAGCTGGTCTTCAGCACCGCTTCGACCCTCATACCATGTGAATAGGTTAGCCGCGCATACTCGGCGATATCCAGAAATCGCGTTATTCTTTTCTTCCGAAGAAGATATTTTAAAAAATGTACGAATTCTTCGGAGAAGCCTTTGAATACCTTGTCGATGACTTCCTCTTTTTCGCTATTTGTAATGTCGAGGGTCTGGAGGAATGTCCTGAAATCTTCATTATCCCTGATCACCCACTTGGCCTTCTGCAGTTCTTCAAGGGCCTTATCGGTCCCGATCGTCTCTTTGGCAAACGCGATATAGGCATCCGTGTATCTTTTTACTATCGCGTCGTTCTTCATCTCTCGGTATCGATCTCTTTCAGAAAGTCTTCGGCGAGTTTCTTGTCCTGGGCCTCCGTAAGTCTCTCGTGTATCACCTTACCGGCCACATCTATAGCCAGATCGACTACAGAGTCCTTGAGCTCCTGCCTGGCCTTTGCCATTTCTTCTTTTATACTGTCTTTGGCGTTCTCGAGCAGAAGATCGCCATCCTGGCGCGCTTTTTTCAGGAGTTCATCGGATAGCTTTTTGGCTTCAACCAGCGCTTCCTGTATCTTCTGCCGCCTCTCGTCTTCGATGTTTAAGAGCCTCGTTTCATACGAGGTCTTCAGTTTATCCACCTCGAGCACGGTGTACTCTATCTTTTCAAGGTCATTACGAACGCGTTCTTTCCTGGAGTCGAGCAGTTTTAGAAAAGGCCCCCACATAAAGGCGCGCAGGATCCCCAATAGTATCAAAAAACACGCGACCTGGGCGACTATCTCATTCGTGCTTAATAATTTCAGCAGCTCCATATGGCATCCCTGCTTAGGATCATATCTTTCCAGAAAGGACGAATACGAATACGAGCGCGTATATCGTTATGGCCTCAATAAATGCGCAGCCTGTAGCCATGTTTATAAGGATCTTCATCGACGCTTCCGGCTGTCTTCCTGTCGCGTCCATAGCGGAAGATACGGCTTTACCCAGAGCTATGGCCGATCCGAAAGCCGCTATGCCGAGGCCGACCGGTAAAGCGAACGCCAGTACTTCTTTATATCCCATTTTAGTTCCTCCTTTTTGTTGAACGGTTAATGCGCCTCTTCGTGTGAAAGCACCAGGGCAAAATAGATTGTGGTCAGAAGACAGAATACGCCGGCCTGGACGATAGACGCCAGCATTGAAGACAACGTGCTGAACAATAACAATGGCAGACCCTTAAGGCCGAATCCGGCTAGGACCGCCAACAGCATGTCTTCACCCCATATATTGGATCTGAGACGCAGTGATAGGCTTATGGGCCTTATGAGCTCCGAAGTCACATGCATGAAAAGCATAAAGACCGGCATGATGACGGAAGCCGCCAGGATACCTCTGGGGTTTCCCATGAGATGGTCTATCCAGCCGCGTAATCCGAGCTCCCTGATCGACGTATATTGCAGGTAAAAGAAAACAGATAAAGCGAGCGCCAGGGTTATCGACCAGCTGGAAGTGGATGATTTCATCAATGGTACGATACCGAGAAGGTTCATGAAAAGGATATATATAAAAAGGGTGCCTATGAATGGGGTCAGTTTTCTGCCTTTTGGCCCCAGGATACCGCAGGTAAAATCATCGAATCCCCCAACGAGCATCTCTATGGATGCCTGCAGTCGTCCGGGGAGGGGCCGTAAATTCCGGGAAGAAGAAATTGCTATAAATGATAATATCGATACAGCGATGATCGAGAATATTATGGTTTCCCACTCTACCAGATGCTTGAACAGCGGATAGCTCTCATATCTATCTGCTAGCAATGTTATGATATTAGGCATTTCCGGATGCGTCATGAACGGCTTCGTCCCATCTTTTTGACAAGTATCACGACCAATGCAAAGGCCAGGCCCGTAAGGAGGCTTACTGAAGGAAACGCTCTTGAATTCAGCACAAGGAAACCGGCGAGGTAAAGAACCGGGAATTTGATCAATAGTAATGATCTTATGCGCCCCGCCGGTTCTTTTAAGACGGCCATATTTATGACCTTCATCGTGAGATAGTAATTTGCCAGGGACCACCCGGCCGATAACGCAAAACCGATGATGAATCTCAATGCTTCAGTCATCTAGCCTTCCTTGCTCGTTCCAAGAGCCAGCCTTATTATTCTTATCGTCTCCCTTATACTGCTAATGAAACCGATAGCGGCAAAGATATATATTACAAAAAAATGCAGATTGAACCGTTTGACCAGAAAATCCCCGGCCAGATATCCTAATATCGGCCCGGTGACAAGCACGATAGGGATGATAGAGAGCAACCCCCCTACCTTTACCCACTTATAAAGCTCTTGCTTCAAGCGCTTAGCCCTTAGAGATAACTAATTCCGGAGCCGTTTTCTTGCTCTGGAGTATTGCCCACACAAGCGCCGCGCATAATAAAGATACGGTCACCCATCCGGCCAAACCTAATTTGCTGTACTGAACGACTATGGGAGCGATTATTACGGAAATGAGGTTTACGACTTTTATCATCGGATTAAGCGCCGGCCCGGCGGTATCTTTCAAGGGATCCCCGACAGTGTCTCCCACTACGCCGGCCTTATGGCGCTCGGAGCCTTTACCCGTATTCTTTGCTATGTCCGAGACCTCATCCTCTATCGTCTTCTTCGTGTTATCCCAGGCCCCGCCCGCGTTCGACATGAAGACTGCCAGCAGTTGTCCGGATAGGATAATGCCCGCAAGAAACCCTCCGAGCGCTTCGACCTGCAGTACCAATCCGACAAGGATAGGGCTTACAATGCATAGGACGGCAAGGCTTACCAATTCCTTCTGGGCGGCAGTGGTAGATATGGCCACAGCATTCTTGTAGTCGGGCTTTATCTTGCCAGAAAGGACTCCCAGCCTGAATTGCCGGCGCACTTCTTCAACAATCAATGACGCGGCGCGGCTTACAGCCTGGATCGAGAATGCGGAGAATAACCACGGGAGCGCTCCGCCTATCAGCATGCCAACGAAGACCTGGGGCTGTGATACCCTTATACCCAGAGTATTAAGCTGTTCCGCCGCCGGGATGCCTAAAGCCGCCTGGACCTTGCTCACATCGACCATATAAGAACCGAATAGTGAAACGGCCGCTATTACAGCGGATCCTATAGCGACCCCTTTGGTTATAGCCTTTGTAGTGTTGCCTACCGCATCAAGGTCCGCCATGATCTGCTTTGCCTTGCGGGTTCCTTCGTCTTTCAGGCCATGCCATGCCATTTCACCGATGCCGTTCGCGTTATCGGCTATCGGGCCGAATGAATCCATGGCTACGTTGTTGCCGGTAAGCGTGAGCATGCCGATACCGGTCATGGCGACTCCGTAAAGTATATAGGTTACCCTGTCCACCGCGCTCACATCAGGTATGCTGCCGAATATAAGGATAGATGAGAATATCGTCGCGCCGATCACAAGTATCGACCATACCGCCGACTCATAACCTACCGCAAGGCCGGATAATATAGTAGTGGCAGGGCCTGTTTTCGTCGATCTGCGTATTTCCTGGACGGGCTTGCCTTCCGTGCCGGTAAAATATTCTGTAAGCCTGTCGATGGTTATCGCGAGCAGGACGCCTACCGTAGTCGCGAGGAAAGGCCTCCACCATCCGCCCGGGATATTTTTAAGATAAAAGAATGCCATCGCTCCGAACATGACCACGGATATTATAGCCGAGGTGATGAACCCCTTGAATATGGCGTGCATGGCGTTTTCGCCTTTTTGCGGATTACTCTTGACGGCATATGTGCCGATAATGGAACATAACACTCCTATGCCCCGCACCAAGAGAGGATATATGATCCATTCGAGCCTGTGCGTGAAATGGTAAAGCGCGAGCCCCAGGATCAGGCCCGCTACTATGGTTACCTCGTATGATTCGAATATGTCGGCGGCCATTCCGGCGCAATCTCCGACATTATCCCCTACGAGGTCCGCCACTACGGCAGGATTACGCGGGTCGTCTTCCGGTATGCCGGCCTCGACCTTTCCTACAAGATCCGCTCCGACATCCGCCGCTTTTGTATATATGCCTCCCCCCACTCTCATGAATAGAGCAAGGAGGGTCCCTCCGAACCCGAATCCCAACAATGCGTCGGGCGCGGCTACCCCGAATATGATGAATATGATCGTTCCGCCGAAAAGCCCGAGGCCGTCGGTGAGCATCCCTGTAATGGTACCGGTCCTGTATGCTATCCTCAAGGCGTCGGCAAAAGATCTCTTCGCCGCAGAGGCTACGCGCACGTTACCCTGCACCGCCATGCGCATCCCGAGCTGGCCTACCAGCAATGAAAATACGGCGCCCATTATGAATGCAAGGGCCCTTCCTATGCCTATCAGTAAACGGACATTCGATTCCGTATGTCCGGCAAATCTCTGCATAGCTTCAGACGATGGGGGCACTATGTATACTGAAAAGAAGAGGGCGAAAGTAAGCACGCCTATAAGCGGCAGAATGGAAAATAGCTGTTTTCGCAGGTAGGCGTCGGCGCCTTCCCTTATGGCATTCCAAACCTCCAGCATCTTGGGCGTGCCCATATCTTCGCGCAGTATCTGTTTTCTTAAGAAAAGCGCATATAAAAGACCTAGTATCGATATCCCCAGGATGCTCCAAATAGCGATCTGTTCAAAAACACTCAACCCGCTGATCATCTCATATCTCCTCTTTTGGATTTGACAAATATTATGATGAACTTGTAACGCGTAGCAATTATATCAGCCGTGGGCTATTTGTCAACCGTTTTTTATGGTATAGGAAAGCATAAAACCCGTTCCCAACCACTGAAAATCGCGTTCAAATTATCGCGAAGCGATTTTCTTGCCGTTTAGCATCAAGCCACCCTTATCGGCATTACGATAAATGGTATACCCTTTTGATGCAGTCTTCTTTGTACCGCGAACGTAGTATAATTATACAGCAACTTTGTTATGATGGTATCCTGTTTAAATACGATCTGGCCGCCGAAAAATACGCTTTTCGGGTATTGTTCGTATATCTTGAAAGCTAGATTGGATATTTCCTCAGAAACGTCGGTACCCACGGTGGAAAAAGCCTCGGAATAGAAACCCTGCGTTTTCATGAATTCGACATACCGGCCGAGCTCATTATGCGTATGGTCTTCCAGGGAGCTTATCTCTTTTATCCCCTTGAAATTCTCAACATCTATGATGCCGGCTTTTATAAAGAAGAAATTGCCGAAGTTCTCTCCGAACAGCCTTATTGCGTTGAATAGCGTATGCAGGCCCACGCCGTTAAACCCGCTTACAAGGATGACCGCGGTCTTGGCGTTCGGGTTATACTCGGGCGGCGATAGCGGAGAGACGATCTTTCCCTTTGCGGCCTCATCTCTGGAGGCGTCGACTACATCCTTCAGCTTATCGAGATGCATAAGAAGCTTCTGCGTGCTTGCATAGTATCTTTTTATGAAGACCGCGACCAGAACGACCGAGCCCGTAATAAATATCGTCAGCCATCCCCCGTCGTGAAACTTCATGATAGTGACCGATATGAGTATGAATGAAGTCAGGACAAGGCCTACCCCGTTAACGAATATCTTTTTAAGCCATTTTTTTTCATTGCCTCTCGAGTTCCACCAATGGCGCACCATGCCCAGTTGCGAAAGGAAGAAGGTTATAAATACGTTTATACTGTAAAGAACTACCAGTAAACCCACATTCCCCCTGCTTAGCAGCATAATAATAATGGCCGATAAGCCCATAAGCAATATCCCGTTCTGTGTCACGAAACGCTCGCTGAGCAGAGCGAACTGAAAAGGGAACCACCGGTCGATTGCCATGTTTGCCAATACCCGCGGACCATCCAGAAAACCTGTCTGCGCGGCTACAAGGAGTAGTACCGCTTCCGAGAGGAGCGTCACAAAAATGAAAATGACGGCCGTATTTGCGTTCCAGCCCGAAGTGATGCTTTCCAAAAGCACAGCGTTCAACGTCTTGGCGGGATCGTGCTGGACCCTGTATAGTAGATAACCTATCATGAGGCCGCTGGCCATAAAAGAAAGAGATATGGCCATTAATCTCATGGTCTTTTTGGCCGTTTGTACCTTTGGCTCCCTCAGCATGGGGACTCCGTTCGAAACAGCCTCTATCCCCGTGTATGTGCCGGCCCCCATGCTATAAGCTTTCAGGATCAGGAGCAGCATGCCGAATAACCCTATCTCCGATCTGGCCATATTGATATCCTGGACCGTAGTGGAAACGACTGAGCTGAAATCGGATAGATGGGTTACGAGAGCGTATATCACTACAAACGCGTGCGTTACTATGAAGATCAGGAATATCGGGATCAGCGGCAAAACCGACTCTTTGGCCCCCCTTAAGTTCAGCATTACGAGCAGAAGGACTCCGATTATCGCTATTGGGAGTTTGGCATAATGGAAGGTTGCCGGCAACAGGCTGAATAGGGCGTCCGCCCCGCTTGCTATGGAAAGTGTGATAGTAAGAACGTAGTCGACGAGCAGCGCCGAGCCGGATACCATCCCTAAAGATGGCGACAGTAGCTTACTGGCGACAAGATACCCTCCTCCGCCGGTAGGGAAAAGTTCGACTATCTGTGAATAGCTGGAACTTATGACAAATATTGTTATGACAGTCGCAAACGCTACGAAGATGCCAAGGAACATATGGCTTTTTAATGCCAGGAACGCCTGTTCCGGGCCATAGCAGGATGACGACAGCCCGTCCGCCCCAAGGCCTACCCACGCAAAAAACGCGATAAGAGAGATCTTATGGAAAAGGCCAGGGTCATGGAGGTTTCGTGCCTTTCCTACGATCGTCTCTCTAAGCCTGTAAAATAATGTGGTTTTGGAAGAATCGCTCATGGTATTTGATCTCGAAGAATAAGATATTATAGCAGAGGGAGTTCGGATTTTCCAGAAAGAAACGTATCGATGTGGTGCGCTGCGCGCCTGCCCTCAGATATCGCCCATACTATAAGGGATTGCCCCCTTCTCATATCCCCAGCCGAAAAGACATTGGCGGACGAAGTCTTGAAGGCGGAGTTGGTCTTCACGTTACCCATTTGGTCCAGTTCTACGGAGAGCTCTTTCAGGAGTCCGGCGTGTTCGGGGTGGACAAAACCAACTGCAAGTATAACGAGATCGGTTTCTATCTCAAATTCGGTGCCGGGCTTCTCCTTTATAACCGGGCACCCCTTATCATTCTTTCCGAAATCGGCCCTCGCGCAAGAAATGCTATGGACGACACCGTCTTTTTCGTTGAACCTTTTCGTTATGATCGACCAGTGCCGTTCGCTCCCCTCTTCGTGGCTGGTAGATGTCTTGAGCAGCATCGGATATTTGGGCCACGGAGCGCTTTCGGCGCGGCATTCGGGCGGCTTTGGGAGAACTTCTATCTGTATGACGCATGAGGCCCCCTGCCTGTTCGCGGTCCCGACGCAATCGGCTCCGGTATCGCCGCCGCCTATCACGAGCACCCTCTTCCCCTTCGCGTCTATGAGCGGGCCTTCCGGCATTTTTTCTCCGGATACCCTTTTATTCGACTGGGTCAGGTAATCCATGGCGAAGTGGATGCCCGTCAGGCCCCTGCCTTCGATCTTCAGGTCCCTCGGTATCCTGCTCCCTCCGGCAAGGCAGATCGCGTCGAATTCCTTCCGGAGCTTTTCGGCCTTAATATCTACGCCTGCGTATACGCCGGTCTTGAATTTTACGCCCTCTTCCCTGAGTATCTTTATCCGCCTGTCGAGGACGTGTTTATCCAACTTGAAGTCCGGTATACCATAGCGCATGATGCCTCCGGCCTTTTGGTCCTTTTCGAAAATGGTTACATTATGGCCTGCCTTATTGAGCTGGTCCGCGCAGGTCATCCCTGCCGGGCCGGATCCGATTACCGCAACTTTAAAACCAGTCCTTTTTTTAGGGGGCCGTGATTTGATCATGCCGTTCTTAAAGGCATGCTCTATTATAGAAAGTTCATCATCCTTTATGGTAACAGGGTCGTCGTTAATGCCCAGAACGCATGCGTATTCGCAAGTCGCAGGGCATATCCTGCCGGTTACTTCAGGCAGATTGTTCGCGGCAAGCAGCAGCTCAAGGGCTTTTTCCCAATGGCCGCGATATATCAGATCGTTCCATTCCGGGATGTAGTTACCTACCGGACAGCCCCAATGACAGAAAGGAGTCCCGCAATCCATGCAGCGGGAAGCCTGCTCTTTGGACCTGTCGTCATGCGGCATTATAGTGACTTCGCGATAATCTTTAACGCGCTCATCCACGGGTCTGCAGAGCGAAACGGATCTTTTTACTTTCAGGAAGCCCTTAACGTCACCCATCGTACACCTCTTGCGAAGCGGCCCCCGGCCTGGTCCTGCCGATGGCCAGAATACGCTTATATTCCAATGGCATGACCTTCACGAAAGCCTTCTTTTTGTCTTTGAAACCGGTAATGATCTTTTTCGCGAGCGAGCTTCTTGTGTATTTGACGTGATTGGACAGCAGTTCGCTTACCGCGATCTCATCCTCGCGGTCCAATTTTTCAAGTTCGACCATTTCCATGTTGCACTTCTCCTTGAAATCGCCCGACGGATCATAGACGTACGCGATCCCGCCTGACATGCCCGCGCCGAAATTCCTTCCGGTCCTGCCGATGATGACTACCCTGCCTCCGGTCATATATTCGCAGCCATGGTCGCCGACTCCTTCGACTACGGCAAGAAGCCCGGAGTTCCTGATGCAGAAACGTTCTCCGGCCATACCCCCGATATAAGCCTGCCCTGTTATCGCTCCATAGAAAGTTGTGTTGCCGATTATGATATTATCCTCCGGCTTGTATGTCGCTTTTCGATCGGGGTAGATGATTATCTTCCCTCCCGAGATCCCTTTGCCGACATAATCATTGGCCATTCCCTCAAGCTCGAACGATATCCCTTTTGCGAGAAACGCCCCGAAGCTCTGTCCCGCGATACCCTTGAATTTACACCGTATCGTATCTTCGGGCAGGCCCTCCTCTCCGTGGACCCTGCACACCTCTCCGCTAAGCATTGCCCCGGTGGTCCTGTTAAAATTCCTGATCTTGCGTTCAATGGTAACTGGCGTCGACCCGGCTATGGAAGGCCTTGCGTCCTTAATGAGCTCGAGATCGAGTATATTAGCTATATTATGGTCCTGTTTCACGGTACAGCGCGTCTCGACCGTCTTATCGACTTTGGGCCTGAATAGTATCTTTGAAAAATCGAGATCCCTGGTTTTCCAGTGCTGTATCGAATCGTTCATTTCCAGAAGGTCGGTCCTGCCGACCATATCGTCGAGTCTGGCGATTCCGAGCTCGGCCATGATCTCCCTTAACTCTTCCGCGACGAAACGGAAATAATTTACGATATGTTCGGAGCGTCCGGTGAATCTCTTCTCCAGGATATCGTCCTGTGTGGCCACCCCTACAGAGCAGTTGTTCAAATGGCAATGTCTTAGCATCACACAGCCGAGCACTATAAGGGCGGCTGTGCAGAACCCAAACTCCTCGGCTCCCAGCATTGCGGCGATCGCCACATCCCTTCCGGTCCTCATTTGACCGTCGGTCTGCAGCCTTACCCTGCTCCTAAGATCGTTCAACACAAGCGTCTGGTGGGTTTCGGATAGTCCGAGCTCCCATGGAAGGCCGGCATGTTTTATGGAGCTTAACGGCGACGCGCCGGTCCCGCCGTCTCCGCCCGAGATCAGTATCATGTCCGCATGGCCTTTAGCCACGCCGGCGGCGATCGTCCCGACGCCTATCTCGGATACGAGTTTTACGCTTATTCTCGCCCTCGGATTTGCGTTCTTAAGGTCGAATATAAGCTGGGCCAGATCTTCTATCGAATATATATCGTGATGAGGCGGCGGCGAAATGAGCGTGACGCCGGGAGTCGTATACCTGGTCCGGGCTATTATCCCGCTTACCTTATGTCCTGGCAGCTGCCCCCCTTCACCAGGTTTTGCCCCTTGGGCGATCTTGATCTGGATCTCATCCGCATTTACGAGATAGTTCGTAGTGACGCCGAATCTCCCCGAAGCCACCTGCTTTATCGCGCTTCTGGTTGAATCGCCGTTAGGTAACGGCAAAAATCTCGCGGGATCCTCTCCGCCTTCTCCGGTATTGGACTTCGCGCCCAGCCGGTTCATCGCTATCGCAAGGGCTTCATGGGCGCCGCGGCTTATGGAGCCGAAACTCATAGCGCCTGTCGCGAAGCGCCTGGCAAGGTCATCGATCGGTTCTACGTTTTCGATCGGGATCGGAGTGGCGGCCTTGAACCTTAAGAGACTCCTCAGTGTGGTGGGATTGGCGGACTGGTCATCGATAAGACGAGAAAATTCCCCGAATTTCTTGTAATCGTTCGACCTGGCAGCGTCCTGAAGCGCCGATATGCTCTCGGGATTCCATAGGTGAAATTCGCCGTCGCGTTTCCACTGATATGCTCCGCCGGTAGAAAGGTATGGGGCATCATGCGAGTTTTTCGGATAGGCCTCGGCATGCCTTTGGATGGTCTCGTCTCTTATTGTATCAAAGCCTATGCCGCCTATCCTGGATACGGTACCGGTAAAGCACCTTGAAATGACCGCGTCGTTTATCCCGATAGCTTCGAATATCTGCGCTCCGCGGTAACTCTGCAAGGTCGATATCCCCATCTTTGAAAGTATCTTCAATAGCCCTTTATCTATGGCTTTTTTGTAGTTCTTGATCGCGTCTTCGGCGCTAAGGTTCAGGTCTCCTTCCCCGGCCAGGTATCTTACGGCGTCGTAAGCCGTGTATGGATTGACGCAATCCGCCCCGTATCCGAATAATAACGCGAAATGATGCACCTCGCGCGGCTCTCCGCTTTGGACTATAATGCCGATCCGCGTCCTCATGGCCTTCTTGACCAGATGATGGTGTATGGCGCCTGTAGCGAGAAGGGCGGGTAAGGCCGCCTTCTTCTTACCGGTCCCCTTGTCGGTCAAAATAACAAAGGTGTATCCGTTTTTGATGGCAGAAACGGCTTCCCTGCATATCCTATCCAGGGCCTTCGAAAAGTTTTCCGCTTTAGTTACGTCAAAAAGGATAGATATCGATTTGGTCCTGAAGCCTTTAACATTTATCCGCTCTATTTGAGACAGTTCCGCGTTTGAAAGGATGGGGTTCCTGACCAAAAGCTTCCGGCAGTGTTCGTCTGATTCTTCGAGAATGTTCTTCTCCGGCCCCAAATAGTTTTCAAGCGTCATTACGAGCTCTTCCCTTATCGGATCTATCGCGGGATTCGTAACCTGGGCGAAGAGCTGTTTGAAATAAGCGTACAAAAGCTGAGGGTGTTTTGATAAGACGGCGTGCGGGGCGTCGTTGCCCATCGAGCCGGTAGGCTCCTGGCCGCTCTCGGACATGGGCCTTATTATCATCTTCAGATCTTCGCGCGTATAGCCGAAAGTTTTGAGCTCGACAAGAGGATCATCGGCGTATTTATCATTCGCCCGACCGCCGGAAAGGCCGCTCAACGTTACCATTTCCTTCCTGATCCATTTTCCGTACGGATTACGGGATGCCATTTCGTCTTTGATCTCGTCGTCGCCGATCACCCGTCCCGCCTCGGTGTCGATGAAGAACGTTTTACCCGGTTCGAGTCTTCCGGAAACCGATATGTCCTGCGGGGGGATATCCAGGACCCCTACTTCCGATGCCATTACCACCAGGCCGCTCTTTGTTATGATATACCTGGCGGGCCTGAGACCGTTCCTGTCAAGGCAGGCCCCTATCCGCGTGCCATCGGTAAATGCAATGGCCGCAGGCCCATCCCATGGCTCCGTAAGGCAGGCATGATATCTGTAAAAATCCTTTACTTTGGAGCTTATCCGCGTATCCCGCTGCCATGCGGCAGGGATGAGCATCGCCATCGCATGCTGAAGATCCCTCCCCGAAAGGGCCAGAAGCTCGAATACGTTATCCAGGGTTGCCGAATCGCTGCCCCCGGGAACTATTATAGGTAATATCTTCTGAAGGTTTTTTCCGAAAAGATCGCTTTTTAAAAGGCCTTCTCTGGCCATCATCCAGTTGATATTGCCTCTTAACGTGTTTATCTCTCCGTTATGCGCGAGAAACCGGAATGGCTGGGAAAGGTCCCATGTCGGGAAGGTATTTGTGCTGTATCTGGAATGAACGAGACATATGGCGCTCTTAAGGCCGGGATCGTTAAGATCCGGAAAAAAACCTTCGACCTGTTCAGGCATGAGAAGGCCCTTATAGGAGAATGTCCTCGATGAAATATTGGTGATATAGAAAAAAGATCTTTGGGCCAGATCGGAGGAACGTATTGCGTTTTCAACGCGTTTTCTTATTATGTATAATCGTCTTTCGAATGAGAGCCGGTCTTTTACGAGAGCGCTCCTTTTGATGAATATCTGCTCGATGAACGGCTGGCCATGTTTTGCGGTTATCCCTATATCGGAATCGTCGATCGGAAGTTCGCGCCATCCCAGCAGTTCCTGGCCTTCTTCGCTTATTATTCTGGAGAAATATTTTTTGCAGAAATTTCTTTCGGTTTTGTTCGTAGGGAGGAAGACGAGCCCTGTGGCGTATTCTCCCTCTTTAGGCAGGTCTATTTTATCTTTAGCGCAGACTTTAGAAAAATAATCGTGCGGGATCTGTATCAGTATACCCGCCCCGTCTCCCGTTTTCGGGTCCGATCCTGTAGCCCCGCGATGCGATAGCCTTCTCAGTATCTCCAGGCCTTGCTTTATGGTGTTGGATGATGAGCCGCCTTTTATATCGCAGACGAAGCCCACCCCGCACGAGTCGTGTTCAAATCGCGGATCGTAAAGACCCTGTTTTTTCGGAAAATTACGGCAGCTCATAAGTCATCTCTTCCATCTGGAAACATCTATCTCGAGCTTTTTTATTTTTGAACGCATCGTGTTCCTGTTTATGCCGAGTATCCTGGAGGCCTTCAGCTGATTACCGTCGGTCTGGTCCAGTACATATTCTATCATAGGGCGTTCGACCTTTTCCAGAACAGCCTTATATAGTACTCCTTTTTTTTCATTGTACAAGGATTTTTCCAATTCAATCACTTTGTCGGTAAGGGTGCTGACGCCGTTATCAGGATAGGCAGTATCTATCCTGATAGCGCCGTTTTTGGACCAGCCGTCGGCCGATACGGCATAGCCCTCCTTCTTCAGGACATCCGAAAGGACTTCCCTTATTCTTTTTTCGTCATTGGCTATAAGTATCGTTATCATGGTTTTATGCCTTATTAGCCCAATAATTGGGCATCGATTTGCAAAAATTTTTGTATATAAGTTCGGCGTGAAGCCGGTAGTTTGCTTCGATAGCAAGATACCCTTTGACAAGCTCTTCTTTGCCGATCTTCCCGCTGAGGTGCCCGGCCCAGTCGTCGAGCATTTGTCGTGTAACCTCAGGATGGAACTGAAGGCCCCATGCGCGCTTCCCTATCCTCATGGCCTGATGCCTGCATGCTGCGGAGGTGGCCAGGAGGACCCCTTCCCGCGGTATATCGAACGTGTCTTCATGCCACTGGAATACTTCGATATCGCCGGGTAGATGTTTGAATAATGGATCGCTCTTTCCCTCTGCGCTAAGGCTTATTTTTTGCCATCCCAGTTCGGCCGACGGCGCTTTAGATACGTGTGAACCGGCCGCTTTGGCCAGGAGCTGCGCTCCAAGACAGATACCCAGAATGGGCATATTATTCTGCAGGGCCATTTTTAAGAATGTTGTTTCATGCGCGAGAAAAGGATATTTATCCTCTTCGTAAACATTCATCGGCCCGCCCATCGATATAATGGCCGCGCAGTCTTCGATACGCGGCAGAGGATCGCCATTGTGCAGTCCCGTCGTCCGTACGTTATGGCCGCCTCTTTTTAAGTATTCGCCAAATAACCCCGGACCCTCGTCCTCCGCGTGTTTTATCACCAGTACCATAATATCACCCAGTCGTAAAAAAAGACGTTCTATCCGGCCTGGCGTGTCATGACCGAGAATTGAACGTCTGCGTTCTATTCCTTATTATTACCGGCACTACGATGTACCGGACATCTGCTGTATAGTTTTTCCAGCTATTTAATAAATAGCATCTCCCTGTATTTTGGAAGGTCCCAGTGCTCGTCGGAGACTACACATTCGAGGGCATCAACGTGCTTGCGTATATGTTCCATGATGGGCTTAAGTTCTTCAAAATAAAGCCTTGCCCTATCCTCGTGATGAAGTCTTGACGCCTTCTCGAGCAATTTGCCCATTTCTTTAACATTGCGTCTGACGTAGTATATCTTTGATATGACATCCGTCAGATGTTCTTTTTGGTCCTTCAACGCGCCAACGTCGATCGCAAGGCCGGCTTCCTTCTTAAGGCGGGCGATGTCGAATAGATTATCCGCCAGGAGTTTTTGGTATTCCATGCCTGCGGGAACTACGCTGGAACTCACCATTTCGGCAAGCGTATTGGCCTCTATCTCCAGTACGGTATTGTACGTGTGGATCCAGATATTATAACGCGCCACGAGCTCCGCCTTTGAGAATACTTTATATTTTTCGAATAAAGCGATGTTCTTTTCTTTTGTTAGCGCTTCCAGCGCCTCGGCTGTAGAGGCGATGTTGGGCAGACCGCGCTTCTTCGCTTCTTTGACCCATTCTTCGGCATAATTATTTCCCTCGAACCGTACATCTTTGGTTTCCTTAACAAGGTCGGATATGACCTTAAGGACTTTGGAATTAAAGTCTTTGGTCCCGGCGGCATGCTTTATCTTGTCAGAGACGTAATCGAGCGAGTCGGCTATTATGGTGTTAAGTACCGCTATAGGCGTTGAAATATTTTGAGATGAGCCTACGGCCCGGAATTCAAACTTTGCTCCAGTAAACGCAAAAGGAGAGGTCCTGTTCCTGTCGGTGGTGTCCTTATTGAATTGCGGAAGCCTTGCTAATCCGAGATCGACGATATCACGCTTGGAAACATTTTTTTTGGCCCCCTTCTCTATCGTATTCAGGATGGAAGTCAGCTGATCTCCAAGAAAGACGCTTATTATGGCAGGTGGAGCTTCATTGGCCCCCAGGCGATGCTCATTGCCGGCCATGGCTACGCTTGCCCGCAGGAGATCGGAGTGAAGATAAACAGCCCGCAAAACCGCGGCCAACACGGCAAGGAACTGCAGGTTGTCTTCAGGCGTATCTCCCGGATTAAGGAGGTTATTACCTTTGTCGTCGGCAAGAGACCAGTTGAGATGTTTTCCGCTTCCGTTTATCCCGGCAAACGGTTTCTCGTGTAATAAGCATACTAGGTTATGCCTCAATGCTACCTTCTTCATTACCTCCATCAACAGCTGGTTATGGTCCGCGGCAATGTTCGATTCTTCAAAGATAGGCGCGAACTCGTATTGGTGAGGCGCCACCTCATTATGCCTTGTCATTACCGGGATCCCAAGCTTATAAGCCTCCTCCGCGACTTCGAACATGAAGTTGATAACCCTCTCCTTGATGGCCCCAAAGTACTGGTCTTCGAGCTGCTGCCCTTTTGGCGATGGAGCTCCTACGAGCGTGCGGCCTGTCATCAGAAAATCCTGCCTAAGGTTATAATAATTCTTATCTATCAGGAAGTATTCCTGTTCGGGCCCGCATGTTGAGAAGACTTTCTTAACGTCTTTATGTCCGAATAATTTTAACAGGCCCACAGCGGACTTGCTCAATGCCTCATCCGAACGAAGGAGCGGGAGCTTCTTATCTAAAGCTTCTCCATGGTAAGAAATGAATATGGTGGGTATGCAGAGAGTCTTACCCAGCGCGCTTTCAATGATAAATGCCGGGCTGGAGGGATCCCACGCGGTATATCCCCGGGCCTCAAAAGTAGCCCTGATGCCGCCTGAAGGGAAACTGCTCGCGTCCGGCTCGCCCTGGATAAGCTTATTTCCGGAAAATTTCTCGATCACCTTTCCGGGCCCGGTGATAGAGATGAAGCTATCGTGTTTTTCGGCCGTGAGCCCTGTCATCGGCTGGAACCAGTGAGTGTAGTAAGTCGCGCCTTTGGAAATCGCCCATTCCTTCATGGCGTCGGCTATCTCGTTTGCCTGGTCAAGGGAGATGGTCACGCCTTCCGACATCCACCGTTTAAAAGCGTCAAAAGTGGCCTTCGATATATGCTTCTGCATTGCTGACAGGCTGAAAGTGTTCTCTCCAAAATAGCTAGATACCTTTTTAGGTAGTTCGATCTTTTCAAGCCTGATGCTTTTTATCCTGAATAACGCTTTTTGCCTGATACTCATATGGATCCCTTTCGATTTTAATTATTATAGCACATTAAATCCGGTATGCAACCAGATAAAAAAACGTCCGACCTGAACCCTTGCATGGTCCGGATCGAACGTCTATGTTCAGCTTATCCATAACACGACAGCGTGTTTGAACTACAAGTATAAATATCGAGGTTTTGGTAACCATGGATCGAATAAGCTTAACCTATAGCCTCATTACCCTTCTCTCCCGTCCTGATGCGCATGCATTCATGAAGGTCGATGACGAATATCTTGCCGTCTCCGATGTTGCCCGTCTTCGCTCCTTTCATTATAGCCGCTATGGCAGGGTCGGCGTATTTGTCGTTTACGGCTATCTCGAGCCTTACCTTTTTTAAAAGGTTCCCGGTCTCTTTTCTGCCCCTGTAAACCTGGGTGCGGCCTTTCTGTCTTCCGCATCCAAGCACATTCGATACGGTTTTTAGGTGTATCTCGCTCTTTTCAAGCTCCCGCAGCACATCTTCCAACTTATGCGGTTGTATGACAGCTATTATCAATTTCACGGTGACCCTCCTTAATCCAGCAGTGTATACGCGGTTTCTTCGTGTTGGGTTATGTCCAGACCCACAACCTCTTCCTCATCATCCACCCTGAGTCCCATCAACGCGTCCAAAATCTTGAGAAGGATGAATGTTACGGTAACGGAATATGCCATAGTTGCTAAAACACCGATCGACTGAGTTACTAATAGGGACGGGTTCCCGAACAATAACCCGTTATTTCCCGCGCTGTTTACCAGTTTTTGTGCGAATAACCCTGTCAGGAGCGCGCCGACCGTTCCTCCGACTCCGTGGACCCCGAACGCGTCAAGGCTATCGTCATATGCCAGCTTAAGCTTGATTATGGCAACGGCGGTATAGCATACCATCGAGACCGCTATACCTATAAGTATCGCCGAAAGCGGTGTTACGAAGCCTGCGGCTGGAGTGATTCCTACAAGGCCTGCTACCGCTCCCGTTGCGCCTCCAAGTATAGTAGGCTTTCCCACAAGCTTCCACTCTATCGCCATCCACGTCAACGCGGCTGCCGCAGCTGCGGTGTTGGTAGCTATGAACGCCGAAACTGCGAGCTCATTAGCCGCAAGAGCGCTGCCGGCATTGAAACCGAACCATCCGAACCATAATAGCGAAGCGCCAAGTATGGTCAACGGTAGATTATGAGGAGGCATAGGTTCCCGGCCATACCCCCTTCTTTTTCCCAGAACAAGCGCGCATACGAGAGCGGAGATGCCCGATGAGACATGCACGACGGTGCCTCCGGCAAAATCGAGCGCCCCCATATTCCGCAGCCACCCGCCAACTCCCCACACCCAGTGGCATATGGGGTCATAGACTAACGTCGCCCATAACAAGGTAAAGACGACATATGTAGAGAACTTCATTCTTTCCGCAAATGCCCCGGTGATCAGGCCCGGCGTTATCACAGCAAACATCATCTGGTAAGCCATAAATAAAAGGTGTGGTATTGTGGCGGCGTAATCCGGATTAGGGGCCATGCCGACGCCTTTTAGTCCGAACCACGCGAGGCTTCCTATAAAGTGCCCTTTATCCGGTCCAAAAGAAAGACTGTATCCCCACAGGATCCATTGAATACTTATTAAACACAACACGAAGAACGATTGCATCATAGTTGCAAGGACGTTCTTTCTTCTCACCAGGCCCCCATAAAAGAAAGCCAGCCCCGGCGCCGTCATCATCATAACCAGCGCCGTCGATATCAAGAGCCATGCCGTATCGCCTGAATTGATCATTGTGTTACTTCTCCTTTCAGGTTAAAAGTTAATATCCACTTGGATCGTGGCCGTATCGGCCAGATTCTTGTTGTTATAAAATTGATAACCTACTATTACCGAGGTGCTTGGGGTAAATTGCCACGAAAACCCCGCATTAACAGCTCCGTATGAGGAATTGGTCCCCTGATATTCGACACATAACCAGAGCTTATCGTTTATCTCTGGTATAGTCCTTTCCCACGCGGCAAGGATACCATCGGCGTCCTTTTCCCCGTCCTCATCCAGGAGCAAGTGCTTGTTCCCCCAGAAGTAGCCCAACGAGAACCTGCCCAGGGAAAAGTCCTTTACCTTTATAGTCTTGGCCGCTTTCAGGAATACTATATTGCTATCTGTCTTGTCTTTTTCCGTACCTATATCGTATATACCGCCGGCGATCGCTGGGAAATAAGGGCCATAGGCGTCTTCTGGTACCGCCAGTTTTGCGTTGAAATACATAGGGTAACTGTCAAGGCTGCCGTAACCGGTCTTGTAGTCGAATCCTGCTTCAGCATTCAGCTTCTTGAAAGGCAATAGGCCGAATTCAAGTCCGGTATTGGTTATGGTGTTCGGCCGGCTGCCGTCCGGATTTACTTCTGCAGGTATGTAAACATCGGCCGTTATGTGGCCTGTGCCATAACCCTGGGTATCGGTAGATGGCGCCCAGATATGAGTTGATGCGGTAGCCTCAGCATCTATCGGTGCATATAACAGGCCGGAAAGCAAGATGACCGATGCGATAAATAATACTGATTCCTTCATGATCCACGCCCTTTCTTTAATTAATGTAATAAAAAAAGCGTCTTTCTTCTCATTCTATGAGTAAAAAGACGCCACCGTCTAATAAAAAAAGCGTCCGGTTAACGAACGCCTATGTCATGCACACAACCATGTGTTTACATATCTACAAGTAAAAAGATATCAGTTCTGGTAACCCGTTCTCAGATATTTATTAAGAAGTAAGCACTTTCTTTTGACGTTAGCCTTGATCTTCAGGACCATCACATGCGAAACGCCGAGCCTTTGACCTATCTCTCTTGCGGTAAATCCGTCGACGCTCATGGAAAGGACCGTCTTTTCCCTGTTATCGAGGCCGGATGAATAAGCCGTCTCCATAAACGCCGCTTCGTTTAAGGCGTCCATACCTTTCATAGCGTCTGCGGATATCGTATCTTCAAGAGTGGTATTATTTTCGTCGACCGGTTCACTGAGGCTGGACAGATCCGCTTTATCAAGGTTTTTTCGCAGGTAGTTCTTTAAGTGAAAATAGCAGCCTTGCAGGACATAACTGTCGGTCTTATCGGTAAGCCTGCTGTTGTTAAAGGCCACCCACAGATGCTCTACGGCTTCCTGGAAAAGGTCGTCCTCATCAAAAAATGAATGATGCCCGTTGAGCCTGTGGGCTATCCTTCTTAATGTAGGAGTAAGGTTTTTTAACATCCGTTCAAAATCGCTCATGATCCGCCCTCTTCTTGATAAAAAACCCTTATTATGCGCGTTCTAAGCATATATAAGGGCGTCTTTGTCCTGTATGGGTGAATTACTCATCCCGAGTAATATCAAAATAGCGCTATCTATACTTGTTCGTTATAGGCATTCTCCTGTCCCTGCCGAAGGCTTTCGGCGTTATCTTTATCCCAGGGGGGGATTGCCGTCTCTTGTACTCGCTGTTATCGACCATAGATATAGTTTTTGCGACAACTTCCTTATCGAAACCCATAATTATTATCTCTGCCGCGGCCTTGTCTTCTTCTACGTAAGCTTTTAGTATAGGGTCTAGCGTCTCATATGGCGGAAGATTATCGCTGTCTTTCTGGTTCGGCCTCAATTCCGCGGTAGGTTCTTTTTTTAGAACAGAGACCGGGATCACCGGTTTGATCGAATTTCTATATTTTGCCAGTTTGTAGACCATGGTCTTAGGAACATCCTTGATAACGGCAAAGCCACCCGCCATGTCTCCATAAAGGGTCGCGTATCCGGTGCTCATCTCGGACTTATTTCCCGTGGTCAGTACGAGCCATCCGAATTTGTTTGAAAGGGCCATGATAATATTACCGCGTATTCTCGCCTGCAGGTTCTCCTCGGTCGTGTTCTTGGGGCTGCCCGCAAAATAAGGTTCCAGGGCTATCAGGTACAGCTTGAATATATGTTCAATGGATATGTTAAGGAATTTTATCCCGAGATTCTTCGCTAAAGCCCTTGCGTCCATTTCCGACTCGCTGGAGGAATAACGGGTGGGCATAAATAGTCCGGTTACATTTTCCGATCCAAGAGTATCTGCGGCTAATGAGGCGACAAGAGAGGAGTCTATTCCGCCGCTTAGCCCGATAACAACCTTTTTGAATTCATTCTTCTTCGAATAGTCTTTAAGGCCAAGCGCGAGGGCGCTATATATCTCCGCTATCGGCTCCATGGTTTCAGGAACCCTGTTGGTAACGGGCGGTTTATCGCGGATGACCGGTGTTTCCGTTACGGTTATAGCTCTTAATGGCGAACCGGTATTTCTGACAGATATAGCACAGTCCGCAATGAGAAGCTCCTCCTGAAAACCCCCGGCCCTTGCTATAACGGCCCCTTTCTGGCCGACTATCATGCTTTGTCCGTCGAATACAAGCTCATCCTGTCCGCCTATAAGATTGGTGTACGAAATGGCTAGCCCATTCACTTTAGCCTGATCTCTTATAAGGTCTTCCCTTTCGACGCTTTTACCGGCATGAAACGGAGACGAATTGATGTTAATTATGATGCTTGCCCCTGATTCCGCCTGCGCATGGGTGGGACCGTCCTTGTGCCATATGTCTTCGCATATGTTAACCCCGAAGACCAGGTCCCCCATTTTAAAGACGTAAGCATTCTTGCCGGGCTTGAAATACCTTTTTTCGTCAAAGACGCCATAGTTGGGAAGATGTATCTTCCTGTATACGCCTCTGATCTCGCCCCTGTGGATCACCGCCGCGGCATTATAAATATCGTTATCCAGCGCATCCGCAAAGCCTACGACCGCGATGATATTGCCTGTGCACCTTGCCGTCTTCTTCAAGGCCGCGATATTGTCTTCGATAAATTTCCTTTTCAGGAGAAGATCTTCGGGGGGATACCCGGTAATGGCCAATTCAGGAAAAGAGACGATATCGGCCCCAAGGTCCTCGGCCTTCGTTATGTAGTCGTATATCTTCTTTTGATTGCCGCCGATATCGCCGACGGTGCAATTTATCTGCGCTATGGCCAGCCTTACGCTCTTGATCATATACCCACCTGTGAATAAAAAAACGCCCATCTCCTACCTTAGGAACTGGACGCCAAAGTCCGCTATAAGCAAAAAATCTTCCGCCTTACACTGCCGGAAGACCTCTTCGTCTTACCCTTATTCATATCAAGTATAACATAAATGCAGCCTTTGTCAAGAAAAGAATTTCGGATATTTGAATTCCTAACTACTTATTTCTTCATGCTTTCGATGAGTATTATAGCCTCAGCTATCTCCTTCATAGATTTTCTAAGGTCCATGCTTTGCTTTTGGATCTTTCTGAATGCGTCTTCTTCGGAAAGGCCGCGGTCTCTCATCAGGATGCCTTTTGCCCTTTCTACGGATTTTCTTGTCTCAAGCTCTTCCTGGATCACTTTTGTCTTGACCATCAATTCGGCATTCTCGATCACGATCGCCGCCTGATTTGCTACTGTGGTTAGAATGTTGATCTCATCCTTGGTGAATTTGTGAGGATACGCCGTATAGTTGTTGAGAACCCCGATCACTTTCCCCTTTACCGCTAACGGTACGGAGAGAAGGCTGCTCAATCCCTCTTTTTCGGCAACGTCCTTATATTTATATTCTATCTCCCTGGAAATATCGTATATTGCCATAGGCTTATTTTCCCGCGCGACCTTTCCGGCAATGCCCTCGCCGAGCTTAAGGTTGGGTTTTTTGTTATATGTATCGCTCATGGACTGGGTTGCTTTCAAGGTCAGTTCCTTGGTCTTCTCGTCCAACAACATCAGAGAGCAGACTTTGGAGTCCATGATCTCGGCCGTAACCGTTACGATCAGTTTCAATATATCCTCAAGGTATAGATTCGACGTAATGGTCCTGCTTACCTTGGATATCGCCTCAAGCTGTCTGGCGAATGAGACGTTTTTTCTAGTGGCCGTACGCTTTGTCTTCATATGTCTTGATTTGGCCTTATGTTGGTCCCTAACAATCCCGGGTCGGTTATCGATGGGCTTTCCTGCACCCAGCCACTATTTAACCCCAAAAGTCTGGCCCCGTCAACAACATTCTGGTATTCCTCTGGCGCAGTCCCGGTAGAAAGTTCCTTATAATTATAGGCCTTGTATGTAGGATAATACTGGCTCATTATGCTCAAATAAGTACCCTTGGAAACGTTTTCAGCGATAAATCTGAGAGTATTTAAAGTTCCGGATATCCCGAATGGTAACGCAAGCAGCCGTATGATGATACCCCTTAAACCTATGCCGTTTTGGCCCATTTCCAACCTGCCGGTCTGTTCTTTCATCTCCCTGACGCTCGACCGGTTATGGGTCACATAATCGGTCGCGTCCGAGTATTTGGCCGCCGCAGCATTATCGGAATACCGCATATCAGGCAAGTATATATCGACTATCCCGCGAAGGAGTTTTATCGTATCGACCAAGTCGTACCCGCTCGTGTTGTACACTATGGGTATTTCCAGGCCTCCCTCAATGGCCGTTTCCAAAGCCAGGAGGATCTGCGGCACGAAATGCGTAGGGCTTACAAGATTGATGTTATGGCAGCCGTTCATCTGTAGGCGCAATATGATATCCGAAAGCGACTTAGAGCTCATCCTGCGGCCGTTATCAAGCTGGCTGAAATAATAGTTCTGGCAATACGCGCACTTCATATTGCAGTGGGAAAAAAATATTGTCCCGGATCCCATCGTTCCGGAAATAGGCGGCTCTTCCCCATGATGATCTATATAGCTGTATATGACCGGTTCGGCAGGGGCCCTGCAATAACCCTTCTTACCGGACAGCCTGTCAACGTTGCACTTGCGCGGACAGATTGCGCATTTCTCGAGGGAATCCTTGAGGGCCGCGTTAGCTTCCTTAACGGATTTCAGTTTTTTACGCGCGGAGGTCGAAAGATGCTTACCGGTATTTGTCATGGGTTATTTTTTCGGGGAGCTCTTCTCTGGGGGCTGCCGATATGTGCATACTGGTTATTTCAGGTTTAGTCTTTCGTGCCATGCTTATCAGGGTGAGGACAACGTGTTTGTTGAATTTTTTCATGGCCGCTTCTTGAAGTAAGTAGTCAAGGCTCGCTCTTAGGCTAAAGGCTCTATCGCGGTAAGGGCGTTTTGTCATAAGCGCGTCCAAAACGTCTACCGCGCTGATAAGCTGTGAATATTTATCTACCTTCACTATCCCTTTCGGATATCCCGACCCATCCAGTCTTTCGTGATGGCCCAGGCTCGCCATAGAGCAGATGTCCTTATTCTTTTTCAGATAATATTGCAGAAGAAGGTAACCGATCGCCGGATGAGTTTCGATGAATATCCTTTCGTGTCTCGTCAGCTTTTTGGACTTGTTCAATATAGATATGGGTATGCGCGTCTTCCCCATGTCATGCGTAAAACCGCAATGGGATACGATGCCCGTATCGTAATTTCCTTTCCCGTCCATCATCCCCACCTTTATGCTCAGGGCCGCTACGATAAGTACGTGGCGGTAAGTGTAGGGCAGGTTCCCCTTCATATTATTAAGCTCGCATATCAGGTCATTCTCGATGAGCATCTTTCCCGCGACCTCGAGGATATCGTCCTTTGAAGCCGGCGGTTTGAACATTATCGAATAGCGGACATCGCCGAACACATCCTTGAAGTCGTTAAAAATATCGGTATTGACGATAGGTACCAATACCTTTTTGTGGCGCAAGCACATAAGGTTTATTTTTTTTATGACAGACGGGGTAATCTCCGTCCTCTCCGGCACTAAAAGATCGCCGTAAACGGTGAAAAGGTCCTTTACTAATTCCATGGTTACCTCGCTGAATATTTTCTCGCCAGCGTGAAGACGAACAATCCGGTAAGATACACCCCGATAAAGGCTTCCGAAGCCGCCAGCAACCTGAACTGCGATACAGGTTTCGGGACTATGTCTCCGTAGCCTACGGTCGTAAAGGTGATTGTGCTGTAGTATAGATAGTCGGCCCACCCTAACGACGGGTCACCAGCGTATGCGCTGCGGGCCGCTCCGATAAATGCGTATAGCAGGGAGAAGATCACGATCGTAGAGAATGCCGATAATACTATCCTGTACGGCTTTTCGCCGTATCCGCAGAGAATGTTCATAATCAGGCTGGGTATGTAGCTCGGGTTACGGTTTTTGAGGAACGTCATGCGCTCCATGGTCTTCTCTTTAAAAGACGCCCAGCTCGCGTCCCCATATTTACCTTTTTCCATGAAATATTGTTTCAGGGTCCTGTATGCCTGCTCGGCCGAAGCGCTGCCGCCTTCGTTGATCCTTGGATCGTCGAAATATTTTTTCCCCGGCGAAAAGCTTTTCATAAAGATCGATTTCGCTCCGGTAAGTAAGGTGTGCCAAAGTTTTGTGTTAAAAAGTTTTGCGTCCCAGAGATCGGCTTCTGTCAGGTCGGCTTCGGTCAGATTCGCGCTTTCCAGATCCGAGCTCCATAGCCTTGCATGATCAAGCGTTGCCTTTGTAAGGTCGGCCCTTTTCAGATCGCAGTGCGTCAGGTCGCACTGACTGAGATCGGAGCCTATAAGATCGGCGTCCGTGAATTTTGAGTCAAAAAAATACGTACCGGAAAAGTTTGATTGCGAAAGATCGCATTTTGACATGTCGACTTTTTCAAGACGGGCTTTCTTTAGCACTATCTTTTTCAGATTGTATCCCGACATGTCACCGTCCGTCACGGCCTTAGAAAGAAGGCGCTCAATGAAGGTTTCCTTGTTCTGCAGATGCTCCCAGCAATGGTCCGCCAGGCTAAGGGAGCTTTCCGGGCAATTCTCGTGTTTACATTTCATAGCGTTACGGTTCCGTTCTATATGAGATGTTCTTATCGATAAAATCTATGATGGCCTTTTCCTTTTCATTTGTGAGATGAACGAACGACACCCCCATTCCCGGGAAGTAGTGAGGCTGCAGTTCTTTGTCCGAAAGCCATACCACTCTGCCGGTAGTCTCAAATGTTCCGGAAGAGTCCGGCAGGTTGAATTTCATATCTACCTGGCTATTTATCGGGAAGGTGTAAGGTGTATATACGTATGTTCCGGCGGCGCTAAGATTGAGGGCCTTACCGTCGAATGTCTTCGGTTTTTTATTGCCGTCGGATACCTTGTACTTTACGCTGATGTGTATGTCTAGCCGCTTAAATTTTCTTCTGAGAAGCAGTTTTTCGGCGGTTTCGTCAAAAAAGCTGCTGATCGCGGACTCTTCGTCCGAATAAGTTTCAAAAACGGATTCGAGTTTAACGATCTTGAACAATTCAATGATTGGTAAGGAGACGTGCATGAAACGCATCTTCCCCTTATGATTGACCACATTCTTATAGGCTATTGCCAGTATAGACAGCCCGCTATAGTCGACAAGCTCTACGTTTTCAAGGTTAAGTAAAATATTTATCTTGCCGGTATTGGTAAGCCATCCCACCGTTTCGATTATTTCCGAAGAGTTTATGTCTATCTTGCCTTCGATATCCAGGATGCTTATATTCGACGCTTCCCTGATCTTTATTGCCATATTATCCTGTCTTGGTTCACCTTTGCCTGAAAAGGAACGTATTAACTCCCCTGCCCATCCTGTTAGCGTCTTTTCCGAACCCTGTAAGCGTTTCGCCGCAACCCGATAGGACGATGCAAAGAGACCATATAATAATAAATAACGCCATTTTTCGCATAAAGATAGCCTCCTATTTATTTGATAAGCGGTATCGGGTCTATCGGATCGCCATTGCGCCTGATCTCGAAATGCAGATGCGGCTCAACTATTTTTGAGGCCGCGTTACCCGTTTTACCCACAGTGCCTATAAGATCCCCTCTTCGTACGCGTCTAGGCCCTTTAAAAGACCAATCTTTCAAATGGCCGTAAAAAGTCTGGTACCCGTCAGGATGATATATCATAACATATTTGCCGTATCCTGAAGGGACATTCCCGCAGAAAGCCATTCCGCTCTTTGCGGCGTATACCGCAGTGCCTACTGGAGCCGTTATATCTATTCCCGAGTGAGACCGGCCGCTGCTTCTCTTTGCTCCGAACTCTCCGTCCCCCGCGGAATCGCATCTTATCTTTAAACTTCCGGATGCGGTTATTATCGGGTTGCGGAAGTTCGGCTCGGCCAATCTATAGACGCCTACACTTACAGGGCGGTAACAAATAGCCGTTATTAACACGGTAATTGGGATTACAATAAATAATGACCTGTGTGGCGGCATCTGTATGGTTCGATTTTAGTCTCTGTAGAAAAAGCCATATCTTTCGACAAAAATATGGCTTTTTCTACAGATTAATTATACGCTATATTGCCCTTACCGCAGCTTATTTGGATTCTTCCTTAGCAGCTTCGGCTGGGACGTTTACGGTACCCTCAACAGCCTCAACGGCCGTTTCGGCTGTGCCGGTTAAAGGCTCCGTTACAAGGTTCTGGGTCTTTTCGAGATCTCCGGACGTGACTTCACCGATAGTCTTGACCTCTTTGGCTATAACATCTACGCCCTTCTTACCGGTTTCAGTAACTACGCTGGCTGATTCCTTGGTAACATTTGCAGGGTAGTTGAAAAGCTTTCTCCAAAAACTCTTTATCTTTGAGCCTGTGCCCTCTTCCGCTCCGAATGAGGCGCTGGAAATAGCGACGCAGAGGAGTATTGCCACACATACGATTCCGATCAGTCTTTTCTTCATTTTTACCTCCTTTCCATGAGATTGACTATACTATAATGACGTATTATTATCAAGAAAAATAGCAAGCTATCATTTGAAGAATATCATGCGTATAGATACAAACAACAGAGTGATGCCGAATATTTTTCTCAGCAGACCGTCCGGGATATATTGCACTATGTGGGCGCCTATTAGCCCGCCGAATACAAAACCGCAGGCTACAAGTATGGCGATGCCGACCCTGACGTTGCCGCTCTGATAATAGCGGATAGCCGCAAGAAGCGTTATTGGAGGGATCATTACAGCCAGCGATGTGCCTTGAGCTTCGTGTTGCGTCAGCCCGCAGGCATAAATAAGTATTGGTATCAGCATAAGGCCTCCTCCCAGGCCCAGGAAGCCCGAGAAAAGCCCTATCATCATACCGATAGTTATAAGAAATACGCTGTTCGCGCTCATTTCAATAGGCTCATTACGATGCGATTCACGGTCTTTCCGTCCGACCGGCCCTGAGCTTTTTCGAGCACAGCCTTCATGACCTTGCCCATATCCGATTTCGAAACAGCGCCTGTTTGAGCTATGGCCTCTTTTACCAGCGACGCCACCTCTTCGTCCGTTAATTGTTTTGGAATATAAGATTCCAGGACGTTAAGCTCTTCGGTCTCTTTCTTTACGAGATCCGGCCTGTTCCCGCTGTTGAATTGATCGATCGATTCTTTGTGCTGCTTTATCTGCTTTTGGATGATTTGAGCGACCGAAGCGTCATCCAGGGCGTCTTGCCCCTTCTCGATCTCAATCATTTTTGCGGATGATAAAACCATCCTGAGGACGGAAAGCTTCATCTTATCTCCGGCTCGAAGCGCCGCCTTGGAATCAGAATCGATCTTTTGATAAAGCCCCATAAAAACACCTCACCTATCCAGTGAACTGTATCCTGATAATCAAATAGGAAGGTTGTAACCGGCTGTTAGACCCTTGCAACTTTGGTTGCCTGGTCGCCCTTCGGACCCTTAACGACCTCGAACTGGACTTTTTCGCCCTCTTTCAGGGTCTTATAGCCTTCGCCTTCAATTGCGGTGTGATGAACGAATACATCCTTGCCATCATCGGCTACTATGAATCCGAATCCTTTTTTGTCATTGAACCATTTTACCGTTCCCTGCGCCATTCTAAAGCCACCCCCTTTCCGAAATATTTACAAAAAAAGCCATCCTATGCCCCAGAGGAGCACCGAATGGCAATATTTTAATATGATGTCATATTCTGCACTAAATACTCACTTAATAGATATATAATATACCACTAAAACATTTATTTGTCAAGCTTATTGAGCCTGTTTTTTACTAACAGTTTTTTCAGAGGGTTGAGGTAGTTTATGATAAGCCTTCCGCAAAGGTGGTCTATTTCATGCTGAATAGCGCGGGCTAAAAGGCCATCTGCCCTCAGCTCTTTTACCTCCCCCGATTCATCGAGATATGTTACGGTCACTTTCTTCGCCCTTTTTACTTTCACCGTCACGCCGGGAACGCTCAGACAGCCCTCTTCCTGGGTTTCCGATCCCTCTTTTCTGGTTATCGTGGGATTTATCATTTTGATCAGCCCTTTGCCTATATCAATAACCGCCAATTGCCTTCCTATCCCTACCTGAACGGCGGCCAGACCGACGCCCTGATTAAGGTACATGATGCTGGCCATGTCCGCCAACAGCTTCCGCTCCTTTTCGCTGACCTTGCCTACTTTGGAGGCTTCTTTTTTCAAGACAGAGTCAGGATATTTTACGATCCTCATATCGGGCATGGGTCATTTAACCGCGGCGTTCTTTGCGTTTACATGTACAACTTTAAGTTTATGTTTATGCGAAGCGTTGTCTTCAAGCAATGCGTAGGAGAATATGATTATTAAGTCTCCCGGCTTTCCGAGGTGGGCGGCCGCCCCGTATAATCCTATGGCCCCGCTATCCGCCTTCTCTTCGATCGCGTAAGTTTCAAATCTGGCCCCATTGTTTATGTTGACCACCTGAACGATCTCGCCGGGCAGTATATCGGCTTTTTTGAGCAGGCGTTTGTCTATGCCTATGCTTCCTTCGTAATGGAGGTTCACTTTTGTGATGGTCGCGCGATGGATCTTGGATTTGCACATCGTTCTCAACATTTTAGTATGTTTCCTTGAATTTACCGAACCGTTATTATAACCGGTTCAATCGGAGATCTCGGTAAGATTGTCGCCGTCAAAATACAGCTTCTTGGTCTTAGAAAGATATCCGGCGTCTACCGGTATAGAGCCATATTGAGCCGGATACAGCCACATTTCTCTCGGGCCGGCCCACTTCTCCTTGTTCTCAACGGTCTGTATCTGATCCGGCTTGCCCCACAACGACTCCACCTCATGTTTGGACATGCCTATCTTAATGGCTTCAGTTCCAAGCGGATGTTTCACTATCTCCTCCGGATTGGGCACTTCGATCGCCGCGCATCCGGGTAATATCACCAACCCTGCCGATAAGACCGTCAAAGCGGCAAGGGCTGCCAGGCTATTAATCGTTCGCATGCTCATACTGCTGCTCCTTTGATAGTTTGTATAAAAGATCGCACAAGAATTTTAAGAAAGTGTTCTTGTTGTCTTCCTCAATATTGATGAATTCTACGCCTACGTCATACGGGGCGGAATCTTCGAGGGAGAGCTTCCTTTTCCAGATGACCTTAGCGCCAGTGTGGACCGGGTTCGGCGCGCCCGGCATACTTATAGCCATTTCCAAGAGATCGTTTTCGGATACGCTCCCGTCCATCGTCTCAAATCCCAAGCCTTCGGCAGATATATTCCGTGTATTAGTTACCTGCCTTACGTTGCTTTTATCGGATATGTAGCTTATGGCAACAGGCGCAGAAAGACGGTCGTATTTTCGTCTCTCGATCGGTCTCTTCTTAGGCGCCTGCATACGAATTGTACCCCTTTTGGGTAACTATAGCATAAGGAAAATATACCGTCAATCTTTTTTCAGTTCAACAAAAAAGCAGGATCATCGATATCGATAACCCTGCTTTTTAGTTACACTCAAATCTCTATATTACTGTATTTGGGTCTTGAGCTCATCCGGCTTTACCGGAGTCCTCTCGTAAGACTTATCATACGTTATGGGAAACGTTACGACATCGGCTATACCGGACACCGTTCTAGGGAACGCCTTTCCAATACCCTTAAATGTACCGGCTGTAAGGCCCCAAAAGGCATTTTTTGAATCTTTTGTGACCTGTATTATCGACCGCGGTATATCAGTCCAGCCGAACAGGATATTCTTAACGCCTCGTTCGGCCTTCATGCCAGGTTTGTTCTGCAAGGCATCGGTCGTGCCTGCCGCCGCTCCTCCGCCTTTATTACCGGGCGTGATATTTGTTGTTTCTGCAGCGTATAGTAATGCCGTTACGGATAATGCCAATAAAACAACTATAAATACTCTTAATTTTTTCATTGCTTTCTTCACCTCCTTTTTAATTTACGCAAGTATATCATAATTCAGGCTCAAAGTCAAATCTATTTTGGGGCTTCCTCAAGACCGCCGCTCAAGGCCGAGTCCAGCCAGCGCCTGACGGCATCAAGGGCTTCTCTATCTGGTAAATAATGGATCCTTTCCCTTCCATCCCATATTTTATCCGAGAAGAAATGACCGAGGTAATCGAACAGGATAAGCTTGTGGTTGTTGTGCCTGCCGCCTTCAAGCGTATCTATAAGGCTCTGTGAGTAATCAATGGGGACTACGTCATCTTCCCTGCCTTGCAGCACAAGGACCGGAACAGAGATATTTTTGACATATTCAATAGGATTGGATGCCCGGCGTTCCCGTAAATTCTTTACAAAAACCCTCCTCCCCCCGGCAAGCAGCCAGTTTCTTGTTGAACTTACGGCCTTATCGATAGAATCCTGGATTGACATGGATGCAAGCTTCATATAATCAGGTCCGAGCGCTAACTTTGCCGATACCATATTGAGGCGGTCGGTAAGCTCGTTCCTTTCGGGTGAAAGGCATACAAGCGGCGCAATGAATACGACAGCCTGCGCCAACTTCTTGCCGCCCATCATTTTGAGTGCGTAAAATACTCCTCTCGAATGCGCGATCAGGGCTATCCTGTGCGGGTCCACTTCATTTTGTTTTGATAAGAATTCGATGGCTGCATTTAAGTCGTCGGCAATATCAGAATCCGTAGCGGAGCCGTATTCACCACCGCTAGCGGCTACCCCCCGCTTATCCAGCCTTAAGACGCAATATCCGTTTTTTGAGAAATAATCCGCCATATGGCTGAATATTCCCTGGTAATCCCTGTCTTGCGGGCCTTCCCCCCAGACTAAAAGTATGGCTGGGTTCTTAGCGCTGCCTGCCGGCGCCGATAGGGTGCCCGAAATATTAGCCATTCTATTTCTTATGCTAACCGGTCTGGAAGCGTAGGCGCTGGAAAAAATGTTAGGCGCTATGGCATCCGGTGTTTTTGGCGTAAAGGTGCGGGTGAACCTTATCCCTTCGATGGGGAGTTCCGCGGCAAGAAGGCTTCGGTCGGATTTCGCTATCCAGAGCATCATCTGCGGGTAATTGCGTATCTTAAGCAAAAGAACCTCGGCCTTTACGCTCCGGGAGTCTATCGGGATGTATTCATCGCGGATCGAGGTCAGGGTTACGAATCTGCTTACGGGAGGGAACTCTTTTGAAAAGAAGATCAGAGCCCTGAAGCCCTGGGATTTTCCTCTTCTGAAATCGAAGTTCTCGATGAGCGGCAGATAGGTTTCAGGAGAGTGTTCGTCGAAAACGAACGTATATTTTTGAATAGGTATATGGTCGGTATACGCAAATTCGGGCCCGTATCTCGATACGAACGATATCGAGTCCTGGCTCCTTTCCAGGCTTACCGTATCCGATACCCCGTTGGCAACGCTATCTTTTTCGTATGTCTCTATGACGTATTTGCGGTCAAGGGCAAGCCTTGATTTCGAATCCGTATATAGCGGGGATAGGGGCGTGTTGGATACAGTCTTGTATAGATGCATCTCCTCGGTATCGAATTTTTCGATCCTTATCGTTCCGATGGGCCTTCCATCCAGACTGACGGTATAATGATATGTCTTGCGCTTTTCCTTGTCCAGATAAACGAAAGATCCAACAAATAGAAATACGCATAGAAGAAAAAATGCAGCGACCGCTATATACAAATTTCTCAATTTCTCGTACTCCTTAAAGTCGCGGGCTTACATGGTAATGGTCAATGCTGCGGGGTATCTGACGACAGCCTTTCTGACGCGATCTGGCGCGAGTGTATCTTTTCCTTGATCTGACCGAGCGCATGAAAATATTGCCGCTTTGAATCTTCGGCCTTAAGCTCTACGTATATCGCGTAACCTGTGAGTGTCAGGATCAGGACAAGACAAATGACGGAACCCGATACCATAGCGACCACAAAACTCTTCTTCTTAACTAACATGAATGTTCTATAGCCTCCTTAAAATTCTCCCTTAATGAATTGAAGAAATCTATGTACACCGCCGTTTTGTAATCCGGATAGGTCCATGGCCATGGATTGAACGTCCTGTCTTTGTAATAAAGGGTGACTTCCGCGAATATGCCTTTATCTACATGTATCCTGTGCGCATAATCCTTAGTCGAAAAAAGCACGACTTTTGCCATGTCGACATATCCGGGGTCTATATTTATCGAACGCTTTCCATTATTTGAAAAGGTTTTTTCGATCAATCCGGTCTTCAGTTTTACGGCAGAGATATTATCAAGATCGGCAAGGGCCGTAAAGCTGACGAACTTTCTCTTGAGGCTATCCCCCATTTCGGGTCTGTAGTAATCGGAATGGTAGAAGTCCAGCAATGGGCTTTCATGGTCTATCGGCCCAAAGGTTTCTTCAAGAGAGCTCAGGACATCCCGGGAAGGCGCCATATCGCTTATAAGCATGCCCGTGAATAGTTTTACCTTTGTGGGATAGGTTTGCCCCCTGCCCATAATGCCCTCGTTAAGTTTCGAGCTCTCGGCCGTTAGTTCTGATGAACTCAGTAAGGCGGCCGGCGGACTGCTCTTTTATCGAGATGAATTTTATACCGGCGTGAAAGAACCTTTTTTGAGAGATGTCCAGGCGCGGCAGGTCTTCCGACCATACCACTACTCCTCTGGCTTCCGCCGCATGCCCCTTCCCCGGCAGATCGATCTTGATGTTTAGAACGGTCCCTTTCGACAATTTCTCGTCAAGGAGTAATTTCATGCCGCCTTCGGAAATATCGACGGTTTTTCCTCCGGATGTCAGGCTCGGGCGTTTGTCTATGGCATAGCTGATCTCGAGGCTTTTCCTGAAGCGGATATGCTGCCTTCGCTCTTTTCCGCTCCAATACTCTTCCACGGTAGCGGAAGGCATGAGCTTCCTGAGAGCGGACCTCTCGTAGCGGTATAACATCACAAGTACCATTGCCAGGAGGACTATGAATAACAGCTCGATCATGATCAGCATATGTTTTCCTTTTACCCGGGTATTATATCTTAGAGGTTAGTGGTATTGCAAGAGCATTATTGGGGCAGGCGCCGCGCAAGCACCTTTAAGAAATATCCTACAAGCTCCGGGTCAAACTGGGAACCCGCGCTTTTTCTCAGATCGTCAATCGCTTCTTCAAAGGCAAGGGCGCTTCTGTATGGACGTTCGCTCGTCATCGCGTCAAAGGCGTCCGCTATCGCAAGTATTCTGGCTCCGATGGGTATTTCATCGCCCTTTAAAGCGTCGGGATAACCGGAGCCGTCGAACCTCTCGTGATGATGTTTTATTACCGGAATGCCCGGCTCGAGGAATTTGAGGTGGGATATCATGTCTACTCCCCGCGCCGGATGCAGCTCAACTTGCGCCCTTTCCGACGGGGTAAGCCTTCCCGGTTTTAGAAGGATCATGTCCGATACGCCTATCTTGCCAATGTCATGGATCTTTCCGGCGTACCTTAGGATGTCTATGTAGATTTTATCAAGCTTAAGCGCCCTGCCAAGGCCGATGGAATAGTTGGTGACCCGCTCGGCGTGGCCTCTGGTGTACGGATCGCGGGCCTCCAGGGCAAGCGACAGTGTGTTGATGGTATTGTAATGGCTCAAGCTGAGGTTTTCATGAAGCCTTGCGTTATTGACGGCGATGGCTGCCTGGGAGGCGAAGGCCTGCAGTAATTCGATCTCTTTCTCTATGAATATCCTGCGCCTGCGGGAATAAGTGGCTATCGCGCCCAGCACAACATCGTTAAATACTATAGGAACCATCACTATGCTTCGAAATTTATGCGATATAGAAAGCATCCGGAATGAAAGATCTGCCTCTTCGCGTAGATTGGGAATGATGCACGGCTGTCTGTCTTCCAGCATTCTTAATACCGCTTTTTGAGCCTTTATCGATCTTAAACGGTTCTCGAACCGGGGCCCTAAGCCCCAGGACGATTTAATTATAAGGCGGCTTTGTCTGTCATTAAGAAGCATTACCGAAGAAGCTTCTGCATCCATAAGCATAGAAACGGTCTTTACTATCATCCCGAAAACCTCACTGGGATTGAGAGTGGAGACCATTTTCTTGCCCAGGGTGTAAAGCGTTAAGACTTCTTCATGAGCAAGTTGGAGTTCTTTGGTATGTTCTCCTACCTTCTGTTGCAGAGATTTATCGAGGCGCGCGATCTTGCTGTTGGCTTCGCTTAGCTTGCCGGCATATTCCTTCAGCTGACAACGAAGCCTGCGGCATTCCTCATGGAGACAGGTCTTACCGCGTCGAGTATGCGGTGTGTCGATCAGTCCGGTGTTTGGGCTCATATGTCATATACTTTTTATTCCTTTAACACAACCATAAAAAACAAGCATTAATCAATGCCTGTTTTTTAAAGTTTACACTATAACATTCGATTTGTCAAGTGGTTACGCCTTTGATCCTATTTTCCACGATATATAGTTTGAAATAATATCCCTATCTCTATCCGATAAGCTGTCAAAGAATATCGCAATATCATAATGTTTGGTCTGTCCATCTATTATAACCGGGTGTTCTCTTACTACTACGCCATCGACATCGAGACCGTCCGGATGGTCCTCGCGCCTGGCCTGGTTGGGGAACATCAGCTTCAACCTTACTCTGGACATTAGAGGTATCTCTTTGTCTATCTTGCAATAGATCCCCGATTCGCTCAGATTCAGCGTATGGCTTATCGTGTCATATCCACCGGCGTTCAAGCTGAACGAAAGACCGTGATCTTCTATTCTGGAAAACCTTCTTCTTTCTTGCGATGCCATGTTAACACCTCTTATGTTATCCCGGCGGCCAGGTAAACTTCCTTCCTCCGAGAAGGTGCAGATGCAGATGGAAGACTTCCTGCCCTGCATCCTTATTACAGTTGAAGACAGCCCTGTACCCGCTATCCTGTATACCAAGCTGGAGCGCTATCTTTTTGGCCGACAGGATAAGCTCCCCTCCAAGCATGGTATCTTCCGGCGAAATATCCGAAACGCTATCTATGTGTTTCTTCGGTATTATTATTACGTGGACCGGCGCTTGCGGCTTGATATCGTAGAACGCCAATACATCCTTGTCTTCGTAGACGATTTTAGATGGAACATCTTTTGACGCTATCTTACAAAAAATACAATCTTTCTTCATCGTATGCCGAGCGTTCCGCCTTATGAGCAAATTACTTTTTGTTTGAAAAACCGTAAGCGCCTATTTTTTTATCCAGCGTCCAATATTCCCCGTGGTTATAAACGAAGGGTTCCGCCTTTTCGAAATCTATCTTGCCATTGGCGCCAAGCGCTTCCTTGTCGGCGTGGATGGCAAGTATTTCGGCTATAAACATATCGTGCGAGCCAAGCTTAAGCGTCTGCTTTACCTTGCATTCTATATTCACCGGGCATTCCTTTATCATCGGCGCCGAAACCTTTGTTGCCGGGACCTGATTGAATGAGCAGACCTTGAATTTATCCGCGCTTTTCCCGGATAAGATGCCGCATAGGTCCGCCTTTTCGACAAGGCCGGAGTTCGGGATATTGATGACGAATTCTCCGGATTGGCTTATAAGATTGTGCGAATATCTTGAGGGCCTGATTGATATCGAAACGAGGGGCGGTTTCGACGAGACCGTTCCGCACCATGCTAAAGTGATTATATTGGGTTTTTTGTCTTCCGTGCCAATGCTGGTCACCAATATTACAGGGACTGGATAGAGGGCTTCTTGCGGAGGAAGTAAGGACTTTGGCATTTTATACCGTTCTACTTTTTCTCGCCCTGAGCTTCTTCTTTCTTCTCTTCTTTTTTTATAGTTTTGGACCAGCATCTCTTCGTGCAGAAGAATTTACCGTTCCTGTAATACCAGCGCTTCTTTTTGATCGATTTGTTGCAGCTCGAGCAATTAGACGGTTTTTCCAGCTTCGGGGCGGCCACTTTTACGTCTTTAGGCGCCGGCGCAGGGGTCGAACCGGTCTTTGCGGTTTCAACCGCAGCGGCCGGAGCGTCAACCTTAGCGTCTTTTTCTTGAGGTATTTCTTTTTTTTCTTCGCTCATGCGTCACCATATTTTCGGTTTTATTTCTTGTCCAGTAGTTTTAGCCATTGAGAGTAGATATACTCCAGCAGTCTTCCCTTATCGAGATTATTTATTCTCGTAAACCTTACCCCTGTTTCGTAAGCTTTATAGTCTTCGGCGCCCTTCTGCCACGCGACCTGGCATGTGGCGTATATGGGTATATTATCCCCCGGAACATCCATGGAAAGGTTGATCTCATCCCCTTCGGTCAGTTGCTTATCGATCAAAATAAGAGCCCCTTCCTTAGACAGGTTCCTCACCTTGTAGGACGCCTTGCATTTCTGGCTCACGATATCGCAAAACGCGTTTATGGCAGTTTCAAATCTAAGGAACTTTCTTCTCTCGGTCACTATGTCCTCTTTCGCTATATTATAGGATGGCATTTCCTTTTTTGCAAGCTATTTGGAAAAATATATAAAAAAATAAGGGGATAAATATTATCTATCCCCTTATTTTTACTAGTCCTGAAAACGCCTTATTTTTTAAATACGAATTCTGGCTCTAAAACCGGCGTATAGCCTTCCGGTATGGGGAATGGGAATGTTACGGTTTCGTACACTCCTGCACCAGTTCTCACTATCGTCATCCCTACGCCTTTTGCCAAGCCGATCGTTAAACCAGAGAGAGGATTATCCTCTACGCTAGTGTCATAGATATTTTTGGGAAGCTCTACCCATCCGGTAACTACGTTAGCCAGACCCCTGTATAGCTTCTTGCCCATATCTTGCGCGTAACTCGTTGTCGCCATATTCAGTACCATCAATATAGCAACACATATAATTATGCCCTTTAATAAGTTTCTCATTTTATTTTTTCACCTCCTTTATGATTTATTTTGTTAAAGTATAACACAAGTCCTATTATTTGTCAAGGCCAACTGACGTTTATGGTTATTTTCTTCTGTGGCTCTTCAGTATCTCCTCGACTATCTCGGTTATCCTGTCTCTGTCTTCCGGGCGCATATCTATAAACTCTATGCCGGTATCGTATAGAATGCCGCCCTTTTGCTTCAGGTCGGTCTTTTTCACTACCCAGACTACCGTCCCTCCGCATTTAGTGGGACGGTTCTCTTCGAGAAAGAGCTCTATGTCGACCCCCTGGAAGAGGCCTAGGTCCTCCTTTATTATTACGCAAATACCGCCGGCTCCTATATTCTCCGTCTGAGTAGAAATGGTCTTAGCGGTCAGTCTCTTCTTGATGGCAATGAGACATTTATAATTAGCTCTTGGGAATTTTCTTCGGTTTATTCCGTTCCACATGATTTGCTCCTCCGGCGATATATTGTCGACGCGTCTTTTAATATCGCAGATATTATACATAACGTTCCGTCTTTATGCAAGTCAAATCGGGGTGAGTAAAATATTTTGTGTACAATTCGTTTAAGTAGCTACCGGCGCACTCGCCCTTTCGGTGGGATAAATATTTTAGGGTCCTGTCCTCGGTCGCCTTTCGGTGCTCGGATGGGGTTTACTATATCGTGAATTCTAGACGGGTATCTGTACTGCCCCATCCCATCCTGCGCTCCTCAAGGCTGGACCTCGGCCACCCTAAAATATTTCGGATCAAGGGCATCCTGCCATTCCATCCTACGGATGGGATGGCGCCTCCTACTTGGCATATCACCGCGGGCTGCCGGTAGCTGCCTACTACAGGAACAGAATATCTTACTTCTTGTGGGCTGGTAATTATGGTAGCGAGTGAGGTCATAGCTCATGGGTCATGCGGATAAGAGATGCGGGTCGTGCTGTGGGATGAGTGTCGCAGGCTATGAGACCATGGGGGTTAAAGCCGTATAAATTTTGATTAGGTCGCGATAGTACCTACACATTAGAGCGGCATATTACGGCAAAAACACTAAAACTATATAATGATTACCTAACGAAGATACGCACAATCAAAATTAGGTGAAGCCCCCTGATCTCATAGCCATATGAGGCTTGGGCAGGCCAGCTGAAATGTGTTTACATGGCACTGATGGCAGGTGTATAATTTGAGTTAATGTATAGAGAATTCTTTGGCCTGAAAGAGAAACCCTTTAATGTTACAAGCGACCCGAACTTCTTATTCCTGAGCCGTGTCCATAGAGAGGCGTTCTCGCACTTATTATACGGTATAAGGGAAAGGAAAGGTTTCCTGGAGATCACCGGAGAGATCGGCGCGGGCAAAACAACGTTGTGCAGGGCCCTCCTGAACCAGCTCGACCGGAACACAAAGAGCGCGTTCATATTCAACTCCAATCTCCCTGAATTGCAGCTGCTTCAGGCGATAGTGGAAGATTTCGGGCTTACCGTAGAGCGTAAGAACAAGGTGCATATCCTGCGCCAGCTAAACCGCTTTCTTATCGATGAGTTGTCCCACGGAGGCAATGTCATACTGATCATAGATGAAGCCCAAAATCTCAAGACTTCGATCCTGGAAGAGATAAGGATGCTTTCAAACCTTGAAACGGATAAAGAGAAATTGTTCCAGATAGTCCTGGTGGGGCAGCCCGAACTGAAGGCAAAGCTTAATTCTCCGAACTTGAAACAGCTGAAACAGCGCATATCGGTAAGGTTTCACGTTACGCCGCTTGAGCCGGATGAAATAGATAAATACATTTACCACAGGCTCACGGTGGCAGGCTCGGACGGCAATATACGTTTTGCTCCGGATGCCATAGAGTCGATCTATAAGTTTTCCGGAGGGATACCGCGCCTTGTAAATATAGTTTGCGATAAGTCGCTTCTCGCGGCTTACGTGATGGAGACTAAAGATATAACCTTGCCCATGGTGGACAGGAGCATACGGGAAATAGAAGGGATCGGAGGATAGATGAGCATAATACAGGAAGCCCTGAAGAAAGTCGGTAATGTTGCCGTGGAAGAGCGCCCTCAGCCGACCAATACCGTCGGCATCGAAAAGACCGGGAAGCCCATATTTCTCGATAGCCCGGTGACAACGGTCAGGCAGAGGGCCAGGCCCGCAAGAATGAACCCCGTCATATTTATCATCTTGCTGATCGCTCTGGTTTCCGCCGGGTTATCGATTTTTCAGTTATTAAAGAAAGATGTAATGAATGCGCCTGGAGATGCGCCGGTCGTATCAAGTCCCATCGATTCGGGCGCGTTCATGAAAAGGACGGACGGCCAGGACGCCGCGCTTCAATCTGGGCTGGCAAAGGCTAAGTTTGTGCTAAGCGGAATAATGTATTTAGACGGCGGATCGAAGGCCATAATGGACAACTCGATAGTAAGAGAAGGAGATATGGTCAGCGGGGCGCTCGTAAAGAAGATAGAAAAGAATAGCGTTCTTCTCGAATCTATGGGGCTTGAATTCAGGATAGACCTTAAGTAGCGGATGTTTTATGGCGGTGACTGTTACTCTGCATCAAGAGAGATCCCATCTCCTCAGGGACCCTTACCGGATGACCGGCCTTACGTGTAAAGACGTGCACTGATTCTCCCGTGGCGATAAGACGTTCGCTGACGAATAGATTGTGGGCAAATTTAATGCTCGAGTTCTTTAATTCGGGTATCCAGGTTTCGATGACCACTATATCGTCGTATCTGGCGGGCGCTTTGTAATTACAGGATGCGCTGGCTACCATCATGAAAAGACCCCGCTCTTCCACCTCGCGGTACGAGATCCCGGCGGACCTGAAATATTCTGTCCGCGCGATCTCGAGCCAAACGAAATAGTTTGCGTAGTAAACCACCCCCATATTATCGGTCTCTTGATACCTTACCCTGATACTTGTTCTGCGAGATCTCATATTGTTATAGATCGAGCTCGAGCTTATGTATCTTGAAACCGCTCACCTCGAGTGATTCCGTCTCCTTGAAGCCGTGTTTCAGGCAAAGCTTCATGGCGTCCGCCATCCGGTCCGTGCATCTGAAATATATCCGTTTATAGCTCTTCGAGCGGCAGAACTCAACGACTTTATTAAGAAGCATCGTGCCGTATCCGTGCCTGCGATGCTTCAGGTCTACAAACAATCTTCTCATAAGCGCATCGTCTTTTCCGTCTTCCTTTACCCCCGCGGTACCTACTATGTCCTCGTCGGATTCGATGACAAAGAACGATTCCCTCCCGCCGCCGTAAGTATCCCCTATCTTTTCGAGATCGCTGTCCGAATAAACCGATTTATCGAAAGGGTATTCTCTGGTAAGAATCGATAGTATCAGCCCTTTTACTTTTTCCGCGTCATTCTTCTGAAAGGCGCGTAATGCATGTGCCATGGTCATCTCCTTTTAAGTTTGGCTATTATGCGGCGAAACGCCGACAAAAAAATTTCTTTGCCGCGGCCCGTCGAACTCGCAAAAGAACACTCCCTGCCATGTCCCGAGCAGGAGCCTTCCGTCTTCGACCGGCAGAGTCTTGTCCGTGCCGATAATGGAAGACTTAATATGCGCGGCGGAGTTCCCTTCGGCGTGTGTGTAAGGTCCGTCGCTGGGAGCGATCCTCTCCAGCCCCTCGATCAGGTCTCTTGCGACCGAAGGGTCCGCATTTTCGTTAATAGTTACTGCCGCGGTTGTATGGGGTACGAATATGCGGCACGTACCGCTCCCGATCCCAAGCTCTTTTACGACGCGTGCGACCCTTTCGGTTATATCGCAAAGCTCGCAGCGTTTGGATGTTGATATCGAACATTTCTTTATCATGAAAGGGTGTGCCTTCGAAGCGCATCCCGGACGATCCTCTCCGGGATGCCCTCAACTACCTTCATTTTGCCTATGCCGGAAGGCAGAACAAAACGATTGCGCCTGTTAATGAATTTTTTATCATGCAAATGCGATCTATATACATCTTCATATCTCAGACCTTTTATTTTTGTGGGAAGTCCGACTTTGGCTATTATAGATATTATCCTGTCAGCGGTCCCGGCTTTGATCATGCCAAGGCGAAGGGAGATCCGGGTCGCGACAGCCATACCTATGGCAACGGCTTCTCCGTGGGCATAGGCCGCTCCATAGCCCGAGGCGGATTCTACGGCATGACCGATCGTATGGCCGAAATTGAGCGATACGCGCAATCCCTTTCTGTCGTATTCATCGCGCGATATGATACCGGCCTTGATAGAACTGCATCTGGATATTGAATACTGAAGAGAGGATGGGTCATGGGCAAGTATTTCCTGATAGTTATTTTCCAGGAACCCGAATAGCGCCGGATCCGCTATAACTCCGTATTTGATCATCTCGGAAAGCCCGTTTATTATCTGGCGCCGGCCGAGCGAACCGAGTAACAGTATGTCGGATATAACGATCCTTGGCTGATAGAACGCGCCGACCATATTTTTGGCGACAGGCAGATCTACGGCAACCTTTCCCCCTATGGCGGAGTCTATCTGGGATAAGAGCGTAGTAGGTATCTGCACATATGGGATGCCGCGTTTGTAAACAGCGGCTATAAAACCGGCCAGATCGCCTGTGACGCCCCCTCCAAACGCTATGATGAAAGGGGTCTTCCTGTTATCATAGGCCGCTATATTCGAGAGGGCCTTCCCGGCAACCGAAAGAGATTTCGCTTTTTCGGAATCCGGGACTATTTCAAACCGGCACGAAAAACCGTTCCCCGATAACTGATCCTTGAGGCGTTTTTTGTACAGGCCGAAGAGCGTCGGGTTAGTGATCACTATGGCGTCTTTTTCCGGAACGACCCTCTTAAGGGTAGGCCCTAAGCTTCCCAGCAAGCCTCTCCCTATCAATATATCGTAAGATCTTTCCTTAAGGCGCACCCTGATCTTTTGCATTAGGAAACGGCTCCGTTTATTTCTTCTTGTCCTGCCCTGCAGGCTTTGCTCCGTCTTTTGATGCCTGTCCTTTTGCCGGTACGGCAGGTTTTGCTGCGGCCGCAGCAGGCGCCGCTCCGGTTGCCGGGGCCTCTAGGCCTTCAGCTGTCGTGGCAGCGGCCTTTTCTTTCTTGATCTTGAACTTCGTTACCTTTACTTTCGGCAGGCCGAACACGGAATCCTTTTCCTCCCACTTATCCTTCTCTTTCAGGGCCTTCAGTCTCTCGTACCTCTTTAATACTGACCTGACCTTTTTATCTTTTTCGGATGAACGTAAACTGGGGTGTTGCGACATCTTACCGCCTCCTTTAATGTTGTTATCGTAATTTCAGATAAGCCCTTTGGTATTTAGTTCTCAGCCTGGAGAGGGCTTTTCCCGCGTTCTCCTTGCTTTGGAATGCTCCGACGCACACAATAAAATACGGCTCGTCCTGCATGATCGTGGCGTCAAAACCTTCTTTTTTCAGGCGATCCGCTTCCTGGACCGCATTGCTTTTTTCTTTGAATGCCGAAGTGACTATGGTCCATGATCTTGCCGGCTGCGAGACGGCGTTTGAATAAGGCGCGTTCTTTGCGGCGGCATATGGTTTTTTCGCAGAAGTCGCGGCCGGCTGAAGAGCGGCTTCCTGCTTCTTTTGCATGGGCTGGTTCTGCCCCTTCGTCTGGACAGGGACCGGCCTAGGCTGTATAGCGGCCGCAATTTGTCCATTTGCCTGCGATGGCTTATAAGGGTCCAGACTCTTGCCCTTCTCGACGCCAAGAGCGAATACCACGACCATGGCCATGATCATCCCTATCGCTAAGAATACGATCTTTTCCAAGGTGAAAGACACGAGGACCTTCCCCTCAAAATCTCTTTTCGGGAGAATGCCTGCAAGGCCGGGAAAAGCGCGCTTTGGCTTCTCAAAATCGAATAATTCTTTTTGGTAATTTTCCTCTTCCATAAGATGGGGTATTATATCATAGCGTTTATCAAAAATCAATCCTCGGCTCCTGCCAGTAGTATCTGCCTCATAACCTACAACGCCATAGCTCTGGTGAGGATTGCCAATGGCCTATGACTATCCCGCCAGCCTACTAGTAAAATATTTGTATCTGTTGGGCAGATACCGGCGGCTATGCTCTTGAGGCGATAGATTTTGCCAAGGCAAGCGCTACCTATAAACACTTTAGAGCTTAATTACCATAGCAAGAAGATAGGCCGATTTGATTACTATTACATAGGGATACTTAATGGCAAAATCCGCCGAAAGGGCAAGCTGCCGGTACATCTGCCTAAAGAGGTGGTACACAAATATTTTATGCTCCAGCACCCCCCAAAAGTAAACGCCTTCTATAGCTAGTGATTATGAACTATATGGCCATATGGAGCGAGTGGCTCATGCGGCGGGGGCGCCGATGGTGAGGCGGAACATCTTTCCCGACACCTGGATGGATGGCGTCTTGATATTGCCTTTCAGGGTCACGGACATGCTCTTCCACCCGTCCTTTTCATCCTTTAATATATTATCGGACAGCATCTCCGGAATGTTCTTAACCAGCGAGCTTGAAAAGGATATTTTGATGGTTGATGATATGGAATCGTCTTTACCTATGGTCCCGGATAGATCTAACCCGATTGTGTCGCCTGAGGCAATAAGACTCTCTACGGCTACGGTGTCGGAACTGATGCCTACCCTCCCCGTAATCCTTCTATAGGTCCAGCTGCCGTGAAAGGGTATCAACGCAAGCTCTGTCATGGAGTCATAAGACAATTCTTTATCGGTAGTTTTTTTAAGGAACCTCACCTCGTTAAGGTCGAGGTCGATCCCTGTTTCTTTGAAAAATCCTTTTTTCGACATGATCTTTACGGCCGCGCTCCTGGCCGATAGCCCCATGCCCGTGCTGTTGTCGGTTGCGCTGAGGCCTTCAAATAAGAGCAGATTTGAAAAAATCCCCCGGCTCACGGTCTTGTAATCGATCGTGAGGCCATGCGTTTTAGCATAGCCTAGGATGATCAACCTGTTCAGGAAAGGGTATCCGATAAAGCACAATATAACGGATAATACCGAAATTGCTGCAGTTATCCTGATAATCCGCGCGCTCATCCCCGTCTCCAGCATATATCGTCGAAATCACAAAAGCCGCATATTTTTTCGTCCCGCGCTTCTAATTTGTCAAAGCCGAGACGCGAAATGTCGCTCCATACGTTTTTAATCAGGTCCTCGATCTCTTGCACCATAGCGCTTGTGATCACCACGGACTTAGTTACGTAGTCGCCTTTCTTAAGCCCCTGCCGTTTCATGTCCGTTGAGACGGGTTCTATGAATACCAGCGTGCCGCGGCCCACCTTTCGACCCTTAGATTCCCGCATATCTTTTTCGTAAAGCAGTTTATAACATACCAGCTGCCTTAAGTAACCATCGCAGTCTTTGCTGGCAAGATCGGTTTGTTGGTCTATGGCCTTGATGTGCTCATCCGGCTTGCCGGTCTTGTAATCTATTATCCTGACGATGTCCTTACCCTTGTCGTCCCATTCGACCTTGTCGTATTTTCCCGTGAATATTATGCTGCCTTCAAGGGTTATCATGAGCTTTCTCTCCAGGCCGAGCGGCACTATAGGGTCCGATGAGGCGGACCGGTACCACTGGCTTAAGGTCTCCAGTTTATTGAGACAATCTTTTTCCATGCCTTCGTCTACGCCCTGAAAGGTCAGCTCCTTAAGGAACTCTTTCTTGAAAAAGCCGAAAGGCGGGAACTTCCCCGACTTCATAAGGTCTGCGTAGGACATTTCAAGCGCCTTGTGGACGCAATTGCCGAATACAAGGCTTTTTTTCTTCGGTCCGGGTAATTTAAGTATATCGTTATAAAGGAACTTCCTGGCGCATGCCATGTAATTATTCAGCCTTGTCGGGTTAAGGGTGAGATTGGCGGCCATATCTTTAAGGACGGCTTCGGTGCCTATAAAAGGATCCTTTGAATCCGTCATGCTGAAAAATTTTTCTATCGTCCCTTCTTCGGCAACCGGCGGGTTTTCCAGCTTTGGAATGTTGATAGCGTTAAGATAAGACGATGGGACATGATCGTCTTTCGTGCTGGCAGTGAAGACGAGATCCGACTTCGCCCTTGTCATGGCGACGTAAAACAGCCGGATCTCGTCTTGCGACGACAATTTCTTCGCCGATTCCTTGTCGTCGGCCTTCCTGCGCGCGGTGAATATATCCGGCGGCAGCTGTATCTTTTCGGCTATCGGCCTCGCAGGCCAGTTCTTGTTCTGCAGGCAGAACGGTATGATCACCGAGTGGAACTCGAGGCCCTTGGAGCCGTGGGCCGTGAAGATGCGCACTCCTTCCTGAGAAAGGGTTACGAGACTGCCCTGTATGCCAAGGCCGTGCTCGCTGCGCGTTTTTAGCTCCTGAACGAGGCTCTTAAGCCGAAGGCCGGGTTTTGCGATGTCTGAGCGCTTGATCATGTTTATGAATGAGCTCATCCCTCTGAGCTCCCTGATCCTCAGAATGTTCCTGGTGGAGTATTCCTTCAATATGTAGGCGTACATGCCTGTATTCTTGATGAAGTTCATAATCAGGGAATGGACGGGCGTATCCGGAGCGTCTCTAAGAAGTTCGCCGATCGCCCGTTGAGCCGCCAGGAATAATTCAGGCCGGGACATCTCTCTTGATAATTTGTCCGGCAGGCCCCCTTTCAGCACCTCTCCCAGGATGGTAATATTTCCCCTTTCGGCATTTCTTCTCTCATCCTGAACGTGCCTTATAAATCTCAGTATATCGCTTTGCGGTAACCCAAGGTAGTCGCTGGAGAGGACGTTGTAGAGCTCCAGGTCTTTCGATCCCGTATCGAAGGGATCCGCATTGGCGAGCTCCAGTACGTTGAGAAGCTGCCGGACCCTCTTCTCGCCGGATACGTCTTCTTTCCCGTCGGTGGAGTACGGTATCCCTGCCCGTAAGAATGCGTCCACGAGCTTGAGGATATCACTTCTCTTTCGGACGAGGATGGCGATGTCATTATAAGGGCTGCGGCCCTCTTTATCCGTAGCCGCGCGGCCATGCCGTATCTTCCCGGATAGCTCTTTTACTTTTTCGACTATAAATAAAAGCTCCTCTTCTTCCGTGGAGAATTCCCTGAACAGCATCTCCTTATCATTGTACTTTTTATAGCTGCGGAGCTTCTTTACGTCCATCCTGTCTTCTTTAGGGATAAGGCTGATCATGCTGGAAGACGCGGCAAGGATCTCCTCCGTGGACCGGTAATTGTCTTTCAAGGATACCGTCTTTAAAAGCGGATACCTCTGTCTCAGGAGCCTGAAATTCCCTACGCTGGCTCCCTGGAAACGATAGATCGATTGATCGTCGTCCCCTACGCAGCAAACGTTAGGGGTTTGGTTGCCGGCAAGCGTGAAGAGAAGATCGAGCTGGGACCCGTTGGTGTCCTGGAATTCATCGACCATTATATATCGAAAAAGCTCCCCGTATTCATCGCGAAGCGAGGCCTCTTTTTTAAGGGCCTCCGTAGCATAAAGTATCATATCGTCAAAGTCGTAGCGTCCCCTGTCGTCGAATATCTCTTTGGACCTCGGACCCTTGAGATCCTCATAGACTTTATAAATGATCAAAAAAGCGCGGAGACGATTAATGTATTTTTCTTCCAGGCGGCTGTGTAAGCCGTTCTTATCGTTAAGATACGACTCAAGCCGGTCGGGGGTGATGCCATCCTTCTTCAACTCGCTTATCTTTTGCAATATCTCCTTGAGATAGGTGTATGGGGCCCTGAAGGGCCTTATGTTATCCAGGCCGTTAGTGCTATCAAGGGCATGCTCAAGGGCCCTCACACGCTCGACGTCATCCATCTGTATTCTTTCGCCGACGTAATTAGCGGCTTCTTCGGAGTCCTGTATTATCGAATTTGCGAAGCTGTGAAAAGTGCCGACTTCGATCTCGTAGCCGCGCTTGCCGATTATGCGCGCAAGGCGGTCCTTCATAGCCTTTGCCGCCGCATTTGTGTAGGTCATTATCAGGATGTTTTCAGGGCCAACTGCGGTTTTTTCCAGTATCGAGCCTGCCCTGACCGAAAGGAGCTGCGTCTTCCCCGTTCCGGGGCCTGCCAGGACAAGGAGAGGCCCGTCAGTAATATCTACGGCCGATCTTTGCAGATCGTTCAATTCATCATAAGCGATTTTATATGCATCCATATTATTCGTTTCGGGGCGGGACTAAGCTTTTATGCCGTACTGCTCTCATCTATTATTTCCGAGATCTTTGATATGATCCTGGGATTCCGCGTGTAGCTGTAACCGCTGGTCGAAGAGGAGCGGTGCGCTATCAGCACGCCGGCGTCTACCAGCTCCTCAAGGGCCTTCTTGACTTTTGACCTATCTTCGCCGATCCAGGTTGCGACGCCGCGCGGAGTATCGATGGAAGCCTGGTTTTCGTGAAAAAACGCGACTATCTTTCTGCGGATCTTTGATGCAAGAAGCTTAGCTATTTCCATACAGCTCCTTCTCGAGCATGGACCTTATGTCTTTTCGCGCAACAACCCTCATAAACACATCCACCAGTTTAGGGTCGAATTGCGATCCGGAGTTCTTTTTTATCTCTTCCAGGGATTCATCTATGGATTTTACCGTCCTGTATGGTTTTTTCGTTATCATAGATTCAAAAGCGCTTACGATGGCCATGATCCTTGCCCCTACAGGGATCTGGTCCATCTTTAATCCTTTAGGATACCCTGTGCCGTCATAATTTTCGTGATGATATAATATTATCGGTGTCGCCGATCTCAGGGCCTTCATATGCTTGATTATCTCAACGCCTGCGGCCGGGTGCCTCTTGACCATCTCGTACTCTTCTTCGGTAAGTTTCGTCGGTTTGGCGAGGATCTCGTCGGGGATCAGTATCTCTCCCGCATCATGCAGGATCGCCGCATACTCCAGGCTCTTGACCTCGGTCAGATTAAGGCGCATTTCCTGGGCCATCGTTACCGCTATCTTCAGGAACGAAGCCCTTGCGATATAGGCATGAGGCGCCCGCGTGTCAAGGATGGTTGCAAGAGACCTTATCCCCCCCATAGTCAACCTCTCCTGCTCTTTGTACAACTGGGCGTTCTTTATGGCTATGACCGCCTGTTCCGCCAGGGTCGACATGATCTCCTGATCGAATGCCGTAAAAGGTTTTTTGTCGATCTTGTCGTATATGGTTATGACGCCGATGACGTCTTCGTCTATCAATGGCGTGGCAAGGTAATCGTCGCCGCGGACCGGCCTTCCGTATTTAACGGCCTTTCCGGGGGCCCACATTCCGATCTTGACCTTCTTGAGGCGGGACTTCTTCTCTCTCAGGTCTACGGTTGCCTTGGGAAGGAGCGTTTTTCTTTTTGCGTCCATCAGTTTAATGGAGCATCTGTTCGCCCTCATTATCTGCAGGGAGAGCCTGGCTACCCTGGGCAGCAGTTCGTTCAGATCCAGCGTCGAGCTGATGAGCCTATGCACAGTATGGACGGTCGATAAAGCGATCGCCCTTGGGCGTATCGTCTCATAAAGCTTTGAAAGTTCCAGCTCCTTCTGAGCCTCTCTTACTATTGTATCCGTAAATGCGGAAAATATATCCAGGATCTGCGGGTAGGCCTCCCTCTTCCGGTAACAGGCGCCTATGTGTCCGTATATCTTGTCACCCTGCGCTATCGGATATACGAATCCGTGGAGGCCTTCCTTGCATTCAAATCTTGTCAGTGTCTTGGTATCGGCGGCTTTCCGGATCACCCTGTGTATCTCTTTAAGGCACCGCCCTTTTTTCGCGGTATCCGATCTTTTCAGGTGGGGGCAACTACATGCGATGGCTTCGCTTATTTCGGCTGTCTTGGGATTGATGTGCTCTATCATCCACCAATGGACGGGCTTGATCATGCTGCCGATGCATTCCTCTTCCCGCTTCAGGCTGGCGCTCTTTTTAAGGCGCTCAAAAAGCTCTTTTTCGTAAGTCGGTTCTTTCTTTTGATCATGCATATAAGGTCAATTATAATTCCTGTTTGATATGGCTGTCAATTTAAAATACTAAACCCGTTCATAGGGTTCAAAGAATTTCTTATATTCATCAAGGGCGTACCTGTCGGTCATCCCGGCTATGTAATCGCATATGACCCGGTGCTTCTCTTCCTCTTTGAGCCGGTTCTGCGTTGTTGGCGGCAACTGTTCCGGCTTGTCGAGATATATCATGAAGAGGCTCGTTATGAACCTGTATGCCTTATTCGACATCCTCACGACCCTGTAGTGCTGATAGAGGTTCTTCATCAGGAATTCCCTCATCGACATCCTGAGCGGCTGCATGCCCTTTGATATGGTAACTATCCTTTCCGGTATTTTTACGACATCCTGAGGTTTCTGAAGGCGGAATCTCTTTATATTGGCTTCCGACTGGTTTATGCAATCCGTAACCTGCGCGTTTATCAATGCGCGCACTATCTGATATTTTTTAACCTCTCCCTTAATATGCGGATAGCGCTTTTTTATCTCCCTCTCTTTTTCGCACCAAAGCCTTACCGCCTTGAGGTCGTCCTCTTTCAGGAGTCCGCTTGTGATCCCGTCATCCAGGTCATGGTTGTCATAGGCTATCTCGTCGGCTATGTCGACTACCTGAGTTTCAAGTATGGGGGATCCCTTCGACTCAAACGGTATCACGGGTCTTGGCCTGTCAAAAGGCGTAGAGTGTTTTATTACGCCCTCCCTGACCTCGTAGGTAAGGTTCAGGCCGGGGAAATCCGGATATCTCTCCTCAAGGAGGTCCACGACCCTTAGCCCCTGAGAGTTGTGATCGAATCCGTCGTAATCTCTCATTATCTCATGAAGGGCGTCTTCGCCGGAATGTCCGAAGGGTGTATGGCCCAGGTCATGCGCGAGACTTATCGCCTCTACCAGGTCTTCGTTCAATCTCAACATCCTTGCGATCGATTTGGCTATCTGGGCAACTTCAAGGGTGTGGGTAAGCCTGGTCCTGTAGTAATCTCCTTCATGGTTGACAAATACCTGAGTCTTGTATTCGAGCCTTCTGAATGCGGTGGAATATATGATCCTGTCCCTGTCGCGCTGGTAACACGACCGGTAGCCATGCTCATCCTCTTTGTGGCATCGCCCCTTGGTGAGCCTGCTCTTTTGGGCGTATGACGCAAGTAATTCCTCTCTTTTTTCAAGGTCTTTTCGTTTAAGCATTCTAATCCCGGCCCGATCCGCCGGCCTTCAAAGTTTTGTGCATCGCATCGAGCGATTCCGACACGACCTTTGTATTGGCGAGGATCGGCATAAAGTTCGTATCGCCGGTCCATCTCGGCACGATATGAAAATGGATATGCCCGGCAAATCCGGCGCCCGATACCTTGCCTATGTTCATGCCTATATTAAAGCCTTGAGGCTTTAATCGTCTGTCGAGCGTTTTCATGGATCTCTTGACCAGGGTCATGATATCCAGAAGCTCGTTTCCGGAAAGCAAAGCAATGTCTTTTACGTGCTTGAAAGGCGCGATCATTATATGGCCGTTGTTATAGGGATATAAATTCAGCATGGAGAATGCGTGGCGCGACCTCTCGATGATATATCTTTGCTTGTCACGCGGCCCGGCCTTGCCGTTACCGCAGAATATGCACTTCTTATTCTTCCTCAGATAAAGGTACTTGCTTCTCCATGGGGCCCATAGTTTATCCATATACTATACCTGCCTTTCGGCCGCAAGCCTCGAAACCGCGTCTTCGAAAAACGGCCTTGCGAATGCGGTGTTCCATGTCCGCTCCTCAAACGTACGCTCATTTACAAGCTTCAGAAAATTCTTGAACTCATCAAGGTAACTCCCATATATATGGAAGCTGTCGCTTATATCGACATACCTGCCTGCTTTGACATCGCATCCTATTTTCCCGGAGATCTCTTCCGCCATGTATCTTTGCAGGTCGGTAAGGGCGAATATATTCATGAAGCTCGCCTTGTACGCGTCTCTCGATCTCCAGTGCGTATTCATATTGAGCGCGTATGAATCCTTACCGGTTTTTACCAGCCTGCACCATAACCGTTGCAGGCATGGAGGATCGTCGGTTACCGGATCGGTCCTTGGATCCCAGGTTATGGCCTGGGCCCTTCTCGAATAAGGCGTCTCGGAAAGTTTTTTTATAATATAGCCTATTTGGTCTATGGGCCCGTCATTGGATGGGAAACTCGAAAGTCTCTGATGGTAAGTATATGTCCATTTGCCTTCTTCCGGGTTTATCCAGTGGTCGTGTATGCCAAGTACGACCTCCTGTCTGTACACTTCCAGGTCTTCAAGCCCCCCGGGAAAAGCCCTGTGTATCCGAGGCTCGCGCATCGGGTCCTTGACCACCATTATCATCGTACAGTCCCGGCTCATAGGGTCCTCAGCTTTATCGTATTCGGTCTTGATCCGAAGCCCCTCATTCCAGGTGGACATAACGGCCTTTTCCCAGGCTTCCGGCAGAGTAAGCCCTTCGACTTTGATTACCGGTATTTCGCTCATATCATCTCCGTATTATTGAATTTTCACCAGGCTCGCGCTGATCTTATCGCCGATCTCAAGGATCCCGTACGAGTTGACGGATGCATATATCTTATCGGTCGGACTGCCCGGGTTAAACAGGAGCACGCCGTCGCGCGTTACGTTGATAGGTGCGTGAGCATGGCCGAAGATGATGGCGTCGACGTTCGTAAATTGGCCCTTCACGGTATTTATAAGATCCTTGGGGGCTCCGAACCCGTGGATCAACCCGACCCTGAATTTGCCGATCTCGACAATATCCCTTTCTTTTAAAATCCGCCTGAGTTCGGCCGGGTCCATGTTCCCGTAAACCGCCGCAATAGGTTTGAGGACCTTCAGTTTATCGTACAGATCTTTTTCGACAAAATCTCCGGCATGGATTATCATGTCGACCTTCTCGATCTCGTCGTATACCTCTTTTGGGAGGTCTTGGGCTGCGCGCGGTATGTGCGTATCGGAAAGCACCAGTACTCTCATGTAATGACCACCCTGTTCTTCCCGTAGAATTTAAACAGCATATTAATCGTCGAAAGGTCCCATATGGCGATCCTCAGCTCTTTGGCCAGAAGCTTTGCGTTTTCATCGATGCCGGCCATAGTGATGATCACCTTGTTTGAAGGCTTCAGGCCGATATGTTTGATGTTGCGGATATAGCTTATCACATCATTTTCGTTTACGGGCGATTCGAACGGCTGCGTTACCCAGAAATTGCTCCGGTAAGACGATGATATGAATTGCCTCGTATCCGGGAAAGGCTTTATATCTACCCTGGTAAAATGCGGCAACCTTAACTGTTTGAAATCGATCTGAACAAGTTCATTTGCGAACAGGCCGAACAATTCCGCGATTCTCGTAATTACCCCTGAAGAATGATCCGAGTTAAAACGGTCGATGTGACGGCCTATATCTTCGTAGAACATGGTCATGCGGTCGAACGTACCGTCTACCAACAACGATTTTCTGCGCTGGTAAACATTCTTCAGCCAGAATTCCAGCATTATATCGTCTATCTTGAAAAATATGCCGTTCTTTGAGATTATACCCAATTCCGACAACGATATAAGGGATTTCGCCGCATCGCATTGCTTTGTCTTCAGTTTTCGCGCAATCTCCGACTGTTTGTTCGTTCCGTTAGCGATGCAATTTAAAATGGTCAGCCGCGTCTCTTTGTGTTTTGAATCCAAAAGCTCAAGCACAAAGTTCATAAGATATTGATGTATGGTTCCGCTGGAATTGTATACGAGCTCGAGAATGGACTGGCCGACTACATCCTTATTTATATAGCTGGTCATTTTCTCCGTAGCGATCTTCCTCATGCGTTCGAGCATATTTTCAAGATAAAACGGGTTACCATCCGTAAAATCGATGAGGAATGCCGCCAATGCAGGCTCAATATCGAACCCTGCCAGCTTGGAGGCCATATATCTGGACGCTGCTTTAGAATCGAAGTTTGAAAGTTTGATTATCTCGAAATTCCCAAACAGAAGAGAGAGCTTTTCCGACAGGATCTTCTTGATGGCCTGATTTCGGGAGCTTGATACCACATACATGGTGTCCTTCTGCACCATGATCACCTTGCCGAACCCCAGGAAAGGGTTTTTTATACCGAGGTGTTCAAGGTTGTCGAATTCATCAAGTATGACGATGCAGGAAAAATCGACCTCTTCCTTCAGCACTGAGGTGAGACCTAGCAGGGATGAATAGGCCTCATCTACCTCGCCCTTCTCCATGCTGGCATATATGTGTTTTATGGAAACGCTTGTCTTCGGGAGTATCTTCTGGGCCTTCAGCATGATTTCGGCGAGATCGACGCCTACCAGCTCTCCCATCCGCGTCAAGGCATTATACAGCATTGTGGCGATAAATTTTTCCGCGAATGACCCGAAAGGCTCTTTGACCACTTCGACGTATACGGGGATGATCCCCTCTTCCCGGATATTCCTGAGGAAGTGCAGGATAACGGAAGATTTTCCCACCAAGCTCTGCCCCGTCAGGGCTATATTCTGCCTGTAGCCGTCTTTTAGAGCCGATGCCCTCTTATTCAAAAGCTCAAGGATATCTTCTCTGCCGAAAAACCTCTCTCCTATTACCGGTTCGCTGAACATCTTCCTACCACTCCTGTTCTACCGCGGCAGATAATTGGCCGGATTTTGCGCTATCCCGTCTTTTCTTATTTCGAAGTGCAGGCAGGGATCTTTTGAACGCCCCGTTCTGCCCACCCTGGCTATTACCGAGCTCTGCTCGACCGCATCCCCGACGCTGGCAAGGATCTCGGAGTTATACGAATAGACCGTTTGAAAACTGTCTCCATGATCGAGTATTACGGTTTTTCCGAATCCCTTATGACGCGGATCTCTGAATACTACACGTCCCGCGCGTGAAGCCTTTACGCTCATTCCCTCGTCGGCCCGTATATCTATCCCCTTACTCACGCCTTTATTGATCTTGGCGCCGTAAGGCGTAACCACATATCCATTTACGGGCCAGATGAACGGCTCTTTCCTGGATATGAATACAACATTTTGTTTCTGACGGACCGAAACGCCCGGAGCCCGGTAAATCTTTGTTTCCGTCCGGATCATTTCCGGCCCCTCATGTCTCTTCGGAGCGGTTTCGCATCCCGAAAGTACCGTGAGGGCAAATATGACTACCGAAAACCTTATAAGCATTTTTTGATCCCGTTTATATAACAACTATTTCTTAAGCTTGAAGTATTTCGTCAGCTTTGTTTCGCATTGATTTAGGTCCTTCGCTTCGTATGAAATCCTCCTGTTTGTCGGATTTCATATCTCGTTCAGGATCAATCTTGCTTCGCAAGATTGGAGCGAGCGAGGGGAATCGAACCCCCGTAGCCAGCTTGGGAAGCTGGTATTCTACCATTGAACTACGCTCGCGTAACCGTCTCTCTTTAGAAGCAAGACTAAGATCTTGTCATCCTGGTAAAGTGCCTGTATCTCTCGGCAATATCTTTACGGCCTATATTAAGAAGCCTGCTTACGCTGAAACCCTCTACTGTAAAAGAGGCAAGGATGGAGCCGTAAATAATGCCTTTCTTAACGGTCGATTCATCGATATGGGGGGCGCTCGCTATGTACCCCATCAATCCGCCCGCAAAAGTATCCCCGGCTCCGGTAGGATCGCGGATGGTTTCGAGAAGGTATGCCGGCGCTATAAAATACGAGTTCCTTGAAAAATATATGACGCCATGTTCGCCTCTTTTTATTATTAAGGCCTTTGGCCCGTAAGAAAGTATTCTCCGCGCCGCTTTTTTCAAATTAGCGGTTTTGCTCAACAGGCGCGCTTCGGAGTCATTGAGAAGGAGGATGTCGATCTTCGGCAATAGCCGTTCAAGGGACGATCTCTTGTTGGCTATCCAGTAATTCATCGAATCGCAGGCCACCAGCTTTGGCTTCTTCATCTGTTCAAGCACGCTTCGCTGGAGGTCGGGGTCGATATTTGCGAGGAAGACGAAATCCGTATTCTTAAGTTTTTCCGGAACTTGAGGGTTGAAATCTTTAAATACGTTCAGATGCGTATAAATCGTATGGGCCGTATTAAGGTCCTGGTCGTACCTGCCTTTCCATCGGAAAGTCTTGCCCTTCGTTACGATAACCCCGGACGTATCGATCCCCAAGGTTTTGAACATATTCATATATCTTGACGGAAAGTCCTCTCCTACGGTTGCGACGATCCGGACTTTATTGTAAAATGACGCGGCGATAGAAAAGTACGTTGCGGATCCTCCTAGTGTTTCGTTGCGGCTGCCGAACGGAGTCCGGACCGAATCCAGTGCGATCGACCCTATGACAAGAATGCTCATTTATGGCCTCTCAAAACATTTTTCCGACATCTTTATCGAACAATACTCTCCGCACATAGTGCAGACATCGTCTATCTTTGGCTTTGACGATTTTCTGTACAGCATAGGTTTGACGGGATCTATCGCCTGGGCAAATTGTTTTTCCCAATTTCTCTGGCGCCTTGCTTTTGAAATAGCAATGTCCCGCTTCAACGCCCCCTTCACACCCTTTGCGATGTCTGCGGCATGGGCCGCGATCTTTGCAGCTATCACGCCTTCGCGAACGTCGTCGATCGAAGGCAGTCTGAGGTGCTCTGCGGGGGTCACGTAGCACAGGAAATCCGCCCCTTTGCTGCCGGCCAACGCCCCTCCTATGGCCGCAGTGATATGGTCATAGCCCGGCGCCGCGTCGGTGACAAGAGGGCCAAGCACATAAAAAGGAGCGCCGCTGCAAATAGATTTTTGCATGAGCACATTTGCCTCTATCTGGTTTATCGGGACATGGCCGGGGCCTTCTATCATTACCTGAACGCCTTCGTTGAAAGCCCTCTTTTGCAGTTCCCCGAGGGTTATAAGCTCCATTACCTGGGCGGCATCGGTCGCGTCCATCACCGAACCCGGCCTCATGCCGTCGCCAAGACTAAGCGTAACATCATATTTCTTGGCTATGCTCATGACCTTGTCAAAATGATCGAAGAAGGGGTTCTCCTTATCGTTAGCCAGCATCCATTCTACGAGAAAAGCGCCGCCTCTCGATACTACATCCATATATCTGGGGTTCTCCTTCAATACAGAGATCGCCTTACGGGTTACTCCGGCATGGATAGTAAAGAAGTCTACGCCGTCCTCAGCCTGTTCTTCAAGAACCCGGAAGATGTCATTGACGGTTATGCTTTTGATCGGCTTCTTATCGCTCAGGCAGTTGATCACTATCTCATAGATCGGGACTGTCCCTACGGGAACATCGGAGTTGGAGAGTATCTGTCTTCTGTTCCGCACGATCCCCGGCCCGGTCGACAGGTCCATGATAGTGTCGACGCCCAGTTCGTATGCGGCTTTCATCTTTTTGATTTCGGCCGAAATGCTCGATGAGTCCTTGGATGTGCCTATATTGGCGTTTACCTTGGTCTTGAGGCCTTCTCCTATAGCGCAGGGCTTGGGCATATCATGCTTCTTGTTCTTGGGGATCACGATCCTCCCCTTAGCTATGCCGGATCTTATCATTTCGGCGTTTACCAGCTCCTCCTTTGCGGTGAATCTCATCTCGGCTGTTATCCTGCCGAGCCGCGCCATCTCCAATTGCGTCATCTTGAGCTAAATCCTTTCTTCGCGACCCTTGTTGCCATTTTTTCTATTTCATAAACGCGAAACCGTAATCCTGAAAACTTGTTCGATGTTTTTTTGTCTATAAGCTTGAAAAATTCTTCAAGTACGCGGATCGATTCTTTCGCTCTTTCCATATTCGCGGTGAATATGTCGTTGAGGCTGTTTCTTCTCATCTCGCTTCCGGTCCCCGAAACCCTGCCTATATCGCCTATCGGGTCCCTTGAGTTGTGAAGAATGCCTGGATCGAGCGAAGCCGAGACGGCAAGGTCGGATATGTCGTGCCTTGCGGTTTTTATCTCTTTGGTCAGGGTCCGGGATCCGATTACAAACCTGGCGATATCTTCACAGACCCTTAGTCCCTCCCTGGACCTGTTAAGGTTGGCGTCGATTATCCTGTATATCTCAATTTTTGGGACATTCTTCATCGTGAAATGCGCTCTATTAATCGCGTGGTAGAGTAACCCTTTACGAAAGGAATGGCTATGACCCTGCCGCCGCTATTTGCTACGAAATCTCCTCCGGCGATATCCTTGACCTTCCAGTCGCCGCCCTTGACGAGCACGTCGGGTTTTATTTTCTTTATTATCTTTTCGGGCGTATCTTCGTTAAATATTGTAATATAGTCGACGCATTGAAGGGCCTCCAAAACCTTTGCCCTGTCGTTTTCTTTGTTGATTGGCCTCGAGTCGCCCTTCAGCTTTTTTACCGACAGGTCGCCGTTCAGTCCGACGATAAGTATGTCTCCGAGCTTTTTAGCCTTTCTCAGATATTCGACATGTCCGAGATGGAGGATGTCAAAGCAGCCGTTCGTAAATACGACCTTCATCTTCTTCGACCGGATCCTCGCCGATATTTCGGCGAGCGTTCCTATTTTTTTTATCTTATTGTCCATGATCTATGCAAAAATCCGATCCTCGATCAGTTCGCAGATAATGTGCCCTATCATCATATGGCATTCCTGGATCCTGGGCGTATCTTTAGATGGTATGACTATTGAAATGTCGCAATGACTTTTAATGGACCCGCCGTCACCGCCAAGAAGGCCGATGGTTGCCGCGTTGAGTTTCTTCGCGCTCACGACCCCTTCCAGAACATTCCTTGATTTGCCGCTTGTGGATATGCCCAGACAAACATCGCCTTTTCCGGCAAGAGCGTCTACCTGCCTTGCGAACGTTACGTCGTATCCGTAATCGTTTGCCAGGGCCGTCAGCAGGGATGTGTTGCTTGCCAGCGATATGGCGCATAGCGCCTTACGCTCCTTTTTGAATCTTCCTACGAGTTCAGCGGCGATATGCTGGCTGTCGGACGCGCTTCCGCCATTGCCAAAAACGATCAGCTTGCCGCCGGACTTCAAAGATGCCACTATCGCGTCCACGCTGCGTTCTATATCTCGCGTACATTGTTTCAGCGTCTCTTCCTTCAGCCTGATACTTTCATGGATCATTCCCGCTATCCGGTTTTTCATATGTTCCCTTATCCGAAAAATGTCTTTGCCAGGTCGTATAGTTTTGTATCCACCGTCTTTAAGGTTCCGACAGCCGCTTCTATCGGAACTTCTTTTATTTCGACGCCCTGTAAGCTTGCCATATAACCGAACTTCTTCGCTAAAACCAGCTCCATGGCCTTAACGCCGAATCTTGTAGCTATAACCCTATCGTATGCGCTCGGCGTTCCGCCCCTCTGGATATGTCCAAGAACGGTTACGCGCGTCTCGTAATCGGTCCTCTTCTCCAATTCTTCAGCCAGGGTCTCGCCTATTCCCCCCAGCCTGACATGGCCGAAAGAATCAAGCTTTTCTTCTTTGGTCACGACCTGGCCCGCCTTAAACTCCGCGCCTTCTGCCACAACGACTATCGAGAACCCCTTGCCCCTGTCATGGCGTTTCTTTAAAATATCGCATACCTCATCGAGATCGATCTTGAACTCCGGTATCAGTATTACATCGGCGCCTGAAGCCAGACCCGAATAAAGAGCTATCCAGCCCGCGTGTCTTCCCATGACCTCCACGACCATGACCCTGTGATGGCTTTCGGCGGTGGTATGCAGACGGTCGATCGCTTCAGTAGCTATATTTACGGCGGTATCGAATCCGAACGTCACATCGGTGGCATTCAGGTCGTTGTCTATGGTCTTCGGCACTCCCACTACATTAACTCCCTTATTCTCCTTGTACAATTTATTCGCGACTCCAAGAGTGTCTTCCCCTCCGATGGCTATGAGGGCGTCAAGCTTGAGTTTGCGGTAGTTGTCTATCACTCTGGCTGCATCATCTTTATTTTTATAGGGGTTTGTCCTGGATGTGCCAAGTATGGTGCCGCCCTTAGGCAATATGCCTGAAACCGAATTCATATCCAGGTCGATAGAGTCTGTATCTATAAGCCCCTTCCACCCGTTCTTGATCCCAATTATTTTAATATTGTTCTGAACGGCGCGCCTTACAACCGCCCTTATAACAGCATTCAGGCCCGGGCAATCGCCTCCGCCGGTCAATACCCCCACTCGTTCCATATTATCCTCCCGTTACGGGTCTAATAACTCCCGTATTCAATATTACCCCGATACTGAGGACCCCTATCCTCTTTCTTGGTATCTTTAGAGGCGTCGTCTTTATGAGCTATCTTTACAACATGGACTTTTATCGATATCGGTTCATCGACTCCTAGCATATCCTGAACCCGGGTCTTTACGATATTCTGTATCTTTTCCGTAGTCTCCGGGATGTTGATATCGGAAAATAAAGTGACCCTTGTAATTATGGAGATACCTTTTTTGCCGGCGCGGACGTATGGTCTCAACTCCTTTACTTCAGGCAATTGCTTGAGGGCTCTTTTTATGAAGTCCTCTATCGCGGTCAATGATATCGTCACCTGCCCGTCGGGATTTTCGAACGCTATCGTCTTCTCCCTCTTTATCTTTCCCATTGTGAACTGGGTGACCATTATGCTGATAAAGATCAGAAGTATGCCCGTTATGCCAAGGATCAACCTTATATTGGACGTTGCGTAGATTGTGCTCACGGCATCGACCATGGCTTCCTGCGGAATGATGTCAAGCCCTACAACGATGAAGAGTGCCCCGATCAATAAGAAAACCAGGGTGTAGAAGAAAAGGGTTAATCCGCTCAAGAATCTCATAAATCCCTCCGATCTTTCAATTGCTATTTTTTATCCGAACTGCCCGACGCATGTACGCCTTCCACGATGACATCGACTTCCGAAAGCACCAAGCCGGCCATCTTTTCAACGGCCCGCTTTATGTTTTCCTGCACTTCATCGGCTACTCTGGGTATATCGGCTCCGTACTCGGCTATTATCGACGCCGTAAGCTTGACCTCGCTGTCCCTCATGCGAATCCTGATCCCTTTATAGGTAGATCTGCTGAATAGGGCTTCGTATATCGTGCTCTTAAGGCCCCCTCCCATTCTATGGACCCCCCTGACCTCAAGGGCAGCTACCGCCGATATCGTAGCTATAGCCTCGTTAGATATCCTGACTACACCCAGATCTGTGGCCCTTTCCCTTTGCATCTGGTCTTTGATCATCTGCTAATACTCCTTTCACTGTTCTTTTTCGAACAGCCTTTCAACGAAGTCCGTAGAGAACCTGCCCCTCAAGAAGGCCGGGTTGTTCATTACCTTTTTATGAAACGGTATGGTGGTCTTGATCGGCTCTATGATAAATTCATCCAGGGCTCTTTTACATATACTTATAGCTTCCTGTCTGTTCTTGCCGTGGACTATAAGCTTTCCGATCATCGAATCGTAATAAGGCGATATGTCGTATCCGGTATAAACATGCGTGTCAAGCCTTACGCCTCTTCCGCCGGGAAGATTGAGAAGGGCTATCTTCCCCGGACACGGCATGAAATCATTGTCCGGGTCTTCGGCGTTGATCCTGCATTCGATCGCGTTACCGCTGAACTTTATGTCGTCTTGCTTGTACGTTATCTTTTCTCCCGCGGCAATCCTGATCTGCTCCTTTACGAGATCTATGCCGGTAACGGCTTCTGTGATAGGGTGCTCAACCTGTATCCTGGTGTTCATTTCCATAAAGTAAAAAGAATTGTCTTCGTCGAGCAGAAATTCGACCGTTCCGGCATTTACATAATTGATCGCCTTGGCGCATCTGACAGCCGCGTCTCCCATCTTCTTCCGCATCTTGGAATCCAAGGCTGGGGATGGCGTCTCTTCGATCAACTTCTGGTGCCTGCGCTGTATGGTGCAATCCCTTTCGCCCAAATGCAGAATGTGACCGTACTTATCACCTACGATCTGTATCTCGATGTGGCGCGGCTTCTCTATATACTTTTCGATGTATACATCCGGATTACCAAAAGCCGCTTCCGCTTCCCTCTGAGCGGTTAAGAGCGCGCTTATCAGCCTTACGTCATTGTGGCAGATACGCATCCCTTTACCGCCGCCGCCTGAAGCCGCTTTGATTATTACCGGGTATCGCATGTCCTTGGCGACTTTAAGGGCGTCCTCTTTTGTCTTTATCACCGTCTTGGATCCCGGTATGGTCGGTACGCCCGCTTTTTTTGCGGAATCTTTGGCCATCATTTTATCGCCCATCAGCCTTATATTATCCGGAGTCGGCCCGATAAATTTTATCTTGCATGATTCGCAAATCTCCGCGAAATGGGCGTCTTCGGCCAGGAAACCGTAGCCGGGATGGATGGCCTCGACATCCGTAATTTCCGCGGCGCTGATTATGCTCGGGATATTGAGATAGCTGTTAGCGCTCGCGGCGGAGCCTATGCAGATAGCCTCGTCCGAAAATTTTACATGAAGACTGTTTATATCCGGCTGAGAATATACCGCAACGGTCCTTATTCCCAGTTCCTTGCATGCCCTTATCACCCTAAGAGCGACTTCGCCTCTATTGGCTATAAGTATTTTTGAGAACATTATCCCGCCTAAGAAGGTTCGACGACGAACAGGGTTTGTCCGAATTCTACGGGCTCGGAATTGTCTACCTGAATATCTACGATCTTACCCTTGACCTCGGATTTGATCTCGTTCATCAGTTTCATGGCCTCTATGATACAAACGACCTGTCCCACGTCTACTGTATCTCCGATGTTGATGTATGACGGAGCTTCCGGGGAAGGGGCCCTGTAGAAAGTGCCTACCATCGGGGCTTTTATATCCAGCGTATTCTTTTTTTCTGTTTTTTCCAATGAAGCGTCGGAGGTCCTTTGCTGCGAAGGATGTGAGGACTGAGGCGCGGCATACTCCATGACCCTCTCTATCCCTTGAGCGCCTTTTTTCAACCGGATCCGCACCCCTTCCTTTTCGATCTCGAGCTCGGTTAAATTGTTCTCGTTCATAAGATTGATCATATCTTTAATTTCTTTAATGTACATATCATCCTCGCTTTTTTATCTACTTAATATAGCGTAACCTTTATCTGTAACAAGAAGATCGTCTTCTAGCCGGACTCCGCCGATACCGGGTATATAAACAGCCGGCTCTACGGTAAAAACCATCCCCGGTTTTAGCGGCGATCCGTTCGTGGGTGAAATGGAAGGCTCTTCATGGACTTCCATCCCTATCCCATGCCCTACAGCATGGCCAAAATACTTGCCGTAACCCATCTTGTCGATGTGCTCCCTTGCCGCGAGATCGACATCCATGGCCATGATCCCGGGTCTGATCTTTTTGATGGCCTTATCCTGGGCATCCCTTACTGCATCATACGCCTTTTTGATGGCTTCGTTCGCCTTACCGACCGGTACAAGCCTTGTGATGTCCGAATTATATCCGTCGAGTTTGCATCCAAGGTCTATCATGACCGCATCGTTCATTTTTACGCGACCCTTCCCGGGTCTTGCATGGGGCATTGATGAGCGTGGTCCGCACGCAACTATCGGTTCGAATCCGGATACGGCGCCTTCTTCGATAAATGCCGTGTTTATAGACCTTGCAAGCGTCTCTTCGGCGGCACCCGGCTTTATTGCGCGTATCGTCCTATTCATTATCCGCCCGGCAAGATAGACGGACTTTTTTATCGCGTTTATCTCGCATGAACTTTTCACGGAGCGGACCTTTTCTACAAGCCCATGGGTCGGTTTCAATCTGGCCGTCCCTATGAGCGCCATGAGGCCGGTAACCGTTTCGTATGAAAGACTTTTTGCCTCGAAACCGACTTTTTTCAGGCGGCTTGACCTGACAAGGTCCCTTATCGTTATCTGGCTCGATCGATCCGGCTGGATGACGACGTATCCTCCGGCGGTCGATTCGGCTTCTTCCTTGTACCTTGAATCCGTGATTAGATATCTCTTGTCCCTTGTTATGAGCAGTATTGAATCATGCCCGAAGAAGCCGCTCAAATAAGAGACGTTCGTCTCCTTGTCGACGATCATGCTATCAAGCCCTGCTTTAGCCATTTCGCGCTCAAGGCGCGATATCCGCAAAGTTGTTTCTTCGCGGAACATTATTCGACCGCCAATTCTATGGCGGCTTCAAGACCGAGCAGGTAGCTGGCCTTCCCGAACCCCGATATCTGGCCCTTTGCGACAGGAGCGATGAGTGATGTGTGCCTGAACTCTTCGCGCGCATAAATATTCGATAGATGAACCTCTACGGTCGGTATCCTGACCGCGCTTATGGCGTCCCTGATGGCAACGCTTGTATGCGTATAGGCGGCCGGATTGATCAGAATGGCCGAGAATACCCCCCTCGCCTTTCCTATGGCGTCGGCTATTTCGCCTTCATGGTTCGACTGAAGTATCTCGATCTTCACCTTTTTCGTTCTTGCCATCTTCATTAGATCGGAATTTATCTCTCCTATAGTTACGGTGCCGTAAATATCTTCCTCTCTATTGCCTAACAAATTCAGGTTTGGTCCATGGATCACAAGGATTTTTTTCATGATCAAGCCCCTTTCGGGTCGTCTTTTGAAATTGTGGATTCCTCTACGAGCATTATAGGTATGCCGTTCTTTATCGGATATGCCCTGCGGCATTTAACGCAAACTATCCTGTCGTTCGATAACCTGACGTCCGATTTGCATGCCGGACACGCCAGTATGTCTAGCAACTCCTTCTTTATTATTTCAGGATTTCCCATATAGCGTCCTCTCAATATATTTATGTTATATCCGCCAGCTTGACCTTAAATTGGGGGCTGAAAGCGTATATCAGCCCTCCGACTAAACTCGTAACCAAGAGCAGGGCCAACAGTTCTATGCTGATAGCAAAAGCGTTCTCTTTACCGATAAGCGGCCCAAAGAACAGGACTATGGACCCTTCGCGCACTCCGAGGCCGTTGATGGAAGGAAGAAGGCTCATCGCGCTTACTATCGGCATCCTGAGCAGCAGATCCAGCGGAGATATCTTCGTCCCGATGCTGAGGGCAAGCGTCCCCATTGTGGCAAAAAAGAATATCTGGCTTGCCACGGATATAGCCAGCGATTGCAGCATTATCAATTTATATTTCTTGTATTTGTGAAGTGTGTTGTAGGCCTGGATAAGCCTTTCTTCGATAGGTCTGGCCAGCCTCAGCAGAAAAGAGAACCGTCTGGCGATGCCTTTATTTACGATAAAAAGGACCCCGATGAGCGAAGCCGCCGTAATTACGAATATGATATTTTTTACGTTCGGATCGACGATCTCCGAATTAACGAAAAGTACCGATGTAAAGCCCATCAATATCATCGTGATCAGCCCCACTGCCCTGTCTACGAATATTGCAGTATAGCATTCCATCTTTTCGTGAGTCTTTTTTGAAAGATGGAAAGCCTTTACCACATCGCCGCCGATCGCGGTCGGAAGGAAATTGTTGAAAAAATAGCCGATATAGGTCAGCTCGAGACATTCGAGCATCTTCACCGGGATATTCCCTTGCGACTCTATGATAAGTTTTAACCTAACCGATGCCAGGGAGAGGGCGATGATGTAAAAAAAGAGGCTTAATGCGAAGAGGGGTATATCCGTCCCCTTTAACACGCGGAGGATCCGGTCGTATTCTCCTCTCATTACATATAATAACGTAATAATAAGTATAATGCTTATAATTATGCGTATAACAGATAATGGCGACTTACTCATGGAAGTATTAATTTATCACAGAGAGACGTTTCTGTAAAGAGGAATTTGCTGTTGTAAAGTTCCGCCTCTACTATCTTCTCTCGTATCCTACCATAGCGATCGCCTCATATGGCCACCAGGCCATGAGATACACATCCTATAGCGTTTACTATTGGGGACTACCCTTCGCTTGCCGCTCACTCGGATTAGGCATCCTCGCTCGCTGTCGCAAAATTTATGATGTAGCCTGACCGGACACTTTATATCGTGATGAAGAAAGGCAGTGGTGTTTAGATCGCCAATAGGTATCATAAATTTTGAGAGTCGCTCCGGGTAGATCCCCAATAGTTCCGTCATACGTATCTATATCATGGCCTCGTGGCCATACAACGCTTGGCTGTTATGGTCTATATATTGCCAGGACAGGCCACTAACGTATAGCCTGGAAGGCGGAACTTTTTGGGGGTTGCCTGGAGCGTAATGACGTACCAGTCCACACGAAGTAAAATATTTTGTGTGTGTCGGGCAGCTACCGGCAGGATGCCCTTGAGGCTGCATATTTTAGGGTGGCCGAGGTCCAGCCTTGAGGAGCGCAGGATGGGATGGGGCAGTACAGATACGCGCTTAGAATACACGATATTGTAAACCCCATCCGAGCACCGAAAGGCGACCGAGGACAGGACCCTAAAATATTTGTTCCGCCGAAAGAGGTAGTGCATAAAATATTTTACGAGGCATTTTCGAGGCTGGAGATGTGGTGATCGAGCTTTGATATGGCTTGCACGGCCTCGTTGTTATATTTTGAATGGGCGTTATCGATATGGCCGGCTATGATGGAATAAATGGCCCTGAACCTCTCGTAGTCGTTCCTGAGACCGTTGACCTTGCCCAGTATCTCTTTTGCGTTCTCTTCGATCTTTAATGCCCGCATTCCCTGCAATATCGTCATCAAGTACGGATAGATCGTCTGCGGGGATGTAGGGTAGACGCGCTTTTTGATAGCATAATCAAACAGCGAATTCTCTTCCCCGAACTGGCTGTGCTTTACGAACGCCTCATAATAAACTCCTTCGGAAGCGATATACATGAGGGCAAAGTCCGTAGTCTTCTCGTTTGGAAGTATATATTTCGAGGTCTCGTCAATTCGCTTCTTGACCGAACCCACAAAGCCCCGCCAGTGCGATCTTCTGGCGGTATCGTCGGGAGCCGAAAGCATGCGGTTATAATCTTCCAGCGAAAGCTTGGAATCTATCGGAACGAGGCAATCCCTGAACCTGACGGCAAAGTCTACCGTTCCCGAGCTGAGTCTATATTGAGTATGATACATGTCGGGAGTGAGAATGTCTCCAAGGGCCCTCTCCAGCAATCTTTCGCCCGCAGACCCGGCCCCCTTTGGCATGATGAAAAGGTTCCTAAGGCCTGTGACTTCGCTCATCACATCATTTATGGCCTGCGCCTTCTGGTTGAGGCTCCCCATTCTTTCATTGATGCTTGCGATGGTATCGGTTGCCTGCCTTCTAAGCTCTTCCTGGAAAGGCATTTTTTCTGACATGGAAAGTATTGCGGAGTGCATATCCTTCATGCGGATGACTAGATAAAAAAAAGCAAACAAGATTACCATAACGAAAAGAGCCAGGGCAATATAGAAAATGGTCATTACCCGTCATTTCCCTTTTGAACCGGCAACAAACCGCATCCTCAGCTCATACAGGATCGCCTCGATCGATTCCTGCTCCTCTTTTGTCAAATTATTCGCTGTTTTATCCTTTATCATGGATAGCGTGTCTATAATATATTTTGCGTGGAGGGCGTTGGGCTCTTTCTTCTTTGTTACGGGATGCTCCATTATCCCAAGGGCGATCAGGCCTTCCATCATAAGACCCGAAATGAACAACCCGAAAGTGACTTCAAGGTCGTGAAATTCCGTTTCAGGCTTCGGCCCTTTGTCTTTCTCGACCGAGGTCTTGTACGTTTCATCGACCTTCTTTTTAAGAGTTTCCTCGTTCATTCTCTTATCTTCCATATGGTCTTTCTCCTTACATATCAAGGTCTTTTTTGATCTTTGCGATCTTGAATTCGGCCGCCTCCCTGCCTTTTTCGATTATCTCGCTTGTCCTGTCAAAGGCGACCTGGTCTATATGCCCCATATTGACCTTTATGACGGAGTCGGCATTGCCGGATTGGTACTTGTTCAACTCTTCTCCCGTTATCTGGAAGGATTGCAGTATCATCTGGAATATGTTCTCGATCCTGCCTTCGCGAACGCAGAAACCCACATCTACGGCTATTACGTAATCGGAATTCATCTCCTTGGCTATTTTTGTCGGCACGCTGTTCTTTATCCCCCCGTCGCATAGCATCCTCCCGTCTATGATCACCGGATTGAATATCCCGGGCCATGAGCAGCTTGCCCTTATTATCTTCACCAGGTCGCCCTTTTGATGCGCAACCTCCTGGCCATTCTGTATGTCGGTAGTTACAACGGTAAGGGGTATCTTGCAATCCTCAAAACCATTCCCGTCCAATAGGTCCCTTATTACGCGCTCCAGCCTATCCCCTTTTAAGAGCCCCAGGTTCGGTATTGTAGGGTCGAGAAGTTTATTTCCTGAAAATTTGGAAGCCTTCTTCTCCATCTCTTTGATAGGTAACCCGATGGCATAGGCGGCGCCTATCAGGGCGCCCATACTCGTTCCTACGATGCGGTGGATCGGAATTTTCTCTCTCTCGAGGACTTCGAGCACCCCTATGTGCGCCATGCCCCTGGCCGACCCTCCTCCCAGCACCAGCGCGACTTCCTTTTTCTTACCGAAAATATTAAGCATAAAATCCTTTATGTGACTATTATACCCGCATAGCCTACCACGGAAGACGCGTCTCCCGTGGTATCGCCGCTCGTACGGTAGCTTATCAATTTTGCCGCCTTGGCTCCCAATTGTTTTGCCGCCGATATCATGATGGCCGCAGGCGCGTATCCGCACATAGTGATATCTTTGTCGTTGATTACGTTTATGAGCATTTCCTCGTCGAGCCCGAGTATGGCGTCTATGGCCAGCCTGTCTTTTGCCTTGGCGGTTTCGAGCGGCTCATAATGGGTCATATCGCTGGACGCCAATATCATTACGTTCTTATTCATCTTCAGGGCCTTGACGGCGCGGACTATCTCTTCGGCTATTTCGCGGTATATCGCAAGTGGCGCGTCCGAAACAACGATAGGCACGAACTTGAAATCGCTTTTAAGGCGCTGAAGAAATGGTATCTGCACCTCTATGGAGTGCTCGCGGGAATTGGAAAGCTCATCGTATGCGATATGCTTTGACCCATTTATGATTTTTTGCGCCAGCTCTTTATCGACTACCGCTTCTCCGATAGGAGTGGTCCAGGAAGCGTTGGGATCCAGGCCAAACTTGATGCCGATACCCGTATGGTTCGGCCCCAGAATGACGTAGGTGTTCTTAGGATTGATCGCCGAAAGGACTTCTCCGGCTACCCGGCCCGAATATATATATCCGGCATGCGGAGAGATCGCGCCGATAGCGTCTTCCCTGTTGCGGCTATTTTTTAGGAAGGAATCCACGTCATCCTGCAGGGATTCCCTTGACCCGGGGTAAAACTGGCCCGCATATACGGCCCTTCTAGCCATTCGTTACCTCCGGTTCATCCAAACAACTTCGACAGATAAGCGGCGCTCTTACGAATGTCATCCGCGGTTGCCGGTTGATGAGCCTCTATCACCTTAATTGTATCTTTCTTCAGAGACGGTTTGATCATCGAAAAATCCAAGCTTCCTGTCCCTGGCGGCAGATGGTCGTCCAAGATGTTTATTATATCATGGAGATGGATACCCAGCAAGTAGTTAGAAAATGTCTTTAATACGTCCTTGTGGCTGGAGAGTCCGAGTCTTTCGGCAACTTCCGCGTGCCCGGTGTCATGCCAATAAAATATATCGTCTTTATTGAAGATTTTGAATATTGTTTCCAATTCACAGGGGATAGGGATTTCGCTGTAGTAATACCGGTTTTCTATTCCGAGGGAGACCCCCCGGCTCTTGGAATAAGGGATTATTTCGCTTATGCTTTTTATGGCGTTTTCAAGATATGGAGGGCTTTCTTCCCCCCTTTCTGCTATCATTTCCTTACGGAGCAAATAAAATCTTTCCGGAAAGCCGGCGGTCCCGGCCAAAAGCCTTGTCTTGTCCGTAACGGGCACCCGGCCGATGTGAAGGACGACGGCCTTTGCGCCCAGCATATTTGCGTGATCTATCGTGTTGCGCGCTGACTCTACGGCCATTCGTCTGGTGCCCTCGTCAAGAGAGGAGAGCGCGTAGTAGTCCGGCGATGCCTTTCTCGGCTCGATCTCCGGAGGCAATGGGCACATATTATGCAAGCTGGAAATGGATATGCCCGCCGCATCCTTTATTTCAAGGATACCCTCCACGATCTTTTTGGACAGCGAGAATCCGAGTTCTATAGAGGTAAAGCCGGCGCCCCTGATCTCGCTCAGGAGGCTGTGCGCGTTGTTATGTTTAGCGGCATTCCATGATGTGGAAAGAGAAAACTCCATGCGGTCTCGGTCCTTGATGCGGCAAAGCCGTTTTACGGCAAGAAGAGCCGAAAAACGGCTTTGGCAATGTAATAAGGAGAGCACTAAAAAAACTAACTGAACCTGCTGCCCATCTTTCTCTTGCGGCGCTTTCGCTCGCTAGGCTTCTCGTAGTGCTTCCTTGCTTTTAATGTTTTTAATATTCCTTCGATTTCGATCTTTTTCTTAAACCGCCTCAGCGCTTTTTCCAGCGGCTCGTTTTCGCCTACATTTACTTTAGGCATTGTTGATCATCACCCCTTCAGATAGCATTATTTATTCTTTTAATTGTACCAGCGCGCGCATGATTTGTCAAGGTTTAGGTGAGAACGCAATTTATTGCCGGGTTTCCCAGAATTGTGTTATGCACCGGGCAGTTTTTAACGAATTCCAAAAGAGCTTTTTTCCTTCTATCGTCAAGCGCCGCGCCTTTCAGGCCGATATTGATTGTTATGGTTTCGAAGCGATACGGCGATTTTTTTGATAAATCGGAGTGGACATCGATCTCGAAGCTGTTGATGGCCAGACCTGCGCCATCGGAGTATTTTTTTATATACACTCCGACGCAGCTGCCCAATGCGGCAAGGAGGGCGCTTGGCGGGGTGATCCCGCCGCCTTTATTGTCTATCGTGAACTTGTAATTATCCGACGTTATGTTAAAAGCCGACCCGCCGTTATTAGATATCTTCACCGCGTACATTTTGCCTCCTGTTATGATGCCGTTTATCCGTTCCCCGTTCAAGCCGCCTCCAGAATTCTTCGGATCTTACCGGTACGGCATAAGAGCTTTTTGCGTAGAAATATATTTCATTGTCGGATGAAACGACTCGGGCGTTTCTTCTCTGTCTTTCCGGGATATCGTCGATCAACCTTTTGATGAAGTCATCGGCATTCGAACTGGCCACTATCGACAGGCTGGCATTGTTACGATATTCCAGCCCGAGATATTCATTTTTGCTGTCAAATACAACGATTATGGGGTCCTTATGTGATGATTGGTAAGCGATAAGGAGGCTGACCAGTTCTTTGACGGCCTCAATAGAGTCTGCCTGGTAATCATCGATCGGCGAAAGGTCGTTTCTTATAAGATTCCAACCGTCGATTATAATAGGCATGACATATCGTCCGAGTTAGAAAGTCGACTGTAATTCGCCAAGTTGCCTTAAGGCCGTCTCGTACAACACTACGCTTGTCTTGATGAGCCATACGGTGATTAATATGACCAAAGCCGTAATGAACGCCTTGTGCCGCTTTTTAAAGGCTGGGCTCATCCACACAAGCGGGATAGCCAGCGGCCCGGCTATTAATAGGGCCAGGATAACGGATGCAGGCTTGAGATACCATTTCATCTGCTAAAACAGCCTTTCTATACGGTCGAGGAATTCCCTTATGGCCTTTGTAGAATTCTTGATATAACAACCCGCGACGTCAAAATGGCCCCCACCGTTATAATGTTCCGCTATCGCCGCCACATTTATGCGGTCCTTGGAGCGCAGGCTTACGCGCAGGATATTATCCGATTTTTCTCTGAACAGCACCGCTACCTTGACGGATCTTATGGACCTCATCTCGTCGGGCACCGGATCCACATCCTCATCCATGGCCTTTGCGGCCAGGAAATCACGCTTTTTGACGACCGACCAGGCCAGGCGTCCTTCTTTTAAAAATTTGCATCTGGATAGGCATAATCCCGAAAGAAGCGCGGATTCTTTTCTTTTGGACCAATAGATCATCTCGACAAGATTATAATAATTTATTCCCGTCTTCGCCAGGCTGGTGCAGACTTCGAATGTGTACGGTCTGACGCTTGGCATCCGGAAGGAATTCGTCTCGACGACTATGGAAGTCATAAGGTTCTGGGCTATTTCTTTTGTGATAGGGACGCCCAGCCCTCTTATGAGAGCGTATATCATCTCACCTACGGCGGCAGCCTTATGGTCTATGACCTGAACGTCGCCAAAAGATCTTCGGAAATCATGATGGTCTATTTCAATTACGCATGAAGCTTTTTTGAATACGCCGTATGCCGGACCCAGTATCTCCTTATTGCTGCAATCGACGGAGATCGCGAGGTCGGGTTCGCGGTCTAAGGATCTCAATATCCTGCCGGATCCGGGCAGGGACCGGTACCTTTTCGGCACACCTTCGCTGGAAAGCATATAAACCTTTTTGCCGATCTTTTGCAGGCCGAGCCCTAAAGAAAGGAGCGATCCTATAGAGTCGCCGTCGGGATTAATATGGCCGGCAACGACTATCTCCTTTGCCTTCAAGATCCTGTCCCTCGCTTGCCTTAGCCCTTTCAACCTGTCGTCCCTTTCGCGTTCAGCGTAGCGCTGGAGGTCTGCGTTATTCCAGCTCGGATTCGATCCTGCTTATCAATGAAACCGTTTCTTTTATGATATTTGCCGGGAGCAGCTTCGAAGCCTCTGCTTCTGTTTTAACGGCTTTGAGCATGGATATGAGCCTTTTAAGCGTCGCTATTCGCCTGGCTTTTCTTGCTTCATCCGGATCGAGCTCTTCGCGCTGCCTGATAAGCGTCGTTAAGTCCTTCTTGAAATCCTTGGGCTCCTTACCGTTATCGAGCACTTCCTTCTTCAGCCTTGCATAATCGTCCCTATCCATTACATCTTTATTCTTTGCCAGTCGTAACATGTTGACCGAATCGAGATTGGGTATATTCCCAGCGTCGCACGACTCGGTATGTTCCTTCTGAACGTAGGCGGGCTCTTCTTTTTCCAAAAAGTAATATGATTTCAGGAGCTTAAGGGCCGTCGTTTTTTTGATCCCTATCTCCTTCTGGGTGTACGCGTCGAAGGTTATATATCCCCATTCCTTATACAGCTTGTCCTTCCATGCGGAGTATAGGGCCTGGCCAAGTTCGATCCATGAGGTCTTAAAGTTCTTGGCGCTCCTGAGTATTCTGTATCTTATGGAATCTTCGTCGATATCGCCCATTTTGTTTTCGATGGAATTAAGCGATCTTGTGGATAATTTTGTCATCTGCCGTCCTCCTGTTGGCGGATTCCAATTATACACCATCCCTGCCAGTATGCAAAACATTATTTCATTTGCCACTCCTCTCCAGAAGGCGTTTACTTTCGGGGGTAGATAGTGTCCCCTCTCGGGGTGGTGTTTCGCGGGGACGTGAAATTTCCCCTGCGAGGAAATTTCCCTCGGAAAATCTCTCGCTCTCCCGCCAAACCTGACAATATAGCCTCTAGCCAAGAGAGGCACCCTAAAGGGTGCCCTCTCTTGGCTTTAATCTCGGTAGATACTCTGAAATAGGAGTTTGGCGGGATCCGTGCCCGCTCGAGATTTTCGACGCCCCGCTCAACACGCACCCCTCGGGGGCCCCTATACCAGGCCCCCCGAAAGTTCCGCCTTCCACTTGCTTTACCATGGCCATATGGCCAAGCTTCGCTCATTCATATGGCACGTTCCAGCCCAAAAGAGTAAAATATATTGTGTATGTCGGAAAGTTACCTGTAGCTATTCTCGCTTTAGTTATGGATGGTAGGTTGTGGGTGGCGCGACCGAGACTTTTCTCGTTACGGGCGAACGGGGTACTGGCATCTATAGACTGCTGTTCTATCACCCATGGTTTAACCCGCTACCAAGCTTACCCCCGGATGGACACTGCCTCCCGTGAGCCCTTAGGAGAAAAGTCGAGGAAGCGACAGGACACACAACTATACATAGTCAAAACAGTTGACTTTGCGACGCGTATCGCTTAATATATTTTGCGATGAAAAAACAGGTCTTGCAGTCGATAATAATATGGGCAACGGGCACGATACTTACGGTCATGCTATATCTGGCGATGCTTTTCTTCACGATCGTCCTGTATCCATGGGACAAAAAACGTAAAGTGGCTCACGCTCAGTGTTTCTGGTGGGCAGACGCCGTTATCGCCACGAACCCATATTGGAAAGTGGCCGTATCCGGGCTTGAGAACATAGATCCGAATCGGACCTATGTAATAGTGGCGAATCACCAGAGCCTTGCAGATATCGTCATCACATACAAGACCAGGATGCAGTTTAAGTGGGTTGCCAAGGAAAGCCTTTTTAGCATTCCATTTATAGGCTGGTCATTATCGCTCGCTAAACATATAAAGCTTTCCCGGGGAAAGTTCGCAAGCATCAAAAAGGTCTACAGGGAAGCGGCCGGGTGGCTTCGCGGCGGGATGTCGGTCCTGTTTTTTCCAGAAGGGACAAGGAGCGAGACGTCCGAGATGAAGGATTTTCAAAATGGCGCATTTAAGCTTGCCATTAAAGAGAAGGTCCCCGTGCTCCCCATAGCCATCACAGGTACCGGAGGTGCTATCCCCAAAGGAAGCTGGCTCTTCAGCATAGACGTCCCTGCCAGCATCAAGGTCCTGCCTGCGATAGAGACCGCCGGATACGGTATGGCTGATTTTGCGAAATTGAGGGATCTTGCGCGCTCTCGGCTGGAGTCGGCTTAGGGATGTTTCTTTAGCGGGACTTTCCAAATATCCCTGGAGTACTCCTCGATAGTTCTGTCGCTCGAAAATTTTCCCGACCTGGCTACATTGATGATCGATTTTTTGGTCCATTCCGTTTTATTCTTATAGGATTTTGATACAAGCCCTTGCGTATCATAATAGCTGTCGAAATCGGCGCAGACAAAGAAATAATCCGCGAACGCGACCGACCTCAATATCGGCTCAAAAAGACCGAATTCTACCGGAGACAGAAAATTGCTCTGTATCAAACGGAATATCTCTTTCAGGACCGGTGAGCGCTCGACGAAGGATTGCGGATCGTATCCGCGCATACGCAGGTCCTGTATCTGGTCGTCTTTGAGGCCGAAGAAGAATATGTTCTCTTTTCCGACCTCTTCACCGATCTCGATGTTGGCTCCGTCATAGGTCCCTATCGTGAGGGCCCCGTTCATCATAAACTTCATGCAGCCCGTCCCTGAGGCCTCCGTCCCGGCCGTAGATATCTGTTCGGAAAGATCGCTTGCGGGAAATATCTTTTCAGCCAGGGATACCCTGTAATTCTCGAGGAAGACCACCTTCATCTTATCGCCGACCGACTTGTCTTTATTTACGATATCGGCAATGCTGTTAATGAATTTGATAAGCAATTTAGCCAGGTAGTAGCTGGGGGCAGCCTTGCCGCTCAATATGAAGGTCCTGGGGACTATCTCGGCCTTCGGGTCTCTCTTGATCTCGAGATATTGCGAAAGGATGTAGAACCCGAAAAGAAGCTGACGTTTATATTCATGTATCCTCTTTACCTGGACGTCGAATATCGAATCTGTGTTAAGATCGATACCCGTGGTATTCCGGACAAGTCTGGCGAGCAATTTCTTATTTTCAAGCTTTATGGAATGCCATTTCTCCCTGAATGAAGCGTCATCATTGTAAGGGAGGATCTTTTCAAGCTGGCGCAGGTCGGTAATCCATTTATCCCCTATGGTATCGGTTATCAACCCCGAAAGCGCCGTATTGGCTTTTAGGAGCCATCTCCTTTGAGTGATGCCGTTTGTCTTTGCGTTGAATCTCTTTGGATAGAGCTCATAGAAGTCCTTGAATAATCTTGTTTTTAGAAGTTTCGTATGGAGCTCTGAAACTCCGTTGACCGAATGGCTGCCTACCATAGCCAGATGGGCCATGCGGATCCTTTTGGGGTCGCCCTCCTCCACTACCGACATCCTCCTGAGACGGTCATTATCGCCCGGATATTTTATAGCGACCTCTTCGAGGAATTTTAGATTGATCTCATAGATGATCTGTAAATGCCGGGGAAGTAGTTTTTCGAAAAGAGTTACGGGCCAGCATTCCAGCGCTTCAGGCATTACCGTATGGTTGGTGTAGGCAAATGTCCTTACGGTTACATCCCAGGCATCAGACCAGTCCATCCTGTGGTCATCGATAAGGATCCTCATGAGCTCCGGTATGGCGATGGCCGGGTGCGTATCGTTCAGCTGAATTGCCGCTTTATCCGGCAATTTCTTAAGGTCGTTGTTCTCGACCTTGAACCGCCTTACAATGTCGGCAAGCGACGCGGCCGAAAAGAAATATTCCTGCTTTAATCTCAGTTCCCGGCCCTGGCTCAGATTGTCGTTCGGATACAGCACCTTGGATATGTTCTCCGTAAGCACCTTATTATAAACGGCCCTCTCGTAGTCTCCGTCGTTGAAATATGTGAAATCGAACTCTTCGGAACTGCGGGCGGACCAGAGGCGAAGCGTGTTCACAACATCATTTCTGTATCCGGGCACCGGACTATCGTACGGCATAGCCAGCACATCATCGGTATCGACCCAGCGCGTCCGCATCATGCCGTTTTCATCCGTGGACATATATGTATGGCCATTAAATCTTACCTTAACCGCGTACTCCTGTCTCTGGAACTCCCATGGATTGCCATGGCTCAGCCATTCGTCGGGGAATTCGACCTGATATCCGTTCAGGATCTTCTGGCGAAATATGCCGTATTCGTATCTGATTCCGTATCCGTGAGCGGGTATTTCGAGAGTGGCCATTGAATCCAGAAAACACGCCGCTAACCTGCCAAGTCCGCCATTCCCGAGGCCGGCGTCAAACTCGCATTCCCTGATGTCATCGATGTTAAGCCCGACTTCCTTCAGGGCGTCTTTGGTTTCGTTCATCAGGCCCAGGTTCAGCATGTTGGTGCCAAGGAGCCGCCCTATCAGGAACTCCATCGAGAAATAGTATACCCTCTTCAGGTTTTCTCTATGATATCTTTGCTGTGTCCGGATCCAGCGCTCTACCAGCCTGTCGCGGATCGCGATGGATGTGGCGATATAATTGTCATAAGGCGTAGCGGTAAAGCGGTCTTTGGCGAGGGAGTATTCTCGGTTTGCCATAAAAGAAAGCAGGATGCCCTTCTTGCTCATATCCTTAAAGGCAGCCGTTGCGGAGCTTTCAGGCTTCTTCTCTCTCATGTTTACCACCTCCGATTATAATGTGATTATACCGTTCATTTGGAAAGTTGTAAAGTTTGATGATAAAAATATCTTTTCACCCTCTGTCTTCCAGCGCTATTATCCTCTCCTGTTCGCCGACAGCCTTATCTATTGTGTCCATGTCATAATGCTTCACTATCATGGCGGGCAGGTCCTTCCTGTCGAAAAACGCTATCAGATCTTCGATCTCATCGATACCGTTCGATCCTAGTTCGTCAAGGGACTTGTCAAATACGCCTTTAGTCATGCAAACGTCGTTGAGGGCCCTGTGCGCGGAAAGGCGCTCTATACCGAGTGAAGATGTAACGTCTTTCAGGCTGTATCGCGGCAGGCCGGGAAAAAGCCTGCGGGCAAGCCTCAATACATCGATAACACGATAACCGGAGATAACATCTTTGTCCCGGCCTAGCGCGCTTTCTATGAAACCGATGTCGAATCCCGCATTATATGCCACCAGGATGCTGCCTTCGATAAATCTTAGAAAGTCGGGCAATATCCGGTCGATCGTGGGCTTGCCGATAAGCATATCCTGCGTTATTTTGTTTACGAAAAATGCGCCGGAAGATATGGGCCTTTTCGGGTCTACGAGCGATTGGAATATTTCCGGTTGACCCGATCCCGGGCTGAATTTCACCGCGGCTATCTCGCAGATCATGTCGCCCTTGTACGGATAGAGCCCTGTAGTTTCAACATCGAATACCGTAAAGACCGATTCGCTTATTCTCATATTGCCGGATCTTCTTTAGCCTTGCGTGAATAGGCGGATACAAGCTCCCGAATGGACTTTTCTATCTTCGAATAATCCCGGTTCGCAAGCCACTCGTGCCGGAAAATGCTTGCGCCAAAGGCCGCGGCAGCGGCGCCATTTGTAAAGTAAGACCGTATATTATCGGGCCTTACTCCGCCGCATGCCATAAGTTCAATATTGTTGAAAGGAGCCCTTACCTCTTTGAAGTATTCCGGACCGAATACTCCGGAAGGGAAGACCTTTACCATTGTGGCGCCCGCATCCCATGCCCTGGATATCTCGGTAGGCGTAAGGGCCCCGGGGAATACCGGGATCACGTTCTTTTCGCAGTAATCCATGACTTCGTCTACCACGGTCGGCATCACGATGAATGTTGCGCCTGCCCCAACCGCCGATTTCAATAGATCGAGGTTAAGAACGGTACCCGCCCCGACCATAAGACGCTTGCCCGAACGGGCTGTTATCCGCTTTACTATATCAACGGCCCCCGCCGTGTTCATGGTTATTTCTATAGTCTCAAGGCCGGAAGAGACGATTGTCTCCACAAGAGCTTCGGCATGATCCAGGTCTATGCCCCTCAATATTCCCATCAAAGGCAACCTCTTGAACCTTGAGATATCCATATCAGTCCATGTCCGTTCCTTTTATACTCTCGTAAAATTCCCTGTAATTATCCTTCTTAACGCTATCCCTTAATTCGATGGCGGCCTTGGGGTGCTCATCGAACATACCCGTTATGGCATAAGGGATTATGTACCCCCACTCCATCTTCTCTCTAAGCGGTATAAACTCGTTGGATATGAGATCCAGGATAGGTCTTATGTCGTATTTTGGGTTTTTCAGGAAACCTATCAATAGCTCCAACGGGCAGTTGCCCGCCCCTCTGCCCATGCCGTAGACCGTCCCGTCGACAAAATTTGCGTTATGAATGATCGCCTCTATGGTATTTGAAAAACCGAGCTGCTGGTTATTATGCGCGTGGATGCCGACTTCTTTGGTCTTGAGGATGCCCTTCGCTTTCTTGATAAGGAATTCCGTAGATTCCTGGTAAAGGGCCCCGAAGCTGTCGACTATGTACACTACTATGGCCTTGCATTCTTTCTCCAGCTGACCGAGCGCCTCGTTCAGCTCATTGTCCAGGGCGCGCGATATTGCCATAATATTGACGGCCGTTTCATATCCTTTATCCGCGAACTGGTTGGCAAGAAAGATCGCCTTGTCTATATCTTTGACGTATGATGCCACACGGATCATATCCACCGGACTGTCTTTACGGTCTTTGATGTCCTCGACATCGACTCGCCCTACATCGACCATAACCGATATCTTTGTATTGGATTTAATACCGTCCGTCACCTTCTTTATGTCCGAGTCGTTACAAAATTTCCAGGCTCCGAACTGTTTATCGGAAAAGAGCCCGGCGGAATTTTTATAACCTATCTCCATATAATCGACTCCCGCTTCGGAAAGGGCCTTGTACACCCCCCTGACGAATCTATGGTCGAAATTATGGTCGTTTATGAGTCCGCCGTCCCTTACCGTGCAATCGAATACCTTTATCTTTTCCCTGAACATAAATCTTCTCCTTTCACGCTCTTCGCAACCGGGCCGGACTATTTATCATGATCATTGTAACCGCATCCGGGGTACGCAATATCGAACTTCTTCACGTCGCGGATCGTCACGCAAGTGAATATGTGGCCGGATACCGTATTCCGCGGGCCCAGCCTGTTTCCGTATACAGCGCAGTCATATCTTCCTTTTCCCGAATCGACCAGGTTTGAACAGGGATCATGGCCGAATGCTCCGCAACATAGACCGCATTGCCTGCACTTCGCTTCATGCTCCCTGAACTTTTCGCTATCTATATTATCGTATCTATCGTCGTCCATAAAAGATTATATCATCTAAGGCGCGATATCGCACCTACATAATGAATTTGCCGTCCTTTTTCAAAGGGTTATCCCTTATCTCATTTATTATCTCCGGGGGTATGCCGCCTTTACCCAGTTTATAATACAGGTAATTTTTGTAGCTCTCGACGCCCGGCTGGTCAAACGCGTTTACGTTTATCAGTTCGCCTTCAAGGGCCGTCGCCATTTCGAAGAAATAGATAAGTCCGCCCCAATAGAACGGCGAAAGCCTGGGAAGGGTTATGGTGCAGCTCGGCCTCGATTCCATTGAAAGCGCCCATTCCGTGGCCTCCCGGGCAAGAGATAGGAGGCTCGAGTAGCTCTTGCCGGACAGGATATCTCCCGTGCCGGCAACCCTGATATCGTTCTCCATCTCTTCTACCTTGATGAAAGTCGTGACTTTATCATTGGGGCCCTCGATATTGTTCTGCTGGATCGAATGAAGATCATTTGTTCCTCTGGAAGGTATGGGCGTCCGGCCCGCATTTACTACCTTTCCGCGGTCTGCCTGCCATCGTTCGCCGCCCTTATCCCGCGTTACTTTTCTGGAATATTTCTTGCCAAGGCTTTCGGCGAGAAGCTGTACGTACCAGTCCGCGGTTGAGCTCAATAATTCGGAAAAAGGCATCATTACCGCTATCCCCTTCCCTTTTTTTCTATGGAGGACCGTATGCAGGGAGGCATACATCAACGCAGGGTTTTCGGACAATTTTACTTTCAGGCATCTTCCGGACATGTCTTTGGCTCCATCGAGTACTTCCTGTATATCGATCCCTACTATGGCCATATGAAGAAGGCCGATGTTCAATTCGGAGAATCTTCCGCCAACGCCTTTCATTACGGGGAGACTGTGAAAGGCCTCCTGGTCCATGGAGCGTTCGCGCATTACCTTTTTGCGTAAAGTCCCGGACTCGGGATCCGTTATCACGAAAATCTGCCTTCCATAATGCTTTCCGACGCTTTTTATTAGCCAGGCTTCTATTACAGCGAACGCGGCTTTCGTTTCTGTCGTTTCTCCCGATTTTGATATGACGGTTACGAATGTTTCCCGGGGATCGAGGTTTGACAATAATGCATGCATCGTTTCCGGGTCAAGATTGTTGCCGTCGAAATAAAATCTCGGTCTTCCCCTTCTTGCTTTGGAAAAATCATTGTAATAAGGAGTACGGAGCGCGTCTTGAGCCGCCTTCAGCCCAAGATATGAACCGCCGATGCCAAGAGAGATCACGTTCTTATATTTCTTCGCTACCATATCGCCGATAGACGCAATACGGGCAATGTCTTCTTTGCCCTGATACGGCAAAGCCATCCACTCAAGACCCAGCCTTACCCTTTTATCTTTGTCGGAAGCAATTTCTCTTAAGTGTTTAACGGCCGCTGCCGATGGCGCCTTGATCGCCGCCATATCATGCGATGATACACCATGCTTCCTGCCTATAGAATGGTCGAACATGCTGTTGAAATCGAACTTTATCCTTTTCATGATAACTCCTATGTGTGCGGGTCAGAATATCTCGATGCCGGCCTTTTTGAGCATCCTGGCGAGTTTAGCGAGAGGAAGCCCGACTACATTATAAAAACAGCCTTCGATCCTGTCGATAAATATGCTGCCCGGTCCCTGGACGTCAAAAGAACCGGCCTTGTCAAAGGGGGATATCTTCTTAAAATATTTGCCTATCTGCGCGGAGGAAAGCGGATACATGTATACTTTCGTCCTTTCGTGATCCGTGAATATTTTTCGGTTGTCTATATCTATGACCGCCAGGCCCGTATATACCCATTGCGGTTTGGATGAAATTAATTTTAATGTGGCGATCGCGTCTTTCATGCTTTTGGGCTTCCCGATTATCTTATTGCCGGCAAGGACTACGGTATCGGCGCCTATAACTACTCCTTCGGAATATCTGCGGGCCACATTCTCGGCCTTTTTAAGGGCGTTCGTAATGACAAGGTCCTGACAGCTCCGCTTGATTACTTTCTCTTCCTTCGCGCAGGAACCGGCTACAATGAAATCGAGGCCTATCTGCCTTAACAACTTTATCCTGGGCTTGGACCTGGAAGCAAGGATAATCGTTCTTGACGACGGCGGAGATATTCTGTTCTTCATGCGTTCCTGCCTGCAATGAATCCCGAAGCCCATGCCCATGCCAGGTTATAGCCCCCGCGCCTGCCTGTGACGTCGAGCATTTCCCCTGCCATATAAATTCCTTCGCGTATCCTTGATCCAAGCGTGGCGGAGTTCACTTCTTTCACATCTATGCCTCCGGATGTGAATTCGGCTTCATTCCATCCCCGTGTTCCTTCTACGACGAAGCGCATGTCCTTCAAGCGCAACGCTTTATCGGATGGACTCCCTGCCGACAGCATTTTTCCGAGGGGATGCCCGAACTTCTCCGGCAGGATGCCGGCAGTAAGATCCCGTCCGGACAAAACCCTCCTGGATATCTCACGCGCCAATTCATCGAGTTCCAGGAACGGCACAATATCGCAGGAAAGAGTGACGCCCGGAGAACCGTTTCTATTAAGGGCAATCGAAATGTCGTCGCTTATGTCGAGAATGGCGGTTCCCGACAACCCGTATTTAGTGAATAACAGGTCTCCTGAAACATGCGGGCTGAGTCTTTCCCCAGTCAAGCAGCGTATTTTCGCTGTTATCTTCTGGCCTTGCAGCATATGGCATAGGTGGTCCTTGACGACAAGAGGTACGCATACCGGCACAGGTTCGACGATAGAATGGCCCAGTCTCTCTGCCAGCCGGTAGCCGGAACCGTCTGAGCCCAGAGACGGGTACGTCTTCCCGCCGCATGCGAGCACAACCGATCTTCCTTCTGCGCTATTGCCGCTCTTTGATATTACCGAATAACCTTGGGGGGCATCTTTTATCTCGGAGACTTCAAACCCGGTATGGACCTTTACCGAAAGCCTTTTTAATTCGGAACCGAGGGCGTTTAAAACGGATGAGGACTGATTCGTTACGGGGAATATCCTTCCATCCTGAGAATGCATATATAGGCCTATGCCGGAAAAGAAGTCCTGTATCTCCGGCCGCCCAAAGCTCCTGAAGACCTCTGATACGAATGACCTGGACGACTGGTTATAGAAGGACGCGTCGAGATTATCATTGAGGAGGTTGCACCTCCCATTACCCGAGGCCAGTATCTTTTTACCGGGTTCGGCCATCTTTTCGCAAATAGTGACGGCCTTACCGGCCCTGGCAGCGCTGATGGCGGCCATCAGTCCCGCGGCCCCGCCCCCTATTATAATTATGGAATGCGTTTGCATGGATTATCTTTTGGCGTTTTAAGGAAGAATAGGCGTAATATCAGGCCCTGCCGAGGTACTCCCCGGTTCTGGTATCGACAAGGACCATCTCTCCTTCTTCGATGAACAGAGGTACATTGATCACGAGCCCGGTTTCAAGCGTAGCGGGCTTCATTGCCTTGCCTGAGGTGTCTCCCTTCGCGCCGGGAGCCGATTCTACTATCTTAAGAGATACGCTTACCGGGATCTCGATGGTGACCGGACGGTGTTCATAGTAATCGATCTCAACCTCGAGGTTCTCTTTCAGGTAGTCCTTTGCGGTTCCAACGAGGTCTTCGCCGAGGTTGATCGTCTCGTAGGATCCCATATCCATGAAATTATATCCGGAATGGTCTTTATACAGGTATTGGACCTTTCTGGATTCCAGGTCGGCTTTGTCGACCACGTCGGCCGGGCTGAATCGTTTGTTGACCATCTTACCGCTGATCAGATTCTTCAGAGTCGCTTGATATATGGCTCGCAGGTTCCCGGGCGTCCTGTGCTCAATATCTATAACGATCAAAAAATCCGGGCCTTCTTTTATTATCATCCCTCTCTTTAACTCCGAAGCCTTCACTCTTGAACCTCCTTTAGAAATCCATCTTGCGCCTACTGCACTGCGATCTTTACCGGCGCCTCTTTGCTTTTCTGCCTCTTCGGTATTACGATATCAAGAACGCCGTTTTTATAGTTCGCCTTGATGCCATCGCTGGTCCCTTCGCCGGGCAGATCGAGAATACGCTCGAACCTTCCCTGCATCCGTTCCTTGCGGACCACTCCGGGGGCTATCTCCTGTTTCATCATGTCCCGGGAACCGGATATCTTCAATCTGTTATGGTTCTCCAGAGTAACCTCTATCTTATCCTTGTCCATCCCGGGAAGGTCGGCCCTCACCAGTATCTCTTTATCGTTTTCGGATATATCCACCCTGACCTCTTGTCCGGTTTCTAAGAACGTGCCATTCCGCTGATCGGGATATGTCTCCATGATTTCTTTAATGAATTGGTCCATCTCCCTTTTTATCTTTACAACCTTGTGCCTTAACTGCGAAAGGTCAGGGTCATCGGAGACCGTTTGCGTCTCGTCCGCGAATATGCCTCCACAGAACGCCAATACCATCATTAGTGCAACGATTAGCTTTGCCATGCCCCCTCCTTACTATTGTAGGTACTATAGGATAAACCATTATTGCGAAAAATTCAAGCGGTTATTGCCTTTTGAAGGATATAACGAGATTGAACGACATCTTAGGCAAGGATAGAGCCTTTGGGAATGGTCTGAAAGGAGCCGCCTCTTTTATGCTCAAAATCGCGATTTTTACAAGGGATTCGTCGGAAGTATAGCCCGACTCTTCAATACCAATGCCGTCAACGGTACCGTCCGAGTTAAGGGTAAAGACCGTATGTACCTCCGCTTCTTTTGAATAATTCCGGTAGTTGTCTTTTAGCCTGCGCCTTATTTTTTCACGTATAAGATAATAGTAGTTCGTATAATCCTTTGTGGATTTTATCCTGGCCTGTTTTACGGCAAGTTCACGCGCCTTGATCTCTTCCTGCTTTTTAGCCGCTTCCTCCACGCGCTTTAAAGCGCCATCATCTTTCGCCTCCACCGTGGTTGTATCTGCCGGTTTAATGTCAACCATCCTTTTTAATTCGGTCTTTGGCGTCTCTTTCGGCTCCTGAGGGATCTTAAAATCGACCTCATGGACGGTCACTTCGGCATTTGCGGCCTCTTTTATTATAACGTAGTCGACCACGATAGACTCCTTGCGATCCTGCCTCCAATCGGGAAAGCGGACCATGCCGGCAAACGGGCTTAAGATGCAGGCATGGACCGCGGTTGATATTATGAGAGCGTTTCTTATTGTGTTATCCATGATATGAAATATACATTAATGAGAGCCTCGTGTCAATCGGTTAGTATGCTGTTGGTGCGGGTGCTGGGTGAGGGTGGGTTGTGGAATGAGCGAAGCATGGCCGGGATGGCCATATGGAGCGAAGGCTACCAAAAGTGCTGTAATGATACGATAGTAACGAGGCAAGCGATCTCCGTGGTTTCATTTATCGCACCCAGCACGTCACCGGTTATGCCGCCGATCAATTTGCAGGATATCCGCCCGAAGATATACGCGCATAATGTCGCGACAAGAAAGACAACCAGCCCTTTCCACTGAAATATCGCAAGGGCGGACAGGGCGCTTATCGCAAAGGCCCCAAAAAAGAACCTATTATCCTTGTTGACAACGAATATCTTGGCTTTTCCTTCCTCCCTGGCATAAGGGAATAAATAAATCGCAAATACCATAGACCACCTGCTTACCGAACACATAATAATTGCCGATCGATCGAAAATATATGGCGAAATACTGTAGAATAGCGCGGTTTTCAACAGGATCGACGATACCATGGCCGTAGCGCCCATCGTTCCAATGTGGGGATCCCTCATTACGGCGAGCATGCCATCCTTATCCTTGCCGCTCAAAAAGGCGTCAAACGTATCGGCCAGGCCATCGACGTGGATCGCCCTGGTGATGATGATAAGGAGGATGGCCATGCATAAGGATATCAACAACCTGTCCAGCCCCATCCCTGACATTATTGCCTGGATTATTACGATAAGGGATCCTACCAGTATGCCTACCAGCGGGAAATAGATAACAGAACCGGCCAGATATCCATTGTCCGACAAAGACGGGTGAAGGCGAAAGACCGTCAAGAATTGAATTGCCGAAAAGAATCGCCTCATCTACAGAGCTTTCTTTTGAGAGACGCTCGCCTCTTCAAATGTTGCCATCTCATTGTATATCTTTACGGATGAGTCGATAATATTCATCGCTATAGCCGAACCGGTTCCTTCGCCAAGCCTTAATTTCAGGTTCATGATCGGTTCTATGCCTATATGCTCAAGTATAATTTTGTGTCCGCTCTCTACGGAAGAATGGCTTGCTATCATATACTCTTTCACCCTCGGCTCGATATGAAACGCCAGTAACGCGGCGGCTCCCGATATGAACCCGTCGATCACTATAGGGACTCTCGTGGCGCTGGAAGCAAGGATGACGCCGCAAATGGCGCCTATCTCAAACCCGCCGACTTTTGCCAGCACCCCTATAGGGTCATTAGGATCCGGAGAATTTATCTTGAGCGCTTTCTTTATGATATTTATCTTGCGCGAGAGGGAAGCGTCATCTATGCCGGTGCCTCGTCCGGTAACGTCTTCTATGGGCGAGCCGGTAAAAACAGCGGTTATCGCCGTTGAGGGCGTAGTGTTTCCAATACCCATCTCTCCCGTACCTGCAAGATCGATTCCCTTGGCTTTTTCGGATTCAAAGATCTCGATACCGGTCTCAATAGCCCTGATAGCCATCTCTCTTGTCATGGCCTGGCCCTTAGCTATATTATTGGTTCCCCTCCCGATCTTCTTAATAATAAGTTTTTTGTGCGGGACAAGGTCTTCCGCTACTCCGACATCGGCAACTACTACCCTGGCGCCGGCATGTCTGGCAAGTACGTTTATTCCCGCTCCACCCCGTAAAAAGTTGTAGACCATCTGCGCGGTCACCTCTTTCGGGTATGCGCTTACGCCTTCTTCGACCACCCCATGGTCGGCCGCGAACGTGAAAATGGCTTTATCGTTCAATACGGGCCTATCGCGCCCGGTTATGCCTACTATCTGTTTTGCGATCTCCTCCAGCTTACCCAGACTGCCAAGCGGCTTAGTAAGACTATCCAGTCTTCGTTGAGCCTTATCTAAGATAGCGCTATCTATACCTGATATTCTATCCATCACGCTTTCTATCTTGGTCACTATTTAATCCTCCACGCCAATCCTGATATCATCAGATATACAATATCGGCTTTTTTTGCAATGAATTGGTTTACCCTCCCCGCGATATCCCTGAATCGCCTTGCGGATTCATTTTCGGGCACTATGCCCATCCCCACCTCATTCGATACAATCACTGTTTCGTATCCCGACTTCCTGGCCGAGACCACTATCTTTTCGGCTTCCTTGATAATGGACATCTCCGGGTCGCCTCTCAGCATCAAATTCGACACTAGGAGGGTGATGCAATCTATTATTATCGCGCCGGTCCCTTTTCCTATCTTTTTGACCGCGCCGGAGACATCGAAAGGCGCTTCGACAGTTTTCCAATGGTTGGGCCTGGCGTTTTGATGAAGGGTTATCCGTTTCTTCATCTCATCGTCGAGGGCTTGGCACGTAGCTATAAAATAGGCGTTTTTCCCGTTTTTATGCCTTGCGATCGATAAAGCGTAATCGCTCTTTCCGCTCCTTGCCCCTCCCAGCACAAATATCACATTGCTCATTCAGCGCTTCCCTTTGCTTTTGATTTCGAAATCGCTACCGGATCCTTCAATTACGGTTATGCCGCCGCTCTCCGGTTTAATTTCCCAAAAATCCATAGATCTGTCGATGCCCGATATTATGACACGTATAGGTCCTGCATGTGTGACCACCGCGCATGTTCGGCCGCTCTCGGTTGACGCAATATCGCCTATCGCCCTCCAAACACGATCTTTAAGAGCCGCCATGCTTTCGCAGCCCGCCAACGAGCCGGAATGAGGATCGGATATCCAGGACCTGTATGCCTGACCGTACCTTTCTATCGCTTCCTCGTAAGTGAGGCCTTCTAATGGCCCAAAATCCAGTTCTCTAAGATCCGGCCTTTTTGTGATATTGATATCAGGGAATATGATACCGGCAAACCTGTAGGCCCTCATGCTGTCGCTGGAAAATACCTTAGACACCCCCTCGCCCTTCATCCTTTCCGACAGAGCCCTGGCTTGCCTTAGACCGTTTTCATTGAGTTCCGTATCGGCATGCCCCTGGTAGCGCTTCTTCATGTTCCAATCCGTTTCTCCGTGCCTTATGAGTATTATCTTGGCCGGCATACGCTCTCTCCGGGTACCGTGAATACGCACGGCCTTGACGACATCGGATTTTTTTTGACCACCACAACGGTCTTATATACGGCCTCTATGTTCTGATAAGTCAGGACATCATCCGGATGACCTTCGGCGAATACGGCGCCCTTATCAAGCAATAATATATTTTCACAATACTCGCTGGCGAGATTGAGATCGTGAAGGACTATAACTACGGTGATGCCGTTTTCTCTATTAAATTTCTTAAGCAGGTCGAGTATCTGTATCTGATGGCCGATATCCAGGTGGGATGTCGGTTCGTCAAGAAATAACAGCGCCGGTTCCTGGGCCAGGGCTTTAGCGATTATCACTCTCTGCCTTTCCCCGGAGCTGAGCTCATCTATATTTTTGTTCATCAAGTGCTTACAATCGGTCAACGAAAGCGACCTTTCGGCGATCGCCCGATCCTCTTTTGTTTCTGACTGCAAACGCGTCATGTGAGGTATCCTTCCCATCAGGACTATCTCTTCCACCGTGAACGGAAAGGCTATAATGGTGTCCTGCGGAACAAATGCCACTTTCCGCGTAAAATCCTTTAATCCAAGCCTCGACACATCTTTTCCATCGAGCCACACAGATCCGTTGCGCGGAACAAGGGCCTTGGTCATGAGCCTTAAAAGTGTGGATTTGCCGGAACCGTTCGGTCCTATTATACCCAGGAAGTCGCCGCTTATTATCCTGAGGTTTATATTCTTTACCACGATATCATCGTGGTATCCGCCGCTCAGGCCCTTAGTTTCCATCAATACCGGCATGTCCTTACCTTACTTTCTGGTTAATCTTAAGCAGCATGATAAATACGGGGGCTCCAACGATCGCCGTGATGACGCCTATCGGTATTTCGGACGGCGCAAAACACGTCCTTCCTATGGCATCGCATAATATCATGAATATGGCCCCCCCTATGCAGGATGCCGGTATAAGCGTCTTATGATTCGGTCCTACCGCCAATCGCATTATATGCGGAATGACGAGCCCGACAAATCCAATGATCCCTGATACGCATACAAGACTTGCGGTGATGAGCGATGTTGTCAAAAGCAGGACTTTTTTTACCGCTTCGGCGTCTATCCCCAGATGTATCGCTTCTTCCTCGCCTATACTTATCGCGTTAAGATCCTGAGAGAATATATATACGACCGCTACGCCCGCGATGGTAACGATAGAAACCGTTATCAAAAGGGATATGTTGTACACTTCAAGGCTTCCCCACAGCCACCATGTCAGCCCATGGAGCGCTTCGTTTGGCGATGACGACACAATAAAGACCATGATACCGGAAATGGCTACGGATACTATTACTCCCGATAGGACAAGGGCCTGAACAGGTATCCTTCTTGCCTGTCTTGCTATAGCATAAACAAGGGAAACGCTGGATATAGCGCCGGCGAACGCGGCCGCCGGCAAGTATGACTGATTGCATCCAAAGACTACCGCCACTACAGCTCCGAGACCGGCTCCGCTTGATGTCCCAAGGAGGTAAGGCTCAGCCAGTGGATTTCTTAGCACCGCCTGAAGCGCTATGCCCGATACTGAAAGGCCGCACCCGGCTATAAGAGCGAGAAGCACTCTCATTAGTCTGATCTTTGCTATTGTGATATTTTCGAGCCTGAACAGTTCTGAAAAAGGTATGTTTACGGATCCGCTCGACAGGCCGATGATTATCGCTATCGCTAGAAACGACAATAACAAGATCATCTTAATCCTGAATGCAAGCCTGATCATCTTGCGAGCCTTTCCTGTATGGACCTCAGCCCATCGACCAATCGCGGTCCTGCCCTTAACAGGATGTCCGGATCGATGTCGTTATAGACATGGCGGTTCCTTACCGCGGATAGGCCGCTCCATCCGTATCTTTTCGATATTAAGTCGTATGGATCCGCGCCGCCCTGCATATACGCCAAAATGATATATTCGGGGTCATGATAAAACACCTGTTCCTGGCTGTAATATGTATAGGGCTTCTTGGAGTCTTTGGCTATATTGACGCCGCCGGCACGCTCGATCATCTCATCGATAAATGATCCCCTCCCCGCCGTCATGATTGGAGCATGCCAAAATTCTATAAAGACGCGCGGCCGCGAAGATCCGATATTGCTTTCGGCGATCCTACCGATCCGGTCAATCTCGCGTTTCATCTTATCCACAAGGGCCTTTCCGTTTTCGGTCTTTCCGATAAGGGATGATATTTCAATAATGGAGTTGTAAAGATCCTCAAAATTTTTCGGATCGCTTACGTAGACCTTAAGGCCCAATTGCCGGAATGTTGTTATCGCAGGTGCCTGCTCAAGACCCGTGCAGAAAACGATGTCAGGCCTTAGCGAGATTATCTTTTCTATGTCAGGCTGACTGAACGTTCCGACCTTTTCTATGTTCCTTGCTTCCTGCGGATAATTACAAAATTGGCTTACCCCGACAAGCTCGCTTCCGGAGCCCAGCGCAAATAATATTTCCGTAGTTGCGGGCGCAACGGAGACTATCCTGATGGCGCGCTCCTCTCCGGAAGCGAAAGCTTCGCCCGCGCATAAAGCCCGTGCCGCTATGCATGCAGCCAATAGCAGTCTTTTCATAAAACAGAGATTTCCTAGAAACTGGCTTTAACCCCGCCGTACAGAGCAAAAGGCGGTTCGCCGAACCCGCGCGATTCGTGATACGTCTTATTGAACATATTTTCAGCCCTGAGATAAAAGGCCAGGTGTTTAGTGGCCTCGTAATTTACTATCCCATCGATGATCGTGAACTCTTTAAGCTTATAGGTATTAAGCCCCCACAGAGGGTTGCTCAGGTTATCACTCATCGGCCCATTATAACGCAATTTACCTTCAATACTCAACTTTTTAGTTGCCTGCCAAAAGCATTCGGCAAAAAATTTACGTTCAGGGCGCCTTACCATCTCCTGATCGTTCTGGAAATCCTTCGTCTTCTGATAAGTGAATCCTATCGAAGCCCTCACCGATTCGATAGGTTTGACCTTTAGGGTCGCTTCTATCCCGTGGACCTGGGCCTTGCCTATATTGATATACTGCCCGGTAAAAAAAGTATTGGGATCGGTCAGGGCGTCGATCAGGTTTTCATATAGCGTGTAGTAGTATGTGACGCCGGATATAACCTTATCGCCAAAAATATACTGGTCTATGCCGTATTCATAGGATAGGCTTTTTTCGGGCTGAAGGGCGGGATTGCCGCCTCCAAAAAATACGTTTGCCGGCGCGAATAGCTGATAAAGCGACGGAGCCTTGAACCCCGTAGCTGTAAGGCCGCGGATCTTCGTTCCGCTGAAAAAAAGATATGACCCATCAATCCGGTAGGTCATATTGGTACCGGCCCTCGAATGGTGACTGACGCGGGCGCCTTGTGTTGATGTCAGGCGGTCCGACACATTTACCCTGTTTTCCAGGTAAGCATCGCCTTCGCGGGAGAATACTTTCGGCATCGACTCAGCGGCCATCGCCCCAGAGTAATCGTTTTGAGAGTAATATTCCGCCATCTCTTCGGTATATTCGTATCCGGCGATCACTTTATCGATGCCGAAGAGATCAAATACATTCTGGTAGTCCAGCTTGAAATATTTCCCGTAATATTTACTCCTGTCAAAATCGAAGCCGGGAGAATCGTCGTCAAAATATTGCCTTTTCGACTCCATCCACCCCATCTTAAGGGAATGATCCCACCATTGGACTATTTCCTGGTCTGCGTTGAGCGTAACAAAATCTTCCGTCAGCGATGAGAAAGAATTGTCATCGTCTGCGTCCGATCCCTGGTCGAACGCATAATTTGATTCCGAATGCCTTACCGAAGCGCCAACCGAAGATTTTTCCGACATATCGTAATCGACGCGAACGGCGACGCTTGTCTTATCGTATGGGTCTCTTTCCTGGCAATTGCTTTTTGCGTCGGCTTGGGATATCCCCTGCGTGTCCAGCCTGGAACCGGCTATGCTGTAATGAAAACCGTGCGCAACGGAACCTGCTGAGAACTGTTCTTTGTATGTGAAGAATGAGCCCGCTTCAAAAAGCGCATTGACATATGTATCTTCGGCTTTCTTAGAGACTATATTTATCACGCCGGCCATGGCATCGGATCCATACAAGGCGGATTGCGCGCCCCTTAATATCTCTATTCTTTCGACGTTATCGAGCGTTAGATGAGCGATATTATACTCACCTCCGGGGGATATTGGGTCGTAGGCCTTGAGCCCGTCTACCATTACCAGGGTATGGTTGGGCTTTCCGCCGCGGGTAAGTATCGATGCGGATCCCTGAAATGCGCCTATCTGGCTTATGTCTATTCCCACCTCGTCCTTAAGGGCATCTTTTACGGTGCTTATCTTCTTCCTGTCGAAATCCTTTTCATCCACGATCGAAATAGAGCTGGAAGCCGCCCCGATCTTTTCTCCAATGCGCGAAGGCGTAACCACGATCTTCTCCAGCTCCGTTAGCGGCCCTATCACCGTTTCGATAGGCAGGATCGCTTTCGACAGCAGCCCTTTTACAAATCCTACAGCCTTACTTTCCTCAGCGAAAGCGGCAATTACGGTAACTGCGGATAGCGCGACAATAATAAAAACAACAACAAGCCTCTTCATTTGAAACCTCCGCCTTTTTAAATAAAAACCCCTGCCCGCTTTTTTATAAGCGGACAGGGGTAAGTTCCCTTTTTTACCAAACCCTGTATGTCGATGCTCTTCTCGGCATCTTTAATATATAGGCAGGTCTTCTGACTGCTTCGCCCTTAATTAGCCGCCTTCCCATCCTATCGCTAACGGACAGTGGCATGGTTGCTATAAGGTTTTATCATCGCCATAATACGCGATGGTCGAAGCTACAGCGGCGGGACCGTTTCCTTTACCAGGAATTCCCTTTTAAGCCCTCTCGGGCTCCTATATAGTTCTAATTTTCAAAGATAATGAATTATATCTTTTCCAACTACAGATGTCAAGCCTATTGCAAAAAATTTTCGTATCCTGCCATAGCTATTGCCTCTTATGCCTATGAGACCAGGGGGCTTCGCCTAATTTTGATTGTGCGCTTCTTCGTTATATAATGATTACATAGCCTTAGTGTTTCTGCCGTAATATGCCGCTCTAACCAAGTAGGTGCTATCGCTATCTAATCAAAATTTACACGGCTCAACCCCCATGGTCTCATAGCCTACAACGCCATAGCTATAGGCAGTATACTTAGTTCATCAACTGGCAAAGATAGCTCGGAAAGCGAAATTTTGGGTGTCGCATAGTCACGATCCAGCCCCATAAGTAAAATATTTTATGTCTGTAGGGCGGCTACAAGCAGGATACCCTATTAAGTTGTGGGTAGTGGGTTGCGGGATGAGCGTTGTATGGCCACGAGGCCAAATGGCCTGAGCCGTTAAGATTTTGCTAAGGCTGCACTAAGATAAACCTATTAAGCGCTTCTATTAAGGATAGCAAACGACCAAACTATATAGCTACGTAGATACGGATAATCCTTGAGAGCAAAATTAGGTGAAGGCCATGGCCGAGATGGCCATATGAAGCGAAGACTGTAGGACAGGACCCTAAAATATTTGTTCTGCCGAAAGGGTTCCTGCCGGTAGATGCTTAATGCGGTGACACACAAAATATTTTACGCCTGGTTTTTCTGGCTTATCAGATCTACGGCAGCTACAAGCTTAGTCTTGTCTTCGGGATAAATCTCTAAAAACTCTATCCTTACATTGAATTCCCTGGAGCCCTTTATCGTGTCCTGTATCTGCGTTACTTTTGCAACCTTTGCTGTTACGTGTATCGGGCTTGTGTAAAGCGGAAGATGGATGCTCATATCGATACTGGAATCCTGATTGTATCTCTTGTATGTTCTCAGGAGAGCCCCCGCGTAACTAATGTTCAGAATATCGGTAAACCTGTCTTCTTCGTCCCCCGTTATTTTGGCTACTATATAATCTGTTACTCTGGGGGAAGTCCTTCTTTCGGAGTGATAATTCGAGGTACCGTTCCTGACATCAAGAAGGATCGTTTCCAGATCGGCCAATTTTTTATTAATAGCCGAAAACGATGAAACCGATCTTCTATTATAAGTGATAAAGATGATGCATAGAGAAACAAGCGCTAGCGTTATAGGTAAGAACACGACCTGCGGCATTTTGTACCTCCATTTTCTAACATTCGATACCTATCCTGCACCCCATTCCTTTTCTATGTGGATGCTTGATCTCTTTCATCTCGGTCACAAGATCCGCCATATCTATTATGGATGCCGGACATCCCCTGCCGGTAAAAACAAGCTCGACGCGATAGGGTCTTTCCGTAATGAGCCGCTCGATCCGTTCCTTATTTACCAGCCCCAGCTTCATAGCCATATTTATTTCATCTAGTATTACAATATCATATTTACCGCTGTTTATATCCTTCTCGGCCAGGCCAAGGGCCTTTCCGGCCCGCTCTATATCACCTCTGGAACCCTTGCCGATGATGAAATTTCGCCCGCCGGACCGCTTCACCGAGATATTGTGGAGTTTTTTGACAGCCTTGACCTCTCCGGTAGGTCTTCCTTTAAGGAATTGGTGGATGCTGACCTTTAGCCCTGAACCTGCCGCTCTGAGAGCTAGGCCAAAAGCAGCCGTACTCTTGCCTTTGCCGGCGCCGGTATATACTTGCACCGCCCCTTTCTCCAATCCTGATTTCATATTATACCCTCTCGATCCGGCCAGCCTTCTTTTCCAATAAGAGGTACAAATGTGCAGCCGCACACATCGTTCTTTCTTATCCCGTCCCCGGTCTTGTATATGACGGTAAGGGTCTGCGAGAAACCTTCGCCGACAGGTATCACAAGCCGTCCGTTTTCTCCGAGCTGGTTTACAATGCTGCCAGGGATGGCCGGCGCTCCGGCGGTAACTATTATAGCGTCGTATGGAGAATGCTCAGGCCACCCCAGTGTGCCGTCGCCTGCATTGATATTGAAATTCCGGTAACCTAAAGAGGCCAAAAGACCTTCTGCTTTTTCTGCGAGGGGCCGCATCCTCTCTACCGAGAAGACTTGCCCCGCAACCTCGCAAAGTATGGCGGCTTGATATCCGCTCCCAGTACCTATCTCAAGGACTTTTTCCTTTCCCGATAGCTTCAGGCATTCGGTCATCAAGGCCGCCATATAAGGCTGCGAAATGGTCTGGCCTTCACCTATCGGCAAAGGGTAATCGCCATAGGCGGAATCCGCATAATCGGAAGATACGAACTTATGCCTCGGCACGACCCTGAAAGCGCGGAGCACCGATTTATCTGTGATACCCCGCCTGACAAGCTGTTCATCGACCATCCTCATCCTGGCATCGTAAAAAATATCTTCGATCATCTATCATCCTTTAGCGATCCTTAATAGAAGCTTTACAAACCTGAATGTATCGATTATCGGATTGATCTTGCTCTTTTCATCCCGGTACAAGGCCTTGATGGGTATCGATTCTATCCTGAATCCGGACCTTGCGGCCTTGATGATGAATTCGGATTCAGTTTCAAAATTCGATGACCTGAGCTCTATTTTCTTCAGGACATCTGTTTTTATGAGCCGGAAACCGCACTGTGTATCCGGGACGCGATGGCGCGCGATCCTGGATATAAGATAAGACATGAAGCGGTTGGTAACTATACGCACAAACGGCATTCGGGATGTGTCGTTCATACGGTTACCGATAACTATATCGGCCCCGGTCGCTTCCATCGTGCTTATGAATTCCGATACGCTTGAAACTTCGTGCTGGTCGTCCCCATCCATTACAAGCACAGCGTCATATCCTTCGCTTACTATACGGCTGAACCCATCCCGCAGAGATGCGCCCTTACCCATATTTTTTTCGTGTCGTATGATCAAAGCCCCGTTTGAAAGCGATATCGAAGAGGTCTCGTCCGTAGAGCCGTCATCGACAACATAAACGATAAGCCCTTTTGCTCTCAGGTCTTTTACGATCCTGCCTATGGTCCGGGCTTCATTATATGATGGTATCAGGACGCAGATCTTTATCGCCATCTCTCCATATCTCCCTGAATGCGTACCATTGCGAAGGGTACTTGCGGATATATTCTTCGAGCACCGCTATGTATTTTTTTGCAAAACATCTGATCGCCAGTTCTTCGTCGTCGTCCTTCCCCGCCCGATTCGCTCCGGGCCCTTTTTTCCTGATCCGTTCCGGACGAATAGGCTTTCCGATAATAAGCTTGAATTTATCATGATCGTCCCTTACCATAAATGCGGGGACAACGACAGACCCCATCCGGTAGCTCAACGCCGCGGGCCCTTTTGGCATCATCGCCTGATGACCAAAAAAATCGATCCATATGCCGTTTTTTGTGAAATCCCTGTCTCCGAGAAGCGCCAGGAACCCATTGCCCTTAAGCGTGTTATAGCACGACCTAAGTGACGCGCCTATCTCGATAGGCACCATCTTGCCGTTTAATCTCTGGCGCGTAAAGAAGTCATTAATACGCTTATTTTTATGGGTCAGGACAACCGCGTTCACCGGATACCCCGTAAGAGAAAGGACCGCGCCGCCGAGCTCCCAATTCCCAATGTGGGCCGATAAAAATATCACACCCTTGTTGTCGCTTTTCGCGTCCTCTATATTTTCAGCGCCTTCTATCTTTATATTCTTATCTATGTATTCCTTGTCGATCTTTTTAGACCTGAAGAAATCCACAAGATATTTCGCGAAATTCCTGAAAGACTCCCTTACGATCCGTTGCAGCTGGTCATCGGTTAAACTATCCCGCACGACCATCCTGATATTCTTGGTAAGGGCTATTCTATCGCTTCCCTTCAATAGATAACAGCAGTCGGCGGCTATGCGCGCAATGGCGTATGAAGACTCGACGGGAAGCGCCATTGCTATAAAATATCCGATTCGATAGAGAATGTATAATATCATTTATTTATAAGACCCTGGATGAGCCTGGCGATATTAATGGCGCTGTCAGGTTTAGATATCGATTTGGCCTTTTCACTCATTACGCTGAGCTTAGTCTTATTATATAATAGCTCCGACAGGATCGCGGCGACATCTTTGGGATTTTCGGCTTTTACCGCAACGCCTTCTTTCAAGAGATATTTTGTATTCATCGCCTCCTGGCCCGGCAATGGATTGACGATAAGCATCGATAGCCCCTTGGCGAGAGCTTCGGCTGTTGTTATGCCGCCGGGCTTTGTGATGATCACCGTAGAGGCCTGCATCAACTCATCGACGTTCGTTGAAAACTGCATAATGAGCGTCTTCTTGCGGAAGCTTCTGGCGGTAAGCCATTTGTACAGCTTCTTATTTGTACCGGTTACCAGTATCATCTGAAGATCCAGGGCCGACCTGTCCAGATGTCTGACTATCTCCCTGATGGGACCCAGCCCCTGAGTGCCTCCCATAATCAGGACTGCGGGCAGTTTCGGATCAATATCCAATTTGCGGCACACATCGTCCCTCTCGCTGTGGTTCCTGAATTTAGGGTCTATTGGTATGCCGTACGAAGCTATTCTTTCGCGGTCAATGCCATTGGCGATCAGTTTCATACCTGTTTCTTCGGCAGGCACGACATAGCGGTCTACATTGTTGTATATCCAATATGAATGCGGGGCATAGTCCGTCAGAACGCCTACAAGCGGCGTGCCGAGGCCGAAGCTTCTTTTGTAATCGGCAATCATGCCGCACGGGAATGCCTGCGTGCAAACGATCGTATTCGGCCTGAAATCATCCAAAAGCGCCTTTAGCTTGCCGGTATTAAATCTATGGATCATCTCCCTGAGCCGCTGCGTCTTTCTGAGCACCTCCGGATTGTCGTACAGATAATCCCATATCTCGGGCCGGTTCTTAACGACCCCCATATACGCCTTATTGATTATTTTCTCGAGGAGCGGATTGGTGTAATTAAAGGAATTGATGTTAAGGGTTTCAATCTCCGGATAGAGCTCCTTCAGCGCCTTCTCGATCGCAAGGCTCGCACAATGGTGACCGGAATGTTCCGATATGTAGAGTAGAAGTACTTTTTGTTGTGCCATACCTACTCTATCTTGGCAAGGACCTGCCCGACCTTAACCACTTCGCCTTCCGCTATAAGTATCTCTTTAAGTATTCCGGATGACGGAGACGGCATGTTAAAAGTTGCTTTATCGGTTACAAGTTCTACCAGGTCTTCCCCTTCTTTCACGGAATCCCCGCTCTGATGGTGCCAATATGATACATTGGCCTTTTCCACTCCTTCAGCCAGTGGCGGCAATATCACTTCTTTCATATATGCCCTCCTTTAACGTTAAATATGACTCTTCGGCAAGATATGAGCTTCTTACAAAAGGACCGGAAGCGACGCTCAAGAAACCCATATCATAAGCTATTCTTTTGTACTCCTGGTACTCTTCAGGACGAATAAATCTGCTGACAGGGACATTGCCTTCGGCTGGACGGAGATATTGACCGATAGTCAACATATCGCACCCCGCATTTCTTAAATGTCTCATTGTATCGGAAACCTCCGAACAATCTTCACCGAGTCCAAGCATGATACCGGATTTTGTGACAAGAGACGGTCTTGTTTTTTTGGCCATATCAAGCACCCTGATCGACCTGTCATAAGAAGCGGACCCCCTTAACGAAGGGAAAAGCCTCGAGACCGTTTCGATGTTATGCCCAAAAAGGTCGAGCGGCGATAACGCGACATCCCGGACAGGTCCGACCTCGCCCTTGAAATCGGGCACCAACGCCTCCACCGTGATATCCAGGCACCTCTTTCTTAATGCCTCTATTGTTTTCACGAACTGTCCGGCACCGCCATCGTCAAGATCGTCGCGTGTAACAGATGTCACTACGGCATGCCTGATCTTGAGCCTGCTGGCCGCCTCCGCGATGCGAACGGGCTCTTCTTCGTCGACGCCCCGCGCAAACCCTTTTTTTACAGAACAGAAACGGCATTTACGGCTGCAAAGATCGCCCAGGATCATGAACGTAACGCGCCCTTTCGAGAAACAATCGTTCAAATTGGGGCATAAACCGGATTCGCACACAGTCCCTACGCCGCATTCCGCTAATATCCTCTTAGTTTGCAAGAGGGGCGCGTTAAGCGTGATCTTTTTCCTGAGCCATTCAGGATGCCTGCAGGCCATGATCGGTATATTTCGTCCTTTCGAAAAATAACTCCGAAAAACTGTTTACCAGGTCAGCCTTAGCATCTTCGAACGAAACGGCAGCCGAAATCAACGATTCCAATGACGTCATCGCTATGCCTTTCAATCCGCAAGGTTCTATGATGGAAAAATTATCAAGATTGGCGTTGATATTTATGCTTATACCGTGATAGGTAACCCAATGGCTTGAGCCTATACCCACAGATGATATTTTCATATCGTTTACCCAAACACCCGATCTGCCAACGATACGCCTTCCGGCGACATGATATTTTTTCAGGAACATGATCACCGCTTCCTCGAGATCGCGCAGATGCTTATGAAGATCCCTACCCCGCCTTTTAAGGTCCAGGATCATATACGCTACAAGCTGACCTGGGCCGTGATAAGTGATATCGCCTCCCCTATCGGTATAGATCACATCGTATCCGCGCTGTGTGAGCGATGCCGCTATCGAAGAAGCCGCGATCCGGGGCGCAGACCTGCCGATCGTATATACAGGTTCATGCTCCGCCAACAGGAGACAGTCGTTTATTTCCTGCGAGATCCTCCTGGACAGGTATTCCTTCTGTATCTTATAGGCGTCTTTGTAAGCGATCCTCCCGAGATCGACTATCATATGCTGTGTATGGCTGTGCCGCAAAATACATGCGCCGCTTCCTGGAGCAATTCCGATAAAGTCGGGTGGCCATGCACCACGCCTGCCCAGTCTTTTATCTTTATTCCCATAGACTTTGCAAGACAAGCCTCTCCTATTAAGTCGCAGGCTTCTTCTCCTAAAATCTCAACGCCAAGAATATTCCCTTCCTTGTCGCCGGTGATCTTCACATATCCTTCGCTGCGCCCCATGATGAAGGCTTTGCCCGAGGCCATGTAGGGGAATTTTGCCGTTTTTACGTCAGGATTCGAAGCCCTGGCCGCATCTTCGCTCGTCCCTACACTTGCTATCTGAGGATCCGTCCATATACAATTCGGGATATTCGAGTAGTCGGCTTCGCCGGCATTACCGATAATGCTATTAACAACGCATATACCGTCGTATGATGCCTTATGCGCCAATTGCGGACCCGTTACGCAATCTCCTATGGCGTAAATATTCGGAACAGCGGTACGGAGCGTTTTATCGACGCGTATTCTGCCGGACTCAACCGTGATGCCCAGGGCATTGAAATCCGCCAATCCTTCGATAACAGGTTTTCGCCCTGCCGAGACGAGCGCCTTTCCCGACTCGATTACCTTTCCGCTGGCCGTTTTGACGGTTACCGTACCGCCAACATCGACCTTATCCACCCTTTGCGAGCAGAGCACCTCTATCCCGCGTTTTTTGAATATAACTTCAAGTTTTTTAGATGCTTCCCTGGATTGAGTAGAGATAAGCCTGTCCGCGAGCTCTACTACCGCAACCTTGACTCCAAGGGCGGAATATAGGCTGGCAAACTCGCAGCCGATCACTCCGCCTCCGATGATCGACAGTTTCTCGGGCAAGGCCTCAAGATCAAGGATCTCGTCGCTCGAAAGAGTTGACTTACGGTCGATCGTGATCCCCGGGATCTCTCCTGGGACCGATCCCGTGGCAATGATGATGTTCCTTCCGGTTACCGGTCCAAAACCATCGATTTCAACGGTATTCGGAGACAATATCCGCGCCCTGCCCCTTATCAATTCTATTTTATTGGCCCTGAAGAGCGTTTCGATCCCGGTCCTTAGCTTTGTTATGACCTCCTTTTTTCTCGATTGCATCTTCTGGAAGTCGACCGTTATCTTTCCGGGGGATATGCCATGATGGCTTGCTTCTTGCATCATAGTAAGTAATGATGCACTATGGAGGAGTGATTTTGTAGGGATGCAACCTCGATTTAGGCACGTCCCGCCGACCAAACCCATTTCTGCGACGCAGACATTGAGTTTGTGCCTGGCGGCATATAGTGCGGCCACATAACCTCCGGGGCCGGATCCGATTATAACTATATCGTAATTTGTCATATTAGCGCTATCGCCCCCTTTATGGCCTGGGCCGATTTTGAAAGGGATCTTCTTTCATCGTCGGAAAGCCCGATCTCGACGACTTTATCGATACCTTCCCTGCCTATTTTACACGGCACGCCTATGCATATATCGCGAAGCCCGTATTCACCTTCAAGATATGAGGATACCACCATGGTTTCACCGGTATTATTCAATATGGCCCTTAGCATCTTAAAAACAGCGGCGCTCGGGGAGTAGTATGCGCTGCCGGTCCCGAGAAGGCCAACGATCTCAGCCCCGCGGTCCTTGGTCCTCTGCACGATCATATCGAGTTTCTGAGGCGGCAACATTTCAGAAACATTACGGCCATTGACAAGTGTTTTGGAAAGGACCGCAACCATGGTATCGCCATGGCTGCCCATGACGCAGGTCTCTACGGACGACCGGGGCACCTTGAGTTCCTCGGCGATAAGCGCCGTAAGACGTGAACCGTCGAGGACGCCTGCCATACCGAATACCCTGGCTCGTACGAATCCGCACATTTTATATGCCAGATATGTCATAGTATCAAGCGGATTTGTGACCACGATCACTATCGATGATGAAGCGTATTTCTTAATATTATCCGAGACGCCTTTTACTATTTCGGCGTTCTTCATGACGAGGTCTTCTCTGGTCATGCCGGGTTTTCGGGATAATCCGGCGGTTATCACAACTATGTCGGATGAGGATATGCTTTCGAAAGAGTCGGTGCCAAGGACCGTGCGTTCATGACCCAGTATCGGAGCCGAATCGCTAATATCCAGGCTTTTGGCTATCGCCATATTCTTCGCGACATCTAACAGCACGACATCGGCCATGCCGTCTTCGGCAACCCTTTGGGCTAAGGTAGCTCCAACGGCGCCTGCTCCTATTATCGATACCTTGGCGGTGCGGTTTGTCATAATTATCTAGGGGTATGCCTTATATGTTCGATAATGGCATCTGCCATCTCGCTTGTCCCCACAGCTCCCGGATCGTTCCTGTCCGTCTTCATATCATAAGTTACGGACCTTCCTTCCCTAAACACTGCGGCGCATGCTCCTTCAAGCCGGTCTGCCTGGGCCTTTTCGCCCAGGTGCCTCAGCATGAGCACCGCAGACAGTATGATGGCGGATGGATTCACCTTATTCATGCCTTTATATTTGGGTGCGCTGCCATGAGTAGGCTCAAACACAGCCGAAGACGCCCCTATGTTAGCCCCGGGCGCCACGCCTAGCCCTCCGACAAGTCCTGCGGCAAGATCGGAGACTATATCGCCGTAAAGGTTTGGCAGTACCAGGACGTCGTAATCTTCGGGTTTCTGAACGAGTTGCATGCACATATTATCCACTATCCTGTCTTCGAATTCGACCTTACCGGCATACTCTTTGGCCACTTCCCTGGCGACCTCGAGAAATAATCCGTCCGTATACTTCATTATATTTGCCTTATGGACGGCGGTCACTTTCTTCCTGCGGTTATTGACGGCATAATCGAACGCGAACGTTACAATCCGCCTTGAGCCATCTACGGAAATAGGTTTAATGCTTATCGCCGAACCTTCCCTGATCTTCTTATTGCTGAAACGTTCAAGCGAGGCGATGAGCTCCCTTGTTACGTCCGAGCCATTTTCAAACTCTATTCCGGCATACAGGTCTTCCGTGTTTTCTCTTACGATAACTATATCTATATTACTATATCTCGACCTTACCCCCTGGTAACTCTTGCATGGTCTGAGGCATGCGTACAGATCGAGCCTCTTTCTGAGTTCCACGTTAACGCTCCTGAAGCCTGTTCCTATCGGCGTCGTTATGGGTCCCTTCAGAGCGACCCTGTTGGACCGTATAGATTCCAGCACGCTCTCGGGAAGAGGCGTCCCGTGCTTGGCAATGGCGCACTCACCGGCATCCATGACATCCCACTTTATGTCCAATCCCAAAGAGTCAACGCATCTTCTTGCGGCTTCGGCAAGTTCGGGACCGGTCCCGTCTCCGGGTATTAGCGTAATACTATATTTAGTCAAACTTAAATCCTCCGTGTTTCCTGAAGTGCTCGACGACGCCTCCATCCCGCAGCAGCCTTTTCATGACCTGCGGGATTGGTTTTATATCGAGCACCAGCCCCTTGGAAACATCGCGTATCTTGTGCTTTTCTATGTCAAGCTCAAGCTCATCCCCGTCATCGATGAATGTAGTGTCGCTTTCTACTATCAAGAGGCCTATATTGAAAGCGTTCCTATAAAATATTCTGGCAAAACTCTTGGCAGCTATGGCATGAAAACCGGCCTGCTTTAGAGCCTGAGGAGCCTGCTCCCGCGATGAACCGCACCCAAAGTTCTCGCCGGCCACCAGTATGTCGCCTTTACTTACCCTTTTTGCGAATTCGGGATCTATGTCTTCAAAGATGTGGCGGGCCAGCTCTTTCGGGTCCTGTATCTTGAATTTATACCGACCCGATATGACATAATCCGTGTTGATGTTATCCTGGACCTTCAATCTCCTTGCAAAGTTCTTCATCTGTTATAACCTCTTTTTGAATTCCCTGGGATCGGTTATCTTCCCTGTGATGGCTGATGCTGTTACGGTGGCAGGGCTCGCAAGATAAATGAGCGAATTTGGATTTCCCATCCTGCCTTTAAAATTCCTGTTCGCCGTAGATATCGCCGTTTCGCCGTCAGCCAGTACGCCCTGATGCGTCCCGACGCAAGGTCCGCACCCCGGGCTTACCACGCTTGAACCGGCTTTTACAAAAATATCGATAAGACCTTTCTTTGCGGCGTTAAGAAATATTTCTCTCGATGCGGGGGCTACGATGAACCTTACATCCGGATGAACGGAGTAGCCCTTCAATATCTTCGCGGCTATCTCAAGGTCCTCCATGCGGCCATTGGTGCAGGTGCCAAGGAAGGCCTGGTCGATCTTTGTCTCTGCCAGGTCCTGGGCATCGGCTACGTTATCGACGGCATGAGGTTTTGCGACCTTCGCGCAAAGCCTTGAGACGTCGTACTTCTTTATAGATGAATACCTCGCATCCATGTCGGGCTTTACGGGCTTGGGAATCTTCCTGGAGTGCCGTGTAACCCATTTTACGACCTTGTTATCGGCTTCCATTATTCCTACCTTGGCCCCCATCTCTACGGCCATATTGGATATCGTAAACCTTGCGTCAACGCTCATAGCGGAAATCGCTTCGCCTGAAAATTCAACGGCCTTGTATGTCGCCCCGTTAGAACCGATGTCATTGATAATATGCAGTATAACGTCCTTTGAGTACGCCCCCTTGGGCAGTTTGCCGTTCACGATTACTTTTATCGATTCCGGAACCCTGAACCAGTTCTTTCCGCTGGCCAATGTGATGGCCAGGTCCGTTGAGCCTACGCCGGTTGAAAATACATTGATCGCACCGTAAGTGCATGTATGAGAATCCGCGCCCAGCACAAGGTCTCCGCAAGTGACATGGCCATTCTGAGGGACCAATTGATGGCATACGCCGCATCCTATATCGTACATTCCGAGGTCGTATGTTTTTGTAAAATCCCGCATTTTTTTATGTATCGCGGATACGCCTATGTTCGGGCTTGGCGCGCTGTGATCGATTATCATGTAGAATTTTGATTTGTCGTACACCTTATCTGCGCCAAGTTTCCTGAAGCTGTCTATTATGATCGAGCTCGTTCCATCCTGGCCGAAGCAAAAATCGACGTCGCATATGGCGATGTCTCCGGCCCTAAGGTCTTTTCCGGAATGGTCCGATAATACCTTTTCCGATATGGTCTTACCCATTTTTCTTTATCCACTCCTCTATTCTATCAAGCCCCTTCTTGATCGTTTGCATACCGGTAGCAAAACTAAGGCGTATGAATAAATCCGCCCCGAACGGGCCGCCGGGTATAACTGCGACCTTGGCTTCTTCAAGCAATCTGCCTGCCAGCGCTATGGAACTCATGCCAATCCTCGATATGTCACAAAATATATAAAATGCGCCGTCCGGCTTCCTGCAGGATATGCCTTTCATGACATTAATCCTTTCCACCATATAATCGCGCCTTCTCTCGAATTCGCCCCTCATCTCATCTACGGACTTCTGGCTTTCGGTCAGCGCCGTTAAGGCCGCCTTTTGGCTGATGGAACACGGATTCGATGTTGCGTGGCTCTGCATATTCCCCACGGCTTTCATTATATCGGCCGGGCCTGCGGCATAACCGATGCGCCAGCCTGTCATTGAATAGCTCTTGGAAAGGCCGTTTACGGTGACCGTCAGAGCGAATATATCCTTGCCTAAAGAACCTATCGATATATGCTTTACGTTCCCATACGTTAATTTTTCGTATATCTCGTCGCTGATTACATAAAAATTGTGTTTTACCGCGCATCTCGATATCATTTCAAGCTCATCCCTGGAATAAACCGATCCGGTTGGGTTGGAAGGGCTGTTCAATACTAGGCATTTTGTCCTTGCGGTTATTTTTGAACGCAGCTTCTCTTCGTTCAATCTGAAATTATTGTCCTGATATGTGTCTATGATTACGGGCTTGGCGCCTGACATGGTTACCATGGGAGGATAGCTGAGCCAATAAGGAGCGGGGATCAGGACTTCGTCTCCTTCGTCGCATATGACCTGAAAGATATTGTATAACGAGTGCTTTGCCCCGTTGGATACCACAATCTGCGAAGGCGAATATCTCAATGAATTGTCTTTCTTCAGCTTATCGGCGATCGCCTCTCTCAGCTCGAGTGTGCCGCTTGAGGGGGTGTACTTAGTAACGCCTTCGTTTATGGCTCTTATCGCGGAATCCTTAACATGAGAAGGCGTATCGTAATCCGGCTCTCCAGCGGCAAAACTAGCCACGTCGATGCCTTCCTGCGACATCTTTTTCGCTTTCTGCGTGATCTCCAGCGTTATCGATTCATCGAGACCCGATACTCTCCTTGCCAGTTTCATCGCTTTCCCCTAGGTTATAATATTTGTATATATTATATGATAAAGATACTTATTAGCAAAGCTAAATATAACAAAAACCCTTTAATCCGTCTCTAGACTAAAGGGTTTTTGTTATTAAAATATGACGTAACTCTATCTATCGCCTCTTTTACGGAAAAAACCTCTTATGTTCTTCATGAACCCTCTGTTATCGGCCATCTTCTTTTCTTCGCTTCTGGCTTTTTCTGTGCGTTTTTCTTCCTCCAGGGTCGGCTTGGTCTTTGGGAGCATCCTTGCTTTGGGCTCATCCTTCTTTATGCCTTTTTGATGATCCTCTTGAACATCTTTGAGTGAGGCGTCCTTTGCCCCGGCCTTCCTGGCGGATTCGTCCTTTACTTCCTGTTTTTTGCCCTTCTCTTTGGCCTTTGGAAGCTTTTCGACGATCTTCATCTCGGTAAATTCCAATATAACCATATCCGCCCCGTCACCGCGTCTAAAGCCCATGGGGATTATTCTCGTAAAGCCACTATTCCGGTTCTTAAAAAGAGGCCCTGTTTCCTTGAATAGTTTCCCTACAAGATCCCGGTTCGTAAGGAACGAATACGCTATCCTCCTGGATGCAACCGTATCGCTCTTTGACAATGTTATTAATTTTTCGGCAAGGCGCCGCGTCTCTTTTGCCTTGGCTTTTGTTGTGTGTATCCTTTGGTGTTTCAGGAGGTTTTTGACCATATTGCGCAACATGGCCTTCCTGTGCGCGGTCATCATCCCTAGTTTCGAGCGTTTCTTTCTATGTCTCATGGATCTTCTACTCTTCCTTCTTTTTTTGCTCTTCGTCAATCTTCATCCCTAGAGAGAGGTTCATCTCGATCAATATCTTGTTTATCTCCGCAAGGGATTTCTTGCCGAAATTCCTGTATTTCAGCATCTCCAGCTCCGTCTTACGCACAAGTTCGCCTATGGTCTTGATCCTTGCTTCCCGTAAGCAGTTTGAGCTTCTGACCGAAAGCTCGAGTTCCGATATAGGCACCTTGAGTTTTTCTTTAAGCATTCTTTGTTCGTCTGTCTCTTCGGGGACCTCTTCGTCCTCGGGGAGTTTGCCGAACCCTACAAATATGTCAAGATGCCTCTGTAATATATTGGACGCGTAGAGGAGCGCTTCCTTGGGATCGATCGATCCGTTAGTCCATATCTCGACGATGAGCTTATCGTAGTCGGTGATCTGTCCTACCCTGGTATTCTCGACATGAAAATTGACTTTCTTAACCGGTGTAAATATGGAATCTATCGGTATAATGCCGATAGTCTGAGCCTCTTTTTTGTTTCTCTCTGCCGGAACATACCCCCTCCCTCTGGCGACATCCATCTCCATCCTGAGCTTAACATTTTTCGTTAGGGTGGCAATGTGAAGGTCCGGATTCATGATCTCTATGGTTTCGTCCGTCTTTATCTCTTTTGCCGTGACGTTGCCCTTCTTTTCAACCTCTATCACCATAGGCTTAGGGATCTTAAAATGAGATTTCAATATAAGTTTTTTGATATTAAGGATTATCTGCGGCACATCCTCCACTACACCCGGTATGGCCGAGAACTCGTGATGAACGCTGTCTATCTTTATACCGGTGACGGCAGTCCCTTCTATCGATGAGATCAGAACCCTTCTGAGAGAGTTGCCCACAGTCGTGCCGTAACCCCTTTCGAACGGCTCGGCCACGAACTTGCCGTAAGTAGGTGTGCAGCTTGCTTCATCCAGTACGAGCCTTTTCGGCATCTCGAAATTCTTCATGCTTATGCCCATGTATACTCTCCTCTATATGGTATGCGTAATTGATCCGATTACTTTGAATACAATTCAACTATCAGCTGTTCCTGTATCGGGAACCCTACATCTTCCTTAGTCGGCCACGCCACTACCTTTGCCTTGAAATTCTGCGAGTCCACCTCCAGCCACTTAGGGATAGCGCGGTCTTTTAACGCCTCGACCCTTTCATGCATCGCCTTCGAGGGCTTTTCCTTAAGCTTTACGGTCACCTCGTCCCCGAGCTTTACTGTAAATGCCGGAATATCGACCCTTCGCTTATTTACATATACCATACCATGTTGCACCAGCTGCCTTGCCTCCGACCTGGAATTGGCGAGGTTCATCCTGAATATGGTATTGTCGAGCCGCCTTTCAAGCAGTTGTAGCAGAGTCACGCCTGTTACGCCCTTGGACCTTTCGGCCATCCTGAAATAGTGCTTGAACTGCCTCTCGAGAACTCCGTATATTCGCTTTACCTTCTGCTTTTCTCTCAACTGTATGCCGTAGTTGGACTCTTTTTTCCTGACCAGTCCGTGCTGCCCCGGAGCTACCGGTCTTCTCGCAATAGCGCACTTATCGCTTATGCAGCGAGAACCTTTTAAAAACAATTTTATGCCTTCTCTCCTGCACAGCCTGCAGGATGGACCTGTGTTCCTTGCCATTACACTCTCCTCCGCTTCTGAGGGCGGCAGCCGTTATGAGGTATCGGGGTTACGTCCCTGATCGCTCTTACGGATAGACCGGCTGCCTGGATAGACCTGATAGCCGATTCCCTGCCGGCTCCGGGCCCTTTAACATAAACTTCAACCTCTTTTACGCCGCGTTCCAGCGCTTTTCTTGCGGCATTTTCAGCCGCCACGCCGGCCGCAAAAGGCGTAGATTTTTTCGACCCCTTGAACCCCGAGCTGCCCGTCGAGCCCCATGTTATGGTATTGCCATCCTTATCGGTGATCGTCACTATCGTGTTATTGAATGTGGCCAGTATGTGCGCGATACCGCTTGACGGCGCCTTGATCAGCTTCTTATTCTTCTTTGGTCTACTTTTTTTCTGCTCCACTATCCGCCTTTGTCCTTTCTGCCTTTTGTCTCTGTACGCCCACGGTCTTTCTAGGTCCCTTCCTGACCCTGGCGTTAGTTCTCGTCCTCTGCCCTCTTACCGGCAACCCCTTCCTGTGCCTTAAGCCCCTATATGTGCCTATGTCGATAAGACGCTTTATGTTCGCCGAGATATCTCTCCTAAGATCTCCTTCGACCTTATAGTCTTTCTGTATTATAGATGAAAGTCTGGCAACCTCTTCTTCGGTAAGGTCTTTAGCCCTCTTATCCGGGCTGATATTAGCTACCTTCAGGATCTTGTTCGACAGAGACCTCCCTATGCCGTAAATGTACATCAGCGAGATCTCTACTCTCTTCTCTTTCGGAATATCGACACCTACTAATCTGGGCACCTTCACCCTCCTTGAAATTGTTGTTCCTGGACTATCCCTGCCGCTGTTTGTGTTTCGGATTCGCGCAGATGACCATTAAAGTGCCTGTCCTGCGTACGATCTTACACTTAGGGCAAATCTTCCTTATGCTGGATCTTACTTTCATGTTCTACCTGTTATTTTTCCCTTCTGATTATTCTGCCCCTTGACAGATCATATGGAGACAGTTCTATGGTTACGCTGTCACCCGGCAGTATCCTTATGAAATTCATCCTCATCCTGCCGGAAACATGCGCAAGTACTTTATGTCCGTTTGCCAGCTCCACGCGGAACATGGCGTTCGGCAACGTTTCGGTCACTTTACCTTCTACCGTTATCGGCTCTTCTTTGGGGCACATTTTATCTGAACGCTCCGTTCTATACGGTCATTATTTCCGCTTTGTCGCCTGTAACTGCTATGGTATGCTCAAAATGGGCCGAAAGGCCTCTGTCTTTAGTGACCGCGGTCCATCCATCCTTAAGCACTTCTATCTCAAAGCTTCCGGCGTTTACCATCGGCTCGATCGCTATGACCATCCCTTGCTGAATTCTCGGTCCGGTGCCAGGCCTTCCGAAATTCGGCACTTCCGGCTCTTCGTGGATCTTGGTCCCAATGCCGTGGCCTACGAAGGCCCTTACCACGCTGAAACCGTTTGCTTCAACACGGCTCTGTATGGCGCATGAAACATCGGATAGTCTGTTACCCGGGATCGCCTTATCTATGCCTGCATTAAGCGATTCCTCGGTCACCGTTATAAGCCTTTTTGCATCCTCGCTTATCGCGCCTATCCCTATCGTAACGGCGGCATCGGCGAAATAATCCTTATACTTTACTCCGATATCAATCGAAACTATATCGCCATTGCTGAGCTTGCGGGCCGAAGGTATCCCATGCACAACCTCTTCATTTATAGATATGCATGCATTAGCCGGAAAGCCTTTATAGCCCTTGAATGCCGGCAACCCGTTATGGCTTAATATCTCATCGCCTGCGATCGCATCAAGCTCCGCGGTACTTATGCCTGCCCTGGCGTGCTTTTTTAGCTTTTCCAGAGTCAGCGCCGCGATCCTGCCAGCCTTGCGGATCGAATCGATCTCCCGCACGCTTCTTAATACGATCATGCAATCTTTGCGTCGGCAAATGTTTTAGAAAGAACCTTGAATAGGTCGTCGACCCCGAGGTCGCCCGAAACTTTATGTATTATACCTTGTTTTGCATAGTAATCTATAAGAGGCTTGGTCTGGCCTTCATACACCTTGAGCCTATTCACTACCGTCTCTTCCTTATCGTCAGGCCTCTGGAAAAGGTTCCCTCCGCACTTATCGCATACCCCATCTTTTTTTGGGGGTATATTCTTTACGTGGTAATTGAAACCGCATTGTTTGCATACCCTTCTTCCCGATAATCTCTCGATGGCGGTCCCGGATGAAGTCTCGAAGTATACCACCATGTCGATCACGGATTCTATGGTATTCAGGGCCTTATCAAGGTCCTGGGCCTGGTTAAGCGTTCTTGGAAATCCATCCAGTATCCAGCCCTTTTTCGTATCCTGTTTTTTCATTCTTTCAGCCACTATCCCCGTCACTATGGTATCTGGAACAAGCTCGCCTTTATCCATGTACCCTTTGGCTTTTAAGCCCAAGGGCAGCCCGGCCTTGATAGATTCCCTCAGGATGTCGCCTGTCGAGATATGGGGTATACCGTATTTCTTGGAAAGGACTATGCTTTGAGTTCCTTTACCGGCGCCCGGTGGACCAAGCAGTATAATATTCAAGAGACGAGCCTCCTATGATATGCGGGCCTTGATCCGGCCCTTTTTCATGAAGCCTTCATAATGTCTCATCAATAAATGCGATTCGATCTGCTTCATCGTGTCAAGCATGACTCCGACGATGATGAGAAGCCCGGTTCCTCCAAAAAAACTTGCCACCAGATACGGGATCTTGAGTGAATTGGAAATTATGCTCGGCATAACGGCTATCACGGCCAGAAATACGGCTCCGGGAAGCGTTATCCTTGTCATTATGAAATCGAGATGCTCGGCGGTCTGTTTCCCCGGCCTTATCCCCGGAACGAAGCCGCCGTATTTTTTCATGTTATCCGCGATATCTACCGGATTGAAGGTTATTGCCGTATAAAAATAGGCGAAGAAAAGGATCAGGAGCGCATAAAGACCGTTATATACCCATTCACCCTTGGTTAACATAAGGGCAAAATCCTGGAACCCTTTACTCGGTATGAAGCCTGCTATTGTGGCGGGAAACATTATGATGCTTTGCGCGAATATGATCGGAATTACACCGGCCTGATTGACCCTCAAAGGCAGGAAGGTCGACTGCCCTCCGTATATTTTTCTTCCCACTACACGCTTGGCGTATTGTATAGGTATCTTTCTTTGCCCCTGCGTTACAACAATTACGGCTACAACGACCGCTACGAGCATAGCTACCATCAAGATCAGCGTAAATGGATCAAGCTGCGCCTTCTCGGGAGCAAATGGAGAAAATAATGCGTATAACTGATAAAGAGCGGTCGGTATCCTGGATACGATACCTGCCGTAATGAGGAGCGACATGCCATTGCCTATGCCATGCTCCTGGATTTGTTCGCCTAGCCACATGATAAAAGCGGTCCCGCTTGTAAGCGTTATAACCGTCAGTATCCTGAATGGCCATCCGGGGAACTGGACTATCTGTAACCCATTGAACCTTGCCGGGTTTTCGAGCCATAATGCGATAAAAAATGACTGGATGATCGATAGGACGATGGTGCCGTATCTGGTATATTGTATTATCTTTTTATGTCCAGCCTCACCTTCTTTGGCGATTTTTTCCAGCGCCGGTATTACGGCCGTCAATAGCTGTAAAATGATAGACGAAGAAATGTAGGGCATGATCCCGAGCGCGAATATGGTCAACCTCGATATGGCGCCTCCAGAGAACATGTTCATTATGCCGAACAATGCCCCGCCGGAAGTCTCGGCAAGCATCGCAAAGAACTGAGCGAGCCTTGCCCCATCTATGCCCGGAGTCGGTATGTATGTACCGGCCCTGTATATGCCTATCATGCCGAGCGTAAATAATACCTTCTTACGCAGATCGGGTATTTTTAATATATTTACAAATGCTTCTAACATTTTCTTTACTTTGGTCCTTAGGCCTTTATGATCTCGATCTTTGCTCCGGCTGTTTCAAGCTGTTTTCTTGCGCTTGCGGACAGTTTATGCGCCCGGATAGTGAGCGCCTTATCCAGCTTACCGCCTCCCAGGATCTTCACACGTTCGTATGCGCTCCCGATGAGACCTGCCTTCTTAAGCTCCGCCGGACCTACGGTTGAATTGGCGGCAAACCTGTTTAAAGAGCCGACATTGACTACTTCATGGGTGTTCTTAAAAAGAGCGTTAAACCCTCTCTTGGGTATACGTCTGATAAGGGGCATCTGGCCGCCCTCGAAACCCGGCCTGGTAGTCCTGCCGGATCTTTTCTTTGCCCCTTTACGCCCGCGGCACGAAGTTTTGCCGTGACCTGAACCAGACCCCTTACCCCTTCTCTTGGTCTTATGAGTCGCGCCTACCGGCGCGCCAATTTCATTTATCTTCACTCTTTGTTCCCTCTTCCTGTACCTTTCGTCTTTCAAGCCTAAGGTTCTTTATTCCGTCAACTGCGGCCTTGACGACGTTAAGGGCCGAGTCAGATCCAAGGCTTTTGGTCAGTATGTCCTTGATCCCTCCTGCTTCGCATATCGCTCTCACGGCCCCTCCCGCAATGACGCCGGTACCTTCGCTTGCCGGTTTGAGCAACACTCTTGCGGCTTTAAAATGGCCGATTATTTCATGAGGTATAGTCGTGCCCTTAAGAGGTATTTTGAAAAAACCTTTTTTTGCGTCATTTAAACCTTTTCTGATAGCGTCGGCAACTTCATTGCCTTTGCCGAATCCGACTCCGACAGTCCCTTTCCCGTCGCCCGCCACAACCAAGGCGTTGAACGAAAACCTGCGTCCGCCCTTTACCACCTTTGCGACTCTTTTTATGGTAACGACCTTCTCGATTATGCCATCGTCTGACGGCCCCCGGCCCTGTCCACGGCCCTGTCCACGGCCCTGCATCCCCCTGCCTCTTGGGCCGCCCCTGCTGGGCCCTTTCTTCGGTCTTTGTTCCTGCTGCGGCTGACCTGCCTGAGCGGTTTGCGGCGCTTTCTGCTCAGGGACCGGCGCCGCCGGAGACGGCTTTGTATTTTCCTGGCTTTCGGTCGATTCTTTTTCGTTATTTTCAGATGTCTGCAATTTACGTCACTCCTTCTTGGCTATTAGAACTGAAGGCCGCCTTTTCTTGCGGCTTCCGCGAGAGCCTTAACTCGCCCATGGTATAAGTAACCCGAGCGATCGAATACCACTTTGGTTATACCGCTCTTTTTACAAATCCCCGCAAGCGCCGTCCCCAGGGCCTCGGCTCCCTTTACATTCCCTGCGTCCTTCTGAAGCTTCTCTTTCAGGTCGGGAGATGCCGTAGAGACCGAAATGATCGTCTTGCCGTTTGTGTCATCGATTAACTGCGCGTACAGATTATTAAGGCTCCTGTAAACACTAAGCCTGGGTCTTTCAATCGTGCCGATTATCTTCTTCCTGATTATCTTACGCCTTCTTGTCCTGCCCTGGATCTTTATCCAACTCCTCATATGAATATCTCCCGCTATGCTCCGCCGCCGGCAGCTCCGGCAACCGCCTTACCCGCCTTGCGCCTTACATGTTCTGTGGAATATCTTATACCCTTACCCTTGTACGGTTCGGGCCTGTAATAATCCCTGATGTCGGCCGCCGCTTTACCCACCTTTGCCTTGTCGATCCCTTTTATAACTATCTGTGTCGGCTTTGGAGTCTCTACGGTAATGCCGTCAGGTATGTTGAAATTAATAGGATGCGTATAGCTCAGCACCAGATTCAGCACCTTCCCCTGGACCTGCGCCTTGAAGCCCACGCCCGTTATCTCAAGCTCTTTCTTGTATCCCTCGTTCACGCCTATGATCATATTATTGACGAGGCTTCTTATGAGACCGTGCGTTGACTTATCCTGCTTGATATCCGACGGCCTCGTTACGGAAAACATGCTGTCTTTTACCTCTGCCTTAAATTTCGGCGGCATCGCATAGGTCAGTTTCCCGTTCTTGCCCTCGACGGATATGACCCTGTCCTGTACCGCTATCTTTACGCCGCCCGGTATTGCAATCGGTTTCTTGCCTATCCTAGACATATGACTTCCTCACCATGCGTAACATATGACTTCGCCGCCAACCTTTTTCTCGCGAGCCGCGGTATCGGTCATAAGCCCTTTCGAAGTAGAAATTATCGCCACACCCAGGCCGCCGTATACCTTAGGCAGCTGGTCGACTTTCCTGTATATCCTCAGGCCCGGTTTTGAGATGCGCCTTAAACCCAGTATGCCCGGCTTCCCGTCCTGAAAATACCTCAGGTAAACCCTGAGGAGCCCCTGCTTATCGTTTTTTATCACCTTGTAGTTCACAAGGAAACCTTCGCTCTTTAATATCTTCACTATCTCTTCGGATATAACAGAATTTTTAACCTCTACTACGTTCTTTCGAGCGGAACTCGCGTTCCTCACGATAGTCAGCATATCAGCAATTGGATCAGTTACCGCCATCTATTCACTCTCTTTCGTTATTAGGATAATTGTTTTACCAGCTTGCCTTGACCACGCCTGGGATCTCGCCCCGCAACGCAAGCTCTCTGAAACATATCCTGCATATCTGGAATCTTCTGATGAACCCTCTGGGCCTTCCGCAGAGTTTACATCTATTATACCGCCTTGCGCTGAATTTTGCCGGTCTTTGCTGTTTGACTACAAGCGACGTCTTCGCCATATTACTTTGCGATCTCCTGTTTTTTTGCGAACGGTAAACCCACAAGCCTGAGGAATTCGAACGCTTCCCCCCTGGTCTTTGCGGTGGTGACGATTGTGATATCCATGCCGTGTGTTTTCATCACCTTATCGACGTCAACCTCCGGGAATATCACTTGTTCGGTCAGACCGAATGAGTAGCACCCGCCCTTATCGAACGAATTATCGGGCAGCCCCCTGAAATCCCTTATTCGCGGTATGGCTACGGATATCATCCTGTCGATAAATTCATACATCCTTGCGCGCCGCAGCGTTACCTTGCAGCCTATGGGCGATCCTTTTCTGATCTTGAAATTGGCTATAGCTTTCTTAGCTTTAGTCACCACCGGTTTTTGCCCGGTAATCATCGCAAGTTCCTGCTCGGCCGCCTCAAGCATTTTTATGTCCTGAGTGGCTTCGCCCAGCCCGACGTTTATGACAACCTTCTTAAGCCGCGGTACCTCGAGCTTATTCTTGTAGCCGAATTTCTTCATCATCTCTGCCGAAATCTCGCCTCTATACCTCTCTAATAATCTTGGAGTGCTCATTGTTTAAAGAACCTCTTTGCACTTTTTGCAATATCTCGAACGGGTGCCATCCGCCAGAGTGTTGAACCCGACCCTTACAGGCTTATTACAGGGCTTGCAGTAAACGGCAAGGTTAGAAAGGTCTATAGGATTCTCCTTCTGCACTATGCCGCCCTGCTGGTCCTGCTTGGTTTTTCTCGCATGCTTTTTTACGTAGTTAATGCCTTCTACAAGCGCGCGTCCTTTGTCATGGTTGATCCTGAACACCTTGCCGGTCTTACCTTTATCTTTTCCCGCAATCACATAAACTATGTCATTCTTCTTGATCTTGTTCATTTTAGAGAACCTCTGGCGCTAGCGATATGATCTTCATAAAATTCTTGTCGCGCAATTCTCTGGCGACCGGACCGAATATCCTCGTCCCTCTCGGGTTCATCTGGTCGTCGATTATCACTACCGCGTTCCTGTCAAACCTCAACCTTGTGCCGTCCGGCCTCGTTATCGGAAATGCCGTCCTGACGATCACGCCCTTCACAACGGTATGGTCCTTTACGATCGCGTCGGGAGAGGCCTCCTTGATGTTGCATGTAATGATATCGCCGACATCGGCGTATTTCCTGTTCTGTCTGCCGATCACGCCGATCATCGACGCGCGTCTCGCTCCGGTGTTATCGGCGACATCCAAAATTGATCTCATCCTGATCATGGCTGCAACCTATTCTTTATTTTTTACTTCTTCCTTCGTATCTTCGGAAGGTCCGTGGTCTGCTGCGCTACTCGCCTTTTTGACTATCTCGACGAGCCGCCATCTCTTCGTTTTCGATAATGGCCTTGTCTCTTCTATCCTGACCGTGTCGCCTTTACTTGCCGTTTCTTTTTCATCGTGAGCCTTGAATTTCATGCTCATCCTTACCAGTTTGCTATAAACAGGATGATGGGCAACCCTTGACACAAGGACCGTTATGGTCTTTTCCATCTTGTCACTCACCACTACCCCTATTCGTTCCTTCCGCGAACCTCGCTCTTTACTTTGCATTTGACTTCTCCCTCATGACTGTCTCGCACCTCGCTACATCTTTCCTGGCATCGTTTATCCTGTGAGGTTTCTCGATCCTTCCAGCCTTGGACTCCGTCCTCAAGTTGTACAGTTCCTTTTTAAGAGCTTCAACCTTAAGCCTGATCTCATCAACGGTCATGTTTCTTAACTCGTTAGCCTTTATCATGAATGTGCCGACCTCGCGATAAATTTTGTCCTGAACGGTATTTTATGAGCGGCTATACGCATGCACTCTCTGGCTATATCGACAGGTATCCCGCTCATCTCAAAAAGTATCTTGCCTCTCTTAATAACGCATACCCAGTGGCTCGGATCGCCCTTACCTTTACCCATCCTTGTTTCCGCCGGTTTCTTGGTTATCGGCTTATCCGGGAATATCCTTATCCAGACCTTACCGCCGCCCTTAAGGTTCCGCATCAACGCTACTCGAGCCGCCTCTATCTGTCGATCGGAAAAGTATGAATTTTCCAGCGCCTTTAATCCGAATTCGCCGAATGCAAGCTCGGCGCCTCTATATGCGATACCGCGCATCTTCCCGCGCTGCGCTTTCCTGAATTTGACTCTTTTCGGCATCATTCCCATTTATTATAGCTCCTTAGCGGTACCCTACAGCTTCTTCGATTCGCCTTGCGCCTGCTCTTCTTTTTGTTTATCGAGTATCCTGTCCCCTTTATAGATCCATACCTTGATACCTATCAATCCGTATGTGGTCAAGGCCTCTGCGAATCCGTAATCTACGTCAGCCCTTAATGTTTGCGAGGGTACGGATCCCACCCTATAGCTTTCGACGCGCGCAATTTCAGCTCCCCCGAGTCGTCCGCCGCATCTGATCTTCACGCCTTTTGCGCCGCTATCTATAGCATTTTGTATAGCCTTTTTCATAGCCCTCTTATGAGGTATACGTTTCTCTATCTGAAAAGCGATGTTCTCGGAAACGAGCTGAGCGTCGGTGTTTGCGCTCTTTATCTCTTTTATCTCGATCGCTATTTCCTTGCCGACGATATTCCTTAACTCTTCTTTCAGCTTCTCGATCTCCGATCCGCGCCTTCCTATTATGATACCCGGCCGCGCGGAAAAAATGAACACCTTCACTTTATCGCCCTGGCGCTCTATCTCGATCTTGGAAACAGCCGCCTGCATCAGCGCCTTCTTTACGTATTTTCTTATCTTTATATCTTCGATCAGCTGTTTCGGAAACTCTTTCTTATTCGAATACCACCTGCTCTTCCAATCGTAGATATAGCCGACCCTGAAACCGTATGGATGTACTTTTTGACCCATCTTATTCCTTACCCTTCTTGCCGGAACCGATCCTTTCTCCGGACTCTTTGGTCTTGTGTTTCTTTACGGTCGTATGCTGTTTCTCATGCTTGCCGGCGACCGCTTTTGATTCCTCTTTTTTGTGAGTTTTCACTTTTCCCGGTTTTGCGCCGCCTTCGGTGACCGTTCTTTTTTCATGATCCAATGTAACGGTTACGTGGCACGTACGTTTTATGATCGTGAAAGCCCTTCCCATCGATCCGGCCCTGAATCTCTTCATCTGGGGACCGCAGTTCACGATCATGTTGGAGATGCGCAACCCGGAAATATCTATATGCTGATCCTTCACCTTCGCGTTCGCCATAGCGGACTTTATGAGATCCATGGCGTATTTTGACGCGTTCTTCTTTACGCTCATCAATATCGATATGGCCTGCTCGGGCTGTTTGCCTTTGATCAACGGTATGATCAATCTGAACTTCCTTGGAGCTATCCTTAAGTATCTTAACGTCGCTTTTGATATCATTCAATTACCCCTTGGATGAATCTAGTTTTAGGTCTTATCCATCGATACCTCGGTTGCCGCGCCATGCTTCCTGAATGTGCGAGTCGGCGCGAACTCCCCGAGTTTATGGCCTACCATGTTCTCCGTTATATATACAGGGATGAACTTTTTGCCGTTATAAACAGACATCGTAACGCCGACAAAATCCGGCACTATCGTGGATCGCCTGGACCACGTCTTGATGGGCTTCTTATCCCCGGACCTGACTATCTTCTGGACCTTCATAAGCAACTTCTCGTCCACGAATGGACCCTTCTTTGTCGACCTTGACATCTATTCCCTCATTCAGGTTGTCTATTTTCTTCTTTTAAGTATATATTTACTGGAAGACTTCTTCTTCCGCCTGGTCTTAAGGCCTTTTGCGTATTGTCCCCACGGCGATCTTGGCAACCCTCCGCTGGCCTTGCCTTCGCCGCCGCCCATCGGATGGTCGTGCGGGTTCTTCGCGACTCCCCTTGACCATGGCCTTATCCCATACCAGCGGGTCCTGCCGGCTTTACCGACAGATATAGACTCATTCTCTATGTTCCCGACCTGCCCGATCGTCGCCATACATTCAAGGCCTATCAGCCTGACTTCTCCCGAAGGTAATTTCACGTGGGCGTAATCACCCTCTTTTGCCATGATTATACATGAATTCCCGGCGGATCGCGCTATAACGGCTCCCGAACCCCGTTTTAATTCCACGTTATAGATAGGTATCCCGGTAGGTATGTTCGCGAGAGGCGCCGCGTTACCTACCTTTATCTCGGCATTCCTGCTTGTCATGACCTCGTCATTTACGCCAAGCCCTACCGGGGCGATGATATATCTCTTTTCTCCATCGGAATATTGCAGCAGGGCCAGCCTCGCGGACCTGTTAGGGTCGTATTCGATTGCGATGACCTTTGCCGGAATATCGACCTTATCGCGCTTAAAGTCGACGATCCTGATCATCTTCTTGTGGCCACCCCCTCTATGGCGCGAGGTGATCCTCCCCCTGTTGTTCCTGCCCCCGCTCCTCTTGTGAGGTACGAGCAGCTTCTTTTCCGGTGTTGACTTCGTCAGCTCATCAAAATTCGATATCGCTGTCCATCTCAACGCAGGCGTTGTGGGCCTGAACCTCTTTATTCCCATATATCTCTCACATTCCCGCCAAGACCGCTATGTTACGTCGATCTTGTCCCCTTGTTTGATTGTGACTATAGCCTTCTTCCAATCGGGTGTATAACCTACCGAATACCTGACCCTTTTGGCTTTGCCTCTCATCATCACAGTGTTTACGCTATCGACCTTTACCTTGTATATCGACTGCACAGCGGCCTTTATCTCGATCTTATTCGCCGATTTATCGACCCAAAAAAGATACTTGTTTAACGGGTGCAGTACCGCCCCCTTTTCGGTCCGTATCATACCCTTGACGACATCATGCGGATTTCTCATCTTATAATACAAACCTTTCCGTCAGTTTCTCCAGGGCGACCTTGGATAGGACCATTGTATCGCATCGCAGCACATCCATAGTATTGAAATCCTTGTAATTCCGCAGGGTGACTTCCTGCAGATTGGCCGCCGCCCTGGTGACATTATCGTCGATCTTGTCCAGGACGAATAGCGTCTTACCTTCAAGCTTCAACGCGCCAAGGAGCGCCTTCATTTTCCTTGTCTTGGGCTCCTGGATAGTCACATCCTCCATCCCTATCATCTTTTCATCGTTCATCTTTGAATTAAGTACCGATAACAAGGCGAGCCTTTTAACCTTCTTGGGTATCTGATAATAATAATCCCTGGGATGCGGTCCAAACACAGAGCCGCCATGTCTCCATAACGGTGATCGCGTGGATCCCGCACGCGCCCTGCCGGTGCCCTTTTGTCTCCACGGCTTCTTTCCGCCGCCGGACACATCCCCCCTGGTCTTGGTAGAGGCATTGCCCTGCCTCCGATTCGCCTCATACATCCTTACCGCCTGGTACAGCACGCCCTTATCCACTCTTCCGTTAAATAACTCTTTATCCAGCTGGAACTTTCCGACCTCTTTTCCGGTCATGTTAAAGAGCGGGATGGACCCTTCGGCCGCGTCTGTCTTCTTCTCGACCCCTGGCTTCCGGACGCTTGCTTTCTTTACAACTTTTTTCTGCCTGGCTTTCATTTTTACTCTCTATTTCTTCATGGCTGTCTTGACGCTCTTCTTCGTGACAACCTGCACTGCTTTCTTTTTTACGTATCCCTTAGGCCTCTTGACGGCCTCCTTCACGAGCACATAATTATTCTTATGTCCGGGGATACAGCCTCTGACAAGTATCAGGTTCTTATCTTTATCTATATCTATTATCTCAAGGTTCTGAACTGTGATCCTTTCCACTCCGAGATGACCGGGGAGATGGTGCCCCTTCGTAACTCTACCCAATCTGGCCCCGGACTGTATGGAGCCTACCGCTCTATGGAACATCGAGCCATGACCCCCGGGTCCGCCCTTCCAGTTCCATCTCTTTACGCCGCCCTGGAACCCTTTCCCTATAGAAGTGCCCGTGACATCGACATAATCGCCCTTACTAAATACATCGGCGGTGATAGCCTGCCCGAGTTTATATGGCGCGACGTCCTTAACTCTCAATTCCCTGATAAACCTGACCGGGGAAACGCCGGCCTTCTTGAACAACGCGACCTGAGCCTTGTTCGCCAGGCGTTCTTTCTTAGCCCCAAAACCGATCTGAAGGGCGCTATAGCCGTCGTTCTCTTTTGTCTTGATCTGCAACACATAGCACGGCCCCGCCTCGATCACCGTTATTGGGACGTTCCTGCCCTTCTCATCGAAAATATTGGTCATGCCTATTTTTTTACCCAGTATACCTAGCATCTTTATAGTCCTATCCAGTATTGTATTTATGAGTTACAAGCCTCTCGTCTTCGTGAGAATTATTTAATCTCTACGTAAACACCGGCAGGTAAATCAAGTTTCTTCAGCGCATCTATCGTCTTTGCCGTCGGATTAATGATATCCAGTATCCTCTTGTGCGTTTTAATCTGGAACTGCTCACGTGATTTCTTGTCAACATGAGGCGATCTCAACACAGTGAATATCTCTCTCTTTGTCGGAAGCGGTATCGGCCCGGCAATCGTAGCGCCGGTCCTCTTCGCTGTATCGACTATCTCCTGCGCCGAGAGATCCAACAGCCGATGATCATATGCCATCAGCTTTATCCTAATTTTTTGCGATTCTTGTTGTACCATCTTTTATCCTTAAAAGAGTTACTCTAATATCTCGGTTACAACGCCCGCGCCTACGGTGTGTCCGCCTTCACGTATGGCGAAGCGCAATTCCTTCTCCATGGCTATCGGAGTTATGAGCGTGACCTCGAATTGAACGTTATCGCCCGGCATAACCATCTCGACATCCTTGGGAAGCTCGACTACGCCCGTCACATCGGTGGTCCTGAAGTAGAACTGCGGGCGATATCCTTTGAAGAACGGCGTATGGCGGCCGCCTTCCTCTTTACTTAATATATACACTTCGCTCTTGAACTTGGTATGCGGGGTTATGGAACCCGGCTTTGCCAGCACCTGACCGCGCTCAAGGTCGGTCTTTTCTATGCCCCTTAAGAGCACTCCTATGTTGTCTCCGGCTTGACCTGAATCGAGAAGCTTTCTGAACATCTCGACTCCGGTGACTACGCTCTTCTTTGTCGGCTTTATACCTACTATCTCTATTTCCTCGCCTACCTTTATCAGCCCTCTCTCTACCCTGCCGGTGCCTACGGTGCCTCTTCCGGTGATGGAGAAGACGTCTTCTATCGGCATGAGGAACGGCTTGTCTATGTCGCGCTTGGGAGTCGGTATGAAGGTATCGCATGCGTCCATGAGATCGAATATCGGCTTGGTGGAGTCCGCGTCTTCAGGCGCGGTCATGGCCTTTAAGGCGCTTCCTCTTATCACCGGGGTCTTGTCTCCCTGGAATTTATACTTGGTCAGGAGCTCCCTTACTTCAAGCTCTACGAGATCCACAAGCTCTTTATCCTCTACGAGGTCCACCTTATTAAGGAATACGACTATCGAAGGAACGTTGACCTGGCGCGCGAGAAGGATATGCTCCCTGGTCTGCGGCATAGGCCCGTCTACAGCCGATACTACCAGGATCGCTCCGTCCATCTGGGCCGCTCCGGTGATCATGTTCTTGATGTAATCGGCGTGTCCGGGGCAGTCGATGTGGGCGTAATGCCTGTTGTCGGTCTCATACTCTACGTGGGCAACGGCGATCGTCACGGTCTTGGTCTCATCCCTTACGGTCCCTCCCTTGGCGATATCCGCGTATGACTTTACCTGCGCCTTGCCCTTCTTGGCCAGCGTAGCTAGGATAGCTGCCGTAAGAGTTGTCTTGCCGTGATCGATATGACCGATCGTTCCGATGTTTACGTGCGGCTTAGTCCTTATAAACGTTTCCTTTGCCATAAAAGACCTCCGATCTTATTTTCTTATTTTTACGCGACCGCTTAATTCTATTATCTTTTCCGAAATATTTCTTGGAACTTCCTGATAGAATGACGGCTCCATCGTATAGGAAGCCCTGCCCTGAGTAAGGCTTCTTACGGTAGTGGCGTAACCGAACATTTCGCTTAACGGAGCAAGGCCCCTTATGACCTTCGTGGTGCCTCTATCCGTAATGGCTTCTATCTTTACTCTCCGGGAACTCAAGTCGCCGATCACATCCCCCATATAATTCTCAGGGGTCGTCACTTCAAGGTTCATTATGGGTTCGAGCAGGACGGATCCTCCGTGCCTCAATCCTTCCTGGAATGCGATGGACCCGGCCATGTGAAAAGCGATATCGGATGAATCGACTTCATGATAGGATCCGTCGATCAGCTTGACGTCCACGTCGGTAACCGGATAACCGGCCAGATGGCCGTTCAACGCAGATTCGACGACGCCCTCTTTAACCGACGAGATATATTCCCTCGGGATGGATCCGCCTATGATCTTGCTCTCGAATAATATGCCGGACCCTTTTTCCGCGGGAGCCACATCGAATACAACGTGGCCGTATTGTCCTCTCCCGCCGCTCTGCTGGATGAATTTACCTACAGCACGGGACGATTTGGTTATCGTCTCTTTATAAGCGACCTGAGGCTTGTCGACATTCGCGCCCACATTAAACTCCCTCAGCATCCTGTCTACGATGATCTCGAGATGAAGCTCCCCCATTCCGCTTATTATCGTCTGTCCGGTCTCCTTATTATAGGTGACCTTGAATGTCGGGTCCTCTTCCGCGAGCTTATTCATTGCCATACCGAGCCTTTCCTGGTCCGCCTTTGTCTTTGGCTCGATCGCCATCGATATTACAGGTTCCGGAAAGTGCATCGATTCCAGGACGATAGGGTTTTCTTCGGTACATATAGTGTCGCCGGTCGTAGTGTGTTTAAGTCCGACAACGGCGATGATATCCCCCGCCAGGGCCTGATCTATTATCTCCTGTTTGTTGGCATGCATTTTCAATATCTTGCCTATCCGCTCTTTTGAATCCTTTGTCGAATTATAAACATATTCACCCGGATTGAGTTTGCCGGAGTATACCCTCACATAGGATAACTTGCCGACAAAAGGGTCGGATTTTATCTTGAATACAAGCCCGCAGAACTTTTCGTCATCGGCGGGCTTCCTTGTGACTTCCTCATCGGTTTCGGGATTTATCCCCTTGACCGCCTCTATATCAACTGGGGAAGGGAGATAATCCGTAATGGCGTCAAGTAAAGGCTGAATGCCCTTATTCTTCGCGGACGCCCCGCAAAAGACCGGTATCATCTTTCCGTTTATAGTGGCATTCCTGATAAACTGCGCAAGTTCGTGAGGATAAAGCCCCTTCTCCTGTATATACCTTTCCATTACGACTTCATCGACCTCTCCAAGCTTCACTATCATGTCATGTCTGTGCTTGCTGGCCAGCTTCTTGACGTCTTCCGGAATGTCGGTCAATTCAAAACCGGAATCCCCTTCGCTGCCCTTGTATATCATGGCCTTCATCGTGATCAGATCAACCATGCCGGTAAAGGTTCCTTCCATGCCTATAGGGACCTGAAGCGGTATTGGGTTAGCGCCCAGACGCTCTTTCATTTCGGCGACGACATTGAAGAAATTGGCTCCGGTCCTGTCCATCTTATTGATGAAAGCGACCCTCGGCACCTTATATTTATCCGCCTGCCTCCACACCGTTTCAGACTGAGGCTGGACGCCGCCTACGGCGCACAGTACGATAACCGCTCCGTCAAGGACCTTCAAAGACCTCTCTACCTCAACCGTAAAATCGACGTGGCCGGGCGTATCGATGATATTGATGTTTTTATCTTTCCAGAAGCAAGTGGTTGCGGCGCTCGTTATCGTAATGCCCCTCTCCTGCTCCTGGACCATCCAGTCCATAACCGCGGTACCTTCGTCAACGGTCCCTATCTTGTAAAGCTTCCCGGTAAAGAATAATATCCTCTCGGTAGTCGTCGTTTTGCCGGCGTCTATATGCGCGATAATCCCTATATTTCGCAGCTTTTCTATCCGGGACAACTCTTTTTTTGTATCTTTATTATCAGTCGCTTTATCGTCTGTCATTATTTACCATCTGTAATGGGCGAACGCCTTATTGGCCTCTGCCATCTTATGCGTGTCTTCCCGTTTCTTTACCGCAGATCCCTGCGCATTATACGCGTCGAGTAATTCATCCGCCAGCTTAATCTCCATCGGCTTGCCTTTCTTGGCTCTGGCAAAATTGCGTATCCACCTCATCGCAATAGAGATCCCCCTGTCGGGCTTCACGTCGATCGGGACCTGGTATGTAGCGCCGCCTATCCTTCTTGGTTTTATCTCTAAAAGCGGCCTTGCGTTCTCAAGGGCTTTCTGAAATACATCAAGGCCCGGCTTGCCCGTCTTCTCGGCCAATATATCAAAGCACCGGTACATTATTTTTTCAGCGGTGGATTTCTTTCCGCAGGTCATCAGCACATTAATAAACCGGGATACCGTTATATTCTTATATTTAGGATCCGGTATAACTTCCCTTTTTTCGGCTCTTCTTCTCCTCATCTGTAAACGATCCTCATTTTATGCCGCCTTGCCGGCTGCCTTCTCTTTTGGCCTCTTCGCGCCGTATTTTGACCTGGATTTCTTCCTGTCGACGACCCCTGCCGTATCCAGCACTCCCCTGACTATATGATACCTGACTCCGGGCAGGTCCTTGACCCTCCCGCCCCTGACAAGGACTATGGAGTGCTCCTGCAGATTATGCCCCACCCCAGGTATATAAGAAGTTACTTCCACGGAATTAGTGAGCCTCACCCTGGCGACTTTCCTGAGCGCCGAATTCGGTTTCTTGGGCGTCTGCGTCTTCACCTGCAGACAGACTCCCCGCCTTTGCGGGCAGCTTTTAAGCGCCGGGGATTTGCTTCTGTTCTTGAATTTTGCTCTTCCTAACCTGATAAGCTGATTTATTGTCGGCATTTTTTATTAACGTTCCTTCTTTATGCTTTGGCTTTCTCTTCCGCGGCTTCCTGTTTAGCTTCAGAATCGCCTTTCTTGACGTCATCAAGCACATTCTTGACTATTGCGATATTCCGGTGTTTACTGAAACCGGTCCCGGCCGGTATCAAGTGGCCCATTATTATATTCTCTTTCAACCCTCTCAGCAAATCCACTTTTCCGCTTGCCGCGGCTTCGGTCAATACGCGGGTGGTCTCCTGGAAGCTCGCCGCCGAGATGAAGCTTTCCGTATTAAGAGAGGCCTTGGTTATTCCCAGAAGAATAGGCGTCGCGCTGGCCGCCTTGCCTTTCTTCTTGACCGCCTTCCTGTTCTCTTCCAGATAGACCGTTTTATCTACCTGTTGTCCGATTAAGAATAACGTATCGCCCGGATCCTCTATCCTTACCTTCCTTAACATCTGCCTTACGATGACTTCTATATGTTTATCGTTAATATTCACGCCCTGCAACCTGTAGACTTCCTGGACCTCATTTACAAGATACTCCTGAAGCTTCTTGTCTCCCGAAACCCTCAATATATCCTGAAGGACCACCGGACCGTCGATAAGCTGCTGGCCGGCCGTTACCTTATCACCCTTATATACGTTGAGATGTTTTCCATGCGGTATAAGGTATTCTTTTTTCATCCCTGTAGACGATTTGATGACTACCCTCTTTTGCCCTTTTTTTGACTCGCCAAATTCCGTTATCCCGTCTATTTCGCTTATTATCGCGGGATCTTTTGGCCTTCTCGCCTCAAAGAGCTCCGCAACCCTGGGAAGACCTCCGGTTATATCCTTGGTCTTTGTAAATACGCGGGGTGTCTTTGCAAGCACTTCTCCGGCGCCGACAGCCTTGCCGTCCGCAACTACTATATGCGCGCCTGCCGGAATTGGATAGATCGCCGAGACTTCATCATCCTTGTTAAGTATTATGATCTGCGGATGGTAGTCGCCTTTATGCTCAATGATGACCCTGTTCTTCAGCTTTGTGGCCGGGTCCAGCTCTTCTTTCATAGTAACGTCTTCTTTTATATCTTCAAATCTGACCTTACCGGATACCTCGGTCAGTATCGGTACAGTGTACGGGTCCCATTTAACGAATATTGTGCCTTCGTCTACGGGCTTGCCGTCAGCCACTCTTATTATGGCGCCATGGGGAAGGGTGTATCTTTCAAACTCCCTGCCCGTCGGATCATTGATACTAATCTGACCGTTCCTGTTCAGGACGACGAGTTCGCCTTCTTTTTTAGTAGGGACTACTTTCAGGTTATGATATTTGACTATACCCTTGCGCTTCGATTCGAGGTAGGATTGCTCGACGATCCTGGACGCGGTGCCGCCTATATGGAATGTCCTCATCGTCAACTGCGTACCAGGCTCACCTATCGACTGCGCGGCAATAATGCCTACGGCTTCGCCAAGCTCTACCATCTTACCGTTGGCAAGATTTCTTCCGTAACACCTTGCGCAGACTCCGTGTTTCGACTCGCATGTGAGAACGCTTCTTATCCTTATCTTTTCTATGCCGCCCTCTTCTATCATCCTGGCTTTTTCTTCCGTTATTTCGCTGCCGGCTTCCACCAGGACAGTGTCCGTGATGATGTCGACTATATTATCGAGGGCCACTCTGCCTATTATCCTCTCGGAAAGCTTGACTACAACTTCATCTCCCTCGATGATGGCGCTTATGAGGATGCCATTCAGAGTCGAACAATCGTCGATACTGATAATGACATCCTGAGAAACGTCTACGAGCCTTCTTGTAAGATATCCCGAATCGGCGGTCTTGAGCGCGGTATCGGCCAATCCTTTACGCGCTCCATGCGTCGAAATAAAATATTCAAGGACCGTCAACCCTTCGCGGAAGTTCGCGGTTATTGGAGTTTCGATAATCTCCCCTGATGGCTTGGCCATCAAACCTCTCATACCTGCCAGCTGACGGATCTGCAATTTTGACCCTCTTGCCCCTGAGTCTGCCATCATGAAAATCGGGTTAAACGAATCGAGCTCCGAGAATATCAGGTCGGAGACGTCTTCGGTAGCGTGCGTCCAAAGGTCTATGATCTTATTGTAACGCTCCCTGTCGGTGATGAGGCCTTTTTTATACTGCTCATCTATGTGGTTTACGTCGGCTTTTGTCCTTGCAAGATATTCGGTCTTCTTTTCCGGTATTTTAAGGTCATGGATTGATATCGAAATTCCGGCGCGGGTCGCTTCTTCAAACCCGGCTTTTTTCAGATCATCGAGGAGCTTAATGATTCTCTGGTGCCCCTTTGCCTTGTAGCATTTGTAGATGACCTTTGAGAGTTTTGACTTACTCATCGTGTCGTTTACAAATTCAACATCTTCGGGCAGCAGATTGTTAAACCTTACGCGGCCTACGGTCGTTTCTATCAACTTACCGTTTATCTGGACCTTGATCTTGGCGTGGAGGCTTACCTCTTCGTCCTCGTTCGCTATCACTACCTCATCGATGGAACTGAAGATCATGCCCTCGCCCTTTGCTCCCGGTTTTTCCTTGGTCATATAATAACAACCAAGCACTATATCCTGTGTCGGGCTTGTGATGGGACGGCCATCCGCCGGAGAGAAAATGTTGTTTGTAGCCATCATGAGGAGTTTTGCTTCCATCTGCGCTTCGAGCGAAAGCGGCACGTGGACCGCCATCTGGTCTCCGTCAAAATCAGCGTTAAATGCCGTGCAGACAAGCGGGTGTATCCTGATGGCGTTTCCTTCAATAAGTATCGGCTGGAAGGCCTGTATTCCGAGCCTGTGGAGCGTAGGCGCCCTGTTCAGCATAACCGGATGGTCCTTTATGACCTCGTCCAGGATGTCCCAGACTTCCAGCTTAGCCTTTTCAACCATCTTCTTCGCGCTCTTGATGGTATGCACAAAGCCCCTCTCCTTGAGCTTCTTTATGATGAAAGGCTCGAACAATTCAAGAGCCATCTTTTTCGGAAGTCCGCACTCGTTCAACTTTAGTTCGGGTCCTACGACGATGACGCTCCTGCCCGAATAATCGACCCTCTTTCCCAGCAGGTTCTGTCTGAAACGCCCCTGCTTGCCTTTCAACATATCCGAAAGAGATTTAAGGGGTCTGTTGCCCGGTCCCAGCACGGGTTTCCCATGCCTGCCGTTATCGAACAAGGCGTCTACGGCTTCCTGAAGCATCCGTTTTTCATTCCTTATTATGATCTCGGGGGCTTTAAGTTCTACTAGCTTCTTTAACCGGTTATTTCTGTTAATTACACGCCTGTATAGATCGTTCAGATCGCTTGTGGCAAACCTGCCGCCGTCTAGCGGCACCAAAGGCCTCAGGTCGGGAGGTATGACCGGAAGTATATCGATTATCATCCACTCCGGCTTGTTTCCGGAGTTCTTGAATAATTCCGTCAGCCTCAGTATCTTTACGTTCTTCTTCTGCGTATTCTCTGATTTTGATTCCTTGACGTCCTTCTTGAATTTTACCGTAAGCTTATCGAGATCCAGCTCTTTGAGAAGGTCCTTGATCGCTTCTGCGCCCATCTTCGCCGTAAATTTCTGCCCGAACTTTTCTCTGTACTCTTTATATCTCTCTTCGTTCAAAAGATCGAGTTTCTTAAGGGGGGTTTCGCCCGGATCGGTGACTATGTACTCTTCATAATAAATTACCTTCTCCAGATCTCTGGAAGTTATACCTATAAGAGCGCCCATACGCGAAGGCATGACCTTGAAGAACCACACATGGGATACGGGACATGCCAGGTCTATATGACCCATGCGCTCCCTTCTTACGCTTGATCGGGTGACTTCAACTCCGCACCTGTCGCACACTATCCCCTTATGCTTGATCCTCTTGTACTTACCGCAGTTGCACTCGTAATCCTTGGTAGGTCCGAATATGCGCTCGCAGAACAGTCCGTCTTTTTCCGGTTTTAATGTCCTGTAATTGATCGTCTCCGGCTTCTTCACCTCTCCCTTAGACCACGATTTGATGATCTGGGGTGAAGCTATCTTGATCGTTATAGCATTAAATAGATTAACTTCGTCTATCATAAACGCCTATTCCTCTTTTTCAAGCTCTTTCTTTTCGAGCTTGATCTCAAGACCAAGGCTCTGCAGCTCCTTGATCAAAACATTGAACGATTCAGGCGTTCCGGCCTGTAGCCTGTTATCCCCTTTGACGATCGCTTCGTATATCTTCGTACGTCCGACGACGTCGTCCGATTTCACCGTCAATAATTCTTGCAGCGTGAACGCAGCACCGTACGCTTCGAGCGCCCAGACTTCCATCTCTCCAAACCTCTGGCCGCCGAACTGCGCCTTTCCTCCGAGCGGCTGCTGCGTAACGAGCGAATACGGCCCTATCGACCTTGCGTGGATCTTGTCGTCGACAAGATGCGCAAGCTTCATCATGTATATATAACCGACGGTGACCTTCTGATCGAATTTCTTCCCGGTATACCCGTCAAAAACATCGACCTTTCCTTCGACAGCCAAACCGGCCTTCTTTACCTCTTCCTTTATCTCGGATTCCGTGGCGCCGTCAAATACAGATGTGGAGACCTTGAACCCAAGGATCTTTGCGGCCCAGCCAAGATGCGTTTCAAGGATCTGCCCGACATTCATACGGCTGGGAACTCCAAGAGGATTCAGGACTATCTCGACCGGTGTGCCGTCCGCGAGGAAAGGCATGTCCTCTTCGGGTAATATCTTGGCTACAACGCCCTTGTTCCCGTGCCTTCCGGCCATCTTATCTCCTACCGATATCTTTTTTTTGCTTGCTACATAGACCTTTACCTTCTTCAGCACCCCTGGCGGCAATTCATCGCCCCTCTTGACTCTTTCTATCTCCCGCTCCAATTCGAACGTAAGTTCTTCGATCTGGCTGTCCAGGAGCCTTGAGATCCTTGCTATCTCCTGCTCGACATCTGTGTTGTTTACTTTTATATTTTCAAGATCGCCTTTTTCGACTATCTTCTTCACATCTTTTACGCGTACGGTCCTGCCGAGCGATATAAGCGTCCTTCCCGACTCCTGGTCAAGGACGCCGGCGGATAATTTCTGCCCGACGAGCAGTTTATGCAGTTTCCGGTATTTCTCTTCCTTGATCTTGTCGATTTGAGACTGAAAAGTGGCTTCGAGGGATTTTATCTCTTTCATCTCCAGGGTGCGCTCTTCTTTGGTTTTTGATCTTGCGTCGCGTCTCTGGAACACCCTCACGTCTACCACTATCCCTTCCACTCCCGGAGGAGCGATAAGCGATGAGTCCCTCACGTCGCCTGCCTTCTCGCCGAATATCGCCCTGAGCAGCTTCTCTTCGGGGGAAAGCTCTGTTTCGGATTTTGGGGTTACCTTACCCACAAGAATGTCGCCCGGCTCCACCTGTGCTCCAATCCTGATGACCCCGCCCTCATCCAGATTCCTCAGGGCCTCTTCACCGACATTGGGTATATCCCGCGTTATCTCTTCATTTCCCAACCGGGTATCTCTGGCTTCTATCTCAAACTCTTCTATATGCAGAGACGTATATTTGTCCTCCGCAACCAGTTTTTCGCTCAAAAGTATCGCGTCTTCAAAATTGTAACCTCTCCACGGCATGAACGCCACCAGGACATTCTTCCCAAGGGCCAATTCGCCGCCCTCTGTAGCGGGCCCGTCCGCTATGACTTCGTTTTCCTTGATCTTCTGTCCCAGCTCTACTATAGGCCTCTGGTTAACGCACGTATTAGCGTTCGACCGTTCGAATTTCCGCAAAGGGTAGACTTTCCCGCTTATGGCTATCTGGCCGCTATCTACGGCCGTTACCGTACCGGCATTTTTCGCAACAACAGTAGCGCCTGAATCCTTTGCACATCTGTATTCCATGCCCGTTCCAACATATGGCGACTCCGTATAGAGCAGCGGTACGGCCTGCCTTTGCATATTCGAACCCATGAGCGCCCTATTGGCGTCATCGTGCTCAAGGAACGGTATAAGGCTTGCCGCAACGCTCACGAGCTGGCGCGGAGATACATCCATGTATTGGACTTCCTTTGGATTGGCCTGAACGAAATTATCCTTATATCGGCAGAACACTCTTTCTTCGGTAAAACTCCCCTTCTGATCCAACTTGGCGTTCGCTTGCGCGATAACATAAAGGTCCTCGATATCGGCGGAAAGGTAATCGATCTTATCGGTGACCTTCGAACCCTCGACCTTCCTGTACGGTGTTTCAATAAAACCGAATTCATTAATCCTTGCATAAGTGCTCAGAGAGGCGATCAATCCGATGTTTGGGCCTTCAGGTGTTTCGATAGGACACACTCTTCCGTAATGGGAATAGTGAACGTCCCTTACCTCAAAGCCTGCCCTATCCCTGTTAAGGCCTCCCGGTCCAAGGGCGCTCATACGGCGTTTATGAGTGAGCTCCGCCAAAGGGTTTGTCTGATCCAGAAATTGCGATAACTGGCTCCTGCCGAAGAAATCCCGTATAACACCCGATACCAGCTTTGCGTTCACCAGATTATGGGGCATTACGTTGGAAAGGTCATACAGGTTCATCCTTTCCCTGCACGATCTTTCGACTCTTGCCAAACCTATCCTTATCTGATTCATCAGGAGTTCCCCGACGCAGCGAACCCTCCTGTTGCCTAGGTGGTCTATATCGTCGGTCCCGCCCTGGCCGTTCTTTATCGCTATAAGCTTATGTATGACCTGAATGAGCGTGCCTGGCGTGATCAGCCTCTCTTCAAGGGATACGTTCATGCCTAATTTTCTATTGAGCATGTGACGGCCGACATCTCCGAGATCGTATCTCTTGGTATCGAAGAAAAGCCTATCCACAAGATTGGCGGCTGATTCGGGGGTTGGGGGATCTCCGGGCCTGAGCTTCCTATATATATCCATCATCGCGTCTTCTTTATTCTTGGAGTGGTCCTTTTTTAGCGTACCGAGCACTTCGGGGAGGACGGTGGTGAGAACCTCTACCCGTCTGACCGAAGAAGCCCATATCTTTTCCGCCATCTCCTTGGTGATCTTTTCGTATTTGTCCGCGATATGGACGTTCGTCTCTTTTTCTACGATGTCTTTGGCCAGTACCTGCCCTATCAGCTTTTCAAGCTGGGCGGATCTTGACAGTTCGTGCGCCTCTATGCCGCATAACGCCTTAACTATGCTTTCGTCGTTAGAATAACCGAAGATCCTCAAGAAGGTAGAGGCAAGAAACTTGCGCCTTCTGTCGACATAGACATACAGAACGTCGTTTATATCAAATTCGAATTCAACCCATGCTCCTCTGTACGGTATTATCCTCGCCGAATATATTTTCTTGCCTGTAGGATGCGGCTCTTCCTCGAAGGAAATACCGGGCGAACGATGCAGCTGGCTTACCACAACCCTCTCATCGCCGTTTACGATGAACGTGCCGGTATCTGTCATGAGCGGAATATCGCCAAGGTAGACCTCCTGCTCCTTAGTCTCCTTCTTGGATTTTAGGCGCATCATGACGCGTAAGGCCCCGGCAAAGCTCATACCCCTCTTCTTGCATTCGGAAATATCGTATTTCGTCTTGCCTATGGTATAGCTCAGGTATTCCAGTTTATATTCGCCGTCAGGAGTTGTTAGAGGGAATACCTCCCTGAAAGCGGACTCCAGCCCTTTGTTCTGGCGCTTACTCTTGGGTACGTCGCCCTGGAGAAACTCAAAATACGAATTGAGCTGGATATCCAGCATGTTCGGAAGTCTATAGCATTCCCCTATCTTCTGATAGCTCTTGCGCTTTATCATCGTCCCCTGTTATTTCCTATTTAAGCTCGATCTTTGCACCGACTGCTTCGAGCTGCTTCTTTATCTTGTCGGCTTCCTCTTTGGTCGCGCCTTCTTTAATCGTCTTAGGAGCGCCATCGACCAGATCCTTGGCTTCTTTTAACCCCAGGCTCGTCAGAGTACGAAGCTCCTTGATGACCTGAATCTTGTTTGCGCCTGCGCCGGCAAGCACTACGTTGAAACTGGTCTTCTCCTCTGCCGCAGGGACAGCCTGTCCGCCTGCCGGAGCCGCAACCGCCGCCACACTTACCGCCGCCGCGGAAACCCCGAATTTCTCTTCTAGCGCCTTGACAAGATCCGCGAGCTCTACGACGGTCATCTTCTCGACGGTATCCATCACGCTCTTCATCTTATCCGTTAGTTCCACTTTTTTTTCTGTTGCTTCCATGTTATCCCTCTCCTTTTTTTAATTTAATTGCGCGATCAAACCCTGGGTTCGGCATTGCCGGGTGCGTCCGCTGGACCCTGCCTTGCCGTCTTGATCGCATCTATTACATATACGAATTTTCTTAGAACGCCGGCCAATGTATTGACAAATCCAGTTATAGGCGACTTCATACCAACGACGACCTGGGTCAAGAGCACGATCCTGGGCGGCAACTGCGCCAATCTCTTGATCTTTTCGTTGTCTATGCTCTTACCATCGATGACGGCGCCTTTTATTTTAAACTTTTCGTGGTCCTTCGCGAATGTGACGAGTGTTTTACAGGTAGCGACTATATCCTCTCCGCTGAACGATATTCCCATCCCGCCGTCGACCTTCGATTTCTCATCCGGAAGTTTTATCTTATCGAATACGACCTTGAGTATGGAATTCTTGACAACGACATACTTCGACTGGTTCTTTTTCAGGCCCTTTCGCAGCTGCTCAAGGTCCTGAACGCTTGAACCCATGTAGCTTGTGATGAAGATGTTCGGCCTGGCCCTCATGCCCGTGACTATTTCATCTACCATCTTTTCTTTGCAAAGCTTGCCGAATTTATCTTTCTTTTCCATGTTGATCAGCTCTTCCTGAATTCCGCTAGGTCGAGTTTCAGCCCCGGCCCCATAGTGGTTGAAATATACAGCGTCTTGATATGCTGCCCCTTAGGTCCCGTCGTATTGGAGCTCATTATCGCGTCGATAAGCACGGCCGCGTTCGCGAGTATAGCCTCATCGCTGAATGATATCTTCCCTACCGGGGCGTGTATCCCGGCCTGCTTATCCATTTTAAATTCTATCTTTCCCGCCTTTACCTCTTTGACCGTCTTGGCGGTATCCTGGGTAACGGTTCCGGCTTTTGGGCTGGGCATAAGACCTCTGGGGCCGAGCACCTTACCAAGCCTGGCGATATCCTTCATCATATCGGGAGTAGCTATAGCCACGTCGAAATCCGACCAACCTCCCTGGATTTTAGCCACCAGATCCTCCGCTCCCACATATTCCGCGCCCGCTTCCCGCGCCTTCTTCTCTTCCTCCCCCTTGCAAAATACCAGGACACGCACCTTCTTACCGGTTCCATGAGGAAGGGCGACCGTACCTCTTATCGCGCTTTGCGTTTGCTTGGGATCTATGTTAAGCTTTGCCGATACCTCGATAGTCTCGTCAAATTTGACTTTCGGCGCCTTCTTCAGGATCGCAATCGATTCCTTCAGATTATATGTCTTGGCAGGGTCGTACAACGCCTGGACCGCTTTAATTCTTTTGGTTAGCTTCTTCATTATTCACCCTCTACTTCGATACCCATGCTTCTTGCGGTACCCTTGACCATCTTCATCGCTTTTTCTATGTCGTTAGTATTGAGGTCCTTCATCTTTATTCCGGCTATCTCCCTGACCTGTTCCTGCGTGACCTTGCCAACCTTGTCCTTGTTGGGGGTCCCGCTCGCCTTTGCTACGCCGCAGGCCCTCTTTAAAAGAACCGAAGACGGCGGGCTCTTTATAATAAAGGTAAAGGTCCTGTCCTCATACGCAGTTATAACCACAGGGAGGATAAGCCCTTCCTGCCCTTTTGAAGCCTCGTTGAACTTCTTGCAGAAATCCATTATGTTCAGCCCGTGCTGTCCAAGGGCCGGCCCAACCGGGGGTGCCGGATTCGCCGCGCCTGCGGGGCAGTAAAGCTTGATTATCGCCTTGATCTTCTTTGCCATCTTCCCCTTCTTACACTTTCTCGACTTGCCATGTCTCGAGTTCGACGGGTGTTGCCCTGCCGAATATCGATATCATCACTTTGATCTTGCCTTTTTGGGCATTTACTTCCTCTATAGTACCGTTAAAATTAGTGAACGGCCCTTCATTGACCCTGACATTCTCTCCCTTTTCGAATATAACCTTCGGAGTGGGCTTCTCCTTCGCGTCTTTTGCCTGCTTAAGTATCGTCTCTATTTCGTCTTCCTTGAGCGGCAGCGGCCTGGCCCCGGCGCCCACAAAGCCCGTTACGCCTGAAATGCTCTTTACCAGATACCACGACTCGTCCGTTAATTCCATCTCTATAAGAATATATCCGGGAAAGAATTTACGCTGTGATATCCTTTTTTTCCCTGCCTTGATCTCCGAGACCTGCTCTATCGGGACGAGCACCTGGGCTATGGCTTCTTTCGCAAGACCGGCCTTTACCTTGCCCTCCAGGGCTGTCCTGACCCTGTCCTCATATCCTGTTTGTGTATGTATTACGTACCAGTGTTTGGCCATATATTCGATTGCCGCTCTTTACAACGCGATCATTATAACCTGAACCGCCTTTGATATAACAACGTCGCATACTCCTATAAAAGCCGAAAGCATAGCCAGCGAGACCAGGACGATTACGGTAGATCCTATCAACTCATCCCGGCTGGGCCAGGCGACCTTAGTCATCTCCAGTTTAACGTCTTTTATAAATCCGGCTGCTTTATTTGCCATACTTTTTTGTACCTTTTTAAGACGAAACCGACCCAACCCTTGGATCGCATCCGCTCTCAATCGATCCGGGTTTGTTCAAAAACACTCCCGTCTCATGAATCGGGATTAACTATCGGTCAGTGCCAATTCCTTAAACAAGGGGAATTGGCAGGCCAGGAGGGACTCGAACCCCCAACACGCGGCTTTGGAGACCGCTGCTCTACCAATTAGAGCTACTGGCCTCCCCCACACTTCTCTTCCTGACACCAACCTGGGAGGATAATAAAGACTGTCTTATTATCTTACTTAATCTCCTTATGCGCTGTATGCTTTCTGCAAGTATTGCAGAATTTACTCAACTCAAGTTTATCCGGGTTCTTCTTCTTGTTCTTAGTAGTATGGTAGTTCCTATTCTTGCATTGCGTGCATTCGAATGTGATGAGTTCTTGTACCATCTTTTATCCTTAAAAGAGTTACTCTAATATCTCGGTTACAACGCCCGCGCCTACGGTGTGTCCGCCTTCACGTATGGCGAAGCGCAATTCCTTCTCCATGGCTATCGGAGTTATGAGCGTGACCTCGAATTGAACGTTATCGCCCGGCATAACCATCTCGACATCCTTGGGAAGCTCGACTACGCCCGTCACATCGGTGGTCCTGAAGTAGAACTGCGGGCGATATCCTTTGAAGAACGGCGTATGGCGGCCGCCTTCCTCTTTACTTAATATATACACTTCGCTCTTGAACTTGGTATGCGGGGTTATGGAACCCGGCTTTGCCAGCACCTGACCGCGCTCAAGGTCGGTCTTTTCTATGCCCCTTAAGAGCACTCCTATGTTGTCTCCGGCTTGACCTGAATCGAGAAGCTTTCTGAACATCTCGACTCCGGTGACTACGCTCTTCTTTGTCGGCTTTATACCTACTATCTCTATTTCCTCGCCTACCTTTATCAGCCCTCTCTCTACCCTGCCGGTGCCTACGGTGCCTCTTCCGGTGATGGAGAAGACGTCTTCTATCGGCATGAGGAACGGCTTGTCTATGTCGCGCTTGGGAGTCGGTATGAAGGTATCGCATGCGTCCATGAGATCGAATATCGGCTTGGTGGAGTCCGCGTCTTCAGGCGCGGTCATGGCCTTTAAGGCGCTTCCTCTTATCACCGGGGTCTTGTCTCCCTGGAATTTATACTTGGTCAGGAGCTCCCTTACTTCAAGCTCTACGAGATCCACAAGCTCTTTATCCTCTACGAGGTCCACCTTATTAAGGAATACGACTATCGAAGGAACGTTGACCTGGCGCGCGAGAAGGATATGCTCCCTGGTCTGCGGCATAGGCCCGTCTACAGCCGATACTACCAGGATCGCTCCGTCCATCTGGGCCGCTCCGGTGATCATGTTCTTGATGTAATCGGCGTGTCCGGGGCAGTCGATGTGGGCGTAATGCCTGTTGTCGGTCTCATACTCTACGTGGGCAACGGCGATCGTCACGGTCTTGGTCTCATCCCTTACGGTCCCTCCCTTGGCGATATCCGCGTATGACTTTACCTGCGCCTTGCCCTTCTTGGCCAGCGTAGCTAGGATAGCTGCCGTAAGAGTTGTCTTGCCGTGATCGATATGACCGATCGTTCCGATGTTTACGTGCGGCTTAGTCCTTATAAACGTTTCCTTTGCCATAAAAGACCTCCGATTTGGTGTCTACAGACTGATACAAATCGTCCCGAGCGACCGCGACTTGAGTTTAGTCGCGAGGGACCACAACCGCTCGTTAACTTACATTATTTCTGGAGCTGCAGATCGGGATTGAACCGATGACCTCGTCCTTACCAAGGACGTGCTCTACCAGCTGAGCTACTGCAGCCGCTATAGCCGTGACTAGCCTTAGCGGCTTTGCATGACCCGCTCTTTAGCGGGTCTAAAAAGACAAAAACTACTCCTTATCGGAGTTGTATAGCCTTAGAACTCTTCTCTTTATTATATGTCTGTATGTATTTACTCAAGAATTAAGTTGCTTTATTATATCAAAAAAGCCGTTCATGTCAAGTTTTTTTTAAAAAAAACTTACTATTTATCCAGCTATGGCCCGGATTCTTACGGAAATGAATAATATGCTCCCTTCTATAATTATTCCGCCCTCTATTGACTATTGTACTTTTATGATATATACTTTAACCTATTATACGAGAGGAGGTGAATTAAATGACGGCAAAAAAGAGTTTAAGTTTAGCTATCGTAATGTTATTCATACTTTCGGCTGTCAGCGCTTTTGCGGCAGAGGCTGTAAATCAGCCAACGATAAAGCCTGAAGACACCACAAAGGATCGCGCATCAAGGGGTATGAATAATATTCTTTATGGCCCTCTGGAGGTCCCTAAAAACATAGATGAAACCAAGACCAAGGGCAATCAGATCGACAGGTGTTCAACAAAAACCAGGGATGGCGTAGAAAGAGGCATCGCCAGGATATTTGGCGGAGTGTGGCAACTGGCTACATTCTGGTATTCAGATAACGGATGCGTAACCACCACTTCCGGGACCGGCATAGCGCGGCAGCCAACGCAATCAATAAAATAATACCGGTCAAAATAAATGCATGAAGAAAAAGAGCAGGTTATAATAACCTGCTCTTTTTTATATCTGTCCTACAGACTCCTCCTTTACCCACGCCACTTTGCCGTCAGACCTCCGGATCCGGCGCCAACCATTTTTTGTCTTCAGTATCACGACGCCGGCGCCATGGCCGAGCTTGAAATATGTTGTCGATTTGTCTATAGGCTCGTATTTGGCGTCCACGTCTTTTTCGACCACGATACCGCGGACAAGGACAACTTCATCGTAATACCTGGCGCAGAATACAAAAATCCCGTACAAACTGACAGTCAGAATTAACACGTATGAAGCGAGAAAACGCCTCCGCAGGTCGGGGTGCAGTATTAAAATAGCCGTGATCAGCGCCGTCACGATATATAACGCAACCGATATGAGCGTCACCTTGACCAGGCCCAGATCCTTAAGCGGATATACGGCGATACGGACAAGCCTTCCGGCAGGATCGGATTCCGGGGCGGCATCGGCCGCCACAGACCTGGCGTATCCAAGATTCGACTTTAGATCGCTGTCGTGTGGTATCATGCGCTCTGCCTTTTTGTAATGAAGGATGGCGTGCCCGATCTTTCCAGACTTAAAGAATGCGTTGCCTGCATTATATAGCAGATTCCCGCTCGTTATCCCGCTATCGATGACGGATAAATACTGTTCGATCGCTTTTGCGTAATCTCCTTTTTCGTAGACGCTGTTTGCGCCGTAGAATAACTGGTTAGGATCCGCTTTCTTCTCCTGGTCAGCATAAACGGCCCTGCAGATAAAGACGCAAAATATAAGACAGGCTATGTTCTTTCTCATAATTTTGCGCGCTCCAGATATTTTATTATCTCTTCCATATATTTAAGGTCATCCTGCATGCGGATCCCATCCTGGCACATTATGGCGAATCTGGCCCTATCGCATAGCTCGAACAGCCTGGTTACCTTTTTTATTATCTCCACATCGATCCCTTTGGCGCGCAGCGCGTTCTCTACGACATCCGAAGTTATTCCTGCCGGCGATACCCCGATGCGGTTACCAAGATAACCCTGAAGGGTCAGGAACATGCTTTCATAAAAGAGCCTGCAGTCTTTGTCGTTCACGCGTCTTCTTAGCTCCTTCAGGCCTTCTCTTGCCGCTTTGACGGACCTTATCCTGCCGGCATACACGCTATCGCTCTTCATCCTTTCGCGCCGGCGTTCTATCAGAAATACGATAAAAAGCATACATAAAGGGGCCGCCATGAACGGCCAGAAGAATGCCGTCATATATAAAGCGCCGCCGGCCCTGGCCCAGTCGCCGGGCGAATCCTTTATATATACAATATCCCTCGACAGCTCCTCCGGTTGCGCTGTTTCTCTGTCGGGAGCCGGGCCGACGACCTGAGACGGGCCTTCTTCTTTTGCCTTCTCGACTATTATCGGTATGGATCCTTGCGTTATAGTTTTGTATTGCTTCGTATTGGGGTCGAAATAACTGAAGGACGCCCTTGGGGTATGCGTCAGACGATCGGTCACCGGCATAACAACTTGAGTGAATGATTTCCTGCCCTCTTCTGTCTTTACTTGAGGTTCATAAACCTTGAAACCCGTGGCATCTTCCAATTTGGGGGCAAGGACGGTATTTAAATTACCGGTACCGTTTATGTCCATTTTCAACGTGATCGGATCGCCTGCCTTGACCTTTCTTGGATTGGCGTTAAATATGAACTGGTAATCCCCTACAGCTCCTGTGAAGTCCGCCGGAACTCCATCGGCCGGCAACGGCGATATGATCAGTTGCGAATCCTGCGACTTCAATTCAAGAGGAAACTTTTCATATCTGGTGAAGAAATCCTCGTAGAACGAGTCTCTGAAGTGATCATCCCCGAAGAAATCGTCTCTCAGTCCGGAGCCCTTCGGAACCCTTTTCCTGACCATCACATTGCACTTTACCTTTGCGGGCCCTAACCTGTAATCTCCCGGCCGCGTACCGAATATATTGGTCTTGAACTCAAGGACATCATAAAGAAGATCCCCTGCGCGCTCCCTGTATTGTTTTGGTTCCTTGAAATCGACCTTCGAGAAACCTTCCTGGGCAAACGACGGAAGCTGGATATCGCTCACATTAAGGTTGTTTACATATAACTTTACAGTGACAGGGATAAGCTCATTAACATATGCCGACACCTTATCGACTGAAAGAGTTAGATATATCCTGTCTTCGAGGTCAATCCTTTCGCTGGCAGGCTTCTCATCTTGCGCCACGGCACGGGCCTTCTCTTCAACGGCTTCGAGAAAGACCATGTTCGAGGTATAATCATCCGGCTTGTACGTGAATTTGTACGGCCCCAGCTGGAACCTCCCCAGCTTGAGAGGCAAGATCGAATAGCGGTGCGTTATAGACGAGGAGACCTGACCGTTCATCACCGTCATCATCGTGGATGGGCCTACATACCGGATCTCCAGGCCGTCGACATTACCCAGGTCGGGCGCCGGAATATTCTGAGTGCCGTAAAAAGACAGCCCTAGTTGTGCGGTCTCGCCGAGAGCTACGCGGTTCCTGTCCAGGTTCACCTCAAATTTGATCTCACGCGCGAATGCGCCGCCTATGATAGATATAGTGATTGCCGCGAAAAAAGCGATCTTCGTTATCTTGTGGGTTATACGCGCTTTATACATTACCAATCCTTTACAGGCTCTGCCAAAGGAAGCACCTTACGCCTCATTTTAACTGTCCGGCCGCTCGCTTCTTCACCCTTATAACCTTCGAGAAGCATCCTTGCTTCCTGCTCGGACATCTCCTGGGCGACTTCCTGAGATTGCGGCGGCTGGTATACCTGCAATCCTTCGGATCCATCCTTTTCGTCTCCGCTTTGAGACGTCTTCTCCCCGCTCATCTCCGAATCCGGGCCGGTCCCGTCTTTCCCCTTGGCCTTCTCGCCATTTTCCTCGCCGCCTTGAGCTTCCGTCTCTTTCTTTTCAGCCTCCCGCTCAGGTTCATCCTGCTTTGCGGACGGCTCCTCCTTCTTCTCAGATTGAGGCCCCGGCCCTACCCCTTGACTTTCAGGCCCGGCTTCTTGTTCCTCACCTTTGCCGGTTTCCTTATCCTGATTATCACTGCCCTGGCCAGGTTGCGGCTGATCTTCTTTCTTCTGGTCCTTATCCTGCTTTTCTTTATCTTTATTCTGCTCATCCTGTTTTTCGAATTCATGGGTTTCATTCATACGTTTCGATACAAACTCATAATTGAATTTAGCGTCTTTATCCAGCGGATCCAGTTCCATCGCACGCTTGTAATATTTAAGCGCGGACTCGTAATGGTCCATCCGCTTCTTTTCATTGCCGGGGGCATCCTTGTCTGTCATCCTATAGTAGGAATTACCGATATTGTAATCCGCGGAAGGAATGATCCGGTCGTCTTGCAGCGATATAGCTTTATTAAATTGAGCTATAGCTTTCCGAAATGAACCTTTTCTATAAAGAGCCGTGCCAAGATTATAATTTACCGCCGATGAAAAACCACTTTTAGATACGGCGTTTTCATACGACTTCGAGGCGGCTGTGAAATCGCCTTTATTATATAACACATTGCCTTGGTTTACATCCTCTTTGACAGACGCGCCGCATGTTGCCGCTCCTGTAACGGCGGCGGCAGCCGCTATGAACAAGAAATAGCGCCGCAGTGGCATCATAAAGATCCCCTTCTTTCGGTAACTACCGCTTCGAGCAATAACAGGATGACCGCGATCGAAAGAAAATACTGGAAACGTTCGTGGTAGCGCTTTCTCATCTTGGACTCAAGGTCTCTTTTTTCAAGTTTAGATATGCTTGTGTTATAAAGAAGGACCAGGCCGAATTCCGACTGGGTTGCCCTTATATAGCTGCCTCCGGTGGAAATAGCTATCTCTTTCAATAATCCTTCGTTCAGGCTCGTCTTTACGACATTACCGGCCCTGTCGGTCAGGTATCCCCTCTCCCCGTAATCCCCTACAACCGGTATAAGATCGCCTTCTCCGGAACCTACACCGACGCAGAATATCTTTATGCCCTGAGCCGCGGCTTCCTGTGCCGATTTTAAGGCGTCGCCTTCAAGATCCTCTCCATCCGTAATAATGATCAATACCTTGAATTTGTTCTCCGGGGCCTTGAATACATCCAGGGCTTCTCTTATCGCCGCCTGAATATTGGTACCGCCCCTGGGTATGGTCGAAGGGCTCAGGTCATCCAGCGCTAACATGAAACCGTCGTAATCTATCGTCGGTGGGCACTGCAGGAATGATGTGCCTGCAAAGGCTATCAAACCCACCCTGTCGCCTTTCAGTTTCTTGATAAGGTCTTTTACGGCGAATTTCGACCTTTCGAGCCTATTGGGCTTAACATCCGTCGCCATCATGCTCTTGGATACGTCTTGGGCGATCAGGATATCGATCCCCCGCATCTTCAACTCTTCCCAATCAAAACCCCACTGAGGCCTTGCAAGGGCGAGCGCGCCGAATATTGCCGCGATCAGTATGGCAGTCATCTTGACGATCTTCTTCGGATAGCTTGCCGTAGCCGATATATTACCGGCAAGCTTCTTTTCGACGAATTTATTCATCAATCTCGAGCGCCTGCCAAGCGCAAACAGATAGAATATCAAGAGCGCCATACACGATGCAAACGCGGGCCAGATATAATGATTGTTCTCAAAATGCATACCTAAGGCACCTTCAAGAATAGTGTGTTAGCCAGCATGACCTCCAGCGCGAGCAAAAGAAGTCCGGGGATCAGGAAATAGTGGAATAGCTCGTTGGTTTCCTTGTAACCGAAATGTTCTATGTTCGATTTCTCAAGACGGTTGATATCGTCATATATCCTCCTAAGGGCTTCCGTGTCTGCAGCCGGATAATATTTACCTCCCGTAATCTCCGCGATCTTTTTAAGAACATCTTCATCCATCTCTATAGGTATGTTCTGGTAAACGGTCCTGCCGAATTGATCTTTGAAAGGATATGGCACCAATCCTTTAGTGCCTACCCCTACTGTATATACCTTTATCTTGAATGCCTTAGCGGCTTCCGCGGCCGTCAGCGGCGATATGGTCCCGGCATTGCTTACGCCGTCGGTTAAAAGTATCACCACTTTGCTTTTGGTCTTCGATGTCTTGAGCCTGTTCACAGATGTAGCTAGAGCCGAGCCTATGGCGGTCGCGTCTTCTATCATTCCCACCCCTACCCTGTCAAGATTATCGATCAGCCAGGTATAATTTGTAGATAGCGGGCATACCGTATATGCCCTCGCGGCAAATGCCACGATAGCGATCCTGTCGTCCTTTCTTTTCGGTATGAACTCCTTTACGACCTCCCTGACCACATCATACCTGTTTATCCTCTTTTGCCCTACCTTAAAATCCTCCGCTAACATGCTGGTGGATGTATCTATAGTCAATACTATATCTACGCCGTCGGATATGCTCTTTGTGCCTTCTAAAATGGATTGAGGCCTTGCCAGCGCCAGTATGAATAGGGCCAATACCGCCGCCCTTAATATCACGACGATCCTGCTCATCCTCTGCCTGAATGTCGGTTTTAACCCCTTTATCAGGTCGTCCGATGGAAATGCGAATGAAGGCGAACCTATCTTGTATGACAGATAAAGCGCCAGAGGTATTAGAGATCCCAGGACAAGCACCCAGGCGTCTTTAAAGGTGACCATCTTTCGTTTCCTCCACGAACCTCTTCGCTGAGGCCATTATGGAATCCTTCTCCCGCCTGGTAGGGGCATGCTTGGCGAATTTTACCAAGTCGCAGGCGTTAAGAAAGCCTTTCAGCGATTCTTTGCGAGCGGCATTCAAGGCAGATGATATGTTCAGCGAAGCGAGAAATTCCTCCGTAGTCATTTCCGGGGCCTTCAGCCTGAACACCCGCTCGATATATTTTCTGATCGAATCGGAGATGCGCACATAATATTCCTTGATATCGGCGTTCTTTGAAAATATCTCTTCTATCCTGGCAAGTTCCGTTAAAGCCACAGTGTGCGGCGGCAGTATCCTGGCCTTAGCCATCATATTTCTTACCATTATAATACCCGCTATAACAGCGGATGCCGCAACCGCGATAGCCAGGATCAAAAGCCATCTGATTTCGTATAAATGGATAGGCCCCTTGATCTCCTTTATATCGTCAGGTACTCCATCCTTCGGCAGTACGCTATCTATCGTTATCTCTACCGGCTCCGTGCTCTCTGAAGTCCAATCCCGGCTTCCTTTATGCCTGAACATGACCGAAATGGCGGGAATAGTATGTTTTCCTACGCTAAAAGACGCAAGTTCATATACCTTCGAATAGACGGTCTTGCCGAACAGAGACGTCCTGACGACATCTCTTTCCTCCTTGACCTCAAGATCACCGATCAAACCGTCCTTTATATCCGGTAATGCCGCCTCCAGGCCCCGATACGGCCATATTTCTATTATGAAGCGTATCCTGTCGCCTATATTGGCGGTATAACGGCTTACGGATGCCTTGACCGACACAGAGTTTTCTGCGGCCAAAAGCACACCGCAGGCCGTAGTCATCATAATTACCATAATAAATAATATCGCCGTCAATCTCTTCATAATCTGCGCTTCCTCATCCTGAAAAATTTGATCAACTCCTCGACGTAAGGCTTGTCGGTCCTGATATCTATATGGTCCAGGCTGATAGATGCGAATAACTTTGTGCGTTCGTCCGACATAGTCCGGGCCCGTACGGCGTAAGTCTCTCTAAGTTTAGGGCTTGAGCTGTCTATGAGATATCTTTTTCCTGTCTCGGCGTCGCGCAGTTCTATAAGGCCGACGTCGGGCATAGAGGTCTCTCTGGGGTCGGTTATGGTGAGTGCGACCATATCATGTTTCTTATTCGCGATGGAAAGGGGTTTTTTGAAATCCTTAGCGAAGAAATCGGATATCAGGAACGTAACGGCCCTTCTGGAGGTAACTCTGTCTAAAAATCTGATAGCGCCGGCTATATCCGTGCCGCTCCCTTTTGGCTTATAATAAAGAGCCTCTCTTATTACCCTCAAGACGTGTGAGAGCCCTTTCCTCGGAGGTATAAACTTTTCTATCCTGTCGGTGAATATTATAAGCCCGACGCGGTCGTTATTCTGGGTAGCCGCAAACGCGAGGACCGCCGAAAGTTCCGCCGCAAGCTCGCTCTTTAACCGTTGTTGCGTCCCGAAATAAGATGATCCGGAGGCGTCCAAGAGGATCATCACCGTGAGCTGTCTCTCTTCGACATACTTCTTAATGAAGGGGTGGCCCATCCTCGCGGTGACATTCCAATCTATCGAGCGTATCTCGTCCCCGGGCTGGTATTCCCTTACTTCATCAAACTCGATCCCCCTGCCCTTGAATACACTTTCATACTGACCCGAAAGGAAATCCGACACCAGACGGGAAGTCGTTATCTCTATCCGCCTTATCTTTTTTATGACTTCTTTTGGGAGCATATTACGGGACTTTGACCTGCTCGAATATTATCTTTATGACGTCTTCGGAACTCTTATCTTCAGCTTCGGCCTCATAGCTCACAATGACCCTATGGCGCAATACGTCAAGACCTATTGTTTTTACGTCCTGCGGCACTACATAGCCCCTTCCTTGCAGGAACGCGTATGCCTTAGATGCCACCGAAAGGTATATGCTTGCCCTGGGAGACGCCCCATACTGGATAAGGGAGGTGATCTCGTCCAACTTATACGATTTCGGGTCCCTCGTAGCGAAGATTATATCAATTATATATCTCTCTATCCTTTCATCTATATATATCTCGTCTACGGTCTTTCGTGCCTTGATAATGTCGTCCGGCGAAATGACCCCCTCGACCTGGATCTTCTTATCGGTCATAGCCATGCGCTTCATGATCTTGAGTTCTTCTTCCTTCGAAGGATATCCGACCTTGAGCTTAAGCATGAATCTGTCGACCTGGGCCTCCGGGAGAGGATACGTTCCTTCGTGCTCTATCGGATTCTGCGTCGCAAGTACCAGGAACGGATCATCGAGTTTATATGTATTTTCCCCGATAGTGACCTGTCTTTCCTGCATAGCCTCAAGGAGCGCGCTCTGCACCTTAGCTGGAGCCCTGTTTATCTCATCGGCAAGGATAATATTAGCGAATATAGGGCCTTTCTTCGTAGTAAAATTGCCGTCTTTTGGATTGTATATCAAGGTCCCGATAAGATCGGCCGGCAATAGATCGGGCGTAAACTGAAGCCTGTGGAATTTTGTCTTTATAGCCTGGGCAAGCGTCTTTACAGACATAGTCTTGGCAAGCCCGGGGACTCCCTCAATCAATATATGGCCGTTGGCTAAGAGCCCAACTATAAGCCTCTCGATTAGATACCTCTGGCCCACAATCACTTTCTCCAGCTCCTGTATAAGCGGAATTATAAAAGCGCTCTCCTTCTTCACCTTCTCATTGATCGTCTCTATAGTCGCCGGCATATATCTCCTCCTATTGGATGGTTGTCAGATTGATGCAACATGAATAAAACGAAGCATTTCAGTGGTTAGTGATAATTATCCGTAATCGATCCGTAAATGGAGCGGGCGAACGGGATCGAACCGTCGTAACTAGCTTGGAAGGCTAGCGCTCTACCATTGAGCTACGCCCGCTATAATCCCTAGCGTAATATTATACTCATAATTATAAAAAAAGGAAGGAAATTATGGCTGGGTCCTAACCGTAGTAACGTTAGGGACGGTTCTGGCTCTAATCCCAGAGGCGTCCCTACAACCGCTATAATACCAACTTAAGCCGAATTAATATGGTGGTGAGAGTTCGCCTTGGACTTAACAGATAAACCCTGCCCGTTACTGCGAATACTTCTCCGCGTACTTATCCACTAAAAATCTAAGCATCTTCTGGTACTTAGTATGATACTTCTTGGCCTGCTCTTTGAAGAATCCAACGCTCTTCTCACTGAGCCTTAAAGTAACCATAACAGTTTGCTCCGGCATAACCAAGTCCTTAGGCGGCGGCAAAAAGTCGTCTATCCTTTTTAGCTTGCCCATAGGCATATCATAATCGATTTTATGCTTCTTCATAGTATTTTCTCCCCTTTCTCCAATAACCGGCACCTATTATCCTGATCTTGTTACCCCTACGAGTAAAGCGCACGGTTACTATCTTACTATTAACTTTACCTATACAGAAATATCTTTCTTCGTGCTCGCTATGCCAAAGGTCGGCAAATATCTTTCTTTTAGGATCGTCGAATGCATAGGCTGCCGTAGTAAAGTCGATCCGGTGTTTTATTATATTTATTCTTTCCTTTCTCGGATCCCATATAAAGCTATTATGCTCTTTAAGCATAATTAAGTATACCTTATATACATATTTTTGTCAATATAATTGTAAATATACATCATACACTAGTCGAAATCGTAATTATACAGAGTCATTAAAGTTATCCACAAAGTAGCGCACCCATAAGGGTGCGCTACTTGCTACATGCTACATATATTCATTCGATTCGGGTTCATAATGGTCTTTATGCCAAGAATCTAATTTATGCGAAATGTCATATATTGTATCCATTCCTGCAAGTTCTAATTCTTTAGCATCGTCTAACCGCAATCCGCAGTCTTCACAAATGAAATAATCAGCAGAAAATATGAGAATCTCATCTGGCGTGTCTTCTCCGACTTGACTATCGTATTCTGCATCGCAACTTCCACTCAATACTCCTTCTGACCCACAAATAGGGCAATCTGTTACATGGCTCTCCCATCCGTCAATACTTAATAATGCTTTGCCCCCTGCAATATCTTTAGATTTTTTCTTTGCTTCTTCTACTTTTGATTTGACACGTTCTATGCGTTCCTTGTCAAATACTGATAAAAATGCTTTATCTTCCTTTGTGATGTATGCCAATGCAAATGTTATTAGTGCCCCAGTTGATTCTGCAATCGCAAAGAGTTTAAGCGCCAAATATGCAAGTCGCTCAAGATCATATTTCTGAAAAGAAGGAAGAATAGAGTGAACACTTGCATTCCTGATTCTTGCCAGTAATTTGAAGTGAGCGGACAATTCTTGTTTATGTTCTGGGAATACTACATAGAAAATGGGTATACATTCATCAAGTTCTTTCATTTCATATTTGAATGACCGCAGTTCTATGTCAAATATTCGCCAGTTAAATTCTTTTGGTAAGGATTCTGGGCATACAAACATTAGCTGAAGTTCGGTAGGTAACGCCTTGAATACAAAAAGAGGGTTATGTTTTGCAAGCAACGCTTTAAGCATTAACTCGATAGAAATTCCAAGATTGCCTGCCGAAGGCTGAATGGATGATAATGAATATTGTCTAACCCTATGAAACATATCCAGCCCTTCTCTTAAATAACTCATGGCACTCTTTGATAATTCTGTATTTATATGTTCCCTAATTGAATCGCTGTACTTTTTCATGGTATAAAATAATGGTTATTAATTGTAGTGAAAGAGGCGTCTCTCTCGGGACGATTCGGAATGTAATCAAGAACCGTCCCTACAACCTCTTTGGATCGTTTAACTCTTCCCTTATTACAAGCTCACCCGGTGGCGGTAGGAAATCGGGTATTCTTTTTAACAAACCGATTGGCATGTCGTAATCTCTTTGGTTTTCTTTTCCATAAAAGTTATCCACGAAGTAGCCGACGTTTAAACGTCGGCTACGTGCTGGATTCTGCTTGCTACTACTGCCCCATACACAGCTATAATCAGAGCAATATCTGTCCCACTCACATTGCCCCCCCCTCCTATTATCTCTCGTCTTTAGATTCTAATATCTCGAAATATCTATTACGCCATTTTGCTTTACAATAATATTTGTAAGGTCGCCCAAGATACCACAATCCTAAGAACTTTCTGCCATAGTAATAGAAGGTAGTCTCGATGGTAAAATCGTTTAACCCTTCATTTAGAATCATAAAATTATGCTTAAATGGGACAGGGTCGACAGGTGAGACATTTATATTCTTATAATCTCTAATTACCCTCTTTCGAGGATGCCCGCTATAATCAAGATATATGTCTGTGCAGGTAATATTAGCGGGCATACCGCCAGTGCTTTTAATTTCAAGGCGTAGCATTATATCTTTACGGGTCTTATCCTCATACGGCTTTCCAGTGCTATCAATTTCAATGTGATTGTCATGAATTACATTAACTTCATTGATATAACGGAATGATAGAAACGGCCTGTTAGCTGTTTCGTTAAAGTAAAGAAATTGAATAAAAAATAACACAACGGAAGAAGCAATTGTAATAGTCCATTTAAGGCGCTCTTCCTTCTTATCCCGATTCCTCTCCCACTTTTCTATTATCTTTTCCAGCGTAGTCATCCGACGTTATCCCCCTCGCCTAAATAAAAAACGCTGGCTATACCTTAACCAGCGTCTTCTTTGATTCGCCATACCTGTTTTCAATTCTATGATTATCACATCATTTACCTCTTCACGATAGTGAGAGAAGGATTCGTCGTCCCGCCATCTATCGGACGCCGGGCGGGACTCCTTAAGGAGATCGTAGCCGCTGAAGTGCCCGCATGCCCAATAGCTGATAAGGTCCTTCGTCGGCCTACAGTACATCTACGGCCTCCTCAGGATCATTTTTGCCTGAGTAAAACTGATGCAAAAATGGTGGTGAGAGAAGGATTCGAACCTTCGAAGGCTTACGCCGCCAGATTTACAGTCTGGTCCATTTGGCCGCTATGGTATCTCACCAAAAGTCTCTATCAAATAGCTATATTTTCTGCCACACACTATATCATATTCATATTATTTTCTCAATAGTTTTTAGGCCGCGTTAGCGACACCTTTTTAAAAGGAAATGATACATAAGAGAAGGAAAATGTTTTTCCTTCTCTTATGATATAGTAGACCGGTTATTTAAACTGGCGGCTCAAAAGGAAGGGGGTGATAGCGAGCGAGCTACCTTGCTGTCTAAGCGTTGCGAGCTCGCGCCAAGAGGGGGAAACGCAGTTTCCCCCTATGGAAAATTCGATGGATGTTATTGTAGGCGAAATTATTAGGTCCTTCGTCGGCCTGCAGCATAACAACAGCCTCCTCAGGATCAAATTTCGCCTGAGTAAAGTGCCGGCGAAATTTGGAGCTGGGGAAAGGAATTGAACCTTCAACGTCCGCATTACAAATGCGGTGCTCTGCCAATTGAGCTACCCCAGCTGCTATGCCAGCGCCATCAAGGCTTCCGGTAACTTGTTCAATAGATCGGACGCAACCAGGCCCAAGACCCCTTTTTCTTTACGCCCCATATCGCCTGCCATGCCATGGTAATAAACACCGAGAATAGCGGCTGAAAAAAGGTCCATGCCTTGAGCCGTAAAGCTTGCTATCATGCCGGTCAACACATCGCCGGATCCGGCCGTAGCCATACCCGCATTCCCAGTGCTGTTAATATACACATCTCCGGCCGGCGAAGCCACAACCGTCTGGCTCCCCTTTAAAACCAAAACGGTATTATACTCATTTGCGAATCGAAGAGCAACATCTTTTCTGTTTCCCTGTATATCCTTAATGTCCTTTGACAGCAACCTTGCCATTTCACCGGGATGCGGCGTCATGCAGCGCGGCCCCTTTGCCCCTTTCAACGAATCAAGATGGCCGACAAATGAATTGACCCCGTCCGCATCCAAAACGAGCGGCCGGGTCACTCTACAGTATATATTCCTTACCAGGTGCTGGGTTTCTTTATTTGTTGATATCCCCGGGCCCACAGCGAAGCTGTTGCACTTCTCGCTCGAGATCATAAGTTCTTTTTCCGCCAAAAGACTGAGAGAGAAATCCCTCGTTTCGAAAAATGGCCTTACCATCACTTCCGTAAGTTTGGACGCCATAATATCATACAAACTCCTGCCTATAGCAAGAGTCACCAGCCCGCAGCCTGAAAGGATAGCCGCCTGGCTTGTCAGATAAGCCGCTCCGGTATAACCTGAAGAGCCGGCTATGACCATTACATGCCCGAAATCCCCCTTGTGAGCGTCGGGGGAGCGTTTCGGGAACCTTGTTATAACATCGCTTATATCTATCATCTACTTTGCCTCATTTAAAAGAATGGCATTTGCTATGGCATAGTCCTTTGAATGGGACAGGCTTATGGCTATGCCGGTTATCTTTCTTTTCTTCTTGGCCGCCAATGCCTTATCGTGCAATACTATTTCGGGCTTGCCATGCTTATCGTTCAAGACCTCTATATCCGTCCATCTAAACGGCGCCTTGCGGGCGTCCCCCAGCGCCTTCACGGTCGCCTCCTTTGCGGCAAATCTTGCGGCAAAATGCTGACACGGGAACCTCCTGGAATTTGCGTACCGTATTTCTTCGGAGGTGAATACCTTTGTCAAAAAAGCATCCCCCCACCTGTCTATCGCCTCTTTCATCCTCCGCACTTCGACTATATCAATCCCTGTACCGGAAATCATCCGATCCGCTCCAGCATCTGCCTGACCGCTTCGCCAAGCCCTGTAAATACCGCCTTTGATATTATAGAATGCCCTATATTCAATTCATGCATACCGGGTATCGAAGCAACGTTTTCTACATTGTCATAGTCAAGGCCGTGGCCGGCATTGACCTCCATTCCGCGGGACAGCGCGTATCGCACGGATTGAGCCAATATCTTAAGTCTCTTCTTCCGCGCAATTACGCCTCTTGCATTGGCATACTCTCCCGTATGAAATTCTACAATGCCTGCGCCCGCCTTCAAAGACGCGTCTATTTGTTTCTTAATCGGGTTGATGAATAAGCTCACATCTATTCCATTACCCGACAGTCTCTTCACCACAGCCTTTATCTTTGCCTCATTACCCGAGACATCAAGCCCTCCCTCAGTAGTAACTTCCCGCCTTCGCTCAGGGACCAGCGTCGCCTGATCGGGCTTGATGTCACAGGCAAAATTAACAATGTCTCTTGCTATAGACATCTCAAGATTGAGCCTTGCCCCGACCACTTCACGCAGGATTACGACATCTTCATCCTTGATATGGCGCCTGTCTTCGCGCAAGTGGCAGACTATCGAATCACAGCCGGCGTCTTCACATATCCTCGCCGCCTCAACCGGATTCGGGATAAACGTCTTTCTGGCCTCTCTCAACGTCGCGATGTGATCTATATTGACACCAAGTTTTGGCATATGCCCTTAATTACCCGCCCTTTCGATCGGCACCGTTATCTGCACCAGTGTCTCCTCCGTAAAAACACCCGGCGCTATGGGGTTCAACGACACCGGCTTAGTGAATGTCTTACTCGCGCCGGTAACATCTATCGGCATCGTATAGGCGAACCTTATCTTGCCGAGCAGATCTTTTGGACCCACGACTATGCAGTATTCTGGTACAACTACGACATTTTTATTGTCCAGCACAAAACCCTGTCGCGGCCTTCCAATAAAAATGGGCCGCATAGAGAGCCTCTTAGCCACCATCCCTTCCGTCGGCAGGACCCTCCGCAATAACATCCTCTCTTCTTCGCTGCCCTTATTCAATTCATTTACGATATAGAACCATAGCGCAAGCGCCAGGACCAATGAAACTATCTTAAGCGCAATGTTTCTAGTCAATAGATTCTTAATAAAACCGAACATGCCCTAACCTCTATCCTGATGGTTCTTGGCGCCTATGCGCGATGATATCTTGGACAATATCTCTTTATGCGATGACTTATAAAAAAGCGACTTCAAGGTCTTCGTGAGTATCTGACTATCGATGTTGTGCGCCAGCTTGCCATTGCTGGCTATGGAAATAGAGCCCGACTCTTCGCTTACGACCAGGCATACCGCATCGGTTTCTTCCGTGATCCCTATCGCCGCCCTGTGCCGCATACCGAGATATTTAGGGACCCCTTTCTCTTCCTGTGATAACGGCAATACACATCCTGCGGCGACTATCCGTCCTCCACGTATTATCACCGCTCCGTCGTGCAAAGGAGACAAAGGCATGAATATGGTGTTGATCAAATAGCCGGTGACTTTTCCGTCGATAGCCGTACCGGTTTCGATATAACTCTTAAGTCCGGATTCCCTTTCTATCACTATCAGCGCGCCGGTCTTTTTCTTCGACATATCCTGCGCGGACCTTGCGACCTCGTCTATGATGCTTGCGTCTTCCTGGTGGACCCCGAACTGGCCTAATTGCGCCAGGCCCCGCCTCAGCTCCGGCTGGAAAACGATGACAAGCGCTATGATCGAGATAGGGAAAAGGCGTGTAATGGTCCAATTTATTGCGTCGAGGCCCAGGTGTTTGGTAGCTATGAATATAAGCCCCACTATGACCAATCCCTTAAGAAGCTCTTCCGAGCGGGTTCCTTTCACGAAAAGCAGCATCATGTATATTGCGAACCACAATATGACGACTTCCAGGCCTATCTTCCAAAAATGTATGAGCGCGAACATATTAATTAGGCCTCGCATTCAGAACCGCGTCTGTGATTCGGATCGCGTCGACTGTTTCCCTCACATCATGGACCCGCACGATATTCGCCCCTCTGGCTACGGCTAAAACAGATGCCGCGATCGAGCCGTACAATCTATCGGAAGGGTCATCATAGCCGAGGGTTTTGCCGATAAACGACTTTCTTGACGCACCGACGCATACCGGATACCCTAGCATCTTAAATTCATCAAGCCTATTTATCACCGTAATGCTGTCCATAGCCTTCTTTGCAAAACCTATCCCCGGGTCTATTATTATCCTGTCATGCCTTATACCGGCGCTTACGGCCAGATCTATCGAATGGCAAAGCTCTGCAATAGCCTCTGCAACTACATCATGATACTCTGTAAGGCGGGACATGTTTTCAGGAATGCCTCGCGTATGCATCACTATGACGGAGGCCCTGGATTTGCTTATGACATTAGCCATGCGATCGTCGTGCAGTAATCCGGATACATCATTAATTATGCTTGCACCCGCCTTTATGGCCTCTTCGGCGATCCGGGATTTTCTTGTATCGACTGAAATAAACACTTTGGTGCGCCTTGCGATCGCTCTCACCACAGGCACGACCCTGGACATCTCATGCCTAATGCTCGTCTCGATAGATCCCGGCCGCGTAGATTCTCCCCCCACGTCTATGATGTCTGCGCCATCCTCAACCATCTGCATGGCCCTGGATACGGCGTCTTCTTTTTTATAAAAACTGCCGCCGTCAAAAAAAGAGTCCGGCGTAACGTTAAGGATCCCCATCACGCACGTCTTATGCTTAAGCTTTTGGGATAACTTCGTCGTTCGCGGCAGGCTCATCCTTTTTCAACCCCAGCATAGTTTTTATCTCGCCTACCTCCATCACCTCTTTTTCAAGCAATTTTTCCGCGAGCTGCTTTAACTTGTCCCTGCTTTTCTCTAGCTCGTCCTTTGCCTTTTGGTAGCATTCATCAATGATCCTCTTGACTTCCTGGTCTATGATAAGAGCCGTCTGGTCGCTGTAGTTACGATCTTCGATTATGTCACGCCCGAGAAATATCTGCTCCTCCCTGTGGCCGAACGTAAGATGCCCGAGCCTTTCGCTCATTCCGTATCTCGTTACCATCTTTCGAACGATATTTGTCGCGATCTCTATATCGTTCTGCGCGCCTGTGGAGACTTCCTTGAAAGTTATTTCTTCGCTTGCGCGCCCCCCGAGAAGCCCTATGACCTTTACCAGAAGATCGCTTTTTGTATAATAGTGTTTGTCTTCTACGGGTATCTGTATAGTGTAGCCGCCAGCCATGCCTCTGGGCAATATGGTGACCTTATGAAGCGGGTCGGAACCGGGGATCATAAGCGCTAAGATGGCGTGTCCCGATTCATGATACGAAGTAAGTTCTTTTTCTTTCTTGGACATCACCTTCGACTTCTTTTCGGGTCCGGCGATCACCCTTTCCATGGCCTCCTGAAGCTCCACAATAGTGACGCTCTCTTTGTTCCGCCTTGCGGCCAGAAGGGCGGCCTCATTCACAAGGTTGGCAAGGTCTGCTCCGGAAAAACCCGGCGTCTGCCTCGCTATGAGCTTAAACGCAACATTCTTATCTACCTTTACATTCTTGGTATGCACCTTCAATATCGCTTCGCGTCCGAGAATATCGGGCCTGTCGATGACTATCTGCCTGTCGAACCTCCCCGGGCGCAACAGGGCAGGATCCAGCACATCTGGCCGGTTCGTTGCGGCTATTAAGATGACCCCTTCCTGAGTGTTAAAACCGTCCATCTCGACCAGGAGAGCGTTAAGCGTCTGTTCCCGTTCATCATGGCCGCCGCCGATCCCGGCAAAGCGCTGCCTTCCCACCGCGTCTATCTCATCTATGAATATAATAGCGCCCCGGCCGCTCACCTTTGCCGACTTTTTGGCCTGCTCGAACAGATCGCGCACCCTCGACGCTCCCACACCGACGAACATTTCAACAAAATCGGAGCCGGATATAGAAAGAAAGGGTACGCTCGCCTCTCCCGCGACGGCCTTTGCCAATAGCGTCTTCCCTGTGCCCGGCGGCCCCATCAAAAGCACGCCCTTAGGTATCTTCCCTCCCAATCTCTGAAACTTTCTCGGGTCCTTAAGGAACTCTATGACCTCTTTTAGCTCTTCTTTAGCCTCGTCAACGCCCGCAACATCTTCAAACGTTATCTTCAAGCGTCCGTCGGAGGCCAGCGTAGCCCTCGATTTTCCGAAAGACCATATCTTCCCGCCTCCCATCGAATTCCCCCTGTAAACGAACAGCCAGAGGAAAAGGATGAACAGAACCATGGGACCAAGTGAATAAAATATGTTCATCCACAGCGTCTTAGGGGGCCTTATATCAAAATCCTTGACATTCTCGCGTAGATATCGCACTAGGTCCTGGTCGTTCTCCGGTATGTTAACTATGAATCGCGACCCATCCTGGAAGGAACCCCTGACGATATTATCCGTCTTCGCGCAGGCTGTTATCTTCTGGCTCTCCTTGTTGCTCTTCAGGACGTCGAAGAACCTTGAGTAGGCCATCTCCTGGACCGGCTTTTCGCCGGTTGTCTGTGTCCAGCTGTTAAAAAGGTACAACATCCCAAAACCTATAAAGACCCATATGACAAGATTGGACCCCTTGCCTGGAGGGATCTTGCCGGTTTTCTTCAACCTGTTTCTCTCATTTTTTTCCATTTATTCCCCTATGTTGTTTGGGCATTATTTTATCAAAATAGTTAATGTATAGCAAGATTATAATCGGCGCATCAGAAGCGCTCTGTCGGTCCTGGTCATCCTGATGCTTCCCGGCAGGTCGATAGATGTCCCTCTCCCCTTACGCTTGATAACGGCCTCCATTTCTTTCCAGTGCCTGTAACTAAGTTTCTTGATGTCCCCGCCGGCCTTTTCGAGCGAATCCCTCAGCATCTCTTTCTGTATAGCCGAGGGCTGCACGACTATATCCTTTATGAGGATTTCAACCCCGCCGTCCTTATGAGCGGTTATCATAGCCCGCGCTTTTATCTTTTCAGAATTTATAAACTCAAAATCCTCCCGAAGGTGCTCGGCAAGACCGAAGAGGACCCTTTTTAGCTTCGGGTTATACTTCTCGAGAAAAGGTATGATGTCCGATCTCACTTCATTCCTGAAATATACGTTTTCCAGGTTACTGCTGTCTATGCGGTATGCAATACCATTCCTGTCCAAATAGGAAACTATGGAACTTTTATCGATCTGGATCAAGGGCCTGATGATCCTGATCCCATTTTCTTGGCGGACAGGTAAAATTCCCACCAAGCCCTTAAGAGACGCCCCCTTCAAAATGCGCATAAGTACCGTCTCCGCCTGATCGTCCATTGTGTGTCCGGTCGCTATTACCCCTGCGTCAAAAGAACGCGCCGATTCCCGAAAAAAAATATATCTTTCAATCCTGGCGGCTTCTTCGATGGACATGTCCTTTGACCGCAATTTACCTTCGCCCAATTTCTTCTCAAAATAGGTCAGCCCCATATCTTCGCATCTTTGTCTTACGAACAATGAATCACCTTCCGACTCTTTTCCGCGCAGGCCATGATCTACGTGGCAGACCCCGATCCCGGATATCCTTAATTTTCTTTTCAGGGCTCCCAAGGAATGCAATAAAAACACGGAGTCCGGCCCCCCGGACACACCCGCGATAACGCGGTCCCGATATTCTATCATACGGTAATTTCTGATTGTCTTCAGGACTTGACCGTTTAATTGCGCCGTAACTTTGCCCCTATGGATTGGCTTAATTGGCAGGACTCTTCCTTCTGGTCAGTACTTCATCTATCTTTTCTTTCAAAATATGGACATCGATAGGCTTGGTGATATAAGATTCGTCGTACAACTGCGCCGCTTTCAATTTAGCCTTTTCGTCATCTCTGGCCGACAGCATGATAACCGGTATCTTAATAGTTTCGGCGTCTTTTTTCAGTTTCTCGAGCACCTCAAAACCATTCATTCCAGGCATCATTATATCTAGGAGGATGACGTCCGGCCTTAGTTCGCGGGATAATTTAATGCCTTCATCCCCGGTTGTCGCAAAATAGAACTCATAATCGGACACTCCCTCCAAATGCATCTTGATCAGCCTGCAGTAATCCTCCTCATCGTCGATCAAGAGAATAGAACTCCTACGATTTAACATACCGGCGCCTCCCTACCGTTACCGCTCAATAATCCCTGCTGTATTTGTCAGGATCTACGCCTTTCACGTCCTCATCAAGGCTCCAATCCAGGAACTTCATGTCGTCATTCGTATCTTTATCGTAAAAAAACTCCTCTTCCTCCGTGATTTTTATAACTCTTTCTACCGGCAGGGTAGCTCCACCCGTTGATTGGCTTTGGGCACCCTGGCTTGAAGCACCGTAACCTTGGTCCTCCGTCCCCCATGAGTCCGTCTTTACAAAATCCCGTGCCGCCATCGATTCCCCTGCGATCAAAGCCAGGAAAAGCATAATATATAGAGCGATCCTTAACATGTTCTCACCCCCACTTCAATTATATCACATGCTTGCCGTTATGAAAACACCCGTTGCCATCTTTTTCATTTACAATTAGAGCCGTCATGGTATAATGCAAAATAATCCCCAAATCAATAAGCATGTTTTGCGTGGCGGGGTAGCTCAGTCTGGTAGAGCAGTCGGCTCATACCCGGCGTGTCGATGGTTCAAATCCATTCCCCGCTACCAAAATTCACATCCTTTGAGCCAGGTGAATTTTGATCCTGAGGAGGCTGTATACAATTTCCGGCCGACGAAGGACCTAATTCAACACATCCGCCCTATCCACAGCCTCATGCATACTGCCTGTCCTGTACCCTTCCATATCCAGGCAAATGTACTTGAACCCCAGGGACTTAAGACGTTTTACTATCCGGCGTCTCTTCGCTTCATTTATTATCGATTTGATATCACTTAGATAGAATTCAAGACGCGCAATATCCCCATGGACGCGTATCCTTACCTGCTTGAAACCGGAGCTCCTAAGGTAATTCTCGGCAATATCTATTCTGGTAAGTTCTTTTTTTGTTATTGGCGTGCCAAAAGGGATCCTGGAGGCAAGGCATGCATACGAAGGCTTATCCCATGTCACGAGGCCCATCCTGCGCGACATCGATCTGATCAGGTCCTTGCCAATGCCTGCCTCAAGCAATGGACTTCGCACTCCTAACTCCAAGGCGGCTTTTCTCCCGTGCCTTATATCCTTGAGGTCGTCGGCGTTTGTCCCGTCCAGAACGAATGAGAATCCCGCGTCATCTTTTATCCTGTTGAGCTTGCCGAATAGCTCGCTCTTACAATAATAACATCTGTCGACAGGGTTTTCGGAAAATTTCTTATCTTTTAACTCAGAAGTCCTTATCACCAGCTGCTTTACCTTGAGCGTCCGGGAAATCTTCCTGGAATCTTCGTACTCGGAATCAGGATATGTCTCCGAGCGCGCGGTAACGGCTATCACATTGTCGTGTCCCAGGGAGTCAACGGCGGCCTTAACAAGGAAGGTGCTGTCTAATCCGCCTGAATATGCCACAACCACTCTTTTCATCGCTGTTAATATGCCATTTAATATGCCCATCTTTCTCATGTCGATTCCTTTATCCAGCCGCCGCCGATCACGATATCACGGTCATAGAATACCACGGCCTGCCCCGGAGTCGGCGCCTCCTGCGGATGATCGAATTCCACCTTAACATTCCCGTTCCCGCCCCTTGACAGGACCGCTGACGCTTTTTTATGGTTATAACGTATCTTGGCCGAAACCTTTAGAGGCCTTGACGGCGGGTCGATGGATATCCAATTCACCTTCTCTGCGATCAGGGATCCCTTTAATACATCGCTCTTTGTGCCAACGACGATCCTGTTATTGCGGACATCTATCCTTACAACATACAGCGGCTCTTTGTAGGCCACCCCCAACCCTCTCCTCTGACCGATCGTATAAAACGGTATCCCTTTATGCTGTCCGATCGTCCTGCCTCGCAGATTGACTATATCCCCTCGCTTGATATCGACGCCCGTCTTCTTCCTGATGTACTCTCCATACTTCTTATCATATATAAAACACACATCCTGGCTGGATGGTGTATCGTATGTGAAGAGCTTTAACCTTTTGGCCGTTTCACGAACATTTTCTTTTGTAAGATCCCCGAGAGGGAATATCGCCTGACGCAATTGGTCCTGCGACAGGCTGAATAGGAAATATGTCTGGTCTCTTTTTTTGTCCCTGCCTTCTTTCAATAGATATCTCTTCTTATGCCTGGAATATATGACATTTGCATAGTGCCCCGTAGCTACTGCCGCTGCGCCGAGCGAACGGGCCTTCTCAAGAAGCTTCCCGAATTTTATCTTTTCATTGCATATTACGCACGGATTCGGCGTATGCCCTCTCAGGTACTCCTGGCAGAAATAATCTATCACTTTTTTCCTGAATTCTTCGCTGAAATCCAGGACATAATAAGGTATCTTAAGCTGCTCCGATACCACCCTGGCCCTTGTTACCGACTCAAGGTTGCAGCAAGCCCTTCCAAGGCTCGATCCGCATTCCTCTTTGGGCCACATCCTGAAAGTGACGCCTATTACCTCATAACCTTTCTTTAACAATAATGCCGCGGCAAGAGACGAATCCACTCCGCCGCTCATCCCAACCACAACCCTGACTTTCGCCGCGGATCGTCTTACCTTGAACATATCACCGCCGATCGTGATTATTTTAAATTGGCCATGACGCGGTCGATATCAACATACTTCTCGACCATATCGACTATGACTTTTATCTTGCCGGAATCCTGAGGCTTGAGCTTGATCTTCAAAGAATGGACCCTTGACGCTATCGAATAGGTATCTTCACTGGTAATAAGGGTGGGTATATTCGAGTTCTTCACGAAATCCATTGTCCACGGCTTCGGCACCAGTCCGCCGCTCAGGATGATGCCGCCTATGTGGCATTCTCTCTTTAATTTGCCCACATGAAGATCGCAAATGGCCTTTATCATATCGTCCCGGTCGCCCGGGATTATCAGGAGGGTGTTGTTCTTAACGAAGGTAAGGGCATACTTGACCCTCATAGCCCCGATAAGGATGTTCTCGGCCGGACGGTCTATGTTCTCTCCGACAAAGAGGGTATTTATCTTGAGCTCATCCTGTATCTCGCGCATAGTAGGAATACCCAATATCTTCTGATATGGGAGCACGCCAAGCACATCGAGGCCTTTCCTTTCAAGGCCCATCCTTACAAGGCGGGCGACCTTAGTGTATTTATCCGGCAATACCTTATTTACGATGATCCCCGCGAGCCGGACGCCTTCTTTATCGAACAGGGCCTTATTAAGCATCACCTCATCGATAGGTTTACCGATACCGCCAGATGAAATGAGAATGACATTCGCGTCCAGAAGCTTCGCTACCGTCGCGTTCGAAAGGTCGAATACGGATCCTACGCCCGCATGACCCGTTCCTTCTATAATAACGAGATCCATATCCTCGGACATCGCCTGATAAGCCTTCTTGATGATCCCGGCATAATCCTTTTCCGCGCCCTTCTCTATGAACCGCTCCGTGAACCCCTTTTCAATAGCTACCGGCGACATGTCCTTGATAGTGCAATTACTGCACTTTACCCCAAAGACCTCCTCCATCAGCACGGAATCCTCATCAACCTTATATCCCTGCTCAACAAGATAGCGCTGACCTATAGGTTTAATGAATCCTATGTTCTTGAAACGCTTTTTGAAAGCCGCGATAAGCCCCAAAGATACGGTAGTCTTACCGTCATTTTGCATGGTGGCGGCCACAAATATCTTCTTTGCCATATCAGATGCCTTGTATTAGCAGACTAGCTGTCCTTCGCGGAACGCTTTGATATAATCCGAACAATACTCGTCGGCGCCGATAAGGGCGCAGGCGGCCTTCAAGCCTGCCATAACGCCTCTATTCAGAGGATCGAGTATCACCGCGTCTATCCCCGAGTGGACGGCCATAGACAGAAAGGAGGAATTGATAAGGCTCCTTTCTGGAAGGCCGAATGATACATTCGACAGGCCGCAAACCGTCTTTACGTCTCCCAGAGCTTTTATCATCGGTATAGACTTCAAGAATTCTTTCGCCTGTTGGGGCTCGGTCGAGATGGGCCTTATAAGAGCGTCGAAATATAGGTGCTCTGTCTTGAAACCCGCTTTCTTAACATGCTCATAAATGTTCCTGGCGATATCATACCTTTCCTGCGCGGTGTCCGGCATCCCTCGCCCATCCATCGTCAGCGCGATCAGCCTGGCATTGTGTTTCAAGGCAAGCGGCAGGATTTTCTTTATCCTGGACTCCTCGCCTGTTATCGAGTTTATTATCACACTCCCTTTAGCCTTATATATCTCCAGCGCCCTGGCAATAGCAAGGTAATTCGGACTATCGATACAGATGCTAACATCGGGTATCTCGCTCTGAATGACGCTTATGACCCAATCTATATCCTGGACTTCATCCCCTGAAGTCACGGCGCAATTTACATCAACATAGTTTGCGCCGCTCTTAAGCTGCGTATCGGCCTCTCTTAGTATGAGCGACGCGTTCCTTGACTTTACAGCTTCCTGTATCTTTGTCCTTGTTGAATTGATCCTCTCTCCGATTATTATCATTGCACGAGACTCCTTTTACTTTATGACTTTATCGTAGCTGGCCTCAATGGTCCTTATAAGCCCGGTCAATACTTCGTTGACCGGCGTTGCTATCCCTAAGGACTTTCCCTGTCTTACTATGGTCCCGTTAATAAAATCTATCTCGGTCCTTTTCCGTCCCAATATATCCTGAAGCATGCTCGACACATTTCCCGCGGTGGATTTGCATACCGATTCGACTTTTTGAATAGGATCGTCATATAAAAGCTTCACCCTTTTTCGTTTGACTATCTTAACGGCCTCCTGGACGGCACCCCTCATCAGCTCCCGCGCGTCTTCATATTCTATCATCCTGCCGTTATTAAGCCTTGTTATTGCCGTAAGCGCGTTTATTCCGACGTTGATCATCACCTTACTCCATATGACGGAATTTATATCTTTTGATATTTTTGTATCAAGCCCGGCCTTTGTCAAAACCGCCGCGGCGTCCTTAAGCGCGCCCGACAATCTGCCGTCGACCTTGCCTATGACGGTATCACCCTTGCCGGCGTGCCTGACATGGCCCGCGCCCAACAAGGTAGAGCCATGATTCGTTATGCCCGCTATGACCTTATCGGGTCCGAAATAGTCGTTCAGGACCTGGACGTTTCCTATGCCGTTCTGAAGCGTCATCACCTTTGTATCTCCGGAAACTATATCCTTTATCTCTTTGCATGCGTCTTCGGTAGAATAACTCTTCACACAGATAATCGCAAGATCCGGTGAGCCGAATTCCCTGGGTTCGGAGGTCGCGTTGACCTTTGCATGGAAAGAACCGCTGATCCCTTCGACCTTTATACCGTCTTCCCTGATCTTCCTTGCCCTATCGGGAGACCTATCGATGAGCCAGACATCTTCCTTGGTCCTTGTCTTCAAAAATGCAGCCATAAGACAACCCATGGCTCCGGGGCCGACCACAGCTATCTTCATTCAGTATACCCCTTTTATCCCGCCGCCCCAAAACCCAGCTCTTTAGAGCGGGGATGGACAGGGCGGGATTTCGCTCGAACGAATGGAAACTCCGGCCTTCAGGTCGGAGAGCTTCATTTCTTAGTTATCTTCTTAAGCTCTTCTTCTTTGATTACAAAACTATGCTCTTTGCCCGGAAATTTCCCCGACTCGACCTCTTCCTTAAATCCCTTTATTCCGTCGAGAATAGCAACGGATAATTTTACGTATTGCTTAACAAATTTAGGCACAAACCTGTCGAATAACCCTAGCATATCGTTCGTCACAAGCACCTGGCCGGCGCATGATACACCTGCCCCTATGCCGATCGTGGGGATCGCCAGCTTCTCTGTGATGAGTTTTGCCACCTCATCCGGAACGCATTCCAGGACTACGGCGAAACACCCCGTTTCTTCCAGCTTTATGGCCTGGTCCAGTATCTTTTTAGCAGCCTCCGCGTCCTTGCCCTGTATCCTGTAACCGCCAAGCTTGGAGATCGTTTGAGGGGTAAGCCCCAGATGACCCAGGACAGGGATACCCGCATCGATTATCGCCTTGGTAACATCCAGGACCTCATACCCGCCCTCGAGCTTCACCGCGTCGCAGAGCGCCTCCTTCATAAAACGGCCGGCATTCCTTATAGCCTCCTCTTTCGATACCTGATACGACATAAAGGGCATATCCCCGATCAAAAAAGCGTACCTGGTGCCGCGACGGACCGCCTTGGAATGGTGTATCATCTCATCCATAGTGACCGGCACGGTGGAATCATATCCAAGCACAACCATCCCCAGGGAGTCCCCTACAAGAATACAATCTATCCCGGCTTCGTCTACAAGCCTGGCCATAGGATAATCGTATGCCGTAAGCATTGTGATCTTCTTACCGAGCTCCTTCTTGGCCCTGAGGTCGGGTATCGTTATCTTTTTTCTATCCATTATCTCACCTCCCTTATATTTTCCTGTACGCATCGAGGAATGAATCGCAATATATATTCTTGTTCAGGATAAGCTCTGCGGTGATCATTGCGTCCACAAGGTCCTTATCGAGCGGATCGAGAATTGCGGCGTTCAAACCATTGGCAACGGCCATTACAAGGAAGGTCCTGTTGATCAAACTACGCACCTTTGACCCCTGCGAAACATTGGAAAGCCCTACTACTATATTCGGCGGCGGGTCGCAAATCAACCCGAACTCCTTGATGGAATCGAGCACCTCAACGCCTTGCGACTGCGCTACGTTAACCGGCAAGACGATCGGATCGAGATAAATGTCCTCTGGCCCGATACCGAATTCTATGGCCTTTGCCACAATAGTAGCGGCGAGCTCAAGTCTCTTCTCTTTCGAATTCGGTACGCCTGATTTATCCATCGTCAGGCCTATGACCTGCGCGTTATACTTCTTCGTAAGCTCGAAAATCCTGCCCATCTTGTCCTCATCCGCGCTTGTCGAATTTATAACGGCCCTCTTCTTGACAAGCTTAAGGCCTTCCTCGATAACATCTGCCTTAGTGGAATCGAGCGCCAGGGACACGTCAGTGACCTTCTGAATGCATTCGACCAGCCACTTCATATCCTCTTTGGGATTTTTGGAATATGGTCCTGTATTTACATCCAGTACGGCCGCGCCGGCCTTGACCTGGTCGACCGCCAGGTGCTGGATAACATCCGTCTCTTTATTGACGATGGCCTTACCCACATCCTTATACATCCCGTTTATCAATTCGCCTATTATGATCACTTTCGTCCCTCCGGTCTTTGCCTATTTCTTCATTGCCATTTCGATATATTTAGAGACAGTTTTTATTGCCTGCGGATGCCTCATCACCACTATATCGGCGCCGGCCTGGATCATTGATACCGCGGTGGCGGCTTCCCAGTTCGCTCCCTGAACATCGCCGCCCTCCTTCGCCTCTTTCGTCCTCCACACCTCACTCCCGACAAAGAGCACGAAAGGCATGGAAACGGTCTTATCCCCTATGAACGACGCCAGCCTCGCCCTCTCCATGATGGAATATACGTATTCCATTCCGTATCCAAGGGATGTCGTCGTCGGGTGCATTACTATCTTTTTAGGATCGAAGCCCATATCTCCTATCAGTATGTTCAGTTGTTTGGCTATATTGATATCTATCGGCGATTCGGCGATGATGGAATGGCCGTCCGCGTTTAAGATAGCCGCGAGCGTCTTGTAGTTGTTCTGGGTCGCTATACCGACGAGGCAATTCTCCCCCTTCATCGCCTGACTTATCTTTGGCAATACCTCATTGTCCCGCTCTATATCCTGACAGCCGATTATTATCAAAGGTACGCGCGTCTCCTTCGATATTGCCCTTAGCGCGCCGATCACCTCTTCGGCCGGCCTTTTCGCGCCTTCGGGATGTATGCCGATAAGCCTCACGCATAATATTTTTGCCCCGAACTCGGATACGCACATCTTTGCCCATTTTACCGGGTCCTTCACGGCGTCTCCATACGGCCTCTTTATGTGCTCGGACCATTCCGCCGGTTCTACGTCCGTTATTTCATAGGCCACTACAGGCGGATACGGCATCGCGCCTTCCTCGAATAGAAACGGCATCGCCGTCTCGCCTCCCACCTTAATGGCTGCGGGGCCCACCCCGATCTCAACCGTATTTATCGCTCCGAGATATTTGTCCTTCATGAGTTCCATCGCCATATCTTATCCTCTCATCAGGTTTTTTAGAATATCATCTACCGCGCTCTTGACCTGCTCGCTCTTTAATTCAAATATAGGCCTGTTCGCAAGGCTTAAACAGCCGAGATCGTTTTCATAGGGTATCGTTCCGGCCAAAGATAACCCCGAATCCCTGATTTCGCCGGCAAGCGAATCCGCCGGGCCCGTTAACTTATTAAGTATCAAATACGCCCCGCCTATCTTTATGTTCAGGTCTTTGGCGAGCTGGTATATATTACTGGCCGATCGAACGCCAAAGACCGAAAAGTCGCTTACAAGGACGAGCTTGTCTACTACCCTCTCCGTACGCCTTGAAATATGTTCCATGCCGGCCGCGTTGTCGATAACGACAAAGTCATAATTTTTCGTTATCTTGGCGACAATGCCCCTCAGAAGATTATTGACATAACAATAACACCCCGGCCCCTCAGGCCTGCCCATAGCCAGAAGGTCAAAACGGTCTTCCTCCGCAACCCCATCCTGCTGCATCTTCATTTCTATATATCTGTCCTTGGTCATACCCTGCGGTATGCTCCCCATATTCTTTGAAATTTCGTCTATCATGCCGACTACCGTCTTCGACGATTTAAGGCCCAATAGCTCGGGGAGATTGGAATTGGGATCCGCGTCAATGGCCAGAAGGGAACCCGACTTCTTTGCCGCTAACGACTCCACGAGAAGCGCCGAAACCGTTGTCTTGCCGGTGCCTCCCTTGCCGTTTACCGCTATAATCGTACCGATGGGAACCTCCCGATATCTGTGTGGGGAAAAAAAAGCGACGCTATGTATTCATCCATATAATTGGGTTCGGAGCTTAGATCTATGTAGGTTATATTCTTGCTTATATCATGAGCCTTAAGAAAGGCCTCGTGGGAAAGCAATCCCATCCTGGCGCCGGCAAGCGAGGAGTTACCTATAAACTCGTAAACGCTTCGTTCGGCATCGGGGAGGAGACCTATAAATATCGAGTTTTCGATATTGAGATAATTACCAAAACCTCCGGCGATGTAGATCCGCTTCAGATCCGACACCTTCTTCTCAACTTTGTTAAGAAGCGCTATTATAGCGCTGTATATGGCCCCCTTGGACCTCTTCAGATTCTCGATATCGTCGTCCTGGATAACTATATCCCTTCCGGTAGCGCTCATATCCTTAGGGACTATTACAAACTCATAATTGGCCTCACCCTTCCTCACCCTCCAGTTCTTAAGGTTCCTGTTTATTCTGCCATCCTTACCTATGATCCCTCGTTTCAGCATCTGGCATAATAGATCTATGTAAGCGGACCCGCAAATACCCTTGGGTTTTTCTTCCGCTATCGTACCGATCGTGACATCCAGCATTTCATCGATGGAAGCCCTCTGAATAGCGCCCTTAACGGCCTTCATCCCACAACTTAATCCGCTGCCCTCAAATGCCGGACCTGCGCTTGCGGCCGATCCTATCATCCAATCCCTATTGCCAAGGACTATCTCTCCGTTAGTTCCGATATCTATAAGTAACGAGATATCTGCGTCTTCCGAAAGCCCGCAGGCCAGAACTCCGGAGACTATGTCGCCTCCGACGTAGGTCGTGACTCCGGGAAAAAACGCCGCGAGCCCTTTTGGATTTATTTCAATATCCGCCTCCGCCGCGCCGATAGTCTCGAATACCGTAGTCGCCGGTATATACGGCGCCTTTCTTATGTTGGACGGGTCGACCTTGAGCAATAAATGCATCATCGTCATATTGCCGGCAAGGGTCGCCGCGTTGACATCCGATACCCCGATGTCATATGCCTGGCACATATCCCGTATCATATCGTTTATATTATCCAGGACCGCCATGCTCAATTCTTCCAGGCCCGCCGGGTTCGAAGCGTAAATTATCCTAGTGATGACATCGGCCCCATAGCTTGCCTGTTTATTAAAGGCGATCCTGGTGCCCAATATCGCTTTCGAATTGAGGTCCACTAACTGCCCCACAACCGTTGTTGTGCCTATATCGAACGCGAACCCGTAGTTCGCCCCTGAATCGCCGCCGGGTTCCACAGAGACGACCTCAAGCGAATCATCGCGGTATCCCGCGAGAACGGTTATCTTGTAATCAGCCTCCCTGATCAGGCTGCCGATATGTTTAACATTCGATAGCCTGGATCTTTTTATATCAAGACCTTTCTTCTCTCTTGCCTCCCTCTCTATCCGCTCCAAATCGCTTACGTTATCATCGCCGGACGGAACCGGGAGCTCAAGATACACCTTTCTTACTAAAGGCGAAAAAGGAAATATCCCTTCTCTTTTTAACGCTATACCTTTTGTGAAATCTTCCGCGACATGGCTTACCGTTTCGTGATGGCCAAGCGATTCCCAGGGTATCTCTACCTCCAGATCGCCCTCTACCATCGTCTGACACGCAAGGACTACACCACGGTCCCTGTCCACGGCGCTGATGAGCCTTGTCATGTCCGTCTTGACCGTGCCATTAGAGACGATGACCCTGCATTTGCCGCACAATCCTTCGCCTCCGCATGCCGCAGCCAGCACTATACCGCCCTTTATTGCGGCGCTAAGAAGATCCGTCCCCCGGGGGATCCGGACAGTAATATCCTGCGGCCTGAACCTGACATTAAATTCATCCACCTATTTTAGATTCCTCAGGTAATTAGTAAGGCCGGATGCTTCGCGGGGGCCCACAAGGACCTTCCATCCGGAAAGTTCTTCAAGTTTACCGCTTAAAACGGAGACATACCCCGGTATTATGACCCTTTTATGCGACACCATCTTCTCTATCCCGGAGTTTTTCAGTGAATCGGCTATCTTTTCCGCCGTAAATTTTTCCGCGGCCCATGCGGTCAGGACCGACATACCTTCGGCGTCGCACGAGAGGATGTATGAGGGCACTTTGCTCGCCTCAACCTCTCCGGCAACGGTAAAATAAGTTATCGAGAAATTCGTCGTAACTATCACCGGAGACTGGTCGGTGACCTTTCCTATCTCGTAAACCTTTGGCTGCACCTGTACCGGCTTCTGCGGGTCCTGATAGATATCCTGCCTTGCGACTATCAGCGGATAAACGAACTCTTTATCGGTATTCTTGATGATCACTATACCGGCATATTTCAATATGTACGAAACCGCTTCTGTAAGCTCCATCTCCGGGGCCTCTGATTCCGTAAATACCATAGAGGGATATCCGAACGCCCTGAAATTCTTCTTGAGCGCCCCCCGCCTCATGAAAGTAAAATCCTGTATGCGTCCGGACAGCGACTTGCCTTTCAGGTTTATCACTATCTCTTCAACGCCTGACTGCTTGGCCTTATCCGTTAAGAGCGCCGCCTCTTCCGGCCCCTGGCATGTCAACGCAAGGGGCAGCGACACTTCTTTAGCCAGCGCAATAAAACCGTCATTCGATGAGCCATCTGCCGAAATAAGTAATGGCCGCCTGTCCTTTGATACCTTAACCGCTTCGCGGGACGTACCCGTGTCGCCCGAATACAGGGCCAGATTAAGTTTTGTGCCAGACGCGATCTTTTTGACGACCCCGGCGAACCTATCGGCCTTATTCGAACTATTCTTAACGCATATCAGATTAACTCCTATCGTCTGCCCAACGCGCTCAAAATGCAATTCATTGATCCGCGAGACGGCCTTCTCGATATCCTGGTCGGGGAGCGTATCCTCCAGGAGGAAGCCAATCGCCGCCTGATGGTGGAATTTCTGCTCGTGCCTGAACATCACGGTCTCGTTGCCGATCTCTATTCTGCCTTCCCCGGTCCCTATAGTGACAAGCTTTATCGGCGGTTGACTTGCGCTCTCAAGCGCGTCCTTTGCCTGCGCTGTAACGTGCGGGCACTTATCCAGGGAAGTCCTCTTCTGGGCCAAAGCCATAGCAAACGCAAGACATGTAGCGTATCCGCACTCCTTACAATTGGTCTTCCGAAGCAGCTTATATATATCAAGTCCCGATAATGCCATCGTCTTGTCCCTTTCTGAGCTTATATCATCGGCGGCATAGATAGAGCCGGATGGTTCACCTTTTGCAGAAATTCGACAAGCTGCGCGGCCTCGGTAGCAACCGTTTCATCCGCGATCTTATCGAACATATCGTTCTCGCCGATATCAACGCACCTTTTTTTAAGCCTGTCCGATAGCGCCTCTTTAAGTTCTTTCGGCATCCAGACAACCCTCTTTAGCCCCCCATCCGCAGATATGAACTTCCTGCTGACTATGTAAAGTCGTCCGACCCCCAGGAACCCCGGCGACTGCAACCCGCCCCCTACGGAGCTTGCCAGAGTAGTGAATTTCATCCCGGCAGGCGTTGATCCGCCATACTCCCTATTGACGACCATGACCCCATTGGCCTCAGGCACTATCGCCACTATGCATTCAAAGCAACCGCAGGATGTCATGGGCGAATCCATTATAGAATATATCGTAAGCTGCTGTGTATGATGGTTCGATTTCGAATACACGAACTCATTCACTCCCTCCCATATACCCTTACTGGCATCGATCACCGTTCCCTTTTTAATAGGCTGGTTTCCGCCGGACGGTGTGATCTCATGCGCCGCCTTAGCGTCGAGCCACGAGAAAGCGCCGCATAGCCCCAGTCTCTCCGGGCTAATAACGCATACATGGTCGGGGGCGAAGCTCTGACACAGCGAACAACTGTAAAACGTATCTATCGATTCGTCGGTCATGCCGGATATCCTGTCATCTCTGGCCTCATATGCCTTGCGAGCCTCGGGCAGCAGCCTCTGCACATCCTCTTCCTTGGTGTAGAGCGTCACCTGGACTTTATCCAGTATCGCTCCGTATTCATCGTGCAATTTAGCCACAAGTATATCGCCAAAATGGTGTATCTTGAACCCGGCCTTTTTCGCTTCCTTGGATATCCTTATCCAATTCATATCGCGCTGGCCCATATGGAATATGCCCATGGCATAATTGAGAAGCTTGTGGATCTGTCTTTCCAGTATAGGCTCAAAATCGGCCTGCATCTTCCTTCCCGCCACCTCGACGAGTATCCCTAATGGCGCGCTGGCCCCGTCCTCCAGCGAATCCACTTCGGGGCCGACGACCTCTATCTTTCCGTCGGTAACTTCATTAAAATCCCTCATCCTCAGGAATTCGAAAGCCGACGAGAATTTCCCGCCGAATTGGGCGAACATATCTACCCGCCTGACGCGCTCGCCTTCAAACGCCGCTGAGAATGGCACCGGTATAGGGATCTCCTCAAGCTTCACCTTGACCCCGCGGATCTCAATGCATCGCGGCACTATTTTTTTATAATCGAATTCCTTGCAAAGATGTTCATAGGTACATATGCCGCTTGGTTTGATCTCCGGTATATCCGTATCGGCTATTATCGGGAAGCCCATATTTATCGCTCCGGCTCCGGTGGCATACTTGACATCGTCCAGCTCGCCAAGGACGATACCGAAAGCAAAGACCCTGTCACGGCAATACTCGAGACATTTCTTTGCGTTGCCGGCCTTTATCCCGCCAAAGGTCATGGCACTCCTGATCGCCCAATTTAACGGATATATCGCGGTTACGGTATCCCTGCCGTAAGGCACTATATATGTGTCCCACCCCATCTGGACGCCGCCTTCTTTCAACTGGTCTATAATGCTTATTCCGTTCGCGCTCGAGCCGACAAATGTGAGGATGTTCCTCTTCTGGAGCTCGCGGACTATATCGACCGCTATGGATACCTTGGGGGCCGCGCCGAGTATCGCCGCAAAACCGGGCATCCTGCCGTCGACAAGCTGGATCCCCAAACTGCGTAAAATGGTATCGGTAAAGAAACCGTTACAATCGCTCTGGGGTTCCTGTTTATTAAGATACCTGAGGACGCATATTATTTCCTCCGCAAGGAGCGTTGCCACACCGGAATCCAGCGCATCCCCAAGGTACGGCAGCCACAGCTCTTCCGATGGCTCATCATGGAGAAGGGTCTTAGCATGCGCAAGGATATGCGCGGCATCGGCTAGAGTCTTCGCCTCGGCACCCAAAAGCGCGTTTGCCATGGGTAGAAAAAAAGCGGTTTCCGGGAACTCTATCGCTTGTGACGGCCGTTCGTTCTCAATAGCCTTATTGAGCATATCTTCGGCTTCTTTAACGATCCTTTTGGCTCCTCTTAATGCTGCGGCTGCTACTATCTTCGACATATCTCCTCCGGTTCTAGTAAGTCCAAACTATATCCTGAAATTCTTCTTGCGAAAATTTTTCCTTGTTGTCCTTGATAAGCTCGGCGATGCTGGCGAAGCTGAAGCCTTTATGCAGCAGGCCGCTTCTTATCCTTCCTACGTCAACTTCATTCCTGATGAGAAAATTATAAACTCCGGACTGGTCTATCTGCCCGACGCAAATATAGCCGCGGACGATATTATCTTTCAGCACAACCTTCTTATACGTCCCTTTATCATCCCGCGCGACAAGTTCTTCATAGGCGCCCTTAGGCGGCTTGGTTATTCCCATTGATATTACCGGCATGCCGAAAAATTCCACGGAATTCATCCCCAACGAGCCGCCATATCTGACGGTATCTCCGGCCATATTCCTTCCCGCGATCTTCCCCTGTTCTACAGCGCAAGGCCATATCGCATTGATCGTACTCTCTTTGGACGCGACATCCCTGGTCTGGGCTACATCCCCTGCCGCGTATATGTCGCGGCAGCTTGTCTCGAGGTGATCGTTGACGATTATGCCCTGCGCAGTATCGATACCCGCGCTTTTTGCCAGGTCCATATTCGGCTCTACGCCTTTACCGACGACTACCAGCCCGCAATCAAGCTTGTTGCCGTTCTCCAACAGCACGCCGGTTACGTTTCCGTCCCCTGATATTTCCTTCGCATCCAGCCCTTTCATAATACCAATGCCTGAACTCTCGATCTTTTCCTGTATCATACCGGCGGAAACCTCATCCAGTATCTGAGAGAGGACCTGCCCGGACTTCACCACGACCTTGACGTCGATCCCGCGCGATCTCAGTGCGTACGCCGCCCTTAAACCTATAAGTCCGCCTCCCAGCACAACCACATTAGGCGATTTCCCAAGCATCTCCATAATGCCATTGGCATCCTTGACCGTCCTTAGCGCAAATACGCCTTTTTTCTGTATACCAGGGATACCCAGCATCTTCGATCTCGAACCGGTTGCTATCAAGAGCTTATCAAAGGCAACTTTCTTATTGTTGCTCAACATGACCGCTTTTCCCTTGGGGTCTATTTTATCCGCCCTTACACCGAGAAGCGTTTCGACCTCATTTTTACTAAAAAAATCCTTGTCCTTGAAATAGAGTCCGTCGTCTTTAATGGATCCCGCCAGATAATAACTGAGCAGGCATCGTGAATACAGCGGAAATTCTTCTTCGGTGATCACCACTATCTTCGATCTCTTGTCGGATGAACGGATCGACTCTGCGCATGAGATCCCGGCCGCGCTTGCGCCTATGATAACATATTGCATGACTATACCTTTTTTATCTTCTTTTTAAACTCGTCAACGGTCCCCGCAAAGAGCGCGCCGGATGGGCATGTAGTCACACATGCGTAATCGTCTCTATCCGGACAAAGGTCGCATTTCACGGCTATCTTCTCCTCGATCCTTCTATCTATAGCCCCGAACGGGCATACCATAATGCACATCCAGCACCCTACGCACTTATTCTTATCCTGTATGGTCGCGCCGCTTTCATCCTTATGCATGGCCCCTGACATGCAGGCCGCAACGCACGGAGCGTCCTTACAGTGCTGGCAGGCTACGGATAGGGCCTTATTCAGCGACGCCAGCACCTTTCTCCTTTTCTTCGGCAAGGGGAACTCGGAAACCGCCGCGGAAAGATCCTTAGACTTCGAGTGTTCCACAGCGCATGAGAGTTCGCACGTCTTACACGCGACGCATTTCTTAACATCGCACAAAATCTTCAACCCCTTGGCGACAACCTTTTTCTTATCTTTTAGCGCATTAGACAATCTTCTTCTCCTCCATGCTATTTCCAGACGTCTCATACATCATCGGCCGAAGTTTCAAGGCCACCCTCTTCTTATTTATATGCTCGATCATGAGATGAGCGGCTTTCTTTGGATCGGCCTCAAAGGCCCACTTCCCGCCAACGACTTCCTCGATCTCTCTGGTCAGAAAATCCGTGACATTCTTGCTGCCCAGGACCGGAAGCGGGCTGCCGAATACAGTAAATACACCGGATGCTACGACATACCAGCCGATAGCGATCGCCTTTTCGCTCATCCATTCCGGAGCGGCTCCCGCAACCGGCAGCTCGTCAAGGCCATTGCCTATCCCGCCCTCTTTAACCATATTACAGCATGCTATCAATATCCTTGAATTGTCTACGCAGGAACCCAGATGAAGAACGGGCGGTATGCCGACCGCCGCGCAGACTTCCTGCAGCCCTTTACCCGCGTATTTAAATGCGGCCTCCGGCACCAGGAGCCCTTCCTTGGCGCAGGCCAACGCCGAGCATCCGGTCTGGACAACAAGCACATCGTGTTTTAACAGCTCCTTGACCATCTCTATGTGACTTCCACCGCTCATCAACTTCGGATTGTCGCAGCCTACAACGCCTGCGACCCCCCTTAGCCGTCCGCTCATTATGGCGTCGTTAAGCGGCCTGTAAGTAGCCCTGTATTTGCCTCCGAGATAATAGAATATGTTCTCCGCGCTGAATCCGGCGACAAGGTCCATCGTATCCTTCGGTATATTCACCCTTGCCTTATCCCTGTTCTTGAAATTACGTACCGCTATCTCAACGATCCTCTTCGCTATCTCAAGGGCCTTCTCCTCCTGGAACTCGATATGTTCCATGCCGGGGAACCTTGCCTTAGGCAGCGTCGAGATCATTTTGGTGTGGAAACAAGCGGCTACTTTCGTCAAGCCCGGCATAATGCATTGCAGGTCTACGACCATAGCCTCAACCGCGCCCGTAGCGATAGCAAGTTCCTGTTGAAGAAAATTACCCGCTACGGCTATTCCCCTCCTGACGAGCACTTCATTGGCGGTGCAGCATATGCCGGCCACGCTTATCCCCTCCGCCCCCTCCTGCTTCGCGAGCGCTATCATATCGGGCTCCTGCGCGGCGGTAACTATCACATCGCTCAAGAGCGGAACATGGCCATGGATTATGATATTGACCTCGTCATGCTTCAATACCCCAAGATTGACCTTTGCGCGTTGAGCCTTCGGAGCCCCAAAAATGACATCGGTGACTTCCGTAGCTATCATTGAACCACCCCACCCATCCGATATCCCGACTTTCATTGCCGATAAAAGAATGTTCCTGTAATCATTGTCGACGCCCATATTCGTACGCGTCATGATCTCGACTACGGTCCTGTCTATACCGGTTGGAACGATCCTCAATTTATGCCATATGTCCTGCTGTTTCTGAGGAGCCCTTTTTAAAAAAGCTATCTCTCCGTCCTGCCTTCCGTAGTCCTCCAGAAATTTTTGCGCAACGAGCCTGGACAACTCTTCTTTGCTCTTTCCGGCCGGCTCTATTCCCAGCTCCTTGGCTAGATCGCGCAATTTTTGTTCATCTTTGATCTGATAGCTCGGGGCCTTCCCTTCGCCGATCATCTTGAGGGTATGGACTATCTCCCTGCCATGATCGGAATGGCACGCCGATCCGGCGGCGGCATGGCGGGCAAGGTTTCTGGCGCTGATAACATCTTTATCGGCGCCGCAAACCCCATAGCACGGCTCACCCTCAAAAGGCTCTATCCTACATGGCCCTAGATTGCAGTTCTTGCAGCAAAGGCCAAGCTCTCCGAAACCGCAATGAGGCGTCTGGGCGTCTTCCCGGTCCCAGACGGACTCTACGCCGCATGTCCTCACTATCTCCTGCAATTTTATATTTGTCGCGCTACCTCTCGATTTATTGACAGCCATCTATTGCCAGCCTCCTATAGTTTAACCGATCTTCTCCGGGATTAATGTTCTTAATTTATTCATAAGGCTTTTTATGCCGGGGTCTTTCAAATCTTTTATTGAACCGCCTTTATCGATCGCCAGGATATCGTCAGTAAAAGGCACCTCGGCCGCGACTTCGATCCCAGCTAGACCTTTCTTAATAAAATCGGTATCTTCTTTTGTTTTTATCTTATTCGCGATGGCAAAGACCTTCTTGACACCCTGCCCCTTGGCCAGGTCCGCTATCTTAAGAGCCGTATCTATACTTCTCTCCGAGGGTTCGACGACAACAACAAAATAATCTGATATCTCCGCCGTGCGTCTTCCAAGATGCTCTATCCCGGCCTCCATGTCGAGAACTATGTCGTCGCCTTCGTTCAACATTATCCTATTAAGGAGATTCTTCAGGAATATGCTCTCCGGGCATACGCATCCTCCACCGCTCTTCTCCACAGTACCCATAACGAGAAGATTTATATTGCCCATCTTTTTCGTGAATTTTTCCGGTATGTCTTCGATGTGCGGATTGAGCTTATAAAATGAGGGATCCTTATCCTTTATCTCCATCCTGTCATATATCATCTCTTTCATCTTTGATATCGGAGTTATCGAAGCGGGATCGCTGAACCCAAGCGCCGCGGCGAGATTGGCGTCGGGATCGCAATCTACGGCCAATACCCGCCTTCCGCTTTTAGCAAGGTCATGAATAAGGATGGACGCCATGGTCGTCTTCCCGACCCCCCCCTTCCCCGTAAAAGCTATCTTCATATATATCGACTCCGATCGCGCGGTTATAGACCGGCCGCGTCCAGGACCAAGGGCACTTTCTTATCCCAGCCTATGGGCATTATATGTATCCCGTTACAAAGCGGCTTCAACTCTTTGATCAGCCTGGCAGCTATCTCTATGGATTTAGCGGATTTGTCCTTGGTCTCTTCCATCTCTTTTATCAATCCATCCGGAACGAATACGCCTGCGACGTTCTTGTTCATGAACTTCGCCATTCCCGCCGATTTCAAAAGAACTATCCCTGCCAATACCGTCGTTTTCAGGTGCTTTGCGCTCTCCAGGAAACGCTTGTAAAGCTCTATGTCGTATACCGCTTGCGTCTGGAAGAACTGCGCTCCGGCTTCGATCTTCATCTCCATCTTTATTATCTCGGGTTCCAGCGGATCAGCTCCTGGATTGACGACAGCGCCGACGCAAAATTTCGGCGCTCCCTTGAGAGGATTACCTTTCATATCTTTACCGCCTTGAAGCGCCTTCGCGACCTCCAACAATTGGACCGACCCCAGGTCAAAGACAGGCTTTGCCTCGGGGTGGTCTCCAAGAGTGGGATAATCGCCCGTCAGAAGAAGCACATTCTCCACCCCCAATAAACTGGCCGAAAGCAGGTCGGATTGAAGCGCCAGCCTGTTCCTGTCCCTGCATGTCATCTGAAATACCGGTTCATGCCCGCGATCTTTCAATAAATGGCAGACGGCAAGCGAACCCACCCTCATGACAGAGCTCTGCAGGTCGGTAACATTTATCGCGTCGACCCTCCCCTTTATAAGCTCGGCGTCATCGAGCACCTCTTTAATATCGGTACCCTTCGGCGGCCCTATTTCACTCGTTATCAGGAACTTGCCCGATCTTATCTTTTCGCAAAAAGTCATGTTTTACCCCTTTGCTCTATGTGTGTTGAGCCTTAAACAGCGCTATTGTGTTTCGCATAAGAATAGCCGTAGTAAGCGGCCCTACGCCTCCAGGCACAGGGGTTATGTAAGAGGCCCTTTCGGACGCGCTTTCAAATTCGACATCACCCACGACTTTATCCCCTACCCTGTTTATCCCGACATCGACGACTATCGCGCCGTCTTTGACCCATTCGCCCTTAACTATCCCCACCCTTCCGACAGCCACCACAAGCACTTCGGCGCGCCTGACATGATCCTGCAAGACCCCTCTTTCGCCCGTAGCAATGTGGCATACCGTCGTCGTAGCGAACTTGTTCAACAACATAAGCGCCAGAGGCTTTCCGACTATCTCGGAATGGCCCACCACAACTGCGTCTTTCCCATACAGATCCACACCGGTTGAAGCCAATAATTCCATTACCGCCAAGGGGGTGCAGGGCCCTATCATGAACTGTCCGGTCAGGATCTTCCCGATGTTCTGCGGATGCATGCCCTCCGCGTCCTTAGCCGGGGAGATTACCCCCGCCGTCTTTTTCGCATCGACGCCCTTAGGCAAAGGGAGTTGAAGGATTATGCCGCTTATATTGTCGTCTTCATTCGCGTTTATTATCGCGCGCTCTATTTCTCCCTGCCCGCTCTCGGCCGGAAGGGTCTTAAGCTCATAATCTATCCCGATAGACTCCGCGGCCTTTTTTTGGGCCTTGACATATATCGCCGATGCCGCATTGTCGCCGGCCTGTAACGCGACAAGTTTTGGCCCTATGCCGTACTTCGCCTTCAAAACCTCTACATCCTGGGACATTTCGGCCTTTAGTTTTTCCGCTATCGGCTTTCCTTCTATAAGTTTTGCCTTCATCTTCGCTTACCTCACCTTGCTATCGCTTCTTCGCATTTTTCCAGTATGTCCTCTTTGAGCTTTGGTACGCTCTCTTCCAGTGGCGACAGAAACTTATGCGCCTGTCCTATAAAATCGATATCATCGACGTATTTGAGGTTCTCATAAACATTATATTTTGCCGAAAAGAACGCGCCCTCCAGCATGATGGCCGCTATCGCGGTATCGGTTATGAGGTTTTTATTACCGCACGCCGAGAGCCTTTCGCACAACTTTAACAACTCATCCGCTATCCTGCATACCTCATACGGCGGCCTGATGGCGTCCTTATATGCCTTATCGAGCTGGGCCGATCTCTTTTTAAATTTCTTCATTGCGGCCGAAAGGGTTTCATACGCCTTAACATCGTCATCTATAAGGCCTTCGAGATCCGACCTTAGGGCCGAAACCTTCATCATGATATCGGCAACTTCCATTTCGACGTCTTTATATTTCGGGTTTCCTACGGTATAATTCGCGACCATGCACATAAGAGAGGCCCCTATAGAGGCGCTTAGCGCGGCGGCACTGCCGCCTCCCGGCGAAGGCTTCTTCGCCGCCAGATCTTCGAGGTATTCATGCATCGGTTTATCTATATACAGGGCCATTTTATGAAAGTCCTACAATCCTGCCTTTTTTATCGATATCTATGCCTTCCCCTACAGGATGAGACGGGAGGCTTGGCATCGTCCTCATAGCCCCGCATAAAGCGTAAAGAAACCCTGCCCCTATGGACGGCCTTACTTCGCGTACGGGTAAAATAAATCCGCTCGGTCTTCCTTTAAGTTCAGGATCGTGAGAAAGAGAAAGGTGCGTCTTTGCCATGCATATAGGGAGGCTTCCGAAACCGGAGCGCTCGTAAAAATCGATATTCTCTTCGGCCAAGGGTTCATACCTGACATCCGAGGCGCCGTATACCTTTGTCGCTATCGTCCGTATCTTCTCCTTAATCGGGATTTCAAGAGGATACAGGTATTTAAAGGCCTTTTTGGACTCGGCGGCCTTCACTACCGCCTTTGCCAGCTCGACGCCGCCTTTGGAGCCGTACCTCCACATATCGCTCACAGCGCAATCAAAAGCTCCATTCTCTCCGGCTATTTTCCTCACGAGCTCTATCTCATTCTTCGTATCAGTATCAAATTTGTTTACAGCCACCACGCACGGGACCCCGAATAGATTTATATTCTCTATCTGCTTGATAAGATTTGAAGATCCGGACTCGATGGCTTCAAGATTCTCTTCTAAGAGACCCTTATCGAGCGGGCGTCCGGCTACAACTTTGAACTTCCCGGAATGCATCTTAAGCGCCCGTATTGAACAAACGAGCACCACCGCATCCGGTTTCAGACCGCTGTACCTGCATTTTATATCGAAGAATTTTTCGGCGCCGCAATCCGCCCCGAAGCCGGATTCTGTCACGACATAATCCGCCAGCCTTATAGCGATCTGATCGGCTAATATGGAACTGTTACCATGCGCTATATTGGCGAAAGGTCCCGCATGGACAAGGCAAGGCGTGTTCTCCAGCGTCTGGATAAGGTTTGGTTTTATGGCGTTCTTCAGAAGGACCGTCATAGCGCCGGCGACTTTCAGGTCCTCGCATGTGATCGGCCTTCCATCCCCGGTCATCGCCACAACTATCCTCGATATTCTCTGACGGAGATCTTTAAGGGAGCTTGCCAGCGCTAGAATGGCCATCAGCTCGCTTGCGGCTGTAATATCAAAACCGCTTTCTCTCTCTATACCGCCTTCTCCTCCTCCCAGGCCTATCTTTATATTCCGCAAAGACCTGTCGCTGACATCAACGGACCTCCTCCAGAATATCTTATTCAAGTCGATATCGAGCGCATTCTTCCTGAATAGTTGATTATCCAAAAAAGCCGCGCAAAGATTATGCGCAAGGGCTATAGCATGAAAGTCTCCGGTAAGGTGGAGATTAAATTCCTCCATAGGGATCACCTGGGAATAACCGCCACCCGCGGCTCCTCCCTTGATGCCAAATACCGGTCCAAGGGACGGCTGCCTTATACATGCCGCCGTCTTTTTCCCGATCCGGTTAAGCGCCATAGATAGCCCTATCGTAGTAACCGTCTTGCCTTCGCCAAGGGGTGTGGGGGTTATCGCGGTCACATCGATATATTTACCCTTCTTCCTTGAGCTTAATCCGGTTAAAATATCCAGCGATATCTTGGCTTTATAATCGCCATATGTTTCGAGGTACTTTGATTGTATGCCTAGATTTTTTGCTATCTTAACTATTGGCGCTATCTTCGCTTTTTGGGCAATCTCGATATCCGCCTTCATGAAATTCCTCCCTTTCGCGTTTTCCTCACTATAATGTATTATATGATACGAGATAAAAATTAGTCAATGTAATTAAGTATGATTTAGCTGACAAATCTCCTTTACGGGGCGATACGTGAAACGATGTATCGGCGATGGGCCGTTTTTTCTGATTGCAAGTTTATGGAAAATGGTGGGGTAACCTTTGTGCCTGGCAAAACCATACTGCGGATACTCTTTATCGTATTCGAGCATCATGCCGTCCCGGGTGACTTTTGCGACTATGGATGCGGCGGCTATTGAGAGGCTCTTCCTATCTCCGCCTATTATGCACTTGACAGGGCATTTTGCAGGAACCCTGACATTGCCGTCGACGATGACATAATCCGGCAGCAATCCCAGATTATCTATAGCTATTGCCATCGCCCGGATGGTGGCCTGGTATATATTGATCCTATCTATAGTCGTATGGTCGACGATTCCTACGCCGACACGACACTTAGATATTATCTCTCCAAACGCCCTCATTCTTTGTATGCTGGAAAGCTTTTTGGAGTCGTCAATACGCTCTTTAAAACGTCCACAACTCAATATCACGGCGCCTGCCACCACCGGACCCGCAAGAGGCCCCCTGCCGGCTTCATCAACGCCTGCAATAAGGGCGTAACCTTCCTTACTTAGTCTCCTCTCGTGGAGCAGGAACCTGGACATCCTGAGCGTGTATGATCTTTTCTTCAACTTTCGTCTCTTTCCCGACCTTACGCTTCAGATAATAAAGTTTTGCGCGTCTCACGTCGCCCTTCTTCACGACTTTGATCTTGTCGATAGTCGGGGAGTGGAGCGGCAGCACCATTTCAACGCCTTCTCCGTATGATATCTTCCTGACAGTGAACGTCTCGGTCAGCCCTCGGCCCGCCCTGGCGATCACCGTCCCTTCGAATGTCTGAAGACGCGTCTTTCCTTCTTCCACGATCTTCAACAGCACATCAACCGTATCCCCGATATTAAAATCGGCGATCTCCTTCTTTTTGAATTTCGATTCTACGAAATCGATATAATTTTCCATCTCATTTCTCCTTTTTCATTATGTCCGGCCTGCGCTGGGCCGTCCTTTTATGCGCTTGTTCGTTTCTCCACATATCGATCCTTTTATGGTCTCCGCTAAGCAGCACATCAGGCACTCTTGAACCCATAAAGACCGATGGCCTTGTATATTGGGGGTACTCCAATAATCCGTTCTCAAAAGATTCCGAATCCAGGGAAGCGTCGCATCCCAATACTCCCGGGATAAGCCTTGCCGCCGCGTCTATTATGACGAGCGCGGGTATCTCGCCGCATGTAAGAACGTAATCCCCTATAGATATCTCTTCATCGGCAAGTTCGCGTATACGCTCATCCACGCCTTCATAATGGCCGCACAAAAGCACCAGACGCCTGCGTTTGGCCAATTTTTTCACCAGCCCCTGGTCCAGCCTGTTGCCCTGAGGGGTCAGGAGTATTACGCTCGCCCGGCCCTTCTTTGGCCCGACCGCCTTAAGGTCTTTAAGGGCGCGATAGACCGGTTCAACCTTCATCACCATGCCCGGGCCGCCGCCGAATGGCTTATCATCGGCAGAGCGATGGGCGTCATTTGTCCAATCCCTGATATTATGGATATTGACTTTTAAGAGCCCTTTTATCAAGGCGCGCTTTATGATCGACTCTCCAAGGACATTCTTAAACATCCCTGGGAAAAGCGTCAGGACATCTATGACCATATGATACCTAGACCTTGACTCCCTGCTTCTTAAAAAGAGTTCTTACTATAGCGGTAGGGGTGGCTCCCACTCCCAGCCAATATTCCGCGCGCTCTTTCTTGACCTTCACCGTCGCCGGATCTGTCTTTGGATCGTAAAATCCCAGTATCTCGATCGGCCTGCTGTCCCGCGCCGCTCTCTTGTCTATTACGACGATCCGATGAACCGGCTTCTTCAATGCTCCCGCCCTCTTAAGTCTTATCACTGCAGACATCTTTTCCTCCTGTTATTTCTCTTTTTCTCGCCAGACTTTGGCTCCCAACCCGATCAACTTCTGCTCAAGCCTTTCGTATCCCCTGTCTAGATGATAGATCCTGTGGACCTCTGTCCTTCCTTTAGCAACAAGACCCGCGAGGACCAATGCTGCCGAGGCCCTGAGGTCCGATGCCATCACAGGCGCCCCGCTCAAACTTTTGACGCCCTTTATTATAGCGCACGGCCCTTCCAGCAATATGTCCGCGCCCATCCTGCTAAGTTCGCTTATATGAATGAACCTTTCCGGATAGATCTTTTCCGTAATGACGCTTATCCCTTCCGTAACGGCCATAAGGCTCATCAGCTGCGCCTGCATATCGGTAGGGAACCCCGGATAAGGCAATGTGGTCATGTCTATGGGCTTAAGCCTCCTGGACGACCTTACCCTCAATCCATTAGGGACCCTTGTGATATTAAGGCCTGCCTCCGTCAGCTTATCGATCATCGCGATCATGTGTTCGGACTTGGCTCCGCGCAGCACGACATCACCCTTGGTTATTGCCGCGGCTACCATATAAGTTCCGGCCTCTATGCGGTCCGGGATGACGGTGTGCTCCGCCCCATGTAGCCTCTTAACGCCTTCGATCACCATCCTGTGCGTAGTATGCCCTTTTATCTTAGCGCCCATTTTGATCAAAAACAACGCGAGATCCACGACCTCCGGCTCGCAAGCCGCATTCTCTATTACCGTCACTCCTCTGGCCAGGGTAGCGGCCATCATGGTATTGGCAGTTGCCAGGACGCTGGAACCAAAATGCCCGCCAAGATAGACATGCCCGCCGCGAAGATTCTTACCGTCTGCAATTATATAACCCTTCTCGACCTTTATTTCCGCGCCCAGAGACCTTAGCCCCTTCAGGTGCAGGTCTATCGGTCTGGGGCCTATCACACAACCTCCGGGGAATGAGACTTCGGCAAATCTCTGTTTTGCCAGAAGCGGGCCTAGAACGCATATGGAAGCCCTCATCGTGCTCACAAGATCGTATGGAGCTATATGCTTCTTATAGCCGGCCGGCTCTACGGCCGCCACATCCCCGTCAAGCTGGACCTTGACATCAAGATTCTTAAATATCCTCAACATCGTAGTTATGTCTTTCAGTCCGGGCACATTCTTTATGACCGACCTGTCGTCCGAGAGGAGCGTAGCCGCCAGGATTGGCAGGCATGCGTTCTTAGCGCCGCTTATGGTAACGCCCCCTTCCAGCCTTCTTTGCCCTTCTATGATCAGCTTATCCATTTAAATACCATGACTCTTTCGATCTCGTTAAAATCTCTTTTTGCGTCCAATAGTTCAAGCCTATTATTACGAAGCGCTAACTCTGCGATCTCTTTCCTCTGGCCATAACCTATCTCCATGGCGAGGTAACCGTCTTTAGCCAGATAATCCGGGGCCTGCGAGACTATCCTGCGGTAAAACTCCATCCCATCCTCCCCGCCGTAAAGGGCCACGCGGGGCTCCATCAATACTTCTTTTTGGAGGGCGGGAAATTCTGTGCCCGCCACATACGGAGGATTTGAGACTATTATATCAAATCTGCCTTTAATATCGTTAAATAAGTCGCTTACGACGAACTCTATCCTGCCATCCGCTCCCAGCCGCTTTGCGTTCCTTCCGGCTATCTCGATAGCGGGGCGAGAAATCTCGGAAGCGGTTATTTTACAATCATCGAGTCTTTTTGTCAAAGATATTGCGATATTGCCCGAGCCGGTGCCCAGATCCAGCATCCTGAGGCTCCCGGCCGCGGATCTCATGTTATTTGCGAGATCGACCACAGTATCAACGAGCATCTCGGTCTCGGGCCGGGGTATGAGGACATCTTCGTTGACTTCGAAATCCATTCCACAGAACTGGACGAAACCCATGACGTACTGTATCGGCGTGTGCGGGACTGTCTTCTTCATGCGACGGCCTTTAATCTCAATTTTCTCTCCTCTTGTTTAAGAGCGTTTATCATCTCACCTATTCCCCCATCGAGAAACTCTTCCAGGTTATGGACCGTGAAACCTATGCGATGATCGGTGATCCGCCTGTCGGGGTAGTTGTAAGTTCGTATCTTTTCGGACCGGTCGCCGCTTCCTACCTGAGAGCGCCTTTGCTGGGATATCTTCTGGTCATGAGCCCTTTGTCTCGTATCGTACAGCCTGGCCCTCAGGACCCTCATCGCCTTTGATTTGTTCTTCAATTGCGATCTCTCATCCTGGCATGTAACTACCATACCGGTAGGTATATAAGTTATTCTGACGGCAGAATCTGTCCGGTTGACTCCCTGCCCTCCGGCGCCTCCGCTCCTGAAGACGTCAATCCTCAGATCTTCGCTCCTTATCTCGATCTCCACATCTTCTGCTTCCGGCAACACGGCGACTGTGGCCGCGGAAGTATGGATACGCCCGCTTGCCTCGGTCTCCGGAACGCGCTGGACCCTATGCGTTCCACTTTCAAATTTCATAGTACCATATACGCCTTTTCCGGATATAGACACAATGACTTCTTTATATCCGCCCTTTTCCGTCATGCTCGAATCGATAAGCTCGACCTTCCATCCGTTCTTTGCGGCGTATTTTGAATACATCCTGAGAAGATCCCCGGCAAAAAGGCTGGCCTCAACGCCTCCGGTCCCGGCCCTTATTTCCAATATGATATCCCGAGCGCCGCCCGATTCTTTTTCGATCAGGAGATCCTCGATCCTGGCCTTCATATCCTTCGCCGATCTCTCAAGCTTATGCTTCTCTTCCTCCGCAAGTACCAGGAATTCCTTATCATGCGACTTTTCTCCCAGCACCTTATCCATCTCCTTCAAATCCCCGGAAGTCTTGACATACTCGTTATAAGCGTTGATCAGAGGCGTCAGACTGGCCAGCTCTTTAGCATAAGCCTGGTATTCGGCCGTATTCGATATGACCTTCGGGTCGCCGATAAGCTCATGGAGCTTATCGAACCTCTTCCTCTTCTCTTCGATTATCTTTTCTATCATGGACTCAATATTCCATTAGTCAAGCAGTTATGCCTTTTTCGGGCGTCTCTTTATCCTGCGGTATCTCTTCGACATCCTTCGTCTTCGATTTTACCTTACCCGCATACCTCTTCGCGAACTTCTCCACCCTGCCGGCCGAATCCACCAGTTTCTGCTTGCCTGTAAAGAATGGGTGGCATTTCGAGCAGAGGTCCACATGGATATTCTGTTTTGTGGACCTGGTATGTATAACCTCGCCGCACACGCAGGCGATCGTCGTCTCTTTGTATTCCGGGTGTATCTTGTCTTTCATTTTCCCCTCTCTTTCTGTATGGAAAATGTCCCGAGCCGCTATCACCATTCGGCAGCGGCGAGGGACTTCGTGATCACTGGTTCATCGACAATAAAAACTCAACGTTCGTCTTGGTCTTGGAAAGCTTTTCTATCAACAACTGCATGGCCTCGTCGCTTGAAAGCTCGTTCAACGCCTTCCTCATAAGCCATATGCGCTTTAGCTCATCCTGATGGACAAGAAGCTCTTCCTTCCTGGTATTCGACCTCTTGATGTCGATCGCCGGGTATATCCTCTTCTGGAACATGTTCCGGTCGAGCTGGATCTCCATATTACCCGTACCTTTGAATTCCTCGAATATGACTTCATCCATCCTCGATCCGGTATCTACCAGGGCTGTGGCTATTATGGTGAGGCTCCCGCCTTCTTCGATGTTCCTGGCCGCCCCGAGGAATCTTTTCGGTTTCTGGAGCGCGTTGGAATCCACTCCTCCCGAAAGTATCTTGCCCGAATGCGGAACGCAGGCATTGTATGCCCTTGCCAGCCTGGTTATCGAATCGAGCAGGACGATGACATCCTTCCTGCTCTCCACAAGGCGCTTGGCCTTCTCAAGAACTATCTCCGCCACCTGTATATGCCTTTCTGCGGGCTCATCGAACGTTGAGCTTATGACCTCGCCCTTAACCGATCTCTGCATGTCGGTAACTTCTTCCGGCCGCTCGTCGATCAGCAATACTATCAAAACGGCCTCCGGATAATTGGTCGTAATGCTATTGGCAAATTTCTGCAACAGGACCGTTTTGCCGCTATACGGCGGGGCCACGATCATACCCCTCTGCCCCTTGCCGATCGGCGTCAAAAGGTCCATTATCCGCATCGAGACCTCGGACGGAGTGGTCTCCAGGAGAAACCTCTCGTTAGGGTAAAGGGGCGTGAGATTATCAAAAAGCGTCTTGTCTTTCGTCTCGTCGGGATTCCCGAAATTTACCGCCTCGACCTTAAGAAGCGCGAAGTATCTTTCCCCTTCCTTCGGAGGGCGTATCTGCCCGCTGACGGTATCGCCCGTTCTCAGGTTAAATCTCCTGATCTGCGACGGAGAGACATATATGTCATCCGGGCCGGGAAGATAATTATAATCGGGGCTCCTCAAGAACCCAAACCCATCGGGAAGTATCTCCAGCGTTCCTTCGCCGAAGATAAGCCCTTCCTTCTCGGTCTTGGCCTGCAGTATCTTGAATATGAGATCCTGCTTCTTTAGACCGCTTATCCCGTTTACGTTCAATTCCTTAGCGAGTTTGGTCAACTCAACTATACTCATTGTCTTCAGATCCGCTATTTCCATATTATCTCCCTCCATACCTTTCTAGCCTGTCTCCTGGTAAGGGACCTCGTAGATCCATTATCTATGACGAAATCCGCCAGCGCTATCTTCTTTTTAATCGGAACCTGATGCCCTATGCGCGTCAGCACATCTTCTTTATCTATACCAAACTTGGCCACGCACCTTTCTATCTGAACTTTTTGCGGCGTATGTACCACAACTATTTTATCCGCCACCTTATGCAGACCGGCTTCTACAAGCAACGGCGCGTCTATGACAATCACTTCGGACCTCTTGGACTTCGACAACTTTGATCTAATGATCCTTATGACTTCCGGGTGTATTATCCCGTTCAGCCTTGCCGTCAAGGTCTTGTTGCCGAAAGCTATCCTTCCTAGCTTCTTCCTGTCTATGTCTCCCGTCTTATTCAATATGCCGCTGCCGAATATCCTTACGATCGAATCGTACCGGCTCGAACCTTTGGATATAACGGAATGAGCGATCCTGTCCGCATCTATTATCCTGGCTCCAAACGACCTGAAGATAGCGGCTACCGTTGACTTCCCCGCCCCGAAACTTCCGGTAAGACCTATTATCGGCAAAATTCGCTCCTAGCCTATTATATCGCTGTATAGATCCAGATATTTTTTCGCGGATGCGCTCCATGAAAAATCGAGCGCCATCACCTTCAAGACGAGATCGCGCCAGACTTCTCTTTGTTTATGGACCGACAGCCCTCTCTTAATGGCTGAGAATAGATGCTCATGGCTGTAATCTTCAAATGTAAATCCGTCCCCCTGCCCCGTTTTTGGATCAAACTCCCGCACGCTGTCTTTCAGACCTCCTGTCTGTCTTACAACAGGTATGGTTCCATACTTAAAGCTTATCATCTGGCTAAGTCCGCATGGCTCATACCTGGACGGAATAAGGAACAGATCCGATGCCGCGTAAATCTTCTGAGCTATGACCGCGTCGAATTTCAGATTGATCGACGTATTTTTCGGATGCATCCTGGCCATTTTTTCGAAGAGCACATGGTATTTAATGTCCCCGGTTCCCAACAGGACAAACTGCACCTTAAGGTTCAACAGGTCTTCTATGGTCCTGGCAAGAAGATCGAGCCCCTTCTGATCGGCAAGCCTCGAGATCATGCCTATCATGGGTATATCCTGATCGACTTTTAATCCAAGATCTTTTTGCAGTCTTTCCTTATTTACGTATTTATCCGCCAGCTCGCCGGGCTTGTAATCTTTGTATATCTTCTTGTCCGTTTCCGGATTCCATATGGAATAATCGATGCCGTTCAAGACGCCGTAAAGAGAATCCTGCCTGGTCTTCAATACGCCTTCAAGACCGCAGCCGTATTCCTTGGAAAGGATCTCCTTCGAGTATGTTGGGCTGACGGTGCTTATGGCGTCGGAATATATTATCGCCGCCTTCATAAGGTTCACCTTGCCATAGTACTCGAAATAGTTGACATGGAACAATGACCAGTCAAGCCCTATCTTGGGGAATTCCTCTTTATCGAAAAGCCCCTGATAGGCCAGATTATGTATGGTGAAAAGGACCTTTGTCCCTTCAAAAAAAGGGTCGTATTTATACATCGTATTAAGATAAACGCTCACAAGGGCCGACTGCCAGTCGTTGCAATGAATAATGTCGGGCTTAAACCCGTCCGACTTACAGATTTCCAGGACCTGCCTTGAAAAAAACGAGAAACGGTCAAGATTGTCCTTATAGTCCCCGAACTTATCGCCGTATAGTTCTTTTCTGCCGAAGTAGTCGGCGTTCTTTACAAAGTAGACCTTTATATTATTACCTATTATGGCGCTATCGCTTTCCGATCTTACGCAGGCATACTTGGGCATGATCACCCGTACGTCGAGGCCAAGCGCTTCAAGCGCTATGGGCAGGCTCCCCGCCACATCCGCCAATCCGCCGGTCTTTGCGAAAGGGCTCACCTCGCTTGCCACGAACAGCACTTTACGCTTTTCCACCGCACCTCCCGCCATGGACGTCATTTCATGTCCAGCCAGTTATTCCCCGTCTCGATATGCGCCACTACAGGGACCCTTAACTTAACCACGCCCTCCATGCCTGAGCTTACCGTATCCCGAAGCGCTTCCAGTTCGCCGCACGCTACATCGAATACGAGCTCATCGTGTACCTGTAATATCATCTTTGAGGCTAAACTTTTCTTAGCCATCTCATCCTCTATCTGTATCATCGCCGCTTTAATTATATCGGCTGCCGATCCCTGGATAGGCGCGTTGGTCGCCGTCCTCTCCGCAAATTGCCTCATCCTCATATCCGGGCTATTGATCTCCGGTATATAGCGCCTCCTGCCCAGTATCGTCGTAACAAAACCCTTGGTTCTGGCCTCAGCAATCAAGCCTTCCATATATTCCTTTACGGCCGGATACCTCAGAAAGTACGAATCGATGAACTCCTTGGCTTTGTCGACCTCTATGCCCAGGCTTTGCGAAAGTCCGTATGGGCTCATCCCATAGATTATACCGAAGTTTACCGTCTTAGCCATGCCTCTCATTTCACCGGTAACATCTTTTTCTTCAACTCCGAAGACAAGGCTTGCCGTGTACGAGTGTATATCAAGGCCTTCCTTGAAGGCTTTTTCCAGGCCCTTGTCTTCCGATAGATGGGCGAGCACTCTCAATTCGATCTGAGAATAATCCGCCGAAAGAAGGATATTATCTTTTTTTGAGCTGATAAATGCCCTGCGTATCTTTCTGCCCTCTTCGGTCTTTATAGGAATGTTCTGCAGGTTTGGGCCGCTCGATGACAGTCTGCCCGTTGCCGTGACCGCCTGATTGAATGATGTGTGGAGGCGTCCCGTTTTTTCGTTTATCATGCTTGGCAGCGCATCCACATAGGTAGATTTCAGCTTCGATAACTCTCTGTAGCGAAGGAGGGATTCCGGCAATTTATGCTTACCGACCAGCTTCCTGAGGACCTCCTCATCCGTAGATATGCCGGTCTTCGTCCTCTTTATGATGGGAAGTTTTAATCTTTCAAACAATATTACGGAGAGTTGCTTAGGCGAGTTGATATTGAATTCTCCTCCTGCCAGCTCAAATATCTCTTTTGTAGACGTCTCAAGCCTGCGCTCCATTTCTTTTGATAATTTGGAAAGATATTCCGTATCTAAGGAAACACCTCTGGTCTCCATCTTCCCAAGGACCTCTACGAGGGGCATCTCTACTTGCCGGAAGAGTTTCATGAGGCCCTTGTCTTCCAGCCCGTCCAAAAGCACCTTCTTCAACCTGTACGTCACATCGCTATCTTCACAGCAATACGCGCATACTCTTGGCACATCGACCTTATCCATCGTTATGGCGTTTTTGCCCTTCCCCAGCAGGTCTTCGATCGGCGTGGTCATCTTATGATTCAGGTATTCGAGCGATATGTCTTCCAGGTTATGGTTCATCTTGGAAGGATTAAGCAGGTAAGAGGCTACCATAGTATCAAAAGAGATCCCCTTAAGATCGATCCCGCAGCCGGCGAGAAGGATATATTCATATTTTATGTTCTGGCCAATCTTTTTGATAGCGTCGTCTTCAAAGATATCTTTTAAATCGGCGATAACGGAATCCCGGTCAAAGTATTTATTCATTGGTATATACGATGCGTGGCCCACCTTCCAGGAAAACGAAACGCCGACTGGCCGAGCCAGCATCGGATCGACGCTTGTCGTCTCGAAATCGAACGCGAATTCTTTCGCTTTCTTCAGCTCGCTTATCAGTTTTTTGTACTTTACCGGGGTGTCTACCATTTCATAGGTCGAACCAAGCGTCCCCTTCGGCGCGACATCCTTTAGGAGCGCCTTGAATTCGAGGTCCCTGAATAACTCGAAGAGCCGGGCATTATCCGGGTCCTTGATCTTCAGTTCTTCAAAATCTATGCTCATGGGAACATTTGTATCAAGGACCGCGAGTTCCCTGCTCAATATTGCCATCTTCTCATTTTCCTTTATAGCGCGTTTTTTTGCCTCGCCGGAGACGCTATTTATGTTCTTAAGGAGATTATCCAGCGAACCGAATTGAGATACAAGCTCGACGGCCGATTTTTCGCCGATACCGGGCACCCCCGGGATATTGTCGGTGGCGTCTCCCATCAGGCTCATAATATCTACCATCCGCTCAGGCTCGACCCCGTAGACTTCCTTTACTTTTCGGGCATCATAGATCAGGCCGTCTTTATGAGTACTATAAACCTTTATATGCGAGTCTACGAGCTGAAGGGCGTCTTTGTCACCGGTAACAATGAAAACGTCGATCCCTTTGTCTTCAGCCTTCCTGGCCAATGTGGCAAGCACATCATCGGCTTCATATCCCTCGACTTCAAAAACCGGGACATTGTATGCCCGCACCACCTCTTTTATGTATGGCATCTGGCCAACCAGATCGTCAGGCATAGGCTTTCTATGGATCTTATATTCGTCGTATTTTTTGTGCCTGAATGTAGGGCCCTTAAGATCAAATGCCACCGCAAGCATATCCGGGGAGTTATCCTTTACGATCTTGTTGAGCATAGTAACAAACCCGTAAACGGCATTGGTCGGCCTTCCTTTTGAATTGCTAAGGCTGCGTATGGCATAATATGCCCTGTAGCAGAACGAATTACCGTCGATCAAAAAAAGCTTTTTATTGGACATTACACGGCGTGCCTTACGAAGTTAATGGAAGCTGCAGGAATTTTCAGACATTTTATTTTTTAGGGATTATCTTTCTCTCGAATTGATTATTTCTATCTGTGAGTGGAATTATGATTTGCTAATATTACGAATATTATACATTAATCCTTTTATTTGTCAAGAATATTTTGAATTTATTTTGCATGATATTTATTTTCCTAACAGCCGCGATAATTAATGAATTTTATTGACAAATCAGCGCCGATTGCATATACTAATATCCAGTAAGGATGTGCTATGAAAGACAAGAGAAGGTTCCCGCGATACGATTGCTCCTTTGCCGTTAGATATACCACCAGAGGAACGGCCTCCCTCGAAAGTATGACAATTGCCGAAGACATCTCCAGGTCCGGGATAAGATTGCCTATCTCCAGGATGGTAAAAGCCGGCGATGTGCTGGCATTATACATATATCCGAAAGAGGAATCCGGCGCCATATCGGCTACCGGCATAGTAAAGTGGATCCAACAGAGGCCAAAAGAGCAGAAGCTCAACGTTGACGCGGGGATCCAATTTACGGACATCGAATCCAATGATGCGGACAGGCTTATCCCCGTTAAGCATACCTAGCCATTCACCCTGCTCAACTGTTCGCTAAAATAATCCCCTGTAAGATCGTCTATGGCTTCCGTCAATTCCTGCAATCTTATCTCTTTTTCAAATCGCGCCTTGTCCGTTTCCGGCGGGTTATTGATGAGTTCGAATTGCACCCTCCTGCGCTCAAAGTATATCCTTCGGAGATCATCCAGCACATCGTTGCGTAATTGCGTAGTCAGGCGGCTCCTTACATCGATGTTCGTCTGGTCATCACTCCATACCATATCTGCCAGATCCCATGATAACGATACCCCGAAACCTCTAGATACTTCATCCGGCCCCATAACTACATAATCCCTGGTGGCGCTGGTATATATCTCCGAGTTTGACGAGCTGTCATTATCTATATTTACGGAGAGTCTTGGCAGAAGAGCTTTTAGCCTGGACTCTGAGCGCCAGCGGGCTATCTTTTCCGGATCGAGCTCCGCATACTTTAACGCCGCTTGCCTTATCATCCAAAACCTGGGCTCGCGATCTGCGATCAAATTGAATTCATGCATGACCATATCAATATCGGCCTTCTTGCCGCCGTTAGAAATATCCGGCTCCAGCCTGAACAATCCTTTGTCGGTCGACGCCCACACCCTTCCCGTTCCTGCCTTGTCTAAAAACAGGCCATTCGCAAATAATGACCTTCCTGAACCCACATAGATCTCTTTCCAGAACGAACCTTCTCTATCACATTGGAATATGCCTTTCGCCGTCGCCGCAAATATCCTTCCATCGGTTTCGTCTATCGCTATCGAATTGATATTACCCGCAATGCCTTGACTTGGGAAATCCTTCCAGGAGCGCCCGTCATCATCCGAATATATTATGTACCGCCTGACCGACGCATATATCCTGGTTCCCGATACCGAGATACTCCCCGCAAAAACATCTGACGATTCTTCCGCCGTTTCATTTTCTTCTGCGGCCTCATGTTCATCCGGAGGCATGCTACGTCCTTTATTGATATAGATCCTTTCCCAGTCCGCCATTCCGGGCCTTTTTATGTATATGCCCTTGTTTCCGCAAACATAAATATTCCGGTTAGCGGCGATCACCCTGTCCGCGGCGGATCCCCTCACCCCGCCGCTTATATCCAACCACCCATTTCCGCCATTCTCGCTAGTGAATACCCCGGTCTCGGTACCGATTATGATAACATAGGGCTGGTCCTTCGTGGATGCAACCGATAATATGCTGGACTTCTCATCGTTAATGCTTTTAAAAACTGCCTGCCAGCTTGCCCCTCCATCGCGCGACCTGTAAAGCCCTCTCTTTGTCCCTACAAATAGGTCCCCGGACACGATACATATCGCCCTTATCTCATTCTCTCCGGATCCTGCCGTATATACCGGCTCCCATCTTGAGGCGTCGGATTCGATGGCGCTCTTGTATAATCCGTCCTTTGTCGCAAAATAATACCCTTTTTCATCGGAAATGAACCCTATCGCGTTCGCGCTCTTTATGCCGCCGTCCTTACCGACCCATAACTCCTGGCATGATACACTCCCTGCGAAAAAAAACATCGCCATCAGGGCAATATGAATTGTATTTATTCTCATCGTTCCTCCCTTTATTCTAACCTGACAGATCTAACCAGGTTAGAATAACCTATATATTGTGATTTGTCAACTTATATTTGTATAATATTCATTTATATTGCCACTACATGAAAGCTGTGATTAGATGATTTATGGAGCACTTTTAGGCTGGATACCGGTATGGTCTAGATGTCTTCCTGAGGCTTGTCGTCTGCGAACTCGACATGGTATCTCTTACGTTCGATCTTCGAAAGGAAGCTGTATACGCAAGGGACGACGAATAGCGTTAAAAGCGTGGAAACTATAACTCCGCCGATAATAGTGATCGCCATCGGAATGCGAGTTTCGGCTCCGGGACCCATTGCCAGAGCCGGGGGGATCGCCGCAACTATAGTAGATACCGATGTCATGAGGATAGGCCTTAATCTTACCGGACACGCCTTGAGTAATGCCCTGTTGACATCGGGGTCGACCTCCCTCTGCTGATTAGTAAAGTCTACTAAAAGTATGGAGTTCTTCTTAACAATACCCATAAGCAGTATCATGCCTATCATGCTGTAAATATTGAGCGATTGGCCGAAGATCCAAAGGGAGAGCAGGGCTCCGGATATGCTGAATGGTAAAGCGGCCAATACTGAAACGGGATGCAGGTAACTGTTAAATTGCGATGCAAGGACCATATAGGCCACCAATATACCCAGCCAGAACGCGATCATTAGGCTCGATGAGGACTCCTTGAACGATTGAGTGCTGCCGCCGAATACGATTCTGTAACCTTCGGGAAGTATACCCACGGCTATCTTCTCCGCCTTTTTAATGGCGTCGGATTGGGATTTGCCCTGGGCTACATTCGCGAATATCGATATAGCCCTTTCCCTGTTGCGTCTTGTTATGGTCAAGGGGCGCGGCTTTTCTTCGACGTTAACGACATTCTTCATCTGGACAAGCTCACCCCTGTTGTTCCAGACCCACAACCTGTCTATGTCCTGGGTAGCCGATCTTTGAGAAGGAAGAAGTCTGATCCTGACGTCATAACGCCTGCCATCCTTCGTATACTTACCCACCCTTTCGCCTCCTATCAAGGCGTTTATAGTGCTTCCTATCGCCTCTACGGTGACTCCACGTTCGTTAGCTTTTGACCTATCGGGCCGTATATGCACTTCCGGGACCTTCGCAAGATAGTCTGTGTCGACATCTATCATAAGGTTGGTCTTGCGCATCTCCGAAACGATCTGGCCGGAATACAAAGCAAGCTTTTCCCAGTCCGGGCCGCGTATGGAAAACTCTATAGGGAAACCTCTCTGCGCTGAAAAACCGGATAGCGAGAGATCCTGTATCATGGCCTCAACATCCGGTATTTTGTTCAGCTCTTCCCTGAATATCTTCATCAGCTGCGTTTGGGTCAACGGTCTTTTGCCGGGAGGGACCACCGGCCTGTCCCTCGGGTCTTTCAGTGTAATAAATAGTATGCCGGAATTCACCTCTCCTCCGGTAAATCCCCCTATAGCGGCAAAATATCCGGTGACCTCGGGACGGCTCAATACATACTTTTCCGCGTCCTTGAATCGTTCATCGGTCAATTGGAGCGAAGAGCCTACCGGCGTCTTGACCCTGACCATGAGCATGCTCTGGTCCTGCGACGGCAGCATCTCTTTTCGTATTAATTTTATAAGCAATAGAGACGCGACAAAGAAGACCAGGGCCACCAGGACTGTCATCATTCGCCTTTCCAATATTTTACCGAGCGCCCTGTGATACGCTTCTGAAAGACCCTTGAAGCCGCCATCGACGGCCTTACCCAATCTCGTATGTCTATTCCCTACCTCAAGAAATTGGGAGCATCTCATAGGGGCCAGGGTAAGGGCCTCGAGGAGCGATAGTCCAACGGCCACCGATATGGTAACGCCATATTGAAAAAAGAATTTTCCTATTATACCGGACATAAATGCAACCGGCAGGAATATCGCTATCAAGGCAACGGTCGCGGCAAGGGCGGCAAACGTTATCTGTCTGGCGCCTCTTCTTGCCGCTTCGATCTTGTCCATCCCCTTTTCTCTGTATCTGACTATATTCTCAAGGACCATGATCGCGTCGTCGACCACAATGCCTATCGCGAGAGAAAGGCCAAGGACGGTGAATGTATTCAGGGTAAATCCGAGAAAATATATGACCATGAACGTGCCCAACACCGAGGTCGGTATCGCCAATAGTATGTTCAGCGTAGCGCTCAGGGAACCCAGGAATAGCCAGCAAACAAGGGAAGTAACGATAGCGGAAAGAATAAGCGTAAACACCAGCTCATTTATAGAGTCTTCGCTGAATTTTGTCCTGTTGAACCTTATCGACAGCTCGACATCGGGCGGCACCATCTTCTTTATTTCTTCCAGGCGCTTAAATATTCTATGCGCCACTTCGACCTCATTGGCGCCGCGCTGTTTCTTTATGCCAAGCCCGACCATCTGTTTGCCGTTGGAACGGGAGATCCTCCTGATATCGGCAAGGCCATCCTCTATCGTCGCCACATCCTTCATATAGATCGGCTTAAATATCGGCTGGCCGGCCCTTCTTGGGATCAGGATATTAGAGAACTCCTCAGCAGTGGCGGCTTCGCCCATTACACGGACATTATATTCCTTCACCTTAGTCTCAAGCCTGCCGGCAGGCATCTCTCCATGCTGCTCCTGCACGGCATTTATCACATCCTGGACCGTAAGCTGGTACGCCTCAAGCTTATCGCGATCGACCCATACCCTTAGGTTCCTTTCGACGAATCCCCCAAGGAATACGTCGCCAACGCCTTTGATAGCGGTAAATTTGTCCTTAATATCATTTTGGACAAACGTCATCAAGTCGCGTAAAGACATCTTATCCGATGAGACCGCAAGCCATATGATCGGGTGGTCTTCCGGGTTCATCTTCGTAACGACCGCCGGATCAAGATCTTTCGGCAATAAGCGCTGGGCCTGATCTATCTTGGTCTGAACGTCCTGGATAGCGGCGTCGATATTCCGGTCAAGCTCAAATTCCAGGGATACGCTTGCGGATCCCTGCCTTATCGATGACGATATCTCGCGCACCCCTTCGATGCTCATCATGGAATCTTCGATAACGTCAACAACATCCGTCTCCATGACTTCCGGCGCGGCGCCTTCCCACGTCACGGCTACCGATACTACAGGAAAATCCACATCCGGCAGTTGGCTTACACCCAGCCTGCCATAGCTGATCAATCCGAATATCATTAATGACGCCATTAGCATCCACGCAAATACCGGATTCTTGATAGATATATCAGATAGCGTCATAGCCGCCTTCCGCCAAACCTTCTCCGATGGCCACTTTAAGCTGCCAATAGAGACGCTTTGCCTCGTAAAAAGCGTGAATATAGTTTCTCTGGGCGTCCTGCAGCCCCTGGATAGCCGCAAGCACGTCAAGATTATTCACCAGGTTGAGGTCATAGTCTTTCTTTTGCAAATGATAATTCAACCTCGATGTCTCGTACGCATCTTTAAGCGCCTTCTGTATGTTAATAGCTGTCCTTAGCTTGACATAGGCGTTCTCTATGTCGTAAGGCGCCCATCGCGACAGCTTTTGGTATTCCAGCTTCTTCTGCCTTGCCCTGGCTTCGGCCTCCTTCACCTGCCCCAGGGTATCGGTCCCCTCAAAAATTGGGACATCGATCTTTAATTTAATATCCCAATCATTGCCCTTCTGCGATCCCGTTCTCTGCATATAATGATTCGTCTCTATGTCTACCGATGGCAGGTAGTCGCTCCCCCTCACCAGGACCTCTTGCCTCGCGAGATTCCAGGCGAATTTAGACGCCCTGATCTCCGGCCTTTCCATCGACTTCGCGACATAAGATTCCTTACTTTTAAGGGATGATGGCATCGCCAGGGTATCATTCAGCCCGACGATGGCCTTTCCTATGAGATACTCGAGCATCTGCCTTGCAACCGCTTCCTGGCTCTGGACAACCTCTATATCCGCGATTACCTTGAAAAGCTGGGCCCTGGCATTCACAACCTCACCTGCGCGCGACCTTCCCAGATCTTCCCGCGCGCGAAGCTCTTTTATCCTCTCCAGATATGCGTCTTGGATCTTCTCCAGGCTGGCCATATCCCTTTGGATCTCGATAAGTAGATAGAAAGAATTTGCGACATCGACCAATAATAACTGTTCCGCTTTTAACCTGTCCTGGATGCGCTGGTTCCTTTCGCTCCTAGATCCCTTCACGGCGGCTATCGTTTTGAACCCGTTGAAGAGAGTCTGCTTGGCGAAAAATTTCCTCTCCGAACTCTCCGAATATATAAATAACGATGTCGATGATGTAGGGCGCGGCCGATCATCGTCTTCCCGGCTATCCGTAGATATAAAGGATATATTCGGTATCACTGTCGACAAAGCCCGCAGGAATCTCGCTTCGGTAATCCTCACCTCTTCTTCGCTGATCGCAATCGTCTCGCTTCTGTCTAAGGCAAGCCTGTAACAATCTTCCAGGCTCAGGGCGCCGGATGCCACCTCAGGTTGCCGTGAAATCTCATCATTTACAACCGATGCCGCCATACCTTCGGCCTTGTCAGGATGCGGGTTTTGGTCCACAAGTTCTTGAGGCGCGGCATTACCGCCGATGTGAACGATCAACACGCCGATCACGGCCGAGGCAAGAAACAATCGACATTTCATAAAGTCATCCTGCTTCCTCATCTTTAAGGTGCCTTGATACATGAGAAAGTATCTCGAGATACCTCTGCCTCTCTTCGTTGGATATAACGCTGAATATCCTTATCATTACTCTTCTCCGGTGGTCAATAATTGAATTTACGGTCTTTGTGCCTTTTGCGGTAAGCCTTACCTTTATAATGCGCCTGTCTTTATCGTCGCGCTCCCTTTCGACATACCCATCGCGCACAAGCCTGTCTACAAGGCCTGTGACCGCAGCCGTAGTCACGTTCACATTATTGGCCAGGTCCGTCATCCTGGGTTCTCCCATACGGCTCAATGATTCCAACATCACAAACTGAGGAAGCGTAAGTTTCGTATTAAAGAAGTCCTTCGATTGGTATTTATGGAATTCCCTGGCAAGTACGGACATTACGCTATTTAACCTGTCCGCAAATTCCTCCAGACTCATATCCGCCATATGGCCCCGTAATTATTTAATGTTATTGATTATCAATGATATTAAATATATCACAAAAAAAATTATCCGTCAACGCTTTATATTATAATTGCTATATTTTAGCCCATTCCCCGGAACTTCTATACCACTTGATCGCGGCATCCTCAAGAGGCAGCTCCACACCATTGTCTTTTGAGTACTGATCCCGGAAGAGTTTTATGGTATCGACCTCTTCGCCCATCTTCTTGATGAAACTATAGGGCATTTCGAGAAATTCAACGCCCACCTTATGCCCTATATCGTAGGGCTCAGGGCTTGAATGAATCACCCTTGATCTTATGCGGAACTCCTCACTTCTAAATATAAATTTAATTATTAGTATGCTTGAACGTACCGCTGGGCGATATGCGGATATAAGGGCGCCAACATTGCTGACATTTATGGCGATAGAACTTTCGGCAAGCCTGTTATCCTCACTCCTATAGGCAATGGGAGAGAATATGGTATATCTAGGGTATCTTCTTCTGTCGGTCATCACACCTTGCATCCCGCTAACGCAACAATAACCACCATAAAAAATGCCTGACCCGCCGCGCCAAGCACTCATCGTCACGTCTCCAATCTTATGTATACCACATAGTATGCAATATGCAAGGAGGCTTTTCTTAGTTTTTCATTTCTAACTCATATGCTTTATCTCCGGAATGTGTGCCATTTTATAAATATCATGCCTATCGACTATCCTGTATCCCCCTTCTTCGATCCGCCCGATCCTGATATTGGCCATCCTTACCCTTCTAAGATCCGCTACGACAAATCCGAGACTTTCAAATATCCTTCTTATGTGCCTCTTCTTACCTTCACATACTTCTATCTTAAGGACCGTCTTATTCGAAGTCCTGGATAATATCTGCGCTGATCTTACCTTCAGCTCTTCGCCTTGATCTCGAATGCCCTTCACCATGGACCCCATCATACTGTCCTGCACCGATCCAAGCACCGTCACTCTATATTCTTTTTCGACCTCGTATTTTGGATGTGTCAGCCGGTAACACAAATCGCCGTCATTGGTCATTATCAATAAACCCCTGGAGTCTTTATCAAGACGCCCCACAGGAAATATCCGGCCGAATTTTTTTGGAATATAATCGCATACTTTCTTCACGGCAAATTTGTCGTCCAGAGTAGTCGTAACGCCCCTCGGCTTATTGAAGATGATATATACCCACTTTTCCGGCTTAACGCTCTTTCCGTTTACGCGCACATCATCGGATACGGCGACCTCCCTCCAGGGCTCTGTCACTTTCCCTGTATTCACGGTAACGCGGCCGTCCCGTATCAGGGAAACCGCGTTTCTTCTTGAACAATAACCGCTCTTTGAAATATACAGATTGAGCTTCATATTATGTATTATATAACGAAACATTGAAGCTTTCAAACAAAAGAAGGCCCATGCTTTTTTCAACCCTTTCGGCATGGGCCTTGCACCGCTTATCTAAAGCTTAGTTTTTAACACCATTGACAGTTTCCGGCTGATCAGCCAACCTTCCTTCTACCTTTACCCCGTCCGGTATTGACTTATTTATTTCGCCGATTATTTCTTTGACCTGCAGCGCTCCTACAAGGTCGGGATTCTCTACAGTCGCCTTTTTGACGCCATCTTCCTGGTAAAGAACAATCTTGTCCGGCGGATATACCTGTTTCAGACCCTCGATCAATGCCTCCCACTCATCCTGCCTGTCACCGGCGTAACTAAACTTTAACGACACTATCTTGCCGTCCTTATCGGTTTCAATGCTTCCGGTCAATGCGGATATCGTCTTATCCGAATTGTCGGTGACGATAAATTTGACATCGATCCTGCCGTTCTTGTCATACTCCACGATCATCTTCTTCCATGTATAACCGTCATAATTGAAAGACATGAAGAAGTTACCTATATCAGCCACCAGCTTGGCACCGTCTTCCGGGATGTTCGGCATGAAATCCTTGCCGAGACTTTCTACATAGGCATCCCAATATAACCCGTTCCAACGCTCGCTCCCTATCGTATGTTCTTCCCGGACGACCTTTCCCGTTTCGGGATCGTAATCGCGGATCAGGGACTCTTTGATCTTATTTGTTCCGTAATGGGTAGGCCAGGATTCGGGAGCCATAACATTGTCATTAGCCGCATAAACTATGGGCCCCCACCAGCCATCTTCCCTTTCACTCTCGGATACATATCTTATAAGGTTCCCGTTATTATCATACTCCCAATTCTCTACCTTCGAGAAGGCATTACTTCCTCCCCACCAATACCATCCGCTATTCTTTCCGCTCTCCTCCCTGTAATATATCTTCCCGTCCTCACGGTATTTCTCGTGCAGCTCATAATGATTATATGGCTGCCTTCTCCACAGCGCATCAACCTCGCTACCCAACTGAATTACATCGGAATCCCCGACCCTGTATATCTCTTCGCGCTTCCAGTAATTCTCGCTCGCGATATCCAATTTAATCATTGTCTTTCCGTCAGCCGCGTACATCCTTTCCTCAAGATAGTTTGATCCATAATTATCCTGATACGAGTGCAAAATCAGGTTACCTTGCTCGTTATACTGCCTGACATCATCCTGAGAATTATACGGCATCCCCTGCCATAAATTCTCCGAATGCCTGGATACGGATTGGAGGATACCGTTTTCATGATACGAATAAGCGGCAAGCTCCATATATGACATTTCGCCGTTGTAATAATCGACCCGTGTCTGTAAAATAACGCGATCGTTTTCGTCATACGCAAACGCCAAGTTTATTTCGTTTGTCGACGTATATATCGGTTCGCCGTTATTATACTGCGTGTAAACATTGACTGTTCGCCTGGCCAGCAAGTTCCCCCTTTCGTCATATTCGCAAGCCTCGGTTTCGTTATATTCATATGATATGTCATATTTTCCGTCGCCATTATTGTCAGGATGAAAAGCCGATTGGGATTTCACCCTTTCAATTAAGACAACTTTTCCGTTTATCACTTCGTATTTAAAGTCCTCGCTCGCATAATTTATCCCTACAATGGTACCTCCGTATCCCCCGGTTGAATCGACTGCCTTATAACGGCTGCTGGCCAATTTCTTTACTCCCCCGATCAGAATATATTCGTATTGGTATTCACGGGTTACCAGGCCTTCATATCCGTTATTATTTACGTAGCGGTTGGTCTCTATCTTACTTACCAGATCGCCATCCTGGTCATACTCATAGAGTACGATATCCTCGTTCTCATACGTCAAGACGACTCCGCCGTTACCTGCTGTCATGCTGCGGGTTATATTCCTTGTACGAACTATCCTGCCGTTCTTATATTCTTCTTCATTGCTGAAATCCGATCCAGATGTCCATGTACCATTGTCGTCATAATAATTGTGCGACGAGTACAGGTAATGGCCATAGTCACCGTAGTTCTCACCATACCTGAATCCCTCCGAATTCTGGTAAGCGTACCTCGCAATAGCGCCCCTCCTCCATTCGTATGTATACTTGTTCATTACCATCCGCCCCATCATGTCTACCCGCTCTATCTTGCTAGTAACATCGCTCCATATGGCGCCATTGTATGGCCATGAGGTTTCCCGGGTTTCCTTGGTCTCTCTTATCCCGCCTTCCTCATCCCAGGTGACGCTCTTTTCAAAGAAGCCCGTTCTTGTAACTTGCCCCTGATCGTCATACCACTCTTCGGTCTCCAGTACATGCGTAAGCCCTCCGGGATAGACCCCATCGAGTCCATACACTGTGCTTCTTTTTATAGAATGGGTTTTCTTCCCGCCCACATAATCGGCGGCTGAATAACTCGTCTCCCTGCCCATCCGGTCGTAGGATGCGACAGAGCTCTTTGACGAACCTATAGTTCCGTCATCATTGTAATGGATCTCGTTAAATGACTTCATCCTGAGCACACGAGAGCCGTCATAAAGGTAACTTACCCATTTTACGGCCGTGAGCCTTCCGTTAACTTCATACGATGTCTTCTCGCTGACAAGATCGCCATTCTTATTATAGGTAAGGCTCTCCTTTATGACTTCGGTACCCCTTAGCTTCCCTTCGCCGTCAAAGTGCCATATCTTCATGACACCAAACAGTTTCCTACCGTTCAAATCGTATATGTTTTTTGCCTTTACCACCGAGCCATTGTTGACCCCGTAAAATACGCCATCAGCGATGGACGCTGACGCAAGGAGATTCCCCCAGTTGGGTTCGCCTGCAATTTCAACGCGAACGCCCATCCCGTCCTTATCCAAATAGGTCAATATTGTAAAATTACCAAGGCCATCTATCTTTGACATAAAATACTGAATGTCTTGATAATCCACTATGCCATCGAAGTTCAGATCGAGATTTAAGTCGGGCTTCACAAATCCATTCCATTCTTTTTTCACAAGGCTGATAAAGATCTCTGTATCGTTGGAATCATTAACTCCATTATAATCAAAGTCCAGCTCCTTAATAAATTCCTTAAATCTGTTTATCTTGCAAATAACCGCATCTATTGACAGATCCAAAAGGCCATCCTTATCAGTATCTTCTCCCCAATCAAGAATGCCGTTATTGTTTATATCCTCACCCCTGGATATCTCTTCGGCGATCCCAATCGGTTCACCGTATTCATTGTAAATATATTTCACATTCCTGTATTCAAGCGTAAGCGACTTTTCGTATACAACCCACGGATCTACATACATAGACACAACAGGCATTAAAGGCTTTACAGAGTTATAAGCGTTAGCAGCTGACCGGATACGCAATAGAGCGGGGTCGTATCCGCCCTTACCCTTTACGGTGCTTTTCGGCCTGAACTGCAGTGCGATGGCCGTTTGATCCTCTTCGCCGTACAAGGCAAGCGGTTCAACATTCACCTGCGCCTTCGCAAGCATAGCTACTACATCCGCAGGAGCCGCTGTTTCCGCACTGACAATCGCGCTCGATGCCAATAAAACCGCCGCTGCTACCACTATTACCTGAATTTTTCTGTAACCCATAACCCACCTCCGTTTTTTTAACTACAGACTTTATTAAAGCGTTTACAATGCGAAGAAAAAAAATTCGATCTTCCTAATACTTATACACGCCGAAGATATGTTTATTCAGTTTTAATTGCTTTCTTTTTTGATTCCTAACCTTTCCTCTGCCCAAATCGCTTCCAAGCTATTCGGATATCTGCTAAGAATAGCTCTATAAGCTTTTTCAGCGCGATCCCTGTCACCCAGCTTCTCATCGTATATGATACCTATTGCGCATGCCCCAATGCTCGCCAGGGGAGAATCCGGATAATCCTTGACCACACCTTCAAACACCTTAATCGCCTCTTCGTGAAGCGACAGATATTCATAATAAGAACCGATGTACAACAGAAACTGCACATTGTATTTTGGATTAGGCTCTTCCTTGACTATACTCTCAAGCATCCGTATGCTTTCAAGGTGCTTGGACCTGTCATTATCCTGAACGGCCTGGCCTATCCTCAGCATTGCCCTATCGACCTTCCTCGGGATCTGCCTCGGCCTTTCATCGGAAATGATAATAGGGCAAGGCCCGAGAAGCTCTTTTGCCCTTCCAGGCGTATTCTTAATCAGAAGCATTACATGAGGTTTCTTCCCCAATCCATAGAGTTCATCGAGTTCGTCCCATTCATCCTCCATCATCCTCTGAGGGCTGGATGGAATGCCGTCCGGAACAACTTCGGTCTTCTGTCCCGCGTCAACGGTGACAACCTGCCTTGCCAGGGCCATCCCCCGCGGATGGTGCCGGCTCTTAACAACAACCTTCCCTTCCAGTACCCTTATGCCGGTAAGCGCCTTCCCTTTTGATCTTGCATCAACTGAGAACTTCGTCCCGAGCGCTGTCGCTGTAGCGGAGTCCGTATTTATTGTAAACCTGGATCCTTTAAACCCATCCTCTACGTTTACCAGCACATTTCCTTCGATCAGCTCAAATTCGGCCATCCCTTTTCCGATCCTCGGCGTCAAACTCGCCACCCTGAGCTTCGAAGCGCCTTTCATTCGGATAATATATCTATCGGGTATCCCCAGGTCCAGCTGGCCGGACGGATCGACATATATCACATCGCCTACAATTAGTTTGTCCGGATATGCCCCCTTACCGTAAATAGACCCGTTGCCGCCGATTATCCGAATGTCTCCGCTCTTTGACATCAGGTACGGGCAAGACGGTTGCGACGAATAAATATAAGCGCCGGCCGATACGGTAATCAGGAAACTGGCCGTCACCCTGGCAAGCATCCGGCGCCTGTAGGACAGGATCATTCCAAGGTCGCGGATGAAATGATCGATCTTTCCAAAAACCCTAGCCGGCAATGGCTCCATCTGCCTTCTGGCCACAGCCTCACTGAACCTGGACGCAAAATTATGTTCAAAAGACGGGGAAGGCTCCGCCTGCCTTAAGTTTGCCATTATATAATCAAACCGCGCAGATAATTCCTGCTTCATAACCCCTCGCTTGTCTTACTCTCGACATCATCGAGGCCAATTTTTTTCATGAACAAAGCCTTCGCTTCTGTCATGCGGGTGGATATACTGGCAACACTGCACCCTATCACTTCTGCCGCCTCTTTATAGGTCATTCCCTGTATACTGCACAAAACCACCACTTCTCTATACTTTACCGGCATTGAATCAAGAATAGCTTGAGCTTCCCGCTCAAGCTCTTTTGTCCTTATCGCGTCATCGGGAGCCGATCCGGGATCGGCTATTACGTCTCTCAGGCTGACAGGGCCGCTTTCCAGCTGTATGTCTTGATCTAAAGATACGTTTCTAAAATATTTCCTGTCCCTCATGGCGTTTTTAGACAGATTCTTCGCGATCGTAAATAGCCACGTATTAAATCTTTTATTAGGGTCAAATATATGCAAATTATTATAAGCCTTCATAAACACTTCCACGGCAACCTCTTCAGCCGTTTCTTTATTACCTATCATCCTGTAAATAAAATTGATGATCGGCTTCTTATACCTGTTAAACAGCTCTTCAAAAGCGCCTTCATCTCCGCTCCTGGCGATAGAGACAAGCGCTTCATCGGGTCTATTATCGAACATATAGCCCATCCTATTACTTATACACGTAAATAACGCGAATTTTCGGTATTTTTTGGATTATACCAGATACGGAGATGGTCAACAAGGCTTATTAACCGGTTTTTGGGGTTATGGGGTATCTATTGCGGGTATATTATTCCGCGGAATCCTGAAGGCTTATCACCGCATCTATCTTATCCTCCGAAGGATCAAGGTTAAGGTAGATCGCGAGCTTCGACTCTATGATCTGGTCGATTATCCTGACCAGGCATTCCTGCATCACGCCCATCCTATCCCTGTATATCTCTTTGGCCGGCACCATCACCTCGCGCCGCAGGACTTTTTCTATTATTACAAAATCCCTCACAGGGCTGTCGGATGCTTCTTTTTCGTAGGATCGATAGGCCGTTTCTACCGCCTTATCTATATCTTGGCGCCTTTCAATATCGCCTGTCGCGTTTACCTTATTATCAATAAGGCCGCGCGAGACGAGTTCCCTTTCGACGTTATCATAATACTGCTTTGAGTTCATCGCGTATTCCAGGGCGGCATTGGCTTTAAGGCTTTCGGCCTTATGTATCACCTTATTTATTTCCTTAAAATCGAATTTTACCGGTTTTCTGGCTATGATCTCAAGGTTGATCTTCTTTTTAGGATAAAAAATTATAGTAGGCTTATTTTCCGGCGCGCTGTCCGGCTTTTTAACACCCTGGTCCTTCTTGCCGGCTTCGCTATTGTCAGGGATATCCTGCTTGCCGCCCTCGTTCTTTGGCTCTTCGTATACAACATACATATTTTCGTTTGTATACACTAATGTATTTGACTCCTCTACACCAGACGCATCCCCATTGTTAATCACTATCTTCCAATCATGCGACTCAAGGCTTAACGACCGTAACTTACCGTCATCACCTCTTACGTAGCTGTAGGCGACCTTTGTGCCATCGTCATATATGGCCCAATTTACCGTTCCGTCTTTATTGTGTTCGACTATTGGCTGGCTCTGCCTTATAAATTCAAATTCATTCTTATCCTCTATCATTTTATTGATCGCATCGGACTGCTTCGCAAACTCCTGTGGAAGGATAAATCCTGAACGATTATCGGTTTCACGACCGTATTCTTGAGGCGGCCTTCCTGCGTCTTCCGACGTTGCGGAATTAATAAAGAATAGGGAAACGATCATTACCGCTATTGCTGTCCTTTTTCTCATCGCTTGCCTCGCACCTTATTTACTTTTTAAAATCGCTTAATATTGATTCAAAAAAAATTGCACCTCATAAGACGCAACCCTCTCTAAAGCCTATATTAAATATACACTATAACGGTGAAAAGGTAAGGGGATAATTATTACTTTTTTGTATCTTAACAATACTTAAATGAATACTACTTTATATCCCGCAGCTCCAATTGGATCGATTGAACGCCCTGCCAGTTATTTATGGAGGGGATGTAAGCCAGGTCAATGCCTGATCCGAGCTTGGGCAGATCAAGGCTGCCCTTACTAAAGCTTATCGCCTCGCACGTTATCTTATTGTCGGTGACCCAAAGCTTAAATCCGCCCTTACCTATATGCCTCGGGCCATCCTTTACCACAAGGTTCCTGGAGGACAGGACGGGCCTAGGGTTCTCCGGCCCGAAAGGGGACAGGCTGTCTATCTCCTTTATCACCTGCTCGTTCAACATATTGAGGGGGATATCCATATCGATATCGAGCTTCGGACTGAACACCGCTTCATCTATGTCCTTAGACGACGCTTCATTTATCATTTCACGGAACCTGCCTATATTCTCCTTTTCGATCGTAATGCCGCATGCGGATTCATGCCCCCCAAATCCTACAAGGCAATCTTTGCACCTGAAAAGATAATCAAATAAGTGAAAGCCGTCTATGCTCCTTCCCGATCCTTTACCGTATTTTCCATCCAACGATATCATGATCGCCGGCCGGTAAAACCTGTCCGCTATCCTTGACGCAACTATTCCTATGACTCCGGGATGCCAATCTTCGCTGGCCAGGACTATCACACGGTGATGCTTGAAGTTCACCTCTCGCTCCACTTTCGAGAGGGCTTCGTCGAGTATGCGCGCTTCAATCTTCTGCCGGTTCCGGTTCTCCGTATCGAGCATCCTGGCAAGATCCTTTGCGATATTTTCATCATCCGCAAGAAGCAGATCAAGCGCCTTTTGAGGAGAGCCAGTCCTCCCCATAGCGTTGATCCTTGGACCGAGAATGAATCCTATATGCGAACTGGATATCTCCTTTCCATCCAGCCCGGACATATCTATTAGCGCCTTCAATCCTGTGCGCCCCCTTTTATTAAGCTCACTAAGGCCGTATTTTGTAAATACCCTGTTCTCCCCGACTATGGGGACGATGTCCGCAACGGTCCCAAGACTTACCAGGTCCAAAAATTCCTCGGCAAAGAATGAGGTGCCCTCGTATAACGCCTTGACCAATTTATATGCGATGCCCACCCCCGCAAGATGCTTAAACGGATAATGGCACCCTTCCTGTAAAGAATTGATTACCGCGAATGCCCGGGGTATCTTTCCGTTTAAGATCTCATGATGGTCCGTTACGACTATATCTATCCCAAGCGCCGCGGCGCTATCAACCTCTTTAAAAGACGTTATCCCGCAATCAACTGTTACGATCAATCCAATTCCATCCTTATGCGCCTTTTTTACCGCGCCAAGATTAAGCCCATAACCCTCTTCTATCCTGTTCGGTATATATGTGCCTGCGTTGGCGCCCAGACGTTTTAATGCTGAAAAAAGAACTGCCACACCGGTCATGCCGTCGACATCGTAATCGCCGTATACGAGTATGCGCTCTTTTGAAGAGATCGCTTTTTTTATCCTCGATACGGCCTTATCCATGTCTTTGAGTAGGAACGGGTCATGGCATGAGGAAAGCGAGGAGTTGAGGAAGTCGCGCGCGAGTTTGGGATCGGTGATACCCCGGTTTACGAGAAGCTGTGCGGTTATTGCGGATATCCCCAATGAAGAAGTTAGCTCCCTTTGGATATCCGGGCTGGAATCCTTTACCCGCCACAACTTCCTCATATCGAATGTTACTTCTTTCCGGGCTGTTTCTTCTGCCAGCTAAGGATCAGCGGGCTTGCGATATATACCGTAGAATATACTCCAGAAATGAATCCGACGAACAGGCAGAACGAGAAATCGTTAAGTACCTCTCCGCCGAATCCGAGCAGGGCCATAACCACAAGCATCGTCACACCGGTCGTCAATATAGTCCTGCCGAGGGTCTGGTTGACGCTCAAATTAACGATATCGGCCATGCTCCCCTTTTTGACAAGCCTCAGGTTCTCCCTTATCCTGTCAAATATGACGATCGTATCGTTGATGGAGAAACCGGCTATAGTTAGAAGAGCCGCTACGATGGTCAGGTCGAATTGCCGATGGGTCAATGCGAGCGCGCCTATTGCTATAAATACATCATGGAATAGCGCGACGATACCACCATATCCGTATTTAAGATTGAACCTGAACATCACATATATCAGGATGCCCAATAGGCCCAAAAGAAGGCTTATGGCAGCGCTCTGCCGTAGATTTTTACCGACCGCGGGGCCTACGGTCTCGATCCTTAAGATCTGATAAGGGTTGCCCTTGAAATTGTCTTTGAATATCTGGCCCAACTCTTTTGTAATATCTTTTTGCGTCCGTATCATTATCTCTTTCGGATTGCCGAACTGTTGGATGGAAGCGCTCCCGTAGCCTATCTCTTTAAGCGCGATTCTAACCTCATCGACTTTGATCGGCTGTTCAAACTCGTATTGCTGTAGAGACCCGCCCGAAAAGTCTACTCCGAAATTCTTCTCGCCTCTCATTATAAATACAGCAAGCCCGATTATTATCATGACGCCGGAAATAGTGTAAAATATCTTTCTCTTCCCTATAAAATCTATATTCGTGTCAGGTATAAGCTTCATGAAGGTAAGCTTGGCCAGATCGAATTGCTCGCACATCAAGTCGAATATAACCCGGGTACAGACAACAGATGTGAAGAGGTTGGCCAGAAGACCTATCGTCAGGGTTACCGCAAAACCGCGTATGGGGCCTGTCCCGAATTTGAATATAAGAGCGGCGGCAACAACCGTAGTAATGTTTGAGTCGAATATAGCCGAAAAGGCGCGATGATAGCCTGCGGCTATGGCAGCCCTTAGGGTCTTGCCGACGCGCAGCTCTTCCCTGATCCTTTCATAAACGAGCACATTCGCGTCTACCGCCATACCGAGAGTAAGTATCAAACCGGCTATGCCCGGCAGCGTAAGAGTGCCCTTGAATATCGCCAGACATGCCAGTATAATCAGCATGTTCATGGCGAGCGCCATGATTGCGACAAAACCCGCCAGACGGTAATATACGACCATGAATATGAAGACAAGGCTGGCGCCTATCAATGTTGCGCGTATACCGCTCCTTATAGAATCGGCCCCTAAAAGCGGGCCTACAGTGCGCTCCTCTTCTACTATAACAGGAGCGGGCAATGCGCCGGCCCTCAATATAACGGCTAGGTCGTTCGCCTGGTCAACGGTAAAACTACCGGATATCTGCGCTTCTCCCGATGGTATCGCCTCGCGTATGACCGGAGCCGAGACTACCTTCCCGTCGAGGACGATCGCCATCCGCTTTCCTACATTTGTCGCTGTCACATCGCCGAATATCTTGGCCCCTTTGGCGTTCAGGGCTATAGAAACGTAGGGTTCCCCGAATCCGCTGGAACTGAACTCCGTCTTGGCATTTACCAGAAGGTCTCCGGTGAGACTCGCTTCCTTCGACACAAGAAGAGGCTCCCTCCCGCGCCCTTCACCCTCTTCATGTTTTAGATCGAACCCTTCCACAGGCTCGTTACTTATCGCTTTTTTCAGGTCTTCTACGTTATCGGATACCATCTTGAACTCAAGATGCGCCGTCTTTCCTATTATCTCAAGGGCCCTTTCCCTATCCGTTACGCCGGGCAATTGTATTATCACATGGTCCTTGCCCTGCCTCTGGATGGCCATTTCGCCGACACCGAACTGGTCGATCCTGTTGCGTATTATTTCGATAGCCCTCTCCATGGCGTCTTTTCTGGCATCCATAGGGATCTTATCAGTATCTACCCTCAGAACGACATGCATGCCGCCCTGGAGATCCAGGCCAAGGTTTATCTTACCCTTCTGGATGGTCTTTCCATCTTTATCTTTAATGGTGAAAAGCGGCCATACGAGCCAAACGCACGCGATTGTTACCGCTATGATCCCAAGTAATTTCCATTGCAATTTCTTATCCATTAACACCCTCCGTAATATTTATCGATGATACCGGTCATTCGGATGATTTTCGCTTGACGCTCATAACGCTGCTCTTCTGGATCTCTATCTTTACATTATCGTCGACTTTCAGGGTTATCGTATGATCTTTGACGTTTGCTATTGTGCCGTGTATACCGCCGGATGTTATTATCTCGTCGTTCTTCTTCAGGTCGGCTATCATCTTCTTGTGTTCATCCGCGGCCTTTTTCTGCGGACGGATGAGAAGAAAGTAGAATACTATGAAAATCAAAACAACCGGTAAAAAGTTCATCAACGGGCCTGCAGCTGAATTCATCATCGTCTCTCCTTGTTATACTTCTCTGTGAAATTATCTCTAAAATCACCAAAGCGATCTTCAGCGATCGCCTTCCTCGACAATTCGATCATTTTAACATAAAAATGTATATTATGCAATGATACAAGGCGCAGGCCCAATATCTCTTCAGTGTTAAAGAGGTGCCTTATATAGGCTCTCGTATGGTTCTTGCACGCGTAACAGCCGCATTCGGGGTCTATGGGGGAAAAATCCGCCTTGTATTCCGCATTTCTTAACTGTAGCTCTCCTCCCCATGTAAAGGCCTGGCCATTCCGGCCGTTCCTTGTCGGCACGACGCAATCGAACATATCTATACCATTAGATATCGCCTCGAGGATGTCCGGCGGAGTTCCGAGCCCCATAAGGTATTTCGCCTTATTGTCGGGCAAAAGGCCTGCTGAATACTCCGCTATCTCATGAATAAGCGCCTGCGGCTCTCCTACGCTTACACCGCCTATGGCATAACCGTCAAAGCCCGTCTCGATAAGCTCTTCGGCGGCTCTCTTGCGCAGGTCCAGGTAAGTGCCGCCCTGGACGATACCGAATAAAAGCCGCCCCGCTTTTCCTGATTCCGTCATTCTTTTATCGAAAAATGCCTTTGAGCGTCTTGCCCATCTCGTCGTCAGTTTCAGCGACTCTTCAACATAACCCTTTGCCGCGGGGTAATGGACGCACTCGTCAAGGATCATCATTATATCGCTTCCTAACGAATCCTGTATCTCTATCGCCTTCTCGGGAGTCAGAAAATGCTTCGAACCGTCAATATGAGACGAGAACTCGGCCCCCTCATCCGTAAGCTTTCTCAACTTCGCCAGGCTGAATACCTGATAACCTCCGCTATCGGTAAGGATCGGCTTCTTCCATCCCATAAAACCGTGCAGGCCGCCAGCCTTCTCGATAATATCAGTTCCCGGGCGTAGATAGAGATGGTAGGCGTTGCCGAGTATTATCTCGGCGCCGCACGTATCCAACTCGCTGTTGGAAAGGGCCTTGACCGTGCCCTGCGTTCCCACAGGCATGAAGACGGGCGTATTCACTTCTCCGTGCGCGGTCGTCAATACACCCGTCCTCGCTTTTGAGTTCTTATCCTTATGCAGTACCCTAAATGCTTCGTTACCAGCCATCTATCATCTCCTGTCTCTCGTTCAGTATCGACGAATATTTCATGATACCTGTGCGTTGCTTCCGGGGGCGGGGTACTTCGCGGGGACGCGAAATTTCCCCTGCGAGGAAATTTCGCTCGGAAAATCGCTCGCTCTTTTTGCATACGGTATTTATAAGGCAAAAAACCATGCCCGCTCGCGATTTTCGACGCCCCGCTCGATACCCCGCTCCCGGGAGCCGACACGGCTCCAAAATATTCGTCGATCCTTCCTTATATTATACAAGAATCGACGAATTTTTCGCTACCCTTGAAGGCGAAACTTTTGGGTGTTTGCTGGAGCGAATGTTGTGAAATTTTGATACATTATGGCGATACGGAACGGACAATGAAACTGCTCTATTGTATTCTATAGGCAGGTTCATTGGCCATCAAAATTTCACCACAGCAAATTTGGATGCCTAATCCAAATTTGCGACGAGCGGAAGCAACACCCAAAAGTAAACGCCTTCTGTTGATCACGCAAAAATCGGCGAAAGGTACTGGCCTTGTGTCCAAAAAAGGCCTGAATGAAAATTCATCGATCTACAAGATCAACATCGCATCGCCGTAACTATAAAACCGGTACTCTTTCCTGACCGCCTCATCGTATGCACGGGATATCGTATCCTTTCCGGCAAAGGCGCTGATGAGCAGTAGCAAGGTCGACTTAGGGAGGTGAAAGTTCGTGATCAGATGATCCACTATCTTGAATTCATACCCAGGATAGATGAATAGATCCGTATGCCCATTCTCGGCCTTCAATTCAGGTCCGTGGTCTGCAGTCTGCGGTCGGCGGCCTATCTCCTGATGGGCGCAATACTCCAATACCCGCGCGGAAGTCGTCCCGACCGCGAACACTTTCCTTCCCGCCTTCTTGACTTTGTTAACAAGATCGGCGGTCCCCTGCGATAGATCGAATCGCTCCTTATGCATCTTGTGTTTCTCGACATCCTCCGATTTGATCGGAGCGAAAGTGCCGTAGTTGGTATGCAATGTAACATACGCTATTGTCACGCCGCGCGACTTTATCTTATTTAAAAGCTCCATGGTAAAATGAAGCCCTGCGGTCGGGCTTGCGGTAGCGCCTTCTTTTGAACAATAAACGGTTTGATAACCCAGCCTGTCAAGCTCCTCATCTTCCCTGTCTATGTATGGCGGAAGAGGCATGTGCCCGGCTCTACCGATGACATCCTCGACAGCGCCCTTGAACCTTATAAGTCTGCCGACATCGCCCTTACCCAGGATCGTTACCTCATCGCCGCTGTCCAGCCTTATGCGCTCACCTTCTTTTAGCCTGCCGGACGGCTTTACAAGCGCCTCGCAAAGCTCCCCTTTCTTCTCTATTATGAACAGCTCAACCCTGCCGCCAGTTGAACGGTTCCCATAGAGCCTGGCAGGAATCACCTTGGTATCGTTCAGTATGAGAAGATCCCCTTCTTCAAAATACTCTATGATATCCGAGAATGACCTATCCCGCAGCTCCCCCTGCCTTCGGCTTACGACCATAAGCCTGCACTTATCCCTCTGGCTCTCGGGATACCTAGCGATCCGCTCTTTTGGCAAAACATAATCAAAATCGGAGATCTTCATAGGCTTCACATAGATACGGGGTCGACGTCGACCGCGACCAATATACCATGGGGTTTCTTATAAACAGGCATCGCCTTCTTCACAAGCGCGCACAGCTCGAGCCTGTCACTGCCCTTCAGTATGATATTATATCGGAAATATCCCCGCAACCTCGATATGTGCGCAGGGGCCGGGCCTGAAACGCTGGCGCCTTCGTCAACCGTCTTTATGACAGAGGCCAGGTCTTGCGCCGCCTTCATAGCCGCTTCATCGTTCCTGGCCCTCACCACAAGCTTAATGAGCCTGACAAATGGCGGGAACTGCAATTGCTTTCTAGCGATTATCTCCTCCGCGTAAAATTTCTCAAAGTCATGCTTTGCCGCGGTCAGGACCGCGTAATGGCTCGGCGCATATGTCTGTACAATAACTTCCCCTCCATCCTCTCCGCGGCCGGCGCGGCCGGCTACCTGTGTCAGGAGATTGAATGTCCTTTCGCTGGCCCGAAAATCGGGAATATTCATAGATACATCGGCTGATACCACCCCCACAAGAGTGACTTCGGGAAAGTCGTGCCCCTTCGCCACCATCTGCGTTCCGACAAGGAGGTTCGTATCCCCCGACCTGAAATCACCCAGTATCCTGTCGTGAGAACCGCTCTTGGCCGTAGTATCCGAATCCATCCTTGCGATATGTGCATTCGGGAACACGTGAGCGATCTCCGACTCCACCTTTTCCGTGCCAAGCCCGAAATACCTTATGTACCCGCTTTTGCATTTTGGACATATATCCGGCGGGTTCATCGTGTAGCTGCAATAATGGCAGATGAGTTTTTTATTTTCAAAATGATAGACCAATGACGTATCGCACCTTTTACACTTCAATACGAGCCCGCATTTCTTGCAGTTTATGAATGTCGAAAATCCGCGCCTGTTCAGGAATATGATCGCCTGCTTCCCGTTCTTCAGGGTCCTGTCTATGGCGTCCAGCATCACCTTCGAAAATACGGCTATACGCTTTCTGGTGGCCAGCTCCATCCGCATATCGACTATCTTTACTTTCGGCAATAATCTCTCGTCTATCCTCTTGGTGAGCCTTACGAGCTTATAGTCTCCCGCCTTTGCCTTGTAATAGGACTCGAGCGACGGTGTCGCGCTGCCAAGAATGAGAGGACAATTATTGATCCTTGCCCTCTCTTCGGCAACGTCTCTGGCATGGTATCTGGGAACATCATCCTGCTTATATGTGGTCTCGTGCTCTTCGTCCAGTATTATAAGCCCAAGATCTTTCGTCGGACTGAATATGGCGGACCTTGCGCCGACAACTATCCGGGCATGGCCATCCTTTATCTTTTTCCATTCAAGGAACCTTTTTGCGGGCGTCAATTTGGAATGGAGGACGGCTACCCCCGAACCGAACCTTGCGACGAACCTTTCGATAGTCTGAGGGGTAAGGCTTATTTCCGGAACGAGCACTATGGCCGTCCGGCCGGCTTTTAAAACATCTTCAATGGATTGAAGATATATCTCCGTTTTTCCGCTGGCCGTTATCCCATACAGAAGGAATGTGTGGTGCTCTTTTCTTTTCACCGCGTCAGTTATGCACCCGACCGCCCTGGCCTGCTCCTCGTTCAAAACGTGGGGCTCGGTAGCGTTTATCTGGTCATACTTGATACTGCCTGTCTTGATCCTGGAACCCAGGGATACCTTACCCTTCTTCAATCCGGCCGGAATGGCCGCCTCTATGGCTTCGCCCCAGGAACATAGATAATTATCCTTTATCCATCTGGTGAGATCGAGCATCTCGGCGCTGAGTATCGGTTCAGGGTCTATTACGCTTGAGATCGCCTTAACGTCTCTTACATCGGACTCTCGGCTCAATCCCACCACGTATCCGACCACCTGTCTTGCGCCAAACGATACGAAGACGCGTTTCCCGGGGAGAACGTCATTCTCCATGCTTTCGGGTATGGAATAGTGGAAAACCCTATCCATCGGGAGGGCTATGGCTACTTCCGCAAAGTTCATTTAAGTTCCGCCATTATCTTCTTCATGTCTTCCCATACATGCTTTTTTTCTTCCGGGTTTCTGAGAAGATATGCGGGATGGTACGTCGGCATGACCTTGATCCCATTATAATCAATAAACCTGCCCCTAAGCATGGATATCGGCGTTTCGCTCCTGAGAAGCGTCTGGCTGGCGAACTTGCCCAGGGTACAAATTACCCTTGGCTTTATTATCTCTATCTGATACTTAATATTCGATTCACAGGCAAGTATCTCCTCCGGGAGAGGCGCCCTATTATTGGGCGGCCTGCACTTAAGGATATTCGCTATATAAACATCTTCTCTCTTCAGGCCCATTGCCTGTATTATCTTCGTAAGGAGCTGCCCGGCCCTGCCGACAAAGGGCAGGCCCTGCATATCCTCATCCTCTCCGGGAGCTTCACCGACGAACATGAGCCTGGCCTCCATGTCACCGGCGCCAAAGACGGTATTCTTCCTCGTTCTATGCAGATCGCACTTTTTGCACGCCGAAACCTTATTCCTTAAATATTCCAGGCTATAGACGGGGTCCTCCGATGCAACGGCAATCCTTTTTCTATCGACGCGTATTTCACGCTCTCCGGATTCCTTTTCCAGGGCGATGTAAAACTTCACTGCCTTTATGATCTCCCTCAAATCCTTTTCCATGCTCACAGTTTTCCCTTATCGTTTTTCCTCGATTATACCTACTGAAAGCCTTGCTATATCGTAACAAGCCATAGGGCGTCTTATCTCTTTTATGGCAAGCCTCAGCCGTCCAAGCTTGCCCGGATCCGACAGTATGGATTCAAGGAGAGGTTTCAGGCCATCCACGCCACCTATCTTCATAGCCGCATTATGCCCGACGAGAAAGCTGGAATTGCGCGTCTCCTGTCCCGGTATCGGAGAAATTATTATCATCGGAAGCTCCTTTGACATGCTTTCGGCTACGGTAATGCCTCCGGATTTCGAGATAAGGACATCCGAGACTTCCATATATTCATATACATTATCGACAAATCCCAGTATCTTTATCTTGTGCCTTAACGAGGGTTTGGATCTCTCAAGGCTTTCCGTAAGAGGCTTATTATGTCCGCATATGGCTATCACCTGGATAGGCTTGGTTACGCAATTTATAGACTGTATTATTTCTTCTATGGGCCCCACCCCGAAACCGCCGCCTATCACCAGAACTGTAAATGCCCCCTCATCCAGTCCGGCATCGCGAATAACTCTAGCGCGATCCACCGGCTTCGAAAATACAGGCTCAACAGGCAAGCCCAGGAGCTTCACTCTCATCTCAGGTATACCGGCGGACAGAAGCCCTTCGACAACATAATCGCTGCCCGCTACGTATATATCGCACCTCCGGGAAAGCCACCAGCTATGAAGTTTGTAATCCGTTATCACGGTAATGAGCCCCGCGGCCGTCTGCCCTCTTGTTTTCATGTCGGAAATGACTTCGCTGGCAAAAAAATGGGTTGATATTACGATATCCGGCGCGGTATCGATTATATACCTGACCAGCTTTCCGGAATTTAGCCAATTACCGGCCCTTCTTGCAACGGCTATAGCGATATTTACGAACCTGTTGTCCGTCAAATAGTAAAAAAATCCCCACGCATACGGCATCCTGCTGATCATAAAAAGATATACCTTCAAATAAAACCACTTGTAAAACCTGTTTGTGTAATCCAGGGCGTCTTCGCATTTGACTTCGGTATTATCGATCGAAAGCTCATCAAATGCTTTCTTTACGGCAAGGGCCGCCTTCTTGTGCCCGATACCGGCAGTTGCATACAATATAAGCACTTTTTTCATTCCGGTCCTTTCACGCGAGGCTGTCTTACCCTGGCCCTGAGCGCCCTGCGCCTCTCTTTCTCCATTAGCCACTTGACGGCTTCCAAAAGGTCGCGAAATATATAATCCGGCTTGATCCTCCACTTCCTAGCGTCATCGGACGACGTCTTCCCCGAAAGCACCAATACGGTCTTCACTCCAAGCCTGGCGCCGGCCTCTACATCCACCTGGCCGTCTCCGATAAAGTATGTTTCATGAAAGTCTATATTATACTTTCTTGCCGCGCGTTCAAGCATACCCGTCTTCGGCTTCCTGCAATCACAATTATCTTCGTTCCTATGGTGGCAATAGTAGGCCGCCTCTATCCGGCCTCCGTTCCTGCTTAACTCCTTGAGCATCCTTTCATTTATCTCATCCAGCCTTTCCTTCGTAAAATAGCCTTTGCTTACACCGGCCTGATTAGACACTATAATTACCGCTATTTTATGGTTACACAGAAGCCTTATCGCTTCAAATACCCCTGGCAGGAAATGAAAATCTTTAAAGTCGGTAACATAGTCGTGCTTCGTCCAGCCGCCCGGGTCACGATTGATCACACCATCTCTATCGATAAATATTGCCTTCATAAGATTTTTTCCTCTTTCATGATATGCGCAACATAATAAAGGACTATTGGCAAAAAATGCACTAAGAACCTGCTCCATGTCTTTCCGGCAAAAAACCTGACATCGACATAAGAGACTATGTAAAAGACGATGTAACCTATGATGGCAAGCGCTATGTATGCGGCTATATACATCCTCACACCGGTAAATAACCTTTTATACGCGAACGCCATGGTTATCGCGCACGATGGCCAGAATATATTCCATTTTTTCGGACCGAAGAATTCCTTTTGGAATTCGTATAATACCGGTCCTATCCTGCCAATATGGCCGGCCAGATACACAGGATTGATATTTCGCATATCTATCTCGTCATTTGCTATGCCGAGGTTGGCCTTGATAAGGGCCCATGGCAGTGATATGGCGCAAAGGGTTGCGATATATACCGCGATAATCTTGATCTTTCCGGATATGGGCATGGCCCGGTCTATTCCGGCGAACATGCATATCACAAGAATGTTAACACCGCAATACATCAACCCCTCATTCTTCGTCCACCCTCCGAGACCGGCCATGGCGGCTGAGATCATCAGGCATCCCCAACCCTTCGTATCCTGCATCCACTTAAAGATGAATATGGCGCTCGCAAAGCAATAAAAAGACAGGACGAGATCCAGATACGCGTTTTGCGCATATGCGTTGACCTGCGGGATGCTGGCCAGAATAAAAGTAAAAAGAAGGGCGTAGGACCTGGTGCCGATCCTGCGGACCGCGGAATACGTAATACATAAAAGCGCCGCAAAAAAAATAGGGAACAATGCCTTCACTAACAGATCGTTCATATTTGCCATAAAAATATAGCCGAACGCTTCGGCGATAGGGATATTCAAGGGATAATCGGGGTGGGGAAAATACCTGACCGCATTATCCAAAACGTACCCTGTTATGGATCCTGCAAGATATATCATCTTTGCTTTTATCGCATAGATGGCAACGGCGTCATACGATTCTATGGGCTTTATCAGGGCCCTGAAAAATGCGTAGCTAAGTTCAACGCCGACCCCGAAGATAAGAAAATAATCGATCGCGCGCATTCCAGCCGGCATCCGAAAAACCAAAACCCTCCCTGCCGGCCTGCGGCCTGACCTGCGCCGGTGATAGAGCCTGCTTACCAAGGTATAACCTACCCATGGAGCCAGGATATTTATCAGGTTAAGTCTTAATCCAAAGATAGACATGATGAGCATCCCAAGGCTCACAAACCCCAATCCCAGCCCATAGGAAAGCGAGAGCCTCTCCGCTAACGTAAGGCCCTGAATATTGGGGGCGATACTCTTGGATATGTCCCACCCTACAAATAGATAAAAAATCACGCATGTCGTATATAGATACAGGTCTATCACAGCCGGCTAGTCCTCTTTTTTTAAAATAGCCCTTTTTTCATCAAGTTGCGAAATGATCCCGTACCCGGCCTCAAAATATTCCGGAAGACCGTATACGATGATATAATCCGCCGGTTCTTTTTCCAGCCTCGGATACAGGTAATATGCGGCCCTTCTCTTGTCCAGAGAACCATCCTCGAAGCCGATCAATCTGTACGTAGATTCCTGCGGGATGCTCTTCCTGGAGGCCTGCAGCAGCTCATAAAGCCGGTCTCCGGTCACAAAAGAATGCTTCCCTTCATAGTCCCTGGAAAGTAGGATGGCGTATTCTCTGACATGTTTTTTTATGAACAGCTCTCTGGCGATCAGGTATACCCAGAGAACGATCCAAACGAGGAATATTATCCTGAAAACACGATTTGCCATTTAGCTGAACACTATCCAGTTAAAAAATCTTCTAAGCAGAAAATAGAAATGCCTGAGCGATTTAATGGACCGGATATGGTATATAATTATGCCCGGCCTGAGATAAAACCTGGCAAAGGCCAGGCGATGCATCTTCTTCAGCCCCTTACGGCTAAGGCCTTTCGGAACATAAGGGGCGTTCATGAAATACAGCCGCTCCCAATTTACCGTATCAAGCTCACCCCGCTCTTCCAGTTCACGATAGCTATCAGATCCGGGAAAAGGCAGGTAAGTAAAATAGTTTGCCCTGGAAAGGCCCAGAGAGGTAGAAAGATCGATCGTCTGCTTGATCGTTTCCATCGTCTCCCCCGGATAACCTAGTATGAAGAAACCGGACACATCCATGCCGCACCCTCTAATAAGTTGTACACATTCCCTGATCCTGGATACGGTCGTTCCTTTTTTCATAAGTCTTAAAACATGGTCGGATCCGGATTCGATCCCGAGAGAAACCATATAGAGACCGGTTTCTTTCATAAGCTCCACGAGCTCCCTGTCGAGCGTCTCCATCCTGACCCCGTTAGGGACCGCCCATGTCATACCCAGCTCCAGATCTTTGAGCCTTCTGAGGAGCGCCTTGGCGTATTCCCTATCGCTGGTAAAATTATCGTCAACGATATGAAATTCTTTTATGCCACGGTCTTTATTCAGCATGAGGATCTCAGCGATGACATTCCCTACACTTCTCCTCCTGACCTTCTTGCCGGCCACCACGCCTCCCGCGCAAAAGGCGCATGGATACGGGCACCCCCTCGTCACCATAATAGGAGCTATTGGGAACTGCTTAAAGAAAGCGCCATGCTGGGATTCGGGGTACTCCTCCGGCTTGATAAGGTCCCATGCGGGCATGCCAAGTTTATCAAGGTCGTCGGTAAAGATCCTTTCGTTTACGACCACGCGGGGACCGTCTCTCCACACAAGGCCGGGTATATCTTTATGGCCCTTTTCCCCGCCGGCCAGATCTTCGACAAGCATCCTGAACCCGCGCTCCGCCTCGCCGACGAACAGGAAGTCGAGATGGCCCTTGAATGCGCTAAACATCTTCTCGGGCATTGCCGATGGATGCGGGCCTCCGACGACTGTAATGATTTCCGGCATATCGCGCTTTATCATAGAAAGCGAAACGCGGATAAAGTCGAGGTCGAAGGTATAACACTGAAGGCCCACGAGGTCCGGCCTATGCTTCTTAACATATTCGGCCAGCTTTTCAGGCCCCATCCTCTCCTTGATACAGTCGAGGATCGTAACTTCATTACCCTCTCTTACGGCTGTAGCCAGGTATCCGAGCCCAAGAGAGGGTTGGATATGATCGCTTTTATTATACGGCTTGACCAGCAATATCTTCATTAATCCATAAACCTGAATTTAAATAATGTCAAGATCGCGGTGATCCCGTGCTTCCAGGAGATCTTTTTGCCTTCCGCGTAAGTCCTGCCATAATACGATATGGGAAGCTCATAGACCCTTAGATCCCTGTTCTTAAGGATCTTTGCCGTCAGTTCGGGTTCCACAGAAAATCCGTTCGACTTTATCTCTATATTACTTATCACCCGGCGCTTAAACATCTTATAACATGTTTCCATATCCGACAGTGTCGAATTAAACAGGAAGTTCGTCAGGAACGTTAGGGCGTTGTTCCCGATCTTATGCCAGAACATGTAAACCCGCTGCGGCTTCCCTCCCGAAAGTCTTGAGCCATAAACCACGTCAGCCACACCCTCTTCTATGGGCCTTATCATCTCTATGAATTCATTAGGGTCGTATTCCAGGTCGGCGTCCTGAATGGCCACTATATCGCCTTTGGCTTCTTTAAAACCGGTGCGCAGGGCCGCGCCTTTACCCATATTCACCGGATGGAAAATCACCCGCACGCGTTCATCAAAACTGGAATTTTTCAGAAGCTCCCGGGTGCCGTCCGTAGATCCGTCATCCACGACGATAAGCTCCTTTACCATCTCGAGGAGCAGCACCCTGGAGATAATCTTCTTAACCGTATCTTTTTCATTGTACACGGGCATGATGATCGACAAATTTTTTTCTCGCATTATCTATCTCCGTTTAAAATGTTTTCGACATGTCTTTCAAGACCGAAAGGAGCTCTTCCTTACCGGGATTAACAAATACGGGCGTTCCATGCATATATTTAAGCAGCTTCAGGCAATTTCCGAAAAACGGACTATCCGTTACAAGGGCATCCAGCCTCTTCTTCTTTTTCCTCTTCATTATCTTATAAAATGAGACCAGGCCGAACAGGAAAGGGCTTAAAGTAACTCCCCTTATATCAAAATGGTCCAGCGATACGGGCCAGTGCCACCCTTTCCTGATGAATATGTTTATCTGATAGCCGCTGCGGGCGACGCCTATAGCGATGTCGTTTACTACAGCGCCTGAATCGCGTTTTTCGATAAAATACCCTATCCTTAGAGGCTTACCCCACCGTTCAAAAAATATCTTTTCATTGTTCTTAAAAAGATCCGTGTTGTCCTTCATCTCCTTAAAACTCGTATTCTCTTTGTGAAATACGTAAGAGCTTTTCGCGCGAGCCGTTCTATAGCCTGCCTCTTGCGCCCTCTTGCAATAATCGGTATCGTCAAAGTATCCGAGACGATACACTTCGTCGAGCGGCCCGAGCCTTTCGATCACTTCCCGCCTTACTACCATGCAGAACCCCCTGCATGTATAAAGTTCCTGAATGCGGCCTTTCATATCCCCAAGGGATTTTGCGTAGTCGTCTATCGATACAGATTCTCCGGGAAACTGTCCGGATGTGTTGCTGGACGGATTTATAAGACCTATTTCCGGATTAGAAACCATAACGCGGATCAGCTCTGTCAACCATCCGTTTGTAGCGATAGTATCGTTATTCATTATGCATAGATATGGAGATCTCGAGGCCGCTATACCCTGATTTACAGCCTTTACAAAACCCAAATTCTTCTCGTTCCTGATCAGCACAACTTCGGGCCTGATCCCGCGTCCCACGTCCCACGTCCCACGTCCCACGTCCTTCAGAGACTCAAGATAGATCTTTGTCTCTTTTTCGCTGCCATTATCTACCAGTATAAGCCTGTACGGATAGTCGGTATTCCCGAAGATCGACTCTATGCATGCCTTAGTCGCCTCGAGCTGGTTCCAAACCGGTATTATTATGTCGCAGCTCATGTTTCTATCCTTGCATTTCTACAGATCTCGGACCCTTAACCTGACAAATCTAACCAGGTTAGAAATATCTTATTTACTATCGACCCTCTCCTTTACCAATTCCCAGTACTTCGCCCATTTTAAGAAGTTGATGAACGCGAACAGGATAGCGAAGACCAGACCGTAAATGCCTTCTTTATAGCCCTGCTTCTTTACATATGACTTCCAGAATATCTTGAGGCTCCTGGCTATCATCCCTTTTCTTATATTCCGGTCCGTAAGCACCCCTTCTTTATTGAAAATATCTTTAGCGGCAATATCGGAGTACCTGTTCTGCCTTTCAACGAATTGTCCTATAGTAGAAAAAGGCCAGTGCTCGATATCGGCCTCTATTAAACCGGTTTCCCCCTGACAAACAGGCACCTCATGGATATCGCCTTCATACCTGCAGTATCTCTGATTTACAAGATTCGGGATGTAGTGATGGAATCCTCCGTGATCCATAGAATGGCCCAGAAAATAGTTACGCCGCCTGAATTTGTACGCGGCTTTTCCGCTTCCGGACCTTAGGGTCTCGTACATCCTGTCCTTGAAGTTATCCGTTACGACATCGTCCGCGTCTATGTGAAGGACCCAATCGTTTGAGGCATTCTTCATGCCTTCATTCCGGTCGTCGGCGAATCTGCCGGTAAATTTATGGAGCACTACCTTTGCCCCGTACGACCGGGCTATTTCGGCGGTCTTGTCGGTGCTGTAACCATCGACGACAATTATCTCATCCGCCCACTTTATGCTTTCCAGGCACCTAGCTATGTTCTTCTCTTCGTTCTTTGTTATAACCGCAACGGTAACTTTCGGATCATTCATTTATTTATTTCCTGTGGATTTATTCTTCTCATTCTCCAGCATCTCCCAGTACTTCGAATAACTCATCACCTGGTAAAGTCCGCTTCCATACGAAACCATCAACCCCAAAAAACCATCCTTGTAGCCCTGTTTTATCAGATACGCCTTAAGAAATCTGTCTACAAATTTTCTGTACATCTTAAGAAACCCTATCTTGCGCCGTTCCTTGAACCACTTCCTGGCCTCTAATGTGGTCTGATTATTCAGGCTGACGAAATAGTCATGAAAATCACGATATGAATGGTGGATTATATCGCCTTTCAGGTGCCCGCAGCCGCCCTGGATGAATACCCTGGGATGTACCTCCGCGTCTTCATACTTGAACGATTTTTTTTCGAAGAGCCTGACCTTTGGAGCGGGATACCACCCGCCATACCTTATCCATCTATCGCCTATATAGGTCCGTATGGGAATGGTGAAGGCCTTGTCCTTGATGCCTGGCCCGATAAACAGACCTCCCAGTTCCCGGACAAGCTCGGGAGTCACCCTTTCATCCGCGTCAAGACTTAGGACCCAGTCGTTCCTGGCAAGGCTGTAAGCGTAATTACGATGTGTGCCCTCGATGTCCATTTTCCTTGTAAAGACCTTGTCCGTAAACTGCCTTGCTATCTTGACCGTATCATCCTGACTGTTATCGTCAAGCACCACTACCTCATCCGCCCACGAAGCGCTTTTAAGACAATCCGCTATATTGTCCGCTTCATTCTTTGTTATCACCACTACCGAAACCGGTATTTTTGACATTTAATCTCCCGTTGTGTTAGTAGTACTCTACCTTGGCTTTATGCAAAAACCTCAACGCATTCAATATGGCCGCGATCTTCTCATCGCCTACAAATATAATATCGAACTTCTTTTTTTTCTTCAATATGGTAAATAGCGCCCTTCGGTGAAGATATCCCATAGGGCCCTCTTTATAGATTATGTTGGAGTGAAGGGGACCATCGATCTGCAGGTCCGAGAAATACCACACCCAATTCCCTTCCCTTGCAAGCTTCAAAGACTCTTCCCCGATCCTCCTTATGACATTGTTACCGCTGGGCTCGATGATGTAAGCCAGTCTCTTTGGTTTGCCCCACCTGAATTCGAATATCTCCCTGTTCCGCTTAAAATCCTCCTCATACGTGCCGATCTTCTTAAACGAAGATCCTTCCCTGTGACAGACATAAGCGCCGCATGCCCTGACGCACCGGTAACCTTCCTTTATGGACCTGCGGGAATAATCGGTATCCTCAAAGTTACCCATGCCGTAAACTTCGTCGAAATACCCTATCCTGTCGATAAGCTCTTTCTTTATAAGCATGCAGAACCCTATAGCCGCGCCAAGCTCTATGGAATTACCGGACTCCGCCTTAAGACGTTGGGCAAATAGATCGACGCTCTCGCCTTCCGAGGGGCGCTGTCCGAGATTATTGCTCGAAGGGTTTACCAGCCCGATATCTTTCCGCGACCCGGCGATATCGAGCATCTCTTTAAGCCACCCCTTGGTGACCAGCGTATCGTTATTCAGCACGCAGACATAAGGCGCCCCCGATATCCGCATGCCTTCATTTACCGCCTTAACAAATCCGACATTACACTCTTTTCTTATGACCCTGAACCGGGATCCCGCGCCGGTAACAAGGCTATCCAGATACATTCGGGTCTGACCGTCGCTTGCGTTATCTATGATAACTACGCCGTAGTCGACGTCGTCGGTGTTATTGATTATTGAGGTAACGCAATCCCTTGTATATTCAAGCTGATTCCAAACAGGGATTATAATGTCGCATCTCATTTCATACCTTTGCCGCAGCGTCTATTATATTGCCTATCTTTTCGGCCTCTTTTCCGGGATCCGCGTAGATGACCCCGCTCCTGGCTCCCGATAGAAACTTTGTCATCCCCCTGTCGTCGGAAAAAATTATATCGAATTTCTTTCCGGCCCTTTTCAGGCTGTCCGCCACTAAACCCGCCGCAAAACATGTCTTTCCGATGATACCCGGTAGGGCCACTTCCCTTATATTGGTATGCGCCAATGATACGGGCATAGAGGCATTCCATACGAACACTATATGCTGCCTTCTCGCTGCATGGAATAAGATATCGGAAAGATCCTGTCTTCGGTGCTTTCTGGTGAATAAAAACGCTACCTTAAGGCGCCTGCCCCACTTGGAATAGAAAAGGTTCTTGTTCTTCTCGTGCATAGCAAGCCGTTTCTCTTCCTTGAAAACTTCCGTAAACGTGGAATCCCGAAGATGCTCGACATATACTCCATTGGCCCTCACGCACCTATATCCGGCGCGTATGGCCCGGACGGAATAATCGTCGTCGTCGTAATATCCAAATCCGTATTCTTCATCCAGGCGCCCTATCCTGTCGGGGATCTCTTTTTTTAACAGTATGCAATAGCCCCTGCAAAAATCTATCTCTACAAAAGGACCCTCCGGCTCGATCCTTTTTTTAATCTCAAAACGCGGATTAGCCATGCCGATATCTTCGGCCGAGCAAAGAACGGATATCATCTTACTCAGCCATCCGGCGGTATGAACAATGGTATCATTGTTCATTATGCAGAGATATTTTGAGCTCGATGCCTCCATTCCCTGGTTTACGGCTTTCACCCACCCGAGATTTTCCTCGTTCCTGATCAACATAACTTCGGGCCCGCGTCCCGCGTCCTTCAAGGACTTTAGATAGGCTTTCGTATCTGTTCCGCTTGCATTATCGATCAGTATGATCCTGTATGGAAGATCGGAGCGGGCCTCGATCGTCTGGATACAGCGCCTTGTAAGTTCCGGCTTATTAAAAACCGGTATTATTATATCTACCCGATCAGACTGCACCGGAGCCCCTATTCTTTTTGATCGACAACGCTATCTCTCTTCCTTCGCGCAGCCAATCTGCCTGCGCATTGGCGCCTCCTGCATCTATAACCCCCACTCCGGTAAACCGGGCGGTACGTTTAAGCCCGGCAGTTGCGGATCCGTCGACCGAAATGATAGCGTCAAATCTTTTATCTCTCATCCTTTTACGCATCCTCTCGATCAACTTCCCGGACAAAGCCGCGCCGAAAAGGAATGGAGGAATGCCGAAGTAATCGAACCTGATGTTCTGATGAGGGGCAAAACCTTCACGCTCGATCTGTTCGTCGATCGACGCGGACAAAGCCCTGGATTCGCCTTTCAAATTTATCCATACATGCACCCACGCCCATTCCCGCGCGAGACCATAAGCCATCCGTACCATACGAGCTATGGCGTCTTGGCGAATATCGCCAAGCGATACTATCATGCCCAGGCGGAGGTGCTTGCCCCACTTGTCGTAGAACAGTTTCCTGTTCTTCCTGACCCACTCCTCCCTGTCACCCGCCTTATCGAACGAAACATGAAGACGATGATAGACATAGGCATCATAGATCGCTACCGATCTGTAACCGGCCAGATGGGCCCTCATCGAATAATCGGTATCATCGTAGCCTCCGATGCCGTATGCTTCGTCGAGGAACCCCACCTTATCGATAAGCTCCCTCTTGACGAGCATACAGAACCCCTGACACTGGTTCATCTCCATATATTTACCCTTATTCTTCCAAAGGGCCCTCGCGTAACTCTCGATAGGCGTGTTCAGATGGCCGTTACATTGCGGGTTGACGAGCCCGACATCCTTGTGAACTTCGGCAAACGCGATCATCTTCTCAAGCCAGCCTGAGGCAGGGATCGTGTCATTATTCATCATGCATACATAAGGCGCGTCGGATATCTTCAAACCCTGATTGATAGCCTTAACGTATCCAAGATTCTCCTCGTTACGTATCAGAACTACGCCGCCACAGTCGTCCCTTCCGCCTTTGGCGAGACCTCGCCGTTCTACGGCGAGCTTCCCTCTTCCTTCGTCCCTTAAGCCTTCCAGATAAGCCCTTGCCTCCGGCCCACTGGCATTATCTATCAGTATAAGACGGTAAGGATACGCCGTATTCTTCCGTATATGCTCTATGCAGTCCTTTGTGAACGTCAGCTGATCCCAGATAGGTATTATAATGTCACAAGTCATGTTTTTACTTGTACCTTTTTCATTTTGATCTTGTTAATGAATTTACCCACATGCTTCTTGATCTTCCGCTCGACCGTATGGTCGAGTTTGCGTCTGACCCTTACCGAAAATGGCACCTTACGAGACTCTTCCAGGACTTCCTTTAAAAAATTGTAGTCAACACCTCTGATCTTCGGATTCTCGCTCGAACGGGCGTAATCACGGTAATCTCTTATGAGCGAAAGGCCTTTATCCACGCAATATTTATACAGGTCACTGCCCGGGTGAGGGGTAAAAAAGGCCGGACTCGCCCTGTACGGTTTGATCTTTTGTATCATCCTTAGAGTATCCAGCGCCTCTTCTTTTGTCTCTGTCGGTATTCCGAGCATATAATTTGCCCAAACGCGTATGCCATGTTTTCTGCATATCCTGTTGGCCTCGAAATTCTGTTCTACTTTTGTGCCCTTCCTAAGAAAGCCGAGCACTCTCTGATTGCCGCTTTCAAACCCGATCAAGAACATGGCCAGCCCGGCCTTCGCCATAAGCTTCACCATATCTTCATTCTTGCATATAATATCCGCCCTGGACTGGCATACGAACGGCCTGCGGAAGCCCACATCTATGTATCTTTCACAAAATTCGGTTACCCATGCCCTGTCTTCCGTCAGGCAGTCATCATGGATCATCAAGCTCTGGAAATCCTGTTTATCCCTAAGAATCCGAAGTTCCTCGATCACATTAGCCACCGATCTTCGGCGAACCTTCGTGCCGAATATCGCCCTCTCGGCCGGCTGGCAGAAACTGCAATTATACATGCACCCCCGCCCTGCTATTATTGTTACGAATGGGATCCTGAGGAAATGGTCTATGGGCATCTCGCCGGCGCCGAATATCTCTCTGTCCGCGAACGGTATCGAATCAAGGTCCGGCCTCTCGGATCGTATGACTTTTTCGCTGATCCTGCCATGCGCGATATCATCGATCAGGTCGTTGAAGGTCAACTCGCCTTCACCCTGAAAAATATGATCGATATCCGGATTATCGGCGAAATCTTCGGGACAAAGACTGGGATGGGCCCCGCCAACGACCACCCTCGTCTTTGGACTTGCCTCCTTTATGGCCCTGGCCGATCTTATCCCCGGACCATAATCCACGCTCATCATCGTTATTCCCGCCACATCGGGGCGTTGGTTCTTGACAAGATCGGCAAACTCATCCCATGAGCAAAGCTGCCGTAGATCCGCAAGGGATACTTCATGCCCATTTTTTTTCAAAGAGCTGGATATCGAAGCCAGCCCATGATTAAGCCAGACAAGCTTATGGCGTTTCCCCGTCTTGTTAAAACCGGATTCTGAAATACCGGGGAATACCAGCATGACCTTCATCTCTACTTCTCCCTCGAAAGCAGAGCGTCGGCCGCGGATAAAATATCCCTGGGTGGTATTCCGCTCAAACATGGCCTTTTATCGCATACTTTATATTTAAATTTTTTATAGCAGGGCCTGCACGATATGTCTTTTCTCGATACAACGGCATGGTTCGAATCGAAAGGATACGGCCCGTATATCTTCTCGTCAACCGGCCCGAATATGGATACCGTCTTCCTGCCGGTGGCAACGGCCATGTGCAGCGGGCCCCCGTCGTTTGTTATTATTATGCTGCACCTGTTAAGAAGACCGAGAAAATCACGCAATGTCGTCTTGCCGCACGCTATGACAGGTTCGTTCTTCATCATCCTTACTATATCAGCGCATATCTCGCTCTCTTTATTATCGCCGAAAAGGATGACCTTGGCCCCTTTACGCCCCATGAATTCATCGCAGACTTCGGCAAATTCCTTCCTGCCCCAATGCCTGTACTTGGCGTCCGAACCCCAACTGGCGCCGCATCCGGGGATGACTCCCACGATCAGATCTTGGGCGCTCACACCGTTTTGGCTCAAGAATATCTCCGCCCACACGCTATCGCTTTCGGTCAGGTAGACCCTGGGGCGCGAATAAAACGCTTTAGGGTCGATGCCAAAAAGGCTCAAGATGTCCAGATAGTACTCAACGACATGTTTTTCATTAAAGCCTTCTATGTCTATCCTGTCCGTGAGGAACTTCCCGCGCTTTCTGTAGTTAAACCCCATGCGCCTCTTTATCCCTATAAGCTTTAATAGAAAACTGTATTGATACCCGAGAGATAGATCTATCGCGATCCCGAACTTTTCCCGCCTTATGGATGCCAGCATGGCAAGGATGGCCTTGACGCAGCCGATCCTCGACTCATTCCACTTTTCCCGATATTCATCCTTCTCGTATATGAAGACTTTGTTTATGTTCGGATTTGTCTTTATCACTTCATATGTTCTTTTATTGCAGACATAACCGATATGGCTATCAGGAAAGTTCTTTTTGAGCGCGTCAACGAGCGGCGTCGAAAATATAACATCCCCTATCCCGAACGGATTGATAACCAGTATCCTCTTCGGACTCTTCATTTATCGGCTCCGCACACTTTGATGATGCTCATACTGACGGCTATGTTCGCCCAGAACAATGTTACCAGATTAAGCGAATAGAGATTTGTATCAAAGAAACTATGCACAAGAAAGGCAAATATCCCAATCGATATGCCCCATGCCGCGGAACGGAAGACCGGATTGGAAACTCTTCTAAGCCCCCTGATGATGGCCCTGAAATAAGCTATCATGAGCCATAAAAACCCGGACAGTCCCAGAATGCCGGCGTCGCCTGCCATCTGCAAATAGCAGTTATGGGCATAGCTGCCCTTCTTTCCCTTAAATTCATCATTCCTGTATTTCATGAAATTTACAAAAAATGTATTGATGCCGTTTCCGATGAAAGGATGCTTAGCGAATATTTCCCAGCTTGTTCCCCACATGGAAACCCTGTCGCTAAAACTGCCGATATTAAATAAGTAGCTGGCCATCTCCATCTTCAGGATATACGGTATGGCCAGGAGAAGGACCAGTATCAGTATCAGCCATATCTTATGCTTCGACAGGGCGATATATAACGTAGATATGCAGAGCCCTATCCAGGCGCCCCTTGTCTTGGCAAGGGTAAATAACCCCATCATCCCGACAGAAATAATCGAGGTCGCGATCTTAACCCACGCCCTGATATTCCCGAATATCGTTACACACGCAAGCGGGAAAACAGTAAGCAGGATCCATGCGGCCAGGTCGTTAGGGTATGGGAAACAGGCCGTGGGGAACCCCCTGAAAAAACCCGCGTCAAGATCGCTCGCAGGCCTGTATTTAAAAGACGGGTATCCGGGATAGTGCAGGGCGTCCACTCCCGAATAATAGTACTGCCCGAAACCGTCTATAGTTATAACCACCATGGCCAATAACGAAATGATAAAAATGTCCATAAGCTTTTCTTTTGTATCTATGCTTTCCGTTATTACGAAATAGAGCAGGACATACTTAATATTTTTTGTAATCAACGCCTTCATGCTCAGCGCCATAAAAGCGGTATTAAAGAATGACGGCAATATAAATAGAACGAATATCAGGAAGGGTATCGCCAGGGGATTTGGCTTGATATCGAATCGCCCTGACATCACTTTCACCAAAAGCCATAAGACTATACCAACCGTAATCGCGATTTCGGATATCGATTTGGAAAAAGGCGCGGCAAATATGATGGCCATGACGCACCACTTGATAGCTGTCTCGTATACCGATAACAACCTGTCCTTATTCGGCATATCTCTTCTTTTTGTTCCTTCCGTATCTGCCCGTATCTACCATCGACAGCCTTATCCCGAACGCCAGCATCCCCGCGATAACGGCGCCGATAACTGTCAGAGCGCTGGCAAGCGGCACCTTCTGGATTACCAGGGCGCTAATGCCGAACATTATACAAATGATATACACAAGCAATACGGCCCTTCTTTTCTTAAAACCCAACAGGGCCAAACGATGGGATGAGTGATCCTTGCCTCCTTGAAAAACGGACCTGCCTTCGATAAGCCTCATTATCGTTACTAATGTGGTATCGAATATCGGATAAGCCAATATGATCACGGGCATGGCCAGAGATGTCGACAGGAACCTCGTGCTCCAGCTTCCCAATATAGCCGTTGAGGATAAAAGAAAACCCAACACAAGGCTGCCCGTATCACCCATAAATATGCTTGCCCGGGGGAAATTATGCTTCAAAAAACCTATTGCGGATCCTGCGATAGCGAAAGATATCATGGCTATATATAATTGGTTGCCTACGAGCATAACTATCCCGAAAAAAACCGCCGCGATCGCCGCTATGCCTGCCGATAGGCCGTTCATGTTATCGAGCAGGTTGAAAGAATTCGTAATGCCAACGATCCATAGATATGTGAATATAGTGTTTAGATAGTAATTATTCAGAAAATCGACCCTGACCCCGGATTTTATGACCACCATCGCGGCGAGGAATTGCGCCAGTAACTTGACTTCCGGCATCATTCCCATCTTATCGTCGATAAGGCCTATGATCAGTAGAAAAGTAGCGCCTATGACCACGCTAAAGAGCCTATGGTCCTGCTGGAGATTACAGGAGGTATACATCCCGATTACAAAAGATATGTATATGCCCACTCCGCCCAGAAGAGCGGTTGGATGCGCATGCACCTTCGTATTCTTGGGATGATCCAGATATCCGGTCCTGATCGCTATCTGCCTTACCAGCGGAGTGATCAAATATGAAACTAATGTAGTTATGACGAAGACCTCCACAAGATCCGTCCAGATCAGCATGATATTCCCCTTAGCTTTTCTACTGCCTGAAATATCCTATTATGTTCTTCAGCATCTCGTCTAAATGAACTTCCGGATGAAAACCGATGTAACTCTTTATCTTGGATATATCCGGTTCCCTGTGCCTCATATCCTCGAAGCCCCTCTCATACGCCTTCTCGTAAGGAATATGGATTATCTGGGACTTCGAACCGGCCATAGCCCTGATCTTTTCCGCAAGCTCTTCTATGGTGATACCTTTTGGGTTGCCGATATTGAATACTTCGCCTATCGTCTTTTTTGATTTGGCAAGCTCGATAATGGCCTTAACCGCGTCCGTTACATATGTAAAACTCCTTGTCTGCTTACCATCGCCGTATATCGTGATAGGCTGGCCCAGGAGCGCCTGCTTGACAAAACGAGGGACCACCATGCCGTACCTTCCGGTCTGCCTCGGACCGCACGTATTAAAGAACCTGACTATGACTACCGGTAATTTTTTTTCGCGCCAGTATGCAAGAGCGAGAAACTCATCCATAGCCTTGGCCGCGGCATAACTCCACCTAGAAATCATAGTGGATCCCATAAGCCTGTCATCGTCTTCCTTGAATATATGCTTGCCCGGCCTGTCTTTGCCGTATATCTCCGAGGTAGACGCGACGATCACCTTCTTTTTTCCGTTGGTATTGGCGAGCTCAAGGACGATCTCGGTCCCTTTGACGTTCGTCCTGATAGATTCGAGCGGGTTATCGATGATAAACTTGACCCCGACGGCGGCCGCCATATGATATACCACATCGCATTGAGCGATCAATTTTTGCATCAGGCCTTCATTCATAATCGTATCTATGTGAGAAGAAAACCTTGGATTAGTTTTCAAATGTTCGATATTGCTCATGCTTCCCGTCGATAGATTATCGATGACAACCACTTCCTCTTTTTTGCGAAGCAGTTCTTCGGCCAGATGCGAACCTATGAACCCCGCCCCTCCGGTAATAAGATTCTTCATGCTCTCCCCTTTGACGTTCTCTTGATGAATAACTTTACGATACCGACGCAAAATCCCGCCGTAATGGCAATCGACAGCGGGAGCTTCACAAGAAGCCCAACCGGCACGAATAAGATGCCGCGCCTCTTAACCGCCGTCTTTATAAAAGCTGAGTTCGTTACGATGTAGATCATGCCGCTTACCGCAGGCATAATAACAAAAGCCGGCGCGTCCCTGAACGCATAAGCGATCAATGCGCTCAAAACAAAGATCGTACCGGCAACGCTTGCAGCCCCTTCCGTAGGAGATGCGCACCAGTTATCGAATTTGAACCCTCTCTTTACAAAAAGCTCCGCCCAATCTCTAGCCCTAAGGTAAAAAAGCCTTATCTGTTTAATATAACCGGGATGGTGATGTTGTACCAGGATATCCGGATCATAGGTTATTTTGACGCCTGCCTTAGCCAGCCTGTCGGCAAAGTCGTAATCCTCCACAGACGCGGTTGTAATATTCTCGTCAAAACCGCCGACTTTATCGAATAAGCTACGCTTTACTCCGGCAGCGCGTAATGCGAATACGCTCACATGCTCGGATTTCGGAGTCCATGATTCCGTTATAAGCGCCTTGAAATGGGCAAAGAAACTCTTTCCTATGGGTTCGCTGTCATACTCACCCACTACCGCATCGGCGCCCTCCTTAAACCGCTCTTCAAATTTTCGGAGAGTACCGCTCTTCAGAACTACGTCCGAATCGAAAAAAACGAGATATTCGCCGGTAGCGTGCCTGGCTCCCACGTTTCTTCCACGCGACGGTCCGGAATTTGATTCGAGGCGTATATAATTCGCTACATTATGCTTGCCAACCACCGAACCCAGGTCCCGCGACGAACCATCATCAACGACCAGCACTTCCAAACCGCCTGTAGGAGGCTGGTCTCTGTCGATAGAGGCAAGCATCATGTCAAGTTTATCCGGATTGTTATATGCCGAGGTTATTACCGAGATCCTCCCTTTTTTAATTTCCAAAGAATTATCGCTCATTATTATACAGATCCTTTTCTATATCTTGGCGCATCGCTCTCTATGCGATTATTATTTGAAATATAATATCGTGTAGACGAGCCCGCTATATACGACCACATTTATCAGGAACGGGGCATCCCTCGCCAGTATCTTCTCCGGGTTGGATCCGCCCTTCTTCAGATTCACTAAGGCTAGATACCTGAATACGCCGAATACCACAAACGGTATAGTATACATGAGCTTATCTGTGCCGTGCTTTGCTATGGACTCGGCGGATAACGCGTACAATGAATAACTTATGATAGCACACGCCGCCGCAATAGTTATCAACTGATCCAGAAAATCGATGCTATAACCGCCAAGGCTCTTCCTGTGCTCCCGTGCCCTTTCGGAAAGAAGCGCCATCTCAGCGCGCCTTTTACAGAGGGCCAGGAACAACGCCAGAAGGAATGTGCACACAAGTATCCATGAAGATATGTTAAACTCAATCGATGTCATACAGACGCCCGCAAAAAGCCTTATGATGAATGATAGCGCTATCGAGAATACATCCAGTATGGGTATATGCTTCAGCGCAAAGTCATAGATAATATGAAGGAGCAAAAAAGCTCCGACAAGTTGCGCCAGGCTGTGCGATAACGCAATAGCCCAGCCTAACCCGATGACTATAAGCGTGATCGACGAAGCGAGCGCCAGGCCGGCATTGAGCCGGCCGCTTGCTACCGGCCTTTTCGATTTGTCGGGATGATGAACGTCTTCTTTCCTGTCGATTATATCGTTGAAAATATATGAAGCTGAAGATACCAGGCAGAATATCGCGAATATCGTAGAAGATAGAACGATCGTTTGGATATTATCCAACTTTTTCGCGAAAAGGAGCCCGGCAAATACGAATATGTTCTTGGTCCATTGTTCGGGCCGCATCGATATAATAATATACTTCAGGTTTTTTATCATCTCTTTCACCTCTTGACAGCATACGCCGTTATAAGGCCTGAACGCCGGGTCATGGACATCACCATATCCAGCGGCAACGAGATCAGATACCATACCGGATTCCTGAGATCTATTTTCAGGTTGATACTGTTAAATGCGCACTGTATGCTGCCTATGATCCCGAACGAGAACATATCGTGCCGTATCCTGACATCTTCAAACCCTGCTATCTTGAGCATCCTGTCGAGCGATCTCTGCGAAAAATGGTTTATATGTTTCGGTATATATAGATGGAACCAGTTCCTCTTAAAGACAGACGCTTCTATCGATTCGATATTAGGCACCCCGACTATCAACAGGCCGCCCTTCTTCAATACTCTGCGGGCTTCCTTCAGAACGGACACGGGGTCATGCATGTGCTCCAGTGTCCACCAGAATGTGACGACGTCGAAACTGCCATCAGCATATCCGGCATCCGTCAATCCTCCCTCGAAAATATCCACTCCCAGGACGTCCCTTCCGTATTCGGTGAAAGAGAGATCAACACCCTTCACATCCCAGCCCCGTTCCTTCAAAAGATAAATATACCTGCCCGAACCGCACCCTACATCAAGCATAGAGCCCGCCTTCTTGTGCGGGAGGCGCCTGAATAGACCGAAATAGAACCTCTCCGAGAGCGTCGGCGGTCTATTGGCCTTCTCGGTATCGGTACCCACATAATAACATGATATTGATTCCTTCGAGGGTCTGGGGTTGAGATATACGAATCCGCACGACCTGCATTTTACGAGATCATACTCCCTCTCTCCGCGCTGACGGATGTTCCGTGCCTTCATAAAAGGAGCGGCATCGGTTTCCCTGCATAGCGCGCACGGAACGCTCTCCATCACCACCCCTGATTCGTCGATCTTTTCATCCTTCATCATAAGCTCATCTTTTTCTTGCAAGCACCGCAATGTCACCCGTAGGTATTTTAAAATTGGCGTATATCAGCCGTTTCGGCAGCGCATCGATCGACCATCCGGCGATCTCGCATAGCGCTCCGAGAGACGGTATGTCGCGTCGCGTCTGTTCGATATAATCACGTATATAATGAAGGTTCGTCGTTTTATGCGGACTCCCGGTCTTCACGAGGTCGAACCCGGCGCCTTCAAGGAGACTCTTCAGGTTTGACTTTGAAAAATAAACAAGATGCTCTTTTCGTATCTGTATCCACGACTTTCCCATCAGCCTTGCCGAGAGAGTCCCGGTATCAACGGTGACGACGACCAGGACAGAGCCGCTTTTTACCAGCGAGCCGACCTTGCGCATCGCCCTGACGGGGTCCCTCATATGCTCAAGCACATCCGTCATTATAACTACATCGTACGCCTCGTCCTCGAAAACGGCGCCTCCCTCCAGATCCGCAAGCCTCACCCTGTCGCCAAATATCCGCTTCGCGCTGTTTACCGCGGATAACGATATATCTATCCCGTATACGTCCCAACCCCTGGCCCTGGCCGTCTCCATACATATTCCGGTCGAGCACCCGACGTCCATGAGCCGCCCGCCTCGCGGTGGGCACCCATTATCGATCATCCAGTCGAACAACATTTCGAACGTGCCGCGCCTCATCTTCCGGTGCATCTCTTCTTCACGGCCGACAACCCCCCACTTCTCGTGATACCTTGAATACATATCGACCAACTCGCTGCCGGAAGGCATAGGATCGGTCATCCATAACCCGCACTCACCGCATATCAGGATAGACGTTCCCTGGCCCAGTTCATACAACTTACCAAGCCTTACGCCCCCGCACGCAACGCACCCGGCAGAATGGCCCACTACCGCCCCCTTATCCCGCGTACCGCATAATCCCATGCGATCACCGCGCCCAAAGAATATATTATAACTATATACGGGTGGATTGGCACTCTGTACCTGACCGTATTTACCCTGTAAATACCTATATGGATCAATATAAAATAGACTATCATCATCAAAAGAACGGCCCTTCTCCTGTCAGGCGCGATCTTTCTGACAAGGAATACGGTACCGATGATGAACAATATGAAATAATAGAACTCCGCCGATGATCCGTATTCGTTTGCATATCTTGAAGGATTCACAAGTATGAGCGGATCAAAAAACCCGAAATTCGGCCAAAAGAAAAAGTTCCTTATCCTTTTCGGATATATCTCCAGGACAGGTTTTATAAATCTTACAGGATCGTCCATTATCAGGAAGGCCGACTGGAGCGGGTGCCTGAACGGATCCATCCCCATCATTATCAGCCTGTTATTGCTTGGGCTCAGATCTTCGCCTCCCACAAGACTCGACTCCCAGCATATGATAAGCCGATCATTATAGCGCGCCGTAAGATGGAATTCCCCGGTGTTGATGTAGTTCAGTACCGTTATGGGTATTATTATAAATGACGCCGCGGCCATGATACGCACGATATCAAGCGTCTTATCGGTGAATCGCCTCTTCCGTATCACGAAGCATGACACGCAGAGCATAAATAGCGGCAACGCCATAAGCATCGAACGTGTAATAAAACTTAGCCCGAAAAAAACGCCCGTCAATATCGTATATTTGCGGTCGCCCGGCTTCTTCAAGTATCTGATAAAGAAGAGGGCTGTGCATGACATGAAGAGGACAAAAAGGGCCTCAGTGCCGATCACAACGCTGTACATTATGAGGGCCTGGTCCAGGCTCGCGAAAAAAGCGCTTGCGATGGCCACTCTCTTTGTGAAGAGATGCCTGGCTATCAAATAGACCACCACCGACAAAAGCCCGTTCAGGGCCGATTGTATCGCTGTAAGCGCGTAATAATTTTTACCGAATGCCGTATAAACGGCCGATACCATCAATATATAACCCGGATCCCAGATATCCGGCAGGTTCTTTCCGTTTGAAAGCTCCCGCACCGGATCCCGGGAGATCGACGACGCCTTCGCGTCATACGAGCGCCCGTCGTCGCTTGCGTCGACGAACGTGCTGCCGCCCCCAGTCACATGCAGTATCTGTAACGAAAATCCCCATCTGACCACGAACGCAAAAAAGAATATTATAAGGATGAGCCGCCTCTCATCCGCAACTATCCCTTTAAGGACCCTCTTTGCGGATAAGATAAGTCGCGGCATTTTTACCGATACATACACAGCTATTAAGCCCAGCATCAATGCCGTTACGGTAAGTGCCGGTTCTTGCCTGGCATAGAGAAGGGCCAGATAAGCCCATAATACCGCCAACGGCATGAAAAATATGGATCTGTTAAAGTCCCCCCTGCTATCGAGAATCGCGCGTATTATACCGATCGACGCAGCCGTCATGGCTGCCAATGAAATAATAGTCGCTATCTTAACGCAATAGATATATGGAAGCGCTACCGGGGACCCGGCGGCGAGCTGGACATTCAGTTTCCATAAAACTACCATTATGTGATAAATAGCCGCAAGGCCCACCATCCGCGGCAGAACGATCTTCGAGGAAACCCCGAAAAACCTTATCCATATAACTGCGTAAATCAGCGAACATATCCATCCCGCCGCCGGTATAAAGTTATCGCGGAAAAGATTGTGGTAAATGAGCCCCTTGGAAAGCGGCGTGAAGAATGATAGATGAAGACCTGCGTAAGCCGCGATAACGGCAACCGTCTTCAGCAATACCTTTTCTCTCTTGCCCGCCGCGTCCGCTCCGTCACGTTTTTTCACAGATAACCCTCTTAACTTTATACTTTGCCTCTATCTCGTCTCGCAGGCGAACGATCTCGTCTGACGATAACGCAGAAGTTGAAGCCAGGGATTTATAGGTACCCGGTTTCCCTTTGTACCAGGCATGGGAATAATCATCCTTGAACCGGATATCAAAATCTTCTTTATTCTTATAGATCAACGAACCGGGGTACGGAGTATATATCGTAATGTCGAGATCGTCCAGATCAGCTTCATCTAAAAATTCCCTGGTCTGCCGGACCGATTCCCTGTCCTCTCCGGGCAACCCTATGATGAAGAAGGCCTTAACGCGTATACCCTGGCTATGGCACAACTTTATGGCATCCATGTTCTTCTTCACCGTTTCACCCTTATTGACGATATCGAGTATCCGCTGGGAACCCGACTCTACCCCTATACCCACTTCCACGCATCCCGAATCCCGCATCTTATTCAGGATATCCCTGTCCACCGTATCCGACCTTATGAAACACCTGTATACTATCTTAAGGTCCTTGATCAGCTCACAGATACCGGCCATCCGCTTCTTGCTTACCGTCATGGTATCGTCGAAAAACATGAACGCGTCGTACCCATATCTATCCTTTAGCATGGCCACTTCTTCATAGACACTTTTTTCACTTCTCAACCTGAGCGTCTTACCCCATGCGTTATTCGCGCAGAAATTACATCCGTACGGGCATCCTCTTGACGTGATGACGGTTGTGACCGGCCTTCCTTGAAGGAAATACTTGTAACTCTTTATATCTATAAGGTCACGGTCCGGAAATGGCAGGCTGTCAATATCTTTGATATTGGGCAGGCGCATGACCCTGTCCTGCATCGCGGAGAGCTCTTTTCTGCGGATTATTTCGAGAAAAGCGGCTTCGCCCTCACCCATTACGACCACATCGGCTTCTTCGGCGGCATCTTCAGGCTTGCCTGAAACGTGCGGACCGCCAATGACATATAATGGGTTCCTTGCCCTGTTCTTGCTTCTAATCTCTCTTAATAGACTGACCGCTGACGGGAACTGAGGGGTATTAGAATACACGCCGACCACATCCGCATTGAATACCTCAGGAAGAGGCCTTTCCTCATTCATGTCCAATAGTGTGACGTCACCGTAACCGTGCTTTTTAACGTAAGCGCTCAGGTATAATAGCCCTAACGACGGAAACACTTTTTCATTTATCAAAAAATCGGAATTGGGATTTACGAGCAGTACCTTCATCGCTTTACCATGCACTCCGCATAAAGTTTCTTTACATCGCTCACCAGGCGCGTCTTGGAATACCTCGACTCGACGAGCTTCCTTCCATTCGCTCCAAGCGCCGATCGTAACTTCGCGTCGCTCATAAGCTCGATCAACCTTATAGCAAAATCATCATGGTCGTCCGATTTGACGAGAATGCCGGATTGACCGTCTGAAACAATATCCGAGACGCCTCCGACGTCAGTCGATATGACAGGTCTTGCGGATGCCATCCCTTCGATGATGGAAACCGGCGTTCCTTCATTCAGGCTCGTAAGCGCTACTATATCAAGGTCGGAGTATACGGAAGCCAGGTCCTCGGCCCATCCAGTAAATACGACCGAGCCTTCAATGCCCAGGCTCTTTGATAAGGCCATAAGCTCTCCCTTAAGCTCGCCGTCCCCTATCACCAGATATTTGGCCTTAATACCCGGGGATATCTCCGATACCTTCTTTATTGAACGCAGAAACATCCTGTGATTCTTGATAGGCGTAAGCCTTCCGACTATACCTACCAAAAGAACATCATCCCCGATCCCAAGACTCTTTCTGAAACGCCCCCTCGTCTCTTCCGAACGCAGGAATTTATCCAGCTCGAGACCAAGCGGGATCACGGAACTCTTGGAACTACCCGCTATCCCAAGCTTCCTGACTATATCATCCTCAACCTGTCTTGAAACAGTCACCACTTTGTCCGTAAAAACCGTCAGGAGCCTTTCAATGGCTATGAAGATCTTTGCCCTGACCGGGTCGAAATATCCGTCAAATACATGGCCGTGAAACGTATGTATCCTTACTGGCACACCTGCCAGCATGGCGGCGAACCTGCCAAGCGTACCGGCTTTCGCAGTATGCGTATGGACAATGTCGGGCCTTTCTTTTCTTATGATCAAATAAATGCTCCAGAACGCTTTCAGGTCATCCTTAAGCGATATCTCTCTTTTGAGATGAGGGATCCGCACAGGCTCCACCCCCTTCTCCTTTGCAAGATAAGACATATCACCCTCACCTTCGCCAACCTCTCCACATATAAGGATGTCTTTGTATGCGCCGCTTAAGTTCAGTTCGCTTGAAAGGAGTATCGTGTGAATAGCCGGCCCACCTATATTCAATCGCGTAATGACCCTGATGACTTTTACCATATCTATTCCTTCTATATCCGCAAATTAAGTATTTTGAATATTACGGATTCCCTGTAGATCGTTTCGATCTTTCTCGTGCCTCTGGCGACTATACCGTAAACCAGAAATAGCAGAAATACCATCATTACCAACGGAATGAACCTGACCCTGCCGATCAATAGTAGATCGAACGCTACCCTGCATAAAAAGACTACGGTCAATAACGCCGCGATCTTCCGTTTCCGTTTATCGGCGTGAACGAGATCCCCGGACAGGCATATCGCCCTGACCGCCGAATTACGCCAGGAAATATCCAGCACCCTTATGAAATAAGCATACGTCCTGCGCAATATTCTGTATGTCATGCTCTCAAGAAAGCACACGGCAAGTGAGTCAACGATCCTGTACGAAAAACTTTCTTCGATAAATCCATATTTTTTCAACGATACTCCTTGGAACCGATTATTTCCAGGATATTTATCTGAACAAAATATTTATTTGTGCTGATCATGAGCCCGGACCCCGTCCTTATTGGAAGCCCTGTCATCGAAGCGAAGACCTCCCCCCTCTTTTTGTATGACAGGAGATCGAGTATGACCCTAACCTCCCTTGATTCCGAATTGAACACCATCTTCTCGCCATCCCTGGAGGTATATACCAGCGTAGAGGACGGCTTATTGCTCAAGAGCTTTTCTATTCTGGCGACAACAAGGCCATCGGAATCGACCGCCTCATCGCCCTCTTTCACGATATCCGCTACATAAGGAGTGAGCTGCATCATGGCAACACAGCGGGTATGGAAGATTTCGACCTTCACCCAGGAAGGGTCTTCGGCCACTTTACTCCATTTAAACGCCAGGAACGCGGAGAATACCAGGACCATCACCACGATTAGATCTATAATGTTTATCGCGCCGAACAGCCTGCCCTTGCTATCTATTACCCTGATCACCTTATCTCTCCTCCATTTTTTAGATGTACCCTTTATATTTGTAATAGACCATCGCTATATATTCGTGAAGTATCCCGCGTATTTGAGCCGCGGTGACGCTCGGTCCCCTTGCATAAAAACTGCTTTCTTCCGTGGGTATAAGGACCGTCCCGATACCTCCCATCGCCTTATCGCACAAAAGTTTTAACCTTAGCATATGATAAGGCGAACTTACTATTATCACCTTTCTCCATCCGTTCCGGACACAGATGTCCCTAAGCCGTGTTATCATTTCAAACGTGTTCCCCGCGGATTCGTCCACTATTACATCCTTCCCATCGACCCCCATGGACACCGAAAGAGCTTTCATGATCTCAGCCTCTTTCATGATATACCTGTACCCGCTCGAATATATTATCTTTCCGGCGAATCCTTTATTATAAAGCCTAACAGCGGTATCCACCCGCTCCTGGTATCCTTGCCCGGCCCTGCCCGACTCTCCCACCCCCGCGCCTAAAGCCGCTATAACGTCGGATCTGGCCGGCAGGTCTTTCATATAAAGCGGGCCGGCGGTGATCCACAACAACGGCGTATAAAATAACAACCCGTATAAAGCAAGGGATGCCGCAAGCGCTACCGCGGCCATCTTTCCGGTCTTTCTGTAAAGATTCTTCAGGTTGTCCTTCCACAGCGTTTCGCGGGCAATCTCTTTTTTGCGCTCTTCTTTCTCTATCAGCAATGACATCTCTTCGAGCCTGCGCGTCCATGAATTCTTTTCTGCCGCGATTATAGCCCTGGAGGCTTCATCGTCATTAATAGGATGATCGGCGAGATCCCTGATGAGCCTTGCGAAATCCTCCCGCGACCTCGATACCCGTACCAATCCTTTGTTTTCATCGCTGAACCTGACCACTTCGGGCAGATGGGTCGATACCACCGCCTTGCCCAGAGAGAGATATTCGTTCAGCTTTGTAGGATAGACGTTATTCGTATATTCGGTCAGCCTGTAAGGGATCATAGCTACGTCAAATGCTTTTACGTAAAGAGGGAGTTCCTCCGGCCTTTTCTGTCCTAAAAAAATAACATTAGGCATGTCTTTCACTTTTTCAATATCGGTTTGTATCGGGCCGCAAAACGCAAAAGATATGTCTTTATTGGCTTCGGCTACGTAACGCACAAGGTCGAAGTCGATCCATTTATGGATACCTCCTATGTACCCGGCTATCGGCTTTTTTATACTGCCGATATCTCCGGGCGGCACAGTCCGGGATGAACCCGCTTTCCTGAAATTCTCTATATTGACGCCGAATGGAAAATAGAATACATTCTTATTATGGCGCGAACAGTGCTCCTGCAATTTTTTACTTGTGCAAAAGACAAGGTCGGACTTTTTGATGACGGCCTCTTCGGCACCTTGAATCTTCTGAGCGTCTTTGGAACTCGATTTGAACGAATCTATGCAGTAGTATACCAGGACCTTCGGGTCGAGCCTATTGATAAGGTCCAGGCTGAGCCCTGTGGGTAGGAATACCCATATAATAGGCTCGTGGAAGCCAACCGCCTTAAGCCACTTGAAAAGGACAGAAAGAATTATCTTCCGGTTAATAAGCCTTGCTATCCTGAGATACGGGAAAGGGAACACTATAGGAGAGTATACGTAAAGACCGTCCTCGATCTTCCTTATCCCGTGCAAGCCGCTCTTCCAATTGACAATACGCTTCCTTATCCTGCCCAGGTCGCTTATCCTGGGCGCGCGCACACCGGTATTCTCGATGAAAAGGACCCTGTTCCCCCCTCTGGCAAGGCGCGTCATTATCTCCTGGTGCCCCTGCCATACAAAGTCCCAGTCTATACTGGAAATGCATATTATATCTTCGTTTTTGATCATATTTTGGCCATATATGACATATTATTATATCATAATCGTATATATAGTCAACCGCCATTTAGGTGTTTTATGGCCTAATAATCATGTTAACCGGGTTATTATTTGGAAGAACTAGGGAGACGTTAATAGTTGGCGAAAACCGGAAAGATTACCGAGCGCCCTTAATGCGCATCTTCTATCTGCCCGAATTATGCCTTTGGCCGCATTATTCAGAAACAGGCCGAATAGACCCCAGAGGCAGAGCGCCCTTGATAACCCAGGATCCTTCTTCACGAAATGGTACCTGTTCACTACCTCCATCTTGCCGAGAGAACTGCTGAATGCGGGATCCTCCTGCCTGCTTAGATGCCTGGCCTTTGCGTCCGCCACAATGTACATCCTGTAGCGCTTTCCCACCCTGCGGCTGAAGTCAACCTCTTCGTACCTTGCATATCCTGAAAACCATTCATCGAATTTAAACTCGTCGAATAGACGCTTGCGCCACACCATGGCACAGCCTGCCAGCCACTCGACTTCGATATCCCTCTCAACGCACGATACCTTGCTTTGAAACCCAGACCTAAGGATCCGTCCGGGCAATGAGGCGTTGACGTGAAAGATCCTTTCTCCGACTGACGGAGCTTCATATATCTCATTTGTGAGATTGAAAGCCGCCCCTCCTACGGTATCCGGCGCTGCCTGCCAGAACCCGATCATCTTTTCCATGGAATCCTTTTCAAGCGCGACATCGTCGTCGAAAAAACATACCAGGTCTATATCGCCGCCGATCGCTCCGAGCCCGGCGTTCCTCTGGGCTGTTAGTGAGGCCGGTACCTTCCGCATAAAATCGACTCTAAGGCCGTGGAGATCTACGCACCCCTCGGACAACGGTATCGACGACCCATCTACGATAATTATCCTCTCAGGATGGAATGTCCCCAGCGAGATATCGCCGAGAAGGCGCGAAAGCTCTGCGGGCCTGTCTTTCGTGGGGATTATCACAGCAAGCCTTGGCCGAGCCATCTATCTTGCCCCCCTGCGCAAACCCGTTAAAAACGCCCCCTTTAAAAGATCTCCGATCAACAATCCCGGCATATGCCTGATATTATACATATAACCGCATGAGCATCCGGCGCACATTTTATAGAACATCCTCTTCTTCGCGGCTTTGTACTTATCGCTCTCCAGCAGGGCGCCGATACGCTCATCCTTCAGACTGCCGAATGTTCCCATAGAAAGGCAGCCCCCGAATAGACCTCCATAGGGATCGATGAATATCCTGTCCTGAGATATCGCGCATGGTATCCCGGGTTGCCGCGGATCTTTGAAATATCCGGAGATATAGTCTATGCCGGAAAAGCTCAGGAGTATCGACCCCGGGTGCCTTGTCATCTCGCTCTTCAGATATTCCCTGAGGGCGGCAAGCTCGGAAGAGTCGGACTCATGATCTATCCATAGCGTCTTTTTATTCTCCGCGACATCGAATATCGACGAGCTCTTATCGAGAAGACAGATCCCGAGAGGAAGACCCGCCTTATCGGCAAACTTCTTTACGCTCTTTAATGCGGAGATGCTTTCCCTCATCAGTGTAAAATTGATATATGCGTCAATCCCCAGCCTTCTCCTTACGGACGATATGGCACCAACGGCCTTTTCGATCGCGCTGAATGAACCCTGCATTCCGCGTATCTTTTCATAGCCGGGCCCGAGGGCATCGACCGACACGGCTATCGACGCCAGGCCGGCGCCTACCATCCCTGTTAACTTTTCCTCTCCTATAAGGATACCGTTCGTCGTCATTCCTACGACCATACCCAGTCCGGATGCGTACCTTATAAGATCCTCTAGATCGCTTCGCAGGAGAGGCTCGCCTCCCGTAAAATGGACATTCCGAATACCATACCCGTAAAGCTCGCCGATGACCCTTTTCCATTCATCGGTATTCAGCTCTTCTCCCGGTTTTATGCGCCACTGTTTGCACATTACGCATTTGAGATTACACCTCGTGGTGATCATAATATTGCACGATGTCGGATTCATCTCGACGATCCCAAACAAAGCCGGCGCCCGCCTGAGGATCGTCGTCTTCAGGACATTCGGCAGGTAGGTGAATGCCGCCTTTCTTATCTTCTTAACGATATTCAATATTGGACCTCGTAAATAACGAAACTATCGTTCGGATTTTTTTGATAACGTCCCGGGACCTGCCTGAATGACTTAACCAGCCGGGCCTTCCTTCCGGAAACGATCGCCCTTATTGCCGGCATCGCGGTGTCGCCGTTCGGACGTTCATTAAAGTATACATATCTTGGTCTATATCTTTCTACCAGGCGCTGCATAGGCTCGAGACGACCCGGCTCATTCCATTTGATCGCCTTTACCTGCCTTAGGGTATCGGGGATATATACGCGATTATAGTTATCAGCGACGACCGATTCATCGCCTCCAATATTCTCCTCTATCCATCTTCCTGCGGCATATGATATATCCTCATGCTGATTGAACTCGCGCGCCCTCCCCATCCCTGTCATCGCGGCATTCAACACTATATCTATCAGGAGCAGCAATCCTGCGGCCAAATACACCGGGTTTATCTTCTTTGAAGCGGCCAACGGACTGCGAGCGGCCATATCGATACCCTGTGTGCATAAAATCGAGGCCGCAACAAAGAACGGCAGAATCGTATGCGAGCCGCTCCTGAGAGACGAGAACATCGACACGATGAACGGAAGGATGAATACGATAAGCGCGATCCTCTTATAAAGAACCACCCTCCCTTCGGCAAGGTTCCTTTTTATATTGGCGATCTCCATCGCTATATATAACGCCAGCAGGGAAATGATCAGGATATCGAACGATATCAGTTTTCTGATCAGGTTCATCGAAAGATAATAAAATACGCTATGATCTTTCACTATGTTTATGACCTGGGCCTTTTCGCTTGCGATTGGGCCGAGCTGCCCGTAGATCGTGATCAGATGATCAGGCATGAAGACCCACCCGACGCCAAACAACATAAGGAACGCCGCAAATAACGAAACGGCCAATATTGCGAACGAGTTAATACGGTTAATGAAATCCGAGATTCTTTCAATGCTTCCGATCCGGACATTTCTTATCATCAATAAAACTACCGAAGACAATACGAGGACCGCCCCAATGCCCCAGATTGGCAGGATCAGACTATTCCGCATCATACTTCCCCAGAGGCCGTATTCGGCCGCCCAGGTCATGCCGGTGGATTTCCTCACGTAAAAGGAAAGGGGGATTAGAGGCAAGGCGATGATAAATATCCCGATCATCGCAGGGAATATCCACGAGATCTTATACGGGCCGGCAAAGACACCCCTTATACGGCCCCTTGCCAGATACAGGCACGCCACGATCATCGTCAAGAGAAATACGCCGGCGAATTTAATGACAAATGCGAGCGAAGCCATGGCGCATGCGGCTATTATATTCTTTTTAGAAGGCGCATCTATGATCCTGAGGCTGTAGTCTATGCCTAAAATCATTATCAACAGTACGAGCGGCTCGGGCTTGATATTAATACTAAAATAAGCAAAGGCCGGACGGCAAGCCAGGAGGGCGACGCATGCCGGCTGCTGCCACCCTTTACCGAAATGACGGCCAATAAGTTTCCAGGCCACAAAGAACGACAATATCCAGGCCGACAGATGGATGATACGAAGTATTACGACGAATAGACCAGGCGTGAATACCGCAAATTTGGAGAATATGGCGCGGGCGATATACGCGAGATACATCATCTCGATGCCGTAGTCGAAGTCCCACTGGAAACTATCGCGTTTTGTTCCGCTGTAATAATACCATACTTCGTCCATCAACCCGCCTTCGTCCGCGTTCATGTAGACGATCCTGTTCGGGTCATTCATATTATTGGCAATGGTAGGCAATGAGAGTGCAAGCGCATATGCCATGCAGATCAGTAGAACCAGAACGCCCGGACGCATCCTATTCTTCCTTTGTGACATTGACCCGATCTTCCTTCTTCCTCGTGATAGCGTAGAAAACTACTTTCAGGGATATCTCGGAAACCCTAAGGGCCACCATCAGGAAGAACTTCGCGAACGAAAGGAGGATGCCGGGCTTGAGATACCACTTTTTCGGAAGAGAGAGGACCCCTCCCCCTGAGAGCTGGGATTCGAAGAGCGTCTTGTAGAGGACCTTGGGCCTGAAATAGAATGCCAGGTTGGCGAAGATCGTATCGAATATGAGGGTTGCTCCGTTAGTGCCTTCCGGGACATACGGCAGGTCGTCGCCCTGGATATAGTACTGATTGCAGCAGTTGGTCCAATTTTCATGTATATGGAGTCTCCCCTCGCTCTCTGCCCTCCTGTATAACTCCGTTCCCGGGTAAGGGATGGCTATATTAAACCTTGCTCCGTCGAGAGGGAGCGAGCATACCATCTTCAGCGTATCGTATCGATCGCGCCTTGTCTCGGTTGGCAGGCCGAATATGAGGGAAGCGTCGGACATTATCCCTGCCTCTTTACACATCTTGATGGCCCTGACGTTATCTTCGACGAGCTCTTTCTTATCTATTACCTTCATAAGCCTTTCCGATCCGGTCTCGACGCCGAAAGCCAATGATATGAAGTTCGCGGCCTTAAACCTCTCGAGCACGTCGTAGGTTATCTCTTTCCCTCTGGTCGTGCCTATGAAGGCCACTTTCTTGTGATATCCGCTTGCTATTATTCCGTCGAGAAGATCGAAGAGCCTCTTCTTGTTTATCGTAAGACTGTCGTCGATGAACCATATCTTCTTCTGTCCGTATCTGTCGACCAGCTTCTTAATGTCATCCAGTACACGCGATACCGAAAAGAACCTGTAGGTATTTCCAGAAATGGCTCTCTGCGAACAGAATATACAGTCAAAAGGACACCCCCTCGAACTGATGATCGTGCCAAAGTCATTGTATCTGTCGAGATTTGCCTCGAATAGCTCATACGCAAACGGCGGTATATCGTCTAAATTCTTCATCAGCTCCCTGTCCGCGTTATGATATATCCCGCCATCCCGTTTATATGATATGCCCCTGATATCTTTATAATCACGCCCCTCGCGCACATGGTCGTATAACTCGCCCAGGGTGAGTTCCCCTTCTTTGCGCACAACGACATCCGCCTCGGACCGCTTAAGGATCTGCTCAGGCAGTACCGTCGGATGTATACCGCCGAGGACGATTAGGACCTTTGGATCGATACGCTTTATCATCCTGGTTATCTCTATCACCCTCTTTGTCGTTACTGTCAGGTTGGGAATGCCTGCGATGCGCGGGTTCTTTAGACGGCCTAAAGCATCTTCGAGCAGGCCCGGCTCTATATCGGTTATCTGCTCGTCTATAACCTCAACCTTATCTCCCTTCTTTCCGATAAGATACCCGGCCAGAAAACCAACGGATGTGGGGAAGCATGCGTAGGTGAACTTCTTGACCACTTTAGGCTGTGACACACTGTCGACTGCGGGATTGATGAATAACATGTCTTCTCCTGCTATCTTTCACTTCTCGACGACGCAGAGAATGCCTACACCCACCGGAAAGTTTATATAATCCAGCGCTCTAGCCTCGGTCTTTAACAATCCATAAAGTATTTCATTAACCGCCCCTGGCAACTTCACGAGGTCGAGCATGAACCCCTCATTGGACTTTGGGCCAAGGCCGAATAACCTCTGGACAATCCTTATAACAAGGACTGCCGGGAATACCGCCGAATTGATATATGTTGCCTTACGGATCCGAAAGCCGCGCTCTTTCAAAAGCCTCTTGATAACGCTTAAGCGATAGCGCCTCTTATGGTGCGCGATCTCATCATGCTTCGACCATAGGAATTGGAATGCGGAAGTAACGATAATGAGATGCCCTCCGGGCTTCAATATCCTGTGCATCTCCGCGAGAAATAACGCGTCGTCGGATATATGTTCCATGAGACAGAAAGCTATGACGGCGGAAAAAGAACCGCCCTTGAAGCCTGTGGCTTCAGCCTTAGTCATCACCAGCGTCGAAACCGCCCTCTTCCTGCAAAACTCCACGGCTTCGCTCGACATATCCGCTCCGATTACGCCGGGCATATTTTTATCCAATTCATGCGTCAGTTCGCCCGTCCCGCAGCCTATATCCAATATCAGGGCGCCGTCCCTCTCCTTACAGTACCTGTCGACCATCCTCTTACACAAAAACCGCATCCCTTTCGACCACCAGTGGTCTTTCTCGAACTCGTAAAATTGTTTATAAACGCCCGACTCCATGCCTACAGGTCCCTGTAGTTAACAAGCCTTATTCCGCACGCGCCGATCTGTCTCTTTACCGCGGGATCCGTGAGTGCCGCAAACTCACGCTCCCAGTCACAATTCCAACCATGTTTCTCTCCAAGATGACTATACCGCTTTCGGATGAGGTCGTTATCTTTGCCGGGGTGGAAGCTCATTTCGGTAACCCCTGACCCGAGCCTCTCAATCGACCGCAAAACATATCGGGTCTCCATCATACCGCTATTTAAAAAACCGATGAACGCATCCGGACTTCGCAACCCCGCCTTCCTCGCGGGATCCCGCCATTTTACGAACAGGGAAAATCCGATCTTATACGCATCCAGCCTGCGGTAGTCAAACCATGGTACAGTAAGGCCGCGGGCCCTCTCGATCCCGTATTCTGAAAGCACAGGCTTTATAGCCTGAACGACCGAAGGCCACAGATGTAAGTGCTGGTGGCTGTCGATATGAGTCGGGACAAGTCCGGAATTTACAAACCTCGCTATCTGTGCCCGGCATTCGATAGCTATATGCGTCATATCCGCCCGGCCGCTGATGATTCTTCCTATCAATGAATTATAATCATCGAAGAGCTTGCCGTGCCCATCGACTATGGACGGTATCGTCGACGGATCCGAGACCGGTTTCTCGCCTACTAGCGTAAGGTGGACCCCCACGCCCAGACGGAGATTCCTTTTTGCCACGGCGACCGCATCATCGAATCCGTCGCCGTTAACCGCCAGCGTTGCGCTTGTCAATATACCTTCGTTGTGCGCTGTTTCCACGGCTTCGTTGATGGACTTGTGGAGCCCGAAGTCGTCGGCATTGATTATTAGAAGTCTCCGGCCCTGCACTTTATCCTGCATCGGCCTTATTGCCTTCCCGGATCTTCCTGCAGACGGCTATCTGAAGCATGCCGTTCCCCAACAGTCCCGACAACATGAATATAGTCCTCGCAGCCAAAACGAAGAACGCCGTCATTACAAATCCCGCTTTCGGGTAATCAACCGCCTCAACCGGATGGTTATGATTTTTATGGTCTATAATATCGAAACCGCTTGTCACCATCAGTTCTCTCAATGAACGATTTGAGAAGCACTGAAGATGGTGCGCAGCGTATAGCCTGTCATACCCATCCCCAAGGCCGGCCTTCTTCATGATCCTGGCTGTCCAATACATCAAGCTATCATCATTATCGGTAGCGGTGAATAGCACCCCGTCGGGAAGAAGGAGTTTCAGCATCTTTGCCATAAAGTTGCGGGGAGAATCGACGTGCTCTATGACAGCCAGATTCGTGACGACGTCGTACTTCGCCTCCGGGAGTTCATCCATTATATTGCCTTTTATAAAAATGATCCCGGGCGAATCGTTCTCTGCATAGTCTATCCCATAAAGTTCAAGATCTTTATCAAGCTTCACCAGGTATTTCAGGAAAGCGCCGTTCCCGCAGCCCACATCCAATACCCTAAGTTTTCCCGTTCCTTTCAAACCTCGCATCTGCCTGTAGATGTAATCGAACAGCGGATAGTCCGGATGGGCAAACCAGTTCTTATGTTCTTCGATGAAATAGCCGCGCTCATACCGTTCCTGCTTTTCTTTGGGCAGATCCTTAAAGACATGGCCGCAAGAGCCGCATCTGAACAGGGTCAGGTCTTTATCTTCAAGCTTGACAGAGCGCTCATTCCGGCATATTTTACATTTCATATACGATTACTCTTCCGAGGATTCCCTTACGATAAATACCGGCCGCCCCTTTGCCTGGTCAAATACCCTGCCAACATATTCGCTAAGTATGCCTATCGCGATGAGTTGAATACTACCCAAAAAGAACATTCCCATCGATAGGGTCGTCCAACCCGGAGGCATCGGAATATGGACTATGCCGGATATCTTCAGGAGCCAGATCGATAGTATAGCGAAAATATATAGCGAGGAGAATCCAAGCACTATAACGCTGAAGACCATTACCAGGTGAAGCGGATATCTGCCGAAGGAGAATATTCCGTCGAGGGCAAGACTATAAAGGCTCTTGTATGAATATTTAGGCACACCCGAATGCCTCTTCTCTACATTGTACGATACTCCTTCCTGCCTGAACCCTATCCAGCTGATCTGGCCGCGCAGGAATTTATGGTACTCCGGCATATCGAGTATCACCTTCAGGACCTTCCTGTCGATCAGCCTGTAATCGGACTGCCCGAATCCCAGCTTGAGGCCCGAAACCCTGGATATAAACCAGTACGCAAACCTCACGATCACGCTCTTGACCTGGTCTATATTTGCGTCCGATTTTGTGGTATAGACGACCTCCGCGCCGGATCGCCACATATCGACCATCTTCGGGATAAGGTAAGGCGGATGCTGCAGGTCCGCATCCATGGTAATCACCGCATCTCCCGTTGCCCGCGTAAGGCCGGCAAAGAAAGCGTTCTGATGACCGAAGTTCCGTGATAGCGATATGAATTGCACGCCCGGATCATCCGACCTTAACCGCTTAATAATTTCGAGAGAGCGGTCTGTGGAGCCATCGTCTACAAATATCATCTCAAGGTCCACGCCGGCGGATCCACACGACTTTTTAACTTCATTGTAAAGGACTTCTACGTTGCCCTCTTCGTTAAGCACCGGGGTTACTACCGATATTTTTCCTCTTACGGATCTCGTCATCATCATTACGCCTCTTTCTGAAATATCCTATCTTCTATGGCCCACTTTAGCGTCCTCTTCAGGCCGTCCTCAAGGCCAACCTTGGGAATGTACCCTAACACCTTCTTCAGCCTTTCGTTCGAATATGCGAAATCCGGAAACGAAGGATTTCTGAGACAACCCCTTACCAGATCAGGAAGCTTCCTGAGACTGAAATATGCGAGATCGCGCCGACGGAGCCGCATATCCTCGATCCGGATACTGATCATCGCCGCCATCATTCCTGCTATAGCCTCCACCCTGGGGTTCTCGTCTCCGGTTAGAAAGTATACGCCGTCGGAAAACAACCCTCTTTCGATCAGCATTAAAATGCAATCGATCACATCGTCTATATATACGGGAGACCACATGCATGAATTTTTTATCCTGTTGTAATATAACCTGTCGCGCCTCTTAAGCATCTCCCATATCGGCTTGACAAACGACAGCTTGGTGGGAGGGCCATAGACGTTACCGAGACGAAGCACGATAGTCTTCATTGCGCTTCGGCCCGACATCCCTAAAAGCCTCTCCTCGGCCTCACGCTTCATCCTGCCAAACCTGCCAAGACGCCTTTTGTCGATCGCCGATCTTTCATCTATAGGGCCCTCTCCCGGCAGCGCCCAGCCTGCCGCGGCTATACTGCTCAAGTATAGAAAATTCCGGCATCCCGAGCTTTCGGCGCACCGGAAGACATTCGCGGATCCTTCTACGATAGTCTTGCGCATGTCTTCTTCCCGAGAGTTGATCCCTACCGTGGCCATATGAACGGTAGTCTCGACCTTCCCTTTGATCTCGCCTTCGATACCGGCCATGCTTTCCTTGCTCGCTATATCGGCCCTGAGGAGCTTGAATCCGCCAAGATCACATGCATACTCCTTCGCATCCCTTCTTATGATGCACGCAACAGAGATACCTCTCTTCCTTAGCGCGCCCTGTAAAGGGATGCCCAGCCTTCCCGTAATTCCGGTAAATAGCACATCGTTCATGAAAACCTCGAAAACTCCCACGCAAGGCTCTTCGCGGCGGTCTTTACGCCGAGGTCGAGCTTTACGCGCCATGGTGCCGAATCTCCCCTCATCGCGCCCAGCATCCGGTTATAATTTGCGAAGTGGCTATTGTTCATCTTCGGTGGAAAATCTTCAAGCCATTCCTCATCGTCCTTCCTGATACCCCGCCCGGAAAAGAAACTCTCTTTTATCCACATACTGGCAAGAAGCCACTGCCCGAAACCATCGCCTGTCCATTGCCTCAAAATATTCAGATCATCCTGTGTCGCAGACATAGAGACCAGCGACTCGATAGAATCCGCTATCCTATCGATCTTGGGCCTTCTTCTATCTAATGACCTCATAACCCTTCGGCCCTGAATGTCATAGCCCATCCATGCCCAGAAGAGCGCTATCAGCAGTATCTTCTCATCCCTGTCATACAGTTCATTACGGCGGGCCGCTTCATCAATCCGGCTCATTGTGCGTTTTAAAGCGTCTTCGGGCGATATGTTGAGATATCGCTCGAAGACCTGCCTGTATATATCCATTCCATTCTTCTTTATCGCGTCGAATGCGCGGGATATCCCGTATTCGTTTTCGGCTATTATATCGTCGGCAATACCATGAAAAATGGTCCTCTTTCCCATCGGCACAACTATAACGGGGAGCCCCTTCCAGAGGGCGTCAAAGACCGCCTGCGAATTTCCTCTATCGAATAACACATCCGAAACATCCAGGAGCTCATCGATAGGAATACGCGGATCCGTCACGACTGCCGCCTTCGATACCAGCCGTACCTTCTTAGCGATCTCCCTATCCTGCTCGCCGGGATGCGGCTTCACAAGCAGCTCGTATCCTTCCGGAAGCGACCGTGATACAACGCCTATTGTGGCGTCCCTGATCTCTGCGGTCTCTCCGTTCGGAGTTATATATCTCAGAGATAGCAGGGCCGTCCGCTTATTCTCCGATAACCCTAACCTCGCCTTAAGCATGCGCTTATCCTCAGGGCTGGATCGCCTGCCGTACCTGAACCCCAGAGGGCATCCGGTTGCTTCGACTACGCATTCCGGCACACCCGCCTTGACGAACTCGCCCCTCTCATATTCGGACGCCGCAAAGAGGCGGTCCACCGGAAGCACGTAATTATTTACATCCCCCTGCTCGAGCGCCATTTGGTGCACCTCTTCGATTATCATAACGGGTATGGACCGCAGCATAGCTTTCTCTATGAGCCCGCAGGGCTCGACCCTCGGCTGACCCGTAAACATCACGATACCCCGGACACCATCGAAGACCGATGCAGGCGGACGCCTGTTCCTGAACCAAACGACTTCGCGGCCTTCATGGCGCGGCTTTGCCGAAAACCACGGAAGCGCCGGATTATAGATACACCTTATCTCCCAGCCTGTCAGGTATCTCATGAAGAGATCTATCTGCCGGTCATGTACAACATTTATCGGATTGAAGAGAAGAACGCCCTTCACTCTCTACCCCTTCTTCTTTAAGACCAAAATAAGTCGTATTCGTGGCGCCTACCACAGAATCACGGATGGTTGTATATATAAGGACGTCGTTCCTTTTGGTAAGCTGGTCACACGCGTTACAGAACGGGAACGGCGAAAAATCGCCTTGGGCATGGGCCCTACGAAGCTTCTCATACTCCAACCCATGCAGAGCTTCATGAAGCGTATTATTATTCAGGTCCCCAATAACAATGCGCGAGTCGTAATCGAAGCAGCATGGCACGAGATACCCGTCCCACTGCACTTGGACCGGCCCTGTCGCGGGGCGGCCGCACGACACCTTCTTTACGTCCATAGGGGTCCTGAACCCGCGCCCGTCTCCCCAATTATGAGGTTTCCATACGGAGAGGGCATCCGCTCTATGCTCGTATTGTGCTACAAACTCTTTCATTTCATGTTCATTCTCTTTTAGAAGCAGAAAATACAGTTCTATCTTGATCGAGCTGTTCGCTTTCTCCTTCTCTTTCAACAACTTATCCACATTGCCCCTGACCTTATCGAACGAAAGCCCTCTATGTATCTTCTCATACGTCTCGGAGGTCACCCCGTACATGCTGATACGTATTTTATCAAAGCAGGAGACTATATCGCGAACCATCTCTTCCGTAAAAAGAGAGCCGTTAGTGATCGTGAAGACCTGGCACCCCTTCTGCCTGGCGTATCTGGCGCGTTCGAATATAAGAGGGTCAAGAAAGCTCTCGCCAAAATTTTCAAGAGACACAAATCTTGCGCCGGCTTCCACAGCCTCATCAAGGACGCGCTTATATAGATCCATACAAAGGACCCCCTGCGGCCTCTTCATCTTCTCCCGCGGGCACATGATGCAGGCTGCGTTGCATTTATTCGTCACCTCAAACCGTATTTCAGGATTTATCAGTTTCATCTTCAGCCAATACCTCCGTGATTACTTTTTACCGCTTCACCGCCAAACTGCACGTCGTAAAGCCTTTTATATACGCCGTTCTTTCTCAGCAGTTCCGGGTGTGAACCGTTCTCGGCTATCGCGCCGCCATCCAGCACAACTATATTATCGGCCCTTACCACCGTCGACAACCTGTGCGCTATAGCAATTACCGTGCGGTCCCTGCTAATCCTGTCTATGGCTACGTTTATCAGTTTTTCCGTTTCTGAATCCAGAGAGCTCGTTGCCTCATCAAGGATCAGTATCTCAGGATCGCGCACTATCGCCCTTGCGATAGAAAGCCTCTGTTTCTGACCGCCCGAGAGCTGGACGCCTCGCTCTCCAACTACGGTATCGTATCCATCGGTCAGGCTCATTATAAAATCGTCTATGCCGGCCGCGGCGGCGGCTTCCCTGACCTTCTCATCGTTCAAATCCTCGAGCCCGTACGAAATATTACGCCTCACGCTGTCGTTGAAGATGAATATGTCCTGCGAAACGAGGCCGATCTTGCTGCGCCAACCTTTGAGCGTCAACTCACGAATGTCCGTTCCGTCTACAAGGATCCCCCCCGATTCGACGTCGTAAAATCTCATTATAAGATTGACCAGCGTGCTTTTACCGACACCGGACGTACCCACTATTGCGGTTATTTTCCCCTTTTCTATAGTAAGGCTGACCCCGTTCAATACATGGCTTGACCCATTATAGGAAAATACTACACGGTCGAACCTGATCGAATCCGAAAATTTTATTATCGTCTTCGTTCCATCCTCGATAGTCCTCTTGCTCTTTCCGTCCATGAGCTCTTCGTAACTCGAGAAGGATGCCATATTGCTCATGGCGTTGGAACGGTAACTGTTAAGAAGGTTAAGCTGGGTAAGCGCCTTTGTAAGGATAACAAGGAATACGGCGGCGTAGGGAAATACAGCAGGTATATTCACTTTCGTAACGTTGATGATAACCAATAAAGACAATACCGTCATACCAAAAATAAATATTTCCGACATAGGTATCCGCAAATATATATATTTGTTGGTATTATACTGGATATCGTATATACTATCGGCGGCATTCTTGAAAGATCCCCTTTCCCGCTCTTCAGCCCCGGAGCCTTTGACCACTCTGATGCCGTTCAATATCTCTAGAAGTTTAAAATTGTAATCGGACCATGCCTTTGAAAGCATTCCGCCCAGATGCTTGAGCTTCTTCATGAGGTATTCGAGCGGCACCATCACGCAGGCGATAAGGACGAAGACTACTATACTGGCCTTCCAGGAAATGAGGAATAATAATATTATATATGTGCCGACGCGGACGGATACCGTGGCCAGGTTTAAGGCCGCCATTATAAAATCACCCATCCTGACGGTCTCTACATTTATACTGGTCATAAGGTGCCCGGACTTGGCCGTATCAAAGAATTTCAGATCATACCCGATTATATTATTCATGAGACTTACGGCAAGGTCCCTGGAAGTCCCTAGACGCAGCTTCGCTATTAATAGGTTCGACATGTATGCAAATACATTCTTTACCAACAGGATCATGAACATTATCCCGAGTATCCACGAAAGCAATCTTGTCTGATCCGTGCCTGCCATAGACAGATTCAGGTGCTTAAGGAGCGGGATCTTACCCAGCATGTTATCCGCTGAATTTGTCATGCCCTGTATTAGCGGTATAAGCATCCCAAAGCTGGCGCCCTCAAAAACGGACGATATTATTATAGCGATGAAGACTGTCATAGAAAGGCTCTGATATCGTTTTAAGTATTTATACGCTATTTTTGCCATGCTCATTTATACAATGCTCCTTCCTGCGCCTATCAGGGATTCAACTTTATCTTTCTCGGTGTCTGAATATGCAAATCTTCCGAAGAGCGCTTTTGAATCCCGACCCGCTATTTTATTATCGAGGATACCGGCGATCCCATACGCGAGATCACCAGCATCTTTAACCTGGTATACGGCTCTCGGTTCCACAGGGAGCCCCTGCCTGATCTCGTAAGCAGGCAGCCGCTGATATCTGCCGCCGCCTCCGTAAAGAAGGACCGGAATCCGGCTCAACAATGCCGTTTCTATAGCTGTAGATGAATAACTTACGAGCAGATCCGCCATACCAAGAATATCCCCGAACGGCTCGGAAACGCTAAGCCTTACTTTATCGCTGAACAAGATTAGGTGCTTTATGGCATCAATAGTTATCTCGTCAAGAGGCCGGAACCTTATGACGAGCAATGTGTTATCCATGTTTTCGACCGCGGAGGCGAGGTCCTTAAGAGCGTGTATATACTCATCAAACGTTTCGTATGTATAAAGCCTGCTGCGCTTGGCCGTACCGGCATGGACCAGCACTCTGCATCTTTCGGGATCATGGATACTACCGAAGAATGCACTGAAGACCGCCTTCGAGCTTTTTCTGTTGATGGGCCTGCCCCATGTAAGCGGTCCCGCCTTGACTATACGGCTCTTTGTAGGAAAGACTTCCAGAAATCCCTCTTCTATCGGAGTCTGCAGGGCATAATGGGAGAAAGGCCCTCTCATCAATACCCTTCCAAGCTCGCCCCATTCTATACACTCAAAATGGTCCTTTGGCTTTACGTGAGAGCCATGGCTGACAAGAACTGTTGGTATTCCCATCTTTCTGGACAACTCCGCAAGCATAACATCATCTGTCCTGTTACCGGTAGAAAACACTATTTCGGGCTTTATATTATGAAGGGCCTTTTCGAGTTTGACCGCCCAGATAATCTGCCAAAGAACGTAATCGATAATATTCGTTCTCAATTTCCTGTAAACGATATCCGAAAAATCCACACCTCTGTACGAAAAAAGATCCTTCTTCTCCTCAAGAGCTTGCGCAAAAGCATCAAGACGTTTCTTCGCCGAAAGCGTGTTCCGCGCCTTTTTGCCGCCCACCAGGACCATCATCGCGTACGGTACCCTGAACCCTGCGCTTATCGGACCGTCCATATAGATGAACTGCCTGTCCTTGACCTTCGACTGCAGATTATCTCCTAACTTATCCAGCTGATAACTTTTTGTAGTGAAGAGGATAGGCCTCTTATCGATAGAGCTTAACCGCTTGACCATGCCATCCTGCCACATCTCGAACCTTATGCATTTCCCTGCGCATCTCGACAGACCTGCCAGGTAACCGACAGCGCTTGAAATATATGTGACGAACGAGCGAACTGCCCCTGCCGGATGATGGCTATAAGACAGGCCTCTCGCCTCAGATACCTTTTTCACAATATCCGCCAGAAATCTCTCTTCCGGCATTACAAATAAATTCGATGTCCATCTTCTTGCCGACGAAAATGCGGCTATTTGCTCCGCGCCGCAAAGGTCAACGGCATTCTGCACTATCTCTATATTCCTCAAGCAATAATTCACGACAATCCTTACCCAGAATGCAAGAGAATCATTATAAGCCGTTGATATGCCGGCCGCTTCATCCTTTATGTCAAACGACCCTCTCACCCAATCCATTATCCGGCTCGACTTATCAAGAACGCTCTTATGGGATCCGGTCCCAAACAGATCGAAGGTGTCGTCTGCTTCAAAACCGGACAGGCCGACGCGATACCGCACTGTCGGGCTCATAGCCACGATGGCGCTGTCACCGCCGGGCAACACCTCCCCTGACCTGATGATGCCGGAGACCGCCGCCGCATCGTCCGAACTATCGATAAATATTATCTTCTTCGCTTTTCGCATGATCCTTGCCCTGTTTCAACCATTCGTCGATAAGAACCGACGCCATCCTGATCTCTTCGTCGCTCCTCACCTCAATATGGGAATACGGGTTATTAACCTCATATATCCCTATGTTCTTCCCTAAAAAATTCCCCGATCTCAGGAATTCCGGATGGGTTACGCACCCTACGCCTTTCAATCCTATAAAAGTGGGCTCCTTGAACTGCCGCGGGAGCATGCCCTCATCCAGCTGTATGATCCTTCCGTCCTCCTCTTTCCATATAGCCCTGTTCTCCCGCCTTGCCGCCACCACGCTGTCAAAGCCGTGGCGGGCAAGCTGCCCTATCATATCGTCGAGAAGGCCTTTGGGACGGAACGGGAACGTTATCTCTAGAGAGACGATGAGGTCAGGATAGATCTTCAGGTCCTCTATCTTTTCGAGAGAGTACTCGAGCACCTTGCCTATGTCCACATGTTCCCTTGAGAGCGACTCGTCTCTCATGAAAGGGACCTCCGCTCCGGCTTTCTTGGCGACGCGCGCCGTCTCCTCGTTATCGGTAGAGACGATTATCCTCTTTATAAGCCTGGACTCCCTGACCCTCTCTATGGTGTATTCTATGAGAGGCCTGCCGCCCAAGCGCTTCACCGGTCCCTTGACCGGTATGAGGGCCACCACGTTCTGCCTATCGACATCTATTGTCTTGTAGTCATAATCGGAATGGATATCTTTCAATATCCGCACGACGTTCGCGCATCTTTCGGAGTTCTGGTTCTGATGTATGCCGTGATAATGGTAGACGCTCGCCTCGGGCTCATAGACGATCTTGTATCCTCTTTGCAGGACCTTCTGGGCCCACACACGGTCCTCTATATTTGTCACATTGTCGTCGAAACGTATCTGGTTCCACACGTCGCGCCGTATCATGCTGTTCGCGTTATGAAAAAAACTGTCCTTTGTCTGCACCTTACGGTCCAGGCCGAAGATGAGAGCGAGATCGCGCTTGTCGTAATCCGACGTAAAGCTCATCGCCTCCTGGCGTCCGTAAACTCCGGCCACGGAGTTGTCGGCGAAATTCGCGAGAAGGGACTCCAGCCACTTGTCATTCACCGGTATACAGTGGCCCGATATGGCCACAATATAGTCGCCGGAGGACTGTTCTATCCCCATATTCAGGGCCTTTCCCGGGAGGAAATGCTCGCAGTTTATTATCTTCGAAGGCTTGAACTGCCGTGCCTTCTCTATCGTCTTGTCTGTGCTATTATTGTCGACCAAGATGACCTCGTAGTCCGTAGCCTTCTGACCTTCTATCCCTTTCAGGCACTGGGAGATCCACCTCTCTTCATTCTTCGTACGTATAATTATCGATATCTTCTTCATGATCTCTTCCTCAGACGCGACCCTGTTACGATCCTGTCGTACCTGACCTTATAACCGGATCCCGATATCCCGCGCATCGCGAAATCAGCCATCATCAGGTCTTCGGTCTTCTTCACTATAATGGCGGACAGTTTTGACACCGGGTAATACCCGACCTTACCGGAGAGGAGGGCATATCCTTTCCTCTCAAATTCCCTCATGAATATTTCCCGGCGCCACATCATTACGGCATAGACGAACGAATACACAGGTTCTAGGTCTTGTGTCCGGGCGAATATCTCATCCTCCCGGTAGTTGACTGGTTTCCCGCGGTATACGCAATGAGCGCGCTCCTCCTTCACCGTCATCAATGTATCGAGCCTGTTATCCAGGAAATACCCGACCATCTCTCTCACCTCAACACCGTTCTCGAGCGGCGCAATGGGGCTTACCCACGCTACGATATCGCAGGGGCAGTTCTTGAGGAAGTCGTAGACTACCGTATCCGTCTTGGTCGCGGAGCTTACTATGCTATCCGGCCTCTTATAAAATCCGACCCCGTACCTCTTCGCGATAGCCGAGAACTCCATATCCTCGGCGTTGATAACTATGCTATCGAATATGCCCGAGTCTTTAGCGGCTTTTATCGGATAATATAGGAGCGGCTTGCCCTTGATCAAGGCAAGGTTCTTCATTGTAAGCCTGGTTGAACCGAGCTTGGCCGGCACCATCGCGACTATCTTCCCTCTCCTATCTGCCCGCTGTGACTTCTTCATTCATCCTCTTATTTATGCTTTTTAGCGACGCTTCCTTGTTCGGCACAGAACAGTCTATGCCCTTAAGGAGCGCCTCGATACTGACCCCGGGCCTCTTCCTGAACCTCGGACCCGTCTCCCGGTCACGGGGCCTCCTCTCCATACGCCGGACTATGGCTTTACCGAGGCTCCTTCTTCTGATATGCATGTCCAGCGTCTTCAGGAACCGGGCTATCTTTCCGAGGAAAATATTGCGGTATGTCATCTCGAGATAATAATTATCGAGCTCTCTTCTCAGCTTGCCGTCCCATCTGCCCACAGCGTCGTCCGGCTGGTCCGTAAGATTGATATGGAATACGCCTCCGTTCTCGATCCTGCCGGTGAGCGATGACAGGTACTCATCCTCATCCTCTATCGCGCCGGCAAGCTTAGCGAAGTCGTATAGGGCCGACCCCGGTATCGGAAGAGCGTACTTCCACTGGTACTGTTTGTAGTTAAACCTGAGGGACTTGAGGAACTCTATCGTCTCGCCTATCGTCTCTTCGGTCTCTCCGGGCATACCGAGAACAAGCGCGGGCGATGTGTATATGCCTGCCTCATGCGTCCAGAGGGCGGCATTCCTGTTCTGCTCGACCGTCGCCCTCTTATTGATCACATTGAGCATTTTCTGGCTTCCGGATTCGAAACCATACTCGATCATCCAGCAGTTGATATCCCTGTAGGCCTTGAGCACATCCTTATCGACCGTGTCAACCCTCATCCCCAGGATCCTGAAGACGAAATTCATCTTCCTCTTCTTATACTCTTCGATGAACTCCCAGTTCCTGGCCCTTGATGGGGCGAAGCATTCGTCGCCGAACGTGAAGTATCCGACATCGTACTTCTCTATGCAGTATTCGATGAAGTCGAATACATACTTCATCGAGTTCACCCTGATGCCCGGATACGCCCTGAAACAGAAGCTGCATTCGCCGAAACACCCTCTCGAGGTCGGGATAGTTATCATCCGCCTGCCCCTGCCGGCGCCGGCGGCAAAATCCCCGTCTATATCCTTAGTGAACTTCCGCATAAATTCGATACCGTCGGGAAGATACCTATCCATATCTATGAGATCGAATGCAGGATAAGGCAGATCGTCGAGCTTACCTATGAGGCCTCGATTGCCGGTGAAGAGACATCTATCGCTTTCTCTAATGTGTATACCGCGTACCGATTTGATATCGCCCTTCCTCGCAAGGCAGTCCATTAACTCTATTATCGTAGCGTCCCCTTCGCCCCTTACCACTATATCCACCGCCGTATTCTTAAGGACCGGGTCGGCCGCGCTCGACAACCCTCCGCCCATTATCTGAACCTTGCCGGGGAACGCCCTCTTCAGTTCAAGACTCAATTCCTTCAGGTATCTGTATGATGGCGCGACTATGCCGCTCAATCCTATATTATCAGGATCGAGTTCGCGCACCCTCTCTATTACTTCGGCGTTGGAGATCCTTTCCGTATCCACATTAAGGATCGCCGGATTATAGCCGCTCTTTCTCAGGGCGCTTGCTATGTACATAGCGCCATAAGGAGGGTAGACGCTGTTCTTGAATCCTGCGGGAGGAACGATTATGATCATATCGACCTTCTTCATAGCCATCACGTGCCCACCCTCTCCTCACGGTGCTCTCTTCTCGCGGCTGTACGGTCCTTGAAGGCTGGTATGTTCTTCACTATATAATCCTTTATCATACCGGCCGCAACATCCGCCCCGCGCTCTGTGAAATGGACGGAATCATAGAGTATTCCTTCCGTATCTTTGAGCTCTCCGGCAAAATCGTATACATATACACCTGCCGACGTGTCCTCCATAAGTTTCAACCGCCTGTTTATCTCATCGACATACGGTGTGTACATGTCGCTTACGACCTTCTGAAGGACAAATAGACAGGCGATATTCCTGTCCTTACATATCGATGCAAACGTTCTGTATCTCGAAATCAGATACTCCCACTCTCTGGGGCCTATCCTCGAAAGCCCCTTCATGATATTTTCTTTAGGCGTAGGGCCGGACTGGTTGTAGATACGCCATAGGACATTGAAGTATCTCCTGTTCACGTATGCCCCGCAGAAGACCTTACCTGTATATGTATACCTTGCCAGTAAGGGGAGCCCCTTCGCGATCGAGTCGAACTTCAGGGAATACATGACATTTCCGTAGTCGGGATGTATATCGTCGATGGCAAGATCGCTGTTCGCGAATGGCGCGAGATCGTTCTTACCATGATAGACTATCACCAGGTCCGGCTTTATGACATCGACCCATGCCGAGAACCTTATAAGGCTCTGGAAACTCGTCCAACCAGAACAGGCCGCGTTTATCACGCGGGATCCGTTCCGGCCGAGGTCTGTGTTGAGCCTGGTCTCAAGCATCCCCGGCCAGGTCTTCTCGTTCTTCTCTATAAAGTTACAATAGGTTGAGCTGCCTCCGGTAGCATATACCACTAGCTCTCTCGACCTGTCTATATCTTCGAACTCTCCCCTGTGCCTGAATCCGTACTTATTATGTATCTTCTCCCCTAACGAATTCCTGAACTCCGGGTTTGACGACAACGCCAGGAACGGGTGTTCATCGTACCGTAAGGTAAAAGTTCTGATATCGTCCCGGACCTTCTGTCTACGCTTCAAAATGGATGTATAGAAATTCTTCAACCCTTCAAACGACTTCTGTCTGTAGATAAGATAGGATACCGCCTCAACAAAGGAAAATATGGCCAGCGCAAATAATAGCATCTTTAGCATCCTGCCTCCTAAAAGAGAGGGTAGAAGTCGTCCGGCGGCACCGAATCTTTTTTACCCTTGCCTCCGACTATCCTCTTTAGAAAAGATATGAACTTATTAAATAACCTCTTTATCATCTATCTGACCCTCCGTAAAACTCAGCTTCAAGCCCCAACTCCATGGCCAATCTTTCGAGTGCCGCATACTCAACTTCTTTTAAAGGTACTCCGCATCTCGACCTTTCGCGATACGCCCTCTTCTCGGGATCGCCCGCGACCTGTACAGGCCGGCCTTGCTCCATCGGAGGCTCTCCCCTCAGCTCATTCATGAATACCGACATCCTCTCCTTAAAACTTTCAACGTCCTGAAAGCAGTCTATTCTCATAGCGGAGATGAACTGGCCAAGGCAACGCTTCGTGCTCATCGGCGCCTCGAACATCTTTGGTATATGCGGCCCGTAAGGCATGCCGGTAAGGAGGCTGCAGAGTATCTCTATCACCATGCTGAGACCATAACCTTTATATCCTCCGATCGGAAGAAGGGTCGTTATCTTCTCCGCATCGGTCGTATCATTCCCGTCCTTATCCGCGCCAACTCCGGGAGGGGCAGGTATCCTGCCTTCCCTCATCTGTCTTATCTTATTGAAGGTCACTACGCTAGTGGCCATGTCGAGACAGAATGGCTCCTCGCCTTTGCATGGCACGGCAACGCTTACCGGATTATTCCCCAGGAAGGGTCTTTTCCCGTCATAGCTCTTCACGAGCGCGTCGGTATTGGTAAAACCAAATCCGATCATATCGTGTTTCGCGATCTCGAGCGTATAGTATGCTGCTGCGCCGAAATGGCTAGAGTTATATACTGCTACGTGTCCTGTGCCGGCCTCTTTCGCGAGCGCTACCGCTTTCCACGCGGCTTCGATGCACGCCGCATGGCCGAAGGTATGGTCCGAATCGAATATTCCCGTAGATGCGGATGTCTTCTTGAAACTGTATTTAGGGTCGGGGTTGATGCGGCCTCCCTTGACGCCTTTTATGTAGTGAGGCAAGAGCCTTATTCCATGGGAATCGACTCCCCTTAGCGAAGTCTGGACGAGCCCTTCGCATACGAGATCCGACACATCCCGGCGCACTCCCGACCTTACCAGCGCCGCCCTTACAAATCTCCTTAAGGCCTCAGCAGGAACTATAATCTCTTTCATAACTTTACGCCTTCCACCTTTATCCATCTCGCCCCTCCGGCCAGGCTCTTATTCACAGCCTCGACCACAGCGGTAGAAACTATCGCCTGCCTGAATGTCGAACGGTCTTCTTCGAGTTCATCGATAGACACATCGCGGCGCTCGACGGCCGCGACATCGCCCAGGAACTGTTTAATGCTCTCGATACCGTATCCTTTATACACAGCCGAGCCCCCCCTGCCGTACGACCGGCAGAAGTAGGGGTTCGGCACCTCGATCCCGAATGCATCTGTCACAACGGTCAATCCGCGATCTTTCTGGTCCGACTCTATGCGCCCCCTGGTGCCTATGACTTTTATCTTCTGGTCCGACATAGCGCTTGTGTTATCGGGGTCTATCCAGTTCGTAATGATTACCGACGTAAAGCTATTCCCCAACGGCAACTGCCATTCCACTACCGCTTCGATAGCATCATGCACATCCAGCCCCTTCGAAGCGAGAAGGCCCTTCTGCCCGGTCGCCATCGCGCGTTTTGGCAGGGCTCCCGTCGCAAAGTATATGATATCGACGTAATGGACCCCGAGATACTGGAAGACGTTCGTCCTCTCGGCCCATTTCTTGAAATGTTTGAGCGGCACCGAGCTCCTCTGGCTGTATTCAACGGCGAAGTATAGAATATCGCCTATAGCGCCCTGCCTTATGCGATCCCGGATACCGACGTTCGCCAGATCATACCTTTTATGGAACTCTACGGCGCAATACACCCCCCGCCTCTTTTGCAGAGCCATCAATTCGCGGGCCTCGTTCACGGTCGGAGTAAGCGGTTTCACTATAAGCGTATGCAGACCTGAAGAGATGGCAAGCCCGGCCATCCTCTTATGGAGATGATCCGGCACCGATACTATGCATGCGGCAGGCTTCGATATGGCCGACACCGCCCTTTTGAAGACCGCGGGATCGTTCAGGATGCCCTGCGGCAGCATCCTGACCTTGACATCAAGGCCCGTGAACCTAGAAAGACCGCTTGCCTTTCTTCTGGCCTGGTCGATGCCCTCCCTGGTATTCCCCGCAATATATACATCTCCGGCAGCGCCGTCCCTCTTCCATTCAAATACGGCAGGCAGGATGGTACCGTAACCGTCCGTGCCCCTTCCGCACACATACATACCAGTTCCGATGACCAGGAGATTAAGACGTTTCATATCTTGATCCTCTCCTTCTCAAATAACGCCCTCTTCACGATCAGCTCATAAACATGTTCCGCTATGGCTAATGACGCGGTAAGGCCGGGAGACTCGATCCCCCACAGGTCGAGCCATCCGGGCTCTTCCGCCCAGTCGAACCTGAAATCTTCTACCGGATCCTTCGGCCCGTATATCTTAGGCCTTATCCCGGAGCAGTCAGGGTGAAGCCTCTCCTCTTCGATTAACGGCAGGTATCTCTTTATTCCGTGAGCCATGCCGCTGACAACTCCGGCATTTACGCTGAAATCTGCGAGACTTTTAACCTCTTCTATATTTGGACCGAACCTCAGGCTGCCTTCCAGACCGGGCGTTGCGTCGACCCGTTCCTCGATCACTCCTGGCAGTATTGCCGGATATATTATGTGGTTAACCGGGGACTCACCGGAAAGGCGCGCATAGCTTCCTTTTGAAGGGTAGAACCCGGGGACCTTCCTGTCCGGGAAAACAGCTTTCGACAGAGAGACGGCATACAGACCGGCCGCGTTAATTACGACCCTGCACTTCAAAGACTCATCCTGCCTAACCCTTACATTCCAGCCCGATGAATCACGCTGAGCGCCGATCACTTCACAATTAGGGGCGAAAATCATGCCGGAATTCCTGCCAAGCCGCAGAAGAGACTTCATCAGGGCATGCGAATCGAGTATACCTGACGACGGCGAGTGGAGCCCCGCCATGCCTTGTATCTCGGGCTCCATCTTCTCGAGATCTCTCTGGTCGAGCATCACAAGATCGTCGACGCCGTTAGCTTCACCCTGCTTCCTGGTAGCCTCCAGCCTCGATATCTCCTCAGTCCGCACGGCAAGGAATATCTTACCAAGCCTCTTATGGCGAATATTATATTTTCGGCAATGCGCATACAGGAGCTCTTTCCCTCTCAGGCACAACCTTGCCTTGAGGGAACCGGCCTGATAGTAGATACCCGCATGGATCACCTCCGTATTACGCGAAGATATGCCGGCCCCGAATACCGCCTCTTTCTCCAGCACTATTACAGAGTGTCCCTCTTCCGACATCTTTCGTCCGATAGCAAGCCCTATAACACCCGCGCCTATTATGACTACATCGGTATCCATATCCTTAGCTCTCTACCTTTGCCGATGAAATTGCTTGCGACAATTCCTTAACGAATGTACGCATGACGTCCGCAGGCGCCGCTGTCACCGATATGCCGTCCGAAAACGGCTCCGGCCATCCGGCCCTGATAAATATCCTTCTCTTCGCAAGGGCGGCGGCGACCGACCTGGCAATATCCGGAGAACCGAGTCTGATGAACAAGAAATTCGACGCGTTCCCGCCGTTATGATCGAAACCCATCTTTTTGAGCTCTCTCTTCAGGAACGACAAGCCGTTCTTTATGTCTCCTATATAGGATTCGACCAGATTATAATTATCCATGAATAACGACGCTATAGCTATCGATGCTGTATTGGATTCATATCCGGTCCTTATCTTCGAAACGTAATCCATCATTTCGGCGCTGCCTATTATGTATCCCAGACGTATGCCGGCAAGGCCGAATGCTTTCGAGAACGAACGCATGACTAAGAGGTTGTCGTATCTATCGATCAGGTCCGACGCCGTCGGGCCGCCAAACGGGTAGTATACTTCATCCATGACAAGGAAGACGCCTTCCTTCCTGCAGCGCTCGGCGATAGCGGCCACCTTATCGATATCGAGAGTTCCCTCGATAGGGACGTTCGGATTGGGCAGGAAGAGTGTCGAGGTCCTCTTATCAATAAGTCCATACATCGCGTCAAGGTCGAACGAGTAATCTGCCCTGTAGCCGAACGTCCTCGGCTCAACATCGAACATCCTGCAATAGACAGGATACATAGCGAATGTCGGCGTAGGGAATATTATATTGTCGCCGGGCTCGGCTATCGTCTCGACAAGTGATTTAACCGCGCCTGAGACTCCTTCTGTAATAAATAACTGCGATTCCGCCACGCCCAGCCACTTCGATAGCTTTCTATAGAATGCGGGAATATCCGGATATAGGTTCAGAGATGCTTTAGCTACAACCTCAGCGATCTGTCTTCTCGTTGCCTCATCAAAGGGGACGGTTCTTTCGTTCCTGTCAAGATATAGTCCGGACGCACCCTCCCGGTATGTCCCGACCCTCAGCCTATTAAGGTCCTTTAGCCGTTTCTTGTATTCGAATTTCATCATACTCCGACTCCTACCGAAGGAATATCGTAGAATCCCCACCGCATGAACCTTCTGTATGAGAATTCGCCAACTTTCCTGAATCCGGCCTTCTCTATGCCGCTCACAGATGCCGTGTTCGACACCTTGGTGCATATATAGGCTTTGGTCTTACCATTACCGAAATTATGTCCGCATATTCTCCTGAGGACGAATGGATAGTAGCCCTTCCCTCTATGAGACGGATGGGTAAGGCAAGGTCCTATATAAACCGCATCTTCTATATCCAGTTTCCTGCATACTGGATCAACGACTGAGGCCTCTTTCTCAGGCGACACCCAACTCACATGAGCGACATCCGATCCCGAGACTATTAGGAATAAGACCGCGCCTTTCTTAACTCCGTAGGACATCTTCGAAGCGAACGGACACCAGCTAATATTCGACTGACCAACGAGCTTCTCAAAGGCAGTTACGTCCCTGACGACCTCTACGCGAAGTTCGCTCTCATCTGCCGGCTCCGCATCTTCACGGCCGGACAGATCCTTCCTGAATAACCCGTATTTCGCTGCGTTATAGATCATATTAGACTCTTACCGTCTCCTTCGCGCCCTTGACCGCGGGCCAGTCCATCGCATATTGCCTATCGGCAAATTCAATTGCCTCATTGCGCCCCTTTCCGGAATCGAAAGCTTCGAGTAGCCATATCATGTACCGCGCGACCCTCATATGATACTGCCCGTCTCTGAACGGATCGATCTCGTCTATATGTGCCGTCCAGTCACCGATCCCCCTATACATTGAGTCATCATCCTTATAACCTTTCAAGGCGTCGATCATCGCATCCAACCTTTTGAATACTATGCTCCCGTCACCCCATCCATATACTTGATGTCCGTAAAGTTGCTCACTGTCGAACATGACGCCCCTGGCACCGTTTATTACCGATTCTATAACCGCGGTTGAAATGTTGAAACCTACAACCATATCAACTCCTTCGATCACTGACATCGGCTTCATACCGAACGAATTCCTTACATTAATACAACGACCGGTCCTCTCTGCTCTTCGTATCAGGTCCGAAACTTTGACTAAACTCGCCTGAATCATCGGCTTCTTCGATTTTATTACTATGCCGACTTCCTTATCTTCCAGCATCCATTCTATAAACAACCTGTAGAACGATGCTATCTCCTGCCTTGCCTTTGACGCATTTTTCGCTGGGGCTTCATCGAAGAGGGCGATCACAAACCTGGCGCCGTTATTTCTGATTATTGACGAGGCCGATTCCCGTTTATGGCTCTTTTCGATCTTGCGAAAAGGATAACCGGATAAAGGTGTATTCTCTATCATATCAGTATTCGGGAACAATATGTCTTTCGTCCTGTTGCTCCATATAAACAGTATATGCTTATGAAAAAATCCGCACGTATCCCACCTCGATACCTTATCTAGTATCTCGGAGCGCTGAACACCGACTATGACGCCGGACCTATTATCTTCCAGATCGAGCGCAATAGCCTGTGCCACATTGGTAAGTGTCGTATACTCAGGAATAAAGAGGACCCTTATATTGAATTCTGTAAAGAACGACCTCCAATAAAATGCGGTCTTGACCATCTCGTTCCATATCTTTTGTATCCACATCCGGCTCGAAAATGCATCGGTCCTCTCATCTGACAGATTCCGTCGATCCGGCTTTCCGCTCGGAAGGTATAGATTATTCCTACCGCCTTCTACGGCTCGTGGGTCTATCGCTACCCATCCAAAACCTCTCTCCTCCATCCGCCTGATCGTATTGCTGCTGAATGGACGCCCCGTAAGCGTATCGAAGTCGCTCACGTATAGAACAACATCCTTCGGGTCCACTCCGCCGGGCAGGGTCCATTCGATATCGCTCCTGTAGTTGGGATCGAGATGAATACCTTCTGTATAATGACACCCTATCTTCGCTCTAGCGGTTACCTGCTCATTCGCCTTCGGAAACGGCCTCCTCCATCGCATCCTCGCCAAACACTCTCTTGCCGCCTCTTTCGCTTTCGATACCACAAGGCTCGGCCTCTTCAGGTAATAGATAACGGAATCTTCTAAAACCAGGTCGATGCAGTCGAACAACCAGCACTCCTTCAGCAATCGGAAGATTCCGGTCCCCGGAACCCGAACGGAAGACTCGTGACGCGGAATAGCCTTTTTCGCCTTCTTGTACCAATCTATCACACATGCCTCCCGGACAGCATCGTAGATATCGCTTCTTATCGCCATCTTGAAATACGCCTCTACGTGCCTACTCGGAAGCTTTCTACGGAGACCAAGGTAGTGGTCATCCTCCTGGAGCTTCTTCTGTATCGCGGACACCTGATCGACGAGTGCAGACTCTACCTGGTACCACAATGAAAGCCCGTCAGTTCCCCTCATATCGGACATATCATATCTAAGCATTGCTATCCGTCACTCCTTGACCGTATAACTGCATATGTCGCAGACTGTCCCTCCGAAGTCGAGCGTCTTATGACGCCTTCTCATTTCCTGGAGTTTACCCGAGAGCCAGAGATCCTTAAGGCTATCCTTATTGATGTTGCCGATCGTGAGAAACCCATCGTAATCGCTGCAGCACATCGTGACTGTGCCATCCCATAGGACGGACAGCCTCTGGAAAAGCTGCTCGCAAGGCTTCCTCTTCGTTCGCGCCCTCCACGTAGCAAGCTTAAGCACGTCCTTATCAGCGGTAGTTGCGACTATATCTATGACCGACACATTATCCGCCTTGCCGGTCCAGTACCTGACAAAATCGTCCACCTCGGAAAGGTTTTCCGTCATACGCACCATCTGTACCGTTATGTTCGGCAGACTAGACCCGGCCTTCTTCCTGGTATCAATCAAGTGGTGTATATTCGACATCACCCTGTCGAAGTTTGCGCCTGCCCTTATCTTCTCGTAGGTCTTGCTATTAACGGCGTCTATGGATATAGTGATCTTGTCGAGACCCTCCCTGATGAACCCTTCGGATATTTCGCAAGACATAGCATCCGCGCTCGTATTGAACTGCAGTATGAGGGGTGTGCTCGTCTTAGCGTACCTTATCATCTCCATCATTTTTTTATGCAGTATGGACTCCCCCCACAGGTTTAGTTTTAAAGAATCCACTCCGATAGAGTGAGCCTCGTCGACTATGCGCTTGAATATCTCCATGGACATCATCCCCCTGGGCCTTGTCATCAGCTTTCGCTCGCACATCATACAGCTCAGAGCGCATATATTCGTCAGCTCTATGTCGACATGGAGAGGAACCTCGCAAAGCTCAAGCGTATTCGTGTAGTGGTCCCAGCGTTCCCTGGTCGCCTTGTAGACGGGGTTATCCAATATGTTCTTTGACTTCATTCAAAACCTTTACCTTCTTAGCCGGCACACCGACATATGCGGAGTTGGCTTCCGCATCATCTACCAACACAGCGTTTGCCCCTATCCGGACATTATCTCCGACGCGCAGGCTGCCGAGTATCTTCGCCCCCGCAAATACCGTAACGTTGTCGCCGATAGAGGCCGACTCGTTTGATCCGTAGAGACGGGCCTGCCCTATAGTAACCTGCTGATGGATAATAAAGTTCTTACCGATTCTATTCCTCGGGCCGATCACTATACCGAAGCCATGCTGAATATTGAGGCCCGGCCCGATATCGGTCGAGTAGTATATCTCCAAACCTGTTCTTAGCCTCATGAGCGAAGCCAGATACGGCAGCAGGGCATTTTTTTCATCCCTGAGGAAAATAGCCCTCTCGAACCTGTAAAGGAAAGTAGCCTCTAAGCACTGGTCTACCTGCATAATATCGAACAATGCTTCGTCATCCTTAAGCGCCGCAACGCTCTTTCCCTTGTAACGGAAAGAGATGTCATCCGCAAGGATATCTCTTGTTTCGGAAAACAGCTCCCCAGTTTTCTTTACCAGGCCTTTCGGGAATGTCATAAAATACTGCGCAAGATACTTATTAAGGTATTCTTCTATCATATTACACGAGTTTCTCCATTGCCTTCTTATACTCATCCCACTGTCCTACATCTACATAATCATTCTCGTTTACCGGATACATTATCACCTTCTTACCGGCTCTCATTATCACCTTTATCAGATCGGTCATGTCCGTATGCTTATTCTTCTTTATCGACCTCAAAGCGCTCTTCTCCATCACGTATATGCCGGTATTTACGGTAAATGTATATTCCGGCTTCTCGGTAAGTAAGGTAACTTCACCGCCTTTTCTGAAATTGACAACTCCGTAAGGTATCTTATAGTGCCTTATCGACGATAAGATCGTTATGACAGCCTTTTCCTTTCTGTGGAACGCTAGGACTTCCTCAAAGTCAGCTTTAACTATTATGTCGCAATTAGATACTATGAACGTATCCTCTATGGTCTTCTCCAGCAGCTTCAGGCTGCCCGCTGTGCCGTAAAAATCATCCTCGCGGACAAAATTAATCTCATAGTCCTTATCTATGTGATTAAAATAAGATTCTATCATATCCGCCTTGTAATTTAGAGTCATATAGAATTCCCTCGCTCCGTTCTTCCTGAATTCATCTATTATTACCTCAACTATGGCCTTATCCCCTATTGGTATCAGAGGCTTGGGAAATATCTTACTAAACGGCTCCATCCGTGTGCTTTTGCCGCCGGCCATTATAACAACAGGGATGTCGAGGCATGCGGAACGATCGGCAGGGATGTCTTCGCCCGGGATCAATCCGGACCTCATTACAAGATCGTAGACTCGATGCATCGAATCTACGACCGGGATAAGCCTGGCGTTGCTGTCGACCAGTAAACGCCGCGCTTCATCCGGAGAGAATGCCCCCTTCCTAAGTGTGATAGGGCTCTCATTGCACGCCTTTCGGACGTCGGCGTCCAGCCGTTTCCCGCTCAATATATACCGCCTTATATCGCCATCCGTTATAGTGCCAAGGAGCGCGCTCTTCTTATCTATGACCAGCAAAACCTTCTCGCTCGCCCTGTCAAGCTTTTTAAGCGCTTCTTTAACGCTCTCGGCGTCGCTTATCAAGAATTCCTTTATATGCATATTCTCTCCCATCATGAGACCTGATACCGCAGTCTCCATTTGCCGTCAACCTTCTCCCATAGATGCGGTGAACGGAAGCTTTCGCACAGCCCGAGGAAATCTTCAGGCTTCATTTCAAGGTGATCCATGACCTCGTTAAAGTACCTGTCGGGAAACTCGCCATCATACCTCTTAACGAGCCCGACGCCTTCGCCCCTGGTAAGGTGCTTATTCCTGATCTCCTGGGAAGCGTCGTAGCTTGCCCTGCCAAGGCCAAATTTAATATATGTTGTGTAATAATGGATATCGTCTATCTTGTCGTCTATGCTGTTGTACTTCGAATACGTACCCTGGGTCCTGAACGGCCTTGCCTGAAAATCACAGTGTTCTACCGCATAGTAGTAACTCTCCTGCGGAGTCCATTTAATGTAATAACCGAGGTAATGCACCTCTATCTTTGATAGCTCGATCTCATTGGAATCGGCCGGAAGAAATGTCATCAGGTCATTCAGCGTCAGGCCGTACCTCTCTGTCAACTCTCCTACGGAGACGCCGCCGAGATACAGGTCATCAAGATTCTTGAAGACATAATATGACCGGTCCCTCAGACTGCTGGCATTGTCTGCTATGGGATTGCCGTATTCAGCCTCATTCTCCCCGTAAAATACGAGCGGCACCTGATACTTTATGGCGATCTTCGGCGCGACGTTTTTTTGTCCAAGAATAAATGTCTGAAAAGGATGCAGTATATTTTCTATTGAAAGCCTTGTCAGTAACTTCATAACACGGCCGTTCGGTCTGTACGTTATATTGTCAAATCCGCCTACGTTAAGCCAGTTGATAAAATTCTTGTATCCATATTCCGTATATAATATCGGAGGCCACGTAACCGTCAAGGGGTGCATGCCGTACTTATATTTCAGTATATGGGCTGCGTAGCAACTGTCTTTTCCGCCGCTACCGGGTACTATACAGTCGTACCTTCCGTCGTTCGATCTGTGTTTATCAAGAAGCCTTTCCATCTGAGCCAGCCTGTTATTCCAGTCTATCTCCTCCTTCTTTTCGGCATATCTGCACGCGTCGCATATACCGTCGGCGCCTATAGCAAGCGTCGAATGCCTCGTCTGATGGACATGCCTGAACTCCGGCATCGAGGCAGGACGCTGGTTCGACATCACACACCTCTTGCAAAAGACAACCTTTTCCGGGAGGCCGTATCTTGTCACGGATCGATTATCTGACACCCTCTCCTCTATCATATTTTTCCTTTTCTACCTACGAATATCCAGTGAAAGTTGCTCTTCATGTCGAATATCGACTGGTCGAAGTAACCTATATCTAGAGGTTCAAATCTGCCAAACAACTTCTTCAGCTCGTCACGGTCGCGAACAACATATATGAACTGGTTAAAACCATAAAGCCTGTGGCCGGGCTCGTCTATACGGACCTCGTAAACATTTGCGCTATGTATCTGTCTTGCGAAATATTTTATATAACAATTCCCGGGACCCATCATAGTGAAAAATACCGCGCCTCCGGGCTTTAGACATCTGTATAACTCATCGGTTACCTTGTTAATCTGTTCAGCGGAAGATAGATAGTACAAGACCTGGTTGGCTACTATAAGATCGAAATAGCCGCTTTCGAACGGAAGCTTGGAGCAATCAGGAGGTATAACGAAAAAATTACGCAAAAGATCTTCTCTATGCCCGTATCTTGTCATATTCTGCCTGACCTGGTCCTTAAAAGACGCGGCGACATCCGTCCCCCAGGTTTCATACCCCTTATCCATGAAGAAGACGCTGTTGTTCCCCGAACCGCACCCGTAATCAAGCACCCTGCCGTCCGGGACATTCTTCTTCATGTATATATTGTGAAACCTGACTATCCAATCGGCCGGGTAGCGCAGGAATGCCTTATCCTTCGAATATCTGTCTTCGTAGATTTCCCTGTTAGCGTCAAGCATCTTCTCGTTCTTGCTCATAGATCCTCTCGTTTATTGGCCTTTCATAGCAGAATACCAGTCCCTGTAGATCTTAAGGCCATGCTCGGCGCTCTTTTCCGGATGGAACTGGCAGGCAAAGATATTATCCTTTTTCAAGCTCGAACAATACCGAGTACCTTCATATTCCGTCACGGACAGCACACAGTCCTCATCCGCAGGCTCCGCATAATATGAATGGACAAAATACATATACTCCCCATCCGGTACATCCATCAAAGGACTGGACTTCCAATTACGCGGCTTTTTCCCGGCTGGCATAGAAATGCCATTCCAGCCCACCTGCGGCACTTTAACTTGAGTCTTGCCGGATAACCGGTCAGAAAACCTGACAACTTTGCCTTTTATCAATCCGAGACCGTCATGACGCCCAAATTCTTCGCTATATGACAGCAACAGCTGCATCCCAAGACATATCCCGAAGAACGGCCTCCCTCTTGCTATGAAGGCCTTGATCTCATCCGCCAGCCCGAGACTATCCAGGTTTTTTATCGCGTCGCCAAAAGCCCCGACGCCTGGCAGTATCACGGCGTACGCTCCTGCCAATTCCCCGCAGCTGGATGTTACAAAGGAGTCTATGCCCGACCTCTCACAAGCCTGCTTTACGCTGAAAAGGTTTCCCATGCCGTAATCTATGATCGCAACCCTCTTCATATAATCGCGCACCTTTCATTCTGAAGCGGGGCTTTAACACCCCTTATGCGTATGCCGCGATCAGAAAGGTGCCTCTTGATATCCGCTATGGTATACGGCTTTATACGTGAGAAACCGGTCCCTTTCTTCAAAAATTCTGTGTTGCCCTCTTTGGAGTCGATCGCAGCGCATCCGGTGAACTCTATCGCCTTATAATGCAGGATAGACGCTACAGATACAGCGTCAGCCATTCCGGAGTGGACCACATCATAAATATTCTCAGGCGATCCGGCGCCTCCGTGGGCGATTACAGGTATCGATACGCGTGAGGATACCATCCTGGTAAGTTCGATGTCATATCCGCTACCCGTACCCTCCCTGTCGACAGAGGTAATCATTATTTCTCCCGCTCCCAGAGCTTCCGATCGCATAGCCCACTCCACCACCTCTATTCCTGTGTGTTGCCTGCCATTATCCGTGTATGCCAGATACCTTCCGTCAGGTTGTCTTATTGCCTCTATGGCGACCACTATTGTGGAGGAACCGAATTTCATTGCCGCTTCTTTAATAAGCCCGGGGTCCCGGATGGCCATTGTATTCAACGCCACCTTATCCGCGCCAGCCCTCAAGACCCTGCGTATATCCTCGATGGTCCTCAGGCCTCCGCCTACCGTTAGTGGTATAAAGATATCCTTCGCCGTCCTCTCTATAATATCGCACAGGCTGCTCCTCTCATAAAGACTCGCTACCACATCCATATATATCAGTTCGTCAGCGCCATTCTCATAATAATGCCTCGCGAAACTCTCAGGCCTGCCCAATACCCTCAAGCCCTCAAGATGTATCCCCTTGACCAGGTTTGATCCTTTGATGTCGAGTCTAGGTATAATCCTTACATTCTTTGCCATAATTATTTCTTTATTCCCATTAATGCATCTGCCATGCGGAAGTCCGATTCATCGTCAATATCAACAGACCTGTCTTTCGGCATGACATATGCGTATGTTCCGGCGCCGACAAAACTCCCGGTATCCTTAAGATGCCTGACAGTCGCCGCATATATTGCTCCGTTCAAAGCATAATATTCTCCAAGCTCCTGGCGGTTCCTGTTCATGTCCTCCGGCTTCAGGAAATCCTTCATAGAACCGTCCTTGCCTATAGTATTTATATATTGCGGGCTGTGCTGCGCGATCGAAACAGAAACTACCGCTTGAGCCTTTTTCCGGAATAATAACTCTACGGCATTATCGATATCCTTTGCGCTTCTTAGCGGCGAAGATGCCTGAAGGAGAACAATAACGTCGTAGACGGAACCGCTTTCTGCAAGAGTATCAATACAATGAATAACCACATCTATCATCTTTGCGCCATCGGTAGCAAGATCGGGAGGCCTGATAAACGGCACCCTGGCTCCATAGCTCCCGGCCGCTCCGGCTATAACCTTATCATCGGTCGACACTACGATATCATCCAGATATCTGCTCGCCTTTGCCGCCTCGATAGTCCACCCAATCAGAGATTTTCCGCGCAGGATCTTTATGTTCTTCCCCGGCAACCCCCTGCTCCCGGCGCGCGCCGGTATCAACCCGAGTATCTTCCTGCCGTCAAGCATCGACTCAATCTCTCCCAACCTTTATGTCGTAAAACGCCTTCTTTATCTCTTTCGGGAACACAAATCCTGCCAGCACCTTTTTGATCCTATCCGCGGCGCCGCCGTTTCCGTACGGGTTACGCACGCTGGAAAGCGACCTTTGGAATGACGACGAGTAAAGTTTTTTCAATGCCCCGCCGATACTTTCCTGTGATACTTCGCAGTCGATAACGCTTGACGCCCTCACCCGCCCCTTTTGACGATCGCCAATATTCACAGTACCCACCCTTAGGCTCGGAGCTTCGATAATACCGCTTGAAGAGTTGCCTATTACCCCATCCATATAACTCATTAGAGATAGATACCGTAGCCTCCCGAGCGACTTGAATGAGACGGCCATGTCCATTCTGGAGGCTACAAAACGGTCGATCATCCGGTTTATCGAGCGCCCGCCGGAATCCGCGCTTGTCTTTGTAAAGAACAGCTTCACATCGCGCATCTCTCCGAGCGCCGAAAGAACTTTCTTAAACTGTGCCCTTGGGGTTTCAGCCTCAAGAGTGGCGGGATGAAATGTCGCCAGAATGTTGCGCTCACCAAGGCCGCAATTTATTGACCTCTCAATCTCATCGCGAGATATCAGCCTGGATCGCTTAATATTATCCACCCCAAGAGCTCCGACATTGAACACTCTGTCGGGTGACTCCCCAAGCTGAATAACCCGCCTCCTGTAAACATCTGTAGATACGAAGTGGATATAACTCATCTTGGTTATAGAATGCCTGAAGGCCTCATCTATGACAGCCTCGGTCACTTCGCCGCCATGAATATGCGCTATAGGTATACCTGCTATATAAGCGCTTGTTGCGGCCGAAAAGATGTCGAACCTGTCACCTAACAAGATAACCACATCCGGGCAAAGCGACTCAAAAGCTTGGGCAGAGGCCTCTAGGGACCTGGCCATGGATGACGATATTCCCGCATGGGTATCGGAATGGACTAGCGTATGAACCTTTCTATCGATCCGAAAACCATCGGATTCTATCTCTTTGTATGTCAGGCCGAACTCCTTCGACATGTGCATGCCTATTGCCACTATCTGCAACCGCAGCCTGTTATCCTTAACTATAGAGTCAAGGAGCGGCTTCAAAATACCGTATTCAGCCCTTGATCCGGTAACCACGCATATTTTTCTTCTCACAGCGATATCGCCTCGTCTTTTTTAAAATCCCTCGCGGCCCTCATACCAAGGACGCTGTCCCACTCAATAGGACTGATTCCGCCCGCAGGACGCTTTATCGACAGGTTATCTTCGGTAAAAAGATCCCCTTCTTTGATCTTCCTGGCCGCCACGATACTCTTTCGCGCATGCACACGGTTTTTAAGTTCCACCCCTGTCGGCCTCTTGATACCGCTGCCCAGGGCTATTTCGATCTTCCTGATCGCCCTTACCATATCGCACAGCTCATCAGGCTCTATAGATGCCCTATGGTCCGGACCGCGCATCCTTCGATCTAGAGTAAAATGTTTTTCGATGACGCTCGCGCCCATCGCGGCGGCTGCTATGGGTACCTCTATGCCGAGAGTATGATCCGAATACCCGACATCTACCGCAAGCAGTTTTCTTATGGTATCCATAGCCCTTAGATTAACATCCTTAAGTTCCGTGGGATATTCGGTATGGCAATGAAGAACGGTAATGCGCTTTCTTGGTGTCCCTGCATTTGTTAAAACATTTAGCGCATACCTCACTTCATCCAGATCGGCCATACCCGTAGAGATTATGATCTTTTTCCCCGCGCCTCCCGCCTTCTTGAGGTAAGGGACATTGATTATCTCTCCTGACGGTATCTTTATTATGGAAACCCCAAGTCCCACCAGGGTATCTATGCTTTTAATGTCAAATGGCGACGAGATGAAGACGACGCCTTTTTTCCTGCAATAGCCTATGAGCTCTTTGTGCTTATTAGCGTCAAGCTCGAGAGTCTTTAACATATCGTGCTGAGATTCGTTTTTCTTTATACCGGCCTTCTGGTATTCTGCCTTCTCGGCAGAACCGGTAACAAGGCTATCGGCCGTGAACGTCTGGAACTTAACCGCGTCAACGCCTGCTGCGCAGGCGGCATCGATCATCTCGCGGGCGGTTTTCATGCTTCCATTATGGTTCACTCCGGCCTCCGCTACTATGAATACCTTATTCATCTCTTCATTATCCTTCGGGCCGGGTTCCCTGCATACGTGCCGGATGACGCTATCGACCTCACAACGACGCTTCCGGCCCCGACCACGATGCCTCTTGCCACAGAGACGCCGTTCAAAAGAACGGCTCCGCTGCCGATAAGTGCGCCCTCCCCAACCCTGCATTCGCCGTTTATTACGCTCGATGTAGATATATGACAGTGATCCTCTACCGATGAGCCGTGTTCAACTATAGAGCCCGTATTGATTATACAATTTGAACCGACGCTGGCCAGGGCGTTAACAAAAGCACGATGAAAGACGATAGTCCCCTCACCCAGCGTCGCACGTTCAGATACATAAGCCATCGGCGATACGATCACGGGCATCACGACATCATGCCTTTTGATCACCCTGTAGATATCGCGGCGCCGGGCGCAGCTCTCTATTTGGCCTAGGGTGATAATAAAATTACGGTATTCCCGGCATAAACGTTTTATATCATCGTCCGTACCGATCACCTTATAGCCGTTCACACTGCTCCCCACCCTATCTTTCTTGTCAACTATGCCGGCGATACGATAGTGACCGGTCCTCTCTATAACGTCTATGCAGGAGACGCAATGCCCGCCTCCGCCGATCAGAATAATCTCTTTCTTCACGTTTCACCTAGAGCTTCTTTTATGGCTCTGCAAACACGCCGTATATCGCTTCCTGAATTAAGTATGGAACTCGGAAGACATAGACCTTTTTCGTATATATCTTCAGAATTACTGAAAGATCCAGAGGCCATAGACTCATAAGGAGGAAGTTTCGTCAGCGGCATGAATAGCCGGCGCGTCGCTATACTCATTGCCTTTAGTTCCGTCTGGACCCGAGAGGCGATTGCGCCGCTTTTGAATTTGGCGCAGGTCAGCCAGTGCGAACTTGACGCCTTTCTGATCTCCGCCTGAAATTCTATGCCGGGAACCTTTCCCAACCCATCAGTATATATATCCCTGAACATACTTTTCTTTCCGAGGAACGACTCCAATCTGCTTAACTGCGCCAGGCCTATCGCCGCCTCTATATTTGTCATCCTGTAATTGAACCCTACCTCCGGATGATAATAACCCCCGCCGTCCTCCCGCGCCTGATTTACCAGGAATTTTATCCTTCTTAACACCTTCTCGTCGTTGCCGGTGACCATTCCTCCGCCGCCTGTCGTCATGATCTTATTACCGTTAAAACTGAAGCATCCGAGATCGCCTATAGTCCCTGTATGACGGTTACTGTGTTTAGCTCCAAGGCTTTCGGTGGCGTCCTCAATTACACGTAATCCATATTTACGCGCGATCCTCATTATTCCGTCCATATCGCACGGGTTGCCGTAAAGATGCACAGGGATGATCGCGCGGGTCTTCTTATTTACTTTCTTCGCTACCGATCCGGGATCCATATTCCACGTATGAGGATCAACGTCCACAAAAACCGGCTTGGCTCCCACGTAAAGGACAGGATTAACAGTCGCAATAAATGTAAGGCTCGGCACTATTACCTCATCGCCTTTCCCTATCCCAAGGCCGCAGAGCGCCATGTGCAGAGCGGCTGTGCCGCTCTGCGTAGACACGGCCATCCGGACGTCAAGATATGACGCAAATCTTTCCTCGAAATCGCGTACGAACGGACCGATCGAAGATATATAGCCGCTATCGATGGCTTTCGCAAGATACTTCTTCTCAAGCCTCCCTACGCTCGGAGCGTCAAGATGTATGGTCCTAGACATTATAAATACCCGCCTTGTAGCGCTTAAGGTTACCGCCCTCTCTGAACCACTCCACCGTATTCCTTATGCCTTCATCCAGAGAGTTCTTTGGAACCCAACCGCATATCTTCTTGAGTTTCGCATTACTACCCAGGAGCCTGTCAACTTCGCTGTCAGGCGGCCGTATTCTGGCCTTATCCTTTACTATCCTGCCGGAAGACCCTGTAACGTCTATTATCTTTTGCGCAAGCTCTCCGATCGACAGATCATGGCCGGTCGCTATATTAATGACCTCTCCTACCGCTCGATCAGCTTCGGCTATTTTAATGAATCCCTTAACAGTATCGTCTATAAATACAAGATCTCTCCTTGGATGCGTGGACCCCAGATGTATACTGTCATATCCGGAGAGTGCCTGTATAATAACGGTGGGTATTACAGCCCGTGCCGACTGACGCGGGCCATACGTATTGAACGGCCTGACTATAGCCACCGGAAGTCCAAAACTCAGATGGAACGACTCAGCCAGCTTGTCAGCCGCTATCTTAGTCGCCGAATACGGAGACTGCGCCCGAAGAGGATGTTCCTCGTCTATAGGTATATGCATTGCTGTGCCATATACCTCGGAAGTCGATGTGCATATTACCCTCTCCAGCTCAAGATCCCTTGATGCCTGAAGTATGTTGAGGGTTCCCCTGATGTTTGTATCTACGTAAGAATCGGGCGAGTGGTATGAGAACGGTATGCCTATAAGCGCTGCCAGGTGAAATACGGCATCCATGTCCTTTACGGCTTCCCTGACGCCGCTCGGATCTCTTATATCCCCTGCAAAGACTTCTACGCCTTTAAGCCTGGACTTAGGGACCGCATCAAGCCATCCCAGCGAATTGAAAGAGTTGTAATATACGAAAGCGCGCACCCTGCAACCGGCCCCGACAAGGGCCTCAGTCAAATGGCTGCCTATAAACCCGTCTGCGCCGGTGACCAGCACCCGCTTCGACTTCAGTTTCATTTAACACCTCCGGAAACTTTTTCATATTCGTCTGCGGGAGCTATCTTCCTGAAATAGTTGTCGACGTAAATATACGGGATCGTCTTGTACATGCCGTACGGATTCTTCTCGTCAACATCATAACGCTTGAAAACATTGCTTATAAGCTCGACCTGCTCTTCGGAAAGCTCGGCTATCATGATTATCGGCCGAAGCGCGCGATAACCGGAAAGAGGCTTTGAGAAGCCGTCACGTATCCATTTTGAAATATTGTGTTTCACCTCAAACCTCAAAGCTTTCTTGATGTTCTTCGTTATAACCCCTGAAAGCTTTGACGAGATGAACTTACCGAGATCTTCGGTTTCAGAGGCGATCTTACCGGAATCCTGCGGCGACTCTGTTATCAGGTACCTATTGGCCATGGCGATGAAGTAATCGACATATGCATCGAAATATATCGTGGACGCGAGGACTCCGTACTTCTGCATAAGATTATCGCCTCGATCCCTCTTCAATAGCTTCGAGTAGTTCTCCTCCTTGGAATAGTAATCGATTATAGCTTCCGGGCTATCCCAAAGCTCCGTCTTGGCCTCTTCAACGAAGGCATCAAAAGCTGTTGTCGCCGTATTCTTGCCTTTCTTAAGGTCCTCGAAGACATACAGGATCCAATCGAGCAGGTGAACTCCCCTCTCTTTCAGATATTGCATAAGTTCATAATATATAGCGTTATTAACAAGCATCCTTATGAGGCCATGAAGGCTCCTGAAAAAAATATAATCATCGTACGTGTACGTATTCGTACCGACCACAACCCTCTCTATCTCAAAACTGCGCCTGCCCTTTATCGTTCCGAAATTCCTGGGTATGAGCCTATACCTGATGTCATAATTGTATCTCTCATGCGACTCTTCGGAATCGAGCTCTATGCCGTCAAGTAGCATGAGAGTGAACGGATCCACGATATCAAATCCGCAGTCCATCAGGTCTCTCAGGGTCTTGATATGCGTTTCGCGAGTCTCATGCGGAAGCCCAGTTATTATTTCAGTACCGATATGCTTGCCCATTTCATGCACAGTATCAACGAAATCGGAAATGGCTTTCAAATCGACCTTTCGCCTCTTCACATTCTCAAGCACTTTTGTATTTGTAGATTGAAGCGGCAGGCAATAGGTAACTCCTTTGAGCCTGGAGAATCGCCTGACATACTCCACATCGGTCCTCTTTCCATAAGGAGCGTTGAATATCCTCGGGTAACCGACCTTCTCCTGAAGAGCGGCGATATAATCGATTATTTCGAAATCTTTCTCGTAGAGCCCAAAGTTTGAATCGCATATCACAAGGTCATAAATTTCGTTCTTCACCGCCCGCTCCGATATATAGTCCAACTCGGCCTTCACCCTGCCAAGGCTAAATGAGCTCACGATCCTGTTCTCCGGATTTGAGGCCCAGCAGTATGTACATGTGTTGGGGCATCCGCGGGTAGCCTGCATCAGCGGCGTATGGTGCCTGCCGACAAAATATTTATCAAATAACCCTGTAAGGTAAGGCGAGGGGTATTCATCAAGGTTTGAAGGTCTCTTAGTCCTCCCGCCATCAACGAGCCTGCCCGACCTGTCAATATGAACTGACCCCGCAGGCGCATGATCCCTCAATGAGGATGTGTCGCCGCCGAGTTCAAGATACTTCTTTGCAATATTATAGAATCCTATCTCTCCATCATAGGGAACAAAATAGTCTACGTGCGGATTTTTGGAGAGAAGCTCCAACTGCCTCTTGGCGTCAAGCGGGAACGACAGTCCGCCAAGGACTACGAGACATCCCGGGTTGACTTCCTTAATCATGCGGCTGATCAGGAGCACCAGACTCCTGTTCCAGACGTAACATGAGCCCGCAAAAATATCCGGGGGATCCGTCTCGATCTTCTTCAGAAATTCGTCAGTATATTTGAACAGCTCGATACCGACAGACTCCGGAAGAAACGACTTTGCGTATGCGGCAACGTAACCGATCCCCAAAGGAAACAGATCATTTGATACGCCGCCGGTATTATACGTAAGGTCCGCGAAGTATATTTTTTTCTTGCTCATAATCCTGGCCTTAAACGGATTTTAATTCCAGGCTGTCGGCATCCTTCAGCCCGGCTTCGGCCGCTGGAAGACTTTCCTTTGTTTCCTTTGAGCCGCTCTCGCATATCATCGCGTTGAATACATCAAACAATGACTTCGCCCTGTCATAAATATCGCGCAGTCTGTCGAGCCTCTCCCGGAACAACCTGACCGAACCATCATTCAGGCCCTCCCCTCCGCCAACAGTCTTTAATACGTCGGAGGAAGCCGATATCATGTTGTCAACTTCGGATAAACGGCTTTTTGCCATGTTACGCACTCTTTCCATTATTACCTTCTCAATATCCTTCTCGGCTTCATAATAATCTTTCCTCGACCCTTTTACCCAAACACTCCTGACAGCCCCATAACGCTCAAGCGCCCTGATATTTATACTGGCTGAACCTTTGCTTATTTTGAGACGGTCAACCATGTCATTGAGCGATAGCGGCTTTTCACTGAAGTATAGTATCGCATAGAGCTGCGCCATTATGCTATTCAGGCCAAATTTCTTACATATAAGATTTATCTTGTCCAGAAAGACATCTTGAGCATTTTCCAATCCAGCATTCATATACATCTCCTTTATTTATTAATAGTTACAGCGTTTAGAACATTTTGAACGATGGTAACACATGCTATTATTTTTGTCAAGAACTATATTCACTTATTGCTTGACTTTTACTTGTCAATATCGTATCCTTTGTTTTGATGAATAAGACTATAAAGATACTCTGCACTATTGGTCCATCTTCTATGAACGGTGAAACTATCAGAAGACTTGATAGCCTTGGTGTCGACATATTCCGGATAAACCTCTCTCACACAAATGAATCCTCCATCGAGAAATCTATCGCCTTTATAAAGAAGTATACGGATAAACCTATTTGCCTTGATACCGAAGGCGCACAAATCAGGAACGGCCCGATGTCATCAGGCAGGGTTACCTTCATCGAAGGAACTCCGGTCCTGATCCATAGAGAAAAGATAACTGGCGATTACGGTAATATCTGGCTCAACCCTTCTCATGTCATAGACGATCTTGAGCCCGGCGATCTCATCAGCGTCGATTTTGACACCCTGTTGCTCAGGGTAGACCTTAAGAGAAAAGCGCACCTCAAAACAACGGTCATAAGCGCCGGTTCTGTCGGAAGCAATAAAGCTGTGACCATAGACAGGCATATCGAGCTCCCCCCTCTTTCTCAAAAAGACATCAAAGCGATCGCGATCGGTAAAAGATACGCAATACGCCACATAGCCCTCTCTTTCGCTAACAGCAGAGACGATGTTAAGGTTCTTAGGGATCTCGTGGGGAAAAAGACCTGCATAATATCCAAGATCGAATCAAAAAAAGGGGTCGCAAACCTTGATACGATCCTGACGGTTTCTGACGCCATTTTGATAGACAGAGGCGATCTCTCCCGCGAGGAGACCATCGAATCCCTGCCTTTCCTTCAAAAGGAGATCATAGAGGCCGCGAATAATATGTCTGTCCCCGTATATGTGGCTACGAACCTGCTGGAATCGATGGTGCACCAGAAGACGCCTACAAGAGCCGAAGTAAACGATATAATGAACACGCTCCTGGACGGAGCCGACGGCCTCGTTTTAGCCGCTGAAACCGCGATAGGCAGTTATCCCGTCGAATGCGTAGCGATGATAAAGAGAATGATAAGGTCCGCCCATTCCCGGGCATCCGCGGCACTTAAGGCAAACGCCTCGGATAGATACGACACATCTCTTATCTTGAATGATCCTCACGGAGGCCATCTCATAAGAAGGATGATAGCCGAACCAGACCGAAAGCTAATCTCGAAGATGAAGAAGCTCTATGTAGACGATACGGTTCTTGCCGACGCAGAGCAGATAGCCACAGGAACATATTCTCCCATTGATGGATTTATGACCCGGGAGGAACTCGATAGCGTCCTCAACGACTATAAAATGCCGTCAGGCACCATATGGACACTGCCCATAGTACTGCAATGCGCGAAAGACGAAGCCGCCCACATAAGGTCCGGAGACGACGTGGCTCTTGTATCGCGATCCGATGATATTATTTATGCGGCTCTCCGCGTTGATGACAAGTTCCGGTTCGACATTAAGAACACAGCGAAGCTATGGTTCGGGACCGATAGGCTTGATCACCCGGGTGTGAAACGCTTAAATGATAATGGCGAACTGTTCCTTGGAGGTAAGGTCAGACTTATCAAGAGACTGGATACGGGCCTCGGGGCTTATACCCTGACCCCGTCACAGACAAGACATATATTCGAAAAAAAGTGCTGGAATACCGTCGTGGGATTCCACACGCGGAATGTCATACACAGGGTACACGAGCACATACAATTGGCCGCACTCGAAAAATACGGCATAGACGGTCTTTTTATCCATCCTGTGATCGGACCAAAGAAGAAACATGACTTTATGCCGGAGATAATAATCAAGTCATATTCCCTGATGCAGGAAAAATACTATCCGAAGAACCGCACTCTGCTAGGTGCCTTCCTTACATATTCCCGCTATGCCGGGCCCAGGGAAGCTGTCTTTACGGCTTTATGCAGGAAGAATTTCGGATGCACCCACTTTATCGTAGGTCGCGATCACACTGGTGTGGGGGATTTCTACAATCCTAATGATTCAAGGCGCTTATTTGAAACGCTCGGGGATATAGGGATAACGCCTATCTTCTTCAACGAAATGCATTATTGCGCGAAATGCGTCGATTATGTCGAAAAGTGCTCTCATCCGAGGGGATCCACCTTGAGGATAAGCGGCACTGAAGCGAGAAATATGCTTAAACACAGCAAGCCCCCCCCTGATTGGTTCATGAGGAAAGAGATATCGAAGCTTGTCCTGAAGGAAATGGCCTCCGGAAATGAGGTCTTCGTCCAATGATCCCCAGGGTCGTATGGCTTACGGGACTATCCGGCGCGGGCAAGACTACGATCGCAAACTTACTCTCCTCCTACCTGACATCGAAGGGCTTCTCGGTAAAGCTTTTGGACGGGGACGACATACGAAGCTCCATACACTCTCACCTGGGTTTCACTGCCGAAGATATCATAAGGAATAATCACCTTGTAGCCGAATGGTGCCGCAAACATATCGATAAATACGACTTCATAATAGTCGCGATGATATCGCCGTTCATTAAGTCACGCGAAGAGGTTGGGAAGATTGTCGGGGATGGATATGTGGAAGTATTCGTCAGGGCCTCTCTTGTCGAGGTCATTCGAAGGGACGTCAAGGGACTCTACATTAATGCTCTTAGCGGCAAGATGCAGAATTTTATAGGCATTGATCCTGCGGTGCCATACGAAGTTCCCACAAATCCCACAATCGTGATAGATACCGAGAAGTCGGACGCGGAAGCTTGCCTCAAGACTCTCATATCAAGGCTCGGCGTCTGATCGATCCTATAGCCGCCTGTTTGACATGGCTGAGATTGACCCGCATGTGGAAGAACAGGAATTTTACGATCTCGGATAAGAGGAACAAGTAGAATAGGGCATCTCTCTTTACACCTTCACTGTAATCGAGATACCTCTTCAGGCCTTCCGTCTTGTCCTTCGCCATGAGCTGAAACAGGCTCCTTATCTTCCCTCTCAGTTCCCGATCCTCCTCGCGATCCGCCCGGCGGCGTCCTGACATCTGCGGCTGAAAAACCGCCATTTTTGAATCGCCATATATGGATATGAACGACCCCTCCGCTCCGATCTTAAGCTTTTCTACAGGAACAGGATCGCAACCGATGAACTTCATGACATCGTTAACTATGCCGATATTATTCTTCATGTCCTCATACGCTATCGACATTATCTGGCCCGTTCGGTCCGGGTTATTCTTCGAAAAAACCTCGAATGCCTTATAACAGTTGGTGAGGTCCCTTAAGCCCTCCATGTACGGTACGTGAAAGTTTCTGTTGGTAGAAAGCATTATATCGACGGGGTCTCTGTATACGCATACGACTCTTGCCGAAGGAAAATATCTGAATATGGAACTCAGGAAGAGGATATGCTTCGGCGTCTTCTCCACCCACCTGGTGGCTCGGCTCTTGGACCCATCGCGGGAATCGCGCATTATCGTATCAAGATATTCGGACGGATCCAGTCTCCCTTCGGAAGCCAGGTGCCTGAGCCGCCCTTTCGCTTCGGCCGACACCGTTACCAGGCCAATCTCATCCAGATGCCCGAATGATACCTCGAGCGCTTTGGGGCCTATCCTTTCCGGTATCGGCTTAGCCTTTTGAGGGTACTTGTCATACTGGGATAGCGCCCTCTTCGGATCCAGGACCCACTGGAAGAACTTGGTCTCTGGAAGCGAGGATATCCCCGGATCGAGCAGTATCAGGCTCTGAAGCCAGGTAGTTCCTGAGCGGGAAGCGCCGACTATGAAGACCGGGCCGTCCGTCTTATGCAAGGTATTTTGATATGAAATTGAAGTATCCATCGTATCTTTTCGAATATCCGCCGCCGTCCTTTGTCAGGTCTTCGACGCACATCCCGTTTATAGCCTTGATATAACGGGAAAACTCCTTAAAGCTCTTACCCTTAGCCATATGCCTTACCAGGTCTACCGATGCGCTCGTCCAGTGGCATACATCCGGATCTTTAGCGATCGAGAGGAAGACCTCTTTTATCAGCCCGTCAACCTCATTGCTGGCCATAGTGCGGTGCTTCCATTTGAACATCGATCCGCTAAGTCCGAACTCCCTGCGCCTGATCCAGATATCGGTACCCCTCTCAAGGAAAAACTTCGACATCGAATATGTCATCGGCCCGGACTCCAGAATAAAGTCGGTGGTTCTCTTCATGCTGACCCTCGTCTCTCCGGGGAAACCGACGATAACATTTATATTGGCAAGCATCCCAATGTGCCTCATCCTTTTTACAAGCCGCGAAAAGGCCTTAAGCTTCAAACCGGTTATGCCCTTATTCATATTCTTTAGTATAAGTTGATCTGCGGATTCCATGCCGAATGTGATCGCCCTGCATCCGGCCTCGCGCATCTTCTGCAGAACCTCATCCGAGAGCGTGTCGATTCTCGATTCACAGCTCCAGACAATACCGGGAGCGACAGCCTTTATGCCTTCGCATAGCTCCAGCAGATGGCGCCTGCTATTTGATATATTCGAGTCCTGAAAATAGAACGACTTGACTCCAAATCTCTTATAGCTCGATTTCATCTCGCGGACTACGCGTTCTACGGGATAGAGCCTGATACCGGGCCAGTATCTCGTTTCAAGACAGAAAGAACATTTTCCTACGCATCCGCGGGATGCTTCGATCGGCAGGTACTTCTCTTCTAATACCTTTCGAGAAAGCGCCTCCCACGCCGGAATTGGCACTCGATTCAGTTCTCCGACGCAGTCTCTCTTGCCGGTATAAACCTCTTTGCCCTTAAGAAAGTACGAAATCCCCCTGATCCCGGCCACCGGCTCTCCGTTCATCAGACAGGCACCCAGCTCCCGGACGGTCTCCTCTCCCTCATACAATGCGCACAGATCCGCATTCTTACGCGATGAGGGCGAATTGATGATCCCCGGGCCTCCGGCTATGACCTTTATCTCCGGGTTAGAGCGTTTTATAAAGGTGGTAACCCTTTTGATCGTCCGTCCGTTCGTAAGGAATGTTGTTGATAAGAAAGCGGCGACCGAGGTATTCTTAATGGCCTTTTTGATATCGGATGGGTCTTCGGAGAAAAAGTCGTTTACACATGAAACGGATGACCCGCCCTCTTTCAAGCATGCGGCCAAAATAGGAACGGCATATGCAGGAAAACTATATGCCTTCCTTGAGACCGCCATAAGGTCCCTGCCATATGGCGTGATATATGGAGGTATGCCTTTAAAAACATTACTATTATCGAGAAGCCTGGATTCTGCAGGCTCCTGAGCGCCTATCACTATGAAATCATGCATATTTTTGTGATCGCTTCCTTAATCGAAATCAAAATCGGTATCGGCGGATCCGATGAACCAATTCTCTCTGAGCGAAGCCGCGCGGCCATCAGCACCGGACTCTAGAGCGCCGTGAATATTCAACATGAATTCATGCGCCGAATCTGTCATCATATATCCGTATGATCGCAAGATGCCTTCCAGGCGTTCGCTCAACAAGTCGCACTTAATAAGCGCCATTCCCGAGAGCCTGAAATGGTCCTCTATTCCGGCAAGCAAATAAAGCGCGGCGGAGGTATCGTCAGGGTCTACAAATAAATCCGATACGATTCCTATCTTAAGCCCCTTGAATCTGCCATTCTTTACCGAACCCTCCCGCAGGACCGTATATCCTCTTGGTCGTCCCGTTCTGAAGACTGACAATATCCTATAGCCCCAGAGAGGCTGCCGGACGAATCTCCAGTTGAGGAAAGAAGAATCCCTCTTAATAATACATTTATATTTACCGGAAACATCTGTCCATAACTCATCGAATTCGGATCCGAAAGAAACTATCTCTCTTAGAGACAAGGCCGTATCTTTAAATGCTGAATATCTCGCCCGGCCCATTATAAAGGTCCTGGCGTCCCATACCATCCTTGCCAGCCACTTTGGGACTCCGGATAGCTCGGCTATAGCGCCAAGGTCGTACAAAAAGATGAAACGCGGTATCTTGCCCAGGTCAAGAAACCCGCTCTTCCTGAAGACTCCATATGAATTTTCATTCATACCTCCCAGGAGAAATGCGTCGAAACGGCCGGAAACCTCATCCCGTGCCTTCTGAACCAGTATCGCGCTCAACCCCAGGTTCCTGAAAGATTTCGCTATCGCAAGATCCGACCCCCAAACGCAGTTATATATGCCGTCGCCGATCTTTGCCGTTGCGGGAAACAGATGAAACTGACCCACAATATCATCTTTATAACTTGCGGTCCAGCCGAAGTTGCCCCCGCCGGCCGCAGCCGGATTTTCCGCGTACTTCCACTGCCAGAACCTTAGGACCTTATCCCTTGAACCGTACCTTGAAGCGTTAAACTCATCTTCATAGACCGATACGTTAAAATCGGCCAGCAGCGTCTTATCTATAGCGGCAGTTCCAGCCAAGACGAGATCGGTGCCGAACCTCGACGAGAACTCAGATACGGAACGGTCCACCCTCATCTCTTGCATATCGATACCATCCCCTGATACAGACTATACCAGTCGTAAGAACCATTGAGCATACGCCTGAAGTCATCGATATCATCAGCCCAGGAGACCCTCATCCTCCTAAGCCTGAATAGATCCGCGCCGCCGCGATTGGCGCCGTGTATGCCTGTAAAAGCGCCCTCATAGCCGGCCTTTCTTACCGCATCAATAACGTCATCATTGAATGAATCCTGCCATCCGTAAGGATAGGCGAATACCGTAACCTTCCTGGACAATAGTTCCTCCAGAATAGATTTGGCTAAAGCGACCTCGCGCCGCACACTTTCTTTATCGATCTGCGATAATTTAACATGCGAAACTGAATGGGACCCGAATGTGAATACCCCGCTATCGGACATCTGTCTTATATCTTCTTTATTGAGGCAATCGCAGAGCTCACCACCCGATCTTCCTATGTATCCGGTCGTCATAAAGACGGTCCCTTTAAAACCATATTTGGACAATATCGGAAGCGCATTCCTGTAGTTATCCTTATAGCCGTCATCAAATGTAACTGAAATTACTTTGCCGGACCCCTCGCTTCCGGAAGCCAGTAACGGACGTACCTCTTCTGCCGGGACTACCTTATAACCCTCGCTCTTAAGATAGCCCATCTGCTCGTCGAACAAAGACCTGGGGGTGGTCATCTGCGCCCATTCACGGCCCACTAACCGGTCCGTAATGTTATGATAAATAAGGACCCGCACCGACAACGGTTCACAGGCGGGATGGCTGCGCGCGCCGACCATCCTGCCAAAAAACCTCTTCAACATTAACTTTCCGGATAACTCTGGAGAATAGTTATTCATCTGGGTCTATCTTCCGCTTCATAAGTATCTTCTTCAGACTGCCAATATCCTTTATCGTCAGGACCTCTTCCATAGACAGCTTGATGCCGTAAGCCTTCTCAAGCTCAGTGATCAGGAGAAGCCCCCGGAAAGAGTCCCAGGAGCGCACATTGAGCGGTGAGGTGCTATCGCTTATCTTATTAGGAGCGATCTTCAGGATCCTGGATACGGTCTTCTTGAACTTGCTCATGCCGATACCACCTTTACATGTCTTATCTTATTCGGAAATGCGCTCTTCCCGTAGGAATATATAACGGGATATACGGCGGCCTTATGCTCGGGGACCGGAACACCGTTCAACCTGAGGAATCTAAGCGCCGGCACGTTCTTCTCGGTCTTAACGAATCTTAAGAGGACCCTCTCGACCCCTTCCTTCTTTGCCATCTTAATGATCGAAGATAGAATGGCATACTCTACATCCTTCCCAAGCACCCTGCAGCTCAGCAGGAACGAACTTATGACCCAGTCTTCCTTCTCCCTATTAATTATAACGGCTCCCGTTATTCCATAATCCCCGTATCTGTCCCCGATCGATACGGAATAGACTAAACGGCGCTTATCATTGGCCAGACCCTCCACAGCCTTTTCATCCAACCTCTCGCCTGAAAGATTGAATTGGTTCGTGCGAATGGTCAGCTGCGATATCCTGGGTATGCTGAACCTGTCCGCTTTCTTGATCAGGGCTACAGTCCTAAGATGTTCTAGGTATACCGACAGGTCCCTGAATACCGCCTTCGTCTCGGACCGTTTTCTCTCTTCGGCATATTGACGCCCCCTGGTCCTGTCCTCCGCCGTTATCTGCAGCGAATCGAGCCCTTTAAGGCCTTCGAGAAAGCTCGCGTATAGAGAATGATCCTCCGGCAGGTCCGGGCATACGACCTCAGGGAGGGCGCGCTTAACGATCTGCCTGACTCTCTTATCGTCATCGAGGAAGATTATGCCATCGAACCCAATATTGATCTCCCGGGCTATATCGACCATATTCTTCACCTTGCTCTCCCAGTTTATCCTTATAGACGCGAAGTGCTTCTCTTTAAGGATCATGTACGGATGCTCCCTGAGCACCTTGAGGCAATCATCCTTATTGTTACTGCTATTGACGGCCAGTATGATCCCCCTGTCGTATAAGGCTGCCAGGCGGCTTTGAAATTCCATGTATGCGTTGCCGGGAGGCGTAGGGCCGAGCCTTATTCCCTCGAAGCCGTCCTCGCCCAAAATTCCACCCCATAATGTATTATCCATATCCAGGACCAGACATTTTTTTGAAAGCCCTTTGAAGGCCCGTATATACCTCATATACTCATCGCAAAGCGCCGGTATGATATCAGGAGAAACCTTCATATCGGCAATATACAGCATCTTCCTGTCTACCACATTGCGCTTACCTAAGCCGGAAGCGAACGAATCATAGTCGAAGAGATAGACTCCCTTCCTCTTCGCGATGCCATGGTTCATCAGGCGATTTATCTCCCCGACCATTTCGAAATAGCCAAAGCCTTCCTTCTTCTCCAGTATGCCGGCCGGTGAGTTCCAGGGGACCTCCATATTATTTATCACGAGGATCCCCCGTCCGTGCTTCATAAACACATCGACCAGGGACTCTATCTTCCCATAAACATCGCGGGAAAGCCTTTTTCGCGCGACAGCCGTTATCGAGTAAGGCTCGAGATACGCCCCTCCCAGGAGGGACCTCGCGTCTATAATGAGAAATGTGACATCGGGCCCGAACCTGTAGAGACCGCTTTTCTTATCCGCCAGGGCCTGGACGTAATTATTATATCCGTCGACGTAAAATGAAGCGCCAAGTCCGGTTTCATGGCACTTGACGTTCAGCGCCTCCTTGAAACCGTTCAGTGTAAAAGAGCCGGCGATCGCTATTCTTACGCCCCCCTTTAGCGCAGCCTTTCGACTGTCGATCTTCTTATCAAGGTCAATATATCCGGCCAATGACAGCTCTTCGGTCATCCTCTCCCCCTCGCTATCTCAGCTACGGAAGACGCATATATAAGGTCGCCGGCGCAGGAGGAGCTGACGAATACCTTATACGATACGTCTCCCTTTCCGGAGCGTTTAACGACAAAATATTTACCATGCCCCTTCTCGTCGGGTATCTCTATCGAGCTTAATAGCGTCTTATACCCGAGTGAGCTAAGCGCCTTAAAAACGGCTTCCTTACAGGCGAATATACGCGCAATGGCCTTCGTGCGGGAACCCTGCCTCATACAATATCTCAGCTCTTTTGGAGTAAAGACTCGCCTGAGGAACGCGGAGTCGCCCAGCGCCTCCCGGAACCTTCCAACCTTTTCTATGTCACATCCTATACCGAACATATCTTCTTAAGCCTCCGAACTACCCGGGAATAAGAAAGCGTCCTGTAGAGCCTATGCAGCCTCACATCGGACCTGCATTTCGATATAAGGACCTTTGTTAACAGGTCCTTAAGAGGCCTGTGTCCTTTGTATACGTTATAGTCGAACCAGACGAAGCTCTTCTGGATCTGTTTTCTCGAAAACCCCCGCAGGTCAAGCGTCGCCTTGCACCTCTCCAACTCGGTCCCGGATATGTCATTTAAAAGTCTATCCCTGACGCACACGGAATAAAGCTCCGTCCCCGGATAAGGAAAGAAGATATGGGCAAACGCCTTATCGGGAAGGCAAACCCTGTTTAACTCGACAGTTTCACCAAAGTCCGAAGCTGTCTCACCGGGCACTCCGATAAGATTATAGAAATATATCTCCAGGCCGTACTTTCTGGCAATCTTGACGGCATGGGCTATATCGGCATTCGAGTAATTCCGCTTAAGCACATCTCTGCGCACTCTCTCACTGCCGGACTCCACCCCTATCTTTATATACTTGAAGTTGCTCTTCTTAAAAGCTGAGAATAGTCTCTCGAGTTCCGCATTTGGGGTGATCCTAAGATTTGTACCGAATGAGAGTTTTCTCCCCAGCTCGATGCTAAGCCTTTCCAGTTCAGAACATAGACGAAGCGCCCAATCCATATCAGAGCCGATCGTCTCCACCTCCAGATAAAAATGACTTCGATCGCTCCCTCCAAGCGCCACCTCTCTTATCTCGCCGGCAATGTTTCCGGGCGATCGCATGCGGACATATGTGCCGCCGCTGATCTTGCGTAAGGCATGATTACAGCAATATGTGCACTGGAACGGGCACCCCCTTCCAAGTAACACCGGATAACTCGGCCTATATTCCGGCGCTACCCACCTCTGCCACATATCTCTGTCGGGAAAGGGCAGGGAATCTATATCCTTCAAATACTCCCTTGTGGCATTCTTCTCTATGGCATTACCGTTCCTCATCCATAAATTCTTTATGCCCGAGACCCTTGCCCCGCTAGCCAGTTTATTCACGAGCTCGAGCATAGGAAGCTCTCCTTCACCTATGCAAAGAGCATCAAAACTATTATCGAGCACTCCTTTCGGATCAAGCGATACATGCGAACCCCCTATAACCTGATAGATATCCGGAAAATGCTTCCTGACATAGCTTGCCATCTTGACCACAAAACGGTATTCGCTCGTTACTGCCGTAAAGCACACCAGTGACGGCCTGAATGACTCGATCGTTTTTCGCAGAACGCTGTCGTTCGTTCTTCCCAGCATACGGCTCAGGACAACGAGTTCCGTCCTGTGCCCGTGCTTCTTCAGGAAGGACGAAATATAAGATATCCCGAACTGCATCTCTTCATGAGACCTGAGAGGCTTAACCGGCGAAAAGATATCGTCTACGGAATAGACAAAAAGAATATTCATAGCGTCAAGCGTCCTAAAAAAAGATAGCTGAGTTTCGGAGCCAGCAAAGTTACAAGACTCCTTAGCCACTTTACATTTATAAGTTGGATCCAGTGCCGGTCATCCCGCGGCAATGACTCGATATACCGGTTGATCTGATCCGCTTGTACGGTGAAAAAAATATCATTTTCCGAATCGTATACGTTTATAAAAGCATCCACTTTCGTACTGGTCCCATGTTTTGTATCTACAAGCCTCCCATCCGAATACTTGTACCTGCTATTTAACGGCTCCGTCAGGATCTCTTTGTTAAGGGCAAGGGAAAAGACCGGACCGACAGCGCTCCCTTCCGAGAAGAACTCTATATGACCAAGCCTGCCATATTTACTATACTGATTACCGGAGACATACACCGCTTTTGAATCGCTGTATTCCCTAAGATCGGCATTCCCTTTTATCCTGGATATTATGGCATCTTGATGCGCGGTCCACGACTTCCAATGGTCCGATATTCCGAGTATGGCAAAGACCATCAGGCACATAATCACCAGTCTGGCCGTCCTGCCAAGAGGAGCTGTCATGATAATGTAAACTACCAAAAGAGATCCGAAAATGGTCGTCCTGTTGCCAAGATTGAACGCGAGTTGAGGGTATTTCCCCGTCAATGCGAATGCAAAAAAACCCATAAAGGTCATCAAGATCATACAGATTATCACCTTTGTATCGCTTTTTTCGCGCTTAATAGAGACGGCCTTAACTATGATGACGCATAACCCGATACCGACCATGACCGAAATAGGGCTAAGCTGCCGGATCGCGTAATATACCTTTAGCCACATCGATGGTCCCATAACCGAATCAACGAACGTCACTATCTGCACCAATATCTGTTTAAATACCGCAGAAACATCGATCGCCGCCGGGATCCTGTTCGGCCCGTCTTTTATGATACGGGATATAGATACATAATAAATTATAAAAGCTATATTGGGAATAACAAGCATTAAGGCTTCCTTATATTTCCTGTTGAGAAAAGCCAATAATGCTATCGGCACAGCAAGGATAGGCGAGCCATATGAGATAAAAGAGCCTGCCGCCGCAGAAATAGCCCCCATCCACAGCCTGCCGGTATCGGCCAGATAATATGCGAATAGATACAAAGCCGCCGAGAGCGTCAGGTAGTAGGCAAGGAACCAGTAGGCAGTAGAATCATGGGACGGGAAGAATATAAAAAGGAAGGCTGCGACGAGCGCCTTTTCCCGGCTCATATATTTCCCGAAAAATTTGGATACCATGAATAACGAGACGAGCGCGTAAAATATCTTCAGGATCTCCAGGACGTAGATGCTGCCTATGCGGAAGAAATGGTACCATATCAATATGGCGTAATGGTCGACGGGCAGCGCCAGCCATCTGGGATCGTCGGTTAGAACGCTCCGCATGATCGGCCTGTCCTTGAGATGGGATATGAGGACAAAGTCGTCCGATACCAGGCCTGTATTGGATAGCAGGTAAACTATTACCAGGACCGGCAGGATGAAGAACAGCGCTCCGGAAGCGTTTACACCTCTTATATTCATATCTATTTATTGGCCAACGTATTTTTCTCTATTACATATCTGGGCCTGCCGCGGGACTCATCGTAAGTCCTCCAGACATATTCACCCAGTACCCCCAGCATCATCATCTGGATACCGCCTATGAGAAGGACAGCCATCATTAACGATGCCCACCCTTCTACAGTAACATTGTGCACCAGCCTGTTGAATAATATATGGGAGGCATAGACCATACCGATCACCGTGCATACCATTCCCATCAGGCTCATGAACCTTATCGGCGTGTAGCTGAAAGATATGATGGAATCCAGGGCGAGCTTGATCTTCTTGGTAAATGTCCATTTTGGCTTACCGTGTCGTCTCGGTTCGCTTATATAAGATATGCTCTTCTGCGAGAATCCTAACCACGCTATTAACATTGCTACGGAGGGGTTTTTTTCGTCTATCTGGTTATAAGCGTCTATTACGCACCTGTCTACAAGAATGGCTCCTACGCCGCTTTCGGGCAGGCTGGTTACGGTCAGGCAATTGATCATCTTATAAAATAGACGCGAAAATAAAATCGTCATGATGCCCTCTCCTTCGCGGGCCTTCCTCACTCCCCACACCACAGATGCTCCCGCCTTCCACTCCTGGACCATCTTAGGGACTATGATTTGGGGCGGTTCCTGCAAATCGGCTGCCAGGATGATCGCGGCGTCCGCGGTACAGTGGTTCAGCCCTGCGCTGACCGCCGCATGCGTGCCGCAGTTCCTGGATAACCTTAATATCCCGACCCTCCGATCTGTTCCCCTGAGATCTTCCAGCACATTCGGGGTCATGTCGCGCGAACAGTCATCGATGAATATGATGTCTATCTCGTATTCTTTCAATTTCGACGCAGCCGCTATCGTCGCATCATAAAAACCCTTAATATTGTCTTCTTCGTTGTAAACAGGAACTACCAGGGATACCCTTTTCATTTTAACCATTAAGATCTCCATTGTTAGGTTCTCATCGGTCAGCCGACCTGATAGCGTTAACTATCTTCTCGATATCTTTTTTTTCCAGGAACTGGTTCATCGGCACTACTATTATATTAGAGCCGTGCCAAATACTGCACTCTATGCGGGATCTTTTTAACGCGGAGATCGCTTCGTCGCAATTGTCGATCACTACCGGAAATAGGCAAGCCGGGGATATATCTTCCGTGGCGTTGAACAATGGAGTTATCGAACAATCCATGAGCATGTCATGGAGAAGGCGGAAATTGACGCGTTTCTTTTCGCTATATTCGCCGATGCGCTCCATGAATTCCGGCAGTCGTTCGCAAACGTCCTTTACCGCAAGCGCCTGTGCCTTGTTATTCCCCGGCTTCAACCCTTTACCCGCAGCAAGCCCTCCGTTCTCTATGGGGAAAATCTTGGAGAAAGAACATATAACGTAATCACCCTCGCTCCCGATCATCTTTCCCCCATATATCGAATCGATCGCGTGTGCGCAATCCTCTATGAGAGGTATCCCCTTTTGCCTGCAAAGAGCCTGGAGCGCTCCTGTCCGCGGATGCGGCACTCCAAATTCATGTATGACGAATATGGCTTTTGTCTTTTCCGTAAGCACCCTGGACGGCCTGCAGTAATTAAATATAGTGCTGGTAACGCAGCTCGATACGTTGGGTTTTTCGAATGTCGTGGTTATATATACTTCGTCGTCGGGTCCTGCCTTTATGGCTTGCATAATAAGCGATATGGCGGACCTGCCGTTGGGCGTGACCAATACTTCGCGGCCGTAATAATCGGAGAAGAACTTTTCCGGGCATAAGCCGGATCTGCGCGTATTCCCGGGAATATTCCGCTTTATTGACGATTGTCGGTAAGGGAGAAAATATATCTCGTCGCTCATTTATCTGCCTTTACGTAGACGTCGAACCTGCAATTCGACGTGATCTTACCCTTAATATCCTGGTCCAGTATATCGCATCCCGCACCCATCTCCCGGCATAAACTAACGAAGAACTCGGGCTCGTACGACATCTGCCTGAGATCGTGTTTCAGCGAAGATGGAAAATGGACTGCTTTCCCCTGCGCCGTACTGCGTTTAGCCTTAGGCTGTTCCAAAACCTTTTTCGGGACATCTCCTATAAGTATCGCGCCCCCGCATTTAACCACGCGGACAAACTCCCTGACAACGCATGCGGCATGATCAAGATCTCTCAGGTAATGGAATACGCTGTAACATAGCAATCTGTCAAAGGTTGACGAAGCGAATGGGAGGAGCGCCGCGTCGCATACGATATACTCCCCCGCCGGATTGATCTTCAGACCGCCCCTGATCATTGAAAATGATATATCCGTAGTGACGGCCCTCTTTATACGCGGAGTGTACGCCTGCGAAAACAACCCTACCCCTCCGCCCACATCAAGCAGCTCATCGGAAGCGCCCGCCCGGAGCTTCTTCCAGACATCATCTATCGTACACGCCATGACATCATCCGGAACTGGCTGGCCGCCTATGTAATAGGCCATCTTTAATAGCGGATTATCGTAATATTCGGCTCTCTTTTCGAACCATTCGGCCCACGATTTTATATCAGACAATTATCTCACCTCGTATTGAAGATGGTACTTCATTACCCCTTTTCCGCCAAAGCCTTCCTTGAAAAATATCAGCGTCTTGTGGGGTTCATATCCAAATGTAGACGGGCCAAAATCTACATACATATACCTTTTCTTCTTTGCCCATATCAGCACTTCATTAAGAAGATAGTCCAGCGGCCTTGAATCCCGGAACTCTTCGAGTTGGTCTATGTAGAACGTATAGCAGGCGGCGCGGTTGCAGACGAACAGGCAGACGGCCGCTATCGGATCTTTGCCCTTCCAGGCGATAAACTGTACGATCCTCCCCGGGAAGAGTCGGGATATGGTCTTCATCTCTTCATGGGAGTGCGTCGGTTTCTTTCCGAATTTTTTTTGATCTTTTTCGATAATATCGTAAGCTGTCTCTATATCTTCGGTTATGGAACAGCTTACCCCTTTCCTGGCACTCTGGGCGATAGAACTTTTTACCCTGTCCCTGAAGACGGACCGCGGAAAACCGTCATCCTGCGTCACCCTTGTAGCTACGGTAAGATCGCATTTTACTATCCAAAAACCGTTCTTCAAATAAATATAATTCAGTGTATCATCGGCTTCATCGCCAGAATATATATGCGGAGCCGGGGTAATATTGATCTTCCGGACCCCGAATTCACCTTTCAGGTATTCGATAGCCGACGAGACCATCCTGTCGCGTCCCTCAAATCCTTCGCTGCCGGTCACCAGACCTCCGTATGAAGCCCCTGATGGCGAATTATAGACCCTGCCTTCGGCTGTATTCTGCAATGTACCGGGCATGAAACCTATGATCTCTTTATTCCTGACCATGAGAAGGTTGCAGGATTCGTACTCCGGCCCCGGAAACTTGTCTTTTCCATGATACGACAGGAACTTAGGGTGATGGAATATCGTCCCCCCCGCCGAGGTCTCGATGAATTCATAGAGATCCTCGTTTTCCACGTTCCTATCCAGTATATGTATTGATATATCAGCCATACGGCTCTTTACGCCTTTTCAAGCAGGTAGTTGAACTGAGACACGTTGAACTTCGAACCGGCGGCGTCCCTTATCAACCTGTTATATTTCGCATACAGGTCCCTTGTCGCGCCTGTAAACCTTTCCGGTATTATCTGGTAAGCGATCTCCATGCCTTCATGCGAGGACTCGTAATCATTTACGCTCAAATACCCGTTCTTGAAAGCGTAATCGATCGCCCTTGAGCCCGGGTAGTATTTCAGGAAATACAGGAATATGTCGTCGACCTTGATCTCTTTGATAAAATTTATCAGGTCCTTAAGATCCTCTTCTTTTTCTGTCGGCGCGCCTATTATGAAGTCTACCTTGATCACTATCCCTGCGTCTTTTACCTGCCGTATTACCCGCCTGACCCTGTCAAGGTTAAGGCTCCTGTTATATATTTTCTTACATATAGACGGGCTTATAGATTGAATCCCGCATTTAATGGTATCGCATCCCGTATCCTTCAGGAGCTTTATCGTATTCTCCTCCACCATGTCCGGGTGTACCAGACAATAATAAGGCACGCCTATCTTCTCCTTATATACAGGCAGAAATTCGCTTAGCCATTTATAGTCCATCGTAAACACATCGTCTACGAACAGGACCCTTTCGTAGCCATAGGCCTTCCTGGCCCTTACCATCTCCTCCATCATGCTATTAACCGAACGCTTTCTTAAGTACTTACCTTCGTACATCTTCTTGTATGAGCTTGAATTACAGTAACTGCAATTGAACGGGCAGCCGCGCGCCGTAAGCGCTACATATGTCTTACCCAGATTGGGGTTGAACCTGACGAACTCCGAAATGTCCCTGAACGGCAGAAGGTCCAGGTTCTGGACTATCGGCGCAAGGGGCGTCCTCGTCACAACCTTACCTCTTTTCGTCCACAGTCCCGGCACGGCGGATGAATCATTCTTTTCCTTTAACGCCCTATACATATCCACAACCGTATTGTCCATCTCCCCTACGCAGATAGCGTCGACCGCATCCTGCGCTATTACGCGTTCGGAGGCAAAAGTAGCATGCGCCCCGCCCATTACGGTCACTATCTCCGGCATCCGGGCCTTGATCTGTCTTGCCATTGCCAGACACCACTGGTAAGAGTCTGTTGTTACGGAAAACCCAACCACGTCGGAGCCCTTCTTTGCTATCTCATCCAGCATGCGGCTCGCATCCGCGGCAAGGACCGCCTGCGCCTTTTTCATCGAAAGGCCTTCTCCGTGTTTCGCAAGATACTGCAGATGAGCTATCTCTATAAAATTGTATTTCGAAAGCACCACGCCCGACGGGATATCCGCCTTCTTCAGAATAGCGGTAAGTTGTTCTATACCGAGGTTATATTCGTTCGAAAATACGAATGTTATTCCCATATATACAATTTCTCCTGTCTATGACCGTTTCTTCCCGGCCACGCGAAGATAGCTGCCGAGCGTTACGAATTCGCGCGTCTTTGACGTCTTAAGTACGGAATCCAGTACCGCCCTCACGCCCCTGCCGCCTCTCGGCATGAGCTCTAACGACCCCTTATCCATCTCTGTAAGGTCGGGGTACAAGGTCTTTATCTTCTTATATACCGGCATACCGATATTGTCGTTCGTATAACAATATAGCGGATGAAAGTTCAATACCCATACATCGCCCCTTCCTGCGATCATACCCAGTGACAGGTCTCTGATGTAGAGGCATGCGACATCATCTTCCCACGATATCGGGATATGAACCATATCGGCCCAGGGGATGATGAACGGCTCCGAAGGCCTATTCCATGTAATCACATTCGAAACGTATTTAAACCCCAGCTCGCCATAACGCATTTGATGTCTCGTTGAGTCCAATAACGCGTGCGCCCTTATGCCGCGGGCCTTGGGATACATGTCCATCAGATATTTCAGGACCGAATCCATGTTATCACCCTGGCTGGAACCGGGGAAGAAATTTGGATGCAGCCCTATCTCCTGAGTGGCATCCTTGGATATGTTAAGGAGGCTGTCGGACCCATGCGTAACAAACCAGGTAGCCCCTATGCCGGCCTTCTTGATACGCTCATACATCCAATCGATTACGAAATCTGGGGCCCACTCGACATCTATAGTTAAGGCTAACCTCATCTTATACCTTCCTCATGATACGCGCCGGATTGCCCGCCGCGACGACGCCGTCCGGTATATCCGATACGACGTTGGAACCCAGCCCTACAAGCGACCCGGCGCCTATAGAGATATTATTTCGCACCCTCGCTCCCGAACCTATATAACATCCGGCTCCTACCTTCACTTCTCCGGAAATCGTCACATTCGATCCGACGAGGCAATAGTCCCCAACCATGCTGTCATGCGCTATAACCGTATTGGGAAGAAACACGCAATGGTTGCCTATCCTTACCCCGCAGCTCACGAAACAATTGGCCATCAGGCTTACGTTATGCCCTATCACGGAATCCGGGGCGACCGTGACCGACGGATGGACTATCGTAGCGTATCTCGACTCATCCAGCCCCAGGGCCTCTATGATAGCCCTTCGCTTCATGAAGGTCTCCGGGTTGCCATGCGCCGCTATTATCCTGGCATCCGGGTATTCGGAGAAGATCTCCCTTCCGCCAAGGACCTTGATGCCGCAGCACTCCTTACCCCAGAGAGATCTATCGTCATCGATAAAACCAGCCAGCTCCCATTCCTTCTTTATATTATTTATCGCCAGCACCGAAAGAAGAGTCTCTTTCGCATTGCCGCCAAAAGGGAACAAAAATAGTTTTTTCATCATAACCCGTCCTTCGCTGGTATGCATTCTTTAAGATACTTAAGGTACCGCTTTAGCCCATCCCGGATCGTTATCTTTGGCCGAAAACCCAAAAGCTCTCTGGCAGGCTCCGGATCTCCGAAAAAAGTAACCTCTTCCTTCGATCTCCCTGCGCACTCTATTCTGGGCTCTATATCAAATACCAAAGCGACTGTCTTTGTGAGGGCTATTATATCCGTAGGGTTACCTGAGCATATGTCAATTGTCAGGTTTTCCCTATCCGAATATAGAGCCTTTTTGATAGCCTCAACAGTATCACCGACATACATCGGATCCACCATAGCCCTGCCGGAACCAATTATCTTAAATGCCGGGTCTCTATTTATCCCGAACTGGGTTATTAACCGGGGCATTATCCTGCCCCTATTCTCGCCGGGACCATAAGGATTAAATATCCTCAATATCATATAAGAAACGGGGTTCTTCTTAACCTTGGCAAATGATTTTATATAAAGTTCTGCTGTATATTTTGACACGGCATAAGGCATTGTTGGAGACAAGACCTTCTCCTGGTCGGCCTTCCCGGACTGCCCTTCATATACAGACCCCGTCGAGATGTAAATGAACCGTTTGAATCTTAAAAATGACAGCAAATTCATTACAGATACAACATTGATCTTCATGTCTTCTTCGGGAAGCTCTATAGACCTTGAAATGTCGGTCTGGCCCGCAAGGTGTATGCAGGCGTCAAACCCGTTTCCCGTATTGGCGATAACCGCCTTCATATCATCGCGGTCCGTAAGGTCGGCCTCCAGCCAGTTCGTGCGCTCACCTCCATTATTTGGCGCCTTCATGTCGAGTGCGTAGATATCCAGCCCCTCACCCCCAAGAGCCGAAAGAAGGTTCTGCCCTATAAAACCGCCTGACCCTGTCATCAAGACTCTCATTCCCAGTTCAGTCCCCTCTCTTCTTTTATAAGGTGCATTACGCCTTCTGGCCTTGCCTTGAACCATTCGATCGTCCTCTGCAGGCCGTCGTTAAATGATACCTTCGGCTTCCATCCGGTGAGTGTCGAGTATGTCGAGGCGTCTGCGTAAAGGCGCAGTACATCCCCCGGCCTTGGAACGGCATTCTCTATCAAGGCGGATCCGCCTCCTACCGATCCAGAGATTATTTCGGCAATTTTCCTGATCGTGATCTCAAAACCCGATCCTATATTGAATGTACGGCCTACCGCTTTGTCGCTCTTTGCCGCTTCCGCAATTGCCCGTGCCATATCCTCCACATATGTGAAATCTCTCGTCTGCGAACCATCCCCGAAGATCAGGATCTTCTCTCCTGACAGCGCGCGGACAATGGATTTTGGTATCATCTCTCCCGCGTCCCCTTCGTGATGAGATCTGGGGCCGAAGGTATTGAAGGGCCGGACTATCACCGTCTTCATTCCGTAAGTCAGGTAATACGCCCTGGCGTAAGCCTCTCCGGCAAGCTTACCGGCCCCGTATACCGTGCATGGATTCGTAGGATGGTCTTCTTTCATAGGGACCTTAACGGCCGTCCCGTATACTTCCGAAGACGAGCAGTATACGAACTTCCTGACGCCGGATTTCCTTGACTCTTCAAGCACCCTGATCGTCCCTTCCGCGTTCACACGATGGTTCCGAAACGGATACCTTATCGAATGGCGCACTCCGAGGCATGCCAGATGGAAGACCGTATCGACCCCTTCCATGGCGGCCGATAACGCGCCGCTATCGCATATATCGGCCTTGATGAAGCTGAAACGCTTATTCCCTTTATGCTGATCTATGTTGCCGGGTTTTCCGTTAACAAGATTATCTACCACGCGGACGGTGTTTCCTTCGCTTAGAAGGCAGTCGACCAGGTGAGAGCCTATAAAACCCGCGCCTCCGGTAACCAGGATCTTCGCGCCAGGCGTCTTCATCTAGTCCTCCCTTTTCCGGTCATCCTTCTGGCGGGATTACCCGCCCAGACCTGGCCGGAAGGCACGTCTCTTGTAACGACGCTGCCTGCCCCTATCACGGCCCCTTCCCCTATATTGACGCCTCCCAGTATGGTGGCGTTACTGCCGATAGATACGTTATCGCCTATCTTCGTCTTTAGAAATCTCCCCGCCCAATCCCTCTCTTCTTCGAGCTTACCGTATTTATTTACCGATCTCGGGTAGTTATCGTTTACGAATACCACCCCGTGGCCGATAAATGAATTATCCCCTATATAGACCCCATCGCATATGAATGTGTGCGAAGAAACCTTGCAGTTCTTCCCCACTCTCGCGTTCTTCTGTACTTCGACGAAAGCTCCGATCTTTGTACGGTCGCCTATAGAACACCCGTATAAATTCACAAACTTCGAGATCTTGACGTTACGGCCAAGCTTTACATCCTTGGAGATCGATTGCGGTCTTGTCATATCTTGATGAGCTCTCCTCCCCTTTTAAGTGAAAGGTCCGCCGCCTGCAGGAGTTTCACGACTCGCAGACCCGCATGCCCGTCGTTAATAGGCGCCTTGTTGTTTATTATGCAATCGATGAAGTATTCCGACTCTCTTTCGAGGGCCTCTTTGCGCTCTATCATGGGGACCATTATATCGCCGGAGCGGTAATCTACGGACAGGAGATTATAAGCCCCCTCCTTTGTCTTTACATGGACGCCCCTGTCGTATACTTTTATCTTTTCATCGGCCTCCAGATCATTCCATACGAGCATCTTCTTTTCGCCGCCGATCAGAGTGGTCCTTACCTTCACCGGCGACAGCCAGTTAACGTTAAAATGGGCTATCATATTATTCCTGAAATAGATATTTATATAGGCTATGTTCTCAAACCCCCTCTTGAAATGGTCCATCCCATGAGCCACTATTGCCGCCGGCCTCTCTTTGATCACATGGTCCATAACGGACAGGTCATGCGGGGCAAGGTCCCATATTACGTTTACATCGTGTTGGAAGAGCCCCAGGTTCACCCTTGTGGAATCGTAATAATAGAGATCCCCCAGCATGTGCGAATCTATCATCTCCTTTATCTTCCTAACCGCACCGGTGAAGAGGAAGGTATGGTCCACCATTATCTTCAGCCTCTTCTTCGAGGCGATCTGTATCAGCTTTTCGGCCTCTTCGACTGTCGATGTAAAAGGCTTCTCCACAAATATATGCTTACCGTTCTCCAGGGCCGCTTTTGCCAACCTGTAATGGGTGGAGACGGGAGTAACTATCGCTACCGCGTCCAGACCGGTCGATTTGATCACATCCGCGTCGTCTTGGCATACCCTCAGGTGGGGATGGTCCTTCCTCGCCCTCCTGAGCGAATTCTTGTCCTTATCGCATATTATTCGCACCTTCACACCGTCTATGGACTCAAAATTACGTACGATATTGGGTCCCCAGTATCCGTAACCGATAACGCCTACATTAATCATGGTCGCCTCTCATTTCCTAACCCACTCCGGCCAAAAATCCTTTATATAACCGTCCCTGTAAAGAATTTGCAGCGACAACTCCGGATCGCGCTTGAATTCCTTGAAGCTCTTTAGCCTGTTGCGGGAATATTCGCTTACATCGAGCTTATACGAATAATTTCCCTTGAGGCTCTTCAACTTTACGCCGTCGCCAACCCCGGACGTCCATCCGGGGATATCATACCTCAATATTATATTCTGCGGGTATTTTTCCCCATATCCGTCTTTAAACACGCGCCCAACATCCCGCGATCTCATGAAGATATCAATGTCGCTGAACAACTTATCGGATTCTTCATCGGAGGGTCCTTTGCCCAGATAGATCTCTTTAAGAACGGATAAACCCGCGTCCAGGAATTCGCTGTAATTAGCGGCAATGATGACCATCTTGTACTTGCGCAACAGATTGTCACCGTATTTCCCTTCGACAAGCTTCCGGTAGTTTTCTTCTCTTGACATGAACTCTACGAGGGCTTCCCGGGAATCGAAGAGCTCTTTACGGGTTTCATCAAGGAACGATCTATACAATTTGCCGAGACCCGGATACCGGGAGATGCGTTCCTGTACGCCGAATATCCAGCCGCTGACCTTCAATCCATGCTCGGCTATGAACTTTCTTATAGGGTACATCTCCGCCGAACTGGCAAATACCGTAGATATCAATGCCAGCCCCCTCAGGTCGAGATAATCCGCAAAACGCATGGCATCGGTACCGACGACGACTTCTTCGGTCTCGAATACCCTTTTACCGTCTATTTCCGAAAAACACCTGGGTATTATCCTGTACTTTATAACATGGCCGTATCTTTTCTTGAAATCAGGGGTAGACAATAACGTGCCCCTTAATGACATAAGGGTATATATGACAATATTCTGGACCCCTGAATCCAGGACCGTTGTCATCGTCTCTGTAAAGCTTTCTTTCGTTTCCCCGGGAAGGGACAGGATAAGCTCCGTCGTAGTATTAGCGCTGACCGTGCTGTTAACTACTTTCTGAAACCGTACGAAGTCCTTAAAGGGTATGTTCCTGCGCCTGATATTTTCAAGAACTACCGGAGTAAGGGTCTGAAGCGATATATAGGGTATGAACTTATATTTCAGGATCGACATAAGCTCCAGAAGCCTGTCCGGATCCTTCCCCGAGTTGACTATAATATTCTTGGGCCAATCGTATTTTTCCTGCGTCTTCCTTATGATACGGGCTATCTCAAAGTCCTCTTTGAATAGTCCGAAATTGGTATTGGCCATGTAGAGCGTAATATTATGCATTCCTGCATATCTCTTGCCAAGATGTTCCATGTCCTTCCCGAATATCTCGGGCGGCTGGAATATCATGTGTGAACAATAGTCATCGGCCGTATGGCAATATATACACTTGAACGGACAGCCTCTATGGGTCTGCAAGAAAGGATGAAATCCGTCATCTAGAAGCTCATCGAACCACCCATCCGCGAACATAGCTCCGAATTCATCGAGCGACTTAAGCCGTGGAGGCCTTCCCGGCCCTTCAGTAAGCCTTCCGCTTCCGGGATCGATGGCGTATGTACCGTCAACGGGATCCTTCCGAAGACCCTCTACCTTATCCCCCGAAATCAGCCGGCTTACTATCGTGGAAAACGGGATCTCGCCGTCGTGGCTCGCGCATATATCTATCGACTGGTTATTCCTGAGATAGTCCGCTTTCTCTTCCGGCGTCAGATACAGGTCCGGCCCGCCTGCAACAACTACACAATATTTGTTAGCCTCTTTTATAGTCCGCGCCATGGAAAGGTTCAACTCGCTGTTCCATGAATACTGCGCCATTCCCAGTACGTCCGGCCTCCATGTCTTCAACGCGTTACACAATTTCTTATGGTCTTTGAAGAGCCTGATATCCACGTCATCGCCATGTCTCGTCTTCGCGTACCGAGCTATGGCGCCTATGCCCAGTGGCGTTGTATTGGTATGGACCCCGATGGTCATATGGTTCAGGTCTATCAAAGCGATATTGAGTTTCATCGATTATCCCTTAACGCCTTCTCGACCTCCGCGATAGGTCTTCTCAGCGGCATCTGCTCATCGGCTCTTGTAAAAGCAAAGTCTTGATTTTTCATATCGTCCAGATACTCGGAATAGAATTTGCTATCCGTATCGGACAATGCCATATCGCCTTTAATATAATCGTTGACGCTTCCCATGGAACCCTTCGAGTTCATGAAATATTTTCCTTTAGAAGCGTGAAATACCAGCCACCTGCCTTTTACGTTCACAAACGACAAGACCATCGCCCCGGTCCTGTCGGCATTCCTGCACTTCTCCATCCCGGATCGGAAGCCGGCATACGCGCATAGTACCGTAAAGATATCCTCTACCTGCTCCGGCGTTCCATACTGCCTGATGACGATATTAAGGGGATGGTCGTCAATAAGCCTCATCCCTCCGGGCAGCCCTGCCTTAATATTTGAATTTGTCCAATGCAGTATCTTCAATATCTTTTTTTCCGCGTCATCTTTCCTGTCAGTGATTATTTGTCCTACTATATCCTTATACATCCAGTCCCGATAAAGAAATCCGCCTGTCTTAGCATATAGAGGTATGGTCTTCTCAATAACCTTCCCGCCTTCTCCGACCCTGTATGTGACCGGCCAGTTCCATACGGCCGTGCATATCCCGATAAAGGCTATCCGTCGGAGCCATCTCTTACTTAGCATTATGAACCTTCATGATAGTATCATAAAATATCGACTCGTTAGCTTTAACCGAATACCTCTTTTCCACCTTCTCTCTGCCGGCAGCGCCCAGACCTTTTCTCAGGGATTCATCTTCTATCAGCCTTGACAGCTTCTCAACCCATTCATTGCCTGTCTTGGCCAGGAAGCCGGTCACTCCTTCGTCCACTATCTCCGTATTTACCCCGACAGGCGAACATACCACCGATGTGCCGCTGGCCATGTAAAGTATCGTCTTGAAGCCGCATTTACCTCTTGTCCATTCATTATCCGGCATAGGCATGATCCCTATGTCGAAGCTCCGCAGATCTTCGAGCTCATCTTTTAAGGACCATTCCTTATTTATAACATTATCCAGACCCAGCCCATAGACATCGGCCCCTATTATTTTGAAGACCACATTGTTGTAACGATCCGACAATTTTCTAAAGACATCCTTGATCTCGTACAAGAAGTCCCTGGTGGTGTTCGACCCTATCCACCCTATAACCACTTCCTTCTTTGGAACCCTATCCTCCGCAGGACGGTACTTATCGGTATCGATAGAGCTGGGAATGATAACCACGTTTTTGTTGTAACGCGCCGCGTATTCTTTCAGATAACTATTCCCTGCTATCACCGCGGAGCTCAGCTTGATTATATCCGAAACCTTTCCGGGCTTTTTGAACCTTTCAATGTATATGTTATGTCTGCTAGTGTTAGGGATAAATATAGAGTCGTCAAAATCGAATATTATAGACTTTCCAATGGCGCTTAAGAGCCTTTCGATAAAGGGCCCACCGAGCGGATAGGCCTCCCTGTGGATGAATACGACATCATAGCTGATTGCCCTGAGCAGGTCGAACAGCCTGTTGGCGGTGCATACCGCGAACCAGAAGATCTTCTCCGGATACCTGTGCGGCAGATATAGTATCTTATAGAATGGATCATTTACAAAGGGCCTCACCTTACACCGAATGCCTCTGGATTCGAGAAATGGGATATACTGCTCCACCCTCACCCTGTTAGATGCCCCTTCCGTAGGATAAGGTACGAGAAAAAGTATCTTCATAATATAGCCTTATATATCTCCCGGTATTTGCATACACCCTTGTCAAGGGCCAGGTAACTGTCGGCCGTCTCGCGGCACCTCTTCACTAGGGCGGGGCCCTCCGATTTAAGCCGAAGAACCGCCTTTACCGCATCCCTGTAACTCTTCTCGTCGAAACTCCTGACCACGACGCCGGCGCCGCCCGAAAGCACCATCTCTTCCGTATCGCCTACACCGGGATTTATCACAACCGGTATCCCGGAGGCGAGGAACTCTCCCATCTTTATGGGGGATGACCCTATCTTTTTGTATGGGTTTATGAAGAATATGCCAGCATCGGCTAGGCGCATGTATTCAGGCATCTCTTCGAAACCAATTCCGTTTATGACCTTTACACTGCCTTCATGCAGCCCCGCCTTGCGCGCGATCGCGAGAAGCTCGCTTGTGTTATCATTCGTTATCACCAGGAAGACCGACTCCGGCAGCTCGTCGCGCATGACCTTGAAAAAATCGAGCATCTCGCGCATTAGGTAGAAAGTGCCTATCTTTCCGGGATACATCAGGACAAATCTGTCCGAAAGGCCAAGTCTTTTTTTAAGATCCGTCCCCGCCTTTTCATCATGATAGAACCTGTCCGTATCGACGCAGCACGGGATTATATCCATCGGTTTACCGTTGTTCCTTAAATACTCAATATGCTTATTAAACTCGAGGTGTTTTTTTGTAAGCACAGTAACGGCGTCCGCGATCTTGAGCATATGCCTCTCCGCGGCCTTGACCGTCCTGAATGCAAGGCCTCCTTCTTTCCACAAACCGCCCCCCACATATTCCTCAGCGAGCAACCCCCTCATGTCAAACAGGATCCTTACCTTTAGCAATTTGGAAAGAAGGATCATTATCATCCCGGGGGTGATACCGCGGACATGGACTATCCTTATCCTATGCTTTTTAATAAGCCGAAGCGAGACCAGAAAGCCCGCAGCAAGATCGTAAAGCGTGGACACTATGGGCGGCCTCTTATGATAATTCAGGTATCTCCAGTCAATGCCCTGTCTCTTCAGATCCTCCCGCATCGCTCCTATTCCTGCTTTGCCTACCCTATCTAAGTCAGCCTTCTTTTCGTATGTCAAAAGGAGGAATTCGAACTCCTTCTTCGCCAGCTCTTTCATGTAAGGAATAGCCTGAGATGGAAGTATCGGCTCTAACAAACCGTTGTAAGATAAAAATAAGACCTTCACTTTTCCGGAAGAAGTTGACTTTTTCAGAGACGCAAGTTTTACGATAGAGCGCGCTGTCTTTACCAGGACCCCCTTAAACTGCGTCAGTGAAATCCTCGCCAACCGTACAGGATTTCTGATGTTATCTACAATAAAATATCTTAGATTTAACGGAAGGACCACTTTAAGCCTTGCTTCAAGATATAGTTTTTCAAAAGTCTCTTCGGGCATATCAGCAAAATTCATCTGGGGCGCTTCCGGGTCACCTATATCATCCCAGCGCGGCAGCTTCTTACCCTCGAGCTTTAGCTGCTCATAGCTCGGCGTGCCCGGAAGCGGCATGAAAAGATTGAAGCCGATCATATTGGCCTTTATCCTCTTGATAAACGATACGGTCTCTTTAAAATCCTCTTCTTTCTCTCCTGGATATCCGGTTATGATATTTGCCTGAAACCTGAGCCGCGCTCTTCTGGTAAGGTCTGCCGCGTGGATACTTTCTTCTACTTTCAGGCGCTTATTCATAAGGTCCAATACCCTCTGCGACCCCGATTCAAAACCATATTCTATGCCCACGCATCCCGCCGTTTTCATCAGCCGCAAAAGGTCTTCGGTAATGATACTGGCCTTGGCCTGAGCGATCCACTTTATCTTTCTGTTTATACCTTTATCTATGAATAGACCGAGCAGCTCTTCGGCCCTCTTCTTTGAGCTGAGAAACATGTCTTCCGCAAAATAGAGGGCCTCTATAGAATACCTGCCGAGCAGCTCTTCTATTTCCGAAATAACTCTATCCGGAGAATGAAATCTTACCTTGCCGTTAAATACAAGCGGCCCTGCGCAAAAGTTGCACCTGTAAGGGCAACCGCGCGCCGTAAAGATCGAAGTCGTCCTGAGGCTTAAATTCCTTGAAGTAAACCTGCTAGGGCGCGTATAGAACTTCATATCAAGGAGATGACGGGCCGGGAACGGCAACGTATCTATGTCGGCTATGGGTTCCCTGTCCGGGGTTGATACTATCTTATCGTCTTTCCTGTACGTTACGCCGGGTATCTCTCCGCAGGGCCGGCCATCGGATATCTCGCGCATGGCGAACTCCCCTTCCCCCCTGACGACAATGTCGACTGATGGGTTCTCTTCAAGACTTAGAACCGGCTCACCTGAAGGATGGGGCCCGCCCAGCACGATAAAGCTGCCCGGCACATTCTTTTTTATGTAATCCGATAGGTGGTTCACGTCCGACATATTTGGAGTCGTCGCGCTTATACCAACCACCCTGGAATCGAATTCCTTTATAAGCCCGGCAGTTCCGGAATCTACTTTGTCGAAATCCATATTATTCTTACGAAGAAGGAGATCTCTATCGATTATCTGTACCTTATGAGCGCCATTTTCGAGGACACCGGCGATATACGCCAGGCCAAGGGGCGGCCAGAATTGCTTATTCTCGTCTATGCCGCTCCTTCTTCTCGACAACAATGGATATATTAATGTTACATTCATCAGGCCATACCTCTTTCCCGGTAAATGTCGTTCTTCTCCCTGCGAAAGAACATATCATGCGCGACAGTCGATGCCAATATTATTACCAATGGCGTAAATATATCCCTATGCCTGAACGCCGCTCCTACATTGCCTTCCGCGAGAGAGCATACCAATATCCCTAGCGAAAGCACAACCCCGATCATAAACGCGGCCTCAAACCTCTTTACCACAAGCTTGATAAACCCGAAGAACGACAGGACCAGCAGAATATACCATAACACCATCTGTGGGAATGCCAGCATCCGCTCCGACGAGTTCATCTGCCAAGGAAACGGGGTAAGCATAAAATACGAGACATTCCTGAACGCCATTTCCGCTAACCCGGATAACGAGACTTTCTGCCTGTTAAGATCATCCATATAATCCCTCGAGTACAAATAGTATCCGGCGTAATCCGATTTTGCTACAACGGCCTGCTGTTCTTCGAATCTATACAGATACTTCACAACAGGTCCCGTGTTTACATAAAAGAAGTAATAAAATACCGCCAGAAAACCGATAACCCCCATAACCAGCGCCGAGGTCTTCAGCGCCCTGTTGCCCGCAAAGTTCAATATCCTGAAAAAAACGGCCAAAGAAGAGCTTATCGATATCAATATGAAATACAGTATCTGAGCAAAATTACATATCAAGACCATCGACACCGCGAGTGCCAGCAATTTCCATCCCCTAACCCTTCTATATATGACGGCGATTGAAATGTATATGCATACCATAAAGAGCATGATCGCAAAAGAATCCTTCAGGTTCGCTATAGACCATCTAATAAGGGACGGATAGAACGTTACTATCAGCATGGACACCTTCCCTGCCCTTCTGTCAAAAAGTTCCCTTGCGATCAAATACGACAACCAGCCTATCACAGAGCCTATGATACAGTTAATGAACTTTGAGACGACCGGATGGAACCCGAACCCCTTGTAGAATAGCGCCAATATCCAGGTAAAAGGATTCAGCCCAAATTTAGGGGAAGACCCAGAAAGATCGTTCACCCAATTATAGGGAAGTCCTTTCCATTTATATACGAGCGCCCAGCTTTTTACCGTATATAAAAGGTCGTCTCCCGATATACCGTGGTAACCATCCAGGTAATTCAACGCGTGGGCGAGTACCGCAAGGAATATGCGGATCAGAAAACCGATTATAAGTACTGTCAGGATGAATCTTCTGTCCTCCGCGGGAGACGCATTGTAAATGAAATAAGAGACAATCCCGAATACCAGGAACAGGAACGCCGCGCCGCTTAAGAAATAGCTTACCGTTCCTATGCCAAGGCCTAAAAATATTATAGGGTACTTTCCTTTGATCATCTTGCCGCGCCTCCCTTAGTAAATCTGACCCATCCCGCAAGACACGCGGCATCGATAAGAACGATCAAAATACCCGTTAAGACAAAATACGCCGGCAATTCGGCCATTCTAAAATACTGCTCTCTCCTATTTATCAGGATCTTCTTCGCCACCCTCGCGAATAATCCGGCAGGAATGAGAAAATAGAATACGGACGAAACGAACGCGCCAAGAGACAGGATAAAACCCGCCATTAGATACATTCTCAGCACAGGTATATGCCAATCGCGGAACCTGCGCGCGAGGAGATCATGGTACGAATAATCCGAAAACCTTTTAAAGACGCCTGCATAATCAGACGGTATATCCCAGGTCACCGCCGCCTTTGGATTATATGCCGTTTTATAACCCTTCTTTTCCAGGCTCTCCATAAAGACCCTGTCTTCCGCGGCCCTCAGGTCAGGGAACTTCCCCGCGCCGTCCCACGCGGATTTTTTCATCATAGAGGAAGCTATGAATCTTGACCTGGACTTGCCCTCATTCGTCATCCTGGCCGGCGCTACGATCGCCATGGACAGGCATTTCTTAAAAAGGGTATCCGCTCTCGGCAGATAGTAGCCGTAAACCACATCGCAATCGCCCATATCCTTGAACTTACGGGAAAGCTCTTTCAGCCAGTCCTTATCCAGCTCGATACCGCCGTCGGTAAACGCGATCATTTCGTGCCTTGCCCGTCTAACACCCTCATTCCTTGCGATCCCCGGGTAAGCGGGCCCTATGGATAGCACCTTCGCGTCGAGCCCTTCGAATTTATAGCCCTTTATGATCTCTACCGTCCTGTCGGACGAACCGGCATCGACAAGTATCACCTCATCAGGCGGCGCGGCCTGGCGCGATATCGAATTTAAGAGCCTCAGTATACTGCCTTCCTCGTTCTTCAATGGCACCACAAGAGATATCTTCACCGTCATGCCCCGCGTTTTCTGTCAAAAAATGACCTGACCGCGATATTTGCGCTATCGATCTCCTGCCTGGTAGCCGAAAAGAAGAGCCATATCAATATCAAGCCCAGCTTTATAAGTATCACCGCGATCCCCGATCCGGGTATTAACAATACAAGGGATATCAGGATCGCGCTCTTGATGAAGAGCGCCGCGTTATTCAACGAAACCTTGAAGCCCGTATCGAATCCCGAATATAAAATATTCGTAACTACCAGTATAACGCTTGCTAAAGCTATTGCTACATTCAGGCTGCAATACCCCGCTCCGAATACATTGGAGACCAGATAATATGCCGCAATGAGGACCGCATTATACCCTAAAGTTGATATCAAAAGAACGCTCTTAAATTTCTTTCGCGCTATCAATGCGGCGCCGAACATATAGAACAAAACAAAGAAGATATCCCCTGTCGCCTGGATCGCCAGAAGGTCGTAAGACATCATGAATTTACCGGAAAATAAGATATGGATCATGAACTTTCTGAATATTATGCACAATGCCGCAATGCCGGTGGAAGCGAATAGGGCGAAACGAATGAATTGATTAAGGGTCCTGTTTATATCCTTATCCTCCTTTAGCGCGCACATCTCCGGATAGAAATGCCCCCATATCCCGTTAGTGACAAACGGCAGATAATATGCGCTGACTGCGTAGGCCACCTGGTAGAAACCGTTCGCCTCAACACCGTATTTGTTCATGAATAGCCCTCTTAAATACAGCGTAACGAACATCCCTACATTCGAAGGTATGAACGAAATGAGCCCATATTTGAATAATTCTTTAAGCAAAGCCCTTGACGAGCTGTCCTTGAACAAGTCGAATTTTAATCTTAGCCTTAACGATAGTTTCTTTGCTATGAAATAGTAGGAAAGCGCGAAGCCGGAAACGGAAAGAACGAGGATCTGGATAAATACCCCCTCGATCTTATAGTTCGTTACCAAAACGAATAGAAGCATGAGTCCCAATAAGGTGTATATGATCGTGATCCTGGTAAAATCCGCTATTTTTCTGTATCCGTAAAAAACCGGATCCGTGACGCTGGTCATATAGACCGTGAACGGGGTAACAAGGGTAATGCCTACGAAGAATATCCAATACTTCGGATCGGAAAATACAAATCGCGCCAGGAATCCGGAAAAAGGCAGCACCATTATTATGAAAGCGATGGAAGCGACGAGCTGGATCGTAGCAGCCGTGTTCACGGCAACCCGCACATCGGCCTCTTTGCCTTGAGCTATCTTCTCCGAGACGGTCTTGGTGATGCCGATCCCCATATTAAGACCGCATAGCTGTACGGTAAAGGCCGAATACATGGATGCCTGCCCCACCACCCCCATACCTGCCGGGCCCAGCTGCCAGGCAAGAAATTTGGCCCTGGCAAGACCGGAGAAGATCTTTACCAGCGATGCTATACCCAGTATCGATGTAACCTTTATTATCCTTCTCATCCTTTTACCAGCATGTCGTAGATGCCCTTCTCCTTCTCAAGCGATTTACTCCTGGAATAGCGCGATACGGCGACGCCGCGGCAGTACTCCCCCATATTTTTCCTGAGGCCGTCGTCCAGCAATATCCGCTCGGTCTTCCTGGCCAGCGCCCCGACATCGCGGAATGGGACCATATAGCCCATCTTTCCTTCTTCAACGACCTCCGGATGCCAGTCAAAATCGTAAGTCACGATCGGAGTCGCGGCAAGAGCCGATTCCACCAATGTCATGCCTCCGTGAGGCGCCAAGAGCACGTCCGCGGTTGCTAATATATCTACGAGCTCCTCGTATTTCTTCGGTCCCAGGAAACGCACGCTCTCCCGGATATTTTCAGCAGCTGCCAGATCCTCCAGATAGTTCTTCATAATTCCGGCGCCTACCACTATAAACACGGAATCGCTGACCGACCTCTTTATTATGCTGAATGCCTTTATCGCGTCATCCGGATACTTGACAGGGTGAAGGCGGCCTACATAAAGTACGATCTTTTCATTCTTAAGCCCGAGATATTGCCTTAAATTTCTTCTGGCGGACGGTTCCGAATAATGAAGACTATCGACCCTTACCCCTGTCGCGATATACCTGCCTAATCTGTTCTTCGGGTAATTTTTTGAGTTCTTATAGAATTCCCTGTCGGCCATGACCATGTCGTATGAACTCAATACCATCCTTTCGAATATCCTCTCCAGCGAGCGGGAAACGAATACAGGAGAAGCCACGCGGCCCGTACCGCGGTATTTCATATCAAAGTCGGAGTTCAGGTGCAATATGCACGGAAGCCTGAACAACTTCGCTATCACCAGGCCGTTCAGGCCTATGAGATGCGGATCATGCGCCTTGACAAAGGTCACCCTTTCGGCAGCGGAAATCCTGATGGCCAGCGTCAAGGTTTTAACCTCGACCAACAAACTGCTGATCCTTCTAAAACCTGCCTTATATACGCCCCGATCCGGATGCGCCGCTACGCTATAAAAATATATCTTATCGTCAATGTTCTCAAACCTGTCCGCACCATGATCGTAATCCAGATAGATATAATAGTGCTTCGATACGTATCCATTTAACAGGGCGTCTTCGAACATGCTTGAATACTTATTGCTGATCAGATCAAAGATGGCAAACGAAAGCTGCCTGACCTCAGAACCCTTCTTGTACCTATTTCCGAAGAACCACATGACCGATAAAACGAACATTATCATTAACGCAAATCCGGAACCCAGGATCACAAATCCGAAAGCGTCTATTATCGATATGACTTTTTTCATTCTCTATCTCTTTTTTGCAATGATACCGAAGGAATACCCTAAATGCTTTATCACAGGGACGCCCCCCAGTGCCATATTAAGATAATGGGATTTTTTAGCGATCATCCTGACCGATGGCGCGCCCATCAACTCAAATAATCCCAATGGGACAAGTTGCGTGGTAAAGGTCCCCGCCACTTTAAATCCGTTATCGTAAAATAGTCTTTTCCAGGACCCCGGCAGGTGCCTCAGGATCTCTTCCATATAACTCTTATACGCGCCATCGGGTTTTAAAAAAAGGTAATCATTAGCGGCGCGAAGCAATCTTCCGGTATTATCACCTGGAGCGCCGCTGACATCTCCGTCTTTTTGTCCCCCGTTACAGCAGGCGCCCTGACCGCTTCCGAACCCTGAAAATAGCCTCTTTATGGCATACTCATACTTAACAAACGGCACCAATAGCCGTTCCATAAAATTAGGCACTATGGCAATGACAACTCCGGTATCGGACAGAACGCGCCGGACTTCTCCAAGCGCTTTATTCTTATCGCTTATGTATTGAATTACGTATTCCGAAAACACGATGTCGAATTCCTTATCCCCGAAAGGTATCTCTACCGCCGAGGCGCTGGTTACATTGACATTGGCTATATCTACCCTGCCGATCAAATCTACGGCGCATCCTACCCCGAGAGAATGACTTTTCGGATCTTTGGACGGGAGATCTATCGCCTCGACCCTTTCCGACATCCCCGACAACAGACAAGACGTGAAGCCGTTACCACAGCCTATCTCAAGGATCGACCCTACGCGTCCGCTATCATAGAAGCTAAGTATTGTCTCAAGCTCCCTTGCCTTCGTATCGTAATAACCAGGCCATGGCTGGAGGTCTCCGGCCCTGGATTTTGCTATTTCTAAAACCGTCTCAAAGCGCCTATAGCGTTCCAATATTACCCTCTTTCGCCGTTGGCATATACATCTCGCGCATCTCTAATACATCCATCCACGCGATACTCTCCTTATGCTTCGCGAGCTCCGCCACATTTGCCCATATATTCCTGCAATATTTAGGCAGGTCCCAATCGTGCAGTGGAAATATGAAGGCTAGGCTTCTCTTGTTATCGTTCCTCATATATCCTGACAAGTGGTATTTCATTATAGAAGGGGGCATGACAGGGCCGAATATGCTCTGTATCTCCAGTATATTTTTCGTGGGCGGTAAAATGAACGGTACGCCATAATCGGGAGTCGCGCCATGGTCCAGAAAAACACCTCCGAAAGTATCGCTCTTCCCTTTCCGTATGGACACATCGACTGTTATGCCCGCTCGCTCCAATTCCAGCACTATTTCCTCCATCATGAACCAGCAGCCGCCTACGTAAACTTTAGGTTTTATCCCCAGGCCTTCAAACCATTTGACTTCATCCCTTATCTGCCTTACGACAAGCTCTTTATCGTAAGTCTCCCTTCTCATATGGTCAAAAGTCGTTGTACCTTGCGGATAAAAATGGCCGTGATAACCTATCTCGGCATTACCTGCCAGGCTCGACACCCTTCTTCCGAACTCATCCTGCGAAACGCCTCTTTCGACCAGGCCTTTCCGGACCAGCGGACAAACCGGCGTGCTGACGCATATGACTATCCTATTCCCGGTCAACGCCATGAATTCTTTCGAAAAAACGATGAGGGCTTCATACGTCCTGTCATCGTAAATTACCTCGCTGTGTATGCAAATATTCAAATAAGAAACACAGCCTCTGGCCGGTATCCTGCTATCCGCAAAATACCATGCGGCCTTCGATAATTTATCCAGCATATTCCTTACAGTATTATTCATACCTACCCTTTAAGTACCCTGGAATTCGCAACGGCGCGCACGATCCCGAACCCTTTGAACGATACGGCATCTTTCCATCCGTTCTCTTCCAGCTCCGCCTTCAGCGACAAGTCGTCATAAAGCTTCACGTGCTTATCATCTCCCCGCTCCTCTATGCCCAGGTCTCTCAGTAATTTTGTCAGCCAATCGGCTTCCTCGTCGGGAGTCTCCACTATTATCTTCTTTGCCAGCCCGGACAATTTCCTTAATACGGCGGCGCTGTCTTCGAGATGCTCAATGGCGTGGACCAGTACGGCTACATCGAATGTCTCGTTGAATTTTATGTCGAGTATATCTCCCGCTATGAAAGTGGCGTTCTTCAGCCGCTCGTCGGTCTTGTCGATCCTGTTAAGGTAATCCCGGTCGATGTCGATCCCTACGATCTTGCCCGCCTTTGACGCCATCGCGCGGGTCAGATTGCCTTCGGCGCATCCCGCATCAAGGACATGGTCTCCGTTGTTGATATTCGAAAGCACAAACCTGACGATATCCCCCCTGTACTCCGACATCTCGGGCCCGAAATACCTGCAAGCGAACCTCCAGGTGATACCGCGGAATAGATATGTCAGGTAACAATATAGCTTCAACGTCATCCTCTTAGGCATTATAAAGTTTACTATATCGGCCGAACGATAGGCGGCGCTCTTCATCATTCTCCAGAATAACTCACTCATTGAACCTCCGTATTGACCCTTTCGGCGGCTGCGCGGTTTTTGGGCAGGAGTGAGTCGAATATATCGGCCAGCTGGCCGGCCCGCCGCCTTCTTGTATTCTTCCCGACCTCGGCTTCATTGCCGCAATATTTCACGGTACCGGACGCCGCATATTCCCGGTACAGTCTTAACAGGGACTCTTTCAGCGCCTTTTCGTCATCGGCTATCGAACCGCTCGCCGTCTTACGTATTATATCCTCTATGATACCACCTCTTTCCGCCAAGGCTATTATCGGCCGTCTCGATCCGATATAATCGTAGAGCTTGGCGGAATACCACCCCTCCCGGCCGCGCCCTTGCCACTGCACGAACAAAAGCGCATCGGATCTTTTTTGCTCAATAATCGATTCTTCATAGCTGACCCTTCCCATGTCCCTTACGATACCTTCCAAGCCGTATATCCTCGCCATCCAGTCTATATCAGGCCTGTCATAACCCAGCGCGTAAAATCTTACATCCACCCTGCCCCTGTCGATATCTCCGCTTTTCACAAGATCGCGTATCGTCTTGAGAAATACGCTTATGTCCTGATGCTTTCTGTGTATTTTTCCCGTGTAGGTAATCGTGAATTTTTTATTTGCTACCGGTACAGCCCCCCTGAAGTCCTCTTCATCAAACCCATTCTCTATCACGTCCACCCTGCTTCCAATGGAACAGGCCAGCCTGCTGGCCCACGGCACGGACACAGTCACGACCGCGTCCGCATCCTTAAGAACCCTTCCCTCCATCATCTTAAGTATTGCCTTCTTGAGAAAAGACCTGTCCCTGAAATGGTCGTCGCTCCATAAGTCCCTCAGGTCGGCTACCCATGGTATACCGCAGATTTTCTTTAGCTTTCTGGCTATAAGATGCGCCGTTTCCGGAGGCGACGTACTGAAAATAAGGTCTATCCGTTCACGCTCAATAAGCGCTTTGCCGTCGCGCACGGCAAAATCATACCAGCCTATCTGCTCATCAGGCATAGCTACGACTTCGCGCGCGATCGAACCGATCCGGTTTTTCGTCATACCGGAAGACCTCTTCTCGGATCCTTCGCTGCCCGTAACGCCGGCATCTTCCCTGTGACTGAACATTTTTTTCGCATCATGCAAGACGTCTCTATAATCAGTTCTCAGCACTATAACGCCGGGCGGAACGCTGCCGGTCGCCTTATTATTGATCCGCGGCTTAACGGTAAGCACAAAAGGCTGCCATCCAAATCCGGTCAAGTATTTCGCAAACTTCATTGCGCGAATAAGGCCGACCCCTTCCATGGGAGGCCATAAATATGAGACTATAAGCGCCTTTTTAACGGCCATGCTATACCTCCGACATCGTCAGGCGTTTTAGATCCAGAAAATGTCTCTTTCCCGGCACAAGCGCGGGCCCATCAAGTTTACCGATCCCCCATGTACCATCCGGCAATCTCGAGTAATATATTCCTCTTTTCAAATTAATACTGTCTACACTCTCTCTGTAATTACGCCTGTAAAGGAACGACTGCCTCATCCTCTTAAAGAGATTCTTGAAATCGTATCTTAATATCAGCGCCCACTTCTTTATCTTAAAAAGCACCGGATCCATCTCTGGCTCATTATAGCTGCCGCTCTTTATATTCAGGATCTTCCTTGCCTTGGCCCTCTGGTCTTTTGTGAAATCTTTGGTCTCAAAAGCTATGCTTGCGTACCTGGTCCCGATGGATGATATGTTGTACGCGTCCGACAGAACAACCGCATTTTCAGCCGCCCATTTCTCTATGCTGGTCCCTGTAAAGGGAACGCACGACGCATAGGCCAGAAGATCCAGATTAAGCTGTTGAGCTTTCTCAAAAGACCTTAAGGTTTTCTGGAACGTATCCCCGGGGAGCCCCATCAGCATATAACCGAAGATCTCTATTCCGTGCTTCTTCATAAGCGCGATGCCGTTCTTGATCTGCTCGAGGCTCTCACCCTTGTTAATCCCCCCGAAAACATCATCGTCCATCGTCTCTATGCCGACCCATATACGCTTACAGTTTGCCCTCTTAAGGCTCTGCATGAGAGCTTCGGTCATCCTGTCGGCCCTGAACCCCTGGATGACCCATGGCATATCCAGCTTCTCTTTGATCAGAAGATCGCAGAATTTCTCAACCCTTGCGATATCTACGTTAAATGAGGCGTCGCTAATATGGAATAATTTCGCGCCGTATTTATCCCGCGCAACCTTAAGCTCTTCGATCATATTATCCGGACTTCTTGCCCTCCACTTCTTCCCGAGATGAGAAAAGCAGAAAACGCATCCGTACGGGCATCCCCTCGTAGTAACTATTGGATAGACATCCATCTTATCCACGCCGAATACATCGTAATTTGGGAATGCAATGGTATCAAGCTCTTTATTGAAGGACCTCACAGGGTTCACCTTGATATCCCGCCCCTCACGCCATGCTATCCCCTTAACCGCGCTTAAGTCGCCGCCCTTCCCGATAACGGCTACCAGCTCGACTAAGGTGGCCTCGCCTTCCCCTACGACAGCTATATCTGCTCCCGGTATAAGCTCAAGGGCCCTCCCCGATAAAGCCGATATCTCCGGGCCGCCTACAACTACGTTCCCTGAATACGACTTCCTTATCTCTTCGATATATCCCTTAGAGGTATTAAAACTCATATTTGTAACCGATATTCCGATCATCTCCGGGGCAAATAACGATATCGATCTTCTTATCCTTTCAACCGGGTCTCCGGATCTGATATTCACGAAATCCAGCACACTGACTGTATGGCCCGCATTCACAAGACTGGATGCGCAATACCCTATTCCGATATTCAACCCCGTCGACTCCTTGTCGCCGATGGGATCGATAAAAAGAAACTTCATTACTTGGCTCCTTTTGTATACGTCTTGGGATTATAATACCTGTTAAACCTGTGAAGGACGGCTATCTCCCACGGGAATACAAAGCATCTCGATTTAAGCCTGGACCTGCTTATCTGATAGAACAACTCCTTGCCAAAGGTCCTTATGGGATTTGACCCCTTGGAGTGAGTCAGCAATTTGCCGTATTTATCGATTCTGTAAAAAATGGTCTTTGTCTTAGCGTCGGCCCATGGCAGCCACGTAAGCTCCATCTGCCCTTTGTATGTATCAAACGTATCGTATTCCAGCATAGTTTTCGGGAGCGAAAACCCGTTCTTTTTGGCCAGATCATAAAGATAAGACCCCGGATACGGTATAAATGTCTGAAATGTCACAACTATGTTCGGGAACATTTCTGACAGCTTCACACCCATGTCAACAGTTTGGTATATGTCATCCCATGTCTCTGTGGGAAAACCTATTATGCTTGCCCCGGTAACAGCAATGTCCTTGGAATACTTCGACAGTAACTCGAATTTTTCAATTATGACCTCTCTGGTAAGGCCCTTATTTATCATCTTCAATACCCTGTCGCTGCCGGCTTCCCATCCGACGAATATCCTCCTTACGCCGAGCCCGAGAAGCCTTTTTACGATCTCATCGTTCAGCACTTCCAGCCGTATCATGCATGATGTAGCTATGACATCCATCTCATTGAGCTTTTCCAGGATCTGGAAAGCCCTATCCATATCGACAAAAAAATTATCATCATGAAAGTGTATGGCGCGAACGTTGTACCTTTCCCTCAGATATTTGATATTCCTGATCACATACTCGATCGAATGCTTCCTCCATCGCCTGTCATTGAACTTGAGATTATAACAAAAACTACAGTTGTAGGGGCACCCCCTCGAACCGACGAAATCCATCTGCCTGCGGCCATCCGGAAGAGGAGTTATGCATTTTTCCATATCGTCCACAAGGGTCCAGTCCGGATCATATTTATCGAGATCCGATATAAAAGGCCGCCTTGAATCTATTGCGAACTTTCCGTCTTTCTTATACCCTATGCCTCTTACCGACCCGAGGTCTCTGCCTTCCAAGAGGCAATCCGCAAGCTCAACGATCATCTCTTCCCCTTCACCCATGCAGACTATATCGACACATTCCTCTTTCAGGCAGTCCTCAGGTAACAGGGTAGGGTGGACTCCACCCCAGACAACCGGGGTCTTGGGATCAAGCTGCTTTATAGCCCTTGACATCTCGTAAGTGTATTTCGTCTGCACTCCTGTCAGGGTCGACAAACCCACAAACAACGGTTTCATCCGAACGATCTCATTGATCGTTTCGCTCATCTGATCTGTAAATATATTGAAAACTCTCACGTCATAGCCGGCTTTCTTTAAAACGCTCCCCAGGTAGATAAGTCCGAGAGGATGAAGCACCAGATCGCTCTCTACCCTTGCCAGGGCTATCTTCTTATTATTTTTAACAGAAACCGGCATGCATCCTCGCTTTCATATTTTAGCTCCCTTATTGTCAGGGCATACCGTACACGGCTTGGCAACAGAACCTCCGCCTTCGGACAAGAACACCCGTCTCATATCCCTGAAGAATTTATTGTTCCAGACATCATCTTCTTTATAGTTGCCGTTCCCCGCCATGTTAAGGAGCATCATCGAACAGCTGGATACGTTGCCATCCCCGTCACACCTGATCTGGGAAAAATGAACATTGCAGCCGTTCCCTTTTCTTTCGTTGTCAATAAGGACCGGCGGAGTGAAAGTCTTTCTTACCGGATCCGGACAGCTGCCAAACAGGGCCCTGATCTCCTCCCTAACCCCTGCTTCAGCCATGAGCGCCCTCTCGCTTGCCCTCAGGCCTTCGTACGGGCTCGACAGGAAATTGCAGAAGAATGTATGGTCTACGCCCAGCTTAAGGCTGAGGGCCATCATATCGGGTATCGATCTATAGTTGTATCTGTCCAGTATAAATGATAATTTAATCTTGATCTTTGATCTTCCTGCGTTTCTCCCGGCTATAAGCTTCTTGACCCCATCATATATCCGCGGATATATATCGCCCCTCATACCTGTCATCCTGGAGAATTCCTTTCGGTCATGCCCGTTTATGCTAATAGTGATACCGTCCAATTTAGAGTTCAGTATATTTTTGATATTTCCTTCTATCGTTGTGCCGTTGGAAAACGTTTTTACTGTCATCTTTTTTTCTGCCGCGTATTCGACCATGCTGAAAAAATCTTTGTTCAACATCGGCTCTCCTGATCCGATGATCTGCACAGTCGTTGCGCTGCTGAAACGGTCGACTATTTCCTTGAATGTCTTAATATCCATGTCCCTGACGTTCTTCTGGATATGAGGGTAGTCTCTCGGAACTATCGAAGAGTGCGTAGGACACATATCGCAAGACAATGTACAACGCGTAGTCGCGACTATCGAGATCGTTACCGGATCGTAATGCAAGACTTCCCCCTTCTTACAGAGAAGATATTTCAGATAGTTCTTCTTTTGGGCTAATGTATGGCCGGACAACATGATGCCGAGCGCGTCCTTTGCAGGGTTCATATCTTCTCACCCTTTATTGTTTTTACTTAACATTTTCCATTTTTTAATGTCCTTCTTTATATTCGAAATCATCCTGCTATTTAATACAAAATCCTGTATAAAACCGAATGTATACATCTTCGTGAATATTGACGCTAGAGGATCGCCGAACCCCATCTGCCTGAACTTCTCATAAGCATGTTTCCTGGAATACTCTCTCCTCGTCTTCATGACACATGCCTGCGTCGTCTTGTATGCGTAATCATATGCCTTCTTCCTGAGCTCCTCGGGGAATTCAGGAGTCGAAAGGAACGGGGTATTTCTTCTCTGGGAACCATCATTCAGGTATTCTACCGGGCTTCTTAATAGATAGTTATTATTCTTGGCCAAGGCAAACAGTTCCGTATTGGGATAGGGCAGGATGTGGTAGAAACTAGCTATCATTACAGGGTATTTGCATGCCAGGGCCACCGTCTTTTCAAAATCCTGCCACGTTTCGCCTGGCGATCCTATAAGAAAATAAAGCTCGACAATGTATCCGAGGTCGCATGCGGTCTTGATGGCATTCTCCATGACCTTGACAGTGGAGCTCTTCTTCAGGCTCTTTAATATCTTATCGTCTCCGGCCTCCACCCCCAGCCCTATCATCCTGAATCCTACGTCTTTCATCCTCTTAAGCATTTTATAGTCAATCTTGTCGGCCCGCACCCCGTTGTCGCACATCAGATACAGCCCCTTAAAGCGCCTTTTTTCTATCTCGTCGCATATCGCATATACCCGTTCCTGGATAAGCGTAAAATTATCGTCTCTGAAACTGAATTCCCTGTAGCCCTGGTTATAATGATGTTCAAGCTCATCCACAACGCTTTTTGGGGAACGCGCTACAAAACGCCTGCCTATGGCAAGCCGCACGGGACAGTAAGTGCACTCAAAAGGACAGCCCCTGGAAGAAAAGACCGACATTAGCGTCGAATAATCCTTCTTCTCAAATCTGGCGTACTTAGGATAAGGTAGCGAATCGAGATCCTGTATGAACGCCCTATCCCCTGAATAGGAGATCTTCCCGTTGTCTCTATATATCAATCCCATCGTCTCCGAAAAGGCCTTTCCCCCGCGCATTAATTCCAAAATCGTATATTCACCTTCAAGCACGACACCGAAGTCGATTGCCAAGCAGTCCCGCAAGACATCTTCTCTCATCGTGGATACATGCGCACCTCCCGCGGCTATAGTAATGTGGGGAAACCGGTTTTTTAGCCGTTCCATCACCGCGTAATTATATTTATAATTCAGGCTCATCATGCTAAAACCTATAATGTCCGGATCGTAACGCGAAATCTTCTCAAAAAGAATATCTTCAGTGTTCCGCGAGACGTTCAGGTCGTAAACATCGTTCTCAATATTATGGCTTGTCAGAAATTCGCTTATATAACCTATCCCCGCGGGAAATACGTTTGAAAATGTGGAATCGTACTTTGCCTGGACCAGAAGCGCTCTTTTATATCTCATGTCCTCTTCCTTATCAGTACACATACCTTTGATCCTATGCGAAACATCGGAGGAGTAACAAAATGTATGAAATTGAATATCCCATAAACGGCTTTACCGAGAAAACTTTCAGCGGCATTCCTTGAAGGCGGAACGATCGAATCGTTAAAACAGTTCGGGCATACGGCCGGCTGAGGGCTATACACCTTGCCGTATTTCCGGGCTAACCGCACAAGGAATAGCGGTCTCATATGTCTTATCAGCCCGAACACCTCGTGCCTTGAGATCTCAAAATCCTTGTCAGGAAATAGACTCTTCAGGAACCTGATATTCACGGATCTTAAATGACCGTATATGTTGAATTCATTATTGCATCTATCGCACAGGGCAACGGGCCACTTTATTGCATCCATATAGGGGCTGCTTATGACTATGTATTTCTTCGCCACCCTGGCAAGTTCTAAAATGGCATCGTCTAACTTCGATTCGCTGAGATGCTCGATAAGGTCCGCGGCAAGGACAAGATCGAATTCCTTATCACCGAAAGGCAGTTTAGCGGCGTCGGCCACGCATAAATGCCCGTCCGACGATCTCCTGGCCATCTCATAAGAAACGTCGACGCCAAAAGCAGCCAGACCGCCTTTTCCCCTTAACTTCTGGTATATATAACCGCCGCCGATACCGACATCCAGGACGCTCTTCACGTCGCTCGGCATCATACCGAAGATCCTCGAGATACGGTCCTCTTCATAAGCATCCGGAGGCTTACTGTAAATAAACCTGTCTACCCACTCTTTCCGGTTGTAGATGTCACTTTGCATCTATAAACTTTCTAAGCCATAATTCCAGGTTGACCCAGCTCCAAATCGTATAATGGCTGTTCTTTTCTTTTCCTTCTACAAAATTGTTAAACCTAGTCATCACTGATTTACTGTCAAAGTATGGGCGAAGCTCGAATTCCCTGGAGGACAGGATATCCAATACTTTATCCTTAAGATTTACCCTGAACCATTTCTCAAGAGGAGTCGCGTATCCCATTTTGTCCGTTCTATTCGTTATCTGGTGGGGCATATGATCCTTTAAGGATCGTCTTAATATATACTTGGTAACCCCATCCCTGATCTTGTATTCCGGCCCTAGCGAAAACAGATACTCTACCAGCCTGTAATCAAGAAACGGCGAACGCGATTCAACCGAGTGCGCCATGCTGGACCTGTCGTCAATATGCAAAAGCGACGGAAGGGGCGATATCTTCAGCGCGTTATAAAGATCGTTATTCAATATGCTGCTATATCTCTTTTCGGTGTATACCCTGCTCCGGTTCCGCGATACAAAATCCTTATTAAGGTAGCTCGGACAGTATCGATTTGAGCCAAAAGATCTCTTTACCGATCCCGGAAGCATATACGATAGTATTATCTTGGCTGTCTTATTCACCGTATTTTCGGACCTGCCGCTGATCATTTCATATGACCTGATCTCTTTGATCGCTTTCCCGAATTTAAGGTTGTACGCGAGGTCGGCAAATAGGTAATAAAAGTACTTATGATAACCTGCCAGCGTCTCATCCCCGCCCTGACCGGTCAGTAAGACCTTGACTCCTTTCTCCCTTGCGCGCTTCATAACGCTCCACTGAGGAAATATGCTTAGGGTACTGTAAGGTTCGTCCTGATGCCATAGGATGTCTTCCATGTCATCAAAAAAATCGCTGGGATTTGTAAAGACGTAATTGGCGTTCGCGTTGGTTCTTTCGATAACGGGCCGGATGAACCTTCTTTCATCGTACTCCTCGTCTTCGTAACATGAGGAAAAAGCCTCAAGCCTGCCTCCGTTAAGCAGCCTGGACGCAACGCAGGCGATCGCAGATGAGTCCAATCCGCCGCTTAGCGATACGCCTACCGGCACATCGCTCCTAAGCCTAAGCTTGATCGAGTCTTCGAAAAGCGAATAGAATCGTTCGAATGCCTCACTCTCGCTGCCAAAAGCAGCCTGGCAACACGGGTCAAGGTCCCAGTACCTGCGCTGGCTGATTTCGCCCGTCACTAGCGAAACGTTAATATAGTGCGCAGGTTTCAACTGTTTTATTCCGTCAAAGAATGTCGCATCCGAAGTGTCCATATAACCGTAACCCGACGCAAGGTAATCGAAGATGACCGCGTCATTCGGGTTCCTTTTTACCGCGGGATGCTTCAGGAGCGCCTTGATTTCGGATGAAAATAGGAATATGTTCTTATCGGCAAAATAATAAAATGGCTTTACCCCAAACCTGTCGCGGGATGCAAATAGCGTCTTCTTCTTCAGGTCGAGTATCGCAAATGCCCACATACCGTTAAACCGGCAAAGACAGCCTTCGCCCCATTGTTCATACGCATGAAGGATGACCTCTGTGTCGCTCCTGGAATTGAAACGATGCCCTAACCTGACAAGCTCATCCTTCAGTTCCAGATAATTATATATCTCACCGTTATGTACAAGATAAAGCGTCTTGTCTTCGTTCGACATGGGTTGGTGAGCGTCTGCGGAGAGATCTATGATGGACAATCTGGTATGACTTAATCCGTAATGTCCGCCCGAATAAATACCATTATCATCCGGCCCGCGGTGCTTCTGGACATCGGCCATGGCCCTGAGAATGCCTTGATCCACCGGTTTCTTATCTAGATTTACGATCCCCGCTATGCCGCACATAAGTTCCCTATTTTCCGTAGAAATCTCTTATCTTGCCTATTATGTAATCCATCTGCTCTTTCTTAAGCTCCGGATAGAGCGCGATCGAAAATGTCTTCTTGGCCGCGTCCTCAGACCGGGGAAGATCGCCTTCCTTGTAACCCAACTCTTTATAACACACCTGAAGATGAAGCGGGACCGGATAGTAAGTCCTTGTTTCTATAGCATTATCAGCCAAATATTTCATGATATCGCATAGTCCGGTCTTCACTTTTAAGACATACAGGTAATATGTGTGAATATTGCTTTCCGGAACAAAAGGGATCTCGAGGGGTAAGGCCTTGAGGTTATCATCGTAATACTTGGCTCTCTCTCTCCTTGCCTCAAGCCATTTATCCAGGTACCTGAGCTTAACTCGAAGTATCGCAGCCTGAAGATTATCAAGCCTGGAGTTGGTGCCGACTACGGAATGTATATACCTTACAGAGCTTCCGTGAACACGCAGGAGTCTTATTTTTGTCGCTAACTTTTCATCGTTGGTCACTACCATGCCGCCATCGCCAAACCCTCCCAAATTCTTGCTTGGAAAAAAACTCAGCGCACCTGCATGGCCCATAGACCCGGCCCGCTTGCCCCTGTATCCGGCACCTATTGCCTGGGCATTATCTTCGATCACTTTAAGACCGGCCTCATTTGCGATATCCAATATCGGGTCCATATCCGCGCACTGTCCATAAATATGCACCGGTATTATAGCCTTAGTACGTTTGGTTATACTCATTTTGATAAGTGCCGGATCAATATTGTATGTTTTCGGATCTATATCGACAAAGACGGGCCTCGCCCCCACAAGCGATATTGCTTCGGCCGTAGCAAAAAATGTAAACGGGGTAGTGATGACCTCGTCGTCCTTACCGATATCCAGCGCCTTCAGGGCTAAAATAAGCGCGTCGGTCCCGGACGCCACACCGACACCGTATCTTGTTTCGCAGTATACGGCGACATCCCGTTCCAATCCGACGACATCCTCGCCCAGCACGAAGTCCTGGTTTTCGATGACCCTTTTCATTGCTTCGTCTATCTCTTTTTTTATAGACATATACTGCTCTTTGAGATCCAATATAGAAATCTTCACCACGCACTCCCTTTCTGTTCACAGGCCAGTTCTATATAAACATTATTCAAAATAATGCTTCGATGCTTATTTAATGATCTCCTTATGTAGCCCTTCTTCTCAAGGACCAATAACTTATCTACTGCCGACTTATAAGACGTTTCGCTTGGCTGTAAGGACATATTTCGGCATTCGCCACCTTATTATGTTAGGATAAAATATTACTATATTTACGTTGATATGTCAATAAGAAAATAGCGGAAAAGACTGAATTGAAATAATTATAACATATTGTGTTACAATATGTTATAATTATTTATTAGGTTTATATTGTGAAAGTTTATTGCATATTAAACGATATGAACGCCGAAACGGAACCAATCAATAGTATTCACTAGCCCTTCTTCAAGCGAAACCTTGGGGTTCCACCTCAGAAGAGATCTTGCTTTATGAATATTAGGCCTTCTCACCTTAGGATCATCTATGGGCAAGCCTTTATATGCGATCTTACTCTTGCTCCCGCATAATCTGATTATGATGCCGGCCAGCTTACGTATGGATGTCTCATCGGGGTTGCCTATGTTTATGGGGCCGCATTGGGTGGAATTAAGCAGCCTGTATATGCCGTCTATGAGGTCCGATATATAGCAGAAACTTCTGGTCTGCGATCCTTTGCCGTATATAGTTATGGGCCGGTTGGCCAGGGCCTGGCCGACAAAATTCGGTATCGCCCTTCCATCCTCTTCTCTCATCCTTATGCCGTATGTGTTGAATATTCTTACGATCTTAGCATCTATTTTATGTACACGGCGGTAGGCCATCGTGATCGCTTCGGCAAACCGCTTGGCCTCATCATATACTCCTCTGGGCCCGATCGGATTGACGTTACCCCAATACTCCTCCGGCTGTGGATTCACAAGAGGGTCGCCATACACCTCGCTGGTTGACGCAAGAAGGAACCTGGACTTTTTCACCTTTGCCAATCCAAGCGCATTATGGGTCCCAAGAGACCCTACTTTTAGTGTCTGTATAGGATACTTTAGATAATCTACCGGACTTGCGGGAGAGGCAAAATGAAGAACACAGTCCACCCTCCCCTTTATTTCCAGGTAGGTTGTAATATTGTGCTTAATAAACGTGAAGTCCTTGCTATCCAGAAGATGCCTTATATTCTGCATCTTTCCCGTTATGAGATTGTCCACGCATATGACCTTATAACCTTCTTGCATGAGACGCTCGCATAAATGCGATCCGATGAATCCCGCCCCTCCGGTAATGACGGCAGTCTTTTTCATAATCTTAATATAACCTCTCCCCTTCCAGGTCATAGATTTCCAGCTTCCTAAGCTTCAAGAGCGGTTTCAATTTATCGTTTCTCAGGAATTTGACGACAGGATCGTCGTCCCCGACTTCGGCGAACGTGACATTGCTGTACGACCCTTGATCATGGGTTTCTACGATATAATACCTCTTCGGCAGCCGTTCATGGGTTATCGCTATCTTTTCATATTGAAGCTTGTTTTTCATCCTGTGACTGGCCTCTCCCACCTTAAACCCTACGAGGAACAATAGTGCATAGGCCAATGCGAACAACAACACCTTCTTCAATCTCTTATCCATAGATCACCCATACTATTAGCGCTACAATAAATACTCTCATGAAATCCCTCGATAACGTGAGGGAATAGAATACCTGGGTCGGCAGAAATAGCGCGATTACCAGGAACATGTTCGCCGCCAGCTCACCGAACTGCTTGGTAGCCACCCGAAAAAGAAGATATACGCTGATTACGCTGAGCGCTATATTGAATATCCTGACCGCAAGCGGAAAATAGCCGAATACAAAATATATCGCCCCTACTATTACTACAAATACATTGCTCTCGGTCCAGAATCTCGGCCAGCCTCCGAGCTCGAATCCCATTATCCCCGCGAGAATCTTGCTGTTCCCCGGTTCGGCCAGTATAGGGTCTCGCGCCAGGTCTTCTTTCCCGAATCCACGCATCAGAAGTTCGACGTATCTCCCTCTGGCGGAATAGAGCCTGCTGTCCGGTACTATTACATCTTCACCGTGTATATAGACGAAGACATCATATATGCTTGCGAATATTATCCTGGCAAGCAAAGCCGCCAATATCAGTTTTCTGTGATCGATCTTGCGAATCCAGCTAAACCGATCATTATGTAAATAAGCTCGCATGGCATCCTGTGCCTTATCAAGGCCTCGACTATCGATCCGTAGATACTTATATACAGCCCCATCGATAGAAATAGTACTATCAATACCGGCACTTTATTGAAATATTTATATGCTCCATAAATAAAGAACGGAAATAGTATTATATTAAGGACAACCTGAGGGGTGAACACACAAAGGAATACCGGTTGAAAGATGAAATTCAAGAAAGCATTACCGATTATCGATATAACCGAGCCTGCCGACCAGTTGCCCGAAACAAAGGCAGGTGTATAGCCCGCATCCGGCAGCAGAAAATAATGCCGTCCCTCTCTCTGAAGATGGAAGCAGTGATAGTCGACGAGGGACCGGAACTCGCTTACTATAATGCCGCCGGCGCGGACGGATAGATCGCCTAAAATTCCGGACGATACCGCATATCCGGCGAGCGGTATACCGATCACCAGCACAGACCAGATAAATATCTTCCTATGATACACGAAGGTCTTTCCTGTTCTCCAAAAACCAATCCATCGTTAACCGCATGCCTTCTTCGAAATGGACGAACCGTTTGATCCTCAGGGATTTCTTTAGCTTGGAAATGTCAGCGCGCGTCTTCCTTACGTCCCCTGCTCTCTTAGGCGCGTATACAGGCTTAATACATGTCTTAAACACCTTGTTGATCTCATTGACGATGCCAATGATCGACGTCGTTGTACCGCATGCCACATTGAATACCTCGCCCGATATACCGCTCACAACGCACGCGTTCAGGTTAGCCTCGACGACATTCTTTACGAACGTGAAATCCCGCGACTGCTTTCCGTCCCAATCTACTACCGGCCGCTCTCCGTTCAGCATCTTAAATATGAACATCGGTATTACCGCCGAATACTTCGACTCCGGATTCTGCCTGGGTCCGAATACGTTAAAGTATCTTAACGATACCGTTTCAAGCCCGAAGGTCTTTGCAAACGTCACGCAATAATTTTCGGCGGCAAGCTTAGAAACGCCGTAAGGGGATATCGGCACAGGCAAGTGCGTCTCTTTCTGGGGAAAAACCTTCGCGTCGCCGTAAGCCGAGCTCGACGAGGCATAAACGACCCTTTTAACCTTATGCTCCCTGGACGCAACCAGTAAATTCAGCGTCCCGTTGACATTTACATCGTTTGTCATGAATGGATCTTCCACCGATTTCGCCACGGAACGCAGAGCGGCCTGGTGTATGACGTACGTAACGCCCCTAAGCGCCCTGTTGAGGGCTTTCCTGTCCCGTATATCGCCCCTAATTAGCTCTACCTTTCGAAGGAACGGCTTTATATTTTCAATGTTGCCTGTAATAAAGCTGTCCAGCACCCGCACCTTTTTGCCGCGCCTTACAAGCTCCTCGACTATATTCGACCCGATAAATCCGGCACCGCCGGTAACTAGATATGTCCCCATTTGATCATAGCCTCACTATCTTCTTCTTATCCAGGACGTTTTTAAATACGTTCCTGGTATCTACCACAACTTTCGAATGTTTCAACAGAAATTCATAATCGATATTTGAGTGGTCCGTCACTACCACCGCGCAATCCGCCTTGGCGATATTTTCCTTTTCGAACCTGATACTCCTAAGGTTGATCCCCTCCATTTTAAGAAATGGCAGGTAGGGATCGTAATACGATACAACGGCCCCCTTATTCTTAAGGAGGTTGACGACCTCCAGCGCAGGGGATTCACGCAGGTCTTTAACATCTTTTTTATAGGCTACGCCGATGACAAGCACCCTCGCGCCCTTAAGGGCCTTACGATGGTTGTTAAGAGCTCCGGAGACCTTCTCAACGACGTAATGCGGCATTTGCGAATTGACATGAGATGCGAGATCTATAAATCTGGCTTCGAACCCGTGTCCCCGCGCCTTCCATGAGAGATATATGGGATCTACAGGTATGCAATGGCCCCCTACTCCGGGACCTGGATAGAAAGGCATAAATCCATATGGCTTTGTCTTTGCGGCGTCGATGACTTCCCACACGTCTATACCCAGCTTGTCGGACATAAGCATTATCTCATTCACGAGCCCGATATTAACTATCCTGAACGTATTCTCGAGGAGCTTCACCATCTCCGCAACTTTGCTTGAGGAGACGGAGACCACCTTGTGTATCACCTGCTCATAAAGGATCCTGGCAAGTTCTGTCGATTCTTTCGATATCCCGCCTATTATCTTAGGCGTATTTTCCGTATTATACGTAGGGTTCCCGGGGTCTATCCTCTCGGGAGAGAAGGCAAGGTAAAAATCCCTGCCTTCCTTCATATCCCGGCCTTCAAGGACCGGCAGCATCACTTCATCTGTCGTCCCTGGATATGTAGTCGATTCCAGCACGACGATCTGCCCCTTCTTCATATACCTCTTGATGTTCTCTACGGCCGATACGATATACGATACATCGGGTTCCTTGGTCTTGTTCAGTGGAGTCGGTACGCATATGATAACGGCGTCCAGCTTTCTTATTACGTCAAAGTTCGTCGTAACCGACAGCTTTCCGTTATTTTTTACTTCATGGATATCCCTGGCCGGGACATCGAGTATATAAGATATGCCTTTATTAAGCCTGTCCACGCGGCTCTTATCTATATCTATTCCGTACACTCTAAAATCTTTCTTGGCGAATGCAACGGCCAACGGCAGCCCGACATAACCGAGCCCTATTATGCCCACATTCGCTTTCCTGTCGACTATCTTCTTCTTTAGTACGTTTATCATAAACTTCCCTTTTGCCCCTTCATTTTTAGTTATTTTCTCGCGATAAATATTCCTTGAGCGCCCTTTTCCAGCTGCGTATCTTCATACCCGTAAATTTGGAAAACTTCGATGTGTCCATGACGGACATTGCGGGCCTCTTTGCCGGCCGGCTCAACTCTTTTGATGATATCGGGACGACATCCGTCTTTACCCCGGCTATCTTTAATATTTCCCTTGCGTATCGACACCAGGAAACGCTTCCTTTGTTTGATACATGATATATGCCGTATTGAGTACTGGGTATTGAGTATTGAGAAAAAACCTTTCTTAACAAAACGCCAATAGCTTTCGACAGGTCTACTGTATATGTTGGTGATCCGACTTGGTCATCCACAACCTTGAGAACCGGCAATTCCCTGCCCTTCGAAATTATAGTATCCACGAAATTCTTGCCGTGCTTTCCGTAAAGCCAACTCGTTCTTACTATAAAATAACGCTTCAGCAATTTCCTGATATTCAGCTCTCCCTTAAGCTTTGAATCACCATAAACGCTTAAGGGGCCTGTAACATCAGATTCCCTGTAAGGAGATCTCTTTCTCCCGCTAAAAACGAAGTCCGTGCTCATATAGACCATCGGGACATCCTGCCTTTTACACGCTATGGCTACATTCCTCGTGCCGTCGGAGTTAATCTTATACGCCTTTTTTGGATCGAGCTCACATCCGTCCACATCCGTCATCGCCGCGATATGTATAACCGCATCCGGCATTGCCTTCGCCACGACAGCCTCTATCGAACCTCTATTCGTGATGTCGCTCTTGAAAAAGCTATCGACCACCGACCAACGACCACCGACCACATCAGTGCCGGTTACGTGATATTTCTTACCCAGCTCTTTACAAAGATCCGCCCCAAGCATCCCGCTTGAGCCTATTATCAATACTTTTCCCGCCGGCGATTTCATCTTTGGCGGGACCCCGCCAATCGCGAAGTGCGGCCGGCGGGGATATTTTTTCGGCATTTTACCAAGCGCGTCCACCACTTCGGATTACTCTTATACCACTCTACCGTAAGTTCCAATGCCGCCTTGAAATCGTACCTTGGCTCCCAGCCCAATCGCCTCATCTTGGCTATATCAAGAGCGTATCTCTTATCGTGCCCCGGCCTGTCCTTGACATGCTCGATAAGGTCTTTGGGTTTTCCCAATATCCTGAGAATCGTATGCGTCAATTCCAGATTTGTGATCTCATTCCCGCCGCCAATATTATAAACCTCGCCGGTTTTACCTTTGCGCATGACCATGTCTATGGCCTCGCAATTATCCGCGACGAAGAGCCAATCCCTTACATTCATGCCGTCTGCGTAGAGAGGGACCTTCCTATCATGAAGCGCGTTAGTGATGAATAGCGGTATAACCTTCTCCGGATACTGGTACGGACCGTAATTATTGGAGCTTCGAGTGATTATAACAGGCGTGTTATATGTTATGAAATACGACCTTGCCAATAGATCCCCTGCGGCCTTTGTCGATGAGTACGGACTGTTCGGCTCTATCGGGTTGTTTTCCGTGAATTTGCCTTCCAGTATGCTTCCATACACCTCATCGGTCGATATCTGGATAAAAAGGCCTGTGCCGTGTTTTTTCGCGGCCTCAAGCAATGTATAAGTTCCGAAGACATTGGTCTTGACGAACCCCATGGGGTCTTCGATCGAACGGTCCACATGGGTCTCGGCGGCAAAATTTACGATACAATCGCATCCCCCGGCCAGCTTATCTACGAGTTTTGCGTCCGCGATGTCGCCCTTTACGAACCTGTAATTTGCGTTTTTTTCGACGCCTTTCAGGTTATCGAGATTGCCGCAGTAGGTGAGCTTATCAAGGTTCGTGATCTTGTAGTCTTTATATTTGGCCAGGATATGCCGTATGAAATTCGACCCTATAAAACCGGCTCCGCCGGTGACCAGTAAAGCCTTCTTCATCTATTGCCCGCATCCTATCGAGCTATTTGCTACAAGGTTGGTCGCCCTGAGGAGGGAATCGAACGTACCCGCGTCGGTCCACCATCCGTCGAGGATCCCGTACGTAAGCCTGCCTTTTTTAATATAGGCGTTATTAACATCGGTTATCTCAAGCTCGCCGCGCTTTGACGGCTTGAGGTTCTTCGCGATATCGAATACCTTGCTGTCATACATATAGATCCCGGTAACCGCGTAATTGGATCTCGGTTTTTTCGGCTTTTCTTCGATGGAGACGACCCTCTTCCCTTCAAACTGAACAACGCCGAAACGTTGCGGATCATTTACTTCCTTTAAGAGTATCTTGGCCCCGCTCGGCTGTTTCCTGAAATCGTCGACGAATTTTTTTATGCTGTTTTCAACGATGTTATCCCCGAGCATGACGACGATCTTATCGTTGTCGGCAAAATATTCGGCAAGTTTCAGCGCCTCCGCTATTCCGCCCTCCCCCTCCTGATAGGTATAATTGATGTGCTTCAACCCGAATTCCGCGCCGTCTCCCAAGAGCCTGAGGAATTCACCGGCATGCATACCCCCGGTTACGATCAATATATCCTTTATCCCGGCGTCGACGAGCGTCTGTATGGGGTAATAGATCATCGGCTTGCAATACACGGGCAAAAGATGCTTATTGGTGATCTTAGTAAGCGGCTGAAGCCGCGTACCCAGCCCTCCGGCAAGTATCACTCCTTTTAAACCCATACGTCATTTCCTCCAATCATAAGGGATATCATTATCAAAAGCGTCCACCCTGAACTCATCCGGATTCTTCGGATCGTACGGCCGGGTAACGGTATTTATTACAAGCGCCTCGCAGTCGCTTATACACTTAAAACCGTGATATATGTTCCTCGGTATCGAAACTAGCATGGGAGAATCAAGGCTTATCACAAAATCGTTCACCTCACCGTATGTAGGCGACTTCTTCCGCGCGTCGAATAACGCCAGCCTCATCTTGCCATGCACGCACGTAAAATTATCATCCTGCTTCTTATGGAAATGCCACGCCTTGACCACTCCCGGCCTTGCGGTTGTCATATAGACCTGGCCGAATTTCTTAAAAATATCGTCATCCCGCCGCAATATCTCCATAAGCCTGCCGCGATCGTCGGGGATTATCTTCAATATTTTGACCTTGACTCCCTCTATCATGCCCCGAGCCCTCCTATCTTCGTCCTATGCCTGCATACTTGAAGCCGCGCTTCTTAATATTTTCCGGATCGTACATATTCCTGCCGTCGATTATTACCGGCTGGGCCATGATCTTCCTGATCTTGTCGAAATCCAATTCCTTGAATTCATTCCACTCGGTAACGATCACCAGGCAATCGCTTCCCCTGGCGGCGTCATAAGGATCTTTGCAAAATTTGACATCTTTTTTGAAAAGCGCCTTCGCCTTTGACATGGCAACAGGATCATAGGCCTTTACCTTTGCGCCCTCCTTTAGGAGCATGGCTATGATATCCAGCGAGGGCGCGAACCTTATATCATCGGTATTCGGCTTGAAAGCCAGCCCCAGGATGCCTATAGTCTTCCCGGGCATGTTCCATACCTCTGCTTCTATCTTCTTCAGGAGGACCATTCTCTGGGCGTCATTTATTGCCTGGACCTCCTTCAACAGCCTGAAATCATACCCGGCCTTCTCGGATATCCTGATAAAGCTGGCGAGATCCTTAGGGAAGCAGAAACCGCCGAAACCTATCCCGGCATTCAGGAAACTTGCCCCTATGCGCTTATCCATGCCGATACCACCGGCGACTTCGCTGACATCCGCCCCCACCTTGTCGCAAATATTAGAAATAGCGTTAATGAACGATATCTTCATGGCAAGAAATGAGTTCGACGCATGTTTGATAAGTTCCGCGGATTTTATATCGGTCACCACCATAGGGGCGTTCAGGGGTTTATACAGTTCAGCGAGTATCTTGCCGGCCTTTTCCGATTCAACGCCGATCACGATCCTGTCAGGGTGCATGAAATCATCGATCGCTGACCCTTCCCTTAAAAATTCCGGGTTTGAGGCCACGTCGTACTTTATGTTCCTTTTATTGTGTATCTTTATCGTCCTCTTGACCCATTCCCCCGTATTTACGGGAACGGTGGACTTATCGATGATGATCCTGTAGGACGGCATGCTCGAAGCGATCTCTCTGGAAACCCGCTCGACAAAAGTAAGGTCCGCTTCGCCGTTATCTTTAGGGGGAGTGCCTACTGCGATGAATATCACCTCTGATCTTTTCACGCCTTCCCGTATACTTGTCGTAAACGATAACCGGCCGTCTTTCCTGTTCCTTTTGACAAGCTCCTTCAGCCCCGGCTCATAGATCGGGATCTGCCCGGCCTTCAGCTTTGATATCTTAACTTCATCGCTATCAACGCAAGTGACCCTGTTGCCAAGGTCTGCGAAACATGCCCCGCTTACAAGACCTACGTACCCCGAACCTATAATACAGATATTCATACCTAACCCTTTCTGAAGTATGGAATTATATCATAATAACGACTGTTTTGACAAGGGGAAAAAGGAGGCTCTTATTGATTCCCATTGGAACCGAAGCGAGCGCGGGAATATGTCCGCTTGACCCCCACAGGATAGTCAGGGAACGCCTTCAACCTGAAGACTATCCATAACCCCTGATCGTCTACGCTCTTAATATTATAGATGATCTCGGCGATCCAGCAATGAATATCCCTGAAGATGGTGAACTCTGTCTCTTCGAAGCTCTTCTTCGTAGCGTTGAATCTTTCATATAACCGCACTTTCCACTTATCGTTTATCTTGTAAGTAGCGTCGGCTGTCAGCAGGTTATTGGTGCCGGTTTCAACGTGTTCGAACCTGGTGCTAACAGCCGCGGACCATCTTTCCCCTCCGCTGGCTACAAGGTCTATGCTGGCGGTCTGTATAATGTATCGCTTGGTATCGATGGACATCTTTGAAAGTATATATGCCCATGAATACGGTATCAATTCTAGCTGGAAATCCACGCTTTTGAACTTATCGCTCTTCATGCCCATATTGTCTTTCTTCAGCCTGAACATATAGTCTGAGCTGACTATCAATGTGGCCAGATCTACGGAACTCTTGCTCTCTTCCGCACCGCGCCTTGTCTGCAGCCTGTTCTCGAGGGCAAGGCGCACCCCATTCTGCGCCTCGATCGAATCGACACTGTCGAACTGGTTAAGGTTATCCAGGGATATGGTGGGCTGGTGAGTATAATAATAATTAGCCGAAGGCGTTATTATATGCCTCAGCTTATCGATATCGAGGCCCAGAAAGTTCGAGCGGACATCGTAAACTTTGTAAAATTTGATCTGATTATTTACCCCTCCGCTGAAAACATTCCTTATCAGATTAGTATCGCCCCACTTATTCCTGGAATAATATGTCTGGCGCGTGCCGGCGTACGGTGTCACTGCCAGCGAGCCAAGCAGGTTGGCGGCATACGAGATCTGGTTATACGTATCGAACCTTACCGCGTCAAGGTCTTTCTGGTCCGGATAGATCGTAATGTCAAATGTCTTATTCAGGTAGGAACCTGCCGAATTGGATGTAAGATAAAAGCGGGATTCACCTATCCTGAAGCTGTTGATATCTATTTTATATTCCGGGAGCCTCTCTACAACGGCATAGAAGTTGTCGAATCTCTTCCTGAGAAGGAGTTCCGTTGAAAAGTCCTGCTTCTGCGTAACGAATGATATGTAATTATCCGGCGTATCGCCAAGCTCTTCGAATTCATTGTAGAAATAATCCTTGATCACGTCTCTATCGCTCAGTTTATTGAATTCTACTGTGGCAATAGTATCGGGGCCTTCCCCCATATCCCACATATGTCTGAATTGATACCTGTTGCGGGGCTTTCCATCGCCGGTCTTATCGTAGGCTAGGCGATCGTTCTTGTGAGTATTGTAAAATTTAAAGGCGCCGCTTCCAAAAGAACTTGTGTCAAAGTAATGATTAAGACCTTCCCCGAGCCCCTTCTTCGTCCTGTAATCGAGCAGGATATCTCCGCGATTGGCGTCATTAATATAATATCTGTATGCGGTCAAAAGATAATACCCCCAATCCTTGCTCTCTCCGGGTATGACCGTTATATGCGTCTTCGCCTGGTCGAGCGGCTGCTCATAGTACGGCAAATACATAACCGGGACGTCTCCTATAAAAAATAGTATATGCCTTGCCACTACCTTATCGCCAAGATAGATCTTTACCTGCCGTGATTGTATACGGTAGTGCGGCTTATCCAGGTCACACGTAGTTACATACCCTCTCTGCAGCATGAACTGATCCTTATTTGCCGGCTTATCCACTTCTTGGGCCTTACCGTAAAATGGCTTTGCGCTGACATATCCTTCCATCACCGAACCTGCGCGCGTATCAAAATTATATTTTATCTTGTTACCGGTAAAGTAGGCTCCCTTCTGGGTGATTCTGACGTTCCCGGAGGCAACTGCATCTCTGGTCTCAAGGTTTACGGTTATGCCGTCGCAAGTCAGCAGCACATCCTTGTATGTGATAGATATATTACCCGACCCTATTACTTCTTTACGTTCATGGAAATATTCCACCTTATCGCCATTGACGACGATAGGTTCATTTTGGGGCTGTCCGTGGCATAAATCAAGACCATAGACCATAGACCATAGACCATAGACCAAAAATATAACCAATGATCTTTTAATAAAACGTATTTTCACAATTGACTTTCTTTGATGATCACTGCTTTTTTGGAACGCTTTGCCAGTCTCTCAGGAACCTCTCTACGCCTATGTCTGTAAGCGGGTGCTTCACCAACGACATGAGGATCCCATAAGGCACTGTAGCGATATCCGCGCCGGCAAGGGCGGCGTCAAGGACATGCACCGGGTTCCTGACGCTCGCTACAATTATCTCCGTCTTAAAAGAGTAATTTAAGTATATCTTTTTGATCTGCCTGATGAGCTCCATGCCTACCTGGCTAATATCGTCCAGCCGCCCGATGAACGGGCTTACGAACGTCGCTCCGGCCTTAGCCGCGAGCAGAGCCTGAGTCGGCGAGAAACAAAGCGTAACATTCGTCTTTATGCCCTCTTTGGTCAACGCCTTGGTAGCCTTCAGCCCTTCGGCTGTCAGCGGTACCTTTATTACGATATTCTTATGTACCTTTGAAAGAGGTCTTGCCTCTGCCGCCATATCATCAGCCTTCATGCTCACGACTTCCGCGCTTATCGGTCCGTCGACTATTGCGCATATTTCTTTAACGACGCTTAGAAAATCCCGTCCTTCCTTCGCTATCAATGTAGGGTTCGTAGTGACACCATCGATTATGCCGAGCGAATTCGCCTCGACGATCTCCTTTATATTAGCGGTATCTATGAATAACTTCATCTAGCCTCCGTGTCGTATATTCTTTAAACTGACATTATACTACTTCTTATAAGCGCATACAAGGTTTTTGCCGTGTTTTTTCGCGTCGTACAGCGCCCTATCCGCGTCCTCTATGAGCCCGGCCGGATCTTGCGCATCATCCGGATAGACCGATATCCCTACGCTTACCGTCATACGCAGCGTTTCATCATAAGCCTTAAAAAGGTGACCCTCAATCCGTTTTCTTAGCCTCTCGGCGGCCATCATGGCTCCTTCGCCGCCGGTCTCGGGCAGTACAATCGCAAACTCTTCCCCTCCGTATCTTGAGACAAGGTCTATTTCCCTTACGCTCTCTTTCATAAGATGCGATATCTCTTTCAATACCACATCCCCCACTAGGTGACCATACGTATCATTACAGCGCTTAAAATTATCTATGTCGATCATAAGGAAAGAGAATTTGAATCCGTATCGCCTCGATCTCTGCAATTCCTCATCGAGCCTTTCCAGAAAATATCTTCTTACGAATAGAGTTGTCAGCGAATCCGTTATGGCAAGCTTTTCAACCGTTTCATACAGCAGGACCTTCTTGATCTCTAAAGCGAACTGCATTGACAGTATTATGAATTTCTCTACGTCGTTCCTTGGAAGGTCCCAGATCACAAGTATGGCTACGGTATTTTTTTCGCTCATAAGAGGTATGGCCAGCAGCGTATTCACGCCGGCCCAGTCGATACCGAGCTCTCCAAGCAAATCGCTGTGATCATCCCGCGTCGCCAGGATCTCTTTTTTGTTATCCGCGAATATCTTCAACATCCTGTCATAATCGACCTTGGGCGCGGTCCGGCTGAAGGCGTCGCTGTATACGCTATACTCCCTGCCAAGGTGCGGTTTCGAGCTTTCCCAATCCAGTATCAGGAGATCGCATTTCTTGAACATGAAACTCTCCCTGATGAATGCGCTGAATACGGCAAAGATATCGTCGAACTTCAGATCGGCCGACATCGACTTTGTGATCTCATACAGGCTGACAGTCCTTAACTCTTTATCCCTTATACCTTTCTCAAATTTGTCCAGCTTCTCATATCCGGCCCTGACATCCGCGACCTTATCCTCTTTTATCCTTAACCGGACGGACCATTCCCCTTTCTCCTTCTCCCGCGCGATCCAGCAGATCAGGCCTCCTGTCAATAACATAAAAACATTCGTGAGCGCTACTTTTAACCAGAACAGACCCTGTTCCTCCCCTTATTCTTCGCTTCATATAGACGCTCGTCGGCTATCCTGATAAGCTCCACCTCCGAAACTGCGTCTTTAGGATACATCGATACTCCTATAGAAACCGTTATGCCCGCCTGCTTTCTTCTCAGTAAAAGGGGCTTTTCTTCTACGGCCTTGCGGATCGCCTCGGCTTCGGCTTTTCCTTCCTCGGGCCCCCTTCCGTAAAGAAGTACGGTAAACTCCTCTCCTCCATACCTGCATACGATATCCCCCTCTCTCACCATTGAACTGAGAGTTTGGGATAGATGTTTCAGTATTAGATCGCCTGCGGTGTGCCCATATTTATCGTTGTATTTTTTGAAATTATCTATATCCATCATCAATATGCAAACCTGAGAATTTTTTCTGGAGGCCCTCTTTAGTTCCTCATGGAACCTATCGAAAAAATATCTCCTGACAAACACCCCGGTCAACCCGTCCCTGATGGCGAGCTCCTGGGTTCTGGTGTAAAGCATCGCATTCTGTATCGATACGGCGCCCAGGTCGGCTATGATATCCAGAAGCCTCAGATCGTCCTGAGCATACGCAAGTTCATTCTGACAATCCATCCTTAATACCCCTATCACTTTATTCTGACTTATTAACGGAGTGGAAATGAGCGCGCGGAATGTTTCGCTGGACCTCTCTACGTCGCTTGCAGGAAACCGGTAATCCCTCTGGACGTCTTCCACTATCAATGGCTTCCTGTGCCGCAGCACCCAGCTGTCGAAGACATCACCCTTCTTGGCCTTTATCTTATAGGTATCGCGAGAAGCGGAAAGCATCAACTCCTGCCTTTCCGGATCCACCAGGAAGAGCAGTATCCTTCCGTCCTTTCCTATGGCTTCGGTCACGTCGTCTATTATCATCTTTCCTATGGCTTCGACCGAAAGAACGCTGGACATGGCCTCTATGGCCTGTTTCAGCTTGGAATATCTCCTAAGCTTTTCTTCGAGCGAGCCTATACTGGCTTCCTTCTCCTTGATGCCGTTAAATAACATATTCAACTCTTCGTCCATCTTTTCCGATCTCAATAGATAAGTACTGCGAAGATGATTGCCCCCGATCCAATATCCGTATCCGATAAGGCTGGCAATGAAAAATGGCGGCGCGAATAATGAATAACTATGGACGCCGACTCTAAGGCCGGCAAGGATAACGACCAGAAAAGATATGGCCGTTACCGCTACCCCTCCCGCCATTCCGAACCCTATCCAGGATAAGATTATCGCTATATTATAGCCTGACGCCAAAATAGGCAGAACGTCAAGATACCGGCCGGGAGCCGCTCCATGCCGCAATGATATATATGAGAGGGTATACGAGATGATCAGGAAAGCGGTGATTGAGGACGCGCTTACGACTTGCCTTCTACGGAATGAGACCATCAGCCGTCCATGATTTAGACGATCGTCTTCTCGGTATCTTTATCAAAAAAATGGACCTTTGACATGTCGAATACCAGGTCCATGTCCTGGTTGATCGTAGGCTTATTATGCCCGCCTACCTTGGCGACGAGCGAGCTCTTCCCTGTGTTAAGGTACAGGTATGCTTCGGATCCCATCGGCTCTATCACTTCACAAGTGGCCTTTATGGTATTCTCGGGAGGGGCGTCCGAAACGAATAGCTTATCATAGATGTCCTCCGGCCTTATGCCGAATACAACCTCTTTATCGGTATAAGGAGACATCGCTTTTTGCATAACGTCGATAAGTTTTACCTGAAACCTTCCTTCATGGACGTAAAGTTTTCCTTCTTTAGCGGCAATTCTTGCCTTCATAAAATTCATCGGAGGATTTCCGATGAAACCGGCCACAAACTTATTTACCGGCTTATCATACAGGGTGATGGGGTCGGCTATCTGCTGTATATCCCCGTCTTTCATCACCACGATCCTATCCCCCATCGTCATGGCCTCGGTCTGGTCATGGGTGACATATATCATCGTAGTCTGCAGCTTGATGTGGAGCTTCTTTATCTCGGTCCTCATCTGGACTCTCATCTTGGCATCCAGGTTAGATAACGGTTCGTCGAATAAAAAGACGAGGGGCTTCCTGACTATTGCCCTTCCTACGGCAACGCGCTGACGCTGGCCTCCGGAAAGCTCCCTCGGTTTCCTGTGGAGCAGACTTTCGATTCCGAGAACGGTGGCAGCCTCCCTGACCCTGTGATCTATCTCCTGCCTTGGATATTTTCGCAAACGGAGCCCGAACGCCATGTTCTCGTATGCGCTCATATGAGGATATAGCGCGTAGTTCTGAAATACCATGGCGATGTTCCTGTCTTTGGGAGGAATATCGTTGACAAGCTGATTGCCGATGTAAACGTCGCCGGATGTCGCTTCTTCAAGCCCGGCTATGATCCTGAGGGTGGTGGATTTACCGCATCCGGATGGGCCTACGAATACTACAAACTCTTTATTTTCGATCCCTAGATTAATGTCCTTTATTGCCCAGACATCCCCCGGGAAAGCCTTCGATACGCCGTTTAAGCTTACCTGTGCCATATTGCTGTATATTATATCACATATTCCGTAATAATCAAAGCAACCCTTCGTTTTGCTAACCTGGAAGGCGTTTACTTTCGGGGTCGCCCTCCGCTCGTCGCAAATTTGAATTAGGCATCCAAATTTGCTGCGGTAAAATCTTGATGGCCAATGAACCCGCCCACTTGGTACTGTGGAGCGGTTTCCTTGGCCGTTCTATATCGCCATAAGGTATCAAGATTTTACGACGTTCGCTCCGGGCGGACCCCTAAAGTTCCGCCTTCCAATCGTAGTCGTAGGGCACCCTTAAGGGTGCCCTACTTGGTTTTATGTTAGTGGATGAGCTTCCCGAGGCTATCTTTGTTAATGGGCGAACGAAGGATCCTGCCGGAGCTATGCTTTGTATGGCCACGAGGCCATGATATTGATATGTATGGCGGAACTATTGGGGATCTACCCGAAGCGACTCTCAAAATTTATGATACCTTATGGCGATACAGATACCACTGCCGCTTTTCTTTATCATGCTGATACCAGCGACAATCGGGCAACATCATAAATTTTGCGACAGCGAACGAGGATGCCTAATCCGAGTGAGCGGCAAGCGAAGGGTAGTCCCCAATAGTAAACGCTATCGAATGCGTATATCATGGCCGAGATGGCTATATGTAGTGAAGGCTAGAAATAGCTGAGGAACTTGGAAAGAGTATCTTTCATGTTCTTGCGATGCACGACCATGTCGATGAGGCCGTGATTGAGGAGGAATTCGGACTTCTGGAAACCAGGCGGGAGCTTCTGCCTGATCGTTTGCTCTATGACGCGCGGGCCGGTAAAACCTATCAGCGCTTTCGGCTCCGCTATTATAAAATCCCCCAAAGACGCGAAGCTTGCCATTATTCCGGCCATTGTAGGATTGGTCAATACGGAAATGAACAGGAATCCCGCCTTGTCATGTCTGCTCAAGGCAGCCGATGTCTTCGCCATCTGCATAAGCGAATACATCCCTTCATACATCCTGGCCCCTCCGCCGGAGCCCGACACTATTATTAAAGGGTATTTTTTAGCTGTGGCCGCCTCTATGGCCCTCGTGAGCTTCTCGCCTACCACGGAACCCATGGAGCCCATTATAAACCTGGAATCGGTCACTCCAAACACCACCGGCCGGCCGTTTATCTTTCCCTCACCGGTAATAGCCGCCTCTTTCAGGCCGGTCAGCTCCTGGTCTTTCTTCGTCTTCTCCTTATAGGTCTTCGGCCCTTCGAATCCGAGCGGATCGAGAGACTCCATATCCGCGTCCATCTCGATGAAGCTCCCTTCATCGAGCGTCAGCCTCACCCTTTCCCTGGCTCCGAGCAACAGATGAAAGTTGCATTTATGGCACACCCTCAAGTTCTCATCGAGCTTCTTATTGTAGATAAGCTCATTACACTCTTCGCATCTGATCCAAAGATCGTCCGGAATATCCTTCTTCTTTGCGACCCTTACTAAGGTATATTTTGGTTTTCTTGGAAATAATGGCATGCGACTGTCCCGTCTCTTCCGGCCTCTTAATTCCCGGCCTTATTTTCACTCAACAAAGCCTTCGCTTTATCTACCGCAGAAGCGGCGTCTCTGGCGTAGCAATCGGCGCCTATGGAATCGGCATAATCCTGGGTCACGGGAGCTCCTCCGATCATCACCTTCACCTTATCGCGCAGCCCGGATTCTTTCAGCGCATTTATGGTCTCTTTCATGGAAGACATGGAAGTCGTCAATAGCGATGACAATGCGATTATGTCGACCCCGCCGCGTTTCACTGCGTCCACAAATTTTTGAGGCGCCACATCTATGCCGAAATCTTCTATATTAAAACACGCCCCTTTCAGCATCATGCTTACTATGTTCTTCCCTATATCGTGTAAATCCCCCTTCACGGTACCTATCACCACATTTCCGACAGGCCTGATGCCGCACTTAAGAAAATGCGGTTCCAGGACCGCTATCCCGGCATGCATCGCCTTCGCGGAAATAAGCACCTCGGGTATGAATATCTCGTTGCGCTTGAACTTCGCCCCGATCGTCTCCATAGCCGCTATGAGCCCTTCATTGAGTATAACCTTCACTTCGAGCCCCTTTTCCAGGGCTTCCCTGGCAAGCCTGGAAACGCCGTCGCGGTCGCCTTTCATGAGGGCGCTCTTTATCTCCTTCAGTATCCCGTCTTCCATCTTAACCCTTTCTTAAAATAGGCTCCGGAACTACCCTTGATTCATATATTTATCATACCATATTTCAAACATAAATAGTGTCCAAAATTCCCTTCTGGTGTCTTTTGTATCGGAGATATAACCATCCAACATATTCTTTATATATGAATAATCGAATATCCCTTCCTTTTCTATCTTTTTCCTGCTGAACGTGTCCAGGAGCAGCCCTTTTAATCCCGTCTTGAGCCACAATTCAACCGGCATTACAAATCCCTGCTTTCGTTTCCCTAAATTCTCAGCGGGAAGCTTGCCTTTTAGAGCTTCTTTCAGGATCCATTTTGTCGTAAAATTGCTCAACTTCAATTCGCTCGGCAGGCTCGAAACATATTCGGTCAGGTCCGGATCAAGAAAAGGAGCCCTCACTTCAAGCGAATTTGCCATGCTGGCCCTGTCAACCTTGGCAAGTATATCATCAGTCATGTATGTCTTTACATATATGTATATAGCCCTGTCGAGAGGGTCCAGGTGCGCCGAGCTCTTGAACACCTCGGCCGTACTTGCATAAACCTTCATAGGGTCCAGGTCGGGCAGCGATTGCGGCAGATAAAGCCTCTTCTGGTCTTCCGACGTAAACGACCCTGTCCAAACCTGGTGCCTTACAGCCTCGGGAAATTCCAACCCCCTCAAAAACCTCTTACGGTAATAGGAAGGGCTCCTGTAATCCTTACATGATGAGACGCTCCTGGAGAGTAGGCCCAATGGTAAGGCTTTAGCAAAACCCGGGATGTTTCTAAGAATTGCGTCCAATTTATGGGCCTTATATGCGGAATACCCCAAAAAGAATTCATCCCCGCCATCGCCCCCTAGCGCTACAGTAACATGCTTTCTTGCAAATCTTGATACAAGAAAAGTGGGTATTATGGAGGAATCGGCAAAAGGCTCATCGAGAAGATCCGCCACCTGGGGAAACACGTCAAGCATGACATCCGTACTCAGGATCTCTTCCCTGTGATCGGTGCCTAAATGATCCGCGACGCGCCTGGCATCGCTTGACTCATCGAAATCTTTCTCTCTGAAGCCTATCGAAAATGTCTTGATGTCCTTGGGATCCATAAGCTCCGCCATCATAGCTACAACGGCCGAGGAATCAATACCGCCGCTTAGAAAAACCCCCAGAGGCACATCGCTTATCAATCTTTTTCTCACAGATTCTCTCAGAAGATCGAGTATATTCTTTTTAACTTCTTCAAGATCGGTCACCGCTTTCTTCTTGAAAGAGAGATCCCAATAATGCGAGACCTTAACATCGCCCCCCCTGAGAATCAGTTTCGAGCCGGCCTCAAGCTTATATATATTTTTGAATATGGAATAGGGCGCGGGGACGTATTCGTATGAGAGATACTTTGCAAGGGCATCCATATCTATCCGTCTTGCGACCGACGGATGCTTCAGCATCGATTTTAATTCCGAACCAAATATGAATTGCTTATCGAATATACCGTAATAGAGAGGCTTCTTACCGTATCTGTCTCTGGCCAACAACACGGTATCGTTTCTTGAATCGTACAGGGCAAATGCGAACATGCCGTTAAAATGCGTAAGACAATCATCGCCATATTCCTCATACGCGCGTATAATCACTTCCGTATCGCTGTTCGTTTTGAATCGATGGCCTTTTGCGGTAAGGATACCTTTCAGTTCTGGGAAATTATAGATCTCGCCGTTATAGACGATCGCTATGGAGCCGTCATTATTGGTCATAGGCTGATGGCCCCCTTGAAGATCGATGATGGAAAGCCTTCGATGGCCGAAACCGATATTATCTCTGATATAGAAACCTTCATCGTCCGGACCGCGCTGTGCCAAGGTATCGGCCATACGTTTCAGTATGGCTTCCGATGGGCGCCTGGACTTGTCAAAATGTATATACCCGCAAATACCGCACATGGCAATACCCTAATGTTTATTAATTACCAGCCCCGATATCGGCTTTGGATAAAAATACGTAGACTTTCTAGGCATCTTCTGGCCTATCCTGGCGATCCTCTTCACTTCAGATACCTTCGTGGGGTTGAGAAAAAAAGCCGCTTCTCCATTGCCGGAATCTACGAATTTTACCGTATCTGCCGGGTCTTTGATGAATTCTATGTTCTCGTCGCTATCCGATACCCCTAATAGACGCTCGAATACGAACTTATGAAGGATCGAGACATCCAGCCGCTTCCACTCTTTCGGTTTACCCTTGATCCCCTTATCGGGCGTTCCTATCGCCCTTTTCAGCCTTAGCACATAATACCTGCTATTACCGAGATAGAGACCGAACGCATGGCCGTCTGTCATGCTCGACAAACCCCTCATCATCCCTCCAAGCGCGGGGGCGCTTCTTACGGTAAAATATTTCTCCAATCGAGGCAGGATGTCTTCTGTTTTGAGCGGTCTGGCGTCCTTTATGACACGATGGGCGGGAAGGACCGTAAGGGTATCTTCGTCGGACTCGGCAAAATAAACCATTATGTTCATCGCGGATAGCTTGCTATCGGCTGAAATGCCGGAGGCCTGCGCTTCTTTGGAGTAGTTACGCGCGGTTTCAAACCTGTGATGCCCGTCGGCAATGAATATCTCCTTTTGAAGCATGAGTTTCTGGATGGCGCATATAGCCTTAGGGTCGCCGATTTTCCACAACCTGTGCCTTATATCGCTTTCCGTAAAATCTATCACTGCCTTCTTCCTCGATATTTCATCTCTCACGATCTTCAACACCTTATGTCCGGGATCCTCGTAGAGCATGAATACAGGGCTCAGATTAGCCTTTGCCTCCCTCATGAGATCCAGCCTGTCTTTCTTGGGGGCAGCCAGCGTATTCTCATGAGGCAGGACCTTCGAACCGTCTTTATCATCCAGACCCATCAGCGCTATGAATCCGGTCCTGTCTATTGTCTTCTTTCCGATCCTGTACCTCTGGGAATAAACATAAATAGATTCGCTCTTGTCGCGGACCATGACGCCGCTCCTAAGCCATAACGCTAAGTTTCTGCCTGAGCGGGTATAACGATTATCCTCTAAACTATCGCCCTTCCTGGACTTTCCAAGCTCAAGCCTTACCATATTATACCTGCTTGACCTGTAGAGATCTTCCTGCATTTTTTTTGAGATTATATCATACGGAGGGGCTACGACTTTGGAGATGTCGCGTATCTTGCGTAAATTATACTGAACGCCTTTAAAAGGTCTTATTACCGGCAAGTCATCCTCTCTTCCCGCGCCTGGTCAGATATACGCCGATATTAATACCGGCGAAATCGGCCAGCAGATCCGCGGGATCGGGCGCTCTGTCCCGGACATAATATTGATGGAATTCATCGGATAAACCATAGCATGAAGCTATAATTATAGTCAAAACGGCGATTTTTACAACATCAATCTTACCGGAAGATTCCCTGATGGCCCTGAAAATGAAAGAGCCTAAGACAAAATAGAGCAGGATATGAGCGATCTTGTCGGCGTGAAAAACGCTTACGCGAGGCAGGTCCCTTCCCTCCATGGATGAAAACATGAAGATGGCGGCCATCCACAAAACAACTTCTAGCCAATAAAACGTCGCCAGCCGGAGGCGCCTATTCACTTTATTCTTTGCCCAGAGAACAGTCTTTGCATGAACCGGGCTTAGGCCCCTGGCAGGCTTTTTTGGAATCGTCTTCTTTTGAAGGTTTTTTATAATCCGTAGCGTAAAAACCGGAACCTTTAAATATTATCCCGGAACCGGACCCTATGAGCCTGTGGATTTTCCCTTTGCATTTAGGGCATTTTTTCATCGACTCGTCCGACATCTTTTGAAATTTATCGAAACGTCCGCATTTTGTGCATTCATATTCGTATGTCGGCATCATCTCTCCTTGGCATAGCTTTTTATAGTATTGTGTATTGAGTATTGCGTTTTTTGTCCAGTAATACGCTCACTTAAACAAACGTCGCATCTTTTCCACAAAAGTTTTCGACATCGGCCCTGAGTCTTCGCCCGAGACCCTAGCAAACTCCTTCAGGGCCTTCTTTTGCTCCAAAGTCAATTCTGTGGGAACGTCTATCTGAACTTTTACCAGCTGATCGCCGGTGCCATAATCGTGGAGGCTCGATACCCCTTTGCCGCGCAGCCTGAACACCTTTCCTCCCTGGGTCCCCGGCGGTATCTTCATCCTGATCTTTCCGCCTAATGTCGGGACATCGATCTCGCCGCCGAACACGGCCGTAACAAACGACAAGGGCACCTCGCAGTATATATCGTTGTTGTGACGCTCGAATATCTCGTGCGGCCTTATAACAATGGCGATATACAGGTCGCCGCGCCTTCCTCCCCTGCTGCCGGCTTCGCCTTCACCGCGCAATCTCAGCCTTGATCCTGAATCCACTCCGGCCGGTATCTTGACTTCGATATCCCGTCTCTTTTTGATCCTTCCCCTGCCGGCGCACTTTGAGCACGGCGTCTTTATAAGCGTTCCCTCGCCGCCGCACCTTTCACACGTCCTCACGATATTAAAGAACCCGCCGGACTGGCTAACCTGGCCTATACCGGCGCATTCCGGGCACCGCTCCTTCTTAGTTCCCTGCTTGGCGCCGGTCCCGCCGCACTCATCACAAGCCTCTAGCCTGGGTATCGAAATATTCTTTGTAGCGCCGTGGGCCGCATCCTCAAAATCGATCTCAATACGGTACTCAAGGTCCGACCCCCTCGCAGGGCCGTACGTCTTTGCGCCGGACCCAAAGCCGCCTCCGAAAATATCTTCACCGAAACCAAATCCCCTCAGAAGATCGCCTAGATCTATCCCTGCGTCCTTCAAGTCATCAAAATGGTGGAAGTCCTGCCAGGTAAATCCTCCCTGCTTAAACGCCCCCTCCACTCCGGCATGCCCATACTGATCATAATTGGCCTTCTTCTGCGGATCTATGAGGACTTCATACGCCTCCGAGACTTCCTTAAACCTCTCCTCAGCATCCTTCTTCTTGTCCGGCGCTACCCTATCAGGGTGAAACTTAAGCGCCATGTTACGATACGCCCTCTTAATTTCGTCGGCGGTTGCGCCCTTGCTCAGGCCGAGTACCTCGTAGTAATCGCGTTTTCCCATATTAATTTATAGCGTATAGCGGTTAGCGGTTAGAGCATAGCCGGCGATTCACCCTACTATACGCTAACCGCTAATCGCTAAACGCTGATCCTACTTCTTTTTCTTCTTCCCGTCTTCGTCTTCGGTAGTGTACTCTGCGTCTATTATGTCTTCTTCTTTCTTGCCGCCTGCCGGCTCCTTGGCCGTATCCGGCTCTTCCTGCGGTTTTCCTTGAGGCCCTGCGTGCGGTCCGCCCTTTTCGGCCTGAGCGGTCTTCTTGTACACCTCTTCGGCAAGCTTATGGGATACCTTCGTCAACTCATCCATCCCCTTCTTTATACGATCGATATTCTTGTCTTTGATGGCCTGCTTCAGATCGTTGATCTTTGCCTCTATGTCCGCTCTTGCCGCCTGATCCACCTTATCGCCGAAATCTTTCAGTGATTTTTCCGTAGAATAGGCAAGCGCGTCGGCCTGGTTCACTACCTCCACTTCCTCTTTCTTCCTTTGATCCTCTGTAGCGAACTTTTCCGCCTCCTTCACCATCTTCTCTATCTCTTCCTTGGAAAGCTTCTTTGGCGCGGTGATCTTTATCGATTGCTCTTTACCGGTACCGAGATCCTTGGCCGCTACATGGACGATGCCGTTAGCGTCTATATTGAAAGTCACTTCAACTTGAGGTATACCGCGCGGAGCGGGAGGTATGCCTATAAGGTCGAACTTTCCGAGCTCGACATTGCCTTCAGCATCGGCCATCGGTCTCTCTCCCTGTATTACACGCACCGTGACCGCAGTTTGATTGTCTGCGGCGGTCGAGAATATCTGGCTCTTCCTGGTAGGAACTGTGCTATTACGCTCTATCAACTTGGTATTAACGCCTCCGAGCGTTTCTATCCCGAGGGAAAGCGGCGTAACGTCAAGAAGCAGGACGTCTTTAGCCTCACCCTTTATTATGGCCGCCTGAATGGCCGCTCCGAGCGCGACGCATTCCATCGGATCTACGCCGCGTTCTATTTTCTTGCCTACATAATCTTCGACGAACTTTTGGACGATAGGCATCCTGGTCGGCCCGCCTACCAGTATCACCTTATCAATGCCCTTGGCCGCTATCTTGGCGTCCGAAAGCGCCTGCTCTATCGGGTGCTTGCATCTGTCTATGATCGGCCCGATAAGGTCCTCTACCTTCGACCGGTTCAAAGACATCGCAAGATGCTTTGGCCCGCCCTGGTCGGCGGTTATGAAAGGCAGATTGATGTCAGTGGAAAGCGTACTCGAAAGCTCTACCTTGGCCTTCTCCGCGGCTTCCCGCACGCGCTGAACCGCCATCTTATCGTTCTTCAGGTCGATACCGGTTTCCCTCTTAAATTCCTTCACTATGTAGTCTATCAGCGTATTATCCATATCGGTTCCGCCAAGCTGAGTATCACCGTTTGTGGCTATAACCTCAAATGTAGCCGCCTTATGCTCGTCATCCCAGCCCATTTCCAGTATGGTCACATCAAGGGTGCCTCCGCCAAGGTCGAATACCATTATCTTCTGTTCTTTGCCGGCCTTATCAAGACCGTAGGCGAGGCAGGCGGCGGTAGGTTCGTTGATGATCCTGAGGACCTTGAGGCCGGCTATCTCGCCGGCGTCTTTTGTAGCCTGCCTCTGATTATCATTAAAGTAAGCCGGGCAGGTTATAACCACTTCCTCTATGGTATCGCCCAGATAACTCTCCGCATCCTGTTTTATCTTCTGAAGTATGAATGCCGATATCTGCTGAGGCGTAAACTCTTTACCGAATACTTTATATTTAAAATCGGTACCCATCTTCCTTTTAGCCGCAAATATGGTACCTTCCGGATTTATCGAAGCCTGCCTTCTGGCGGGTTCGCCGACAAGCTTCTGCGAATCCTTCGTAAAAGCGACAAAGGATGGAAATGCCTTGCCGCTGGCTACACCGGCCCCTTCAGCCGAAGGGATGATCACCGGGCGGCCCGCTTCCATATATGCAGCGGCTGAATTTGAAGTTCCGAGATCTATGCCTATTACTTTTGCCATGTTTTATCCTCCTTGATTTTCCTGTGTTTTTTTCTTTACTATCTTTACCGAGGCGGGGCGCAGCAATCTTCCGTTTAATGCGTATCCCGGCTTAAGTTCGGCCACCACCGTCCCGTCCTCTTGTCCGTGCGCATCCTCCGTCTCCACGGCCTCGTGACGGTGCGGATCGAACTTATCACCCACGGTCTTAACCTTTTCAATACCTATATCCTTCAGGAACTTCTGTATCTGCAGCTGAATCATATCAAGCCCTTCCTGCACAGCCTTAAAATCCTTTGCTTCCTTGATATGCTTTTCGGCTATTTCAAGATTATCTATTATCGGCAGAAACTCGAGGATGATCGAATCATTGGCGTATTTAATAAAATCGAGTTTCTCTTTCTCTATCCTCTTTTTTGCGTTCTCGAATTCCGAGTGGGCCCGCAGATACTTGTCGTAGAATATATCCCTCTCATCGCTTTTTGTCTTCATGGCTTCGTATTCCTGCCTGGAGACGCTGACGCTCTCTTCTTTTGCCTCGGCCGGTTTCTCGGCTTCTTTGTGATCCTGCTTGGCGTTCTTGTAGTCTTTTTGATTCATCTCATCACCTGTCCAGGTCTTCCAATATGCCGGAAAGCGTTTCCGCGAGGAACTTGACCGTAGGTATAACCTTCTCATAGGCCATCCTCTTTGGACCTATTACACCGACCCTGCCGGATACCTTGCCCTTCACTTTATACCCTTGAGTCACTACGCTGCACTCGTTAAGATAGTTGAACCTGTTATCCTTGCCTATATGTATGGCGAGGCCGTCCTTATCTATGTCGCAGTGCAGAAGGGATAATATATCCCTCTTCTCTTCAAGGCTTCTAAGTATGGCATACAGCTTATTAAAATCTTTGAATTCCGGATGCTCGATGATATGGCTGGCGCCATCGAGATAAAGCCTGTCAAATTCGTTGAATAATGTCAGGCCTACATAATTGGTAAGATGCGAGACCATATGGGATGTCATCACAAGTATACCCTCAAGCGACCTCATGGCATGCCCATACTCATCACGCACGGACTGCGCCACCTGGTCATTCATGCTCCTGACCTGCATCAATGAACCTATGTAGTATTTATAACCCTTATCTGTTGGCATGCGTCCGGCTGAAGTGTGCGGATGCGTAATGAACCCCATGTCCTCCAGGTCAGCCATAACATTGCGTATCGTGGCGCTGGAAAGGCCCAGTATCCTTGAGACATAACGCGATCCCACCGGCTCGGCCGTTTCAACGTACCGCTTCACTACTATAGCCAGGACCTCCTCATGCCTCTTTTTTGAGTCGGTCTGCATATTATGCTTCTCCATACGATGTTAGCACTCTAATACAAAGAGTGCTAATTGTCAAGTCTTTTCTCCAAAAATTCTTTTACCCTTATTGGGATCTCGGCCTCAATATACACGCCTGCGTCCCTATACTCCGTTTTCGTTACCAATCCGTTCTCATGTATAACACCCAGAAGCCCTTGCTCCCCGGGAGGGATCAGGATACTGATCTTCGCGGTCATCTGTCTGGTAAACTGCAATAGCGCGGCTATTAGATCGTCAAATCCGAGCCGCTTTACGGCAGAGACATTTACCACGCTCGTATACTCTGAAGCGATCCTGTCGATCGTGCCCGGTTCGGAAACTTTATCTATCTTATTCAATACAGTTATTATAGGTTTATCTCTTGCGCCTATTTCCTCCAGCACCTCATAAACGGCCTGAGACTGCTCTTTTGCTTTAGGGTGACTCACATCTACCAGGTGAAGCAATATATCGGCCTCGGATACCTCTTCAAGGGTAGCCTTGAACGCTTCTATCAGATGATGCGGAAGATCGTTCAAAAAACCTACAGTATCCACAAAAAGTATTTTTTGCTTATTGGGGAGCACGAACCGCCGGATCGTAGGGTCAAGGGTTGAGAAGAGCCTGTCTTGCACTATTACGCGCGATTGGGTGAGGGCATTTATTAGCGTCGACTTTCCTACATTGGTGTAGCCCACCAGGGCGGCGGTAAGAGCCGAAAACCTCTCCCTCTTCTTCCGCATCATGGCCCTGCGGCGGCTCAGGTCTTCAAGGTCTTCTTTTAAACGCGCTATCCTATCCCTGATCCTGCGCCTATCTACCTCGAGCTTCTGCTCTCCCGGCCCGCGTGTGCCTATACCCCCGCCCAGCCGGGACAGCTCTACGCCCTTTCCGGTCAACCTTGGCAGGAGATACATCAATTGCGCAAGCTCTACCTGGACCTTGCCTTCATTTGAATGCGCGCGCCTCGCAAAAATATCGAGTATAAGCTGGGTGCGGTCAATAACCCTGGAACGGACCACTTCCTCCAGGTTCTTCTGCTGCGCGGCGCTCAGATCGTGATTGAATATCACGATATCCGCCCTAACCTTTGCGCAAAGGAGCCTGATCTCCTCGGCTTTACCTACACCTATATAATATGCGGGATTATGATCGCGGCGCTTGACTATTAATTCTCTGGATACCTTTGCGCCTGCCGAAACGGCAAGCCGTGATAGCTCCGATGATCTATCTTCCGGGGACCATCCTCCCCTCTCACCGTGATCCACGGTTACCAATACGGCTCGCTCCATCATTTGCCTTTCAATCCGCGCTCTATCGCTTTTACTGCCCCGGACAGTCCGTTCTTTTCTACGTCAAACCACTTGATGCGCTTATCAGCCCTGAACCATGTAAGCTGTCTCTTCGCATAACGCCTGGTAGCCTGCTTGATCGCATTTTTCGCGGCTTCGATATCGCATTTACCATCCAGGTATAGAGATATCTCCCTGAAGCCCAAAACGGCCTTTGCGGTCCTGGAAAGCCTTTTTTTCATCATCTTACTTACTTCAGCAAGGAGACCCGCGCCAAACATCTTTTCCACCCTATCGTTAATAGACGAGTACAGCCTATCCCTGGACAGTATCAGTCCGAAGAGCTTGACGTCACATTCATCCTTCAGTCCTTTCGTTTCGGCCTTCAGCTCGGTCATTGTCCTGCCGGTCTCGTTATATATCTCCAGCGCCCTTATCACCCGGCGCGTGTCATTTGGATGTATGGCCAGGGCTGAGGATTCATCTATCGCCTTGAGCCTTGAGTGAAGGCGCACATTACCGTATTTTTTGGCAAACATCCGCATCCTTTTTCTGAAGCCCGGGTTTTCTTTCGGCGAGAGGAAGAGGCCGTCGATCAGGGCCTTGGCATATAATCCGCTGCCGCCTACGATCATAGGTATTCTATCACATTTAAGTATAGACCTTATGATCCTAACGGCGGATTTCCTGTATTTGGCGACGTTATATTCATGTTTTGGATCGAAAAAACTTACGAGATGATGCCTTACCAGCTTCCTTTCCGACGGATCAGGCGCCTGACTAAGGATCCTCATCCCTCTGTACACCTGCATGGAATCGCAGGAGACTATCTCGCCTCCAATGCGCCTTGCAAGCAACAGCGCGGCCTTCGTCTTCCCGACCGCTGTGGGACCGACAATAAATATGATCTTATCTTTTGTTTTCTTCAAGGCTGACATGCGTCCCCGGTGCAAATCCTGGTAGAATAGCCGTATTTTTTCAACCTCGAAGCGAGCGCCCCGGCCTCCTCCAAAGACCTTGGCCTTCCGGCCTTGACCTTATAGAGCTTGCCTTTGGCCGTGGCCTGCGCCTCTATGTGGCTGTCATATCCGGCGTTATTAAGCTTCCGGGCCATTCTGTCGGCGTTGCTCTTGTTCTTAAAAGAACCCACCTGGACCGTTATGTTCATTATCGACACGTCTTCTTCCTGTTTCATGGAAATATCCTGTTTTGCGGGAGGCTCTGAAGAACGCTTCGCAAAATTCGAGACCTCTCTCTTTCTTGGGGGCTCAACAGGCGCCGGAACGCTTTTCCGGACAGGTTGCTCGACGATCACAGCCGGGACAGGGACAGTTTTCGCAGGGACGGCGATAGGCCTCTGAAGCGCCAATTCCGACCTGGATTCGAAACTGAGCGGCGAAAGCGACCTGGCCTTGTCCATACAGCTCTTGAACTTATCGGTCGCACCCTGCCTTTTATAAGATTCCGCCAACCTATAATAAACTATAGATATATTCTTATCGCTCTTGAAATTTTCCAACATGTCATTGTATGTCCTGACGGCGGATTCGTTATCGCCATCCAGTAGATACGAATCGCCGATCCCAATATATGAATCGAATAACCTTGCCGAACCCGGATATTTCGACGGTATCTCTCCGAAGGTCTTTCGGCAGGGGGCATATCTGCCGGTCTTTAACTCGGAAAGCCCCTTCAGGTAATACAGCTCATCCCTTTGTCCGGCCCTCTCATTGATAAGCGCTTCGGCTTCAGTTGCCGCCCTATCGTATCTCTCTTCAAGAAATAGTCTCTGCACGTAACCGAGCGTCCTTCCTTCAGCCGACGCAAAGGCCTCTCCTAAAACATACAGCGATAGAAATAATACGCCTGCGCAGAAAACGGCTTTGGATGAAACGATCTTGTCGAATGCCCCGTTATTGCCCGAACTCACTTTATGATCCTCCCTTTTAGTGTATGTGGACTTGCGTCATCGATCCTTATCCTGACGGTCTTGCCTATTAAAACCTTATTGCCCCTTAAGCGCGCTATCTTATTTGTCCTAGTTCTGCCTGTCAGGGTCCCGGGATATTTTTCGCTGTGAGCGTCGATAAGGACCTCGGCTACGCTGCCTATTGAGGCCCTGTTATTATCCAGGGATATACCGCACTGCAGATCGGTCAGGGCCTTTAATCTTTCCTCTTTCTCTTCTTTCGGCACGTCGTCTTGCATCCCGGCCGCCCTTGCCGGCGGTCGGGGTGAATATTTGAACGTAAAAGAGCCGTCAAATGATATCTCTTTTACGACGCTCATAGTCTTCTTGAAATCAGCCTTCGATTCGGTAGGGAAACCGACGATGATATCCGTGGTTATACTGCCGTTCGGCACGATCTTTCGATAAGACTCCGCAAGCCTGCGATACTTCTTCGAATCGTATCCGCGGTTCATCAATTTCAATATCCTGTCGGAACCCGATTGTAAAGGGAGATGCAGATGTTCGCATACTTTTTTCGATACGGCCATTCTTTTAAAAATGCCCGTCGAAGCGTCTTTTGGATGGCTCGTCATGAACCTAACGCGCTCGATACCGTCCACGCCATCGACCTTATTTAAAAGCGCGATAAAATCTTCGCCCTTGCCGGGGCTGTATGAATTTACATTCTGCCCGAGTAGCGTGACCTCTCTATAGCCTAGCCCCGCAAGCTGCCGTATCTCGCCGATAATGTTATTGATCTTCCTCGACCTCTCCCTGCCGCGCACATACGGAACTATGCAATAAGAGCAGAAATTATTGCAGCCCTCGCCAATGGATACAAAGGCCTTGAGTCCACGCGCCCGAGATTGTTGGACCCCGTCTTTTACCGACGAATTGACTTTGTCTACCGCAACTATCGGGCACCTGCTCTCAAGGAAGTCCCTGACCATCCCGGGAAGATCACTCTCATTACCCGGACCGCATACCAAGTCGAGAAGTGGCGCCTTCCGTAAAAGCGACTCTTTATAATTCTGGGCGGTGCATCCCATCAGCCCTATCACGAGCCGGGGACGCTTCTTCTTCAGGGTTTTCAACTCGGCTATATTGCTAAAGAGCCTGTCTTCTGCATGCTTACGCACTGAGCATGAGTTAAAAAGTATCACATCCGCATTATCTACGGCATCGGTGATCGAAAATCCGTTCTCCAGCATCAGTGCTGTCACATATTCCGAATCCCGCATGTTCATCTGGCATCCGAAGGTAACAATGTAGAGACGCTTGCCCTTTCCGTCGTAAGTATCTGATTTTCCTGCACTTCCCATTTTATCCTCGCTCCCTCGTAAAGGCTTTTGTAGGGCTCAAAAAGCTCAAAGCTCTTTATCCCCCCGTTATCTATCTTAATGCTCCGAAAAAGCATCCTGAGCAGCCCTTTCTTGCTCACAAGATCCATTCTCTCATTAATGCTCTGGAAATGATTCACCACATCCTTAATCATTCTCAAATATTCATCGTTCCTCTCCCGCTCAATCAGGGAAAGCTCAAGCTTCCTTATCTTTCCCTTGATTTCCTTTTCCTCATCCCTTAAGGGGATAATCTGCTTTTTGTAAGCCTCAATCGCAAGCAGGCCCTCTGTAAATATCCCGCTTAACCTCCCCTGCTTTATGATATTCTCCTCAAGCTTCAGCTTCGCCTCTCCCAATTGTTTTTCAGAATCCTCTGAATGGGAGTGAGAGCTATTCTTCACAAGATTGAATAATCTTGCGTCATCAATATCCTGATCGAATATTACTGAAATAATGCTGTAAACCTCTACCTCTATATCCTCAGCCCTTGCGTAAGAATTCAGGCAGTTAATATCATAGACCTGCCGCGCACTGCATCTGTAATATCTTCTTTTTGATTTTGTTTTCTTATTCTCTCTTGTGGCGGTATTCATGCATCCCTGAAAGTTGTTGTCGCATCTCGCGCAGGAAATAATTCCTGTCAAAGGATATTCATTCGAGTTGCACTTCCTTACCACTCCCTTCCTTGCAAGAGCCATCTTTTTCTGGACAGCGTCAAAATCATCCTGATAGATTATCGCCTCATGCCTTCCCTTGACAATTATAACCTTCGAGGGATCATTTCTGACATACTTGCAGCCTTTCAGTGTTTTCTGCTTCTTGTCATAGTGATGCCTGTTCCATACAAGGTTGCCAAGATAAACCTGGTTCTTGAGAATATCGCAGATAAGCTTTGTGTTGAATCTTCCGCCGCTTCGCGTCTTGTATTCTTTCCTGTAAAGATAGCCTGCGACCTGCTGCGTGCTCTGACCTGCAAGATACATTGTGTAAGCCAGCTTTACAATATCAGCTTCCTCCTTCACAACCTCAAGAAGTTTCTTCCCCTTGTTATAGTAATAGCCATAAGGGGAATATCTTGCGCCCTGCCAGTTACCTCTCTGCACCCCTTTAATCATTCCGGGAAAAACTCTTTCCTTTATCCTGTTTCTTTCAAACTCGGCAAAGCTTCCCAATTGCTGGAACATCATCTTGCCTGCCGAGTTGGATGTGTCATAAGCCTCGGTTGCTGACTTTAAGGAAATGTCAAGCAGCTCAAGCTCCTCAACAAGATTAAGCAAATCCCGAAGATTGCGGCTGAACCTGTCAATCTTATGGACAAGAACCATTTCAAACTTTTTCTTTTTCGCATCAGCAAGAAGCTTTCTCAGCGCAGGCCTGTCTGTTGAATAGCCGCTGTAACCGTCATCAACATAAATCTCCGCTATTTCATTCATTTCCCTTTTCGCATAAGAGACAAGAAATTCACTCTGCACTTCAAGGGATGTTCCCTCGCGTGCCTGGTCTTCGGTTGAAACTCTTGTATAAATGGCTACCTTCATGGCTTCCTCAATGTATTTCGCCAAGCTTCAATCTTCTTAATATCACCATCAGTAAAAACAGGATAATTGCGATAATCATACTGGATAGAAATCCACTTCTTCTTTATCCAATACCTTATCGTCATCTCGTGAACGCCGAGAATCTTTGCGGCTTGTGGGATATTGTAAACCCTATTTTTCTGCATGCCAATATTATAACTCTTTATAGGGTTTTGTAAAGAAAATTATTTGCTCTCCTTCTGCCTGTCTATCTCCTTATTAAGGTACGCAAGATCATTCTGCAGCAGGATATCAAGAACCGCGCTTATGCTCACAAATCCCTCTGAATTCTCCCCGAGAATTATTTCTTTGTTCGGCCTGAGTCTTCTTGCCCTTCTCCATATTTCATGCTTATCAACTCCCCGAATATCCTTGCTCTCAGCCCACTCATCAAAAAGAGACAGCAAGTCCCCATCAGGAAACTTTTGGAAGTATCCCTTAAATTGTTCTGTCTGCTCTTTGTAGAACGGTTTTCTATTCATTGTTTTACTCGCAATAAAACTTATGCGGCAATCCGTCAGTAAGCTTTATACTAAATTCATCATCCATGAAATAGTTTATTGCCGTGATTGCTTCCCCTTCAGAAACACCCGCAAGTATGCACAGCTCTCTCAATTCAATCGCATCTTCCGGTTTCCTGCGCAAAAACAAAACCTCTGCAATTCTATTAAGAACTTCTCTCTTGCTATGTTTTTTCATTGAGCACCTCTTCAATCCTCATCCCCAAAATCCTCGAAAGGATGAATGCCCTCGCCTTGCTTTTCAACTCCTCGCCCAATCCCTGAATGATTGCATTGACCTCATCCAAAACTTTCCCGTCCTTGCACCCAATAATCACAAGACCAGCTTTTGCCATTCCAATATCTTTTTCGATATTCGCCTTCTCGTGTGCTGAAGTCATCGCAACCTCAATTGCAATGAGCTTGCTTTCATATTCAAATGCAACGTCAATGCACTTATCCCCTCTATTCAACTCGATAACAGCCTTATGCTCCCTGAAATGCCCTGACAAGATGTGCTGCCAAATCAAATGTTCATAGCCGCATCCCTTGCCCTCAAACTTTTTCTGCTCAACATTCAAAGTCTTGTAAGCATCTTCCAAGAGAACAGGATACTTGCTCACGCCCTTGCCCTTTGTGATTTCAATAATCTTTATGAGCAAATCCTTCTCAAGCTTCTTTGATATCCTTGTACCCTTGCATGCAGACAATCCAATTTCCCGATAAATTTCTGTCATCGTAAGCTTGTAAAGATGAGTAAAAACACACATCAGAAATTTCTTTTCATCAGTGCCCAAGCCAGATTTTTTTATTTCTTCCTGTGGCTTCTCCTCATTCTCTGCGCTCTTCGCGATCACTCTTTCTATTGGCTTGGAAAATGCTTCCATGATTCGCTTATTGTTCTCATAAAGCTCGCTCTTACTCATGGACATTCCCAAATCAACGTGTGCAATATTCCCTACGAAAGGCCTTGCCCTCTTGGAGAACTCAATAATCACCTCATGCTCCTCGAAATTCAATTTGCTGAAATGCTCTCTTTCCTCTTCATCGTATATGCCCATGTGCCTCTGGATAGCCACCCTGTCGTCGCCAGAATTAAGCAGGAAGGAAATCTTGTTCGCGGCGGCAGAGATGACGCCGGGGCTTAATTTGCTGGGGCAATGGGTTACTGCAATAAGGTGGATAATGCCTTTACGGATATTTGAAAAAATATCATCCAGAAAGCTCAGCTCCTCCACCCTGTCTTTTTGCAGGAGGTATGTGGCATCCTCAAGAGTAATCATGTACATGACCGTCCTCCATGTTATGAAGATATAAAAGCTCAAGCATAGAGCACACAAAAAACTTCTGCAAAGTCAGCGTAAGTTTTGAAATATTGAAAATTGCACTTGTATTGACGATGTCCAGCTCATGCCCTTTAATGCAGTTGTAGGTTTCATTCAGGGGCGAATCAATCATCTCCTTTAGCCTTCCAAGAACCGATTCCTGATACCTTGCAGTCCTGCTAAGGGGGCTGTGCTTTCTTGCCCTGATAAAATAAAAAAGATCAATGAGCGTAGGATTCTTGTTCAATTTTTTTAATTCCGCGAGAGAATCAGAGAGGTATGCCTCAGATCCCTCAAACAATACAAAGGAATACCTAAAAATTGACACGAAAATCCCAACAGGAAGAAACAGCAAAGGGTTAACCTTGAAATCGTCTTGAATAAAATCACAATAAAGGATGTCGCGCTTCCTTCTTATTATTCTCGTTGAATCATCTGTTTTGATAAACATCCAAATCTTGTGCCCTTTTGAAACGGCTGCGCTGTTGATAATGTCAACGCAGAAGGTTTTCCCTGTTTTCGAAGACCCCGCAATAACAGTGTGCACATCGTCAGTGTTGATGCCTGCGGGATATTGGTTTTGGGATAATGCAAATCTCAGCTCCCCGTCCACTCGCTGGTCAGGATTATCAAATGGGCCCATTGATTCAGCATCCAGCAATTGCTTTGCATAGTCCTGCCTATACTCATTTAAAGCACCAGATGGATTCTCGCTTGTCACGATGTCAAAATTGATTGACAAAGCAAGCTCATCACTCACGCCTGCCTTCTTGAGCTTTTTGATAAAATATTCTGCAGTATTTTTCTTGCCGTAATTCATCAGAATATCCCCAGAAATCTAGGCCGTTCCAAATGCTCGGAACAACAAGTATTCCCATCAATGATAACTGGATTGCAGCATCCGGGCACAAGGCAGAGATAATTTCCGCAAACCGCGCACATGTCTATGCACAAATTGCACGAGCAGTGATTGTTCATGCAAAAACCGCCGAAGTTTTCAGGATATGCTTTGTGCCTGCAAAAATAGAAGACCTCGTACTCGATATTCCTTATGATAATCCCCTGACCTGTCACAAACTCCTTGGATATTTCTCTGAAAGAAAACCTTCCGCATTGCCCGAAAGTCTTGGGATAAATCCTCTTCTCGTGGATAATTCGTTTAATACCGAGCCTTCCGCCTTTTAAATTCATTGGATAATTTTCCATATCTCTCACCTCCCCAATCCGCTTGATTTCTCTGCCCGGACGATTTTTGCTGGTTCTTAATATACTTAATTGCCTCTGGACTGCTTTCAATGGTGATCTTTTCGTTGTTTTCGCCGTCTTCATTCTCCTCTTCGGGAGGATTGCTCGGCGTTGAATCCTTTCCGGAATTGTTCCGTTGAATAAGCTTACAGCCGATATGTGTATAGAGACCAATTGCTAAGAATATTGGAAGTAATGGAAGCATATAATCACCCTCCTCTCCCTGATTTAACCTATGTAGCCGTCATACCTGCTTGAATCAATGCCGCCACCATCATCCGAGGCTGGCTCTGAATCAATGTTGCCAGAGGAATCAATCTCTATCTGAATTTCATCCCCTGCCGTTTCACAATCCTGCCCTGCCTCTGCCTCATGCCGTGCCTCATAATCCTCAATCAGCATTTCGGCAATAATTTCTCGATCCTTTTCATCTGCTTCAAGCTTCTCCATAAAAAGGTCTTTCCAGTACTGCTCGCCCGGATCGTTCTCAGCCATTTCGCGGGCTTCTGCCATAGCTTGCGGTGAAAACGAAGATAGCTTGCTGTCCTTCAAATAAGAACCTATTTTTTTTCGTTTCTCAGAATTAAGAGAATCACCCAGCGTTTCAAGAATCGCCCTTATCAGTCCTACTGGCCCGTAGTCCATCTTCTTCCCCCTTTCTTAAAGAATTCTAATTTCTGCAAACGCAAATTAATGAGTCCCTGCCGCAAGAGGGGCACATTTTTTGCTCTAATTTGTTTCTGTTCTTGTAAATCTCCTGCTGAGAAGAAATCATCAGAAGGTTTGTTAGCGTCTGTTTCAGCGAATACATCTCTTCAAAGTTTCTTTTTGCATTCAGTTCTCTTAAATATGAATCTTCAAGTCTGGACTTGTTAAGGTAAAAATCTGCAATCTCTGGAATGAGCCCCTCCAACCTGTTGCCGAAGCCTATTCCTTTTTTTCCATAACCAGTCCCAATGCCGTCGTAAAGCCCTCCCTTTGCATAGAGCCCTTTGCTTTTTCCCGCATAACTGCTTGCGGCAGATTTTCCATAAACTCCTGCTGAGCCTCCATAGCTTCCTTTGCCTGCACCGCTATAATTGCCACTTGCAGCGCTTGAGCTACCGCGTCCTGAACTTGCCATTGAATTTTAAAGATTGGAGAATATTTAAAATTTTCTATCACCATAGTCCGAGAATATGTCCTGTTGGGATTATATTTCCCACAATGAGACCATCATCTCCACGGACAAAATCATCGAATACTTTTCCTGATGTTCTTCCAACGCGCACAGGACCAATCGGGCTGAAGTCAGTAGATGCACCCTTTATTGGCCCATTTACATAAATGTCCCTTGAAGGTTCTACTATAATATCCAGATGATCTGGCTTCATTGGTCGCGGGACAATATTATGACTCTGCTCCTTACCCTCCTTCTTTTTCGGAACATAATCATGCCTGCAATTCTCACATTCAATCTCTCCTGTTCCCCAGTGAGAGACTGTGTTATGACCGCTATAACCGCATTTTGGGCAACTCATTTTGTCCTCCCTTTCTTTTTTGAACTCTTGTCTTTTTTCACTGCTTTAGCTGATCCTGAAAATTCGCAATAACACTTGCGGCAAGCAAGATTAATCCTCTCGACTTTTCCCCACATCATTCTGAATGGAAGCAGAACGATTTTCTCATCACCAACACTGTCCTCCTCGCACTTGCCACACCAATAACAATGTCCGCTGGTTTTTTCTCTCCATCCCTGCTCTAGGCATTCCTCTCTTGCATAACCAAGAACCATCACCTCTTTTACCCTCACTGCTCACCCCCTTTCTTTTCTGTTTCGTAACTTTCAATTACAAGTATACGAATCTACGGTTAGCCAGGGGTTCTTTATTGTTAGCCGAAAGTTACTATGCTAGACAGCTTTTGATACTACCTATCAGTAGTCACAAAACGAAAGATTTATAAAGAAAGGAACCCTTGATTAAATATGAAAAAAGAGATTTTAACTGGAAAGATTGAGGAGCAATATGTCTGTCCTGATTGCGGGAAAGCAACTGACTACAAGGATATTGGCAAATACAAGAGAGGACTACCCACAGAATTAATGGGGATGGATTTCAGGGAATTTATCAAACAAAAGACAGGGATTTATCATGATAGCAAGAAAGGCATGGGCAACGAAAGACTGGCAGGCCTGTGCAATATTTTGTATGAAGGGAAGCTCTATAAGGAGTGCGTCGATTTACCTAACGACAGATACACAACACAATGGCATGAAAAAAAGATAGGAAAAGTGAAAGACCTTTACTCTCTAACCGAAAGGGAAATATATGGTGTGCAGAATATAGGTAAACTTACATGGAGAAGATTAAATGAGGCCTTGGATAATAATCTGGCACCGCTTAAGCTTCCATACGGATACACTGTAAACTATCCGCTGAAGAAAAACAAAAAGTAGCCAAGCTAATCCTCATCTTTGATATCAAAATCTGAAAGGCTGTATTTACTGCTCTGGGATTTATCAATTATTACGCAGAATCTGAAATTGCCTATGCAAATATAACCCTCGCTGTTTCTCGGCTTCTTGATTTCCAGCGCGTCAACATTGATCTTTGCTTTTAATTCGCTTATTGCCGATTTCAGGTGCTTCATTGTTTTATCGTAATCAGGCCTGCCGTCGTATTCCTTAGGCACATGCTTCCATGCCTTTTTATGCAATGCAAAAATATCCAAAGAAGAATCTTTGTATTTTAGGAACAAAACCAGAAGAATATATATCCTTTGGTCAAGCTCAATAAACACAAGGTTGGGCTTCTTCACTCTGAAATCTTTTTTCTTTGAATAAACTGAGCGGGTATAGACAAAAATGTCATAATCTTCTTTGTTCTGAAGATAAATTTTTTCAACCCTATTTTTACTTGCCTCAAGAGATTCGGCGCCTATACCTCTATCTTTTGAAATGTAAATTTCATAATCAGCCACGTCGCTCTTATCCTGTACTACCTTCGCCTTTCCCTGCGGCTTCAAAAATTTCTCAATCCTGTTTTCAAGCGAACTGACTTTCTTTAGAATTTCTTTCGTCAATCCTTCTTCCGCATGATACTTGCCGCATGCTGATTTTATCGAATCAACCAATGATGAAAAATCTCCCTCAAGAGGCATCTCCTTGAAGCCGTCGGCAAAGATTATGATTGCTTTTACCGCCCCTCTCTGCTCCTCACCGCCAAAAGATAAAGGAATGCCTGTTTTCTCAGAAGTCAGGCCGCTATCGGAAATCAAGACTTCAGAAACCTTTTCAAAGTTTACGTTCACATAATCCCATGCCGCATTAAACAATGACTCACGCAGGTTAAAATATGGAATCACAAATTCCCGTGCTACTTGCATTGCATCCATCATCTGCCCTCTATCATTGCAATTCTATCGTTAATTGTCGGGTGCAAATATGAAAGTATTATGTCGCCAAAAAATAACTGGTCTATGAATTTATGAATTGATTGGCTGCCCGGATTATGCTCTGGGCGGATAAAATTCATTGCGCCCTTTGAATATGCCAGCCCGCCTATTGAATTTACTATTGAAACCTTGTCAAGCAACCCTACAAGTATATCTTTCCCCTTGCCTTTGCTCCCCAGCCATTCAACAGCAAATCTGTCCGCATCGTATTCCATCTCCTTTGAGTTTTGTGCCAGATTCAGAAAGCCGCTACCAAAAATAGTCCATTCAGAAAGAAAATTAAGAATTGCAAACGGCAGGCTATGCCTCTTGATGTGAAATATTTCATGAGCCAGTAGCGTCTCAAGTTCATCAGGGTTAAGCCCCTCAACTGCTTTCTTTGTAAGCCTGAGAACAAACCCTAGCGGGAAAATGAATTTGGCGTTTGCCGCAATTGAATCGCTTTGGTCAATAACAATGATTGGATTGCTTATTCTTGCAAAATCACATATATGAGTTAACATCCCAGCAATCCATTCCGGGATACTTGAATTATTTCTCAATTTTACAATTTGCATAATTTCCTGAATCTTCCTTTGAGCCAATACTGCCCAAAAACCTATTATAGGAAACGCAAACATTAGAAAAACAATCCTGTCAGCAGGCATCATTTCAGTCAAATGAAAAAGCAATGCCAGCGAAAGGATCAATCCCGCCGCATGAGACGACGACAAAATAAGCCACAATGCAGTTATTGAATAATTGGACAATCCATGACCTGCGCTATTGCGTGGCGGCATTGAAAACTCAGATTTTTTATCATCAGTCTTGTAATGGCAAAGAGAAGCACGAAGCCCCAATGCGGTATCATATAAATTCTTTGAAATAAAAATTATGAGGACTGCAATAAGGAAAACAGTCAAAGAAACAGCAAAACCAACTCCTTGGTTAGCCCTATAAGGCAATATAACCATATGAAGGACTGGAATAAAAGAAATTAGCGAGAAAATGAATCCCCCCTGAAGCCCAACAAGGACAAGCCTGATGCGCTGTCCCGATATTGGATTCCGCAATGAAGCAAATGCAAGAACTAACAATGCGAAGAGAAGTAAGAAAAGCGGAATAACCAAAAGTGAAAGGATGGATTTGATGTCAAGTGCAAGAGAACCTAAAAAAACAAGCATGGGCAACATAAAAGAAAGCACTAAAATGAAATACCTGTTAAACTCGGGGAAAGTCAATCCTTCCTGAATAACTGTCTCCTGCAAGCCGTATTTTTCATGAATAGTTGAAAATGCACCATTCCTGAATCTTTCATATCGCCTCATATCAGCAATGCAGGAATGAAAGAAAATACAAAATGCCGTTGGTACTATCAAACAGACAAATGCAATTAGATCAGAACTATGCCGGGAAAAATAGATGCCTTGAAAAATCAATGCAGAGTATAAAGCCAGAAAGATTGAATAAAACCAGAATACTGAACTCGGGAAAAGACTAAAAGACATCTCAATCTTTGTCTTTTCTTCCCGAGGATGCAATCGCCAAGCCGCAAGCTGAGGATCATTACAAAGAAACAAGCGCAATAGAGAAGCTTTTGGATTCCTCGTATCAATGCTTAAAGAGCCGTCAGGATTCTCTTTTTCAGAGACATGCCAGCCTTGCTTCCCTGCATAGTCCAGCAGAATCGTTCTAACAATGGCAAGCTTAAGAGAAATAATTCTTATGTCTTTTTTCTTCAGAAAGTTAGAGATTTCTTTCTCCTTTATTTTAATGCTTCAATTATACCATCTTTCGCCAACCCTATAAAGCACTATAAATACATAGAATCAATAGAATCAATATTCATCTTCAACTCGCCCTGCATCAGGCCTCTCGTACTTCGTTATATTCAATGCCTTTGCATACTTGGGATTCACATACTCAACAATCTGTTTGCCTTTAAGCGTGACTGTTTCGCTTCTATAGCTAAGCGGGATGCTCCCTTTACTTTTGCAATCGGTAAGAAATTCTTCGAGCGACATGAAATCAAAACAAATGTTGGGATATAAAAAGTTTTCTACTACTAAGACAAACCTCAAGACAACCTTTCCTCGGGAAAGAGTTTTCTTCATGTTTTTCTTCCCATCTTTTTCAAATCTTTCCAAAACTTTTAGCTTTTCGTGTAAAAGCCCAATGCCATCCGAGACATTTCCCCAAAACCCGAAGGGATAGATAACGAAATAATTGCTTCCCCTCAAATGGAGGTTGCCGCTCTCATTTGTGACGAAAGGGATAAGAAGGAAGCCCTCCTGCCTTGCAGGCATCCCCACTTAACCCTTTCGGTTTTAATTTTCATTAAAACTTTCTTTATTGGTAAATCCCTTCTCCACGACAGGGGCACGACTGAATTACTCCCCCCTCTTTTTGCCCCTAATTAGTAGGGGGCAAAAAAGAAGTCCCCCCATTAAATTGGTAAAAGGAGGTAAGAGAAAAATGAAAAGCATTAAGGAAATCAAGATGGATTTAACAATGGCATTGGAAGAAGTTCCAGTTATCCAAGGGTTAAACACAAGCGACAGAGTTCAAATGGCAATTGCTTTGCTTAAAGAGTATGGCAAATACAACAGAGGCGAGGCAATGAGCAACAGCAAGACAAATGGCAACAGTGAAGCACCAGCCACAGAAAAGCAGAAGTCAGCGTTGTATAAGTTCGGGGTTAAATTCTCCGAGAACATAACAAAGGCAGAAGCTTCGGCTATGCTTGACAAGGCAATAGCCGACTCAAAGGAAAGAAAGGGCAGATAATGCCCTCTTTCTCTCTTTAAAAAATGGCTGAGTACTGGATTAACTTTAAAAGCATAATCCTTGAGGCTTCCAGTTCTGATAAGGCTTATGAGAAAGCAAAAAAGCTTGTAAGTGCTGGAGAGGTAGAGATTGACCTAATTTGTGAAAATGACTGACGACTTTTGGGAAAATGCAGAAGTTGTTTTCAAATACACAGACACCGATGCCGTTGAAGACGGCGTTTTAATGCCTGTGTCCTTCGGGGAGATAAACCTTGCGACTGTCGGGATAGTTCAAAAGTTCAGCGAACATGGAATTTTTGAGATTGAAACGTTTAACTCGTTCATGACAAAGGCGGCGGGGCTTCTTTCAGAACAGCAAAAAATCAAAGAAGATTGGTTTTATTCGGTTGTCATTGAAGGCAAAAAATACTTTATTGCAGAAAACGGAAGCGATGGCTTCACCCTGATGTTGCCTGAGGAATATTGAAGAGCTTAGAATTATTTGTTTTTTCTTTTTCTTAGCTCTACAAAAAAGGAATATTTATAAAATTGAAAGGAGGTTTATTGTAAGAAAAATGAATGACAAAGAAAGATTGAGCAAAATAAAGAAGCAGCTTGCTGAAGTAGAGAACGCCATAAAAAAGAGCGACCAAAAAGCAGAGGTTTTTGACTTGGAAGTTGACAAGCAGGTTTTGCTTGATGAAATACAGGAATTAGAGGAAAAAATGCAGGCTGACGGACAACAAGAAAACCAAAGCTTGAAATGTTGGAAGAAGGCAAGCGAAGAGATAATTGCAGAATTTGAGCAAGAAGGCGACAAGTTGCTTACTGCCTGGGATAACAACGGCTTGATATTGTTCATAACAAAACCGAAGCTACCAGATCAAAAAGAATACATCATTGGAGAAAAAGGATTAAGCCAGATGGACAGCCCAAGATTATTAAGCAAAGCTAAGGATGAAAAAGAATCCTTAAAATTTGCAAGAGAATACATGCAAAAACATGATTTTCTCGCAGGTGTAGCTAATAACTAAAAACTTCTTTTCTTATTATTGCCTGCCCTTCGGGGCAGATATAATTGAAGTGTGCCCCATTCTGATTACGGCTACTTAGGGGGGCACACACGGAAGGCCTAAAGCCCCGCTGAATGCCGCCCCTCACTGCGATAAGCCTCTCCTATTCAGAAGGGCTTTTCCCTTCTGCGGAAGGGTCGGCCTTGTTCTACGAACTACGGGACGAGGCGGGTATTAGTAAGCCTAAAAGCATAAAAATCATTTCAGGACAAGTTGCGCCCTGCGCATTAGCAGGTTTGCCTTGCCTTCCATTTCATTTTAAGCTCTTCCCCCTGATGGGGTCGGCACGTTTAGTCGCCTAGTGAACTATGCGTATACGATTTTTGTTTTTTAATGGACTACGACGAGACGTATTTTGTCCAGGGCTTGAGGACAAAATCCTTAGGAGGTGTTTGAAAATGGCAGAAGCATTTCAACTTCCAACCTTTAATGGGTGGACAATTGACCCAAGGTTGAAGCAGTTAAGGAAGGTATCTCATGGCGAAAACCCAAAGATTGAGTTTGTCGAGTTTGACAGCGATGAAGGTCAGGAGATACTTGAAGAGATACAGGAATACTTTGGTTTCCTGTATGAGTAATCAAAAAGCTTTTTGATTGATATTGAGCCCTTCGGGGCTCTTTTTTCTTTGCTTTTCTGCAAAGGTTTTTTATAGATGGGGGATTGATATATTATATATTATATTCGAGTGTTTCTTGTGTAGACGACGGCAGAAACCCATAAAAGGCGCTCTGACTCTCTCTTCTTTTTGTTGGTCAGAGGCTAACCATTTAAGGCTTTCTGCTAAGTACAACGGACGGGAGCTGTGTTTAAGTTTCAGCTCGGAGTTAGTGTTTCCGTTTCACGGATTTGATTCTATTGCGTAAGTTGTTAACTTACATTGGTTTAGGTTTATTTCTATTGATATAGAAGGTGTAATGGAAACATAGAAACAGAAACAAATGCCTCCTATCTTGATACAAGGCTCTTAAATTCTAAAACATCTTTAAAGTAATGCCCGATGACATTAGCGGCTGGATAAACAAAAAGCCTGAAAGAAAAAGAATCCTTCTTGCCTTTGCTGAGCCTAGGACAATAAAGCGGGTGCAGACTGCACTTTCTATCAGAAAGCTTACATTGAAATCGTTCATCAATAATGCTTGCCTCAAGTGCCTTAACCCACGTGCAAGGAAAGGCAGGTTTTATGTCCTTAGCAAGAAAGCAAGGGAATGCCTCAAGCCAAACTGCTACGAATATGATTCAGGCAAGGATTGGGAATGTATCGGATGGGTATGCTCAAGCCCCAGAATGAGGCTTGCAGTTTTAAGGTCTGTTGACGACAGGAAGCTCTATTCAGAAGAGATACGGATGGTGGCGAGCCAGTTTAATTGCAGGCTCTCAAGGACATGGACAAGAAACACCCTTAAAGAGCTAGAGGGGAAAAATCTCGTTCAATCAGAGATAATGGAACACATAAGGTTTTTCTGGATCACTCCCTACGGCCAAAAAATCAAGGATGAGCTTGCTGTGATTGCTCCGCTCTCTCCTTCAATTTCTTCCGTTGTCTCTTAAATATCGCTTAATCAATTCCTCAGTCTTTTTATCCTTCTTGCCTGCCTTCATCAATGCTATATTTATGGCATTCTGTTGCTCTAGCAGCCTCCATATTTTCTTGTTTTCTTCTGACAACCCGTCAATTTCCTTCTCTAATTTTGATTTGTCCGCATCAACCAATAAATCATTGCTATCAATTTCTCCCGTAAGACCCAGAAATTTTGTGTAATAATTGAGCATCTTGAAATCTGTCCATCCGCCCCTCTGTCTCAAAGCATCAATATTTATCTTTTTGGTTTTGTGGGCAATGATCCTTAAATGAACCGCCCCGCTATGCCGCAAATCATAAAGAGTCAAATTTTTGTAATATTCTCCCCCTTCTGAAATCTTATTGTCAAAAACCTGCTTCGCGACCTGCTGAATCTTTTCTGTAAAAACCGGATAAGAAAACTTAAAGAGGTATCCATCTGGTTTAATTTCATTTCTTTCGATATATTTCAGTAATGCCTCGCCACAATAAAGTAAGTTGAATGTCCTGCCAATGGTTTTACTTATCTCCTTCCTGATGCTGACCCAAACGTCGCCACCCCTTTTGAATACGTCCCTCCCTTCCAGACTCATTAATTCGGTTGGAGAACGAATTAGGCTATCGAAAACAAACATAAGAATAACTTGCTCATCTTCAGTAAAGTAAGGGAGCATCTTATCCAGTTCTTCTTTGGACATAGAAACAAACTTTGGTTCCGCCTTGGATATATTCAGGTCTTCTGTTATATCTGGAATAAAATTTCCTTCTTTTCTGTTAACCTTAATCCACCATCTCCAAAAAGATTTGAAAAGCTTGATATAATCTCCTGCAGATTCATACTTCTTGCCCTTGAGAGATTTTATTGTTCCATTACCCATATCGTGGGAAAAAAGCGTGATTTCTTTTTCTGTCACTTTGGTTACGTCAGCAATCCCTTTTTCTTGCAACCTAAGCATAATATAGGCAACTCTTTGCCTAAGATTATTGAGCTGCGCAAAACTTCTGGGCCCTTTTTTACTTTTAATGGAAACGTTGGCTCCTACTTCCATATCAAAAATATATTGAAGAAGGATGGCATTATTTCTTTTTGTTAACCCTTCCTGCCCCAGCTTAACAACTTCTTCCTTCCAATTCTTATACCGTGCTTCATGCCCATGAACATCAAATTTCATGAGAGTTACTAGAAGTATGCGCTTTTAAATGTTCCTACGCCCTGTCAACGCCCACACCAGGAAGTGACCGGGCGTCGAAGTAATCATTAGAATTGTTCTCTCTTTGCTTCATATAGCAGTTTATTAAACGCATAAATAGAAGAATACGCATCTTTTAATATCTTTTCCTTATCCTCAATAGTTAAATCTCTTGAGGAATTCAAGGAACTTTCTGTCCTTGTATATTCCTTTCCAGTCCGGTGATCGTAATGCTTTTCCATCTCGCACTCCTTTCACCATCTCCTTACCCATCACCTCTGATTCAAACTTTTCTCTCCAGTTGCAGCTGAAGCACACGTCAAAACTGAGAGCCTTTCCATTTATCATTCGCGTGCTCATTATCAGCTTTAGCTGGTCTGTCTCCCCGCAATATCTACATGCCATTAAATAAAAAGCCAAAAACAATTTATATGGCTTGTATCAATTTAGGAGCCGTTGTTATAATCAATGCCTTTGGGCATCGTGTGGTAGTCAAACTTGTACTCAATGACATGAGTCAGCTTCATGCCGACGTCCCTGAGGACTTCATAGATTTTGTCCACCTTTTCCTTAACCTCAAGCACAGCTTTTCTTGCCTTGGTCTCAAGATTTTCTTTAGCCATCTTTGCATCACTCCATGAGCTTCTCTATGGGTACATGCTCGTAAATCTTCTTCTTACCTGCATTCTCAATGATGGCCTTGAAATAAGCCACAGGCTTTATGATTGCCTGATCTATTCCCGGCACATTCATGATAACCCACTTGCCATCCTTGCTCACTCGAATCTTAGGCTCGATTCTCTCCACTTGGTCGATATTTTGGTTTTCCATTCTGTAATGACAACGACGCTGTTTAAATATTTTGTATCAAAATAGGAAATGTTTGGTAGAAAAAATTAAATAGGATAACTCTATTCCATTAGTATGTTTTGGAACAGATCAAACAAAGTGATAAAGTATGGGCACAATTTTGCTATGGCTTTTTTTGCATCAATATTCACAGCACTATTTATGGATGCAACTGATTTCATCAAAGAGAGCGGCCAATATAATGAGCCAATCTTTCGCATCGCACGATTAATAATTCTGCTGATTCTAATGTTTATTTCTGGGCAGATACTTCTCAAAACCTATGACAAATTTGATTAAAAAAAGGGCAGTTTTCAGTCATGCCCAGGACTCTTTTTCTCCTTTCTGTTAAACGTTATATGCCTCAAGCAATGCCTCTTGGAGCTCATCCTTTAAGCCCTCATCAAGCAGCATCGTTGTAGGGTACCACTTGCCGTCCTTTCCCTGAGCCTGCGGCATCGTGATGAACAAGCCATTCTTGCCCTCAACTATTCTTACTCCTTTCACAAGAACTTGGTTTATCACAACATCAGCAAACGCTTTTAGAGCGCTTCCATTATCCGTTCTGTGCAACCTCGCAACTTCTATCATCTTCATCACCTCCTTTTTCCGGGATAGGGAATTGTATCCCTATCATCGGTTTCTTTGTTTGCTCAGTAAAAGATGCGCAAACGCCTCCGAGAAAATTTCCCATCAGGCCTTGCTGATTATCGCGGTGGTCATCGGGAAAGCAAAAAACAAGAGGCTCTATGATTTCAACCTCACCGCTCTCGCCTTCATAGACAACCCTTCCGTTGCTGTCCGAATACCACTCGAAGTAAAAATAATCAGCGTACTTGTTATCGTCCTTGCCTGTTGTGAAGTCTCCAAGCTCTCCTTTCTGTACTGTGTTGAACCCTTTAAGATAATCCTTCCTGCCCATCCTTCCGCCGCCTTCTGAGATCATGCTTTGGATATCTTGCACAATCTTTTCAAACGGCTTTTCAAACTTCACCTTTCCTGAAAGGATGTAATTCTGTTTCAGCTTGAACCTGATAACTCCTGCTGTCAGGTAGTAGGCATAACCTCTCACCATGCCTTTGAGGAATTCAAGCTCCCCTCCAATCAGATACTCATATGGTCGCCATGCCATGTTTTTTCTCCTTTCCCCAACCTTGTGCCTCACAGATTTTCTCAATCTCGATGGCCTTCTTAGGTGTCCAATGACAATCCTTATCAACCTCAACAAAGCTCACCCTCAAACTTGCAAGCTCTTCAAGGCTGAAATAGCCCCACTCTGCCATCTCAAGATCATTGTTGAGTATCGCAAATCCGAAGAAGCATTTCTCATCAGGCGAATACTCAGCCGCGTACCAATCACATCCCCCAATGAAGAAATGCATATGAATTATTTTCTCCTTTAGAGGTGTTTCCTCGCTTGAATAAAAAGCTGGAATCTTTGCCAGCTCTTCATTTGTTGGCTTGTTCCACATAATTACCCTCCTTCTATTTGCTGTTTTTGTTTATTCCAGAATCACAGTTTTCCCTGAGATTAACTCAGCGCCTGGGCTCTTAAGCTCCTTAAAGATGTCCTTATTGACCAGAACAGCCAGGGGTTCTGTAACGTAATCTCCTTTCTTTCCATTCAAGGCAGCAATGACACATGTTTCTATGCCTCCCAGCTCTGTCGCCAGCAGCACAAAATTACTAAACTGGCCGCTTATTATGTGCCTGTATTTCTTTGTTTCTTCCGGCGTAATGCTTCTCATCATTCAACTCCTTTCTACAATCAGGATTTTCACTTCATTATTCCTGCCCGTTAATATCCATCTGAGTCCTGTAATCAGGGATATTACAATCAGCTGCTTTTCTGCTATCTCAAAACACATAGACAGCAAAAGACTGACAAAACACAGGCAGGGATATCCCAAAACAATGATCCAGTCCTTTGAAATTTGCCGCTTTGATTCTGTTGCAATATTTCTCTCGGTTAACCTATTCACTCACACCCCCCTTCTTTGCTAAAAGAGCATGCACTGCACCTTGACTTGTCTTTGCAGGCCTCACAGATAGCCTGCGAAGGAATGAATTTAATCAAGTCTGTAAAAATCCATTCCATTGTTTTGGTCATCGGCTTGTTCAGCGACCAAGACAGCCTTCTTAAGGTGCAACTGGCTTCATAACTCAGCTCTGGTGTATACGCCATCATTTACCTCCTTTCCTGTGCAAACATTACAGCTGCATTTAGACCATCCACAACACGCGCACATCTCGCAACCCTCAGCATGAATAATCTGAGCCCCGCAATCAGGACAAAATTCCATTACCATCACCCCCTTTCTTCCAAGAAATCCTTGTGCTGGATTCCAGAATGATTTGAAATGCCCGTCGCTGAGCATTTCAGACAAGAAAAAAGAGCAGCCGCTAAAAGCGAATGCTCTTGCACTAAAAGGCACAAAGTCCTTATCTCCTCGTCGAGAAGAGATTAATTGACCTTCAATTGAGAAGGCTTGTTTCAGTTAATTACTCTGGAATTAAGGGAGTGGGATTTATAAGACTTGTATCAAGATAGGAGTTTTAGGAAGGATTTTTAAATTGGGCTATATCTTTATAAAAATGGCTTTTGAAATGCTTCTGTATTTTATTCCCATAATCTTTTTCTTAGGGCAAATTATATTGGCATTAATAATATCTGGAAGAGAGCAGGCCAGAGAAGAAATGATAATCGGGTGTCTGATTACACCATTTGCAACAGCATTTTGTTTTTTTAATTTATCGATGAGTTTCTTTTTTGCATTTATCATCGCATCCTTTTTTCTGTGCTTATTTACCTCTGCCGCTTATGCAGTACAAAAAGAATTCGTTGGAAACCTCTTTGTTTTGTTAAGCTTCCTCACTATTATTATTGAGTATATACTTTTATGGGGGCTATTAAGCTAATGATAAAATTCAGAACTCAAACACACTCGTCAACCTGACCCTCGCGTCCTCAATCTTTAATTCCTGCCTTGTCTTCTCTTCAACCTCTTTATTCGTCGCCACACAAATCACCTCGTCGAATCCTGCCTTGATGTTTTTCTCGATATTTTGAATTGCCTCAGAATTCCCTGTTTCAATTTCAACTGCAACTTTCTTATCGCCTGAAATAACAATGATGTCGGGCTTGCCGTTAACATGCTCTTCAACTAAAACATCAAATCCCCTGCTCTTGTAATATTCGCCAATTCTCTGTTTCCAGAATTTATGAACAACGCTTTCCTTGTCGTCAACTGCCCGATATCCCAGCTCATTCAACATAAGCCTTCCTTTCTGCGTCGGCTCAAGCAATGTTATCCAGCCTGTCCTTGTCACCACTTTTCTCTGTACAATAAATCCATTCTCGATTAATTCGTCCTTGCATTGATTGCCTGCTCTTAGAATTGTGCCAATGCGCTTATATCTCTGCGTAACGCTTGAAAGAGGGTTAAGAAAGATATCAGCCAAAAACTTCTCCCTTAAGGCAGTAGGGTATTCTCTTTTGCCCCCTTCTTTATTATCTCCCTGAGAATACCCCCTATTCTCATCCTGTTTAACGTCGCTGACCGCTTGAGAATACCCCCTCATGTTTTCCTTCAGCCAATCGTCCTCAATATTTTCCCCCAGACCCACAAGAGGCACCTTGACAAGGCAGGGCTCAATCCTGTTTTTCACTTTCACAATCGCTTCGCCAACTTTAAGCATGTTGAGAAATTCCTGATCCTCTCTTTTCAAAAAAAGAGACTCTTTTGCGGCTTTAATATCGGCTTCATGCTGCAACCCCAAATAAATCTGAGTATGGCAGTTTCCCAAAAGCCAAACAGGAAGAAGGCTTGGATGTTGCGTAATGTAAGTCAAGCCCTGTCCTGTCGCCCTTATCTCTCGCGAAACATTCTCAAGACTGCTGTATGATTCATTGCCATATTTTGCCTGTGGGAAAATATTGTGAACTTCTTCTAGAAATAAATTGTGTCTTAACATTTTTGACTCTCCCTGTCCCAGCCTGTAAAGATGAATCCATCTCAAAATAATTTCAGTAAAGAAAACTCGCAAAGGCTTTGGCATTTCCAAGTCAAGCTCAAGAATGACCGGCCTTGAAAGCAATTCCTCAAGCCGAATCGGATTCCTCGAATTGAATGCTTTTGAAGCAGGGCCAAGCGTGAAGCTCTCAAATATTCTTAACGCGGTCTGCTTCCATTTAAGCTCTCGCTCTCTTGCATAAAGCCCTTCCAGCTCTTTTAATCCATCATAAAAATTAGGAAAGAACGTCGAATCACTTGTTATTTTTAACTCTTTAAATTTCTTTGAATAAATTCTGTTCACTAATGCCCAGACCCCCATGCCTGAGATATGGCTCTTCTCCAACACCTCAGCAACCGTGCTTATCCACATTATCGGATCAGCCTTTGGCGGTGCCCGGAAAGGATTCCATTCAAACTGGGCAATATTCCTGCCTATTGTAAAAACCTCTACATCTTTCATTGAAAACTGCTTCTTGTTCTCGATATTAAGCCCAGGGTATCTGCCTCTATAGCTTAGGAGATTTCTCCACCCCCTTTTCCAGTCAACAACAAGAAAAGGCAGGCGAAACTTGAGGAACTGCAAAGCAAGAAGCATCGCGGTGTTTGTCTTGCCCTCTCCTGTTATGCTGAATATCCCAACCTGTTTTATGAAATCTTCAGGAGCCAGGCACAAAGGATAAAGAGCCTTTCCGTTATATTGGACATCGCCCAGATGAAATAACCCAAAAGCATCCTCTTGGCTCGGCGGGGAGAGAAGTATCTGCTTTTCTTCCTTTGCCAAGTATTTCTCTGCAATCAGCTGGATATCGAGGGCAAACTCCCTTCTTCTTTTCTCATCCTCGGACAAGTAGAGAATCCAAAGGCTGTCAGCCTTCTTTCCAATAACAGGCTTAAGCTTCCTGCAAAGCTCCCTCACGTCATCATCATTCAGCATTTTCGGTGTAATGTCGGGAATCTCCTGAACGAATTCCCGAGCATCCAGAAAATCCGTTGGGCAATTCAACATTTTCTTGATTCATAAAACCCGCCTTAAGACTGAAATCCCAGTAGTCCTTTAATGCAACCAATAACCCTTTGCTCAGATATGCCAAATCTTTCCAGCATGTGAGATACTCCTGCCTTTTTTCCTTATCGAGATCCATTAACCTTGATTCAAGCTGCGTTCTCCTTCTTGATAATGCTATTTCCAAATCAGGAGTGTATTGCCTCCTTGTCATATCCCGAATCTGCTCAAGATAACTTCCTGTCTTGCAGAGCGCTGAATCAATACCCTTAAGAAGAGCAGAATTAAGCTGCTCCCTTGTAAGCACCTCATTGAACAGTGCCTTAATCATGGATTTCAGAGTCCTGCTTCTATCAGTAAAAACTCTGTCAACAAGCCCCCCTTCAGTCTGGGGCTCATCATTGAGAACAATCTTCTCAAGGCTTTCTTCAAAGCCTGTTTCGTAAAAATTTCTTGGCTTTAATATTGGATTATCTAAATAGGAAGGAATTACACTTCTGTACTGGTTTTGGGGTTCCATTCAGAAGTAATGACGGCGAGGCTTTTAAGCGTTGTATCAAGATAGGATACGGATAAGATAGATTAGGTTATGTCCCTAACCTCACTCCATAAAAGAGAAGGAATTCGTTTCTTTACAACATCTTTATTCTTCTTAAGCCATGCTATACAATCATTCTCATCTGCAAAATCAGCATGAAGGGATGAATTAATCGCAATGGCCGTAGCTCTAGAGAGACCAATGGATTGCAGTGCGATAACATTCTTCGTAAAAGATCCATATTCAAGATACATTGGTAGGGAAGTGCAGATTTTCTTCGTATCATATCCGCTCTCTTCGTAGTAATAAAGCAAAATATCAGTATAACATTTTAGATATTTCTGATACTCAAATCTAACAGTTTCGTTAATATCAGAAAAGAGTTTATCAATCTCTAAATTCAACATTTCTTTGGTGGGTTCGCCACTTTTCTTGAGTCTATATATCTTGAAATTGATTAATTCTGCAATGCTCTTGTTATTGATCCAGCTATAAGTTAAAGGAGCAAAATACGCATGACTAGAATCGTTCTTTCCCCTGAAAAATTCATTTATTAGCTGATATATTTGCCTGAGGTTGTTTAAAGAGCCCGTATCTGTTGGAAACGCTGGAACAACTGGCTGGGAAGCCCTGAATTTCTGAAGGAGACCCTGCTGCAAGATGGGATTTATTGATGAATTTTTCTGAATAATCCCATAAGGAAGCTGAATAGTACTTGCTATTCTTTTAATTTCCTCATGAATAGCCGTCAGCTTGTCCTGCATATCTTTGAAGTTAGGATTTCTCTTGATAAGATTGTTAACAAATTCTGTCTGCCCTTCCTTCATTTGTTGGATTATGAATTTCGCTATCGCCTGTTCAATAGGCTCGTCTTCTCTCTTTAAATCCAAATATAAACCTTTGAGATATTCCATTATTTCTTTATCTTTATGTATAAACATACTTTCAAGAATGCTCTCTATTTCATGTTCAACATCTTTTGGATCAGGTTTATACCCATTCCAATCAGCAACATTAATGCAAAAGATATTTCCATAATAATCCTTAAGCAGCCGGCCAGCCCTTCCTGCTAAATTCCAAAAACTAAGCCTATTCATCCCTAGCTTGATGCTACCCATGCTGGGCTTAAAAATAAAAATATTTTGGGCAGGTAAATTAACGCCTTCCAACAATGTACTGGTGCAAAAAATAAACTTAATTTTCTTATTCTTAAATAATTCTTCAATGAAATTCCTTATTTGAGTTGGCATTTTTCCATAATGATAAGCCACTCCCTTCTTCAAGCAATCAATCAAATAATAATTGGGGTTCACTTGGTCTTTGAGAAAGGAGATTACTTCTGTAATTTCTGCATCATTAACCTCTGGGAACATTTCCGCAAAAAGGCATGCAAATTTGACAGCCTTTGCAGGGCTATTGCAATAAACGATATTGAAATCAGCCGCAAATTTCTTGCTAGCCCATAGAAGAGGCCAGTCCTTTTTCATTGAAACAAAGCCCTCAATCTCGGTTGCTTCAATGTTTTCTTTATGCAATTCAATCTCATGGTCCAGCTCTTCTGTAGAGAGACTCAGGACAAACCCATTTTTATCAACATTAAGCTTCAGTAAATTTTGCGATACAGGAGAAAGCTTTGTTTTATCGGTTTCTAAGTCTTTTAGATGGAACATTTCAGCAAATTTCTGAGGGTTTTTAGTAAAAGGAGATAAAAATATTTTCTGAAGAGGGGCGTTTTTGGTCTCGTTCCTTTTTATTGTCTCTTCTATTACTTCCTCAAGCAAAATCCCCCGGCCACCATCAGATACTTTCTGGGCTTCATCTACTATTAAAACATCCAAAGGCTCATCAAATTCAGCATCGAAAAGCAGGTTATGAAAGCGCTCTTGGGTAAATACAAACAGTTTCTTTGGCTGGATTTTCTCTGGCGAATAGTTTGCCGATGATGAAATAAATACATCAGCAACACCGAATTCTTTCAAACCTACTCTAAAATCACGTTGAACTTGTGAGATTAATGCGCGGGTAGGAACAAGATAAACAACATTATAATTTGTGACTATCCTGAATTTCTCTGCTAAGTATGCTTTTAAGAGAAAAGACTTCCCTGCAGATGTTGGCGCAGAAAGACTGATTGACTTTCCTTCTTCCAGATCATGCAAAGCCTTGCTCTGGAAATCCGTCAAGTAAACATCTTCGCCTTCAAAGGGAAAAGGGAGCTTGTTTATTGCTTGTTTGAGTAAAACCGTCTTAAAGAGGAAAGGGTTGAACGGGATATCGGACTCTTTATAAGTAGAAAAATAATCCTTACTGCCTTCTTGGATGTTCTTTTTCACCACAGGCAGCTGACCGGAATTGATAATTATGTACTGAACGACTTTGTCGAGCTCATTGTATTCCTTGGAATAATTCTCAGAAAGAATAGTTGCTATTTTATAGGCTAGCTTTTTACACTCTTCTTTTGATAAAGAGAATATACCGGCGCATTGCAGAAGGAACTTAATGTCATCAAGGGAAAGTTTAGATTCGTGCTTAGTGGCGATATGCTGGGATTTTAGAACTTCTTCATAGGCTTTCGTAAATTTATCAGTCTTCAGAATATCAGAAGACAATTCCTCATATATTGATGGCTTTTCCATTCTTAACCGCCTCTGTGAATTTTTTTCGTAATGCATCTAAATCTTTAAAGGGGATGACAAAGAACAGAAATCTTTTATTTGCCAATTCCGGGAACTCCTTAATTTTAGTTTCAATAGCCTGTATATATGTCTCTATGTCTTTTTTGTAAGATTCGATTACTTTTTCAACAAGCTCCTTGCCGTGATGAGATTTTTCAAATTCAGACAGACAATCCATTTGGAAACCAAGAAAGATGGCGTGAGATTCTGCAAAATCAGACAAGTCCGCTTTGCAGGGATTCAAATACTCCTTGATTGCTTTTCTGCTCTCTTCTGGAATATCCGGTGAAATATTCCCTGAGGCCAGATTTATATCAAACTCCCGCTTCCCTTCCTTGTGATATTCTGCTGTGCTGGATAAGGCTGATCGCAAAACGTCAGAAAACTTCGCGCCAGTCTTAGATTCCCCAAGATAGAGAATTTTACAGCTTCCTTCAAGGCAAAAATGAATCGCGTCTGCCCCATGATAATTCATTTCCCCTGATGTCTTTATGGCCATTTTATTAACTACCTGCACGGCTCCTTCAAGAATCTCCAAAAGATGGAATAATACAATCTCTCCAAATTCCCCTGTTTGTGATTTGCTAACAAACCTTTCAACTGCAACCTTCCAGAGCCGAAATAATTTATCCGTATCTTTAGGTGTTATCGCGCTTCTTTCTTCTGAAGTCAAAGCATAAGTGGGCAAATTGTCAAAGATAAACCGCAAGAATTCTTCTTCCCTGTTATTATCCTGAGTATATTTAATCAGTAGAAATTTACCCTTAACCTTAGTGTCAAATAAATCCTTTAAATCAACTTCTTCCAAGAAGTTCTTAAATTCTGCTTTTGCTCGTATGCCTGAAGTATTAGTTTCTTCGGTCATATTCCCACATCCTTTTTATCAATCTCTCTCGCAACTCGCTCCCATTCAGGAAAGAATGCATGCATTAAACTCTTGAACAACTTGCCATGATTAGGCACTTTGATATGAAGAAGCTCATGAACAATGACGTAATCAGAGAATTTCCTGTGCTTGCTCAATAATTCTGAATTAAAAGTAAGTCTTCCATTGTCAGAGAGAGAAGCCCACTTGCTATTCATCTGCCTCAAGTGAATTTCTTTAGGCTCAACATCAATCTTCTCAGCCCATTCAAGGACTGCATTCTTGAAATCTACAGAATCTTCAATTGCGGTTTTCATTTTCTACCAACCTGCAAAAGTTTCTCAACAAGCTCAACAGCCTTCGCTTTTTCAGTTTCCTTTAAAATAACCTTGTATAATTGAGCGATGAGTTCCCTCGCCTCTTCACTGTTAGCTTTCCAATTGGGATATTTCTCAAAAACATCATTAACTTTAGGCGCAAGGACATCAGCCTTCTGGACTCCGCCCCTATTCAACAGCCAGTAAATAGTAAAAGTGTTAACATCAAAATTCTTGTCTGCCTGCTCTTTCTCTGCCTGATTCAGCTCATTTATTATCTCTTCAAGCTTTCTTAAAGCATCGAGGGTGGTAATCCTTCTGTCATCATAGAGCTCAATAACCGCTTGGGCTTTCTCTCCTATCTGGATAAGATAAGGCTGCTCTTCCTGATTATCATCAATAAATTTGAGAATGCTCTTCCTAAGATTGATTACCTTCACATTGTCAGGCTTGTCATCTTCCTTTAATGCCTTCAATGTTTTATCATTTATCTCATAAATTTTAACTGTTGAAATGATCTCCTTGGAAGTAACATGCTCGCGCACAAGCTCAGAAGTCTTTCTCATTAATTCTTTGTCGAGAATTATGCGCTTTGAGAAAGCATTTTTGACAATGCTATAAAGATAGGAAAGCTTGAGATAATCACCAATGTAATCCCGCAGGAATTTATCCGGGGAAATAATTTCATAAAGCATTTCAAGCTGCTTAAAAAAATTGAAGAAATCCTCTCTTTTTTCCTTATTGCTGAAATGCTCTATCGCCTTCTCAACCGCCTTGTCATCAAGCTTTCCTTTTGCAAGTTCAAGGTAAGGTTTAGCCTTTCCTTTCATCAAATTCTCAAAACTTTGCTTCAGCACATCAATATTCTTTATAACGCTCCCGACAATATCAGAATCAAACGCAAGAGCTTTTTCCAGCCTCTCAAATATGCCGATAAAATCCAAAACAAATCCTGAAGGCTTCTTCATACCCTCACTATCCTCGTATGGCCTGTTCACCCTTGCGATAGCCTGCAATAATGTATGATCTTTCATTGGCTTATCGAGATACATGCAATAAAGAATAGGCGCATCATAGCCAGTAAGCAGTTTATCAGTAACTATCAGTATCTTTGGAAGTTTATCCTTCTTGGGGAATTTCTTGCCTTTCAAATCCTTCTCTTCGGTTTCCTTAAGATAATATTCCTTTAATTGCTCAGTATCATTATGGGCTTGGCTGTAAACAACAACGGAATATTCAGGAGGCAAAAGTTTATCCAGTTCTTTCTTGTATAAAGCGCATGCCTGCCTGTCCACGCCAACGAGAAAAGCCTTGTATCCCATCGGCTCAACATTTTCTTTGTAGTGCTTTGCAACAAACTCAGCTACTTTCTTAACCCTGTCTTTTGATTTCAGGAAATTCTTGAGGCTTACTGCTCTTTCAAGTAACTTGTTCAGCTCGTCAATATCACTAACGCCTTCCTTTTCCATCATTGCGAAAAATTCCTTCTCAAGTATTTCCTTTGGAACTCTTATCTCGCTTGGCGCTAGCGCATAATGCAAGGGGACAGTTGTGCCATCTTCAATTGATTCTGATATTGAATACTTGTCAAGATAGCCTTTTTCATCCTCTCTTCCAAAAATCTTGAAGGTTCCTTTTCCATACAGAATCTTGTCAACAGGTGTGCCTGTAAATCCAAAATAAGTTGCGTTGGGCAACGCAGCCATGAGATAATTTCCTAAATCACTGCTTGTTGTCCTATGAGCCTCGTCAACAAGAACAAAAATATTGTCTCTTGTGCTTATGTCTTTTGGCATCCCTTCAAATTTATGAATCATTGAAACAATCAAGCCCCTGTAATTTGTTTCAAGCAACTCCTTCAATTCCTTCTTCGAATCCGCTATTTTCATGCCCTCATCAAGCTTGAAGCCATAAGCATCAAGGTTCTTGAAAAGCTGGCTCTCCAACTCATTTCTGTCAACAAGCATAATTATAGTAGGCTTTTCAAATTCAGGCTGCTGCAATATTTTCTCGGCTGCAACAATCATTGTGAATGTCTTCCCTGAGCCTTGTGCATGCCAGATCAAGCCAGTCTTCTTTTTGCCATCCAAAGCCCTATCAACAATCTTTTCAACTGCCCGTATCTGATGTTGCCTTAAGATTATTTTTGAAAGAACATCATCCTTCTTGAAGAAAATAATGTAATCCTTGAGAAATTGAAGTATTCTCTCCCTATCAAAAAATGTCCTAACCTTTTTCTCGAAATTGCCTTTCTCAACGTCCTTCCAGTTAAATAAGCCCTTCCTGTCAAGATTCCATGTAACCCCGTAATAAAAATCAAGCAAATGGGTAACATCAAAAATCTGGTTTGAAGCCATCAGCTCAGGAGTTTCAGCGTGATACCTTCTTATCTGGTCGATTCCCTCTGCAATGCCTTCTCTTTTATTAGCTCCCTTTGTTTCAGCAATGATGATCGGAATGCCGTTTATCAGGAATATTACATCGCCCCTGTTGGTAAATTTCCCGTTTGTATACTGCCATTCATCTGTAATGTGAAAATCGTTATTATCAAGCTCCTTAAAATCAATGAATCTGACATTTAATTCCCTCTTGTCCTTGTCTGAATAAACAGACTTCTCCCCTTTAAGATATTGCAGTATTTCCTGATTGCCTTCTATAGAGCTTTTAACATTTTCAAGTTTCTTGATAATCTCATTGGCTTTCTCGTCATTCACAATGCCCTTGTTGAGTTCTTTCAGTTTGGCTTTAAGAACGTCATAAAAGAATAGCCCTGTCTCGCCTTTTCTCAACAAGACCGCCTCATCCCTGCTTATCGGAGTCCAGCCTATCTGAGAGGCGTACTTAACGAGCGGGTCTTGAACGATTGATTTTTCTGACATCTTAATTAACCTCGATATCTAAATTTTTAACTCTTACCTTGCCTGTCATGAGCTGGTTTAGCATAGTTTTGAAAAGGGCTTGAAGGGTAAGTTTTCTGACTTTGGCTTGAGATAATTTTTTATCCAAACTAATGAATATTGAAACTATCTCTTCTTGCTCCTTCAGAGAAGGTAAAGGTATCAATAAGTTTTCTAAAACATTCTTGGGAACTCTCTGCCTTCCAGTGCTTCCTTCCATTTTTCCAGCAACATCAGCTCTAACAGATGGTTTTTTTAAATAATAATACAAATAATTTATGTCACTTTTGCCTTTTACATTATGGATAGGCCATACTTCTGTAGTGGCATATGTAGATTCAAATGGGATGTTACCTATAATTCCTTGTTTCCCATTTTCAAACGAAGGAGTTATTTTAGCAACAACCAAATCGCCTCTTAAAACAAAAGTGCCACTGCTGAATTTATCCCTTAATTCATATTTGTCAGTAATTCGCTCTTCTTCAGAAATAAGTTCCATAGGGATAAATGGGATTTTCGTTTTTTCTTTGATGGCAAATCCTCGCGGCTTTTTTGTGAACTCATAGCATTCACAGATCTTTGTAGAATTCCAGCTCTTAGGTATCAGCCCAATTTCGGTTTCCTTTTGCCCCTCGTCCTGAAGCCCTTCTACAAAAAGCCTATTCATCAATGACTTTTTTAGTTCTTTTGTAATCTGGATGATTTTGTACTGCTGTTCTATTGATTGCTGGATTTTTGATAGCACGGCAGCGATTTTTTGCTGTTCTGATAGTACAGGAAGAGGAATTTTTAAATGTTCTAGAACACTTTTATTTATTGCCTTAAAGGTTGACCCTGTTCCCTCATCTTCAATTCTTTTTTTAGAATACTGTAAGTAATAAAAAAGAAAGTACGGCAGAGATTTTTTATCTGCTCTTATCGCAGCCAAGCCACGTCCTATTGAACATTGAAAAGGAGACATGTTAACATCGCCAACAGGAGCTCGTACAGAAATCAACACATCATTCTTCTCGGCAATCCGCGATGGTTTTGTACACCATTTTTCTGGTAATGGGCTAACACTGCCAAATTCAGCTTTACCTTGTAAGAATGGAAGTCCTTTCCTATCTTTATTATAAGTTGATGAAGGAGGGGACTGTCCCATAATCAACTTTGCTACACAGTTTTCTGTTAATTCTACGACATCCCAATCGCTCGGAATCAGTCCTATCTCGGTTTCCTTGAATCCATTTTCTTTGATTGCTTCAGCTTTCATTCTTATCCCAGAAATCCCTTATAGCCTATTTTCTTCATTATTGAATTTAGCTCTTTGTCTGTCTTTGTCCTGTCTTCTTCAACCTCGGCAAGCTCAACAAGAATCTCTTCAACATCCTGATATTCCTCTACCTTGCCATTGTTGACATATCTTGAAGGGCTCAGATTGTAATCATTCTTTGCAGCATCTTCATTCATGATTATTTTTGTGAATTTATCTATACTTTTCCAGTCAAGAAATGCCTTTGCAATCTTTTTGATTTTTTCGTCAGGAATAAAATTCTTCGGCCTTCCCTTCTCAAATTCAAGAGAGGCATTTATCAGCATTATTTTGTCTTTTCTTTCCTTCGACTTATTCTTGTTCAGCATCAAAATAATGCCCGGAGCAGTAGTGTTATAGAAAAGGTTTTCAGGTAACAACAAAACAGCCTCAATCCAGTCTTTATCAACGAATTTCTGCCTTATATCCTTCTCCTTATTGCTTCCTTGATTGCCTGAGCCTCTTGAAACTGCCCCCGTATCAAGGACAATTGCAGCCCTTCCATTATCATTCAAAGAGGCAGACATAAGCTGAACCCAGCCCCAGTCAGCAGAGCTTGCAGGCGGGTATCCATTTTCAAATCTGTTGAAAGTATCAGCATCATAAAATTCTTCTGTGTAGCCGTCCTGATTCCACATTGGATTGGCAACAACCAAATCAAATGTTTTCAGCCTGCTCCCTTTGAGAAGCTTGGGATTTCTCAGGGTATCGCCTATTTCAATATCCCCCTCCATGTCATGAATAATCATGTTCATCTTAGCCATTGCGTAAGTAATAGGATTTTGCTCTTGCCCATGAAGCCGTAATGGTTTTGAAATTTTTTTGTCTTTTTCTTTTAAGGCAAGCTGGGCTTTAACAAGCAAGCCGCCAGAGCCGCACGCAGGGTCATAGACTTCCTGCCCTTGCTGAGGGTCAAGAATATATGCCATAACCCAGCCAACTTCTTTTGGAGTGTAGAATTCTCCTGCACTTTGGCCCTGCCCTTCTGCAAACTTTCTAAGCAGGTATTCGTAAGCCCTTCCCAGAATATCTGGCTCTGCATCTTTCAAGCCTATTCTGTGCCTGCTGATAATCTCAATCAACGCGCTTAGTTTGCCCTCATCAATAATTCTCTCTCCACTCACAGTTGCATTGAAATCAACAATATCAATAACACCTTGCAGCTTAGGATTTTGTTTCGCTATTGCGCGAGTTGCATCAGTAAGCTTTTGACCGATTCCTGTTGTCTGCTTTCTTATTTCAGGCCATGTTGCGGTCTTTGGAATGAAAAATCTTACCAGCTTGTGATCCTTTGATGCCATCACAAGAGCAGTATCTTCATCTTCAAATTTCTCAGCCAGCCTTTTGATTTCATCCTCAAAAACATCAGAAAGCCTCTTAACAAAAATCAGAGGCAGTATGTAGTCCTTAAATTTTGGGGCATCCATAGAACCCCGGATACTACATGCAGCATCCCAAAGCCATGTTTCAAGCGTTTTAATATCAAGCATATATTCCCCTGTCTTTCACGACTTAATAATTTTTCTTATTTCTTATTAACCTCATAAGCCTGCCTTACCACACTTAGAAGCTTGCTCAAATCAGTGTCAGGATGAATGCGAATATGAGTCCACACTTCATCATCCATAGGACGTATATCCAATCCCTCGACTTTGACTTCTTTCTTGTTTAACTTAATATCAACCCAGAATTGAACCTTCTGGCAATAAATTGCAGCAAAGTCATACCTCAAGCTGAAACATATGTGATTTTTTGAGAAATGTTCTTTAACATCACCACCAATGGCCAAGATAAATGTTCTTATTTCTTCCACTCTCTTTTTCACAGGAACAGACTCAATCTTATTTAAATGAAAAGTTAAATCATAATTTCTCTTAGCGGAAGACCTTTGCTTTGAGTTCGCAGGTTCCTCGTTATACTCACCAGAATCAGCTCCCTCGGCCTCTCCATCAGCCCTCTTATCAAGAGCCTGTTTAATTAAAAACATCATGTAATCAATATCTCCTAAGGAGGCCAGCTTAACCTCAACTTCTCCATTGCCTCTATGGCCTATATCCCCCACATCTTGGCAGATTCCCTTCGGGTCATTAAGCTCCTCAAATTTAAGATTTAAGAATATTTTAAGATTTTTCTTTTGTGGTTCAATATCACAAAAATTTGTTATGGTTTTATAAGCAATATAATATTTCAGGACTTCTTCTTTAACAGAAGATTCCAAATTCAGTATTCTTTTCCTAAGCTCATCAAAAAGCTCTTTAGTGCTGCCAGTTAAATATTCATAGTCCTCTAATTTATAGTTTTTCTCAGTTTCAAGCTCTTCCGTCTTTTTGTATTTCTCCAAAGTGGCAGGATCAAGAGCGGGGCAAATCCAAGCCTTAACTGCCAATTCAGCTATTTCCTTGGCACGTTCAACAATTTCTGTTTCATTCCAGTGCTCTAATGTAGCTAAGCGTCTATTCAATCTAATAGGACTATCCTTAAAACCGCCCTTCTTTGTTTTCTTTTCTGAAAAAGGCTTATCTGATAATTCAGAGTTATAGCCTGTTAAAGTAAGGTTGCCTATAGTATGCAAATATCTTTTTTGTACCTCTTTCCAATTCTCGCCTAATTCTAATTTCCACTCAGCAGAAAGACTCTCGTTTTGTGGCATAATGTGCTCAATAGTGTAGCTTTCAACATCGACAATTTCTTTTCTGTCGTAGTTTTCAAGTTTCCTTAGGAGATAATTCCTATTCCTGAAATTATAAACATCTTTTGCAAGCAATTCTCTACTAAACTCTTCATTTTCCGGGAAACGCCTATAAGAATCTTTAAGCAACAAGGCAGCCATAAAGCTTTCAACAAAAGCATTCGTGTCCAGCTCTTTATAGAGTGTTGCGAAAGTTTTGTTTAATGAGTTTGTAGGGATTCCGCAAATCGCCCTTCTAAAAATATAGCTTTCAATGAGGCGAAGAATCTTAATAAAATCCTGTTCATTGATTACATTTGCTTCAAAATCCGCATAAACACTCAATATGAAAGGATAGGAAACATCCACTTTCAAATCATTTATATCTAGAAATGCCTTCATTAGCGAAGCATTCTCTTCTTTATTAAGAGCGATTCTTACAAAATATTTTGAATATCTATAAATGTCTGCAACCAAGTCCTTAATTGAAGGGAATTTAACAGAATAACTCTTAAAGGCTGAATAAACATCATTAATATTTGGGATGCTGCCTGTTTTGATTGTCAGATAATCTCTCATAAATCTATCAAATAACGCAGAGTATTCGGCATGCCCAAAGCCTTGCTCCATTTTGTACCAATAATCATTGTAAATTTCTACCTGCTCATTATTGGGAAGCCCCATAAGGATGTAATTCCTAATCAGATCGGCTTGGCTTAAGGCAAGACCTGTTGCATTTAAACTCTCAAAAATCAACTGCGGATTATCTTTATCCTTGTCTAATGCAACATCAATAATAAACAATTTTGAGATACCCTGATATACGCTTTGAATATTTGCTTCTTCTAATTTTTCTAGAAAGAAATCGAAATTATCTTTAATCCGCTTCGAAGCATTGCTTGGAAGTTCTTTTTCACCCAATAAATTAAATAGAGTCTGTTTATCGCTTTGGGTTAAGACCAATTTGAATTTGCTGTCTCCAGACTCATCATTATTTAAAAGATATTTATTCAGGATTTTTCTATCGTTCACATCTCCTGTTTCTCCGCTTTGTTTTAGCTTCCTACTTAAAGCAAATAGCAATAAAGAAATAGTTGTCAACCTTTGCTGACCATCAATCACTAGAAGTTGTGGGACTGCGGATATTTGGTATAGCCCCTTTTCGACGTAAACAATTGAACCTACAAAATGTCCGTAGGAATTTTCTTCCTCTCCTGTTCTGCAGATATCATTGTACAGTTGTTCACATTGCTTTAAATCCCAGCTATAAGTTCTTTGATAAATGGGTATGTTAAACTGCTTTGTCCCATCTAAAAACTTCAAAAAATTTGTTTCTTTCGCGTTCATTTTTCTACCTCAAAAGTGCTTATATCCTTAATAATTTTTCTATATCTATTTCAGATTCTCTTCTTTAATAAAATGGGTTTCTAAAGTATTTAACGTCCTAACGCATTTTATTAAAATATCATCAAATACTTGTGGCAAATCTTTCTGCCCTATTGAAAACTCTTGCTTGACCTTTTCATATCTACTGCCCTTCAAATGTGCCACTCCTGTGGACCTTAAATCCTGCAAATCTCGCAAAAATTCGATCATTTCCGCAAATACAAGCCTCTTCGATTTTAAGAATTCCTCCAATTTATCTATTCCTTTAGCATCCTTCTTAACAATATTTATTCCTTTTTCCAACTCTTTTTCGTTCAAAGAATCAATAAATATTTTCACCAAGGATAATACTTGTTCATCAAATTCTTTTTGTTCGTTGGTTAATGGAATACGCAAGGCTTTAAAATAATGCTCATCTTTTTTGTCAAGCGCTCTAAAAAATTTCCAACCAAATTTCTTTTCCCATTCTTCTTGAAAAACACCATATCTCTGTTTAAAAAATAAATCGCTTTTTTCTGGATCAGCAAATTCACCCTTAATGCTCCTTGCCCAATTCGTATAACTCATTTTTCCTTTGGTGGCGGCACCAAAACTTTTCCAATAAAGCTGTTCTTTATAAGACAAATGACCTAAATCCCCAAGAAAAACCATAACATGGTCAGGATGGTTATTGTCTAAGCGCAAACCCCACATACCGCCGCACTCTAAATAACCGTCTCTTACAGAATATTTTTCTGTTTGAGAATAGTATTTTGTCAGAACGTCTTTTTTAAAAAATATAGGGGTGAGAAAATGAGGCGCGCCTTTATTTTTACCAAAGTAGTTAGCCAACTTATCCTCATCACAGGTATATGTAATCTCTTCTCCGTTTTCATCTATTCCAATAATAAAATCTACAAATTTCTTTTCCCCCCTACCAAATAGTTTTGGTTTAAAATCTTTTAAAGCAGGGATAATCTTTTTCCCCAGTAACCATCCTTGAGATTTTTTATTCTCCCCAATTAAGAAATCCATGTTGCGGGCACCTATAGAATAGATAAAATCCTCTCCTTTTTTATGGTCGTGATATTCTTTAATCCCTAGTTCCTCAATTGTTTTTTCTGAATAACGGTCAAAACTGAAAAACAAAGCAAGATGCATTTTCTTTACCGCTAAAAATTCTTTTATTAATCTTACTTTTATTTTAATTTCACTTTCTGACATCAGAATTATCTCTTCATCATCGCCGTTGTCATCTACCCGGAGGAATTTATTATGTATTTTGTCTTCATATAAATTAAAGTAATGCCTAAACTCTTCAGAAATCTCATAATATCCGTCTTTCATGCCATAAAAACTACGCCAAATTACTAAAGGCTCTATGCCTTCATCAGAATAGCGATAGTAAGTGCCTATTTCTTTTCCATCTTCAAAGTGAAAGGAAAAACCAGGCAACCCATGACCTAAGCTCAGATCCCAAGAAGGATCAGATAGAGATTTTTCTATCCGCCCATTTGAGATAAGGGCACAATAAAAAGTCGTCCATTCTGAGTTATCCCTGTGATTTGAATAAACAGTGATCCATTCACTTTTACCAAGTTCACCAAATTTTCCTAAAAAATCAGCATATAGCAAGTCAATCGTTTTAGTCATTTGATTTTCAACTTATATTGCTCCTGCTCTTGATAAAACTTTCCAAATCCTCCGGCATAATCCGCCACTGCTTTATCTTTGTAGCTTTGATTTCTTTAAGATTGATGAGCTGCCTCACCCGATACTCGGTGAGCTCAAGCTGTTTGGCGGCATCCCTGACTGTTAGATATGCTTTTGGCATGAAAATATCCCTATTCAACGGCATTTAACATTACTTCACATTATAACACATGCAGAAATAAACCCATAGTAAAAATATTTGCTTGTATTCATTAACATATCAGGACATCCGAAGCTATCAAAGAAGATGATATTTCTTTTCTAATCTTGTCTTTGTCCTTATCTGAAATATCTGAATGAAAAATCAGCTTACTCCTTATAACCTGAACATCAAATTTATCGGCATGAAAACCTTCCGGGTTTATCCGAGAGGGTCTCTCCCACTCTTGCAAACAGTCTGATAATTTTAAAAGAAAGGCAAGGGGTGCCTTTGAGCAATCAATCTTTGTATTCTCAAAACACTTGTTAGGAAGATTATGTATGAAAATAGCTGCGCAAGCAGAAACAACATCTGTTTCAAAATGTACTTGGTTAAAATTTATATTGTGTTTGCATATGTCGCGACGCTCTCTTTTAGGATTATTTTTTTGATACATCAAGTCAATCAAATACAAAACAGCAAGAGCGCTTATCATGCCATGGCAGATATTGCCAGAATCAGTCATGCGTTTATATTCTTCCATGGGATTAATTTGAAGACCCCATTCATTAATTTTAGACTGTATTAAATCAAAGCTATTAATATTATTCTTCAATTTCTCAAGACCTACGGGAACAATTTTAAAATGGATATCTGGCGTAGAAACACCAATGGAATCTTTGATATCATTAATTTTTTTGGCAAAGCGGCTCAGCATAGCATCTTTTGCAATCTGTACTGGATAACCGACATCGTGGAATAAACCTGCTAACTTCCATTGGAATTTGTTAACGGAAATGCCCTTTAATGCAAAAAATTTATCTTGGATATAGATACCCAGAAGAAAACTAAGCAATGCATGTACTACATGATCCCTGGCCCAGGGCTCCAGCTCACGAATCCCATGTTCAATTCGAGCGAGTTCCGCAACACAAGAAAGAAGCTCCTCCTTGCCGTGAACAGTCATGATACCTTCGATAATTTTTATAGCTTCTTTCTGCCTTTCATCAAAAGAGGCTGGAGCAGTTAAGAAATGCTCGATTTGATCTTCTCTGCAATCGTAATCATATAAAATATCATGAATTTCGTTAAATAATAAGGTGTTAATATCCATTTTTCCTTAATTTATTAAACAAGGCAGATGTTTATATAAATTGCTCTAACTCTCAGCAGGATAGCCATTTACCCGCTTTATTATCCCCAGAATCATCACGTGGTACCTACACCAACGGTCAACCGAAAGTCTTTATAAAAACTTTTTTATTCATAAAATCATCACGCACCGTCAATGACGAAACCATGCCTCATATCATCCTTACGCCGCAACCTTAAATTCGCATTCGGGTATGGCGTGCACGGGAGCGGCGCATCCCAGCATTTATCACCCTTCACCGGCACATAATATGCCAATCCTGAGCGAGTCTCAAATTTTTTCATTTTTGCCAAGGGCGTAGAATGCAATCCAAAGATATCCTCACCCGGCGGGATCCAGTCTATTGCAAAGCTAATGGGCTTAAAAATCTGAGAACTGACGGCACAAAAAATGATAAATGATATTGCTGCCCTTCTCACCGTTCTCTTCTTAAATAAGTCCGATACCCCGCCGATCGCAAAGGCCAGCATGCCAAAACCTAAAATGTAAAAAACGGCTCCGGCAAACCTTAAGGCCGGCGCCATATAGAACCAATATATCATGCTAAAGACCGGGGGTAGGAAAAATAACGCCATATTTGACTTATTTATGGTCAGTCTATTTTTAAGCCTGCATATAACGATAGTAAAGAACCCGATAGATGCGGATATGAAAGGCGGTATCAATTCATCCAGGCGAAGCGATACCATGCTGGACGCCCACCGGCAAAACCAGCTCCAGCTTTTTAGAACCGTCGGGCTCCAAATAACAGGTGAACCGCTGACAAAAGGAATATGCGACCAGGTGCGGATCCAGTTCCAGTCGTTATAAACCGCGGCCGGCGAAATACGCCATTCTACAGGAAAAGCAATTAGGGTACTGGGGTATATCAGATAACCGCTCACAATAACGCTTCTAAACATCCATGGGACGAGCCCTATTATCATGCATTGCACGGTTCTTTTTATGACCGCCATATGCGGCACGCCGCCCCATCGCCGTCCCCTTATCAACCATACCGCAAAAGCCGGTAAAAGCGTGCATATGCCCATCGCGAGAAAACTGAGTTTTACGGCAATGCCCGCAACGGCAAGCACTGTGATATAGAACAGCCTGTACTCTATTTCATCACTGTCATCTTTTGAGTTTTCCAATAAGATCAGCCATTGGATAGAAATCAGGACCCCTAAAATAAAGATCGGCAGGTCCGGCGAAGGGCTGCTTATATTGTAATCGGCTATATAATTAACGGCTATATAAAAGAATAGAGAGGTATAGACATCGGAGATTTTAATTTTCCCGTTATTTTTGATCAATCTTCCTATTGCCGGAAAAATTTGCGCGCAAAGGGCCAGTAACAATATGCCGTTCGCGAAATGATAAGACCTGAATTTCACTATTTCGAGCAATGCCGCGTAAAGAAAATACGAGCTATTGTATGCCAGGTGCACGTGCAGGTTCCCGAGGCCGGGAACGATCGGGTAAGATTCAGCCCACCGCACCGAGCTTAAGTGATATATGGCGCTATCCTCGTTGGTAGGACGAAATGCGGCGTGATTTGCTATCAATAGCGCAAAAATTACCAGGAAAAAACACAAAACCGCATTCTGTACTATTTTTTTATTGTTAAATAATCTTAGCCGTATCTCACTCCGGTTCCAGACGATGCCTGCCAGGCCGATCGCAGATACAAGGAGAAATGCTTTGTAGTCTATCCTGAAAACCAGGTGCCATATCTGAAGCAGGAAGATGGTGAACGCCCACCCTATCCAGAAAAAGTCTGCGCTATTGCCTTGCGCGCTCTTTATTTTAAAGAACCTAAGGATAAGCAGGCCAAAACCGGTAAATATTATTGATAAGACGGCCCATACCGCAAGGATTAATACCATTTAATATTTTTCATCTACCTCCTATTGCGCAAAATGCTTCCTTTTAAAATATAACGCGGCGTGCACCAGGCCTATCAGCACAGGCACCTCGACCAGGGGGCCTATAACCGCGGCAAATGCCGCTCCGGAGTTGATCCCGAAGACCGCCACGGCAACTGCGATAGCAAGTTCAAAGTTATTGCTCGCTGCGGTAAAAGAAAGCGTCGCGGTCTTCGCATATCCCTCTTTAAACTTTCGTCCCATGTAAAAAGAGACTAAAAACATCATTACGAAATATATCAGAAGAGGGATTGCGATCCTGACGACATCCATGGGTATCTTGACGATATATTCCCCTTTCAGAGAAAACATAACCAATATCGTAAATAATAACGCCATCAAAGTTATCGGGCTCACTTTCGGAATGAATTTTTCTTCATACCATTTCTTGCCGTTTAATCTTATTAACGTAATCCGGGTAAATATGCCCGCGAGGAAAGGTATCCCCAGGTAGATAAAAACGCTATTTGCGACCTGGGCTATCGTCACATTTACCTGCACGCCCTTTAAACCAAGATATGGCGGAAGGATCGTAATAAAGAACCATGCGTAAACCGAATAGAATATTATCTGAAATAACGAGTTGAAGGCCACCAGCCCCGCGCAATATTCGTTGTCGCCTTTTGCGAGCTCGTTCCATACGATTACCATGGCGATGCACCGCGCAAGGCCGATCATGATCAAGCCCACCATGTATTCCGGGTAATCCCGCAAAAATAATACTGCTAAGGCAAACATCAGGATCGGGCCGATGATCCAGTTCTGGATAAGCGATAGGGCCAGGACTCGCGCATTCTTGAAGACAGTCCCCATCTCTTCATACTTCACTTTTGCCAGCGGCGGATACATCATCAGTATCAGGCCTATGGCAATAGGAATATTGGTCGTTCCGACATGAAATTTATCCCAAAAATTGACGATCTGAGGATAAAGGTATCCCAGGGCGACGCCGATCGCCATGGCGAGAAAGATCCATAACGTCAGAAACCTGTCCAGAAACGATAACCTCCCGACAGCCTCTTTTGTCATCTTACCATCCTTTCAAAACCCTATACACACCGCTAAGGCCGAAAAGAATAAATAACGCTGCAGAAACCCACTTGATCGTCTTTTCCGGGATATGTTTTCGCATAATCACGCCTGCGATTATGCCTATCGCATCCGCAGCCACCATGGCAAGGGTCGTACCTGCCAATACGCTAAGGCCATTCTTAAATTCAACGGCCAGGCTTATCGTAGCAAGCTGTGTCTTATCCCCCATCTCCATAAGAAAAAATGCCGCGCCGACGGTAGCTACCGGGCCGAAGCGCGACTCTTTCCTGCCGCCGTCTTCAAGCTTATCTTCCCGGAGAGTCCACAACCCGAAGACTATAAATGACAGCGCGGCTATTAAAGAGATTATATTTAATGGTACGATCGCGGTTAAGAATTTTCCGACCGCTACCGAGAGCGAATTAATTAAAAGTGTTGCGAGGAAGATCGCTAATAAAACTTTATGGGGTTTGTATTTTGCCGCAAACGCCATTGCCAGGAGCTGTGTCTTGTCGCCCATCTCGGCAAGGAATACAAATATAAAAGATGTTATGAAAGCTGTCATCTACGCAGGTCTCTTCGGAGCAATTCTAGTTTTCCAGAATTCCATAAGCCACAGAGGAAGCGAAGAGACCCCTATAACGAATATCCAGTCAACCGGACCCAGGGACTCGGTCTTGAATATCTTCTGCGCAAACGGCAAATATACCGCAGCCATCTGCAGGATAAACGAGATGCCGGTTGCGGCGATCAGTTTTTTGTTTGTCATTATTCCAATCTTGAATAATGATTCGGTCATGCTCCTGCAATTAAAGGCGTGGAATAATTGCGAACAGGCGAGTACTATGAATGCCGCCGTGCGGGCGCGCACGATGCCTTCCTTTTCGACGAACAGGACAAATATAAACGCGGCCAAAGTGCAGACGGCGATAAAAAGGCCCTGGATCAACATTAAGAGCGCCCTATCTTTCGTAACAACCTTTTCCGTGGTTTTGCGCGGCGCCTTTTTCATTATGTCCGGCTCGACAGGATCCACCCCTAGGGCAAGCGCCGGAAGCCCGTCTGTTACAAGATTCACCCACAATATATGTATAGGAAGAAGCGGCACCGGCAGGCCCGCGAGGGAAGATATGAGCATAACGAGTATCTCCCCGGCATTGCACGAAAGCAGATAATGTATGAACTTTTTTATATTACTGTAGATGCCCCTTCCTTCTTCTACCGCCGAGACGATCGAGGCAAAGTTATCGTCGGTTATGACCATGTCCGACACTTCCTTGGTCACATCGGTTCCGGTGATACCCATCGCTACGCCGATATCCGCCTCTTTTACCGCCGGCGCGTCATTGACGCCGTCCCCGGTCATGGCGACGATTTCGCCATGCCTGCGCCATGCGCGCACCACCCTTAACTTGTGCTCCGGAGAGACTCTTGCATATACCGAGACCCTCTTCACCTCGTTATACAGGGCCTCATCGCTCAAGCCATCCAGCTCCTCTCCGCTCAAGGCGAGGGAATCGCTTTCAAAAAACCCGAGCGATTTCGCGATGGCTACCGCCGTATTTTTATGATCTCCCGTGATCATTACCGCCTTTATGCCGGCATTCCTGCACTCCCGCATGGCTTCCTTCACTTCCTCGCGAGGCGGATCTATCATGGCGACCAGGCCCACGAATGTGAGGCCGCGCTCCACGGCATCTGCTTCGTATTTTCCCCCGCCGGCTTCAAGCTCCCTGCAGGCAACCGCAAGAACCCTCATCGCTTCGCCGGCGAGGCGATCATTTGTTTTGGCAACCAATTCCCTGTCCCCGGCTGTCAATTTCCTCACTGCGCCGTTCTCTTCGATATTTACACAGTCATTCAAAAGCACATCCGGGGCGCCCTTGATGAACGCGGTGGTACGGCCGGCGGATTGCCTGATAATAGTCATCTTCTTTCGGTTGGAATCGAAAGGTATCTCGTCGACAAAACCAAATTCATTTTCCAGCTCTTTCTTCACCATGCCGGCCTTGCCTGCAGCCGTCAGGAGCGCCCCCTCGGTAGGATCACCCATTATTATATAGGCGCCGGACTTCTCGACCAGCTCGGCCCCGTTGCAGAGCACCCCGCAGCGCAATAGCGTCTTCATGTCCGGGTAACCGGCAACATCGACGCGTTCCTTGCCGAGCAGGAATTCTCCCTTCGGCGCGTAGCCTATGCCGGTTACATCGAAAAGCCTTCCGCCCGTAAAAAGTTTCTGGACCGTCATCTCGTTTTTGGTGAGCGTCCCTGTTTTGTCGGAGCAAATAACGGTGGTGCATCCCAGGGTTTCGACGGAAGGAAGTTTGCGTATAAGAGCATTGCGCCTCACCATGCGGTGAACGCCGAGCGCCAGGGCGATGGTAACCACCGCAGGCAGGCCTTCCGGGATGGCGGCGACCGCCAGGCTGACCGCAGTTAAAAATACATCCATTATTTTGCCACCGCGCAGCCACTCCAGCAAAAATACGAGAGCCACCAGCGCAAAACACAGATAGACTATCCATCTGCCGAACTCTTCTATCTTCTTCTGAAGCGGCGTCGTTTCACGCCCGATCGCCTGGACCATGCCGGCAATCTTCCCCAGCTCAGTCTTCATGCCGGTATAGGCTACGAGCGCTTTCGCCTTGCCGGAGGCGACCGATGTCCCCATATATACCATATTCGCCCGGTCGGCCAGTGGTATCTCCTTTTCGCCAAGGGCATGAACGGTCTTTGCCACAGGCGACGACTCGCCCGTAAGACTGGCCTCCTGTGCGTTAAAGTTCGAGCTCACCCACACAAGCCGGCTGTCCGCCGGCATGCTGTCACCGGCCTCAAGCTCAACCAAATCCCCGGGCACGAGCTCCGATGACGGAATTATTTCGAGCCGGCCGTCGCGTATTACTTTTGAGGACGGACTGGAAAGTTTTTTGAGCGCCGCGAGGGACTTTTCCGCGCGGTATTCCTGCACAAACCCCAGGATCGCGTTCAATATCACTATGGCAATGATCGCCAGCGCATCTATCCATTCCTGCAAAAATCCGGAGACGAGCGCAGCGCCTATCAGGATCCATACGATGATATTCTTAAACTGCTCGAGAAAGATGCTGAACGGGCTTACGCCCTTCTTCTCCTGAAGCTGGTTTGCTCCAAATTTTAGAAAACGCGCTCGCGCCTCGTTTGCGCTAAGGCCTGAAGCAGCGCTGGTATTTAATATGCCGGCGGTATCTTCGACGGTTAAATTATAAAATTTTTCTTTTCCCATTTCCCCTCATATTTATTTGATCAACGAAGCGCCTAACCGGAAAGCCCTGCCGGCGGCATCCTCCCTTTTCGGAGAGTCAGCCGCAAGATGGTTCAGGCCTCCCACGAATAATTCATCTTTATATTTTACATTTATCGTCGCAAACATGTTCTTTATGACCTTCTTTGCGCTATCGAAGTATTCGATCCTGTCCTCTCCCGCTACACATATGAAAGCTCCAGACCTTGCCCTGGAGCCCGTGATATCTTTCTTCAATACAAATTTCGCGGTCCAGAGACAGCTTAAGCGGTCTATCATCATCTTGAGCTGCGCGGAAACGGTCCCGAAATATATCGGTGAAGCGATTATCAGGCCATCTGCAGAAAGTATTTTTTCATATAGCGGCTTCATATCATCAGGCACTACGCATTCGCCCGTATCACCGCAGCCGAGACATTCCTGGCACGGATCGAATTCAAGCTCGTTCAGCATGATAGTATCGATATCGGCGCCCTGAGACTTCGCGCCCTCGATGGCCCTGGCTAAAAGACGGTTCGTGAACCCTTTAAGTTTTGGGCTGCCGCTTATCCCGATGACTTTCATCTTTCGCCTCTGGTTAATGTATGAGCCGGATAGCTATTGCGCGGATATGCTGCGGGGATTGCGGATTAAGTTTCCTGCCTCAATACGCGTCTCAGGTCGCGCGGCAAAACGACGACAAACGTGCTGCCGTTTCCCTGGAGGCTTTCCACCCAGATCCTCCCCTTATGAAGCTCAACTATATCCTTGGTTATGGCGAGCCCGAGGCCGGTGCCTTCTTTGGAATGGTCGAGCCGCTCGAACTTATCGAATATCTTCTCAAGCTTATCGAGCGGTATGCCGGGGCCTTTATCGGCGACCTCAAAACGGACGAACTGCTCGGTAGGATAGGCCTTGACCGTAACAGACTTCCCCTCAGGCGTGTGTTTGATGGCGTTGCTTAAAAGGTTGTTTATGACCTGGGTCAGCTTGCCGCCGTCCGCCCATATCATGAGCTCCGTATCGAGAAGCTCGATAACAAGCTTTATCCCCTTCTTCGTCACTATCGGGGCGAACTCATTTATCTGCGCATCCAAAAGTTTCGAAAAATCGCAGCGCTTCCTCTCCATCTCGACCATGCCGGCCTCTATCTTGTGGATGTCCAGAAGGTCGTTTATGAGCCAGTTCATCCTGTCTGTTATCTTAGAACATAGCGCGAGAAGCTTTTGCTGGCCCTCGCTCAGCTGGCCCGCCAGCCCGTCCATAAGCGTGGAGAGGTTCGTCTTTATTATCGTTATCGGATTTTTCAGTTCGTGCGATACGTAGGCGACCACCGTCGACTTCAGCTGGTCCGACTTCTTCAGCCTGGACGCATAGACTACCAGGCGTTTAAGCATTTTATTGATTATGATATAACCTATGCCCAAGCCGCAGATTGCTATGAAAATGCATATCGATAGTATGCCGCCGGCCTGGCCCACCAGGACATCGAAAGCGGAAGAAGTGCTTACGAGCAGATAAAAGAACGCGAGGAAGGGTATTACGGTCATCAGGGCAAAAGCAATATTGAATTTGTGATAAGGGTTCTCCTTCAACTCCTGGAGGACCATCCCCGTGGTATTCTTATCTTCTTTTTCGCCTCTCATGCCATATCCCTTTTTTATTATTATATTACACAAGCCTCTGCCGGTGCAAGCGCAAACGGAAACGTACTTTTTATGCAGACGCCGCGACAGCGGCTATTACGGCGGCTCCTTCACCGGAACCGTCCTTGGCAAGCGTAAGCTTGATCATGGATGCCTTTTTGGCAAAGATCTCTCTCAAGGCGCTCTTCATATTTCTCGAAAACGCGGGATGTTTCTCGAACACAGATCCATCGATAGCTATGGTATGTTTTCCGGATACCTTGGGGTCTATCCTCATGACTATTGCGGATATGCATGATGCGCTTATCCGGGCAGCGCGGCGGGATACCATAGCGCATACCTTCTTGATAATGACCCTGTCCTTTAAGGCGGTCCCTGGCAGACCGAGACGCCTGAGCAATCCGGATACGGCTATGAGATTCTTACTTTTGTCGGCCTCGATGGCTGATACGTATTCGGTCTCAAAGCTTTTCTCTTTACTTAATATCGGGACCAAATCTTTCAGGACGAGCCGCACAACCTCCCCCAGGTACATCCCGGAGACCATCTTCTCCAGTATCTGCCGGCCCGGATTCGCGGATCTCTCGTCAAGTTCTTTATCATAAGAGGTAGAGATAAGTTTATTGAAATTACCCCATTCGATATTGATTACCATCTTCCCCGTTCTATTCCCGGGACCGCGCCACTTGCCGATCTTCGACAAACTTTCCGGATAACAGGCGTTTGTGCCCGTCCCTATTATAACGCCCACGTCGCACTTAGGATCCCTGTAGCTTTTAGCGGCGAGCGTCCCGACGGTATCGTTGACGAGAGCCGAGATCCTGACATTGTTGATACCCTTCCTTGCGAATGCCTCATCCATCAATTTAACGACATCGTTACCGACGACTCCCTTGACCTCGAAACCCTTGGTCCAGGACATAAGGATCCCGCTCGAAGCGCTCGTCTGTTTGATGGGAAATGAAAATGTAAATCCGAGGTTAAGTCTTCCGGCTCCGGACAATTTGTGCTTTTTCAAAAATAGCTCGACGCAGGCCGCGATGAAATCGAAGAAGCCTTCCGCATTCCCGGTTATATGCTCCTTCTGCAGAGCGAACTTCATCATCCTGGCGGCCCCGGTCTTCCTCGAGCCGTACAGATCAAGTTCCAGGACCCTGAAATTCGTCCCGCCCAAATCGAGGGCGATATATTCCCCCTTCTCCTTTCCCGTCGGAGGCTCTATGTAAGTCGGTATCATCTTGAGCGAGCTCGCCTCTCCAGCCAGGCCTTTTCCCATCTCAGAATGAAAATCTTTTATGATCTTCATCATACCGGCCCGGGAGATTTCAAATCGCTCTTCGATCTGTTTTAGCATAAACACCTTCTATGCAGCAGTAGGGCAGGTTTAAACCTGCCCTACCACACAGGTTTCTATCTTGTGATATTCAGTATCTTGTACTTCAAAATTCCGCGCGGCACCTGTATCTCTACGGTATCGCCTTTTTTGTGATTAACCAGCCCCTCGCCAACGGGAGACGTTATCGATATCTTGTTCTGCGAATAGTCCGCCTCTTCTTCGGCCACGATCGTGTATTCGAATTCTTCTTTAGATTCCAGGTCTTTCAATTTAACGGTCGCGCCTATCAGGACTTCGTCCTTCGACATCTCTGAGTTATCGATTATCTGGGCACTGGCTAACTTTGTCTCAAGCTCCGCGATTTTTTTCTCGTTCATTCCCTGGGCATCTTTGGCCGCGTCGTATTCGGCGTTCTCGCTTATGTCGCCATGCGCGCGCGCCTCGCCGATAGCCTTGGACAGCGCTCTTCGTTTCGTCGTCTTAAGATACTCTAATTCTTTCCTGAGTTTTTCGTAACCTTCGGGCGTCAGGTGTGTAGTGCCTTTTGCCATCTCCTATCTCCTCTCATTAATAAAATTTTTCATATCCTCCGGCAGGGGTGATTCGAATATTAACGCCTCTCCGGTAACGGGATGTTTAAACTCGATCCTGGCCGCATGCAAAGCGGCTCTTCTAAATTTCAACTTGAAATCTTTCCTGAAAGCATACACGCTCTCACCGACGAGAGGATGGCCGATTCGGCTAAAATGTATGCGTATCTGGTTCGTCCTGCCGGTGACCGGTTCGACCTCTATCACCGTAAAAGCGCCTCTTCTCTCCAGGACCCTGTATCTGGTTAATGCGCTCAGGTTCTCGCGCTTGTTCCTGTTATAAAGCGGTTTGTCTATCATACCATGATCGTTTCTGACATCGCCATGGACAAGAGCCGTATACTTCTTCGCCACTTCTTTCGCGCCGAACTTCTCCATCATGAGTTTCTGGACCGACTTGCCCTTCGCATAGATGATAAGGCCGGACGTCTCCCGGTCGAGCCGGTGGCAGGGGTATGCGTTGACCTCTATGCCGCGCCGGTCGAGCTCCTTATTCAGGATATCTGTCAGCGTATTCGTCTCTTTCCTGGGGGTCGGTATCACAAGCATACCCGAGGGCTTATCTACGACTATAAGCCACTTGTCCTCATAAACTATTTTATATCTCTTATCGGCCATCGGTGTAATTATATCATTTTCCTGTAAGCGGCGTGAAGGAGTTTTGTAACCTCACCGGGTCTGCCGCGCCCTATCTTTGCCCGGTCTACTTTTATTAACGGCAGAAGCTCCGCGAGAGAGTTTGTAAGAAAAACCTCGTCGGCCAATATCAATTCTTTGTACGATAGATGCTTTTCTATCACGGGGATCTTCAGCTCTTTCGCAAGAGCGATGACCGTTCGCCGCGTTATGCCCGGCAGGATGCCGCTATCGAGTGAGGGCGTAAGAAGCCTTCCGTTTTTTACCAAAAATAGATTGCTCGTTGCGCCCTCAGCCACGTCGCCTTTCGTATTCAGTAATATGGCTTCGCCGTATCCGCCTGCCTTGGCGCTCTCTTTTGCCAGGAGATAGCTCAGGCGATTGAGCGTTTTCATTCCCGCCAGCGGAGAATGTTCGTCGAGCGTCATCTCTAAAACTTTGGCGCTCGTACCGTAGATATAATCCCTGCGCGGGTATCCGCTGAATTCTTTTGTTATAATTATTACATTCCCGCCTCTCGTTACGGTGATGCGTATATACGCATCCTTTACCGCATTGCGCTTGATAATATTATACGAGGCTTCCCGGAGTTCTTTCTTCGAATACGGAATCTTTATCCTGAGGTTCTTTGATGAATTGAAGAGCCGCGCTAAATGCTCATCGAGTGAGAATATCGAGCCTGCGTAAGCGCGCATCGTCTCGAAGAGGCCGTCTCCGTAAAGAAAGCCCCGGTCAAAAACGGAAATCTTTGCATCCCGCGAATCGGTAAATCTGCCGTTGATCCACACCTTCAGTTTACGCACGGCACCGCCTCCGCCTTGTCCGCATTCGAAAACCCCAGCGCCTGCATGAGCCCCGCGGCCTTGTCGAGCGTCTCCTGATACTCCGATTCCGGATCCGAATCCGCCACTATGCCGCCGCCTACCGAAAAATATGCCTTACTGCCTTTTATGATGAGCGTCCGTATGACTATCGACGTATCCATATCCCCGTCGAACGATATATACCCGATCGCGCCCGTATATACGGATCTCTTGACGGGTTCAATGGATTCTATTATCTCCATAGACCGGATCTTCGGCGCGCCCGTTATCGACCCGCCCGGGAAGGCGGCCCTTAAGACTTCGACCGGCCCCACTCCTTCTTTAAGACGTCCCGAAACCGTCGAGACGAGATGGAAGACATTGGCGTATTTTTCTATTATGGCATTTTCGGTCGGCCGGACGGAGCCATAAGCGCAGATCCTGCCGAGATCGTTCCTCTCGAGATCGACTATCATTATGTGCTCCGCGTTATCTTTCGGGCTCTTCTTCAATTCCTGTTCCAGAAATAGATCCGACTTCTCATCGCTGCCGCGAGGCCTCGTCCCCTTTATCGGCCGCGTTTCGATGTAATCACCCTTCTTCATCAAGAATCTTTCGGGGGAGGAACTCAATATAGTAACGTCCTCAAAGCCGAGATAAGAGGCAAAGGGCGCGGGACTCACCTCTCTCAATTTCAAGTATACCGCCAGGGCCTCAGCGCCGAGCGATGCCTCAAACCTCTGGGAAAGATTTACCTGGTATATATCGCCTTTCCTTATATATTCTTTAGCCCTGGCTATCGCGGCCATATAATCAGATTTGGAAAAATTAGAGACAACCGTATTTAACCTCGAAGGCTGCCTGCCATGCCTAACCTCGAATGTTGCCGAAGGCAGCCTTCTAGATTTGCAAAGGGCCTTAAATTCTCTCATCCTGTCCAGGCATCTGCGGTCGTTTTTAATGCCGGACGGGTGAGGAAGGCCGCTGCCGGCTATATACGCGCGCCCCGTCAAATTGTCGTACGCCACTATTAAATCGTAAAAACCCAATATGCAGTCCGGAAGGTCAAGGTCGTCACGTGATATGTCAGGCAGGTCTTCGACAAAATCCTTCAAGTCGTACGAAAAATACCCTACAGCTCCTGATGTCAGCGGAACAGGTGAACCTGCTTTTTCGATCTTATATTTTGCCAGTATCTCTTCCAGCGCAAGGAACGGATCGCGCCGGAAAGATTCTGTCCTGCCGTCCTGCCAGTTCAGAATTATGGAGTCCCTCTTACTTTTAAATACGAGGAACGGGTCGCATCCTAAAAATGAGAACCTGCCGAGCCTCTCCGATGCCATGGCGCTGTCCAGAAAAAATGGATAGGGGTAGTTCTTGAAGGTCTTGAGAAGTTCTTCGGGCCGCGGGGGGTTGTCTATTCTTTCGATTCTAATTTTTACCATGAAGCGTTTCCAGAAATGCGTCAGCCAGGTTTTCGAGCGAGCGCATCACCTCCGCAGACATAGGAGATCCCAGAGAGGTCGTCTTCGGCTGGATAGAAACCACAAAGATGTTCATGTCGTCCTTGCCGGTCTTCAGGAGGTCCGTGAATAGGCGCGGCGAAGGATTGTGCGTCGAAAAACTGACATTTGCGATCTCTTCGAGGGCGAATATCCCCGCATCTCCCGGGGAGACGCCCATATCGGCAGCGTCTATCAATATGACGGTATCGCATGAGGTGGCGAGTATCGGGAATATATAATTTTCCGGAGCGGTCCCGCAATCGAAGAGCGGCGTAAGGATCTGCCTGGACCTTAGCATCTCTATAAGCTTAGGCCCCAGGGCATCATCTCCGCGGATTATATTGCCTATACCCACTATGCAGGCCTTGCCTTTTATCTTATCTTTAAGGACGGAGGCGATTGCCTGAGGCGAAAGCCCTTTAATATTTCTCAAGGGTCGCCTTTCGCTTGCACTTGGCGCATAATATTTTAAGCCTGTCACTGCGCAATACATAATCCCGCGCCGTACGCACCACACTCGATGCAAATCCCATACCTTCAAGCGACGACATGAATAGTGTCGGGTTCGAGAATGCAAGCGGCCCGAGCTTCCGCGCAATCCATTCGAGGTGGGCCTTCGCAGTTATGACGTCCCCGCAAATCTCGCATAGCGCCAGCTCTTTCTCTTTCGTCGCGGAGACCATCTCCGACCTGTCAAAGCCGGCAAGGTCGAACTTCGTGGTATGGCGCACGCCGGGCGGATCGTCGAGCGCCGTCGTGCATAATGCGCTGCACTGGCCGCAGTAATGGCATTCGTCCAGGTGGAGGATCATCCGCCTCGTCGCTTTCTGGCCCGTGACGACGTCCCTCTGCTCTATCGCCCTGGCCGGACAGATAAGCGCGCACGCCGCGCATGCGACACAACCCTCGTCAGAATATTCCGGCTTGCCGCGGAATCTCTTCGCGGGATTGTGCTCTTTATACGGGTATCCCGACGTATACGGTCCTTTGATAAAGGCCGTTACCGCTTCGACCAACTCTCTTATCTTCGGAAGTCTCATAAAATTTTAAACCTTATCTCTTTATATCTTCGCCGTATTCGTCTGCTACGGTCCCTTTCCACGGCTTGACGCCGGAACGGTAAGCGCCCTTAGCAAGGGTATGCGCGGAAACAGGCGCGGTCAATATTATGAATAGAAGACACAGGAGCGCTTTGGCGCCGGTAGCATTAAAACCTTTTATCACGAAAAGCCCGAACAGGATGCCGCACGTGCCGAGAGTCACGCATTTCGCCGAGGCCTGGAGACGGTTATAAACATCGGGGAACCTGACAAGGCCGAGGCACCCGAAGAAGTCGAAGACGAGCCCGACCACTATTATCGTCATGCCGATAGTTTCATTCATCGAAATCTTTCCCTTCAAGATATTTTGACAACGCCATGATACCTATAAAACTCTGGAGCGCCCAGGCAATCCCTATGTCTATGTACCAATCTCTCCCGGTCGGAAGACTCAGGACTGCGCAAAACCCGACTATCAGGATGCCGAGCATGTCGACAGCAACGGCCCTGTCCGGCGCAGTCGGCCCTCTGAAGACCCTGTATAGACAAAGGATGGCCGATAGCAGGAGCCATAGAAATGCCCTTGCCAGGAAATCGGACTGCCACCTCAACATCGAGGGTACCGGGCAGAATAATATCACTGCCGCGAGCACGGCTATCACGACCAATCCGCTTAGCCACCTTATATTCTTCATGTCGTTATTCGAACACCCTTTCCAATATGCGTTCAAACCTGCCTACTATTACCTGCCTGTTCTCCTCTTTTTCATACCCGTCTTTCAGCGAAAGGACGTGCACATATATATAGCCATTCGGCTTGTCTATGTCGACCGTCGTAGTGCCGGGCGTCAGGGTTATCGAGTTCGCAAGAAATGTCAGGCCTATATCCGATCTTAATTTAGTGCGTATCCTTATCGTGCCGGGCCTTATCGGCAGGGTCGGACACAATACGCGCCACGCGACATCAATATTCGCTTTTATGCACTCCCATAAGAATATAAACACGTAGCATAAGAACCAGAATAGCCGCGCCGGGAAGGCCGGCCGGCCGGTCTTCTTCGGTCCCGGCTCTTCACTACCCGAATATACCGAGCGGAATATATCGACAGTAATGAAAGAGACGAATAGAGATGCAAATATGCCGGTCACGATATATTGCATCGTCGGCGGCCATAATAACATCAGCCAGACAAAAAACCATAACAGGAAAAACATCACTCTGTGTATCATCTCAACACTCCGATAACCGCCCCGGCGTAGTTCTTGCCGTCTGCAAGGATGGCCGAGGCGTCTTGCAGCAGGATATTCGCGCCGTTCCATTTAGCCGGCAGCAGCAGGAAGACGCTTGTCGCCGAAATAACGGCCAATATTACCATCGGGATAGCCATGGACCAGACCGTCTTGCTGATCACTCCCGGCGCCTGGTTCTTCTCTTTTCCGAACAGCACAGGCGTCAGCGCCCTGAAGTAATATGCCAATGTCAACATGCTCATGACCGCGGCTATCAGGGCTAGGACCGCATGGCCAGCCTGTATACACGCCAGTATTATTATCAGCTTTGACCAGAACCCGCCCAAAGGCGGCATGCCGCATATGGAGAGGGCCGCTACCAGATTCGTGTAGCCCGTGACCGGAGCTTTTTCGATGATCCCGGATATCCTGCTAAGGTCGCGCGTGCCGGATATGTTCTCGATCGAACCTGAGTTCAGAAATAAGAGCGACTTGAATACGCTGTGGTTCAATAGATGGAATATGCTTCCGAATATCGCGAGCGGCGTAGCCACGCCAAGCCCCAATGCGATATAGCCTATCTGGCTTATGCTAGAATAAGCAAGTAACCGTTTTATGTCGGATTGGCCGAATGCGAGCAAAGAGCCGGCCGCCATCGAAAGCACGGCAAGAGTGATCAGGATCCACGAAATCGCGGGGCTCAGGCCGAAGACATTGAAGAATATCCTGGCCAGCGCGTATATTCCCAGGACCTTTATCGAAACACCGGAAAGCATCGCCGAGACCGGCGCCGGAGCCGAGGAGTGCGCGTAAGGCAGCCATGCATGGAACGGCACCAGCGCCGCCTTCAGGCCGAACCCCATCAGGAAGAGGACGCTGACAAAAAAGAGCATGCCGGGTAATTTGTTGACGACAATGAATGAAGCCATGTCGGCCATGTTCAATGTCGACGTTGCGCCGTATAAGAGCCCTATGCCGAGCAATATGAAGGCGGATGCCACGCCGCCCATCACGGCATATTTGAACGCCGCCTCGAGAGCATCGGAGTCTATGCCAAAGGCGACGAGAAAATAGCCGGAGATCGCCGCTATCTCGAGAAAGACATACAGGTTGAAGATGTCGCCGGCCCCCAGAACGCCGTTCATCCCGGCAAGCATGAGCGAGAAGAGGGTATAGAATTTCCATTTGTCCGTATATTTCTCCATGTAGCCTACGGAATATACCGCCACCAGGAACGCGACCGTATTGATCGTAACCAGCAGTAATGCGGAGAGTGAGTCGACGACCATGCTGATGCCGGCAGGCGGCATCCAGTTCCCCACTTTATACACGAGCACCTTATGCGTCACTACGGCGCCGGCTATGTAATATGAAATGACGGCGAGCGCTAATGAAGCCGTGACAGCCAACAGGTCCGCCAGCTTTTCGTTCCTTTTGCCGACAAGAAGGATTATAAATGCCGACGCGAGCGGGACTATCAGGAGGTATGGGATCAGCTGCATGATAATTTAGCCTTTGAGTTTATTGATCTCGGTTATGTCGAACGTGCCGTATTTTTCGTAAATCCTTATCGCCACCGCCACGAGAAGGAGCGTCAAAGCCAACCCTATCACTATGGAGGTAAGAACCATGGCCTGAGTAAGCGGGTCGACCATATTTTTTATCACCTGGTCGTTTGCGAATATGGGCGACCTGCCTTCTTTGCGATATCCTACAAGTATGAAGAAAAGGTTGACCGCGTACTCCATTATACCTATGCCTATTATTATCTTTATCAGGTTCCTTTTCCTGACGACACAATAAAGCCCTATAGAAAATAATACCAGGCATGACAGATATACGCTCATAGGATCACTCCGCATTCTTGTCCTGCTTGCTCAGCAGGACAAGGGCTGTGAATATCCCGAAAAGGCCGAAACCGACTATGATCATTTCGCAGATAGGTATGGTTATCTCGTTATTAAATACGGTGCAGGCGAGCTTTCTTGCAAATATAAAATGCACCGGAATGCAGCCGCCCGAAAAACTCGCCATCACTATATATAAAAACACGAGCCCGCCGATTCCGACCATTATCCGTAAAAAGTAGCTCTTAAGCCTGCTTAAGGCGGCCTCTTTGCCGAAGGCAAGCATTATATGCACAAAGGAGAGCGCGACTATCACTCCGCCGGCAAATCCGCCGCCGGGCGCTATGTGGCCTATAAGGGCCACGTAAATACCGTATAAGAGTATGAACCCGAGCGTAAGCTTCGTTACGGTCTTTACTATTAAACTCATCCCCTTTTCCGGGCTGCCATTCATCGTTTAAGATTCCTTCTTATGCCCTATTTTGCGGGCGATCGCAAGTATGCCTATGACGGCGGTGAAGAGCACCATCGCTTCTCCCAGCGTATCGAGCGCGCGGAAATTTAGCGTTATCGCGGCAACGACATTCTTCGCGCCGACGGCCTGGCTTTCCGAGATGTAAGCGCCGGAGACCCTCATCATCGCGCTCCCGAAGGCTGATATATTCTTTAACGCAAAATAGGCTGCCGCTAAAAATACCGCAAGGAATATCACCGTGGCGGTCGTGTTGAACGCCCATCTTCCCGACATGGAGAAAGGCAGGTCCTTTCGTATCGTAGCGCGTATCAGGATTATCAGGCTCAATATCTCGACGACGAGCTGCATCATCGCCAGGTCCGGCGCCTTCAGGACAAGGAAGGCCATGGAGAGGCCTATGCCGACCGCGCCGACGGCGATGACGCTCGAGAGCAGGTCCTTCGCTTCTACCGCGACGAGCGCGGAGACTATCATGAAGAACAGTATGAGATGTATTTCTATCATAACTTACCTGATGAAGACGGCCAGGAACATGACCATCATTCCGATAAGGCACCAGACCAGATATGTCGACAGGATGCCGTTATGAAGACGCTGGAGCCTGCCGGTAAAAAAGCATACCGCCCTCCCGCCCAGCGTGTAGATGTCTAAGGTCCCGGCTTCTTCATTCTTGTATAATACGGCCAGTGGTTTTATATCTTTAATAGTGTCGTAGAATTCCGCTCCAGAGACTCTATCCAGTTTTTCGACATCCTCGCCTCCGACGAAGGCCCCGACAGTCCGGAATACGCCTGGTTTCAGCAAAAAGTAGACGAGGGCTCCTAAAATTATACCCAATGCTATGAGGACCGTGGCAAGAGCGGGGTTCCATATCCCCCAGTAAGCTATCGTCTTGCCTATAGACGGGATTATGAATACCGCTAACGGCACCGAGAATGCAAATATGCCGAAGACGCAGCATAAGAGGGCCAGTATAGCTATCGGGATCAATATATTGATCCCGGACTCTTTGACAAAACTGAAATCTTTCGCCGGCCTTCCCATGAAGACAGAGTGCAACAGCTTCATGAAGCTCGCAACGGTTAAGGCGCTGCCGAACATTGCGCATGCAAGCCAAATGATCCAGAAAGGATTCCGGGCCCCCGCGGATTCTATTATGCCCTGATAGACCATCCACTTTGAGACGAAACCGTTGAAAGGCGGTACCCCCGATATCGACAGCGAAGCGATGAGAAAACAGGCAAAGGTGACCGGCATGAGCTTCATCAGGCCGCCGAGCTTAGACAGGTCTGTCGTCCGGGTCCTCTCCTCCACCGACCCGCCGCTTAAAAATAGGCATGATTTGTATATCGCGTTGTTAAGCATGTGGAAAAGCCCGCCGGCTATGCCGACGGCGCTGCCGGTCCCTATCCCGAGCACCATATACCCGACCTGCGAAATTGCGTGATACCCCAACAGTTTCTTCAGGTCATGCTGGACTAGGGCGAAGATTACGGCGAGGACTATAGTTACGGACCCGACGAGCGCCAGGACAAAATTCGTCACCGCGTTCATCGTAAATAGCGTCAATGACGCCCTTGCCAGAAGATATATGCCCAACAGCTTATCCAGTGACGCAGGCAAATACGCCGTGACCGGCGTGGGCCCATTCTCGGCAACATCCGGAAGCCATGAATGGAACGGCATGGCGCCCGCTTTCGCGAAACTGGCTATGGCGAGCGAAAAATAAGCGGCGTATTCCAATACGCCGGTCATGGCGAGATGGACCCTGCTTAATGAAAATGTGCCGGTGCATGACCAGATGATGCCCATCCCGAAGATCATCAGCGCATCGGTCCCTCCTATTATTATGAGCGCCTTCTTGGCCGATGCCGCCGCACTGTCGGTGCCCTGAATATTGACCAGCAGATACAGGAGCACCGCGAGGAATCCCCAGAATGTCAGGAATACGATCATGTTGTCCGCATACGCTACGCCCAGAGAAGACCCGAGCGTCATCAGGATATACCCGAAATACCTGCCGAACGACTTCTTTATAAAGGTGAACGAATAGACCGTGATGAGCACCGCGAAAGCCGAAACGGCGATACCGATGAATCCGGAGAGCGTGTCCACGAAGAGGATCTGCTCCTGCCACATGATCAGGGCAGCCGGCCTATTCGCGAATATAAGAATACTGCCGGCGAATGCGGCGAGAGATGCAAGAAAAGATACGGCCTTCGGGATAAATTTTACGCGGCCGGGCAGGGCCAGGCAGGCCAGGCCCGCGATGATCGGCCCGATGACCATATTTAGTAAAGGGTAACTGGACATTGCTGCTTAAAGCCCCATCTCTATTTTAAGCCTCTTCGTCTTCTCCTGCGACAGCCTTATCAGCTCCTGGACGCCGAAGAGCTCCTTATCTTTATTGTCTACGATGAGCATTCTTTCGGTACAGCAGTAACACGGATCTATGGCCGCGAGTATTATCGTCGCATCCGAAACGGTCTGGCCTATGACAGTATGCCTGAATGTCGGGAAGTTCATGTATGTCGGCGCCCTCACCTTATGCCTTACCGGCGAATTCGTGCCGTCCGACTTTACATAGTGGAAGCATTCGCCTCGCGGCGCCTCGACCTGGCCTATGCCTTCGCCCGGAGGTATATCTTTTGGATTGGAGTCTATCCCGCCCTTGGGCAGTTTGTCGAGGCACTGTCTTATTATGCTGACCGATTCGTACATCTCGAGTATCCTTACAACGGCCTTAGCGAAGACATCCCCTTCAGTCCCGGTGATGACGTTCCACTTAACCCTGTCGTATGCCGCATACGGATGGTCGCGCCTCACGTCTATGTCCACTCCGGATGCGCGGGCAGTAGGTCCAAGCGCCGCGTAATCTATAGCCTCTTCCTTTGTCAGTATACCTACGCCCTTCAGGCGGGCATGAAGGACCGGGTCATCCAGGATCGCCCCTCGCAGCATGTCAAGCTGGCGCGTAAAATCGTCGAGGCGCGTAAGTATATACGGGACGTGCTCTTTCTCTATGTCGCGCCGGACGCCGCCGACCTTCAGCATGGCGTAATTCTGCCTGTTCCCGGTCACGGTCTCCATAATATCGCAGATCGGTTCCCTGTACTTCCATCCCCACATGAATACGGTGTTGTAGCCGAGGAAATGGCCCGCCAACCCAACCCACAACATGTGCGAGTGCAGCCTCTCGAGTTCCTGCACGATCGAACGGATGTAGAGCGCCCTCTCCGGGACCTTTATACCGCTCAGGTCCTCGATCGCCTGGACGCACGCTATCGGGTGGCTCGACGAGCATATGCCGCAGATGCGCTCGACGATGAATATCGACTGATCGAAGGACTTCGACTCGGAGATCTTCTCTATGCCGCGGTGGTTATAACCGATCCTGACATCTACATCGACGACCTTCTCCCCTTCCACTACGAGCTTATAAAACTCCGGCTCCTCCTGTAGAGGGTGATACGGCCCTATAGGTATATGCGCTTTGTGGCTCATTTAGGATTTCCTCGAATCTCTCTTAGGCGGTACAAAATTCTTCCTTAAAGGATATACGCCCTGCGGCCAGTCGTCGGGCAAAAGGAGCGGCCTCAAGTCCTGGTTGCCGTCGAAATGTATCCCGAAAAGCTCGTGCATCTCCCTTTCTATCCACCATGCCGATTTTGTGACCGTGGTGATCGTATCGATATGCGGGTCCTCTTTATCCTTTAGCATTGCCCTCAAAGATATGACGTAGCCCGAAGCATCGTCTGCGAAATGGTACAGTATCTCCAGCGCGTTGAAATCGTCCACGGCCGAAGCGATGTTGAACCTGAGACCCAGGTCTTTAAAGACATATCTCGTAACCTCGACTATATCCTTAGGGCAGATATCGATATAAGCCCTCTTGTCGTTCTTCCTGTAAACTTTGAGGACCTTCGGACCGAACCTGTCCTGTAACTTCTTTAAAATTTCATCTATCTTCATGCTATTCCTTCCGCCGCTCGTCCTTGTAGGGCAGGTTTAAACCTGCCCTACTTATTTTTCTTACCGTTTATCTTGTCGATGAGCTTCACTACGCCGCCTATAACAGCTTCCGGCTTCGGCGGGCAGCCCGGTATATACAGGTCCACCGGTATTATCTCATCGAGCGGAACACCCGTATTGTAGCTGTCCTTGAATAGCCCTCTCGACGAACCGCAGGCGCCCCACGCTATAACGAAGCCCGGCTTCGGCATCTGTTCGTAAAGAAGCTTTATCCTGGGAACGCACATCCTATTGGTCGAGCCGGTGCAGAGGAGCGCATCCGCATGCTTGACGCTCCCGACCAGGACTATGCCGAACCGTTCGAGATCGTATCTCGGCGTAAGGCAGTCGAGTATCTCTATGTCGCAGTTATTGCAGCTGCCGCTCGAGACGTGAAACACGTATAGAGACCTGGTCAATATCTTTTCTTTAAATCCCATAAAGTTACCGCCCCGAATATGCCAATACCACAGCGCCTATCGCCGCTATCGTTGCCGGACCCCAGAAAAAATTCAGCGCCTGGTCTATCCTGACCCTGGGGTTTGTATTTTTTATAACTACGACCAGCGCCACTATCAAGATATATTCAAATATATTCGTGATGAACCCTTCACCCTCGAAACTTATCCCTCCGAAATAGAGCGTTATCATCAATACCGGCAGGATGAACAGTACCACAGCCCTCGAAAGCTTGAATATGCCGAGCGCCTTGCCCGAATACTCTATGTATGTCCCACCCATTATCTCGGTCTCAGCTTCAGCCATGTCGAACGGCACGAACCCGAGCTTCGCCTGAATGCACAACAACATGACCGCAAAAGAGATGAGCCCGGACGGGCTCGCTATCGTATGGGAGCTCGCGGCTTGCTGTGTTATTATATCACCCAGCTTTATCGCGTAACCATTCTTTATTACCGGCACGAGGACCGCTATTATGAACGGAAGCTCGTACGAGAGCATGAGCTTCATCTCTCTCGAAGCACCAAGCGAGGCGAGAGGGTTCGCTGACGCGAAGGCGCCGAGCATCAGGGCTATCGCCGGTATCATCAAAAGGTATATAACGACTATCAGGTCGCCTACGAAGCCGTTCGCGGTGTTGCCGTTTATGACCAGGACTATCGTAGATACGAGGGTCACGGCAGCCAGAGATACGAGCGGCATCCCGAGGAAGATCGCCCTCGAAACATTCCCGGGAATGAGCGTCTCCTTGTAAAATAACAGTTTTATCACGTCGACAAAGTTCTGGTACCACGGCGGCCCCACCCTCCACTGCACCCTGGCGGTCACCTTCCTGTCGACCCAGCCGGTAAGAAGCCCCATGACGGCTGAAAATATGAATCCGGGAAATACCAGAAATTGAAACAGGCTCTCTAATATGTTCATTTAAGTCGTCACCGTGGGCAGCCGTCTCTTCACCGGTATGCCCTCGCCGGGCCTTGCCCATTTATAGTTCGTCTTTATAAGAAGCACTTCCGATATCTTGAATATATTATCTTCTTCTCTTCCTTCGAATTCTCCGAAAAGCAGTCCGCCTTTCGTGCAGGACTCAAGGCATATCGGCGACTGGTCCTCCCCAAGCCTTCCCACGCAGTAGTCGCAGCGCGATATGATAAAAGGTATCGTCTCCGGATAAATTACGCCGAACGGGCACGCCCTCGAGCAAGACTTGCAGGAGGTACAGCGCATCATGTAGCGTTTAAGCATGTTGTGGGGCTGGAACTCGAGCGCCTCCCGCGGGCATGACGCGACACAAGGCGAATCTTCGCAGCGCCTGCATACGAGCGCAAAATGCGCGAACTCTAACAGGCTGATGATGCCGTTATTGGCGGGGTGTTGTACATAACTGCAGAGCACTCCGCAATCCTGGCACTGTGAGCATGCATCCAGATCTATCAAGAGTCGCTTCATCGGATCAATCCCAGATATTCTGCAGATTCTTCAGCTTGTCGTATGTAAATACCGGCCCGTCCTTGCAGGCATAGTAAGGCCCGACCCTGCAATGTCCGCATTTACCGATACCGCAGGACATGTTCTTCTCCATCGAAAGATATATCGAATTCTCTTTCAGGCCCAGGTCGAGCAGTTTGAACGTAACGAACTTCATCATTATCGGCGGGCCGCATACTATCGCGACGGCGTTATTGATATCGACCGTGCCCGGCCTAAGGATGGTGGTAACGAGTCCGACGTTCCCCTTCCACGATTCGTCTCCCACGTCAACCGATATTTCTATGTCGATATGAGGGGCCTTTGCTCTCCACGAATCTATCTCTTCCTTATATATTATATCTTTCGAGGTCTTAGCCCCGTATTTAAGCACTATCCTTTTATAATCGCCAACCTCGTTAAATAGCGCATAGAGAAGCGCCCGTAACGGCGCCAGCCCTACCCCGCCGCCCACGATAAATACTTCCTTCGACTTAAAATCGTTCAAAGGATAGCCGAGCCCGTATGGCCCGCGCACACCTACCGCATCCCCGACTTTGGCCTGGTGTAAAAGGCCCGTAACGCGTCCGGCCTTCATTATCGTAAAATCGAGTTTTTCGCACACATGATGATTGGATGACGGCGTGAACGGCGCCTCGCCTATCCCGGGAAGCGTCACATCCATGAATTGACCCGCGCGGAAAGCGATCTCTTTGGAGGGTTTGAGCGTGAACGTCTTTATGTTCTGCGTCTCGTCCGAAATGGCAAGTATCTTCGCCTCTGTATATGCGTATGGGTTATTCATTCGGTGGTTTATTCCATTTGCCCAGCACAAGACCTTTCAGTACCTCGCGGATGTCTATATCGCCAGGGCAAGCCTCGATACAGCGGCCGCAACCGGTACATGCAAAAAGCCCCAGCGTCTCGGGAAAGAAGTCGAACTTCTTCTCGAACCTGTTCCGCAGGCGCTCGTATAAATGCTTCCTGGGGTTGGCGCCTCCCGCCACTCTCGCGAAGGTATTGTAGAGGCAGGCGTCCCAAACCTTGTATCTCTCTCCCGCTGTCCTGGTAGCGGGCGCCTTCTCGTCAAAAAGCAAAAAGCAGTGACAGGTCGGACAAGCGAGGTTACACGCCCCGCACTCGATGCATGTCGACGCGAAGTCCTGCCAGAGCGCCGTGAGATTATAATTCTTCTTAACTACCCCTTTTATCCGGGAGGTGCTTTGAGTGCCGCGGGCATCTATGAAACGCCTTACCTCCCTGGAGACCCTGTCGCGGTTTGCCTGCCTCGTCTCAGGGTCGGTAGAGTTCGGGGACTTAAAGAACGTCTTGAAATTATTTATTAACGCGGCGCCTTTCTCGGTCGCAACTTCCACCAAAAAATAATCTTCGATGGACGATAGATTTATATCAAAATATTTCTTTGGATACGGAGCGCCGTCCATGGCGAGGCAGAAGCATGTCTCCCTGGCCCTGGTGCAGTCATGGCCGATGAGTATGGTGTTGGCTCTATTCTCCGAATAGGAGGGGTCTTCGGCATCACCTTTTAAGAATACATGGTCTTGAAGGACTAAACTCGACAGGTCACAGCCTTTTACACCGGCAAGTATGAGCGGCTTTTTAAAAACTGCATTTTTTATCTTTTCTCTCGGCGGATTGAGAAAGCTCTTCATGGGTTGATCCTGCCTGATTCCGCCCAGTTCTATCCTGTCTTCTTTTTCCGGATGAAATTCATCGAAATACAGGCGCTCCCCTTTGGCATAGGGAACGACGACTCTATAATTATCGGAGAGGCGTGTAAATAGATCGTAGAGATCTTTTCTGGTAATCTTGTAGAACCTGTTTTCCATAGCTTCTCATATTAACAATAGGGCACGTGTAAACGTGCCCTACTATCGTTTTATTTTAAACTTATATGACATATAAGTCAATTATAATATGGGTGGGGCGTAAGCGGCGCTCAACAGATCCGGGGCAGCTGCTCGCCGCTCAGCATATCTACGATTCTCCTGCCGCCCGCGATCGTATTCAAAAGCACCCTGCCTCTGTAATCTTTAGCAACGCGGCCGATGACTTTTGCCGCTCGGCCCAGGGTGTCTTTGCGGATGACATCCAGCACTCGAGAGGCGTCTTTTTTAGAAACTATCAGGACTACGCGCCCCTCGCAGGCAAGATATAACGGATCGAGGCCGAGCATTTCGCATGCCTGGCGCACACCGCTGCTGATGGGCACATTTTTTTCGTCGAGCTCTATCCCGAACCGGCGGCCGGAGACCGCCTCGTTAAGCGTCGTGGCCAGCCCTCCCCTCGTCGGGTCCCTCATGAATTTGACGCAAGCCGGGGCCTTCAGTACTTTTTGGATCAATCCGTTCAAAGGCGCCAGGTCGCTCCTGACCTTCGTACCGAACGCCAATCCCTCCCTCTTAGACAGAACGCTTATCGCGTGCTCGCCTATCGGACCGCTTATTATGACCGGATCGCCGGCCTCTACGGCATCGACGGAGAACTTGTCATAGTAAACTTCGCCCAGGCCGCTTGTATTTATAAATATCTTATCGCAAAGGCCGCGCTCTACTACTTTAGTGTCACCCGTGACTATCTTTACACCTGCTATCCGCGCGGCGTTTTTTATGGATTTTACGATCCTTTCCAATATCTTCTTATCAAGCCCTTCTTCGATTATGATGCCCAGCGATAGATACAGCGGCCGCGCCCCGCAGACGGATAGGTCGTTAACCGTACCATAAACGGATAGGCTTCCTATGTCGCCGCCGGGGAAGAATATAGGATTTACGACATAGGAGTCGGTGGTAAACGCCAGCTTCCTGCTGCCTATTTTAAGAATGGCGGAATCTTTTTTCTGGCGCAATATCGCGTTGTCGAACTCTTTCATGATAAGAGAATCGATAAGCCTGTGCATTAACGTCCCGCCGCTTCCATGCGCTAATGTAATTTTATCCATATTTATAATACGCGCTGCACGTACCCTCGCTGGAAACCATGCAGGCTCCGACAGGATGTTCCGGCGCACATGTTTTTCGGAACAATTTACACTCGAGCGGTGTCTTTACGCCTTTTATGACGTCGCCGCAGATACACCCTGCATGGTCCCTGGCCCCTGGGATCTGGACCCTAAACTTCTTTTCAGCGTCAAATTCAGCGAACTTACTCTTAATCACAAGCCCGCTCTTTCTTATCTTACCGATACCGCGCCATATCGAATCCTTCTCTTCAAAAACTTTTTTGATGCTCTTTCTTGCCAACACATTCCCGCCCCTTTTTATTATGCGGGTATATTGGATCTCTATACCGGGCCTTTTTTGTTTAATGAGCATCGATATGGCCTGCATTATATCGAGCGGCTCGAAGCCGGCCACCACGCATCTCTTCCCGCGAGCTGCCAGGAATCGATACGGCTTCACCCCTATTATGGCACTGACATGGCCGGGCAGCAAGAAGCCGTCGATATCAAGCTTCGGGGCTTCCGTCAGGACCGACAGTGCTTCCGGCATAGTCTTGTGGCCGCATAGAACGGAATAATTCTTTACGCCGGCTCTCTTTGCCATAAGGATCGACTGTGCTACCGTCGGCGCCGTCGTCTCGAAACCTATTCCTAAAAACACGACGTCTTTTTCCGGATTCCGCTTTGCCAGGTCGAGCGCGTCGATACTTGAATATACAATTTTAACGGATGCGCCCGCGCCCCTTTCCTTCTCGAGGCTGGAATATGAGCCTGGGACTTTGAGCATATCGCCGAAGGTCGCGATGATAATATTTTTTATTCCGGCAAGAGCTATCGCCTTATCTATAAACTCATTCGGCGTAACGCATACAGGGCACCCGGGCCCGGAGATGAGTCGTATGTTGGCGGGGAGGAGCTCCCTTATCCCGAATCTGAATATGTTCATCGTGTGCGTGCCGCAGACTTCCATAAAACTATACGTATGTCCTGGATCCACAGCCTCGCGTATCTCACGCGCCTGCCGGGCGATCAATTTACTGTCCCTGTATTCGTCAACGTATTTCATAAATTATTTAACGCTTTTAAAGTCTTCTCTGCTTCTTTTGTTTTTATCTTTTCGATTACAAAACCGGCATGTAGAAGCACATAATCGCCCGGCCGCGCGGACTTCATCAGGGAGAAGTTCGCCTTCTTGCGCAAGCCTCCGGAAACGACGATACCTTCATCCCCGTCGATCTTTATGACTTTCATAGGTATGCCCAGGCACATCTTCTTATCCTCTCATGCTAGCGATCGCTATTTGGCCTAACGGTATCCCCGAATCATTGGCCGCAATATTCGAATGCGTGTATACCTTTATGCCCTTTGCTGTCAATAATCGAACGGCCTTCGCGGTCAAATATCTATTCTGAAAGACGCCGCCGCTTAAGACCGTTTTCTTTATACCGAATTTTTTGCTTAATCTTAAAACCGTCTCAGCGACGATATCCGCTATTGCATTGTGAAATTTACGGGATATTTCCGGTTTCCGCGTTTTCCCGGCCAGGTCTTTAATTATGCCTTTGATGATCCCGGTCGTATCTATTATCAGGCCTTCCCTGCCTGTCTGGAATTTAAATTTATAACTGCCGCACTCTTTACCTGAAATAGATCTTTCCAATTCTATCGGCAATTCCGCCTCTCTTGAAACGCGGCCTTTGGCTAAGATCAGGCTGCCCGCAGCGTCGAACAAACGACCCGCACTAGACGTAAGTGGTGAATTAAGTTTCTGGTCGAGCAGTATTTTTATTCTTCGAGCGAGGCCAAAATTATGTTTCTCGCTTTCGCTCGAAATATAATTTTGAACGAGTCGAGAAGTTATTTTTTTGTCCTCACAAGCATGGTAAAGATAGCTGAGGGCCATGCGCCACGGCTCTTTTATCGCGCATTCACCGCCTGGCATCGGAATATACTCAAGATGCGCGACTCTTATAAATTTATCGGGGTTCCCGATAAAAAATTCACCGCCCCAGATGTTTCCGTCAGAGCCGTAGCCGGTCCCGTCGAATGCGACGCCGATGACGCTGCCTTTAATATTATTATCGACGATGCCGGCTGCAACGTGCGCTTCATGATGCTGTACTCTGTATAGCTGACAATTGTAGGGCACACTTAAGTGTGCCCTACTACAGCCGAATTGAAAGCTCTCCGCAAATTTACTTGAGAAATATTCGGGATGCAGATCACAGGCAATGACCGCCGGCTTTATGCCGAGTTTCTTTATTTGCTCTCTTACCGATTTCTCATACTTCGCGAGATTATCAGGATCGCCCAGATCGCCGAAGGCGTCAAAAAGGAACGCTTCTTTGCCTTTTGCGATCGCGAAAGCACCCTTCATATCCGCCCCGCATGCGAGGATCGGCTTCTTGGCCATAAACGGTAGCTTAATAATTTTCATTTTATTATTATAGCAAATTGCCGATACGCCACGTAAAATTTTTCACTCTTTAGGAATGTGATGTGGCGACGTGGTGAGTGAGGGCGTTAAAATTTCGAGGCAGCGTACGAGAAATTTTATCGAGCGCAATTTTCGCATGGCTGAAAATTGCGCGTCCCGAGCGAACCACTCGACACAGCACATTCGACTGAGGCGAAAAATTTTAGAATAGAAATACCGCCGCTGCGACGACGGTGGAGTGGTTGCCTTCAGGGCCGATGACAGCCGACTGGGTGGTATTGGATGTGCGGACGATCTTATCGCTTAAGTGGTAGATAGCCTTATTCTCATCCCAGGATTTGTCCTCGTCGAATTCGAGACCTAATGTGGACGCCAACATTTCTACGGCGAGATCTTCTGCGAGGTCGCCGGCAACCTTTTCGTTCTCACCGAACGCGTGGTGTTCGCTCAAATAACCGTATGCATTAGGGTCTGCGGGAACGGCGCAGCCGATCGCCGCCGCTATTAGCCGGTGCGGTTCGTTTCCGCTGCAGCGCGACATGACGGCGTAGGTTATCATGCCCGGATATACCTCTTTCAGGCCCTCATTCTTCGATACTACCTTGCATTCGGGCGGAAGTATGCTCGAGACGTGAACCAGGTTACACTTCTCGATGCCGGCATCGCGAAGAGCAAGCTCGAAACTCCTGAGCTCCGCCTTATGCGTTCCGACGCCTTTCGTAAAGAACATCTTCTTCGGCACCAGCAGATTTTTTCGCGAAACGAGCAGCATTGGTTTTCCTCGCTATTTCTTTCCTGAGAAGACGTATCCTAACAACCTGTAGACAAGCTTCGCGGCCAGGAAGTCCGACGCTATCTGCCCCTTTATCGGACAGAGCTCAACGACGTCGAAGCCCACCACTTTTTTGTCCTTCGCCACATCGCGCAGGAGGTCGAGCGTCTCATACCAGCCGATCCCGCCCGGCTCAGGCGTACCGACCGCAGGCACCATCGACGGGTCGAAGACGTCCAGGTCTATCGTTATATATACATTCTCGCTTAAAGCGTTGGTCACGTTATTTTTCCACATCGGAGTCTCGAGTATGTCATAGACCGATATCGACTTGATCTTTCCGTTCATGCCGGCGCCCGATAGAAAATCCTTTTCTTCTTTCGATATGCTCCTAAGACCAGCCTGGACTATCGGGCATATCTCGGATATCCTCCGCGCAACACAGCCGTGGTTCAACAACGATCCGAAATACTCGTTCTGCATATCGTAATGCGCATCGAGATGCAGGACCGATATGTTCGGGTAAACTTCTTTAAGGGCCTTGACGGCCCCTATCGATACCGAATGTTCGCCGCCCACCATGACAGGGAACTTGTTCGCCTTCAGAAGCTCGAGCGTCGAGGCGTAAACTTTCTCCACCATCTCTTCGGGGGACAGCTTTGCAGCATCGGGCAGCTCGGTCGTATGTATACCTATCTTGAACGTCTCCTGGTTCAATTCGTCGTCATAGCGCTCAAGGTACTTAGACGCGTCTATTATGGCGGCAGGCCCGAGCGACGTACCGTGAACATAGGTCGTCGTCTTGTCGTATGGCACCTGTGTTATCACGGCCTTCGACTTCTTCAAACTTGAATATTCGTCTTCTAACCCCAGGAAATTTTTTGGTTTTTCGTCCATAGCTTAACTACCCTGCATTATCCGCGAGACTTCTTTTGTCATGCGAAGAACTTTTCGCGCGACATTCTCATCAAGAGTGCCGGTCCCGCAGCTCGGCGTGACGATAGATGAGATGCCGGAGGCATGCTTTAACTTCGAAGCAAGGTCCCGGGCCGTCTCTTTATCGATAGACGCATCGCTGGGCACCATGCCCCATGCGACGGTGCCGCCCTTTGCAAAAAAATCTTTCAGTTCGTTTTTGTAAAGCAGGAACTCTTTCGTAAAATTATAAGCGTCAAAATTTATTATGTCAATATCCCTCTTTAAGAGCTGCGGCCAGTCGGTATTACCACAGCAGTGAAGGCCTGCTAGCGCGCCTTCGCTCTTTACCGCGGCCACAACCTCATCGAGCCCTGCGAAGGCGGCCTTGGGGTCTATATTCACATAGCTGGATCCGAGAGATACGAGATACGGCTCGTCTAGAAATATTATAATGTTTGAAGATATTTCTTTGAGCTGCCTTACCTGCCACTTCACCTTCATAACGAGGACTTTGGTCAGAACTTCGAAAAGGTCTTTGTCATAAAGTACGGGTTTCTTATCCTGATCGGTGAGCATAAGAGCAAAACTTATAGGGCCGGTGACATGGCCTTTTATGAATTTGGCGGCGCCGGCCATCTCTTTGCCTCGGCCAAGGAACTCGTACAGGCCCCTGGCGTAAGATTCAGAGATCCCGAAGAAGCCTACATCGCCTTCGAGGTATTTGCCATATACCTTTTCGATACCGGAGGCGGCCTTAGCTGAATCAACATGTATCGTCCGCCGGGCCTCGTCCAGAACTATGCCCGGCATCTTCTCGGAATATTGCGAGTACATGTTCTCGCGAAACGTTATCTTCGGCAGCTGCGGCCAGAACGGAATGGACGGGAAATTACCTAAGATTATTTCACAGGCTTCTTTAGGATCCTTGAATGGCACACTGCCTATTCCTGTCGCTTCAAAATTGAATTTCATCGAAATTTTACATCCTTAAATTTTTCAGGGCCTGCCGCTCGCAGGCTTTTTGCTTTAGGGCTCGTATGGGGTTTACAATTAGACTCTAACTAAACGGGTATCTGTATGTCCGCCAGGATTACATACGTTCATTACGCCTGAAGCAGTATCGCCCTGACAGTGGTAATCCTAAGCGGCGGACACCCCCATCCCATACTCGCCCGTCAATAAAAAGCCTGCTTCGCGTCACCCGAAAAATTTCGAGCCTACTATATACACCTGTGCCAATTCCGGCTAAGACTCGTGGCGGCACTTAATTTAAAAAGTCTACTTAACTCTATTAAATCACTCGCCAATCTAATTCAAATAGTGGTCAGGTCCTAGTATAGTTGCTAAATTTTTCGCGACTTTAGGAATGTGATGCGGCGATGTGGTTTGTGAGGGCCTTAAAAGTTCGAGGCAGCGTACGAGAACTTTTACGGAGCGAAAATTTTGCATGGTCAAAATTTTCGCGTCCCGAACAAACCACTCGACACAGCACATTCGACTGCTGTGGCGAAAAATTTTACGCCTTCCCCCAGTCGCTTAAACGCTTGATCCTCTTTAACATGTTAGGGTGCGTGCTCAAAAGCTCCATCATCCTGTCACCGAAACCAAGACGGATCGACTTACTTTGCAAAAGTGCAAGTTCGCTGTCGGATATCGTGCCTGACTTGTCGAGGTCCAGGCTTCTTAAATCTTTCAATTCGGAGAGCGCTCTCGACGGGTCATTGGCAAAAAATGCCTTCATGCCTTCGACGTCTTTAATGGCCTCTTTGGGCAGCCTCGCGGAACCGTACACAAGCTTATAAAGAGCTGAGGCAAGGCGCGAAGGCTGATTACCGAGCTCGATGGAACCTTTGTCCGCAAAGTATTCGCGGATTCTCGAGGCGTAGAGGACGAGCAGGTTCGTCAGGAAATAGAATAGGAACGCCACTAGCCCGACGAGCATCGCGTTAGACTGATTCCTGTCGTCTCTTCGCTGCCCGCCAAAAAACAGGAACTGCCATGCTATCCTGTAAAGTATTATCGGTATGACCGAAAGGAGCGTTATCGTGAGCACATCCCTATTCTTTATATGGCTCATCTCGTGCCCCAGGACAGCCTTAAGCTCTTCCCTGTCGAGAAGGTTCATAATGCCTTCGGTGACGCATATCCTGCCGTCTTTTATAGTACGGCCGAAAGCAAACGCGTTAGGAATGGAGATCCTGGCAATGCCTATCCGCGGCATCGGGATGTTCGCCGCCGTCGCAAGCGAACGGACCATGGAGTGCAGCTCCGGGTTCTCGCCCTCTTTCAGGTATCTGACCTGCATAGACCATTCGATAAGTTTCGGCCCCATCAGATACTGGATGAGCATCATGACTATCGAAAGTATCAGGTAGAAATAGAAATTACCTATGCCGAGCGCGGTGCCCGCCGCTACCATGACCGCGTAAATTATCCCGAATAGAAGCGCTGTCAATAACCACATTCGTAATCTTAAACTCCACATATCGCATTCCTCCAGATTTTACGCCTGAATAAATATTTCCCGCGCAGCCAACGCCGCCGCGCCCATCACTATCGCGTCCTCGCCCAGAAAACTCGGCGCTATCTTTACAATGCTCGCAGGCTCCTCGAACGCAAACTTCTTTACCGCCGTCTTTACCGGATCGAGTATCAGGTCCCCGGCCGTCTCCATGCCGCCGCCTATTATCACCATATCCGGATTCAGAAAATTTATCATGTATGCGACCCTGACGCCCAGGTTCGTGCCTGCCTTCTCCAACAATTCGAGCGCCAGCCTGTCTCCTTTTTTTGCCGCATTTATAACAGTCTCTTTCGTTATCGCATCGGCCCGCCCTTTTGCAAGGGCCAGTATTTCAGTTTCCGTCTTTTCCTCGATCGCTTTCTTAGCTTCGTAAATCACGCCCAGGTCGACGCCCCACGGCCTTAAGAAAGTATATTCTTTTACAGAGCTCTTTTCTCCGGCCTGGAGACTGTTATATGACACTTGAGTCTCGCCCGCGCAGCCGCTCGAGCCGGTATAGACGTCGCCGTAGATGACCATGCCGCAGCCTACGTCCGAATATACGTACACGAGATTATCGACATTGGCGGACGGGTTGAGCGTCTTTTCGCCAAAGGCGGCGCACGAGGCATCGTTACCTATATAGACAGGGATACCGAACTTCTCTTCGATAGCTTTTGAGAACTTTAAGAAACTGACTCGCGTCTTGCCGCGCGTGGGATCGGTATCGCGGATAGAGCCGGACAGATAATCGATTATGCCGGATACCCCTATCCCGATATTCTTTATATCGGCCGCGCTTACTTTACTCTTAGCCATCACCTCTGCGATTATCTTCAGCACTTCCGGCACAAGCTCCTCCATATTCGTTGGAGGTCTCGCCGCCTTCGCCTTTGCGATAACATTCACTTTAAGATCGGCTACTATAGCCATTATATTCGTGGGACTGATATCTACTCCTACGACGTATCCCGCGCGGGGATTCAGCTCTAATAGTTCCGGGCGCCTGCCGCCCGACGAAGCGTCAAGCCCGACCTCGAGGATTATCCTCTTATTGATATAATAGTCGGCGTAGTTCGTGATGGTAACGATATTCGAGCCCAGCGCCCTCGATATCTCGGCTCTCGAAATAGGCCCTTTTCTGCGTATCAGCTCGAGGATCGCTAAATTCCTTCTTTCCCTGTCCTGCAGAATATGGAAACTGAAGATATTTGATCCCTTCATCGCCAGTCCATCCTTTTCGTCTTTGTGGCGCAGACATCCTTTATGAATATGGTCGCCATCGGGCTGTTCCCGACTGTAAGCGAACCGAACTCGAACCTTATCACCGATATATTCTTTATGTCGACGGTATTCTTTAACGGATTAAAATTTATCGTGAATACCTGCCAATCCTTCGCAAGACTTGACGACATGTCCTTCTCTACCCTGTAGGTCTTGTTATCGGAATCGACGACTACTACGGTCAGGAATTCGTCTCCCCGTTCACCGCGCGCCGCATACTTCAGATCAAGCCTGGAGAGGTTGAGCGGTTCTTTAAGCTCTATCTCATAGTTCGCCCATCCCGAGCCCCGCGAATTGCACAGAACGAGAGCTCCTGAGGTTATCTTGCTGAACGGCTTCGCATCTCCCTTAAAATCGGCGTTCCTCACGATGTATTTGTTAGGCTCCGCGTCCTTTACCAGGAATACCCCCTTCTCGCGCAAGGTCCCGAATTTATCCGACGGCCTTTCGGCGGTCAATGCGGGGATCTCGCCCAGGATCCTCACCTTTATGTCGATATTACTCTTGAAGAATAGCACCAGGACAGCTATTACAAACGCGGCTCCTGCGATGATCCAGGGCAGCTTCAACATTGGGGCAGGTCTTGACTTATGCTTTCCCTTATCGGATACCTTCAGGTATATCTTTGCGATCTCCTCCTGGGCGGACGTGCGCACCTTCTCTTTTTTGAACGGATTGTTTAATGTGTCTATTATCTTGCTCATTATCCCTTAATCCCCGTCAATTTTATTCCCTCTATAAAGAAACGCTGGTTGAACAAGAATACTATTATTATCGGCACCATCGTGACCAGGGACCCTGCCATGAGAAGCCCCCAGTCCGGCTGCGCATACTGATACATCTCCTGAAAATATGCCAGGCCTATGGGCAGCGTCTTCTTCTCGATAGAATTCGTAACGAGAAGAGGCCACATGAAACTCACCCAGTTGCCGAGCGATACGAATATCGTGAGCGTGGCGAGCGCGGTATTCGATAGCGGAAGGATCACCCTCCAGAATATACCCCAAAGACTGCACCCGTCGATCTTAGCCGCGTCCTCAAGATCCCTGGGAAGGGTCATGAAGAACTGTCTCAAGAGAAATGTACCGTAGGCCGAGAAGATCGCAGGTATTATCAGGGCCTTGTAGCTGTCGATCCAGCCGAAGACGCTCATCATCGTGAATACCGGGATCATCGTAACGGAACCGGGTATCATCATCGTCGCAAGATACCCGAAGAAGAGCTTATCGCGCCCGGGAAATTTGAGCCGCGCGAACGCATACGCGGCAAGTGCGCTAGTCGCGACCTGGCCGAAAGTCACGACGCAACAGACGAATATGCTATTTAGATAAAATCTGGCAAACGGCACCACCTTCCAGACGTCGATATAGTTCGCCCAGCATATCGACTTCGGTATCCACTGTATATCTTTCACATCGAATATAAATACGGAGCCGAAAGATTTTAAAGACGTCGAGACCATCCACAGAAAAGGCAGGATCATCGTGACGCCGCCGGCCGCCAAGATCGCGTACGTCAGGACTTTTTTAAGAACGTTCTTGCGCCTTCTCTCCCTGCCTATCCTGCCCAGCGTTTTCTCTTCGCGCATATTTGCCTATCTAACCGTGTCCGACCGACCCGGTCGCACCGACCCGGTGTGACCGGGTCGGTCAAAATCACAAGCCTAAGTCAGTACGGTCCACCTTAATAATGCGAATACTGGACGAGTTTGCCGCCGAACCGCCAGTTCAAAAGCGTTATGAGGAATACCACGACGAATACGAACCACGCTATGCTCGCGGCGTATCCCACGTTATGCCAGCTGTAGAGGTGATTGTATATGAGATACTCGAGCGTTGTCGTCGAATGCTCCGGCCCGCCGCCCGTCATGATATAGGCCTGCATAAACCCGCCCTGAAAGCCGCCTATTATCGCCATCACGGCGACGAAGAAGGTCGCCGGGCTTATCATCGGCCACGTTATACGCCAGAACTTGTCCCACGAGCCGGCGCCGTCTATCTCTGCGGCCTCATACAGTTCCCTCGGCACGCCCTGAAGCGCGGCAAGAAATAGGATCATGTTGTAGCCGCCCATCATTATCCACAAACCCATTATCATGAGTGACGGCTTCGCCCACGCTACCGAAGTAAGCCACGATATGCCGTGCGCGTGTATGCCGATCGACCTGGCCGCATTTACTACCAGGCTGTTCAGGAGCCCAAAGTCGGTATTGTATATCCAGTACCACAAGAGACATATAGCGACGCCGTTCGTTATCGTCGGCAGGAAGAAGACGGTCTTGAAGAAATTGACTCCCTTTATCTTCTGGTTGATTACGAGCGCAAGCATTAAAGATGCCATGATCTCTATCGGAATTATCATCATGAGGTAGAGCGTATTCCCGAAACATTTCCAGAATAGAGGATCGTTGGCAACAAGCGCGCCCGCTTCTCTATGAAATCCGAGAAGCTTCATGAAATTATTCAAGCCTACGAATGCTGGGGATGAGAGCAGGTCCCACCTTACAAAGCTGAATACGAAGGAGAGTATGACCGGGAATAGGGTAAATAGCAGGAATCCGGCGAAATTCGGCAGGATGAATAGGTACCCCGCGATTGCCTCTTTTTCAGAACTTTTTAATTTCATCAACTAAGTGCCCTTAAATATTCCCCCATACGAACATATGGGGGCTCATTTGTTAAATATTATATCATATTATTTGGTTAAATGCGAAATTTTTTCCCATGTCTCTACTCCTGCTTAAACCCGATCTTCCTTTTCGGCTGTTCGAGCGGAGGTTCAAGCAATCGTTTAATGGCCTCGAAAACAATCCCGAATTGCGCATCATATTTTTTCTCTATATCATTAATTTTGCGCCGTAGGGCCGAATAGTGCGTAGCTCCTTTTCTTAGATTAACAAAGGCACGCATAATCTGGACGTTTGTTAAAATGGCTCGCTCACTATTTAAGACACTAGAAAGCATAGCCACCCCTTCCTGTGTAAAAGCATATGGTAAATACGGTGAAAATTTGAGGACTTTTAGGTGGTCACAATTTGTGACCACCTCGGCCTTCTCATGTGCCGTTAGCGTAAACATAAAATCATCCGGGAAGCGCTTAACATTTCTTTTCACTGCCTGATTTAATGCTTTTGTCGGCACATCGTAAAGCTTAGCGAGGTCTATATCAAGCATTACCCGCTTGCCTCTAATTTGAAATATTCTACCCTCTATTTTATCAATCGATACCAACCTATCCATACTTTCCCCTTTCTGCCTCTATATAGGCATTTTGTTCCCCTACTATATAGATGCTTTTTCGAGGAAAATTATTGCAACTATTTTCACCAGTCACTGAGAGTAAAATTTTTCGATTCTGCAGGAATGTGATGTGACGACGTGGTGAGCAGGGCTTTGAAATTTTTTGTAGCTTGGTATGCCGCCGAAGGCGGCATTACAAAAAATTTCAAGAGCGAGGCCGCCGCTGGAGCGGCCGAGCGTCCCTGCGAACCACTCGACACAGCACATTATAGTGCTGCATCGAAAAATTTTAATCGAAGAAATTTTCGACCTTGAGGAGCTCTTCCGCGTTTTTCGCGATAGGGTCTGCGTGGAAGCGCTTGCGGATGGCGCCGTTATTGAGGTAATTATTGAGCGCGATGAATGACATCGCCTGGTCGAGGCAGAGGTATCCGGTCGCCGCTTTGCCTGTTCTAGGATCGATCGCATCATAGAAACCATATTCGCCGTAGGCGTTGAACTTCTCCAGGATGGCTTTAAGATTTTTAACGCATTCCTTCGGCGCAAACTCAAGCGCCAGGAATGTCGCGTGCGGAGTTATTACGCCGTCCTTATACCCTTTCATGCCCAGCGGCTTGACGCCGTATTCCGAATAACCGCCTTCGGGGACAGAGCAGGGCGACATGCCGAATGCGGGGTAGGCGAGCTTTTCAAGCGCATACTTCACCTGGATCTTCGCATGCGCTTCGTCATTCTGGCCGAGCCCTTCCGGCGCAAGGCCCTTCTCGTTCAATATCAGAGTGGGCATCAGCGCTTCGAACATGCTCCCGCCCCAGCTCGGCACGAATTTTATATCGTCGTAAACGTAATATCCTCCCCATACTTTACACCCGAGATACGTCTTCTCCCGCCTGTCCTTGGGCGTTTGCGTCTGCCAGAACCATGTTTCAGGCGGAGTCCTATCGAGCGCGAACCAGTGCTGTTTCGGCACATCCTTTTTGCCGATCGCTATGTAGCTGACGGCCCTGGGCTCGGTATAGAAAGCGCCGTATAGATATTCCGAATAGTAATTGATGTTGGTGTAGAAGCCGTGATACATGTGCTCCGATACCGGGTCGTAAAAAAAGCTGAAGTCCATGCTGTCGATGAGCCTCTGGCACTCCTGGCCCAGTTCCTTCGGGAATGCATTCTTCGTAACGATCATGCCGGCGACGAGCCATCCGCTGTCGACGTAAGATATGAAGTTCGACGTCCTCTGGAATATCGTTATGTCATAATAGTTGTAGGGAAAGTTGCGGAACTTTTCCAGTCTCTCTATAGATCCGAGCGTCAGGCCAAGCCGCCTGACCGCCTCCTCTTTCGTGATGAAGCCGAAGTCATATCCCGAAACTATACACAGCAGGTAGACGCCGATATCGGTCACGTTGGTATAGTCGCCTATGCGTGTATCTTTTGAAACGGTGGAGACCCCGTTAAATTGTATATAATCTAGAGGCAGGCCGTACTCTTTGTCGACTATGAGATCGAAATATTTCCAGGTATCCCTGGCGATCTCTTTCAAAAACGCTTTATCGTCTTTGGGAAAAGACTTTTTGACGAATACTTCTTTAGGAAATCCGCCTATGCGCTTTATCAGGAACTTCGCAAACTCCTCGGGCGGCAGTTCTTTATCGGTCTTCTTCTTTTTATGCTCAACGACATCGTTTACGCTTGGGCCGGGATTACCCGTGCGGACGAAGGCGAAGTCGTCGAAATAGAGAGCGCCCTCGGGCGAGTCGACGCGTCTTTTCTCGAACGTTATGACCATCTCCCGGATGTCTTTCCATCCGGTTATCCCGTTCATAATATTGAGAGGTATCGAGATCTTCTGCCAGTCCTTCGTAACGCCCCTTACTATATAGCTGCCGGTAATCGTCTCGTCGGCGCCGTCTACTATGCTCTTTTGGAATTTCTTGAATTCGACTTTAAAGGTCGTGGTGAAGTATTTCTTCTCGTCGCCCTTCACCCAGAATTCGAAATGGTCATATGCGGAGGCGTCGAAATCCCTGAGCTGGGTCCAGAACCCGTTAACGGTGTCGGGCGAATTTACGTTGTACTCCAGTTTTAGCGACGACCCGGATTCGCCGAGCCTTGTTACGTTGTCAAGTGATGCCGTAACCCACTGGGCCTTATCTTCGGGGTTCTTTTCCCAGGTGCCGGATTCTCCATATAGATTGTTTATGAGCGAGTCTCTGTTAAAATCGGCGATTATCGTCGAGGCGGGCGTCTTAGGGGCATCCTGGTTTTTTGGTATGCTCGCGCCATCGCCTGAACTGGCCACTTTCACGGCCAGCACAAAAACCGATAATGACGCCAGTACAACGAGGGTTATGAACGCGCCCTTTTTCATATTTACTACTTTACCTTATTATCAACCCGGCCGCAAGGTTTTAATAGGGCTCTTCGTGACGTCCCGGCGCACGCTCTTTATCTTCAGATCGCCCCTAGGTTTGTCGAGGTCGCCTGGTAATATCAGTTTATTCTTTACGATGGTCGCCCCCACGACGCCTTCCATGGCCTGGCGGAGCATCCATCCGGCAGCGCCTGTATAACCGTGCCATATCATGCGCCCCTGGTCGAATTTCGTGAGCATGTCTGCCGACTGCTTATTCGGCTGCCCTCCGTATAACTCAACCTCTTTTATATGCGACATCGGAGAAATCTTAAGCCACAGGCGGTACGATATCTTGCGGTATTCGTCCGCCTTCGCGCGCTCTCCTTTACTATCGAACTGCTCAGCGAGTATCCTTGCGGCCCTTACAAGCCACTGGACACCGTGACAATACATTCCGTTCTCGCGCACCCCTTCAGGGTATTTACTCGACCGGCCCAGATACGGCTTCGTGTCTTCACGAAGCGCCGGCCATCCTAAAAGTATCGCATTATCTTTTTCCAGGACATCGAGGGCAGTATTAAATACCGTCAGGCCCCGTTCGAAATTGATGCCCGACTTTACCGCCCAGGCTGCGGTGAGAGAATCTATCTCCCATATGCCGCTGCCCTTCACGCCGATCTCCGTGCCATCGTCGTGTATGGCGCGTAAGTACCTGTCACCCCTCCACGTCTTCTCGATAGCGGCCTTTAGGGAGTTCATTTTTTTGGTATAATACAATTTGCGGGCGGTGCCCTCTTTCCGCCCTATTATATCCACCATGTCCTTCAATATATAATACAGGAAGAAGCCGAGCCATACGCTCTCGCCTTTACCTTCACTGCCGATCTCGTCCAGGCCGTCGTTCCAATCGCCTACACCCATGAGCGGCAACCCGTGCTTCCCTGTGCGTTTCTCCAGCACCAGGTTTATCGACCTCATGCAATGTTTATATACGGAATCGGAGCGCGTCGTCCTGTGATACAGATGGCCCCACCCTTGTTTATTCTTTGGAAGCGGCGCGAACGGGAACTGTGAGACGACGTACGATGCCATCTCGTCCAGTATCGACTCATCCCCGGTCGCCCTTATATACTCCACGGCGCCCCACACAAGCCACAGCGGATTGTCTGAAGCGTGCGAACGGCACGAGAATGCCGTGCGCCCGTCGGTAAGCGTGAAGAACCAGTGGAATACATCGCCCTCGATGAACTGCTGGGACGCATGCAGGACTATCTGTTTGCGCGCGAGCTTTGGATCGACCCAGATCAGGTTAACGGTATCCTGGAGCTGGTCGCGGAAACCGTATGCGCCGCTCGTCTGGTAGAAACCGCGCCTCGCCCATATACGTTCCGCGAGCGCCTGGTATTTCAGCCAGTTCTGGTAACGGTCGAATTCGGGTGAATTTGTCTGGACTTCGAGCGTTGCCATCAGGTCGAGCCACCATTTTCTTGTATCGGCCAGGCTCTTGCGGGCCACCGCGACATCTTTATATTTTTTGACCAGCCGCTCGCCCTCTTTCTTTTCGTCGGACTGCCCTAGTATCACTACTACCGTAGATTCCCCGCCCGCCGGGATCGAAACCTCGCCCAGAAAAGCGGCCGCCTGAGAACTGTCGGTGACCTGCGTAGTATCCGGTTTACCGTTCTCGACAAAAAATGGATGGGTCACAGATCCTCCAGAGCCGAAGAATCTGCCGCGATTCGTCTCAACGCGTTCCGCGGCTAAAGACATCGATGCGAATGCCCATCCCGACCGGAAGATATTGCGCGGGTTCGAGAAGTAGAGCGCATTCGTTGACTTATCGTGGCGCTGGACGAGTGGGCCCGCCCTTTCCGGCTGGAACCCTAGCACCATCTGGAAGTATGGCGCTACTTTAAGGCGTTTCGGTGCTGAAGAATTATTTTTTATCGTCAATAGATAGACGCCTGTCGGCTCGTCCGGAGGGACAAATACCGTGAGCTCGGTCGAGACTGGCCCTCGCGTCATGCGGAAGAGCGCGGTGCCGTCGACGCTGAATTCTGATTCGTTCTTAGCCTGCCTATCGCCGAGCGGCAGATACGTCGGAGAGTACCACTCATTATTGTCCGGGTCATAAAGGTAGAACGCCTCGGTCGGAATCTCCTTCGTGACTATGTCCGGCCAGTCCGGCGTAAGGCGGTTCTGCTGAGAGTTACCGTTCGAAGACGTGTGAAGCCCGCGGTTCGTGACCATAGTGGTATGTATCGCGTTTGAAACAGCATGGTCTACCGGCCTGGGCGTGAACGGCGTATGGACAATAAGTTTATTGCCGTTATCGGCAAATTGCGAATACGGCTGCGGGGTCCCCGGCGGTATCTCGCCGTGCCCGATGAGCAGGTCTCTCTTTTTCTCGCGGATCACCGTTGTCTTTAAGGGGGCTTGTGTCTTCAGATGTTTCGATATCATCTCGACGGCTGATTTTTTATTCTTCGCAAATCCCATCAAGAGACGCATCGTCGCCGAAGATTTCGGCGCGACCTTACAATTTACGAGTAAGCTGCCTATCGGGTCGAATGTAGGATACGGCTCGGTATCGCGCGCACCGAGAAACTCCAGCGTCTCCGCTATCCTCGGCGACCAGATGCTTCGCACGCGCCCTATGAAATCTACGCGCGAGGTCAGGAACCCTTCCGGAGCAACGTCGCTCGCCAAAAGCCCCATATTCTTTGCGCTCTTCTGCCATGCAAGGATCGCGTTCGCCCCTTGAGCATATTCCATTTCCGGATAGAGCCTGGCATATTGCGTATGGAACCTGTCGTGGATGCCGCCCACCAGAACCCATTCCAGGTACGGAACAATTTTAAGTTCGCGCGTTTTATCGGTAAGGTTTTCTACTGTGATCTCCCACAGCTCGACGGTGCTTTCCTTGCCGGGGAGGCCGATCTTCACGGTCGTCCTCACTCCGTGGCTCGTATTGATCACTTTAAGATCTTCACCCGATCTTTCGATGAGGGAGGCCTCGAATTTTCCGTGCGGGAAATTACCGATGACAGGCCAAAAACGCCCCTCTCCATCCGGCTTCTGGGCCGTATCGAATACATAAAGCACCCTGCCGCACGGGTCCATAGGGTCATACGAGCGCCTCGACACGTCGCATTCCTTGTGAATGCCTTCGCTGAACATCTCGCCGTTCTTCCTTAATATTACTTTGTATTCCATGTTGGCCAGTTCATAGCTCGTAACATTCTTAGATTTGGCGCGCCCGGCCAAGAGCCTTATGACGAAAGAAGCGGCGGCGGCGGCTATTACGGAGCCGGCGATGAGAAGCGCTCCTCCCGAAAATGTGAGAGACTGCAGGGTATAGACTATTCCGCCTTGCTGCATCTGGGCGTTCTGCATGGCAGTCGAGGTATTCCAGACGTAATCCCACTCCTGGCCGCGCGGTATGTAAAACGGAATGAGTAACGGCGCCCATGTCGCAAAGCGCTTTACGGCATCGGGGATGTGCCTCTGCGCCGCGGCAGGCCCTATGAAGCGCGCTAATTTCTCGTCGAGCCGGTCAAGGCCCAGGAAGCTCAAGTTGACGAGGGTTGCGACGCGCAGGCCCATGTGGTCCATCCAGATAAGTATCCGGAAGAAATCGAAAGCCATCAGCCAGACGAATACCTGCAAGCTCCACGAACGGAATGCTTCCGGCGACATTGTAATGTTATTGAATATGGCAAATACGGTGCGGACAGCCCCATCCTGGTTATACCATGTCGGATCCGGCATCATTCTTAAACCGGTAAATATTATCGGCGACATCCACAGGCCCCACCTCAGCACATATATCATGTGCTCGATAAGCTGCGCAAACCCCGCCTTTGAAAAGAAGAATTTGATGGGCGTCTTGTCCTTCTCGAAGTACGCCTGCATGAAGACCTTGTTTATCGCGAAGAGCCACGCCGCGATCGACCAGTTGATGACGCCGGCCAGAGACTCGGTGTAAAGGAGCTTTACCCCGCCCGTATAACTGCCCAGGTCTATGCGCCCCCACTTATTGACGAGCGGATACGTTATGTAACTCATCGGCGAAAAGCCGGAGCTGACATATAGCTTAAACTTCTCGACGATGACCGGGACCTGCAATGCGTCCATGTAGAACGCGATCGCGCTTCCTACGAAGATCCCGAATATCGAGTCTACGAAATAGAGTCTCCATGTATGGACCTTGCCCTGCCCTTTAATGGAGTAGACAAGATCCCTGAGCACGCTTATGCCGCCGGAAGCGATAAGGCCTATGACGAGCCCAAAGAGGATCCTTTCGGACATCGGCCGCGCAATCATCCCTTTCGTGAGCGCGTAAGCGAACCCGAATCCTACAACGGCGCCCCTGGCATAAAGAGACCAGTCACGGTAACTGTATCTGGTCCTTTCGAAGAACGGCAGGCTGCCGTCGAAGGTCTCGATTATCGTCTTTGCGAGCGGGAATAGGGCTGCGCCTGACAGTATCCCGATCAATATAGGCAGGGCGCTCATGACCTTCTGTGAAATGGGAGAGCTTATGACCATATTCAGCGCAAATAACATCGCCATGAGTATGCCGCTGAAGGCCATGCCCTTCTTCATGCCGGCGTTGACATGCTTGGAGAGCGTCTCATACGAGGGCGCTACCAGCTTGCCCGCGTCAAGGAGCATACCGGTTATGAGGTAGACTTCACCCCAGAGCCCGCCGAATGAGAGCATCGATGTCAAAAGGTACGCCAGTATCTTTAACCCCGACGGCAGGCCTGCTATGGCGCCGATAGATCCGAGGTCTGCTATTAACGGAGCTATAACTACTCCTAATGATACCAGGACGATGGAGATATGCGCTTTGACGGTATTTAACATCCTGCCTCTTGTCGCCAGGCATATGCCGTTCGCGATAGCCTCGTTAAATACGCAGATAACTAGAAGCCGGCCTACGACTAGAAGAACTACGGGCCACGCCGCAAGAAGTCCCAATGTCAGCGAGTTGACCGAATCGGTCATCAGATTTACGTTCTCCACCAGGAGCAGCCAGTTGAATAGGTAAGGCGTCCCTGCAATAAGGACTCCTATAATGGGCCTTAAGCCCCTGCCGGATGAAGCAAGCGACCTGGCGTTAGATGCGTGATATATAATAAAGGTAAGGGACGCGATGAGACTGTTGAACATGATGAGCTGAACCCATGAGGAAGGCGCCTGCAATATCTCCATCCTGCTCGCAGAGGCGGCGATGAGCCCTGATAGAATAAAATTCTGGAAGACTTCCGCCGGGCTTAGGGCTGTCTTCGTCAGGCCGTACTTCAGAACTTGCGCAATTGTAAGGCCTCCTAATGCCGCCCACAGGAAATTTAAACCCATACCTCCGTCGACCGGGCTTCGGGCACCAAACGAATAGATAAGCAGGCCCATACCTGCGATCGATACAGCCGATATCCCATACAGAAGGTCCCGCCCGATGCCGGAGAGCGGGCCGGGCAAGGGCTTTTGCGAAGGACTCTTCCCGCCAAATGACTTCCTAAAGAATGCCGCAAGTAACGTAAGAAGAAGCCCTGAGAGCAAAACCATACAGGCTTTTAAAAACGCCCAATACTTCTGCAAAAATGTCAGCCTGTAGAAATCGACGTCAAAATATATTATACCTTCCAACTTCTTTGAAGCGATGGTCGGACTCACCACGAATACGACTTCGTTAAGTTCCCCTATCCTGCCCCAGTCCACGGCCTCGCGCACGCGAATCCAGCCGGAATCGATCCGGAGCGGTATCGTCTGCATGCCGTTTACCCCCTTGATCTCCGCTTTCACCGAGATCTGGCTGAGCTGCTCCGGCTTCGGAACCTTCACGCCGACCCTTACTGCGTCTACCGTCTTGGGGCCAAGTTTTTTTGGGAAGGTCTTCGTCCATACGCCGGCGATCGCGCCGTTGAATATCGTGTAATCGAATTTAAGCACGTCCTTATTTGCAATAGTCTCAACCTCGGAAGTGACATCGCCCATGGCCGGGCCCATATTGAACATGCCTTTTTCGCCGGCCTCCAGTATGCTGAAACCGGTAGGATCGCTTACTACCGAGAAGCGGTCCTGATCGGCCGAGGCGGCCGATACAAATATTAAAGTGATTATTCCGAACGCGGCAACGGAGATCCGGTTAAAAGCTTTATTCATTAGATTGAGCTCCCTTCAACGTTTATTACGAGCGAGAAATCCTTCGCGGGATCCTTCCTTATGCCCTTGTCCGGCGTACGGACAAGCCCGAAGTCATCGGCAGTGATCGAGACTTTGTAAAGGCCGGGCTCACCCGGCGCCTGCCATGCCTTATCCCTCGTCTGTCTCTCGTCTGCAAACTTCCCGCCCTCGCTCGTCCACTGAAGTATCACGAGATCCTTTTCACTGTCTTCCTTGACCAGCTTGGGAAGGCGGCTTAAATCTTCTTTGTCCTGTAAGTACTCGGAAAATTTGTCTTCGTCCGAAAGGGTGGCGAGAGCAAATTTTATCCTGGCGAGCGGCTTCACCGTCACCCTGGGGGCGCCGGATTCGGTATAAGTTATTTCCAGTTTTTTATCCCCGCCCTGGCCGGACCCTTTGAGCCACGCCTTCGCGTCCCCGGCTTCCATCGGCATTATATCGATCGTGATCGGCTTGCCCGGCTCCCACATCCTGTACCTCTCCTTTGACCCGAAGCTGTAGGATGGCTTCGACCCTTTCTTTATATCCTTTATCTCGGCTATCATCGTGTCGGCAGAATACGAGTATACGCTGTTCAGGTCTACTTTCTTGAAAGCTTCGAGCGCCTTACTGTATTCTTTATCTACGTAATGCAGTAATCCTATCAGCATGTAGGCGAAGTCGCCTATATTTTTCCTGTAATGGCTGTCGGCCAGTTTCTGCAAGCCCGACATCGCATCATCATTAGGTAAGTTGCAGAAGTACAGGCGGCATAGTGTTTCGAAAACCCGGTCGAACCATACGGAATTCTGATAGGCGCTCAAGAACTCTTCAAGGCTCGACGAGGCCTTCGCGTAATTTTTCTCAAAGTACATGCAGAGCGCCGTCTTGTATTTGCAATAGTCCATCACGTTCGAATCGGGATAGCTTGAGGCATACGATTCATAGTACTTCCTCGCTTCACCGTACCTGTTGGCGCCGAAATATTTTTCGGCGATCTCCATCACCTTCGCTGCCATAACGTCCTTCGCGAAATAAGCTCCCCCTTCATTCATGTAGGCGCTGTAGATCGCGTTGGCGCCCTTGATATTGCCCTGCGCGAAATTCTTGTCGCCATCCTTACGTATATCCTCGAATATCCCCTGGGCCGATCTCGGGTCAAGCTGTTTTGCATAGGCTATCTTGAGCTTTAACGAGTAGTCGACGAACCCCTTAGAGATAAACTCGTCCGACATCCGCGTGAGCTGCCGCCTGTTAAGCTCGGCATCGTCTGAGTACTTTGCGATCTTATCAGCCATATCGTTCAGAAAATCTTCAGTCTTCTGCGCCCGAAACTCTTCTTTAGTCGCAAGGAACTTCAAAAAACTTATATCGAGCATAAGGTCTTTCGACTTAGCGTCCCTCAAGGCCCTGTCGAGGCATTCGATCGCCTCGTTTCGGTACGTGTCGTTAAGCGACATGTAGCGCCTGCCCGACTCTATATCGTTCCTGCCGGAAAGGCATGCGAGCTCGTCCAGCCGCGCTTTCGCCACCACGTAATAGAGCGCGGATATGTATTTGAAGTTTGGTTTATCGGCTATGATCCTCTTTACGCCGGATGCGAATTTGTCAAAATCTTCGCATGCGCCGCATTTAGAGCCGGCGTCTTCCGAGATCTTCATGATCGCGGCGTCGGAATCGGCACGCATTATCCGGGAGAGTTCATCATCAAAGCTGGTCGAAGAGCCTGCGCTTTCGGCCTGCATAGCCTCCTCAGCGGCAGGGTTATCGGCTTCTGCCGCAAAAGAGAACGGCATAAAAGCGCAGCTTATAAATACCGCCAATATCAGTCTCTTCATATTTTTAACTCCTTCGCTTTTTGGGCTTCTCCGCAGTAAAGCCCGCCTTTTTAAGCGCATCTTTGACATACGGGCTCTTCATGAAATTTTTCCATATAAACCCCGACCGAAAATTTTCGATAGGCAGGAGTACCATCGCCTCGCCTATGCCGTAATACGTCGGCGCGTACCATGCACGCTCTACATTTATCGAATCCCTGAACCCGTACTGCCCCCATAGTCTCGGATAATTTATATACATGTGCTTTAACGCGGAGAGTGAATATAGCGGTGTAAATACTATAGACCCGGCCGGCCCGGTCGGTGAAATAGTGCCGTCGTATTCCGGCTCGCCGTTACCTGTGGGCGGCACACCGAAATGCATCGTGTACCCTTCCGGCCTCGACATCGAAGTTATGCCCCACATGTTCGGCCCGAAGCCTTTGAACTTTTCGGCATTGTCTATACAGAACTGCCTGTTGGCAAGGGTGGCATTCGTCGAATTCTCGAACCAGTTAATGCCCTGTTTGTCGACTATGCCCTGGAAATTGAACCATATATTAGCGTATTGGTAAGAGAAGAGGCTGCCATGCCAGCTGTATATGAAAGGCTCGCCTTTGTATGCATCTTTATTCCGCATCCATGCGTAAAAAACATCGCTCGACGCAGGATGCGTGGGAGAGCCTATCGCTAGAAGTGTTATAAGGATGACTTCATCCGTATAATAATCCCAGTAAGATTGCAGGAAACCTCTCTCGGGCGACCAACCCATCGAATAACAGTTATACCATCCGCCCTTTTCGGTGCAAAGGAACTTTTCCCACTCCACCCTCTTGTAAAGCTCTTCAGATTTCGCCTTTACATCCTTGCCGAAATATTCTCCTGCGGTAAGAGCACCGGCGACAAGTATTGCCGTATCTACGGTCGATATCTCGCTTTTTCCTGCGCGCTTTGCATTATGCGGGTTCAGGAAATGGTAAAAGAAGCCGTACTTTCCTTCTGCGGCCGGCTCCATATTAGGTTTTTCCGGAAGAAATGTATTAAGTGCCCTTATAACCCGTTCCTTCGCTTCCTTCTTATCTATCCATCCCCTTTCGGCTCCGACAGCCAGGGCTGCCATGCCGAAGCCGGTCGAGGCTATAGACGCGTCGCCGCCGCCTGAAGTATCTGCAAACAGGCCGGTCACCTGATTCTGGTGATCCCTGAAGAATTCGAACGACTTCTCCTCTACCAGACTCAGGAATTCATCATCCGTTATCGGCTTCACACCGCACTCTATCAGCACCCCCGTAGCCTTATCCATGCCGCTCAAGTCCGAAGCGACAGCCCTGACCTGGTAATCGTAGAGAGACCTTGAATTGTCGGGCTGCCAGCTCACTTTATATATATTTTTGCCTGCATTATAGTCGTATCCTATAGTTCTCCAGCTTGAACCCTTATCGATGCTATATTCAAACCTGACGCTCTCCATCGAGGAATTGTCATTTATATCCTCGGCTTTTATCGCAAGCACGGTCAGCCCGGTAAAGGCAAGACACTGCCTGGCGCTGGAACCATTTATGGTGAAAGTGCTGTCGATGGGCGCCTTTATCTCTTTGACGTTCATGCCCTCCAGGGTCCTGGGCGGCTTATATCCGAAAATTATATCGTCTATGTAGACTCGGCTACTCTTATTGCCGGCCTTGTTCTCGAACACCAGAACAAGTTCAAGGGACTTCTTCCAGTCCTTTATCTTTGTAAACTCTTTTAAAGGTATGACCACTTTCTGCCAGTCGGCCGTAATAGCACCACTCCTTAAAAATCCTTTTGCGTATACATAACTCGTTATGTCTTTATCGAATACGAAGATGCCGTTATTATCTATATCCTGGTGAAGCTCTATCTTTATGTCGCCTTCTTCCTGGGCGCCTTTCACCCAGAATGACAGGTAGTTATAGCGCGTAAGGTCGACGGTCCCGGTGGCCTTATCCTTACCTGGGATCTCCCCGCCAAGCTTCATCCAGTAAAAGGCATATTCGCCAAGTTTCCGGACGTCGAAATCGAGCTGCAGCGCATAGCCGCTGCCGCCGTGAACATATTGTTCATCGTGAACGATCGTAGCATATAATATGCCGGGTGCGGTCTCCTTGCCGCCGGATATGCCGCCCGAATTGTTAGTGAGAGTACCGTTAGAGTAGTCGCTTACTATTATAGGAGGTACGAACCTTCCTCCCGCGCCGTTATTATGCTGAGCATGTGCCGGGGATAATATATTGAAAAAGAGTCCAAAAAGTATGGAAAAAAAAGAGATGCTTACGAGGTTTCGTTTTGTGGATAGAGTTGTTGGCATTGGTCTTCCCGGATTGGGGCAACCGTTATAACCTTGAAGGCTGCCTACGGCAACCTTCAAGGTTTACAAGCGGTTTGAAAAATCTTACTTCTTCACAAATCTGAGATCGTCTATGTAGACAACGCCCTTCTTATTCGAGGCGATCCTGTCTTCAAAGACTATGACGAATTCCGTGAGATTCGAGAAATCGGTAATCCCCTTAAAATCTTTAAGCGGGATCACCATGTCCTGCCACTGATCGGAAATATTAGTGATATAATACCGTCCGACCTGCTTTGCCGCGTTCTTCAGCTCAACCTTGAATACGGTGGTGTAGCCGATCTTCGCGTCGCCTTTAACCTTGAACGCCACGTTGTCATACTTAGAGGCATCCAGGTTCTGCAGGAACATCCAGAATCCGTTATAAGCAGGATTCTTCGAATCTACGCTGTACTCGAGCTTCATACCGAAACCCTTAGTACCCGACCTGTTCACGCTGTCGAACGACTCCGTACAGCCCTGTGAAAAGTCTGTCGGATCTTTCGACCATGCGCCGAAGTCACCGCCTATATTATTCGGCTTCTCCCCGGAGTCGAAATCGGCTACCAGAAGCTCAGTGGCTGAGCCCTGGGCCGTTACGGCCGCGCTTGCTGCCGTCGGCAATGCCAACGCGCAGGCTATAGCTATTAGCATAGCTACATATAAAAGTTTCTTTACCATAACTTCCCCCTTTCTTTGCCTTGAGTATACATGAGAGGCCATTAAAGTTAGGTTAGATGAATATTAATTTTTTCTAATGTTCAGGCAAGCGGGAGGGTTACTATGAAGGTGGTGCCTTTGCCGGTGCTCGACTCTACCTTAATATTACCGTTGTGCGCGTCTATTATAGCTTTAGCTATGCTCAGGCCCAGCCCAAAACCATGGCTTGCCTTCAGGCTGTGGACCCTGTAAAACCTGTCGAATATGTGGGTGGTCTCTTCTTCCGGTATCCCTATCCCATTATCCTTTATGGTGATTCTCGCATCATCACCGGACTTCTCAAGCTTGACATCTATCCTGCCTCCTGAGAACGTATACTTCACCGCATTATCTATCAGATTAAGGAATAACTGCTTCAACTGTTTCTCATCGCCGGTAAGGGTAAGGTCCTCCTCTCCCGACAGGCCGATCGCTATCTCTTTATGGTCGGCCAGTCTCTTTATATTATTTATCACCCCGCAGATCAGCGCCTTTATGTCGAGGGATTTCCGCTCCGGCATTATCTTCTTCGATTCAAAGCTGGCCATCATCAGGAGGTTCTCGACCAGCCTCGTCATCTTATCTATCTCCTCCAGGCTGGATTTCAGTATCGCTTCATAATCTTCGGATGAGCGCATCTTCTTCAACACTACCTCGAACTCACCCTTAAGTATCGTAAGAGGCGTCTTGAGTTCGTGGGACAGGTCCTCGAAGAGGTGCCGCTGTGAAGTAAATGCTTTGTCGAGGCGCTCGAGCATATCGTTGAACGTTTCGGCAAGTTTCTGTATCTCGTCCCTGGTGCCCGGGACCGCTATCTTGAGCTTCATATTCTCGAGAGTTATGTCGTGAATGGTCCGTATCATGCTATCGACCGGCCGCAGGGTGAGTGATGCGAGAAAAGCGCCCATCATCCCGGTAATGAGAACGGTGAGCGGAAAGAGGATGAATAGCGTGAGCTTCAGGCTGTTGAGCGCCATATTTATAGGATCGAGGGGGCTGGCCACTTCCACTATATACTCTACCTTGTTATTCTGGATCGCCGGAGTGATGAATATCCTGAAGGATTGGGCCGACTTCGTGGGGAATGAAGATGTGAGCGTATCGAAAGTGCTCGAGCCCTGCATGACGTGCGCAAGCGTATCTTCGGAGATATTACTTATCCCTTGAGTATTTTTTGAGGTGGCCACCACCTCGCCCTCTGCGTCTAATATCTTTACGATGATATCGAGCAGTTTCGGGTCCTTCGACCTGGCCTCTACCCACCGCTGGGCTATTGTCCCGAAATCGACGTCTTTATTGTCTACGGGAAGTTCCGCACTGGCGCCGTAACGCATACTGCCCAGTTTTTCCGTAGCCCAGTAAGTGCCTATGGCCGACACTATGCCGTCCGCTTTCGAGCTCAATAGGGTGTCGATATTATCGTAAAGTGATTTGTTTACGCGGTGGTAAAGTATGGCGCTGAAAGAAGAGAGCGTCGCGGCCAGTATGGCCATGTAGACGATCGTTATCTTGAACCGTATCGATTTGTAGAACATCCGGCTTATCCTTTGAGTATATATCCTCTGCCCCGCACGGTCTGGATCAATTTCTTAGAATGGCCCGTATCGATCTTATTGCGCAGGTAATTTATATATACATCTATGACGTTGGTGAACGTATCGAAGTCTATATCCCAGACGTGCTCGGAGATCATCGTGCGCGTCACTATACTGCCTGAATTCCTCATCAAATATTCGAGGAGCGCGTACTCTTTCGCGGTCAACTCTATCTCTTTGCCGGCGCGCGCGACCTTGTGGGTATGAAGATCGAGCGAGAGGTCGCCGACTTCGAGTTTCGTTGCTTCGGAGGCGCCCTTCTTCCTTAATATAGCCCGTATCCTCGCGAGCAGTTCTTCGAACGCGAAAGGCTTCGTCAGGTAATCGTCCGCGCCCGCATCCAACCCTATAACTTTTTCCCTGACCGCGTCTTTGGCGGTCAGCATTATTAGAGGCGTTGAGATCTTAGCCTCTCTCAATTTCCTGCAAAGAGTTATGCCGTCGAGTTTGGGGAGCATCAGGTCCAGAAGGATCAGGTCGTAATTATTGGTCTTTGCAAGGAAGAGGCCGTTCTCCCCGTCATGCGCAAGATCCACGGCGTAACCCTCTTCCTTCAGGCCCCGCTTTATAAAGTCGGCTATCTTCTTCTCATCTTCGACAATAAGTATACGCATTTATCCTCTACCCCATCACCACTTTAACTTTATGGCTCTTTCCGTCACTAAGGCGCGGCACTACGTTAGAAACTAGCCGCTTACCGTCCAGATATACCTCTTTCACGCCCTTCTGGACGCTGTGAGGATTCGTTACTTCTATATTATATATGCACCTGCCGTAAGAACGCTTCATCGTGAACCCCGGCCACTTGGAAGGTATGCAAGGATCTACCAGGAGGCCGCCATATGCGGGCCTGACTCCCAATATCCAGTTTGCAGCTACTCTGTAGAGCCAGCTCGCCGAACCGGTATACCAGGTCCATCCTCCGGCGCCGTAGTCTGCGGCTTGCGGGCCGTTAGTATTGCCGGGTGTAACGTAAGGCTCGCACTTGTAAAGGTCCGGCTCCATTCCACGTTTCACGGGGCAGAAACTCGAATACATCTTGAATGCCTTGTCGCCCCGGCCCAAGACACACTCCGCCATTACAGCCCAGCATGCAGGGTGAGTATAGACGGCCCCGTTTTCCCTGACGCCGGGCGCATATCTGGTGATGTAGCCGATATGCTCATCGGGGACAGTAAATCCCGGCGCTATCAATAGCGGCCCGTAGGCTTTCTGCAGGTGTTTCCATACCGCATCCATCGATTTTACTTTGCGCTTCTCGGTCGACACGTCATTAAATACGCCCCATACCTGCGTCATCAGATAGACCTTGCCCTCTTTCGACTTTCGGCTGCCCACGAGTTTCCCATCGTCCCGCGTAGCGGCGATATACCATTCCCCGTCCCAGCAGTATCTGTTAACGGCATCTTTTAATTTTTTCGCGCGGGTGATGTAATTTTTAGCGCGCTTCTCATCTCTCTTCTTAACCGCAACATACGCAAACCTGAGCAATATATCGTAAAGGAACTGCGCCAGCCACACGCTCTCGCCTTTCCACTTAGAACCGATCATGTTAAATCCGTCGTTCCAGTCGCCGTCACCCATCAGCGGGAGGCCGCGCCTGGAGAAGCGCGAAAGGACCTTATCGATCGCCCTGCAGCAATGCTGATAGAGCGAGCCAGCCTTGCCGTCAAGGTACGGCGCTTTCTCATCGAGGATCTTGAAATCTTTAGTCTCTTCGAGGTAGCTCAATAGAACGTAGGCCATCCAGAGAAGATCGTCGGTCATGTTGGTGGCCGCGCCGATCGAGGTTAGCTGGTGCCACCAGTGATGGACCGTGCCGTCGGCGAACTGGTGAGCGGCATGCATAAGTATCTGTTTTTTGCAGAGTTCGGGTTTTATAGGCAGGAAAACGAGTGAATCCTGCAGCTGGTCTCTGAAGCCGATGCCGCCTGAAAATTGATAATACGCCGTCTTTGCCCAGAGCCTGCCTGCAATGGCCTGGTATTTTAACCAGGTGTTGGTAAGTATATCGAATGCGTCGTCCGGGGTCTTGACTTCGAGGCCCGAGAGAAGGTCCTTCCAAAATCTCTTCGTCCGGTCGAACGCCTTTTCGGCTTCCTTCACACTGTGGTATTTTTTTATCAGCGATGCGGTATCTGATGATACGTAGGGCAGGTTTAAACCTGCCCTGCGTCCGGATAGTGTTTCTAGATGCCCTATGGTGTAGACGATGACCTTCTCCTGGCCGGGCTTGAGATCGATATTGACCTGGAAACTCGATATAGGATCGTACCCTTCGCCGACGGAATTGGTCAGCTTATCGTTTTCGAGAGCAATGGGATTGGCGATACTCCTGTACATCCCGTAAAAGCGTTCTTTATCGCCTTCATATGAAGCACACTTTTCGCTTATGGCCGCAAAAGCTCCGATAGGCGTCTCAAACATTCCCGACGATATATACTTCGGGACGAGGTGTTTTTTCTTCCTGGCGAAGATGGCGTTAAGCGCCGGGTCAAATTTCGTTCCAATGAACGTCTTCTGGAATTCACGGTGGACGTCGTCGGAAGAGCCCAGGCACCATTCGAGATACGTGTAGAGCGAAAGGCGCCTCAGGCAAGAATCCTCGTTCCGGAGCGTTATCTTCCATATCTCGAGGTCCTCATCGGGCGGGACGAATACGGTCTGGGTCGACATGATGCCATTCGCCTTCGAGATTATAGTGGTGTAGCCGATGCCGTTACGTACTTCGTAGACATCGAGCTTAGGGCAAAGCGGCTTCCAGGAGAGCGGCCAGAAAGTTTTAGCATCGCGGTCTTTGAGGAAGATATATTTGCCCATGTCGTCTTTTACGAGGTCCTGGATCCACCTTGTAATGCGCGCCACGCTGGCATTCCGCCACCAGCTGTAACCGCTCCCGGCCTGCGAAATGATCGCGCCATAGCTGCCGTTAGAGAGGATGTTGATCCACGGCCTCGGCGTATCGGGCCTCGTTATGACGAACTCAAGGCCCTCGTCGGTGAAGTAACCGTATTTTGTCTTGAATTTAGGCATCTTTAATAATAATTTTCCCCGACTAACAACCCGTTGACTTTACTGATAAATGCTCTTATCGTTTCCTTGGCCGTCTTCTTTCCGCTGAATAAAAGATCCAGTTCCGGATTAATATACAATTCCTGCGCCTGTCTCCAGGCGGGACTGAACGGTGAATATATGACGTGCTTCATCGCCGCGTTCAGCATTTTCCTGTTCTTAGGCGGAAGGTCGCCGCCCAGCCAGTGCTGACTTTCCGCTATCGCGGTCATCGCCGGCTGTGCAAGACCTGTCTCGGCAAGCAGCATCTGTGCATCCTTGCCCGTCAGGGCCTTTATGACTTCATATGCTTCCCTGGGATGCTTCGTCGATTTTAATATGCAGTAGCCGGACCCGCCGGTCCCGAAACCGCGCACGCCGCCGGGTCCCTTCGGGAACATCACGACATCCCAATCGAAACCCTGTATCTTCCTTAATCCGGGCGTCTCCCATATACCGGAGGAGAACATGGCGAGACGGCCCGTCATGAACATTCCCTGCACACCCATCGCGAGGTTCGTCATGGCGACCGACGACGGGTGGACTTTATATTTATTGATAAGGTCGGAATAGAACTGCAGGCCATCGATCGACTCTTTCGAGTCGAGAGTGCATCTGGCCGGCCTTTTAACATCGTCTACCAGCGAGCCGCCGAAGGCGTAGACGAAGTTCTGCCATGCCCACGCGTAGAAACCGTATTGAATGACGCGGCCGTCTGAATCGACCCTGGTGAGCGATTTCGCCTTTTCGAGCATGTCGTTCACGTTCCAATCGTCCGTCGGATATGCGAGGCCCGCCTCGTCAAAAAGCTTCTTATTGTAATATACGCAGGCGAACGGCGCGGTATCGCGAGGTATGGCGTAAAGCTTCCCGTCCACGGTGAAGCGGTCGACGATCTCGGGATAGAAATCTTTTATGTCAAGGGAAGGGTCATTCTTTACGTAAGGCGCGATATCCAGAAGAACGCCCTTTGACTGGAACGTTACGAAGAGGTCGACCTCGGTACAGATTACGTCGGGCGCCGCGCGCCCTGCGATCCTGGTCAGGAGCTTATCGACATAACCGCGATAAGGAGTGTGCTCAAGTTTTACGGTTATCTCCGGGTGCGCGGCCTGCCATTTCGCGATGCCGTCCGTTATGATATTGACTTCGTCCGGCGCGCCCCAGAACGCGACCTTTATCTCGACGGGTTTTACCGCGCCGGCGGCGGGGGTATACGCGGACTCTTTCTTCGCGCATCCGGAAAATGAAAGGGCGAGTATTGCAGCCAGGCTGATCGCCGATAAACCTATGCGGATTAGTTTCATATCGATTCTCCTGGCAGCTTAGCCGATTAAAGTGTAGGGCACACTTAAGTGTGCCCTACATACTGCTGCATCTATCCGAGGACGAATATTCACTACATGAATAGGTATACTTTGAAATAAATCGAGGTAAGATAATCCTGGACATTATAATAGTAGTTGCCTCTATAGCCAAAATCAACTCTGATGAGGCCGGGCGCATAATATTCAAATCCTGTCAAAAAGCCCATGTTGTCAAAATCGTTCATATTGGTACCGGCCGCGAGGTCGAGCCCGCCCTGGAGCCATAACCTGTCATAGAAATTATACTGCGCCCTATTCTCCACACCCACCCAGCCGGCCATGTCATGGACGGGATTAGAGCCCGGGCCGACAGGCAATCCGATGAAGCGCCGGCCAAAAGTGCCGTTATATATCGGCGCCTGGTTGTCGCTCTCGTTCCTAACGGAGAGGTTGCACCTGAATGTCGAAGTGGCATTGAGTTTCGGCGTAAAGTCATGACCTACCCTGATCTGCATTTCATATTTCTCAAATGTGTTCCTGAAGGGATGATAGTAATCTATCGAGTAGCTCATGCGCGGGATGACGCTCGTCTTCTTGTCACGCGACTTCATCCTGAGTTCCGCGGCGTAGAAGTAATGGTCCGGATTAAAGTCGAAGGTAGCTTTAGGACGTTTACTCTTATAATACTCCACCTGACCGAACCATTCGCACCTGTCACTTGGCGCGATCGAGAAGTAGCTGTAATAGGTCTGCCTGTTCTCGTAATATGAATTGGTTATCCCGTCGTTCTTCGCGCTCATCGTGGAGTAGCGGTAACCGAAGTTCGCGCTAAAGTACCAATTTATGCCCGGGATCTGCTTGGCATACATCCAGAGTATATCGTTCTGGTCCCACTGTTCGTGTTTATAATTGGTATTCTGGGTGTAAGGAACATCGCGCCCGGTGAAAGCAGTAACCGCGGTTGGGTTATACCGGTATATCGGGAACTGGTTCTGGTAGATGTCCCGGTAATCGAGCGTATATCTTATCATGGCTTCAGGCCATCTTGGATCGCTCATAGTGATCTCGGTGCCGTATGCCCTCGTGAATATAGGCGTTATCTGGCTCCTGTAATCGGCGGGGTTATTCCACGGCTGATTGAAGTGGAGCCACCTGATCTTCTTCGCATCCATCACATACGCGTCTATGGGGCGCGGCTCCTGATATATCTCGACCCTCTGGGCTATGGTAAAATACTTTGCCGGGAAATAATTTGCCATCCTCTGGCCGAGGAATGTCTCGTAGCTGGGCGCGCTTCCGATCCTGTTGATATCTATCTTTTTGAGCTCAGGAACAATCTGCGCGGGGACTTCCTTAACTTCACCCTTAGGCGTTATGATCATCTCTTCGGCGGGCGGCTGTCCCAGCTCCGACTTCGAATAGCCGGGCTCTGCGGCACCTACACTGGCGGGTACAACAAAAAAGAGGCCGGAAAAAACGACACACAGAGCGATAAATGCTGTATTTATATCCTTCTTCATGGCCTCAAGTTTCATTTGGGTTAACATTTGTTGTTACCAATACATTACCATATTGTGTATATTTGTCAAATATTATTAGCCTTTTTGCGGAAGTAGGGCAGGTTTAAAACTGCCCTACTTGTTCTCAAAACAGAGCTCCGCCCATTTCCTGATCGGCTCGAGGCGCATGAACTTTTCCCATACCAATCCCGTCCTGTAATTCTCGAGCATCAGCGCCGTTATGCCGACATCTATGCCGAGATACTCTTCAGCCCACCAGTTCTTATCCATATTGAATGCGTCTTTGAAACCGTATTTACCATATAGAAATCTTCCGTGCCTGTCATAAAGATTCTTCAATCCAGCCACAGACGCCTGCCAATCGAATACTATCGAGCCGGCCATCCCGGACGGCGCTATCGTCCCGTCGTTCGACCCTTCGCCCGGCTTGGCGCCGTAGCCCCTGTAGCCCGACGGGCCGATGCATGCGGTAAGCCCCCACGAGTCTTCGCCGTAAGTCTTGCTGGTCGCCGCATTATCGATGCAGAATTCTCGGTTCGCTTTGACGGCGCTGACGGAATTTTCATAATAGTTGATCCCGTCGTCGTAAATTTTCCGGAAATCGATCCAGGCGTGAGAATACTGGTAGGTAAATATACTGCCGGTGTAGCAATAGACGAGCTTATATTCTTTATAACTGTCCACGGGCCTCGACCACGCGCGCCATGCCTCTGCAGGTATCGGATGGGTAGACGACCCGATCGCGAGCGCGTAGAGTATCATCGCTTCGCTGTATGAATCCCAGTAGTATGGCAGGAAACCGTTCTCGGGGCGCCAGCCCATGCACATGACGGACTTACCGTTCATCATCCATTGCCAGTCGACCCTGTCGTATATCTCTTTGGCGAGTATCTCGACCTCGGTGCCTTTGAAATACTCTCCGGCAAAGAGGGCGCCCGCTAAAAATAGCGCAGTATCGATCGAAGAAAGCTCACTGTTCCAGACACGCGCTCCTGAGCCCATATCGAGGAAGTGATAGAAGAAGCCGTGTTCGCTGGCTACCTTGTCGCGGAATGTCCGCAGGGTTTTTAACACACGCTCGTAGGCCTGTTCGCGGTCGATCCAGCCGCGCTCCGAGCCTATACAGATCGCGCTGATGCCGAAACCGACGGCCGCGACGCTTGCCGGCGCGCCGGGGCGCGACGAGTCCTTTATCAGGCCGTTCTGGCGGTTTGCCTCGCCCGCGAAGTACAGTATGCTGTCGTATTCGAGCTTGTCGAGAAATGCGGTATCAGTCGACGGTGCTTGCGCAGAAACGGGCGCGTTAATAAGGATGGCTGATAGGACTATTGCTATCGGCAGTAAATTTTTTATCACGTCTTATACTTTGACAACACCAGATCTATATTCCCGATTATCTCTTTTAGATTTTCGCTGTCGGATTTTTCTATCCGCTCTTTTTTCGAAAGCAATCCTATCCGCTCTTCGAGCGCGACCGATTCCGCCTTCAGCTTCTTTATGTCGTCGCGGAGGGACCCGACCATCTCCTCGAGCGCGTTCGCCGCGCCCTTCATCTCATCGCCCTTTCGTATTCTGAAATTGACGCGCAGGTCGCCCTGGTGTATCGCCTCGGCGGAATGTTCTATCCTGTATATCGGGCCGGCGATCTTGTGCGACACAAATATGCCTGCCAGGAATATCAATACTGAAAGGATGATGACTTTCGGGACGAGCGAACGGTTCACGGAGTGGAGGGCGTTCTTCATCGCCTTTTTTTCCTGATCGCTCAAAAGCTCGGCTTCCCGGAATATCTTTTCGAGCCGGTAATCGCCTTTGCCGTACCGCGCGGCTTCGTAGTCGGTAATGCGTTTCACATTCTCGAGCGACTGCGATACCTTGAACTTCGAGAAGTTCTCGATTATCGAGCCCCACATGCCCATGTAAAGTCCGAACCCGCTCACGAGCATTACCACCAGAAGCATCGCCACTATCGCGATCGTGTATTTAAGCTGGAACCGTTTATCTATCAGATAATTTCTTCTCTTATACGCCGCATTGGCCATATTATCTCCCGGGTTATTTAAAGCAATTATATCACATAACAGCAATTAAACAAGTAGGGCTGGACAAACAAAAGCCGTAGGGGAGGTTTAAACCTCCCCTACGGCCAGTTTGACTGACTTGTCCGGTATTACAGCGACCGCAGGACAGCTTCGGCGGCTTTGTATATCTCCACTTCGCGGCCGGTGACCGGGGCCATCTTCGGCAATATAATTATCGGCAGGCCTCTCTTCAGATCGGATTTCTTAAATGGTTCACCGTTCGGGCTCGTCGCTATATTATTCAAATGTTTCAAGATATTATCAAGATCCAGATCGTAGGCCAAGCGCAACGCAAGGTCATATAATCCTATTATCGGAATGTAACACGGCTTATTCTCGTCTTCTTGGTGAATATTAATGACCTGCCCTAATTGCTTTTCCGCGCCTCTGATTCTCACTTCGTTCAATGTATTATCGCCGGCTATTGTAACGACTTTATAATCTAAAGGTTTACCATCCTGCTTCGCTTGCTCACGCAGATTATCAACTACCTCACGTAAGCCCTCTAATAGCTGTTCGCCCGCGCCTCTTACCTCTATTATGGACCCGCCCAGATAACTCTTTATCGCCCTCTCGCCTGCCTGGGCGACACCGGTCGTCCCTGCGTTCGGGTCGAGCGCAGTATCGAACAGAATCACGACAGGCACAATATTCTTCTGGCTTGCCTTCGTCATCTTAATCTGCACGAGCGCATCTTGCAGGCCCGCCGCCTCGACTTTCATGCTGTCAATGATCTTCGTCGCGTGTTGCCCGGTTATCGGCGACTCCCTAACCGCATCATCCACTATCCTGGAAGCCCCGGCATCGAAGACATAGTCTGCGTCTTCGTCGTAACCGGCCGTAGGCCTTAACGTCCTCTCCGGCGTAAGCTCATCTCTGTATTCTTTGGGATAATTCAAAAATCTCACCAATTGCGGAAAGCGGGCGCTGTGCACGAGATTGTATATAGGCTCGCCCTGCTTCAAACCGAAAGCCGATATCGATTCGGCCGGCCTCATCTCGCGAAGAGGCGGTGTATTTTTGTAATTGGGGTTCTTTTCATCCATCGTTACCCTGCCGTCCGCGCCGCGCGTCGCATAGTAAGCGCCACCGCGGTTCTTTTCAAACGAACCGTAATAAGATTTCTGGTGCCAGGTAAGCCAGTTCGCCATTACAAGCGGTTTGTCCGGTGAAGTATTTATGCTGACATGACCGTAGCCCGGAAGCATTATTACGATATCGCCTGCCTTTGCCCGTACCATAATGGCATCGACGACTTCACCTTTGTCATTAAGCTTCTGCTGGAAATATATCGCCTCGCCGCTCAATACCTGATAAATTTCAGGCATGTCTTTAGGTTCATGGTAATGCCCGAATGTCTTATTTGGTTCGCTGCCCCACTGGCCGGGAGGAAGGATAGTTATGTCATATCGGATCTTGTTGTCATGGAAAGCTTTTTGTATGTCGTTCCTGGAAGCGAATACGCCCCTATACATATAATACGCCTCGGGCATGGCTTGCGTGCCGGGGCTCATCAGAACATCCTGCATCTGTGCGGATGTTCGTATTATCTTCGGGAAATCATTCTTGCCGTATGTATTAAGAGGCGTTATGTCGGTATCGACGCCTTCGTTAGCATTATCGAATGCCAAGTCTCCGGTATCCTGTTCTTTGCCCTTGCCCTCTTGTTCAACCCTTCTATATACAGTTTCATCGAAAGCGATTGATGAGAATACTTCCGCCCAGAATTGCGACGGCGTCTTGCCTTCAGTGCTCACCTGCGGCAAAGTAGTTACTGATACAGGCAAGCCTGAGAACTGCCTGAATTCGCCTAGCACACTTTCTATAATATTATTCTGTGGTGCCTTAACCTGATCTACAGCATAATTACCAGTTGTTTCATTATAGCCGATGGCGGCGGGAAGATTAGGTATGCTATATCCTTCTGCTTCCGCCTGCTTCGATGTCATTTTTTCGAACTTGACCGTAAAACCTTCCCTGCCTATCTCATACGGTAAATAACCGCTCAAGACGCCTCCTGTTTCGGTCACCACTTTTTCGACCTCTTTAGGATTGAACTGCTCTAATCCAAATCTCTCCAGGAAATCTATTATATGAGTCATTCCGCCTTCCGAGAACAGCGCTATTATGCCGCCGTCTCCGCCGGCCCCCAGAGAAATTGCTGACATCGAATGCCCGCTCTTTTTCTCTTCCTCCGCCACGGCCGCATAGAAATCTTTCGCATAATCAGAATAGAGGCTTACGTTCTTTTTAAGCATACGTCCGGCATTCACGATAACAAGCTCATTTAGCCGTTCGTATTCCTGCGGAGTTATGGTAATACCCTTCTTTTCTTTCTCGATCATGGGCGTCATCTCTTTTTCAATAGCACTTGCCTCATTATCAGCAAGGCCATATGTAGCTATTCCGATCCTGTCCGAAATGGAAAATTCGTCAAGCCATTCTCTCCTCGGCGCGATATTTCTTGCCGAATCGCCTTCGGTGACAAGTCTCGCCCACCTTATACATGCGGCATCTCGTGTGCTGACGTAGCCCATGTTCCCTTTATTGAGGAGAGGTATATTATGCGCTATGGCGCCTTCCTTTTGATCTTTTCCATATCCAAGCTGCTCGTTAAATAACCTGACCCCTTCTGCATCACGATAATGTACCAGCTGCATCCACATCGTATTTATACAAGATGCCGAGCGGTGGGTCCTCTTGCTTATCGTTCCCGTTCCGGAGTCTTTTTCATACCTCACACGGCGCTGGACGAGAACGGCATGGTCTTCCATGAACTGGAAGTCGTTTTCATTGGCGCAGACATCCGTTACAAATGTAGAGTAAGGATGGTTGATGAGATTACCCTGTTCATCAATAAAGCCGCCTTGCCAGTTGGCATCTTTCGCTCCGCCGAGCATCGTCGCGTAACCTTCCTGGCCTCCCGTATAACCTTTGAAGGCCGTGTTTTCACTTATCGTCGCCTCCCCGATTATTTCGGCAACGCTCAAGTCTGCTCCGCTCAAGATGCTTCCTATAGTATAGAGCCCCGCATTAGATGCACCCGAAGTTCCCATGCCCCCGGCAACAGGCACTCTTTCCATGCCTTTAGCCGTATTCCCGGGATAGTACACATCAAAAGTTATTTTTAACCCTTTCAGGCCGAACGCATTCCATAATATATATGCCGGGGCATCGGGCTGGCCTCTCGGGCACGCGCCATTTTCATCCGTAACTATTTCACCCGTAAACACGGCCGGCTTTCCTTCCGTAATATTATGTATCCTTGAAACATATACTATCTTATCTTTGTCTTCATCCGGGAGGGCTTCTACCCTGACCTTCGCCCTGAACTTACTCGCAAATATCGTCGTGGCAGGAATGTCACGCAGGTGGGTAGCTCCAAGCTTTGTCAAAAGTTCCTTGAGAGCCTGCAGATCCTGGCTCGAGCCGAAATCAAGCCCCCTTAAAGGCCCTTCGAACGTTATGGCTCCCGCCCTATTCAAGAACGCCCTGACCTGATCGGAATTTCGTTTTACCCTCGATCTGATAGCGGGCCTATAATCCTTAGCTGCCTGGCCCGGCTTATTTCTCGCGATAAAATCGCCCGGATCGAGCAGGACGCCATTTACCTGCTGCGCCGCCTCGGCTTCCGAAATAAATCTTATCGGTAGGCCGGCTATATCGCTCTGGCGCCGGGTGGAATAAGGCGATGAATATGCCGCTGTCATTTTGGTTATGAAGTCCTGTGTAACTACCGCGTAGATCCGTCCGTCCCTGCCCATTACGAATCCGGTCAACGGATTACCTCTATATTCCCATGTCCTTGCGGGATCCTGCGGACCTTTTTCATAAACACCGAGCCTTACTACTCCATTTTCCATGTCAAAAACGGCAACGCTGCTCCTTAGCTTACTGCCTATTCCCGCGCTTGCAAAACTTAGCGTATTCTTATCCCTCGATATCGCGATCTCGTCGGGAACAGCTTCTGTATGATAACGGCCCCTTATAGAATCCGGTCGTGAAGAAACATCGTATTTAGCGTTATTTTCGCATATCTTCTGCAGGTCTTCGAAAAATATCGCTGCGCTGGCCGTGGCCGGCAGGCCGCCCTGGGGCCCGATGAATGTTCTGTCGGGTCCGCGCCTGTACTCGATCGACGGATTTTCCCTGTCAACTATCGTATTGTTATCAGCGCCGTAGCGGAATTTGGTCCAGTCGACAGCGCCGCCCATCGCGAAAGTCTCAGAATTCTCATTCGCTAACGCAATAGCTACATTAATACCCTCTCTTGCCCGCACATTACCTATATATGGCGCAAGAACGCCTTCTTTAAGCCTCCAGTCGCTAGCCTGCGTATCAAAATCAGCTATTAATGCTTCGGAAGCCAGGCTAAAGACAGCTGTTCTCCCTTCGCTAAAACCGATACCATAAGGCATGACCCAGACTGGTGTGCCGAGACAATATACGATAGATCCGCCCAATGAAGGCTTGTCCTTGCCTACTTTTTCCGCAAGCCGCGATCGAAGGGCATCGATCTCCTCGGTCGAAGATATCCCCGTAGCTTTTGCAAGCGCGCTTATCGTCGCAAAATCGATCTTCACAATGTCAATTACAGCTGGCTCAGCCGCTGCTGCGGCGGGCACATTCTCTCTGCGTATCGCACCGACGCCGCGCCTTTCTGCAAGTAAGCTCTCTATAAACGTCCTGAAGCCCGCCTCGTCATCCTGATTTTCTATCGTAGTTAGAGCTTCGCCTATCCTGGAACGCATCTTAAACGTATAAATGTCAAACCCGCCGCCTTGCTGCATAGTCAAAGATCTCAAAACACTGCTGGCATCCCCGGAATAAAATTCTCTTGTAAGTACCGGCTTCTGACCGACGCGTGTTTCGCGTTCATTCAAATAAGCCGGGATAGAAGTTTCGCTGACCTTCCCGAGCGACGCTATGTCTAGTATATAAAACATGCGGCTTAAGCTTTGAGGAAATGCATATTTTTCAAGATCGGCTATTTTTAATGCGATCGTATCGCGCATTATCGCAGAATCATCATCTCTTGAATTAAACGTTGCCCCTCCTTTTTGCCTTGTTACCTCGCCCTTCACTACTATCTTATTATCCACCATCTCCATAACCATTTCAGCCTTGCGAACGGCCATCAATGCTAACGCTGTCCTCCAGCGTTCGACGTTAGCCATATCTTCGATGAGGTGCAGGTCATTAACCTGGGCAAAAAGCGCTTTGGTCGTGCCCTTTTCTATTAAAACTTCTCTTAAGGTCTTCCCTGTTGGGACCAACCTCCCGCCTTCCCCGATCCTATATGCGCTTTCCGGACGCTGTGCTATCGCGATAAACGGATCTCCGTGACCTTCGGGCCAACGCTCATCGTCAAACCACTGGGTCTGGCCGTTAGGCAAAATCTCTTCGCCCCCCTCTTCCGGCTGCTCTATAAAAAATATGTTCCCAGGGTTAAGCCCGGCAAATTTAATGGCTAATAGCTGATTGGCCATGGCATCCCTGTTATCTTCATTGACAACATCGATAAATATAACCCCTGCGAGCACCTGCTCGACAGTCAATCCGGCTTCAGGCGTTTCTTTAACCATTTGTTCGATCTGGTTACGCAAACGGATAAGCTGACGTTGAATAAAGCTGATATCGTCAGAGTCTCTCATGTTGCCTTCCCTTGCAAACTCGATCAATCCCAGCATCTCATTAGAAGCGTCAAGAGGGTCGTCTGTTCTAGGCAATGCTTTAAGAATACGGGGAGTAAGCCCTGCTATACCAAGTTCATCGAAAACAGCGGGCAATTTCATTCGGCTTGCACGGCCCGCTCCGAAGACAGCCCAGGCGCGCTCGCCTTTTGCAACGCTCCTTAAAAACCCTATCTTTTCTTCTTTTGAAATTGCGCCTTTCTGAATATTGGCAGGCCTGGGAGTAGTCTCTTCCTCGCTGCGCCCTTCTATTATTTCGCGAACACCTCCTACATGCGCGTCATATTCCGCGATCTTCTTTGCCCGCGCTTTTGGATCCTGCAAAATCTCGGGAGTAAGCCCGGCATCTGTGATCATAGTCTTTAACGAAGATGATATGGACTCCTGCCTTGCATGATCTCCTCCGCTTGCCGGCAGGCCGCCGCCGAAGACCCACCATGAGCCATTCGGCTGCTGCCGATATTCTATAGTGCTGGGGCTTTGGCCCGGCAGCGTCTTTTCCCTGCATACCTTGCCTTCGTACCCTGGGACCCATTCAAATCCTTCCGGCAGCACACCTAACTGCGAAACGATCTCTGCGCCGGTCTCGCTCGCGTTGCCGCGCGGCGCGGCTCTTACCGCTGAGAGATCCTGCTGAGGCATTGCGCGGCTGAATTCAGTATGGAATGCTGCGTTGAATTCCGGCGCTTTCTTCATCATAGCAACAAAGTTATCCGCGCCTGCAATGGGCTCTTTTTTAAGGGCTGCGCGCACGCTGTCGCAATATCTCGCCTTCATGAAATTTTCATTGCGCGCCAACTTATGGCCGGATATCGCTTTCATTACAATCTTAAGCCATTCGCGGACCGCTATAGAGTAAGCCTTTCCCGTGATCTCCTCGACCGTTGCCCGGATATTTGCCTCAAGCCGATCAAGGTCTTCTTCAGGAATAGGAATGTCTTTTAAATAATTTTTAAGTTCTCGCCGAGACATCGACATGAGCTCTGTCCTGAGCATCGGCGCGAGCATGCCCCTCTTTGCCGCTTCAGGCGACGCCACTATATCATCGAACGGCGCCTTTTGGTTCGTCAGTATTTGGATATACGGCGTGGGGACGTCTTTCGTTATGGCCGGGCATACTACTATATATGATATGCCCTCTTTCTCGAGGAGCTTCGCCATGCCTTCGGAGTGGAATCCGCCGGTGACGAGAACGGCTACATCCTGCTTCTCGCGGTCCATTTCAGCCAGCGTATTCTCGATCAGCGCCTTATCGCGCTTAGTGGCAATGGTGTAAAAATCCTCAAGCTTCGGCATCGCCTTCGCGACACTTTCCGTAGGCGGCTCGACTTCGTAGGCGAGGCCGTACTTCACGCCCTCTTTCTTGATAAAGTCTATAAATACTTCGTGTGTAAATTCGTCCCTGTGGGTCTGGTAATAGTTGAAATCGCCGTTCAATAACTTGATATTGACCATGCCGAGCAGCATCTCGACATGGCGGGAAAGTTTTTCTAGCGCTCTCTGGTCATCGTTCATAAATAATTTCTCTTTTATCGCGGTCTCGAGCTCTTTTATATCGCTGAACAACTTCTCGTTCTCTATCCTGGAATAGACGGAGTTGTATATTATATAGTTGTAGAGGTTCGGATAAGTCTTTGAGATATCGATATTATTGTCGAGCGCGCACTTCTTTATGTAATTATAGAACTCTACCGACGATATCTTGCCGGACTTGAACGCTATCGACTGTGATACGAGTTCGGTGAGCGCGTCTTTGGACAGGAGCTTCGAGAGCTCGTCTATCAAAGCGCTCCTCTCCTTGTCGGTGACGGTAAAGTCTATTTTCTTCTCGTAGATGAGGACACTGACCAGCCGGAAGAAATTGTCATAACTCCTGATATTGATCTTCGTCTTCTCGGCCATCTCCTGAAGGAACCGGATATAGTCATTGAACTGGAGCTTCTTCGATTCGTAGTCCTGGGATTTCACGTCCATCGCCTTCAGGCCGTCGTTGTAGATGAATCCTTTGAGGCGGGAAAGCGCGGCTTTGATCGAATTGTAATATTTTTCGGTGTCGGCTTTGAGGGGGTAACTTGAAGTAAATGCGTTCAGGTTCTGGATATAGGATGAGCGGTCTTCGGCTCCAAATAACCTTATCTTGTAATCTTTCGTTATCGAGAGATACTCTGGGCCGGTTATCTCGCCTTTCTTCATGAAGTAGGTGGCGACCTCCTTACGCACCTCTTCGTCCGGGAATGCCTTGAACCATGTAGTATCTATCAGGCCGTCAGCGCCTTCTACCGAGACCAGACTTAAGCTGTAATTATTGATCAGGCCTTCGAGAATATTGACGATATTTGTCTGGGCTTCGTAATTACAATGGGCGTCCTGGATATTGATTATTAGTTTTTTGGAATTGCCGGTGAATTTTGACTTGATGAGCCCATGGTCTTTCTCTATGACGATATTGTTGGGGCTTATTACCGATCGATCCTTTTGCGGGATGCCGGTCTTATTCTTGAGCGGGTCGGCAAGCGCGATATTTGAGCACAAAAAGGACCCTGCTACAACAATTGAAATTATCTTTCGTAGAATTCTGCTGCTTCTGAAATGTGACCAAACTTCCATTACACTACCTTTCTGTTAACTTACTAATAGTACAATAAGTTTACCATAATACAGTAGTATGTCAACAACTAAAAACCAACTTTTTTATATCTTATCTTAAGCTGCCGCTAATGCGGTTCTCTCGGCCGCATAATTACTTCTTAGAAGCTCGTAATCAATAGGCTTGGCGCTCGGCACCAACAGCAGTGTCCTCTTAACATTGTCATATACTATCCACGGCTCTCTCGGAGGCCATTTTCCGGTCGCCGCTTCCAAGGTCATGTAAAGCATCTGTGCCAGCCTTACATAAAGCTGCCTTTGCATATCCTCACCGTATTGCACGTAGGCCTCTATAAGTTTTGTCGGATCTATGCTGGTTAGAAAGGGCCTGTTATTCTCATCCGCATTTCTTAAATCCGCAAAACCGTCAGACTCGATAGTTGTCTTGGACGCCATGACCACTATATTGTGCATCGCTGTATGCGTCTTATCGGCTCGGTCCAATAAGTCACCGGCTAATTCTTCGCCGCTTCCGCGCACGATCTCCACGTTGTCGAGTCCCATGGACCCCAGCGTTTCGCCTATGGCGTCTATCTCTTTCATTAGCGCAAATATTGCCTGCCTCTGCAGGCTGTCTTTAACATTTACTGCCGGTATCCAGTCCGTCTCAAGGCCTATTATAAGTTTTTGATTCTCTTTTTTGGCTCTTCTTGCCAATATTATAAGAGATGCTACCGCGCCGTCCGCTTCAAGTTGATTAAGGTTTTTCCTTAATTGCTCTACGGCGGCTCTGGTTTCCGAAGGCAGATTTTCATCTTTAAGTCCATCGATAATAGCTATCGCGCGCTCCACTCCTTGCCTTATCTCGACTGTTGCCATTTTGTTATCGATGCTGCCGATGCCGGCAGCGCTTTTAGTTGCTGTCGCGGGAAGAGATGTTATGACCTTATTCCCGGCTTCAATAAATTTCGCTCTCCTGCTATTCGGCGGCGGCAACGAAGCTTCGGAATAAAGCCGCGCCAATCGTTTCTTCGCGTCCAAAAAGTCTTTAAGCAGTTTATCGCGAAGGTTCCGTATTCCTTTTTCCCAGTTTTTTGTACGGCTCGTTAACTCCTTATACCCTGCTTCATTAGAATCGAGTAACTGAAACTCGGGCTTTAAAAACCTTCCTATCTCTCCTCCGAGATCATTTTTATCGTAGGGGTTGCCTATCCACTGCGCAAGATAACCTATCCTGCCTTCTGTGCCACATAGCTTGTCTTCATCCATTTCAGATAATACGGGTTGATAAAAAGGCACGGCCGTTACTTTCCAGTCCAGGCATTTCCTTGAGTTTGCGCCGCGCCTGAGAACCAACATGGTATACAAGAGCGCCCTTAACCGATGGAACGCATCCGCTACTACAAGGATCTTCACTTTCCCATTTTTTGATCCGGGATAGACCTTGGCATTGATAACATTATCAAAGCTCATCGCAATATTTAAAAATGTGTTATCCGATTGCATCTCGAGATAGATCAGGTCCTCGGGCACTCCTTCCTGCATAAAAATAAATTTAATGACCTCCGCCTCGGTTAATTCGCCGTTTCTTCTTTTACGTAGCTCCCTAAAACTTTCTGCGGACGCGTACCGTCCTGATTTGTCATAATAATCCTGCGTATTTTCAATAAAAGGAACCGCGCCGCGGCCTCGGCCGGTAGAAGCCACAACAGGGATTTGCCGTCCCCATTCTTCGCTATACTTGCTCCATTCTCGCGCCGCATTCACAAAGGCTTCCGGGCTTGGGCTACCTACGGCAAATATCAACGGCTCGTACCCTTCCTCTTTGCTGAAATCCTTAGCCCCGATCTTGGTTTGATACGATTTCCCGTCTAAAAAATCCAGTAATTTTTGAGCTTTTTGAATCAGCGCTTTTTTTGCACGCGCAACCTCTTCGCGCGTTTCCCTTATCACATCGCTTTCGTTTGCTTCCAGCCCTACGGTGATTTGCGCACCCGGGGATTGGTTCGGGCCCAGATGAACCGGCAACGGCCTTCTCTCCGGATTGTCCTGACCTTTATGCGCTATCGGACTATACAAGTTCCTCCACCCTTCTTCTGATGCGGACTTTTCTTCAAGCGTAGGAACTTTCACACCGGAAAAGATATCGTCACCTATCTCGCTTGCGTCGAAATAACCGGACACCTCGCCCGCCTCATCCTTTCCGGCTACTAGATCCGTGATCATTACCGGCAACCTCGGACGATGCGGCCTTGTCCTGAAGATGTTACGCACAAAAATATTGTCTTTTATTTCATCTTCAAATTTACCGGCAATCCCTTCCGCCAGTTCCGAGCTCAAAGACACCGGCTCTGATGATAAAGAGAGCGCGCTGGATATTTTGGTTTTGATCCTGTCTATGATCTCTTGCCGTATACCGGGCGCAACCGAATTGATCACGCCTCTCCACTCATCATCTTTATATCTATACTCGCTTTCTCCCGCTCCCGGTAAAATCACAGGCGCGTTTTTAACCCTCAAAAGATAAAGTAGGTCGCGCATCAGCATGGGCGCTTTAAACAGATCCTCCCATGGTATAGACGACCCCTTATAGTAAATGAGATCTCGCAGATTAAAGGCGGTCAAGAGATTATCCCGGGGCTTCTCCTCATTGTTTCTCCCTTTAAATTTAATCCCTGCGGTATCTGCTAAAATATCGGCGACCTTTATAAGCACCGTTTTCTGAGTCTTATTTTTTTTGAGCACTGCCGATCCGCCGCGCTCGGTTGATTCGAGCGCTCCGCTCTTACTGGCCTTCTCCGTTGAGCCCGTGTCTACTTTAATAACCGCCCCACCGGCACACACCGTTATCACATCTTCTTTTTTACTGCTAATGTGCCCGATAATAATATTATCAACGTCGAATATTGCGCAGAGAAGCCGCGCCAGCTCATGAGGCAGCTGCTTCTCGTTTACGGCTACCGTTTCCGGTTTCGTATCCGGCACCTTCAAAAATGCATAGGCACAGTTTTCGTGTTCTTCTGTATTGGCTATATAGTTATTGTAAAACCTTTCATGCTTGCGCGCATATAGAGGAGAATGCTGCCCATCGGAAATCTGCCTGAGCCATTTACGGTAATCTTTAAAAAGCTCGTCAGCCAGTTTTACCGCATTTTCATCTTTTGTCCTGAGGAAACGGTCGTATCGCCTGCCGACCTCCTCGAGTTCTGAATTTAATTTATTGTAATAACCGAGTACCAGCTTTTTCTCATCATCAGTTACCTCTTTGCGCCAGGAGCCATCCTCGTTTTTTAACGAGACGATCGGGTTGCCGTCCAGATCTATCAGCCAGCCGTCCTTATTCATAGGCGTGATAGCGTGGAGCAATAAGGAACGCCGATAATTGCCGCCGGCCTGCCAGAAATTAAGGCCCTTTATCCATTCTTCTTTTTCCAGGTCCTTGTCTGCCCTTAGCTCGGGAACGGCCGACACGATCCCCCATCCCTTTCCGTGCCATAAGGTCTGCGCCCATCTTTGGACCCCCGGTGCGGTAAGAAATTGCCTTTTGAGGTCATCCATCACATCGCGCTCTTCAGCGGTCAGCAAGGACGACTCCGGCTTAAAATAATCCTGCCAGATAGGTTCTGGGATCTTACGAAAGTCTTCTTCCGAAAGCACGCCTTCTTTGAACGCAAGCTTAGCCCATATATTAAATATAGCCTGTTCCTCCACCGAGCTTATACCTCTATAGTCCAAGGCTTTCTTTATATCTTTTTCGACCCCCTCGTCGCTTAGCTTAGATCTTAATTTTTTGATTTTTTCTATGCTGCTTTTAATCGAGCTGGCATCGTCGAGAATTTGATAACCATTTATCAGCGCGCCTACCACCTTTCTCTCCTCCGGGGTAAACATAAAACCTTTTCCTTCTGCCAAAGTATAAAATCCGTTCCAATCCCCTTTAAAATATTTTCCAACGTATTTTGGCAAACTTTTTATTCGTAAATATAGCTCAAGATTCTTTAGTTTATTGATGTCGTACTTCTTTTTGCCGTTATCATCCTTCGTATTTTTCGCGTAGTTTTCCAGTTTCGTTAAATTGATCCCCATAGCTTGGAGTGAGTTCTTCTGGCCCGGATAACGTTCCAGCATAAAGGTGTGAAGTGCTATTGAATATTCGTCGCCCATCGCCGCGCCCAAAAACCACAGGTCGTGGTCGCCAAGCGTAAAATAATCAACAAGACGGACCATCTCTTCGAATTCACTGCCGCGATCAAGCAGGTCTCCAACCAGCCATATATCAAGGCCGGGATTACTTTTCTTGACCCGCTCCAAAGAATCGCGTGTCGCGTGGGTATCGGAAAGCACTACCTTGTCATGACCTACGGCGTTCTTTTCCTTTTGCGAATCCCTGTCCCGGAGAATAAGGTCGAATAGCGCCCTGAATCTTTTATTGTCATATGTAGCCCTTCTGTAAGGTTCCGTTTCGGCGGCGTTCCTTACCGTAAATTGGCCCGATATTATAACCGGGCTCTTGAGCTGGCTATTTACGAAGCCCTTGAATTTATCAAGTTCCGCAGCGGTCCCGATGGGCCCGTAACGATTATTTCTGGGATCCCTTCCTTCTTTTTCAATATATGTCATGGCATCTTTCACTTCGGAAGGAGTCTGGGCGGGATCTTCCAATATACAGTAATCAAAAAGTTCCGAAAAACTACAATGGGTATGCCTTTCTATCTGATTATACATGTAGACATACGGGTTGATCCCGTTTCCCTCACGCATAAAGTCCGTTTCGTTGTCATACATAGGATTAAATACAAAGGTTATTATCGCACCCCTCTCCCGCGCCCTTTTTAAAGCATCGGTTATGCCGTCGGGTAAAAGGTTCACGAGGATACTTGTATAGAAACTTCCGGGGCCCAGGATAAATAGGTCGCCTTCGCGAAGACTGTCAATTTCCTCTATGCACAGATTATAAGCTGACGGCCTCCTTCCGCCCTTTCCGAAATATAGGTCTGCTATAGGCTTTTCGTGCTTCGTATTAGTAATAGTGCCCTGATCCTCCAGGATTTCATTATCGCCGTATTTCACAACGAGCCCGCTATCCATCAGGTCGATGCTCGTAGGCAATGCAAGAGTGCTGTCTTCAACGCCTGCTATATAACAGAACCTTTCCAGCCCTTTCTGGATATTGTCGGAATTAAATATATTCTCCCCGTATCCTCCTTCCAGAAGTATCGATCCCAAAAGCATCAGATTCCTGACGGTATGGCCTTTTAATTCGATATCCGGGAAACTTTTGTCGACATTCTCGGCCGCTATCGCAATAATACTGCAGAATTCATTCCAAGATGCGGTATCCGTACGCAAAGTAGGGTCTTCCTTTTCTCCTTTTTCTTTTATCTTTATCAGCAGGGATTCTACGCTTTCCTTAAACCTGCCCTTGCCTTTATTACACGCGTCTTTCCCTGTCTCAACAAATCTATACTCCAGGACTTCGCGCCTCTCGCGGGGCGCAAGATTGACTATAGCTTTTGTCAGGTCCCCCGACGCTAATGATTCGATTTTCATAGTACTTTTTATCATCTTCTGCAGGTCGCCCGTGCTGCCGCCTGTATCAAAAGGCGTGATGGCCTTCTTTATAACCCATCCTGAATCTTTAAATGTACGGTCAAAAAAAGTTATGCCGGAGCCGCCGCCGGACACAATTACCCTCTTCGTCCTTTTCCCAGATCTAGTTACCTCGTACACAACTGTTGTTTCCGCAGACGATGCTCCTGAATTTTCTGCCGGGCCCTTTACGGCCGCGGAAGCGGCTTTTTGCGGATAATACGGTTTTGCCTCTCTCTCTTTGACGACATATCTGTTTGAGATAGCTAATTCGCGGCCGGTCAAATTCACAGCGGCAGGGCTGTCTTTTAAAGCTACCTGCAGAACCCTTCTGCTGCCGTCTATTTCGCATGGTACGGATATAATGCCGTCTTCGAAAGTTACATGTAATAGCTCTACATCCTTGACAGCGTCTCCTAATTCGGTTGTCAGGATATAGTCCAAGTGATCGATCGGTACATTCTCATAAAAAAGACACTCGGCGATGCTATAGATAGACTCCAGCAATTTACCGTTTAAGAATACGGACTGCTGGAATCGTTCGGCCTGTTCGTTTACGGGCTGTTGCTGAAACGCGGATGGAAGGGCAAGCGCGGAATCACCGGAATTACTGCCGGCGGGATATGCCCAGGATATGTCGAAGGAAATGAAGGCGGCGCTTAAAACGAGAGCTATTATCCTAAAAAACCCAGATCGTTTCATTTTACTCACTAACGCCCCTCTCTATTAAGGAACTGCTTTATATTACCTTTTTAAATATCGATACTTATAAAACAAAAATGCTTGGCGGGTTGCCAAGCATTTTAAACATTTCTCAAATCCGATTTATATTAGCGCAATAAGTATATCACAATGTAAAAAAGAGTCAATATATAAAAACTAACTATTTTATACCTTAAATTTGGCCAGCTATCGCTCCCACAGCCGCTTGGCAGAAGCTGTGAGAACGATAGCCAACCCACTATCGCAGTGGCGCTGCGGCAGTGTTTTTACGGGTTACGCTGCGCTGCTGAGTAAGAGCATCGCGCTTCGATACGTTTCTACCTCCTCACCGACATTCCTGGGAAGTATCGGCGGCAGATATGTAAATTTCCTGGTCTCTGAATTGTAATAAAGCCCCGGGATACCATCGATGGCCATGCTATTTTCCGGGAGATTATCCATGAGCGCCATCCTGTAAGCGACCTTCTCAGTGTTCATGGCGAGGAGGATCTTCTTACCGTTTATCGTAACCTCTTTTAATTCCAGGAGCTTCATGTGCTTTACGTTGCCGCTGATTTCTCCGGGCGCGGCAACGACAGTAACGTTGCTTATTCCGAGGCCTTCCGGCAGCTTGGCAGCCACTTCATCTTCGAGCTGTTCCATAGTCAGGCCTCCGGTATTCTCGATGAGCCTGATATTCATTATATCTTCCGGCCTGCAGCGCGATTCTATCAGGAATCGCTTCGCCTGTTCTCTGTTCCGCTCTTTGCCATAGACAAAGCTTACTATGCCGCCGGCATTCATTATCTCCGCGACACCCGCGGCGAGAGCAGGATTATTGAGGGCCATTTTTTCGGTTATGATTACTCCTGCCTTTTTCCCAGTAACATCGGCATCCCTAACTATGTCGGGGTTGTTATATAGGGCGGACGCGCTCACGTTTCTGATATGCGCGGCGGTAAACTCTCTTAACCTATACATATTCCTGCCGAAGTCCGGATCGGTCTTCATCGCTTTTTGCACAAAAGCGAATATTTCGGCGGCATCCATAGTCTCGATATCGGGCAGCATCTCTTTTATGAGACTTGCCATCTCGAGCCTTGTCTCTTCATCTATTTCGGACATTACAAGAATACCTTCGTAAGTCGTCGCGAGCATTGCCGCCGTTATCTCTTTAACATCGATCCCGCTTTCGAGAGCGGCTTTATCTATAAAAATACCTCTGATCTTCTCCCCGTCCCTGAACATCCTGGCAAGCACTTCGGCATCCCTTGCTTTAACGATCTCCACCTTACTTCCTAAGCTTTTTCGAACGGCGGTCTCTCTCTCCTTAGACATATTTTCCGGAATGCCTATGACAAAGCTCATCTCCTTTTTGGCAGTAGGAATTTTCGTGCCTTTGAGCGGCAGCCTTATTATGATAGTCGTTCCTTTATCCGGGTCTTCCGTAGAAGTGATGATATCTATCCCGCCATTATGGTCGGTTATCGCATACCATGTTTCTGTCGTGCCCACTCCGCCCGGGGGATAGGTTGTCGAAATTCCAAGTTCCTGGAATTTGAATCTCCGCTTTAAAGTGCCGCGATGGCTGACAGATCCTGCCTCCATCAATTTTCCCGCTATCCCGCCTCCGTTATCTTTCACAATGATCTCGGCATAGCCCGCATTTTCACGGACCGATACCTCTACTTTTGCATCTTCATCCTTATCTTTGACAGCGGCCGTAATGCCATTCTCGATAACATTTATCACGGTACTGAGTAATGACAGCTTGTCCGCGGTGACTCTGAGAGGTTTCTGAGGCAGCGGCATAAGAATTACTCTATCGGGCTTGCCGGAGGCCTTCCCATGCTGCGTAACTGCATCTTTCACGATGGAATTTATATCTATCGGCGTTCCGGCCTGAAGGCCGAGTTCGTCATTAGCGAATTTTATGCTGTTATCTATTATAGCGACGGATTGCCTTAAACAATCTTTCGTGTATCGCTTTAACAACTCTTTAGCATTCTTTTCTATCGCCGCCAACTCGGCCAACCATCTTTCGGCCTCGGCAGGGGTCGGCAGTCTCTTGGAATTAATCTCTATATTTGCGGCTTCAAGCGTCAAATCACGGGTTCGTATACGCAGGTTCACTATATCATAAGCCTGCTCCGGAAATAGCAGCTCGACGACATCCGTAGCTACGTTATGATGAAGCCTGCGTACGGCTATGGCTGCCCTTTCGGCATGTTCGCGCGCTTTGTGAGCTTTATCGATTATTCTCTGGGCCCTGGACTTATTGTACGCCGATAATTCCCGGGCTAGCTTCAACGCTTCATCGTATTCGCCTTCGTCGATCAGTTTCTCCGCCTTCTTGTATCTTGAAACGGGCCTGTAGATCTTATCGACTACCGAAAAAGGCCTTCTGTCAGCATTGCCAATGTACACCGGGATCGATACGTCTTGACCTTTATTGCCGTTCTCATACCTTCCGAGAGTGACCAACCCTCTGCCGGCTTCTGGATCTCTTACATAGTACAGCCCTTCTCTAATATTTTTCCCGACATTTTCCTGTCCATTCTCGTCAACACCGTTTCTAACAAACCACACGGGCATATGTTTTCTTAGTTTCTGAATATCATCTATGAGAATGCCTGAATTCGCATATTCTTCCTCGATTACAAAGGCCATCTCATTTTTTCCGCTGCCATCCTCTTTCCATATCAGTATCATTCCGACGGCAGCAAAGCCGGCGAGAGTAAGCATCTTCGAGATATCCGGCAAAGCTCCCGATGCGAAATATAGCCAGTCACGCGCGAACGCCGCCGGGCCGAATTGCGCGAGCGCTGTAAGATACGGCATAAGATGCGGCAGACTGAAAATAACAAGTGCTGAAACTGCGGCGAGGACGCCGGCTAACGCGAATATCGCAAATCCGCTATGCTTGTTGCTGTTTTTTAACGCATTAGCCGATTTTCCGGCGGCAATCTTCTTTAAGTCGCGACTTACGATTTCTTCTCTTTCCTCCGGGGTTAACTTTGCAAAGAAATGGACTTTCAATCTTTTAATGATTTTCAAATACAGGTTACGGGCTTCACTGGTTGTAACGCTGAACATGGCCCCTATTTGCCTGAATGTCATGCCATGGACAAAGCGGTAATTCAACAGTATCTGCTGTTTTTCAGTTAAATGAGAAATGACTCTGTTGACCTCCGCCGCTTCCTCTTCTTTTATCATTTTATCAAGCGGGGATGTAAGGCTTCGCTGATCAATGAGTGCCGGCTGCGGCGGGACAAAGCCGCGTGATTTGATTGCATCGTCCTCTGCGGGGCGTGCCTGAGAAGCTGCAACTTTACGTACGCCCATCGCATCTGTGATGAGGCCGGGAGTCCAGACCTGCATGGCTTCCCGTAATGGCGCCCCTGTTTCATATAAACTCCTAAACTCTCCATACATCGGCAGTTTTGCTTGCCCGGCGTGCTTCCCATCCTTAGTTCCTCCCGGAAAAAGATGGAGAAGAAGCGCAATGCCTGCGGTGCCGTATTTTTTGCTGCGCTTCTCGAGTTCCGCATATAGATGCTCATTGGCTTTCTTTTGGATCTCCTCCCACTGCCTTTCATCGATCAATTCGGCGGGCCTCAAATGGCTGAAATCGCGGCCGCAAACCGTATAGCTGCCTGATACCGGATCTTCTCTGATTCCAAAGTGACCCAGGTATTCATCGTTCCATACATCTACATCGACCACACCGCGCCGTAAAAATTCGATTCTCATCACCATCATCTGGTCCAAGAGGCTCTTTGCCTGTTTCACCAACTTGTCAAATGATTCGCCACCCGGATCCAGGCGAGATGCCGCATCGAGCAGTTCATCTATTCTATTATCCAGCCTCGTCAAATCCTCTATAATAAGGGCGTTTGCTTTGACATTCAATGTATTCAGGTCCTTATCCGTAATTCCACAAGGCTCAACGACGCCGTCTTCATTCAGAAGAACCGGTGACATAAAAGCGAATAGCCCGCCAAGCCGGTTACGGATCAGCCGATAGGGATACCAGGCATAAGAATATGAATAAGTGAATGGAAATTTGATAATTTCCTTATGCCTCTCGGAGCGCCAAACCGCATAATGCATACCGAATGGCGGCCTCTTCTCGCCATAACGCGGCGCCAGGTCTCCTCCTTCAACAGCAGCGTTATAATTATCGGAGAATCGTTTCATAAAATCCACGGCCGCTTCACTGCCAATTCCCGCGTCCTCCGTTTTGTCCTCTGCTTTATACCGCGCTATTCCTAACACGCCGAGACCGGCGTAAGTGAGCATCTTCGAGATATCAGGCAGTGCGTCCGACGCGAAATAGAGCCAGTCGCGCGCGAACGCCGCCGGGCCGAATTGCGCGAGCGCTGTAAGATACGGCATGAGGTACGGCAGGCTGAGAATGATGAGCGCCGAGACCGCGGTGAGAACACCGGCTAATATGAGCGTCGCAAATGCGCCGCGGCTGCGAGCGGATTTTTTCTCGAACCTTTCCATTGGCAAAGCGTTGTCGATTTGCATTGCTCGCGGTATATATTTAATGGTAACTGTCGGTATTTTTCTATCGAAGTAAAAATCTATAGGCGTGTCGGATCGTTCGGAATAAAAATACTGAGCCGCTGTAAACTCGCGCTCTTCGAGGCGGCGCTTTACATTCTTTCTTATCGATAATATCAGTTTGTTATATTCGAGATCTTCCTGATAGCTTAATGACGCTCCACATACTATGACGTCGGTATTGGCTCTGTCTTTAATATCTACCGAAGCCTTATCTATGGCCTGGAATACATTATCCAACAACCCACCATTTGAATGGGCAAAATAGGTTTTGCCGGAATTGCGGTCGTAAATCAAAACCAGTATGCACGGATCTGCATAGCTGTATATAACCGATTTATCGGCATCGGCTAAAATGCTGCGGCCTGACTCTACCGGGACCATTTCTTGCATAAGTTCATCGATTGACCTGACAGGCGCATCGGTATTTCCATGTAGCTTCAGAATAACCTGCGATTGATAGGCAGGTAAGGATTTGGCGGTCTTTAGATCATTTATAGCATCCTCTTTTTCACTCTCCGCAGACGGTGAAAGGTACTCAATGAAAGGATAGTCTTCTTTTAAGCCATAAAAACCTTTATTGTTATCGTATTCTTTAAATTTAACAATAAGATCTCTGGCCGTTCTGATATTGTGTTTTTTAATAAATTTTGGATTAAGCACTTTAGAAAATTCTTTGAATCCCCCTGCTTTCTCAACCACTTTATAGCTAGCGGTGGCAAATTGACCAATAGTCCTATCTAAAATATAAATATTCGGATCGCCTTTTATCCCAATCTCTATCCAACTATGATCTCTAGTCGGCCACCCGTTAGTCTTTAATAATGCATATCCTTTTTGTTGAGCCGATGAAATATAATCGAGCTTCGCCAGTCTGAGAGAAATAAAACTGCCTGCCCAATTTCTACATTTTCCTACTAATTGCGACCCCTTTTTCTCTTGGACATAAAAATATTCTCGAAGTAATTTTCTTATTTTTCTCCAATGAGGATTTTTGGTTAACGGTTGAAGCGCTTTAAATTCAATACTTGGGGATGATTCTGGTTGTGAAGCTGGACTTATCCCTTTACCAAATTTCGCCATTGCGAGAACCGGCACAGCGAGAGCAATCTGCGGCCAGAAGGTCTTAATGTCGGCCGCGGCGAAATGGAGGTAATTGGCTGCGATATCGTGCGCGAACGGCACTAACATGGCTGCCGCCAAGCCGGTAATCGCTATTACGGCCATAACTGCTAATTGCGCGGACCCTCTGCGGGGTTCTATTGTCGAACTGAAGCACTTATCAAGGTATGCCCTGGCCTCGGCCAATCTATCGAGGCATAATTTGCGCTCATCTTTGTCCGCTACGCGATTCGCAAAGTCTTCAACGTCGGACAGGGCGAGGCCGATTTCCAGCGGCGCCTCCGATGTCTGGGGCACATTTCCATATACCCTGATAACCTCGGCATATATGGAAGCGGATTTTTTGAAATCAATTATTGCCTCCAGTAATTTTATCGGATCGATCCGTCCGGTATCTCTAATCTTGTCCAAACGTAACGCGCCTTCCTGGTAATATTTATTTGCCTCGGCTAAAAGGCCCATGAGCTTAGCTCTGGCGGACTCCGGCGAGAAAGGCCTGTCCGATATCTTCTCCTCAGCCGGAGATCCGGGGGTAACTAGCGGCTTATCAGCGGTTTTAGATTTTTCTGATTCCAGATATTCAATATTCCCGGCATGATGAATGCGTGTAATTAGCAAAAATTCTAACAGATTAATAAGAATAGTGATTACGCCGACGGGCGTCTTGATCAAGAGAGGGTTGGACAGAATAACAGAAAGGTCAAAAGGCAGTATGGCGAGCGCGCCCAGGATATTGAATGCATATATTTTGAATATCGACTGCGCAGGAGGCGCTCGTATCCCGCCGGCCTCAATAGAGTGGGCCGCGTAGAATATCGACCATGATACGAATATAGCTCCTATGGGCCCGCCAAAATCGCCTGTTAAGGAAAATGTGTGCACTAAGGCTGTAAAACAAACCTGTTCCCAAAATGCCTGATAACGTTCTCTTAAACCTATCCACCTGAGCGGCGTCTTTTCCGCCCAGCGTAGAAATACCCTTACTACAGGTATCATTCCCGCGCCTGTATCGCGCGTTTTCGATACGAGCGACATAGCGGCTGTGGCCGCTTTCTGTAATTCGGGATCCGACGAGCGCGAATATTCTAACAGGAGCCGGTCGATCGATTTTTGCCTGCCATTTTTGTACAGCACTCTCTTAAAAAGATCCTGCGCGCGAAGTTTGAACTGCGTATCTGCCATATCCTTAATAATTACACTAAATGGTGTCTCTATTCTGCCATTGCCGATATCCATCGACAAATTCGCAACTGCCTCGAATATAGGACGATCGTCGGCTCGCGCGCAAAGTATGAGAGTGAGCGTATCGAGCGCGGCAGTATGAACTATCGCGTTACCATTACTAGCGTTACGCACGCTGAGACTCAATATCGATCTGCCGTCCTCCCTCGTATTTAAAATTATTCCCAGTATGAACAGCCAGTTCGAGAATTCGCCTCGCTGGTATGATACAGCTTCGTAGAATATGGCATTCACCGCCTCCTGGGCGTTATAACGGACAAAATCTTTATCACTTGCCAATAGCGGTATGATAGCCTTAATGGCGTCTTCCGGCGACTGACTGAGAATGAAGCTGTCTTTGTGGCCTCCCAGTAGGGATAGGTCCGTCAAGACCGCGCGCGTTGCTTCACGTCTAACGACCTCCCCGAACGCCGGTATTCTCGGAGGCGCGGCAGCTTCCCTTCCCAGCGTCTTCCCGATCTCATCGATAAAAATGGAGGCGTGCTCCACCAACCCGCTGCCGAGGGGAAGCAGCGCTATTAGCATCGCCCGTAATTCTTCGTTCTTCACCCTTATGGTATATTCCTGCAGATCTTTAATATAAAGATCGCACCCAAATAACGACCCTATGAAAAAGTCTATTTGGCGCAGTCGTGTATGTTCTTCGCCGGATAAGCCTGATGCGAATAGATCCGACAATATCATGCTATTTTCTATTATGCCGCTAAGCGTGTCGTGTAATTCTTCGAATTTCGATTTCTCATCTTCGCTCATGTGCGCCTTGAAATTTTCAAAAACTGCAGCTACCTTATCGGCGGTCCAACTCGCTATTTCGGCCAGGCCGGCGCAGCTCGCGCTTTCTTCCAGCAGTGGCTCGCCCGACATAAAACGTTTTACCCTGGCCGACAACGGGTTATTCTCTTCGGATGAATAGTCCGACGTCAGTGCCGCCCTGCCCCGCCATAGCGCGTATACATTGTAAAACGAGTGGGTGAGGATATTCGCTGCGGATGGCGCTAGTATGAGAGACCTTATGAACCCGGTCAGATTAAGTGAATAAGTTCCACCGAATAGTTGGAATAGCACAACGCCGATTACTGCGGCGGCCATCGCACCATATATTAAGGTAAGGCCTGCCTTGCGCTGGGCTCTCTCTTCGGGCTTCTGCGGGCTTATATGGTCCTTGGCAGAGCGATGCGCATCCAGGAATGAGCGCGGCCTGAATATACTGAAGAACTCCCATAATCCTGCAAATATTCCGATCAGATACTCCCTGGCCCTCATTGAATCGACAAAGCTGAAGAGCCACTCACCCATGCTTCTCGTAGAGGGCAATATCATCCCAGCGCCGGTAGAAAGTTCAGCGGTCGGGCCGAGCCCGCGCTCTGCGAACGGTACGAATTCTCTTGCGAATATCGCGTCGGCGGCCCTCTTCAAGATTCTGCTAAAGCGATCAAGATCATGCATCCGGGCCGACAAATAAGCAATCCATTGGTCTTTATCCATATCATGGCCCGGCTCTTTATCCGTGCGGGTAAGTTCACGGCTTAAGAGGGAGAGAAGTTTCGCGTTTACCAATTTGTCTTTTTCCGACATAAGCCTCTCGGCTTCACCGGGCATAATAGTTCGCCGCAATATATCCAGCAGGATAGCCAATCTCGATCTATCATCGCTATATTCATCATATCTTATGGCATTCAATTCGGCTTCGATCTCGCTAATAGACATGACAAGCAGGGCCTGCCTGTCCGGATCGGCGCTCGATCCTTCGATTTCTTTCCGCAAGTCACTACCTGTGCCCGGACGCAGCAATACCGCCGCCCTGTCAAACGGGCCAATCATAGTAATTTGCATATTGAAGCGATTCTCCAAAAACCTATGTGTAGTTACATGAGTCCATTCATGCGCCAGCATAGCCTCCATGGCGTTCCTGAAGGCAATGGGAAACGGATTACGGCCGTAAATATTCCAATATGCCCAGGCAAAAATAGACTCTCCTTTGGGAAGGTGGGGATATTTCAGGTCGATCTCTTCGAAATTAACATAGCCGGCGTATCCCCGCGCCCTTTGCCATGTCGTCGCAAAGTTGTCGGCAAGAAGCGGCGATATAATAATGCCTGATGACATCCCGAGACAACCATGGAAGTCTTTCTTGTGGCTTGTCACTCTATCCGCGGCATAGACCGGAACGCGGTATCCATATGGGAATTTGAAAGGGACTGTATCCGTAATCGCCTCTCTTATCCTGCACTCGATCTCCCATCCGGAAATTTCAGGCTCGCCTACCACCACATTAAGCGGCAGCAGCACCTGCAGTTGGACTTCTGCCATTATGATACGTGATGCAGAGAAGGCAGTCGCGTGGCCGCCGGACATATGCTCCATTATTGCGGCGGAATCGAAATCCGGTTTAAGCGGCCTGATTATCGTATCTATCCATTCGTCTATAAATTCAGGGGTAACTTCCTCCTGATAATAAAGTATCCACATGATGCCATTGAAATATTCATGATTGACCCAGAGGTCGAGGTTGAATTTTGGGCTTTGAGGCAGCAGCGGGTCCGCGTCCGCCAATATCTCGATAAATCGTTCTCGCTCCTCGGCCGTTGGAAGATGCAGGTTGACTTCGCTATCCTCGGATAGGTCGTTGACAAAATATCCCACGGCGGCGTCTTTGTCATCCGCGTTGCTCTGAATGGCCTGCAGGGTTAGTGAGAGCTGACCCGTAGAATAATATAGAGCAGCCCACACTTCTTCTGCCTCCTGCATGGACAGGCCCAATACTTGAGATAAATGCCCCGGTAAGAAGCTCATGAATTCTTCTTCGCGTTTCTTTTCAGCCTCCGAAAATTGCTTTTGGAAATCTTTGGCGCTGTCTTTTGCCGGCGTGCCGGCGCTAGCGGCGCTTACAGGTTGAAGCAGGGCCTTTAGTTTCTGTTTCCGGACCATGCCGCTGTCCACCTGTCCTTCGCGTATCTCCCTGAAAAGATTCTGTCTCTGCGATTCTTTTTGCGCCCGCTCCCTTTCTCGCTCCAATCTCTCGCGCTCTTTCCTGGCGTCTCGTTTTCTTTTTCCCGCCGTCGCGTATCCCAGCGGCCCCTGCGGGCTTCGCAGTTCTTCTTGCCGCGCCTGTTCCAGCGATATACCGTTTATCCTGGCTCTCTCTTTCGCATTATATTCGAGAACAGAGAGATTGATAGTCCGGTGCCTTGATATAGCAAGCCTCGCGGTAACTACAGCCATTAGCGGAAAGAGAAGCGGCGGAAGGGTAAGGAATGACAATGTGAATAGCGCAATAAGGCCTCCGTCTATAGCGGCCCTGGTTGGCGCCCGGAAGAGGTTGTGTATTTCAACCTTTGTTTTGGGCGGCGCTCTTTCATTAAATATATGCAACAAAACAAATGCAATGCCTAAGACTGTTAACAGGCCTGCAAATATACCTATATTCAGTATCGGCATGTTGTTATTAAATATATTCAGTATGCTAAGAACAGTAAGCGGTATGCCCACTTTGCCAATTTCTTCTACTATCGGCGCGTGGACGAACGGCGAGTAACTCCAGCCGTGTTTTGCGAACCAGTCGGCAACTATTTTCAAAGAGGCTGTTCCCGTTTCCGGTACCGCGCCGGGCGCGGCTTGAGGCGCGGACATTTGCTCGAAAACAGGTATCATCTCTTCATTGTCATTTATACTTTCTAAGTGCGCTAATTTATCTAAAAATTCATCTACATCTGGTTCGAGCCCCGTAGCCTCGACTGTTATTTCGCATCTCTCATGTATCCCTATTCCCATGAGCCATAAAACATCCGGCTTTAACAACTGCTCTGGCCCGGGCATAATCCTTTCCTGGGCTTCCTCCTCTAATTTCATCTTCACTATCTTCGCTATAACATTGCGTTTCTTGAATTGCGCTATTTTTGTGGCAAAGGCGGTTGCAGGCCTGGCATGCATCCCGCCCGGGTCTACCATCTTCAGTCGCACGGTTTTAGAAACTATTTGAGCAGGCTCGACAGAAGCAGGGGCTTCTACCTGCGTTACAGCTGCGGGTGGCGCTGCTTCAACAGCCGCCGGAGGAACCGTCTCTTCTTCCGCTTGAACCGCGGGCGGCGTCTCCTCCTCTTCGACAGGCCTGATCATTGGCGGAAGCCTGTCGATCTTGCCCTCAGACTCGTCCAGAAGAGCTATAGTATAAAGCGTCCTTTCTTTTGGTTCCGGCGGCCTGCTTTTAATCTCAGCGGCTATACGTTCCATATCTTTGCCGTGGTAAATCCTGTCAAATATGCGCGATACGACCATATTGGCTTTATCATGCACGAGCGTGCGCCCATATTTGTCCCGCCCTTCCGCAAGAAATGTATCCACACCCTTATAGTCAGCGCTAGCTATCTCCCGCATAAAAAGCTTGGCGAGCGGCAGGCGTGAACCGGCCATGCTCAAAGTTATCAAGAGCTTACGCTTGTAGCGCGCTAACTCAAGCTTCTCTATCTTTTTGACAAGCGCGACCTGAAAATCATACCAGCTTGCCATCTCTCCGCAAATGCACATCCGTTTATTCTTATTTATCAATACCTTTATAACAGCAACAATAGCGTCGAGCACCTCGGGTTGAATGTGCGACAGAAACTCCCTATAAACAGCCTTATCCCTGTCGAGGGGGATTATCTTTTTTTCGCTGTCGAATTGCAGCAATGCTCTTGCCATGATAAATCGCGCGAGGTCGTTTGTCCCGATCGAAAAGAAGTCTATCTCCGACATATCGGCAAGCGCGTTTATATTTTCTATTGCCGCGTCCGTCTCGATCATTATTCCGCACGGCATCCTGTTAATCCTATTTATGCACTTTGCCTGCTCAGAAGCACTCAAACTTCTATCTGCTCCTATCCTGACTAAAAGCCTCCCCCTGGCTTCCGCCAGGATCCCGCCGCTTCCAAAAATGTATTCAGCTTCTATCCTGGTGCTCACCATAGGAAAGAATAGAGTCAAATTTTTGGCCTTAAGTCCCGCTTCCATTATGGCCTCGAGCTGGAGCAATAAAATTTCCCGTCCTATGTCAGTCTGATAGAACGCGAAGCCGCGAGGCGCTTTTATACCATGATCGCGCAGGGCATCATGAATAAGATTACGTTTATCGGGCTCAAAGTCTATGGTGCGGATCTTGACCATGCCGCCGGCCGCTTCTCCGAGCTTGATAAAATATTCCTTCAGATATTCCCGCAGCCTCGTTCTGGGATTGTCCTCGGCCTCTTCGACCGGCAGCGCCGCCTGGGGTTTATCGTGCGTCTCGAAAAAATAGTTCAGATATTCTATAACCGGCCTGTTTTCTCTTAGTTTCTTGTCCTCCTCGAATATGTTTTCATTGGTAAATAAGTACTCTGTCCTGAATAATCCCACGCCTATTCTGTCTACGCCAAGCTCCTTTTTCACCCTTTCAACTTCTTCGATGCTATCCGCATTTATGGCTGTCTGTATGGGATATTTTGTATATCCGGCGTGGAGCGGCCTGTAAAACTCCTCAAGCGCCAGTTTATTTAAGGCAATTTCCCTTACAGCAACGGCGTTTATATGACGAACCGTGGCAAGATGCGGCGACAATACGATTTCGCCGCTGGCTCCGGCTGTTGTAGTTACTAAAGCCACTTTAGGCAGGATCCCCTGCGGAGACTCTCTTTCCCCAGCCAACTTTTCGATCTGGCTTCTCGCTTCTTCCAGCGGATTCCTGTCGGGCGATAGATTGGTTATAATAACCGGTATCCTTCTATTCTTTGCATAGATAACCCAATGAGACGTTGTCGTCCCGTTCGGTGTAACTATGGCGGCGATGGCATACTTTTTGGCCAGGTAATCTATCTGTATGGGCGTCAGGGCGTTCGCGAATAGAACGATAGGGTCATCGTTCTTCAGGTCTTTTCCAAGAGGCGTTATCAACCTAAATCTTTCTTTCTCCATATAATTTCTTTCGGGATAGAGAACATAGAACCAGAGCTGGTGCAGAGCGTCTATAAACATATTTGTATCTTCATTTATTGTTTCTGCGTCTACTATCTTCTTGCGGGCGTTAACATCGCCCTGACGGTAACTGTCCCGCTCCTTCTTCGAAATCTTTGGCCGATCCATATCATCCAGCATCTGAGCGCTAATTTTCCTATTCGTAGTTATCACTTCGTTATTACGCTCTATGGTAGCTTCATATTCATCGCACTTCTCGGTTATAACCTTTATCAAACCATCTGTATCCTTATTCTTAAGCTGGTCAAATTCGTCTTTCACGGCTTCGAGCGTGGTCATCACAACCATCTCTAATTCTTCATTCCCTTTCATATCCTTTCTGGCTTTGCGCATTTTATCGATAACGCTATCCAACCTGGATGCCAGCGCTCCTTCCGGCCTAAGTTTTGAGATATCTGCGCCCGCAGGCAGCTCCACGGGGAATCTCTTGTACTCCAGGCATCCCATATACCCGATAGTAGTATAATTAGGTATCGAGGCCTCGCCGCCGTAATTTTTGTCACATGCACCAAAGGCATCGCTAAGTTTCTGCGCTTCCTCCGGAGTATTGACCTTATAAGAAAAAACACGGACATTTATTCTATGTTTATTATGATCCTTTGTATGGTATATTCTCGTACGATTGAAAACCGGCTTAAGCTCGCTATCCGCGATTCCTCCAATGCGCTCGCTAATTCCTTCTCTATCAATTGTCGCTATCAAAAATTCTTTTGCATACGGGATATACGCGGTATGAAACCTGTATTGTTCTTTATTTGCCGTCTCTGAGACAAGCCTGTTAGCCGTCGATCGATATTCTTTCCTAAAATGCATGAATCCGAGGATGGGTAACGTTAAAGCGGCGATCTCGCCGTAGCCGGCTGCGTGGGTAAATTCGTGGATCCTTATCAGGAATCTTATCGGCCGCGGAAGCTTCGATATGAATGCCGCGTTTTCATCCCGGGTCATGATCATTTCGCCGGCGCGGCTTTCGGTAAGATAGAAGATAGCTTTCCTATTTTTGACATAGCTCGCTATCGGCCCGGCGCGTATTCCTAAGACTTTTGTAATGAAGAATAGCAGCGCGCCATGCATGACAAGGTAAGCTGAGCTTGCGGCGAGTACAGCGGCGCAGAATGTAAAATTATTACAGCCAAGCCATAGATTCAAAGATGACAGAGCAAAAAATGCGAGCGCCGAAACCATAGTAATAACCAGGCCGGTGCGGCTCATCATTTGAGGCTTTTCGCCGGCCGGCCTCTTGCCTCGCGTCATATTCGCGGCGACTGTAGCGAGTAAATTTATATATTCGTCTTGCCTGATGCTCTTCCCATCGCCGAATTGCTCTCTAATAATATCCTGAACTACTTCTTCCACGAGAGACATGTTTCCACGATGATAAGGATTGATAGTTTCAGGCAACATTCCTATTCTTGACGCAACGTTATCGACGTCCGACCTGTCGAGTCCTTCACCTATTAACTTATCGGCTATTGCCACGGCATCGATCTCTTCAGCTCTAACGTATCTATCTTCGGCATCTTTTAATATTTTTTTCAATTGTTCGTGCAGTCCGGTAATTATATCTGTAAGTTTTTTATATCCGGTGGGGTTTATAATCCTAGCCCCGTCCAGCTCGTTAGTATACTCGACCAAAGATTGCAGTTCAAACCTGGCCATTTCACATCGATCTTCTATGCTCAGGCCTCCGGCCGGTACATATTCATGAGGACTTATCAACCCTTTTATCCGCCTCAGCCTTCGGTCAACCGTAGCAATATCAGTCTCTCTCCTTGAAGCGCGTATTTCATCTTCCGAACGTTTAACCGTATGAGCCGCTATCTTTTCACCGGAGAGCTCAAGACAGCCGGTACTGGAACCGAATACTTCACTAAAACCTATATCGCAATCAATGACGTTCTTTTGTTCCGATATCGCAAATGTTCCGTAAGTCGGCGCATGGCTTACCACCTGCAAAAGTCCGACACCTTTGCCGGTTACGTTCTTGGCGAATTTATCCCAAAGGGCGTTCCATAAATTACTCTTTTCCTGCATCTTCCCGTCTCTGAGGTCCCGGTTAAGTTCTTCCGATATTTCCGCGGCGGTCCGTCCGGAAGCGAATTCTTCCCTGACGCCGCCATGGACAAATAGTACTCCATTTTTTTCATAGGATGCCTGTATAGCGCCTGATTCCAAGCCGTTTCTTATGCACTCATAAAGCTCGGCCCATTCCGCATTCGCGAGTACCCGGCTTCTTATTTCATCCATGTTCCGTTTCAGCACAGCATTTTCACTAAAGAGCTGCATGGCAAGTTCGTCGCCGCTTTGAGCCAGATTAAGCAGCCAGTTCCTCAACTGATCATCGTCATTATATTTTAACCCTGCATATAACATCCCTTCATGATTGCCGAGCAATATAACAACCCCGCATCCCTTCCGCGCTGCCTCTTTTTGCAAGTCCAGAATATATTTAATTAATTTAAGGGATTCCGGGCCTCTATCGATAATATCGCCTTCGATAACTAATGTCTTGTTGCCGGGGATCACATGACCGGCATTATTGATGAAGTTTATACGCCTTAAAACTTCTTTCAACCTTTTGGGCGGAACACCATGCAGATCACCGATAACGAAGTGCGGTTTTTCAAAAGGCCCTATACCCGCGAGAATTCCCTCGTCGAGCTTAGTATTCAGTTCTTCAGTCTGCCATTCCGGCTTATGCCCCATTGCAAGCATCATCCCGGCTGCGCCTGCGCCGAATAGGCCTAAAAAGAACATCTGTAAGCGCTCCCAGATCGTCTTCTCGGGTTTTTCGGCCGGCTGCGATATTTCTTTCGGGACCTCCGGTACATTCAGTATTTGGGGCATTTGGTTGGGCGTCAGTATCAGGTTCGGCACCGGTTGCTGCAACTGCTGCCCGGCTTCTTCGAGCTCGGCGGCCGTCGGCGGATTCTCCTTTAACCATTTCGGCACATAATTTGCGAGAGCGGTATTCGCTGATACCGCAAATAGCGCCGCTGTAAGCGCGATGGGCATTACTGCATTACGGATCTTATTCAGTAAAGACGGGCGCGATGGCGGCGCTCTTGCCGGCAAGGGCGTTTTCTCAAAGGCAAAACCCCGGCGCTCGATCTCTGATATGAAAGCTTTTGTAACCCTGTCCTTAAGCGCGGCTATTATATATTTTTCAATACCACCCGGATTGTCAGAATACGTGAAATTGATCGCTAAGGGCGTAATGCCGCTATCAAATAAGACTTCGGCTATTTTAGCGACTCGCCTCTCCACGTAGTCTTCTGGAAGAAAGCCTCTCTCTACAAGGCCCCTTTCTTCTATCGGAGCAATGGCATCATAGTCTATCGTCACTATCGCCTTTTTATTGCCGCCGATCCTATCTCTGAACTCATCCATCGATCCGAATATATCAGTCTTTGCATAGAATTCATCCCTGAAGCTCTCCAGCTCTTGATCGCCTAAGACCCCCTTAACCCATACCATCCTTCCCGCCCATCCAGCTTTCTCTTTAAGCCATCTCATCCAATTACCAACGTGCCTGGGTTCCGACGGGCTATATGCGTCCGGATGGCGATCGATGTTAATAATCATTGTGTCGGGAGTAGCCGCGCCCTCATCCCTGAGGTGAATAACCCAATCCGCAAACTTGTCATGGTCATTGCATGCCATGACAGGAATGGCAGTGTCACCTTTACGAATTTGCGTTATATTCCCGAAATCAGCTACAGTCATTTTTGCGGCATGCGCAGCTGCTAATTGTTTCAGAGCGGCTTCGATTTCCAGCGGTATAGCAACGTTTACGATATCGCCCTTTGCGGCATATTTTTTCAGCTTATCAAATTCGTCAACCAAGAATTTGGCTGTAGCTTTCTGTTCATCCGGATCCATCGATGCAAAATTTGGTATATAGCCTGGATGGCTGAAATACGCAATCTCACCACTGTCAATCTTATCTTTGAAGACATTCTCAAACGTAGCCCTCACCCTTAATTGCTGTAAAGGTTTCTGCATAATGAGCATGGTCTTATACGGTATGCCACGCTCTTCCAGTATTCTTCTGCCGTTCTTGAAATTCTCCGGTGTGTTTGTAGAACTACTCTCCTTAGTGATCATTTGCGGATTGACGCCATTGACGATCAATATCCTTTCGTATAAAGCCGCCTCATTGACAAGACCCGTTAATATATTAGTCGGTAAAAATGAACTCAATATTCTGAATAATAGAAGCTTGAGCGATAATATAAACCCTAACGAATATTCATGTGACGCATAGAGAGCGCTAATCAGGCCAGGAGTACATCTACCGTATCCACCGCAGATCATTACATGTCGCGCCTTTCCGGCGACTACGATCCTTGCCGCTTCTTCAGCCGGCCCGATATCGTCATTGCCCAGGAGCATTAATAGATCAACAGGTTCCGTAGCAGCTTCGAACTCGGCCATGCGCTTACTGTCAGAAGTGAAGTCAATAAGTGCCTGACCTGCCGACGCATAATCGGTTTTCGCTGCAGGTACAATTTCTTGTGAAACCATATTTTCACGGACAAAATTATCTATATTTTCGGGATTATCGAATTCCGCTACGAAATTTTTGAACAGCCGCAGGCTCCCTTCCACATGCCGGATTTCCTCAGGATAGTCAAACACGTTTGCGTGAAATTGCGGATGGGGCGTGATAAATCGAAAAACCATATCTTCCAGGAATCTCAGGCGCAATATCTCTATGATCCCGCGCAGTTCGCTTTCATTTAATTTTCTATTAAGAGTTTTCTGATAGGCCGCCACCGTCGCTTCCAGTTTCGCGCGGCTATACGGCGCGTGCGCGTCTATCCTATCCTGCCCCATTATTAAATTGTTAAATTCAAGGATGCGCGAGTCGGTTTGCGCTGCCTCAACATCAAGAACGGCTACGATCTTGCCGTTTGAGTCGAATTTAACATTCCCGGCGTGAAGGTCATTGTGTATCGGGCACGAGACAAGATTTCGCCTCAATTCTTCTGTATAATTGGTTTCAAATATCCCGGCCTGTTCCATGAAGAAATTAAAATTATCGCTAAATAACGCCTTTGCGTCCGAATCCGGTTTCTTTAGTAATTCGCGTTGAAATTGTTCGAGTTTTCCTTTCACTTCGGTACAGATGACTTCGCGCAGTTTATATCTTTTTTCACCTTCGGGCGTAAAATCGATGAGGGCATTATTGATACTGGCTGCCATTGCGCCAATTTCCCTGAAATGCTCTTCCTTCGCGTCTGCGACGCTAACGGTTTCACCCTCCATATATTCTTCCAAAGTATAATATATGCCTCCGCGCTCAGCTATGTAATCGAGCGCCTCCAGGCCGGGCCTGCCTTGTCTAGGATAGAGCGCAGCCACAGGAATGCCTTTTTCATTAAGTCTATTAACAACGGAAACGATAAATTTAAGTTTTTCGATATTCCAGAACGGATGTATCCGTCTTAATACCAGTCTTCTACCATCAGAGGTTTCAAAAGCTATGGGTGGATATTGCATATTCGCGACACCGCCTTCGAGCATCTCCGTATTTCTGGCATCTCTGATACCGAAATGTTGTTTTAAAACTTCTTCGGAATCTGCCAGCAGCAGCGGATTCACCCCTTCTTGTCTTTGCGCGGGCGCGGCTGCTGTTACAAAAGGGATCACATCTTCTCTGTCCCATCCTTCGTATAGAAATTCTCTGGTAGGACGGACAAATGAGGCGGCGTTAAAATTGATGCTGATGGGATTTACTTTAAGCTCATCATTTATTTTTGTAACCGCTTCTTTGAGTTTTTGCAGTTCTTCGCTATCCATGAAAACACCGGCGCCTTCCAGATCAGGTATGATCCTGCCTAATGTAATGATGCCTCCGGCGGCCGGCTTGCCTTCGGGAGTACGATTAACCCTTACTTCATTCTCCCCCCAATCGGTCTTCATGGCTTCAAACACAGTTCCGCGAAGTAGGGCAAGCATCGGATTCTCTGTAAAATCAAGGACGATCGTTCCATTATCGGTAATTCGAATGCCCGAAACTACAGTCGTGAATTCGGTTATGCCGGTCTCTTCGACCTTTTCTTTCACCTTATCGATGGTTCTTCTAATAAGGTCATCGAGACCCCTTGGCGATAAGTCTAATTCCTTATTCTCCGGGTAACGGCCGGCAATCGCTATATGAAAACTTTCGGGACGGGATACATACAGTTTAATTTCATCCGGAATAATAGACCTGATCCTGCTGCCCAATTCAGCTAATTTTTCAACGGCATTTTTATCTTTTTGAGCTGCTAATCGTAAGTCAAATGCATATTCATGTCCACGAGGACGTTGAGCGAGAAGTCTTTTTTGCGATGGAAGCTGCCCCGGAATAACTCTAATAACCTTGCCTTCTTCGTCAATGTCGTATTCAAACTGATCCCATGACCCTCTGAGTTTTTCAGGGTTGAGAAGCCCCCTCGCCTTCGATTCGCCCTGCAACGTGACCGAGGCAGGCGATTGCGGCTTTACTCCTTTTATTATAATCTGTACTCCAAAAGCACGTGAGATGGCGCCTCCGGTGAGCCAATCGAGCGGCTTAACGACCAGGTAATCTAAAGCTACGCCAAGCATTTGCATGTAGGGTGCAAACCAGACAGGCCTCCATGCTCCTGTTGCAGCATCCCATATAGATAATCCCCAACGAAGAATGAAGAAAGGATCCCATCCTGAGAATTCGATATCCTGGAGCCCCAGCTCCTCGAAGTATGCTCTAAGCTGGCTGTGCTTCATCGGCTGCTCATAGCCGTAAGCCCATCTCTTAAAAGCATCTCTCTTTGAGACATCACGCCAATCGATACGATGAAGCGCCATTAATAAAATTTGAGATGGAGAAAAATAATTTGGGACGGAGATTACGATCTTGCCGCCTGGTTTCGTCACGCGAACCATTTCGGCTAATATCGCGCGACACTGGTCCGGCGCAAAGTGCTCCATCACGCCCTCGTTAAATGTCGCATCAAAAGAATCATCCCAATCGGAAGGAAGATGACGGATATCACTTTTTACGAAATGGGTTCTTGAAGATAGGCCTAAGAGTTCGCTTGCGCGGTGTGCTGTATATAAGGCCTGATCGGAAAAATCAACTCCATCCGCCTCGATTTCCGGATTCTTTAGGGCATGCTGGAGGCCCAGCCTTCCGCTGCCGCAGCCCACATCCAGGATTTTGCCTTCCTGCGGGAGAAATTGAGCGAATCCATTGTAAACAAGCCGCGCGTTGATATTGTCCAGGGCAACGGTATCAAGGACCTCTTTGTCTGATGGTTTCGCCGCTCCTTCGGCCGACCAAATTCTATCCCACACGTCAACATCTGATAATGTTTCCTGCGGCGTTTCGGGCTCTATTCCGGTAGTCAAAGGCGTTTCAGTAATTGGCGCGGCCGGCCGCACCATGGACGCTTCGGTTGCTTTCGCGAATAACGGCATCACGGCTTCTTTCACCATGCCATTTACCACAGCCTGGTCGCCTACGGAAAGATTTCTATACGACGGTTTTGCTTTTAAAACACCATCGAGCCAATCATCGCTAAATTCGGGAGGTAACTGGCCTCTATTCTCGACTCCATCAATTATGGTTTGGGCAACAGCGCTCAACGCGATCCTTTTTGATTCACTTCCCTCTTCGCGCAATTGTCCGACCTGCTCTTTTATCGACGGCTCAACACCCGGAGCGGCTGTTACCTGAGTATATGGAAAGGCAGGCGGTGAGATTATATGCTCTTGAGTCCTGACGGCTTCGGCCAATGCTTCAGGAGTGACGGTAGTAGCCTCAACTTGCGGGAAGTTGGCTGTCGTGGCAATGTGCTGATCGCCAATATCATTCAGAGGTCCTGAGTTATCCACATTGTAGGGCAGGTTTAAACCTGCCCTACTGCTGTGGATAACTTTTGCTTGTTCCGTTTTTACAATACCCGCTGTTTTCAGTTCTTCATAATTTTGCCGGTAGCTCTCAATCCAAAGCTCCGCGATATTGTGGACGTTCTTCCCTTCCTTCTTCGCCTGCTTCAGGTTCGTGACAATAATATCTTTTATAAATGCGGAAACCTTACCTGGATCCTGGATAGAGCCTTTGAAATAATCATCTGTCAACAACTGATACTTTCCTGACTCAAGCTGCTCAGAATAATTCTCACTTTTGTTCGTCAATATCGCGACATACGGCCTCTCGCCTTTAGACGCATCGAACTTAGGCAGGATGACAAGATATGAGGTCTCTTTGGCTTTCAATAGTTCGGATATGCCTTTGGTGTGGTAACCGCCCGTGATAAGGGCCGCAACTGTCTGGCCTTCCTTGTTCATCCTGGCTATCGTGTTCTCAAGTATCGCGTTATTGCGTTTCTCGGCGGTTTTGTAGAAGCTTAATGCTATTGGCAGGTTCTCGTAGATCTTGTCGAGGTCATAGTTTTCAGAATTATCCACAGGGTAGGGGACGTTTAAACGTCCCCTACAATTGTGGATAAATTCAGCGATCGCCTCTTTATTGCAGATGGTAATGTTCTTATCTAAGTATTCGAAGTCTTGATTGGTGAGTTTGAGCTCGAATATGTTCTTTATGAAGTTTACGCATTTTATGACATCATGGAGTTTCTTCTGGTCAGGTGAGGTATAGAGCTTCTCTTTGATGGCGTCTTCCAATACTTTAGCCTCTTCGAATATCTCTAAGAGGTCTATCGACTCGTAGAGTGTGATATAGTCTGTGAATTTGATTAAGTTCTTATATGGGGCGGGATCTATAGAATAATCCTTAGCTAACCCTTGAAGGAACAGGTAATACTCACCCTGGCTTATCTTACCCTGTTTAAACGAGAGTGACTTTAATACGAGTTTCTCAAGGTCGGTCTTTGTTATCGCCTTACTTAAGGTGTCTATGAGTAGATCTCTTTCTTTATTGGCTGTATCGAAAGAGATCTGTTTCTCGAGCTTAATGGACTCTTCGAGTTTGGAAAGATTGGTGTAGGGGAGGTTTAAACCTCCCCTACCGCTGTGGATAATATCGATACCTACTCTCTTGGCAAGCTCACTTACGTAGCTCCATCTATTTGTGAATGAGAGAGAGCCGTTCTGTTTTAAGACTGAGTTAGCTTCAAGGGCTTTTAATTCAGGCGAGTAGAGCTTATCCTGGAGGGCATTTAGCGCCTTTAGGAGGTTAGTTATATCTTTCGATACTTTTTGATTTACCTCATAGACTTTCCTAAACTCTTCTACGTTCTCTTTGTATAACGGCTTATCTTCGATACCATATAGGGCGATATTCTTATTGCTCGTTACCGAATAAAACTCCCCTGCCGACATCTTGCCCTTGGCCATTAAAGACCTGGCTGTATTGTTACGGATTTTTTCATCGGGGAATGTCTTTAAGATCGAGGTATCGATGTAGCCGGATGAGCCTTCTATGGCTACTAACTTTAGATCGTAGTTAGTGACGAGCGAATCGAGGATAGATGAGATAGATTCCTGGGCGCCTAACGAGGAGTGGGCGTCCTGGATATTTATGATTATTTTATTGTCGCCGTTATTGCCTTTAAAGACTTCTTTTGTCGCGGCGATATCTCTGGGTATAGCTATATTAGCATTTAAATTATTATTACTATTAATAGAATTGGGGACAGTCCCCTTCGGGGAGAGTCCCCAATTACCGTTAGCCTTACTTGACCAGACAGGCGCGCCTTCCTGCGCCCAGACTAAATCCTGATTTATGAATGCTACTGTTAAAGTAACGGCTATAAGCCGTATCCACCACTTATTACGAGGGCTCTGCCAGTCCATAATAAGCGACTTGGCGCCGAGCTCTTCGCGGGTCGTACTCTCTGAAGAGAGATACTGCCCCTTACCCCATGTCATGCCTTGCCAAGCTAACATTTTGGGAGATTCCTTTTTTAATACTTTTCACTGCTCTGTGCTGCTGCTACTTCAAATCTAGCTTTTTTCTTGACTTACATATATATTATACCATGCGATAGGAAGATGTCAATAGACAATATCTGCCTATTTTAAATACTAATGAATATATAACATATTTAACATAAACATGTTATGAAATTACAATCCGTTTAACGTTTAACGTATAAATGCATTAACGACTTCCGGATCGAATTGACTTCCAGCGCACCTTTTAAGCTCCGCCTCAGCATCCTCTTTTTTCATCGCTTTCCTGTATGGCCGGTCACTCGTCATAGCATCATAAGCGTCAGCCACGGCGATTATGCGAGAGCCGAGCGGTATCTTGATATTGCTAAGCGACCCGTCCGGATATCCTCCCCCGTCATAACGTTCATGGTGGTGCCTTATTATAGGAACAATGTCGTCCAGGAAACCTACCTGGTGAACTATCTTCGCGCCTATTTCAGGATGCGCCCGTATCTTTTGCCAATCATCTTTCGTAAGCGGCGTCGTCTTCCTCAATATAGTAATGTCGACACTTATCTTTCCTATATCATGCAGCTGGCTCGCCGTCTTTATCGCGCTTACATGGTGGCCGGGCAACCTCATCGTTTTACAAATGCGCATGGAATATTTTACTACCTTGTCGCAATGGCCGCACATATACGGGTCTTTCGCGTCTATTATTTTCGCCAGAGCCCTGATGACATTCAGATGCTCTTCCATCATCCGCCTGTCCGAATGTTTCAGGATCGCGTTAAATATTCTCAGGTCGATTTTTTTAACCCTGCAGACAGCTTTTGTAATGATCCTCAATATCCTGATCTTCATCGACTCCGGAAATCGCGGATCGATATCGACCGCCTCCGGAAATTGCGGTATATGTAATCCCGGGCTGTCATAAGGGTTGATGATCTTTGCCATATGCGCCTTTCGTCACAATCTAAAATGTTACGCCGACACGCCTACCTTGCTGAACGAGTTGATCCACTGGCCGAGCTCTTTGGCAACGTTTGTAATAAACCTAACAAATCCGGAGCCCAATATTTGTCTGACAAGTTTGGCTAAATCTTTCACATTCTTCTCTTCTATGCCAAGCGCGACGAAACCAGCGTTCTTTGCCGTCGCGGAATGAAGAGCGTTCACCGCTGCCGTATATGCGGTAGGGGCTATAACGCTCTTATCCACAAGCAGAGTGCTGGCAGTATTTTCCGCGCTCGCACCTTTGCGTCCGAACTCCTTCATCAATATACTTACATGCTCCGGCCTGTTCATTAACCCTAATCCTATATTATTGGGCGATATTTTAGCGCCATCTGTCGAGCTGGCATTAACGCGATTTGCGACAAACTCGGTAAGCGAATCTGCGCTTGCAGCCTCTCTTATATCAATAATCGTATCTTCACTACCGCCTACACGTGCTACGATTTCCTTAGCGCGCGCAATGCCATTATCACTGTCTACGAGAATTGCTGTCCGCAACAGCTTCTTATTGCCTTTTTCCAATCTAGCCATAGCTTCAAATCCTGATGAGACCGATAGGTCTCCGGCGATCATATCGATATGCGGCGCTATGACAAGCGCACCGTCTATCTCGCCGTGATCTTGTAGGTCCTTTAGGCGCTGGGCAAAAGCCCTAATCCTGCTCTCGGTATTCAGATCCTTAGCAAGCACGCCATGGCCGGGCAGAGCCATCCTATCCGGCGCAAGCGCAGAGGTGGCTGCAAGCGGCAGGATCATCGGCTGTATCGGCATAGTAGTAGTGTCTACCGCCTCCGGCGCTATTCTCGTTACCGCTTTCGTAAGTTTCTCTACCGCGGTTATAATACCTATATTATTCGCGGCTCTGTCGATCGCAACGGTAATCAGGTTATCCCCTGCCGCAAACTGATCGACCATGGTCGTGCCGATCGTACGGTCGAAGACGAGCCTTGCGTCTGTTAATTTCAGTGTGCGCGGCGCTGCTGTTGGACCAACGTTAGTTACTGTGAATATCCCTTCCTCTGTTTCGTTCATTACGCTTACGACCATTTCTTCTTTGGCGAATTGTATGATATATTCCGGAACTTTCTTGCCGATTATTGCCTCGATCTCTTTCGCGGCTATAGCATCACCCGACAGCTCTCTGACATCGCTGATCAATTGCGGATGAGTATGGAAACTTGCCACGACATTTTCGCCTTCGGTGAATGTCCTTGTTATGCCCTGTGCAATGACCTTCCCATTTTCGTCAACGATCTTCTTCGAATCGGTACTTCTTTCAATTCTCAGTTTGCCATCAGTCCTTACGACTTTGAACCCGGCCTCCTCGTTCCTCGCCTTCGCCATTTCAATAGTCTCAACGGCCTTCTTAAATTCCTCCGTCTGCGAGAGCGCATTCAGCTCTTTGGGCGTGATCTTCTCGGTATCCAGTGCATTCAGTATGCTCATGACCGCATTCCTGGCGGAGAGTGAGGCAGGCGTAGAGGCAACAGCCAACGCTTGCCGTTTCGCAACCTTCGCAATCTCTTTTTTCGGAGCGGCAAATAACCCGAATGTCGCGGCAAGCGTTCCATGAATAGCTTCAGTATCCGTCGCATATCCAGGTATTACACCCATTGCATAAAGTACCGCCGAGATAGCTGCGCCGGCCAAAAGACCTATAACCGCGCTCACTATGACAACTTGCGTTTCGAGAGAGCGTAAATTCCAGGCCTTGCTGAGTTCGGCCCTTATACGGATCGCCGCTTTCGCTATCGGCGATCTATCGGCGTCTAAGGCTGCAAAGCGGTTCTGCAAGTCATCTAATCTTGAATTCAACATTAACAATGAATTGTTAACACCACCCATACCCAGAGTGTCGCTAAGCATAACTGCATCGCTTGCCGCAAAATAGGTCAGGAAGCGCTTTACGCTTGCTGAGTGACCGGCGGCATTCATCTCGAGAACCTTTTCTGACGCGTCTTTCAGTAATTGCTTGGAACTGCTGTCAAAAGCACCTTTAAAGTACTTGCTGAGATTATCTCTCACGACGGCAATTCTGCTGCCGTCAACAATGTACGCGGCAAATTCATCTATAATATTTCTTCTTGATTCCGGCGATACCGTGGCTTTGTGGACATGCTCGTGTACGATCGTTTTTGCAATAGCCCCCGATCTAAGGACGCTTTCTTTTATTATCACAACGCCTTCTCCTGTTGTGATGCCGATGGTGCGGCGCGACGACCCTATCTTTGCCATCGTCGAATCCGGAATGGTTATGAATCCAATTATGTCTGTGGGTATGCCGGCTTCATCGAACGCATTGATGATCCTGCGATAGCTGGCTGGGTCAGAGGCCTTCAACTCACCAAGCCATTCTCTCCCGTAATATTTTGCTCCCTCAAAGCCCGGCCTTGCCATAATATTCTGCGTAGCGGCCTGGCTCCTTACTTTTACAACATCATTCATCGACGATCTAAATTCGTCCGCAGAGGTTGCTGTAACAAATTCAATGGCAGCCTGTTCGGGCGCCTGCACTGCAACGGCAGTCGGTTTCGCTTTCGCGCTGATAGCGCGCGCCGCGCTGAAGTTATCGCCACCGACGGAGAAGTCGACAGCAGCGCTCACCATGAAGTAAGAGCCGGCTACGTAGGCGAGTAACGCCGGTAGTGCGATCGGCGCGAACACGGCGAACGGCAATATGATAGCGGCTCCGAACGCAGCCTGCGCTAATGGCGCTGTATACGGTCTCATAACGTCTCGTGCTAAAATATCGCCCTTCGTAATATCCAGATTGACATCATAACTCCAGTGCCCGATCTTTTCGTGGAACCAGCCAAGCACCAGTCCAACGAACTTTCCGGCCTTATCACCAAACAGCTTGCGCGTCAGCTCAGCAGCTTTCGTCGCCGTCCAGGAGTGCGCAACCGGCGCTTTAATACCCACTACTCTGTCATATAGTTGCAATACGGTAACCGCCTTTAAGGTCTCCGGATCCGATGAACGCATGGATTCGAAAGTCTCGGCCATCAGTTTCGCTTCTTCTTTAGTGACCGCCTTCGGCTCCTCTTTGCCGCGGATAAACATGAACTGGGAGAATATCGACTCAGGCGGCACATCGTATGAAACCATCATCTTTTCAACAGTCCTTAACATGATGGCTGACTTTGCCGCGAATAGCTCATTGGCGGCTAAGCGGCTGAGTATCGAATTCCTTGCCGCTGTATTATTGCTATTCGAGTTTACAGAATCATACAGCATCGATATAGTCACTTTGTTAGTTATACCGGTCCTTCTGGGTATGAGATTAGCCACAGCGGCCATCCTTGCGGCAATATCCGGTGTTATCTTAATTTTTCCGCCATCTGGAGCCGTTATCGATATATGTCTGAATATGGCAGTGAGATCGGAGACGTTATAGAACTTCGCTTTGGCGATGGCATCGTAGACTGTCGCAGGATGATCCTTTTCCAGGCGCTTGAAGATCGAGGTTACTGCAAGCGGGGCAAGGATCTCGTCTTTAGCAAAATTATTGTCGCTATTTTCCAGTATCGCGGTATGCAACGCGGATGGAGTTACTATCCTCCGGATATGTTCGGGTATCATAAGAACAACTTCTTTCATACGCAGTGCTTCACGTCCGGTCACATGGTGCCTGGTACCGCTCCTGTCGGCTATGGTCATAGTCTCAAAGATCGTCTCTATGTTCGTTTTTGACTCTTCGGCTTCGCGCGCAATTTCCGATACTGTTAAGCGCTTCCATTCTCTACCCGGTTTTTCTTTCGCCGCTTCTGCCTTCTTTGCGAGCTCTTTCGCCCGGCCTATGAGGCCGTCCAGCTCTGACCTGTCTGGCAGCTTCGCCTCGAACCCGGATTCCGCCACATACCTTCCTAGCTCGATTACCTTTTCCGCTGTCATGCCTTCGCGGTCACCTTCTGCTAATCGGTTCAGGCAAGACGAGGCAAGAGCGTATAATGTCGCTCCCCGTGCCTTAAGGAAGTCCGCGCGCTCCTTCGGGGTAGCCTTCAGGTTCGCCTCGCCAAATAGCTTCAGCCCTTCATCGGCCAACTGCTCGATAAGTTTGTTTGCCGACTCCACATGAGCGCGTCGGCTAAATCTATCAGGCGAGCTTTCGATGGCCTTAAATATTACGTCTATATTTAAACCACCCGTAACGCTCTCGAGAAGAGGTGCTAATTTCGCGATCCCTTTATGCGCCGCATAAGCCATCCGAGCGTCTATTTCTATAGCTTGCTCATAGAGATCGAGGGCACGACGCGCATCCTCTGCTAGACCCGTCATGCGGATAAGAGTCTCGGCCGGCGTTGCAGTGGCTGTGATAGAGCTTTCAATACCCTTAATAAGCGCATCCGCTTGCTCGACATTCCGCTCCGCACCCTGCTTATCCTGCACTTTCGTCACAAGCTGTTCCGTCGCCTTTTGTATCTCACCGGACATATCTTCTTCGAGTCCTTCGCTTTCGTTGATCGCCGCGGCTATCGCAAGCTGAGATTCCACCCTTGCAGTCTTACCGCGTTTCGCGAAAGCTTCTGCAAGTTTCATATAAAGGCTGAAGATATTCTCGGGAGACAATATGCGTCCGGAGGCGGCGAGGCCTTTCTCGATAGAAATTGAGGCTGAATCATTCATATTATTAAATAGATCGGTCACGCGAGCACGCAGCGTCCCGGCAGCCTCTACGCTGAGGCCCGAAAGATCGCTCCCTTTCACCATCGCCTCGATCGCCATCGCCTCGTCCAGAATTCCCTCGCCGATAATATTCTTCGAAGCCATCACGCGCGCCGTATTCGCCGCAAGCTCTATCGTGCGGACACTCACACCCGCAAGCCGTGACCCTACATCGGCAAATTCCATACGCATATCATGGCCAACACGCTCCAATTTTTCTTCTAATGACTCTTCCTTTTCTCCCTGATTCGCTATACGGTTTTCTATAATTTTCCCCATGTCCGCGTATATCTTTTCGACGTAAGCCCTCGTCTTCCTTGCGTGCTCAATAGCATCTTCCGGCTTTACTGTTTCAGCAATCATTGCCTTAGCGTCCGCTATGCCGTTAAATATCGCCTTATCATTGTACATGTCGAGAACGCCATGACCTACAAGGCTGTTCGCCACACTTTCCATCGCCTGCAGCGTTCCCAGCGATACCCTTTCAATGCCGAGCTCTATATCAAGCATGTCCGCATCTATTCTTTCGGCGGTGGTGATAAATGGCCCGTGCTCTCTATCAAAGGATACCGATTCCTTACGCAGCATCCTAACAGCAGTATCAAGATCTCCTTCGGCGATAAATGTTTCGATGACGTTTCTTACTGCTTCGTGGGCATCAGGACGAATAGCAAGCGCTGACCCGTATGCCGCGCGGGCTTCTGCGTAGCGGCCTTCTGCTTTATAAGCTTCTGCCGCCTTCATGTATTCACCGTAAGATTCTCTGTCCCCACCATCATTACGCAATATACCGGCATTGACCTCAATGAGCCTCGGGTCTTGTCCTTCTGTAGCGCTCGCTTTAGCGTATGCCTCGCGGAATCGCCGTGCAAGCTTTCTGTCAATAGTGCCGTTAACGCGCACTATTTGAGGTGCAATACTCATGGCGAGTTCTTTGTATATCGCGGCATTGCCATGGCCGAGCTTGATCGCCTGCTCATAGTGGAACACCGCGAGTGTAGGCGCGCCTTGGCCGGCGTACGCCTTAGCAAGTCCGGCATTGGCCTTAGCCTGATTCGCGCGCGCGCTTGCGGCAGCTTCCCGGATCTCTTTTCGCGAGAGACCATCCCGTTCTTTGCCTATCCCTATGGAAATCGTAATCGCCTTAGCATAAGTCTCACGGGCGGCCACGAAGTCACCTTCCTTTATATGGAACCCTCCGAGCGCAAGATAGAACTCGATATCATTCCTGCCGCGGCCGGTAAGTTCATAAATGCGAGCTATCGCGAGGAGCGCCGTCCTGTTATCCGGATCCACCTTCAATACCTTTTGATATGCGGTAAGCGCCTCTGAGAATTTCGAGCGATCCATCGCTATATCGGCTATGAAGAGCTGAGCGGCGGCATTGTCGGCATTCACTTCTAACGCCTTGTTCGCCATAGCAAGCGTCTCTTCGCTGCTGCCTTCATCCTTATATATTCGCGCAAGCTCGACATGCGCTTCCGGTGAACCCTTCTTGTATTCAACCGCTCTATTCAGATAAGCCTTGGCCGTTTCTATCTGGCCCGCCTTCTTGTATAGTTCTGCAATCATCAGATAGGTGCCGAGTGACGGCGTCAGGATATATGCTCTCTTAAGTAGTGCGACTTTAAGGGTAAGTTTCTGTTCCTTAGTAAGAGCCTGGATATTGTCTATGATAGAGGTAAGCCGTTTTGATGCGTCCTTTTCCCCGATAAGCGGAGTTCTTGCGGTGCGGATAGTCCTGAGCAGTATTATCATCTCGTCCCGTTTAGTAGCGTCGAGTTTTCTCAGGATATCTTCTTCCTCTGCGGTGGCAGGACGACTGACTAATGAAACGAGGCGTATCATCTCTCCGATAATATCCGGGGGACCGCGCGTCTTCATAGCATCATATTCGGCAAGGGTCTTCAGTGCTATATTTTCTATCGTGGCGAGCAGGCCGTTTAATACGATCAGGCCTTCCGCTGTATCAAAACCATATTCGTTTGCCATCTCCACGAGCGAGACGAGCTTATTCATCACATCCTTCTCTTCCGTAGCCGCGCGAATCCGAGCTAAGAAACTGTCCTTCTTATCCTTGAGGGCATCGGCCATCCCTCTAATAACTTCGGCCTTACGCATAGCCTCTAGATCTGTCTCGTCAGCTGCAGCGCCGGTCGTGATGGCCGAAGACTTCTTTGCTATTTTGTCATTCACGATCGCTGCGACGTCAACGCCGAATAGTTTATTATCCTTAAGAGTACGAACAATGATACCGGCATCATTCAGCTCGCGCGTCATCAGAGTGTCTTCATCGAAGATGGCCGTGATAAGCCGTTCTGCGACGGAGCGCTCGAGTTTCGGATTCTTCGCGATCTCTTCGATGCCTTTCCATGCGGCCTGTGCCTGATCAGCAGAACATCCTGTCTTTGGCCGCAATAACACGAGGTACTGGGTAAGCGCTGCGTCAAGGTCTCCTCTCTCCCGCAACGTATCAGCAAGCATCATTCTCGCGCTGAAGTTCCGCGGATCGGAGACCACTGCATCCTTAATACCGGCGAGTATTTCACTGCTAATATCTCGACCTGTCGCTACGCCTTCCGTTTTCGCCTTCTCTTTAAGCCATGCCAGGTCTGCCTTTGTCGCTTCATCGAGCGGGATCCCTAGGCTATCCAGGATATCTTTATAGGCGACTGCTATCGAAATAAGAATAGACGCGACCTCCTGCATAGCCGCCTTTTTCTCTTCGGATGCCTTCGCGTCAAACAACCCTTTGGCCCGCGCTACCGCTTTACTTATGACACTTATTATAATGCCTGCCTCTTTCTCTATCTCGGAATCTATGAGACGCGCCGGCTTGCCGAACTCTTTGGCTGCTTTAAGTGTTTCGATCCGACCATGTGCAGCATCAGCCTCTTTGGTGCTGAGCGCTCCAAGCGCTTCGGCTTTCGCAATGCTTGATGCCGAGAATTTCTTCACCGCTTCTTCGCACCGGGCAACCGCAAGCTTTGCAATCATAAATTCGGCTTCATCGCCTTTTACGCTATCGGCATGCTTCTGATACTTTGTTACAGCATCTCCATATCTCTTTTCGAGCTCAAGGGCGCGGCCCTCATAATACTCTTTCTTCACTCCGGCCGCATTCTCTAAATCGCCGAGCTCGTTTCGAGCTTCTTCGACTGCGTTGATACGCAAAGCGGCCTCTTCGATACCCTTCTTAAGCGCAGCTATCTTCTCCTGCCGCCCGGCCTCTTTTGGCTGTTCGCGCCTATTGAAAGGCACAAGCTCCATGCTATTATTATAAGAAGCTATATTTAACGCATCCCGGCGCTCTAATGCAACGGTTCTGCGTTCGGCCGCATTCTGTCTGAGCGCTGCCGCGCGCATCTTCGTAATCTCTTTTTCATCCGCCGTAACCGACCGGCCCGGTATAATGAGTTCGGCTCTATCGGCTTTAAGGCCGGATATCTTTCTATCAAGCAGTTTCAGCGCGTGTTTCACACGAGCTTCGCGCAGGCCGCGCGCGCGTCTATTCTCGTCCGCCATAAGGTGCCGTGCGATATTCCTGATGCCAAGATCAATATTGCCTTGTATGCGAGCCGCCCTCGCTTTCGCGGTCAATTCGTTCTTAAGCCGTATATATTCTTTGTTATCGGCGATCGTCCTGGGCCGGTATGTTCTTAGCTCTTGCTCTTCTTCCTGCGTAAGCGATCTTTCGTCTGCCTTCATCCTTAGCTCTTCCAATCGGCTTCTGCGCGACAGGATACGGCCGCTCACTTCAATAACCGCATCGAGCAGTTTATCGAGGCCTTTCGACGCAAATTTTCTGTAGTCCTCAAAAGCGCTTGCTTCTTTCGCGAGCGTATTTCTTCCGGCTTTATTAGCGGCTATCGCCGCGTCCATCTCCCCGGCTCTCTTTTCAACAAGATCCGCAATCTTCTTCTGCCAGTCTCCTGCCAGGTTCTCTATATCGCTCCTCACGCTGTCAATCTCCGCGAGGCGCCTGTCGCACTCTGCCACCTTGGCGAGATTCGCGCTGATTACTTCTTCAATGGCGGCACGTCTAAACTGTGCGGACTTATCTTGCGCTTCGAGCTCGGCTAACGTTTTCTCAAACTCCGCCTTCTCGATTTCAACTGCTTTCTTACGCTCATCGAGCGATTTCCGCATATCTGACGCATGAGCGCTGTCCGCGAGCGTCCTGTAGGCAAACGCCCTGACCTCGCTCGGCCTGATATCGTCCTCGGCTATGCGCAGCATCTCATCGAATCCCTTACGAACACCGGCAGCATCAGCCATGGCGAAAGGCATAGCCTCGCCGGCTTCCTTTATCTCCCGGGCGCGTGTAAAGTTGTCGCCTGCCGCGAAATCGATGGCGGCGCTCATCATAAAGTATCCGCCCACGACATATGCCAAGAAAGCGAGCGGCGCGAGCGGTGTCAATAACGCAAACGGCAGGATCATGACCGCGCCTGTCGCCGCTACTATAAGCGGTGCGCTGTATGGTATGGTGACCCCTTTCGTGGCAACGCCTCTTTCTTTACCAAAACTGACCGAACCCTTCTGGAATATTCCGCCGTGACCGATATATTCATGATAGGCGCCGAAGATCACCGCCACGATGCGGGCAATGGTCTGCGATCTCGTCACAAAACGCGCTGCGCGCGACGCCCGATCAGCGGTCACGGATGCCGCTGTCGCAAGTGAAATCTCTCCGGAAATCTCGGGCGTTCTAAGCGGCATAAATCCCGTATAAGCCGCAATGAGCCTATTTCTCTCGGCAGCGCCGCCTCTGACAAGGATCCTCAAGTCCTCCCGCACCTCCCTATTTGTATTTGCACCATCCATTTTGAGAGCTTCGATCCTCCGGTCAATATCATCTATCCGGTTCTTTATTAATTCGGGTATCTTTCCGTCTTCGGCAGACATAGTTGCCCACTCGGCAATCTGTCTCTTTTGGTTTTCCAGGGCCTCGATGCCGTCATTCTTCGAGCTTGCGCGGTTCATGAGGAAGACAAAGGCCTCTTCGCTTCCGCGGTCCGCCGCGTGGCGGGCGATCTGCCGCGCCGCCTTACTCTGGGGCGTGTGGAGCCCCAACAGCCTGTCAATAAGCTTTACCATGGTAACGCTCGCGGCGCTCACAACGCCCTTAAGCGACGATACAAGCATTATCCCGCCGATACCTGTATATCCGGTCATGATAGCCCCTATGGCGGCCGTCGGCGCGATAGCCGTACCGAGAATGCGCCACTTCAGCGTAGGCTTTTTGCCCTCTGCCTTACCCTTCATCCAGCTCTGTAATGCAGGAATTATCACTGAAAACGCAAGCATAGTCGAACCTACCATGGCAGCCGATCCTTGAATCGTCGCAGTAAGAGCGATCGCTGCAAACCCGCCTGCTGCGGCATATGGTAATAAAGCCACGGCCGCCGCAGATACCATCCAAGCCACTGCCGCAACAACGACAACCTGCGAGCCGATGGAAAGAACCTTCTGCGCCATCTTCATTTCGCCCCATCGTCTCTGTATGCCGCTGAAGGTTCTGTCAAAACGGCTTGTGGTATCCAATATCTTTGCGAGCGCAGTCTCCGCTTTTAACCCCTGAGCCTTATCCATATTGATGGCTGCATGCCGTATCGCGTTCCTATAATGCCCCATGGCAGAAGCGTAATTACCCTGAGCCGTCTCGGCCATAGCGAGCGCGGATTCTATTTCATGCGTATATAGGCCTGCTGAAGCGATTATAGCAGGCTGCCTCATAGCCGTTCTTAATCCATCGGCGCATTCTTTGGAGAATTCTTGAATGAATTCGTCGAGCACTCCCTCATCTCCGGCCAGCTTCACAAGCTGTGCGGCCGCTTTGGCGCGGCGATTTTTGTCTTCGCCGCTTAAATTTGCTGTCAGGATTCTCACCTTGATCTTTATAGCTTTCTCGGAATCCTTAAAGGCCGCCGGCACCTCGCGCCAGAATCGGCGCGCGTTCTCAAGCTTTTTATCATATTTCTCCTTGGCATTCGTCAGATAGTCGATAAATCTTTCGAGCATAGTGAGCGCCCCAAAGCTTGTAAGAGGCGTTACGAGATAATCTTTAATTATGCGTTCCGAGCGTAAATGCCGCATCAAACCGGTCGCGTTTGGCTGATGCGCCCGACGATCTCCGAACCGTATATAGCCTTTCAGTTCGGCTGTAACGCCGATGTCTGCTGCAAACTTGTGGATAAATTCGTCGTCGCCGCTCAATACCAGCCGCTCGTCATGAGAAATTGCCCTATCGTCAGGCGCTGACCTTATTACACGCGTGCCATTTTCGCTTGTAGCGAAGGCAAAAGCGAATCCGTCAACTGTCGCAATACCGAAATCTTTATCTTCGGTAGATTTTAATAATGTATTGATGCCGACCTTTGCCGCGTCATCCGAATCGATAAGCCCTACGAGGAGACGGTTGACTTCATTATCACCGTCCATATGAACGATGATGGGTTTGCCCATAATGGTATCGTCTACCTTAATACCCTTTTCTGCGGGGCTGAAGAGCATGAGGATCCTATCAGCCGAACTATATCTTATACCGCTCAGAAGATCGACACCTTCTCCGGAAAGCAGTGTTTCTACGTCATGCAGACGTTCCGCGACACCGCGCTCATCGTCAGGCGGCAAATAGATCATCGGCATTCTACCAAGCCTATTCTGCGATTCGGCAAGCGCTATAGCGACAGGTAGGTCTTCTGCGGCACATCTCAGGACGAGCACGTCTTCGCCATTTACTTTACCATCGGAAATAGCGATCTCCTGTGGAGTGCCCTGGCGTTCTGCATTGATCTCGCGGGCACGCGCTGCCATGCGGCTCACCTCGTCGGCTGAGATTACACGCGCAGTCCCGGCCTGCCTCGACACAGTTTGCCTCACTTCTACGACGGATGGGCCAAAAAGTTCGCCCATGATCTGTTCTGTAAATGTCTGAGGCCCGTATTCAACGGTTATATCCGGTTGCGCCTCTTCTGCGGACACGCGCGGACCGCCCTCCAGCCGTGTTATCTCAGATATAATGCGCTCAAACTCCGACTGATAATAGCTCTTGTTGTCGATATCCAGGTCCTTTAACATGCTGAGACATTCTGCCTGACGGTTAAGCTTCTCAAGTTTTGTGGCGTCGCTATCGGCGGCAGTTATAGCATTGGCCGTAAGCTCAGCGCTATAATAGGTGATGCTTCCCTGCCGCTCGCGCTCTGCCTCGATATTACGGGTAATCTTTTCCGCGACTGCCTCGGTCGTAGCAGCTACAGTCCTCAATTCAGCTATCGCCTTTTCGCACGAAACATTGGTAAACGACTTCATCGTCTCTATGTCCGTGCCGGGCGACGAACGCGTCGTCAGGCGCTCGACCTCTCCGTAGAAGTCCCTGCGTATGCGGTCGATCTCGCTCGTCACCGCATCGCGCGCTATCGCTTGTGTGATGAATGACGCGAGTCCGGATCTTCCGGTATCACTCGTGAAGCTCGCTCCGCCACAATAGTCGGTTCTTACTCTGGCAAGGCCTGCTTCGTCCGTGTGGACTCCTATCGCGCGCAGGCCATCTATGATCATTTCGTCGCTGACAGCAGGATCTGACGTCATCTCGGCCACCTTGGAGCGGATGACCTCCGGCGGGTTCTTCGCCATTTCGCGGGCATCGTCCTGCGCATCTTTAGTAATCTTATATTGAACCGCTCTTATCCTGTTTATGAGGTCAAATTTCATATCGCTCAACTCAACATTTCGCCTGATCTGCTGAACATATTGATCCTCGAACGCCTTCTGCACAATATCGAACGCCTCGTTCAGCACCGCCTTGTCCGCGAGAGAAAGCTCTCCGCCGGTTCTCGTTTCGGCGATATCGAGCGCATTGGCAAGTACGCGGCGGTTTCCAGATAATAGGCCGAATCGCTTTGCAGCCTCTTTTAGCATATTTCGTTCGCTCGAACCCTTCCCAAGGAGAATATAGTACTTGGTCTCGCCGGTATCCTTCTGCCGGCCGGATCTTCCGCGTAACTGCATCTCAACGCGTTTCGAAGTGTGCAGGCAGAGCGCGATAACCTGCAACCCCCTATTCGCGGCAAGATTGGTAAGGCTGATATCGGTTCCTCTGCCGGCGATGGCCGTCGCTATAGTCACCATGCCCGGCTTACCGGCTTCGGCCTCGATCTTCTCTTTACGCGATTCCTCTTTTGCGGTGTAGCGTTGGATACTCTTTTCGTTGAAGATCGCCTGCAACTCGGCATTGTCTTTCGCCCTATTTTCCAGGGCGTTCCAGAGCTCCTCTGCCTGTTTCGGGCTCTCGACGTTGATGAGTAGCGGCCGCTTGTCGGATTTTGCGGCAATGATATCGCCGACCAACTTTTCCAAACGGTCATTTTCCGTCATGAATACCTCGGCCGGCATATCTACCCTCTTGCGGTGATTATGCGGCGGTATCTTTTCAAGACTGAATTGGTATGTATCTTTCATAAGGTCGAATTCGCTTCCGCGGCCGATCGTGCCCGTCATGCCGCAGGTATCTGTAAATATATCAACGAAGAGCTGCTTCGCCGTGATCTCGGAACTTGAACGGCCCTCGCCGCGTATGATGAGACCGTTCTTCGCCTCGAGGAGTTGATGCAGGCTCGACATGCCGTTACCGCGCAGCCTCTGGCCCACGGAGTTGACGCCGGTATTGGCTTGCGTCAGTATCACTTCGCCGCCGACCACCTGGTAATCTTTACCTCTCTGGTGCGCCCATTCTGCTGTAAGCGCGTCGTTCATTAGGCCGAGATAGCTCTTCTCGTCAAACATCTCCTCTCTCTTCGTCATCGACGCGGCCGATTCCTGACTCATTACCTCCTTACCGATCTTCCCTGTCAGTTCGGTAAGCTCTGCCATTGAAACCGTGATCCCCATACTCGCCAGGCGCGTCTGTATAACCTGTTGGGTCTCACCGGAACCGAGCGTTTCTCGCAGGGCCGCAAGCACCGCCCCTTTCCTGTGGTCGTACATTTCAAAGCTATTGTTTTCACCCGCCGCTCCGACCGCTCCGTCGATCAGGCTCGCGCGCTTGTCTTTGCGGATGCCCCGGTCAACCATTATTTCGCTCTTGTCTACCTTCAGGCGGCTCGCGGCTATCGACGCGGCGATTATCTTCACAGCCTGTTCAGGACTGACGTTGCTTCTGTCTTTCACCTGGATAAAGGACGTCATCGCCTGGTCTATGAGAACGCTGTCTATTTCATCGATCACGCACGCTATCTTTTTCAGGTCCCTGAGATTGCCGCGTATTAAACGCTGCCCATTCTCGACCGTAGCGACATCGAGATCGTGGTCGGTATCAAAGGCAAGGGTATCGATAGAGACGAATACGATATCTTTGGGATGGTCTTTGTCATTACCATATTGCTCGCGTTTATATGCGTCGTTATCCCGCGTCTCGGCGCTCACATATCCTACCGTAAGGCCCATATTCTCAAACAGGCGCTTCGCCTGTTTGTAGTTGCGCTCGGCGAGGACGTCTTTACTATCGACATAGAATACGCCGGTCTGTTTCATCACGGCCTTTGTGGCCGACGCCATGACGCCGATACGGCTCTTACCTTCACCTGTAAGGACCTCGATAATATTGCGGTTACCTTTGGTAAGGGCGAGCGTGGCTATCACCTGTTCGCGATACGGAGTTTTGTTATTCGTTAAAAGGTCGGCGAGCGAGACGTTCGAGACCACATCGATAATGCTAAACAGCTCCTCGCCGCGCTCGGTCTTCTTATCGGCTATAATGCCTTCTATATACCGGCGATCGTGATCATTGGCGGTAGTTTTGAGAATAGATTCGAGCTCTTCTATCTGGCTTTGATATCCGAAGTAACGCTTCATCTCGTCTGTCCTGCCCGCTATTAGCAGGCGTAATGCGTCGCGGCCCCGGCTTGTGATGGCGATATCCTCAGCAGTTAAGCATATCTTGCCATCCGCATGCTTGTCTTTCTGCATATTCCTAACCCTATCTTTTCCACCCCATATATCCATGATATCGTCGTGCACCGTTACCGTCCTCGTCCCGTCCTTAAGACCTTCTATCAACAGCCTTCTCGATGCGACCGCATCGGTGAGATCTTTGTATCCTTTAGATATTTCGGTAAGTGCATCTTCAAGCGCTGAGGAGTCCGGCCTTGAGGTCCTCTTGGCAGCCTCAACAGCCTTAACCAGATGCCCTCTTCCGACCTCTATGGCATCAAATAATACGCCGATCTCCCTTCCGGCAATAGCGCCTTTTTGTACAGCCTGCACAAGGTTATTTTTTAATGACGAAACGAGCCTGGTCCTCACCGTCTCATCCGAAACCTTGCTCGCCACGGCGTCAAAGACACTCTGCATATCAAAACCGTCCTCTTTCTCAGCGGAGATTATCGTATCGGCAAAAGTTTTCAGAGAGCCGAAGACGGCTGTCACATCCGCCTTATCCCTGGCGCTCATCGTCCCTTCGAGCGCTTCTTCGAGGCCCGAGCTCTTTATCGTGTCTAATACCGCCTTGGCTCTTACCGGGTCATCCGCCGCCTCCACGGCACGCATCAAGAACTCTTGCCGTGCTATGGGATCGCCTTCTCTCAGTCCTTCTATTCTTCTTGCAGGGATATCAAGCTCTCGGGCGATAACGGCCAGAAGTTCACTGCTCGTATCCTCTTTGACTATCGTCATGACCGCCTCAAGCTGTTTCCACATAGCGCCCATCTTCGTCATCTCGGTCTTCGTCCCGATTACAATGGTCATGAGCTTGGCCGCGACTTCGCGAGCGTCGGCGCCGGCGGCGATTATCCTATTGCATAGCTCTCCGATATCGATCGCTTTGTTTCGGTAATCATTAAGCGCCGCGCGCATCCCGTCATCCATGCCGCGCATACTGCCGGCTATCCACATCTCAAATTCACGGGCAATGCGCAGCTTTATCTTTGGTGAGGCGTTTATCTCTGCGGCAAACGCCTTTAGCTCATCCGCGTTCATGAGTTTAGTATATTTTCCGCGGAAAGACGTGATGTCGCCGTTATATTGCGGCGTCACCTTTTTGATTACGTTTTCGGCCTCCTCCATGAGTGTCTTCTCGAGGGATTCTCCTTCTACCTTAATTATGTCCGCGTTATCACTTCTAGTATTCATATAATCATTATACTTGCCCACAATCACTTTGATGCGGTCCGCCGTGGGTTTGCTGCATCTAGACACGATCCCGGACAACGCCGCGGCGCTGTTCTTAATAATATCTCTTTCAGCTATTGCGGTATTTGAAACATCTGAGATGGTCACAAGAATTATTACGAGGGCGGCCCGGTATTCTCCTGCCGGCTCAGCATCTATCGCAGTCTCCAAATCTTTGACAATATCGGCCATCGTGTCGTTCTCAGCCGAACGCATTGAGCGTGTCATGTCGCGGTACTTGGCTATAGCTGCCTTTGCCTTTCCACTGAGTCCTTTGCCATGCCCCGGAAGCGTGGAGAATAAGTCTTCGAACCGGTCTGAGTCAACGGGCGCTGCGTCCGCCATATTACCAAGTATGTGGAACGTTTCGAGGAACCTGTCAACTTTCTTCATACTTGGGCCGAGTAAATTCTTAACCTTTGTTTCGGCTTCCTTACCTTCCTTCTTCTTCAGCTCATCGATCTCCGATGTCACGAGTTCGGTGTGGGCTGCCAGGAGATCCTTGACCTCTCCATCCCCTACGATACCTTTGGCCTTACCGTTATTAAGGATATTGACTAAATTACCGTCTGTCCCTTCCATCATATCGAGGAAGCGCCTCACGCCGACCGTCTTCGCCAACTGTCTCATCTGAAGCGCTGCGCGTGCCTCTTTCCCGACGCTAAGCACGGCTTCGAACGATTTGCGTTTAGCAATGGCTTCATCGCGCGCCTTCTTGTCTTTTATCTTACTGATATCTTCGGACATCATGGCATTAAGAACCGGTGCGACGTTTCCGACCGCCTGAGCCTGGGCGATCAGGATGTCGCGCCGCGCACCGACGGCAGCTGCGCTAAGGTCAAACTGCTTCGCTATGCCAAGAATCTCCAACGCCTCACGGATTCTCCTGAAGCCTGCCGGCCCGAGATTCCCGGGGTCGGAGAGAAGTTTGGTTATGCGCGCCGCAACCGAACCGATGTTCGCTATAAATCGCGCGGCAATATCCGTCTGCCGAGTCTGCCGGCTGGCGGAGCGAGTGAGCTCTAAGTTCCGCACAAACTCAGCGGAATGCCCGGCCTCTCTAGCCTGTTTCTTGTCGCGTAGATCTTTTAAAATATTTTCGAGCGCTTTGCGTTTGGCAAGGGCCTCATCGCGCTTCTGCTCGTATTTTATCTTATTGATCTCCTCTTCAGACATCTTTGTATTGAGAAGTTTCTTTACATATTGCGCCACTGCCGCCTGCGCATCGCCATTACCCGAGAGCGAATCGGCGAGCGTACGCACGCCCTCAACGCCGTGTGCTTCAAAGGCAAGCCCGACCGCGGTGTGGATAGCGCCGCGCGCCATAGCGCCTTCGCCCAACCTGAATACATCGATAAGGGCGTCTGCCGCATACTGCATCTGGCCTTCCGTAACGGCGCCATAGGCTTCCTGAACGCGCGCTTTCGCAGTGGATTGCATCTCCGTTTTGACGACCGATGAAATAACGCTGGCCGCACCGGCTTCTCCTACGATCATAATGACCGTATTCCGGAGCGCCACGAGCATCTTGACCCTTTGGTTCAGGTTGCCGGATACATTGTTGCGCCATGCATCGCTTACGATGAATGAGTTCATGTAGCCCATAAGAACGGCTGCCAATTCCACATTGGTATGGGCAGAGGCGATCGCCGCCGTAATCGCGGAATCCGACATCCCGCCAAGCTTCCCGATCGTTCGTGTAATCCCTTCCGCTATTGTCCGTATCGCCTTGTCAAAATTAGCGCCGTGGACCGCGAGCCCGGTCCTCTCCAGACGGTTCAGGGCATCTGCCATACCTGACAGATCGCTTGCCATGGTAAGCAGGGCTTCGCCGGTTGCGGCGGTTATAGCTTTCTCGAGCGCCACGGCAAAATTATCGGACGAAATAATATTTATCACTTTATTGGCCGCGAGCTTTAGCTCAAGATTGAGCGATCGATCGCCTGTAATTTTTGACGCAAAGATGAGAGTGTCAACGCTATCTTTGAGCATGGCTACCGCTATGCTGACCGTATCCTTTGTTATCATTCCCGCCAGGGCGGTGAGAGCCATGGTGGTCGCCTTTACAATCCCCCTTGCTGCCTGCGCGACGCTTGGATCATTAAAACCAAGAACATGGACAGCTACCTCAAGCGCCTGCCTCATCTGAGTGAGCGAATTGATGGCGGTGCTCACCTTTTCAACGGTATCCAAAGTGCTGAAGGTCTTTTCGAAATATCCTGTCGCGGTGATTATGGCTTTTGTGATCGAACGGGCGGCCGCCTCCACCTCCCCGCGCAGAAGCGCGTCATTAGTATGCGCCAGGATGGTAATGCTTACCATAAGCGACATTGCGTTAGTAAGAATGATATTAACGGCGGTATTAAAGTTATCTATAAACCCGTTGACGAACTTGCTGAAGTTATCCGCCAGATACGTATTATTCACCCTGACGGCTATCGCGAGCGTTGTCGCGCCTTCTATCACGCGCTGGTGCGAGAATCCGAGCACGTCCGCCATGAGGCGCAAAGACGACGCGTTCATAGAGATGGCCTGCGCCACGCCTTCCATGCGGCCTATGTCTGTGCCGACCAGGGAAGCGAGATTGGCAGCGCTTGAAAGATATTTATTGGAGATTATGATACCGTCGGTTATCTTTTCCGCGGTCTCGTCCAGCGCGCTGGATCTTATTCCTGCTTCGAAGGCGGCATGGACCGCCTGCGCAGCTATTATAAGTGAAGAGGAGAACGTAATCAGGCCTTCCACGGTCGAAGAATATGAGGCAAAATCTTTCACGAGCGCCTGGACGCGGCCTTGGAGCTCGTTAATAGCTTTTGCGGCATCCTGCAGGTCGCCTGCTTTTATCGTGTCAAAACATTCTTTGATCTTGCCGATAACTTCTCTCTGCGCCGTTGCCGTTTTCACGGTGGGCGTTCTGCTGAAGCTCTCCATAGATGTGATCGTCTCGTTAAGCGACGTTACCGCCGGAGCATGAACGATGGCTAGCGCCCTGTTGAGCGTGCTGTTTGTGTGGCCGGTGTCGATTTCATTAACTAATGTCTCTATCTCTTTTATTGCCGGTGAGATATCTATCGTCGAGTCGTGCGCCCTGACCTGAGTGAGTGTCATAGCCGCGGCAAGGAGCGGTTGTCCGAGCCTTGCAGTAGTACGCTCGCTGGCGGTAAGATGCGCGCATTCAGCTACAAAGGTATTGACCGCTGTAAACGTCTTTAGCGCTGCAGCTGGACCAGGAGTAGCCCTCAATTCTGTTAGCACGGTATGTAAGGCCGTGGCGGCGGCTGACAGTTTTTCGGTAACGGCCCTTGCTTCGAGTCTGGTGAGCGCGGCCTCGGCGGCATTTAAAACCGCTGTAATATTAAGTGCGGCGGAGCGTCTTGAATCAGCAACGCCGAATGTCATCCCTATAAGCACCGAGACCTGTTGGGCGCTTGCGGGATCTAGCCCAGGAAGGGCGTCTCTAAGGGCTTCCGTAACAAATGACGCATTCGGTCCCACTATCATTCCGAGAGCTTGCGAGGCTGCCCTGAGCCCTGCCGTCTGCGCCTTCTGGTCATCGTGGCGCGCCTGCACGCGCTGCCTAGATGTAATAAAACCTGTGTCCGCAAGTACTCTCAGATTGCCGGCTGCTGCCGCGGCGCCGATATTCATCAGCCCTCGGGCGAATTCCGCATTATTCTTTCCGAGCTTGATCGGCATATCTCTAAGCATATCAGTAAATCGCGTATATTCGCCGTCGTTCATATGTCTAAGCATGCGGTTGAGTTGTTTTGCTTCTACTGACCCTGAACCGAAGATACGGGCAACAAGATATCGCATCACCTTGTTACCCACATTCATTTTTATCAACCCTATCTGATTTACTGCATTGATCAGGACCTTATCGGACGGAGAGGTAACGTTCGAAGTAAGCGTGATGGCTTGCGCTAAGGCGTTTGCTACGCTGGTGGCATATTCAACATACTTGCCACCACGCTCAAAACGTTTTGTAAAGATTTTTATCACGCTCTCTCCCTGCGCTTGGAACATAGTTTGATGCGCGGACACTTCTCCTGTTCTTATAGCAGCGGCCATCTCGAGACGACCGATATGTTTGTCTATTGAAAGTATGTCCACGCTGCCGGCAAGCTCAGTGATATAATCACATAGCGCGGCGCGGGTCGACACTGTTTGTATCTCCGCGATCTTTTTGTTGATATTATTCACCTGTTTCTCGCTAAGCCCGAAGGCCTTCGCTACTTCCAGGCTCAGCTTGCCGGTTGTCCGTATATTAGCGCTCATGACCAGGAATGGAATATCTATCTTGAGATCTACATTTTGTGAATGATTAAACAGGTCGGCCTTGAATTGAGCCAGGCCTGCGGCTCCTAATTTCTGGCATGCGGTAATGCGTGCGCTCGAGAATCCGAATGCCCTGGTAGTAAGTATATCTATAACGGTAGTGTCACCATTAACCGCGGCATCAATAAGCCCTATCGCAAGGGTAGTGGCGAGAAATCGATGGTCACTCGCTACCAATGCATCTCCGGCATTAGAAATGAGTCCGGCATTTACCACAAGTGTCGCGACAGCGCTGTCAAAATCAAGCTCTGTATGTTTCATGGCCCGAGCAATATCGCTTGACAGTCCGCCAAAACCCAGCGCCTTAAGCACGCCTGCTAATTCTAACCTACTGCCTCTGAATTCGACCTTTCCGTCACCGCCAGGTGCTCTCGCGATTGAACCGGCTGCGATCGCCACCATGCCTAAAAGGCCTGCGTCGCTTAGATCCGCGAACGGATTACCCTTGACGATCTCCGCCATCTTTGTCAGTATCGGAGCCCCGAGCCGTCCGAGCGCTACCGCTGTTGGCACTGCCATCGACTTTGGCGTTTTGTTTGTACCGTCGGCTATCCCCGTAAGATCAGTAACCGCATTAGCAGAATTGCTTATAGCCGTATGAGTGTTCGCCAGTATGGCGTCGATCAACACGCTGCCGGTTGTCGGGGCAGTAGCGCTTCCGGGCCTTGATGCTGCTGTGTGAGCGTCGACAAGCGCACTGCTTGCCGCGCCATCGTCGTTTCGCTCGAGCGCATCAGCAGCAGCTTCAAAATGGTTAGCGATCGCATTATATCGTGCCGCATCCGGGCCAACATGTAGATATGCCCCCGCCCGCTCCTTCGCGTCCCGGGCCGCCTGCCGCATCTGGGTTGACGTACCCATCCTCGAAGGCCCGTTGGAATTCAACATGCTAATATTCTTGTGGCCGCCGCCGTGGAAATCGAAGAACTCTACGATAAACTCGGATGCCTCATCCCCCAATACAGGATTTAACAGGAAGTGCTGGATGGCCGTCTCTTTTATTACTTCTTGATAGAACCCCTTCGCCGCGCCTCCCATAACTTCAAAAGCTGCCTCATTTTTAAGCGCAGCCCGGGCTACTTTGTTGACAACAAAATTGTAGGCATTCTTCACTACTGTGGAGCCAATGTTCCAAACGCCCCACTTAGCCATTCTGCCTGCTAACACTCCTATGCCCACATGCAAACTTCCCATGCCCTTCATAAACCCTAGCATAGCGCCTTCCTGCACGAATGCCCTCGTGGATGCTGACATTGTTTTGACTGCAAGTCCGCCGGTAGCGCTCCATCCTTTTGACACCAAACCACTCGCTTTACTGCTCAAAACCCCGATCAGGGGCCCTAAAAATACGAATGCTCCAAGGAACAACATGCCTGAAGCTGACGCATTCTGCTGTATTATGTTAGTGATGGCGGAGCCTTTGCCCACCTGATGCGCCATCATCAATATCTCTTTAAATAGGCCGTTACCCATCTTAAGGACGCTATCCTCTGATGGTAATAGGCCAAAGTTAGAAGCGATATGGACAAACTGCCCGGCAAGATGGAGTTGGATCGGGAACATGATTCCGATCCGGCCCGCCCGCACCGCGGCCGAACTCATCCACGCCGGTGCCTGAGCAATGCCCTTACCCACCAGTAAAAGCGTCTTTCCCCAGCGGCCCTGGCTCGCCACGATCCTAAGCTCCGCCATTGTCGCCTTCTCACCGCCCTTAAAGGAGATCTTTATCGCAGTAGGTATCCTTTGCGCGACCCACTCGATGCCTTTTGACAATCTCAATGCGAATCGCGGCGTTATCATTTCGATGGCTTTCCCGAATAACTTCACCCCTCCCCTGACTGCGCCGCCGGCAAGTTCGCCGCTATATCGGATGACTCTGAATGGCGCAGCAATAGCACTCAATCCCTTTATCTCGCCCGCTCCGACATGGATTATCCTGAAAGGAACAGCGGCTACAGCCAGACCAACGCGTCCAAGCTGGAGAGTATATCTCACAAAACCAGTTGTTTTACTTAATGCCGCTATCGCGCCTCTTACTCCTGCCAAGACACCGACGCGCGCAACCGCCGCCCCGCCGACAACTCCGCTGCCAAGACCCATCGTGCCTGCAATAAGCGCTACATCGGTAATTATCTGCCCGGCCGCCAACCCAGTATCCCATCCCCAGCTATCGCGCTTCAGCTGATATAGCGTATCTGCGCTCTTTCCGCTAAACCACGCGACCGGATTGCCATAGAATTCAAGGCGATTACCCCAGTACATCAATGACGCGTTCGTATCGGAGTATGAGGAGATTAGGTTCTGCGTGCCGCTCCCGAGCTCGATCGTAATGTTGGCTTTTACCAATTCACTGCCGCCGAGCACGTGATAAAAATGCTGTTGATTGAACGAAAGATTGACTCTTCCGGCCATGTCTACTTCGATGGTACCGCTGCCCTTCTGCCACTTTGTAACGTTCAGCTCATCGTAGCCGACAACCTTGCCGTCCGCGCCGGCGCGGGCCTTATATTCTTTCACGGCGGACCCGCCTAATCCGATCGGCACGACGTGCATAAATGCAACTATCTGACCTCCCTTTACATGGGTAAAGTAATCTCCAATCTCACGCTCTCCGAATACTTTTCTGTCTACCCAAATCTTTTCCTTCAGCGACATCGCAAACGCAGACCTGGTCTCTTGATTCACTATGACAAGATCGATCCGGCCGGTCTCTTTGGTGTTAGAATAGCTCGTGACTGTTACGACAAACGCATCTTTTTTAACACCGAGCTCTTTCTCGATGCCCTTTAACAAGACGTTTTTATCTCCGGAACCCTCTATCCCAAGCTTAGCGGCAGCGAATTGAGCATATGAAAGAGTTATGTCTCCAACGTCTCCTTTAACTCTTATGTTTATACTTGTCTTCCCTATATTAGCCTCTACAAGGTCCCTCTCTGTGCCATTCCATACAAAAGCGTTTCTTGTAATGTCATGTCCCGCAAGTCCGGCAACGACGATGACCGCGTCCTTACTCATTTCAGGGCCTGCCTTCAGGTTCCAGCTCAAGGTATTATTTGCGCCGAGCTCATTCCCTTTGCACGGGGCAAATGAGAGATAGAGGTCCATTGATATGCGCATCGGGCTCTCGACTATGGTAAGTCCATCTCGGTTTGGCCCTTTAGACATGCGCGCGGTAACGGCATTCACTTCACCTTCAGTCATATCAACGTCTCTTTCAAACTCCGCGACCACTTTACCTGCGCTATTCCTAAACTCGTATGTTGTTTTATTGACATCGCTCTTCCAAAGGCCGTAATCAGTATAATGATCCATTTCCTCATAAGTTAGCGCGCCTCCGTTAACTATGGCGTCCTTAATCGCTTCTCTAATTTTTGCGCCGGCGTCCATTCGTGCAATTGCAGCCTTAAATTTTACCGGATCATTGCTTCCACCACCTGCAGGAAGTGGATATTCTCCTGCTAATTTTCTTGCTATGGCCGGGGCTAATTCGTCTATCACATCATTAGCCAACTGCTCTCTAAACTGTTTACGCACTTCAAGGAACGGCAGGGCCCCAGACCAGGATCCTTCCGGCGCATATTTTCTTGCATTCGAATACCCGTCCTCTTGCGTATCGCGCTGAGCAAGTTCCAAAGCATTTGTCGGATCCCAGCTCAACGTCTCCCTGTTCCACACCGTATTCCATTCTTTGAATTTCGAATCCGCCTCATCGGTTACTTGTTTCATCACCGCGAGGAATTGTTCTGGGGATATCAAGCTAAAAGATGTGTCGTCTTTCAACTTAGCTTCATTTACGATCTTTATTCTCATGGACTCCGCATCTTCATATGTTATCTTACCGTTCAGGATGCCGAGCAATATAGAGGCTGCAACATATGAACCGCGCGCATTACCTTCCAGGTGCGGGGCTACCAAAATAACTTTTTTGTTGCTACCCACCTTCCCTATCTCGCCTACCGCGAGCCGCATCGTGTCCTCTTTGTATAGACCGCACTTAGGATTGCTTAGGTACTTAACCGCATCTCTGAAAAATCCGATCTGCTCCTTTTCATATTTCTTCTGGTCAACGTCACCGCTGCTGCTTTCTACAACGTTTTTCTCGATGTTCTTGAATGCCTGAATAATATCCTCGTTCTTCGCGGAAATGATCGTGCGGCCGTTCTCGAGCGATAGGATTAGTTTATCCGCCGACATGGCAACTCGTTCGTTGGTCCATGTATTCACGGTTTCAAGGACGTTTAAAGCATCCAGATCCGGGCTCAACATTTTTCCGTTAGCGCCTTCAATAGCCCCATCTCTTATAACGCGATATCCGGACGAAATCTTTCTAGTCTCTTTCTCTTCTTCTCCGCTCGTTTTCGTTAAGACTTGGTATTGGAATTCTTTCTTATAATAATACCCATCCTCGTTGAACTTAAATTTGGTCTCTATTAAAGCGCACGTCACTACAAGCTTATTGTCCTTACCAACTCCCAGTATCGCTCCGGCTATAAATATGCCGTGAGTTTTTTGAGTTTCTGATGTTTTGCCGGACTCTGGTTCAGTCAGGACAACTTTCATGTCATGGGTTGTTTTCAAATGGCCATTGGAGTCAAATTGAGCCGTCATCCGCGGTATGGCCTCATCATATGTTTGTCCTTCGACCTGCGGCATATTTTTGCGGTCGAAGTTCATATAAAGCTTGCCGTTCTTTATATCCACAATGGCCTTTTTGTCACCAAACATCGCCTCACCGATTGTCACCCATTCGTCTTTCTTGGCTTTTCCGCTTATTGTCTCCATCGGAATGAGATTGCCTGCGGTGTCGTATAAATTAACCGATATCTTGCCTTTTGTATCGGATTCCTGCGTAACCCTTCCGATCAATCTCGTCTCTTTCGTTCCGTCCGCCTTTACGACTTCAACTGTCTTTCCTTTGTCAAGGCCGACCACGCTGTAAACACCCTTCTCACCCGTAGGCTTGCCGTCTTTATCGAGCATCTGATAGCGGAGAGTGAATGAATTGCCGCGTTCGGATGTGCCCCGCATCTCTACGTCACCAACCGCCTTCGTTCCGTCGGTGAATGTGATTTCAAGGTTATTGGTTTGACCGATAATTAGATTACCGTCGATTCCAACATTCATCATGTATATAGTTTCAACGCTTTTTATAACTCTACCTTTATCACCTGATAGGAGAATATTTTTCACGTTCTCAGATCCTAATACCGCTCCGAATAGCTTTGCGGCCTCGGCGGTAGCGGCTATGGATAATGTCTTCTTGTCGGCGGAGCCTTGAGTGAATACGCCTTCTATATTCAATCCTTTGACGAGGTTTGCCGTGAATGTCTTAAGAGCGTCCCCTTCTAAGGCAACGCCGTTCCTTGTGACTGTGATACCCTGTAAGTTCTCAGCCCTTATCTGGGCTGATCCTGTGACGAGGCTGCCGTCTGCTCCGACGCCCATCACGTATATAAGGTCCTTGGCTCCCTTGATAGCGCCTGAGATCTCGCCTCCCTGTATGGAGAGCTTGGCCACGTCGCCTTCAGCGAATACGGCTCCGAAGAGTTTGGCGGCCTCGGCGGTAGCGGCTATGGATAATGTCTTCTTGTCGGCGGAGCCTTGAGTGAATACGCCTTCTATATTCAATCCTTTGACGAGGTTTGCCGTGAATGTCTTAAGAGCGTCGCCTTCTAAGGCAACGCCGTTCTTCGTGACTGTGATACCCTGTAGGTTCTCAGCCCTTATCTGGGCTGATCCTGTGACGAGGCTGCCGTCTGCTCCGACGCCAAAAGAATACTTTATATCCTTTGCTCCTACTATGGTGGCAATAACAGACCCACCTGCTATTTCAAGCTTCGCCTTATCTCCATCATTAAATATCTTACCTAAATGAGCAGCAGCTTCTGCAGGAGCCATGATAGACAATGTTTTCTTGTCCGCTGATCCTGTTACTGTTACACCTTTTACAATTACCTCCCTTGACACACCGTCCACAGTAATTGTAAGATTATTAATTACTCCATCCCACCCTAGGTCCTTTCCCCTTAAAGTCCATCCCAACACACTGGTAACCGTTGTTCCTTTTAGCTCACCTTTGTTAATCGTAAAGTCCGCCTGTTTCGTCCCAATCGCCAGCTTATCCTGCGTCCACTTGACCGCGTCCACGCGCCCGACATTGCCGTCGACGCTCAGAGTTGCGCGATCGGCGGTCCCGACGATCGTGTGTTCGCCTATCTTCAGGCTCGCCTGGGCACCGGCTTCTCGGAAGCTCGCGCTGAACTTGAAGATCTGGCCTTCGGAGGCTGTGAATTTATTATTGGCAATCAAGATGTCGCCATTGGCTAAGAATGTGCCAAACTCGTCATGACCGACATCGATAGATAGGACACCAAACCCGCTGCTCTTACCGCCGGGACCTGCGGACTGTATCGCTATCGCGCTTTCGTATGCTTTTATTACACTGGCTTTCGCCTGGATTATATTGAAGGCGCCGTTGCCGGCAAGTGATATTGAGGAATTTTCAGCGCGGATCGTGAAGCTCTCGCCTCTCTTTACATCGGCGCCCCACATAGACAGATCTTTGGCGAGCATCGCTCCGCCCTTCTGGTCTATGACGATCTCGAGATGCCCGGTGAACGAGTATTGGCCGCTCGCGAGCGAGAGGCTCAGCTTATTATTACCTAAGAAGTCCATGCCGGCTTTGCAGATCCAATTGCCTTTGGCGTCCTTCACTACCTTTACATCTATATTTTCAGCGCGGTTAAGGCGGCCCCATCCGGTCGCCAATATTGCGTGGTTCATCGCGTAGCGCTCGCTGCCGACCTTGGCGCCCTTTGACATCGCGACGACATCGTCGGCCGAGACCGCGTCCGGAGAGAGGCGGTGCATTTCGACGGCTTTAAGGAACATGCCCGCGGCTGTGGCGTCAGGTGATACGTCTTCCGTCATCATCTGCGACACCGATAGTTCTAACAATCTTCCTATGGTGGCCTTCTTATCCGCCATCGTATTGCCGGCGATCAGTTTGGGATTTGCGGCAAGAACGTTCTCCAGCCCTATGGCCAGATCGGCCTTAGAGGCGGCCTTCAGCCTTGCCTGGTCCTGTTTAAATTGGACAGGATTGATGATCCACGCGAAAATATTCTTCATACTGCCTGCGGCTTTAAACATGCTGGAGAGCACCGTGATCGCCAAACCGCTCTTACTCATGAGGCCCACGAGACGAACGGCGTCCTTAAGCGAGATATTCAACTTATTGCCGAGGCCTTCATTCGTGCCTATGATGATAGCCATAGCGAAGAAGCCGGTCATTTCTTTCTTCTCACTACCTATAAAGGCCTTGAATACAGCGATCGCGTCTGAGCTCGTAATACGCCCGCTCTTTATAAACGATGCCAGCTTATCTCTAACATTAGCATGGTTAGCCGGGCTATCCTTCCATAACACATATAGCGCTTTGAATAGGTCGACGCCGTTTGCATTCTTATCTTTGAGAATTTCCTTCGCCTTTTCTACGCTCGGCAGGGTCATCTTCTCAGCCGCCGCCTTTTCCGCAACCGGCTTCGCTGCCGCCGGCTTCTTCGCCTCAGGCGCCTTAACAAAATCGCCAACCTCGGGTTGTTCGCTAAATTCGAAGCGCTGACCGATAGCAACAGCCCTCGCATGCCTGACGGCATCCCCGGCCGCGACCTTATTGTCCATCCAGGCCGCCGCAAGCTCCTGAGTGGATAGTTTGGCGGCATCTTCTCGACTCATTCCGATACCGGTGCGATATAGCTCGCGACGGGCGCCCTCGGCTCCGCCTACCATGCCTTGAGCCCTGCCGGCATTCGCGTCGAAGCTCGCGCCGATCACTACCGTCTTACCGCCAATGACAAGATTAAAGGTAAGGGACTCTACCGACTTTCCGGCGACGTCTTCTATCAGCTTTATAAACCCGGCTGCTCCTTCGGCCGTTGATAAATCAAGCTCTGCCGCTCCTGTCCTTATGGAGAATATCTGCGCGGTGCTTAATAATAAGCGTCCTTTATCGTTATCATATATATTCTCTCTTCCTATCACCGTATGGCCTTCACTATCCGTTAGGGCGAGATTTACCGTAACATCGACTCTCCCTTTCCCGGCGTTATATCTTGAGCCGATAACAAATATTATCTCGCCTTTGGCCCCAAGGACGTTAAAGCTAAGCCTCTCTTTTACGCCCAGCGCTTTCAGGGATGCCGCGAAGACCGCTATTCCCTCGGAGGTGGAGAAATCGATATTACGCATCGCTTCTCTTATGCCGGCTATCTGGGAGAAGGTTAACTTTAATCTATTGGTCTTATTGTCATAGATGTTATCTTTCCCTACTATCTTATTACCTTCGCTATCTGTGAACACAAGCCTTACGGTGATCCCGGCCACGCCTTTCTTGTCGAACTTTACTTCTACTGAGAACATGCTCGCGCCGTCGGGGCCGGTCGCATCAAAGGTAATGATATTCCCGGCATTAGTCAGGCTCATGAAGTCCGAGCTTTTCATAAATCTGGCCAAAGCGGTAAATGCCCCTGCCGCTGTGAAGTCCATTTTTCGCACGGCGTCCCTTATCGCGGTTATCTTCGCATCGGTTAACATAAGATTTCCAGTCGCATTATTGTATATGTTCTGCCCTATAACGAACGTCTTGCCCTTTCTATCAGCAACAGCCAGCTTTACCGCTACTTCGGCCACGTCTTTTTTGGCATCGTAGCTTACATCGATCAAGAATATCATCTTGCCGTTTGAGGCAAAAACGTTAAAGCTGATAGCGCCGATTTTATTTACCAATGCTTTAAAACCTGCGTCTTTAAGAGACGCGGCAAACTTCTCTACGTCCTCTTTCTTAAAGAAGTCTATGCCCAGGGCCTTACCTCTAATAATGCCTATCTCAGCGTTATTTAGCTTCAGCGTGCCTTTCTCGTTATCATATATGTTCTTGTCCAAAACGAGCGTAAAACCTTCCTCATTTGAGACCACAAGCTTTACAACAATATTGGCATCGCCTTTTGAGTTAAAGGTAGCTTCTATTACGAATATCTTCTTACCGTCGACAAACACATTAAAGGCGAGAGATGTGCTAAGAGCTTTTAACGCTGGGCTCTTCAGTAATGCCGCGAAGCTATTTATTCCTACATCCGTAGATAAGTTAAGATCTATTGACTTGTTCGCTATGCTCAATATCTGGCTCCTGCCTAATATGAATGTGCCTGTCGCGTTATTGTACATATTTATTACCATAGAGGTGCCATTAGCGCCCGGCACTGTAAGATCCGCTACGCCCTCAATGCTCCTGGTTTTGGAGTCAAATCGTGCGCCGATAGTAAATGTAAAAGCGCTGCCGGGTATCATACTGAACGTAATGGATCTTAACGCCTGTCCAGGCCCTACAAGGCCCGATCCTTTCAGGGATTCTATGAACCTCGCCACTCCCGGAGCCGTATGGAAGTCGACCTCTCGCGCCAATGTCCTTACCTTAAGTATCTGGACATCGTTCAATCTTAATGTGCTATCCTTGTTATTGTATATATTCTCTCGTCCTATGATCGTGCGGCCTTTTTCGTCTGTCACGGCAAGCCTCACGATGCCTGCGACGGTTCCATCGACGCGGCGGCTTGCGCCCATGACAAATATCGTCTTGCCTCCGGCGAGCACGTCAAATGTAAACTTTCCAATAAATCCCTCAAATCCTTTAAGGAACGTGTTCTTCATAAATGTCACGAAGCCTTTTGCGCCATCAGCTTTCGTTAAATCATACTTTGCCGCCTCGGTCCTTATGCTGGCTATCTGAGCGCCGTTTAATATTAATGTATCTTTAGCGGCCCCAGAATTTTCGTATATATTCTCTCTCCCTATAACGGTAAGGCCGTTCCTATCTGTGGCGGCGAGCCTTACCATGCCTTCAGCCTTTCTTGTCTTGTCATCGTAGCTTGCGCCGGCCACAAATAGTGTCTGGCCTTCAGCCCCAAGCACATTAAAGGTAAGTTGTTTTACTGCCCCAAAAGCTCCTACAGCAAACTTTGCTTTCATATCTTTCGCGAAGTCTTTTATCCCTTCGTCATTCGATAGGTCATAACTTACCGCCGCAGTCCTTATACTGACGATCTGAGCATTGCTTAACAGTAACGTCTCTTCCTTGTCATTGTATATGTTCTCTCTGCCTATTACAGTAAAGCCGTTTCTGTCTGTAGCGGCGACTCTTACTATACCTTCGACATTACTTGTCTTTGTGTTTATGCCCGCGCCGATCACGAATTTTATCTTACCGTCGGCTCCGAGCAGGTCAAAGGTAAGGGATCTCACATTTCCGCTTAAGCCTTTAACATCAAAGCCGGAGGCTTTGAGGAGTTTTATGAATGCGAATGCTCCTTCGCGCGTGGATAAATCAAGCTTTGCCGCCTCGGTCCTTATGCTGGCGAGTTTGCCTATCTGGCTGTTGCTCAGCGTCAGTTTGCCTGTCCTATTATTGTATATGTTCTCTCTTCCTATGACCGTACGGTCGTTCTTGTCGGTCAAGGCAAGTTTTACCATGTAGGAGGTTCGACCTGTATTGGCATTGTAGCTTGCGCCTATTACGAACTGCATCTTGCCGGTAAGCCCAAGCACGTTAAGCGCAAACGATTCTTTGATGCCCAAAGCTTTCAGCAATCCTATGAATTTTACTACCTGGCCGGCGTCATGGAAGTCAACACCTTTGGCCGCCGCCATTATTTTGTCCATCCTTCCGCCATCAGGCTTAAAATCATCATTTATATGATCGTAAATATTATTTGTATCTACGATCGTATAGCCTCTATCATTTTTTGCGGCTCGATTTACCGTGATCACGGATGGCTGTGCGGCGCTCAATCTTAAGTTGATCATGAACATCTGCCCGCCGGCTTTAACCATGCTAAATATAAGAGCTCCTCTAATGCCAAGACTTGCCAGCTTTGCCGCGAATCCCCTTACTCCTGCGCTTGTAGATAAGTTATACTTTGCCGCCTCTCTCTTTATTGTTGCCCTGTCTGCCTCGTTTAACCTCGCGGAAGCCGGTGTCTTCTGTATATCGACCGTATGTCCTTCACTATCTCTAAAACTGCTGTCGGCTTCGGGGGCGGCTGGACGCGGCGCTTCTGGGGTCATCGCATCCGCCATTGCAAACAGTTCAAATGCCCTACCTATATCTTCTTCATCTCCGAACATTAATAAATCCCATGCCAGATCTCGCATTTCTTCCGGTGACATGGCGGACGCCTCTGCAGGAGCCGATTCAGACCCCGCCTCATCTGCAGATGCCCAATCTTCGCCCCAATCCTCATAATCTTCGTCACCATAGTCATATAGCGGGTCTTCGGTGTCAATATCCTCGGAGTCTGCGGGCTCATCGGAGTCTGCATAATTCCTGGCCTGCATCAGCACGCTTGTCTCTTTCTGGAACCAGGCCTTTAATCCATAACTGCTGATCATCGATACGGTCAGGGCTCCGGCTAAACCCGCTATAGCCATCATAACGCCGGTCAAATTCAAAGATCTCTTACCTGCATAATAACTGCTGGTATATTCATCACTGCGAACATTGGCGGTCAGGCGCATACGGCCGTCACGTATCGAGTAACTTGTATATATACCGCCGACCCTTCCGGTGACAGGGGTATTTTCACTGCCTTCGCCGGTTATCTCCGCCGCGCGCCTGAGCCGCGAGGCGACATTACCCTGAGTCAGCCCTGTTATGGCGTCGGATATCGCAGAGAGCCCGATATCTCCGGCTCCCTTCCCTCCCAGGCCCGTACCGAAACGGACCGAGATGCCGCTTATCAATCCGCGCATAGCGTTCAATACTATCTGCCCGGGCGTCACAAGTATACCCAGCCTTTCCATATTCTTGATCTGGAAGGCGTTTGTGGCGTCAAAGACCTTTTTGTAGTTCGACAGGTTAAGGCTGCCGATATCGAAGATCGTATTTATATAAGTGCCGTCGAACATATTGCTGGAGTAGGCGAATTTTTTCCAGCCGCGCTCCACATCATAAAACATGCTGAATGTAGTCGTGGTAAGCAGCTGGTAATCGTTCCACGAACGGATGATCGGAGCGAACCCTTCATACTCCTGGCGCTGCCTCATATTCATGACAGCCGTACTGACATTACTGTAAGAGCCGTTCGCCAGTTCCGCCCCGCGCCTGTCGGTCAACAGCCCGCCGTTCTCATCCCTATAATATACAAACTCGTCGGAATAACGCTTCGCGATGACATCGGTCTCATACTTCCACGACCTGTCGCCGAACTTTTTGAGGAGCTTCATCTTGCCGTCCTGGCCGCGCACATATTGTTCCGTCACTCCCGAAGTGAGGTCGGAGACTTCATAAGGCTCGTTTCTCGAGAAACTCAAGGAATCGAGGAATGCCCTGTTCTGGGTGGTAATTACGCCGTTCGTACCCACCGTATATACTCCGAGAGCCTTCATGTAGCTTGAGCCGGCATTCTCCAGGGCGCTATAAGTAGCGTCGTTTGTGAATCTATTGATATCGGGCGTCAGGTATTCACTGAACTTCTTTGCGGCATAAATGTGCAGGTTCCTTCTGCCGTCCACGCTGCCGTCCGCAGCGTCTCTCCAGCTTGAACCTGGCAGGCCGTCCTCTACGTAGCCTCTCGCGGCGGTTACAGCCTGCTGGAAGAACGTAGTCTCGGTGTTCACAAGGTGGAGCATGTCATTCCAGAGCGTTTCTGTATCAGTGTCTGCGCCGGCCAGCGAAGAGCGCATGATCGTCTTGTTTACGCTGTTGGCATTGCCGCTATAGGATACTGCGCTTAGGAGCCCGTTCGTATACACATTGTTCGCGATCGCCATGTCTCTCTGGAAATTGGCGATCTCAGTTTTTAACTGCGTCATAAGGTCGATCGTCGAGAAGTCCATATTACCGCCGCCTACATTGCCGTCCACGACGATAGTGCCGTCTTTCTTCTTAAGCTGCATATTTTTTATAGTACCGTTTATGCTGATCGTAATAGCGTTTGCGAACGCATTTATAGCATTATTCACGGCAATATTATAGTTCGTTATCAACGTACCGTTATTTTTAAGCTTGTCGCCGGCATCATTAAGAGTTCCATCCTTGATAGATGAAGAATCGAGCGCGGAAGTCTCTAATGTCGCGCCGTGTAGGAACCATTTATCCGAGAGCTCGCCATCCACCTTCTTGTCGAGGGTGCCTTTGAGCTGGACCTCTACGCCGTTTCTCATGACGCTGCGATACCTGTCATCGGCTACAACGCTCAATCCATAGGATGAGCCGTTCGGCTTTACTGCCGCGGCTTCATCGGCCGATTCTTTATACTGGTATTGCCCGGCATTTATCCCCAGGACAGAACTGAGTATCTTCTGCAGCTCTGTCTCGGTCTCGTTCTCGCGCATAAATGAATTCTCGGTAAGTTTCTGTATTATGCGATAACCCATATAGGCGTTTCTCAGATACTCATCGTTCGAATAAGCGTAGTTCTCCATATGATACTGCGGCCCAAGAGGCATCCACCAACTGCGATATAGATCGCTTTCCGTAGCATTATATGTAAGGCCCCCCTGATCGGTAAAGGCGGTAAGGTGCTGGTCTATCTCCGCCATCAGGTTGGAATAATAGTAGAAGTAGCTGTCTAGAGCGCCCTGCCTGACCTCGCCTGTCCACATCTGCATCATCCATAGCTGGTTATAGATGATATACAGCCTGAACATCTCGCCTCCGGCGGTAGCCATCAATTCCTGCATCTTTTTAAATACGGCCTCTCCGAGAGCTTTGGCTACAGCGTTCGTCGTTGCAGCGTCCGGCGTGGCGGCTCTTAAGAGATCGCTATATTGGGCTCCTGTAGGCACCCAGCTGGCCTGCTCAAAGAAGCCTTCTACCCTGCCTTCGCTGAAGCCCAGTTGAGCTACCAGGTTCGCAAGCGAGTTCTTGTAGGTCGCGAGCTGCTGCACCGCGGGAGCGCTGTACACATTCCATATGGCGGTCTCAGCGGTCTTGAACTTCGTAAGGTAGTCGTCCACATACTTCTTGTGGGCGTCGAAGACATCGGTAAATCCGGCATTCCTCGTCCAGAACGACCCTGACGTCGTCAATGCAGCGGTATCCATGCCCATATATTTCTTGTGGAATACAACAGCATCGTAGCGCTCGACTATCATCTCGAATATGGAGTCATACATCTGGGTGAGCCGCGTAAGTTCTTCACCCTTCGCAAAAGCGCGCTTCTCTTCTTCGCTCATGTATAGCGTGAGATCTTTAAGTATACCGAATAACCTGTCTCTATCCTCGGGCTTGTTCTTGACGGAGGCGAGGCCGCTTATGTCAAATTTCTGGGAGGCCCCCAGCAGGTAAAGCTCTATGGCGTTCCTGTAATAGAGCCTGTCTCTCTTGATGGTGTCCGCGTTATCGTAATATTCGTCTTCCGTTATCAGGCCGGCGAGACAGCTTTGGGCGTTCTGTAAAAGCCTTTCGCCGTAGAGCTTTTCGATATCTCCGTAAAGCTCGGCAAGCCGCTGGCCGCCCATACCCACCTTCGCGGCATAGTCCCTGTATAGCGACTCCTCCTGATAATCGAACGCGTCCCTGTCTTCTTCGGCCGGGGTACCGTAATTTGTCTTCTTATATTCCCTGTCAAATAGCTTTCCTATATATTTTGTTATCTTGCCGTTCACGCGCTTTTCGTCTTCCTTCAACGCATTCATCATCGCCGGAGTAAGATTGTTGACAAAATAGGTATCATAAAGCGGTACGCCGGCTTCGTATTGGCCGTTCGCCACATATATACCCTTCTTCATCACTCCGCTGTAATTAATATCGACCACCTGGTAAATATTGTAACCATCGGTGATCTCTATCTTTACCGGGCTCACTTTCGGAGTGCCGTAATTTTCGTAGTAGGTCCTCATCGTATAGTGTATTAGGGCGCCCGTTGTGTCATTTGCCAGGTTACCTGTTCCGGTTACCTGGGGTTGGATTGTGACTATATCCGTCTTCATGGTCCATTCTTTGTTATCGGTATACGAGAGCACTTCGCTCTTCGCCGGCCTGTACACGTTCCTGTCGAACTGTTCGAAGAGCGCGTTGACGTTAGCAATGGCCTGCTGACGGTCCTTGCCGGCCTTTTCTTTGGCAAGCTCGGCAGCGAGCCTCGCGGCCTCCCTTATGACCTCCGGCAGAGAATATGAAGGATCTTTACGTTTACGGGTATCCTGGTAAGTGTTCAATTTATCCAGGACCGCGTTCTTCCATTCCTCAAGGCTGTTATACTTAAACCTTATGATGTAACCTGTCGCGGCGGCTACAGCTCCGTTAGCGTATGCGGGCTCGACTGTATAATCCATATTTATAAACTGCTCCAGGCGTTTGGGGTCTCCGGGATTTGCGGTATTCCATAACACGCCGTCTTCTATCTCTTTTCTGAGCGCGTCTGTCACCTGGTAAGTCGGGGAATAACTCTTTATCTCGTTCGTCAGATTGCGGATCACATTGGCGACATCATACTGCTTGCGCATGGTTTCGAGTTCCTCTATCATCGAGAGAGCAAGTTCCGTGTAGCTGTACATGGCGGACGCGGCGAGAGCTGTCTTCTGTCTTGCATAGTCCGGATCAGACCCGGGCGCCGCGGTGAGATCGATAAAGCCTTGCGCCGCCGAAGGCTCCCACACCTTGGTATTTTCTTTTGGATTGTATGCTTTGAGGGATTCGAGCAAAGCTCCCATCTTTAATTTGTATTCGTCGAGGCGCTCCAATTGAGACTTCTCATAACTCTCTGTGCCCTGCGACGGCATCAGCAGAGATTCGCAGAAATCGAGTATATCCCTGGTATAGACATCACTCGTGCCGGCTGCCATGGCTGCGGAGGCTCCGAGAGCGCTTCCGATCTGATTATCTCCCCTGTCCCAGAACGAACGTATGTATTCCGACAGGTAGGCGTCCTCGGGCGAAGAACCCGTTATCTCGCCTGCCTCTATGCCCTGTTCGATCTTCATCGCCTGTTGCAGCGGATCGGCGTCATAATATTTGCTCGTTGCTATATTTATCTTATTGCCCGCGGCGTCTCTGTATGTCCTGACAGAATCAGGATAGAGGACGATCGTGGGCGTCAAATAGTCGAAATCAAACACTCCGTCCAGCGATAGCTCTTTTAACCGTATATCTTTGGCAAGGCTGTCTCTGGCTTGCGCGAACTTCCATATGGCTTTATCTATGCTCCACTCATAATAATCCATGGAACCGGGCTGATAACTGTTATCATCCTTTTTGCCTTTCGATACGAGCCATTCCCAGAAATTCTTCTCGTCATCCGTCCTGGCCGCTTTTTCCTGTTCATATGTCTTGCCCGCGCTCAAAGCGCCGTAGCTAAAGGCTCCCGGCACCCAGACCGGCGAAGACCCGCCGCCCAGCATATTCTGCAGGACGGTGGAGACGCTCCTCCTGGCAGGTATACTGCTCGTTTCCCAGGTTTTCGCTGTAGCCATAAGCAAATTTACAAATGTGGTCCTGCGGCTCTCCTCCGTCCCGGACGTAGGCACAGCTACGGAATTGATCAGGTTCGTCACTTCTGTTTCCTTCAGCAGGTCGGCCTGCTTTAAGAGATAAGCCCTGAGCTGCATAGTAGTCTCCGGCTTGTATGTATTCTGCCCGGATATTCTCGCGCTATTATTCTGCGCCGTGGATACCCTGTTGCTGAAATCGAGCTCTACGTCCGTCTTCTTCATGTCTATTACATACTGATAGATGGCCCGGCCGCGCTCCAGGTAATCCTTTATCTTATCCTTCTCCTCGGCCGTCTGCGCGATCAGGTCGTCTACTGTCGAGCCTGCGGCGTCTGTCAGCGACTTAAGGTACACATCGTACGCGTCCCACGTAAAGAGCTTCTTAATTACCGGTGTAATGACGCCGGAGTCGAGAGCGTCGTTAAGATATTTTGTAACTCCATTTACAGATACGCATATCGCGCCGTTCACATCAACATAAGGAGTGATCGTCTGGCCGGTCTTGGCGTCTACATATCCGTCATATAGGAAGGTATTTATGGCGGTGGTCTTCTCTTTATCGAATGCGAAGTACGCGTTGGCTATATTCCTGATCGCGCCGCCGGACGGGTCGGATATCGCGTTATATATGTTGTTGATATCCGTCAGGGCGGCCGCATCTGTCGCGTAATATCCGCCAACCACTTCCGTCAATGCATTACCGTCGGCGTCATATGCCCTCATTCCGGTCGCGTCTCTTAGGTCTATCGTTCCGCCGCGAAGCACGTTCGTATAATCTTTCAGGAGGAATCCTCCTACCTTATCGTTCTCTTCCATCCATTGTACAAAATCTCCGATCTTGAAATTATCCGCCGTGGGCTTATTGATCCCGGGCTTATACATCTTGGTGGCGGGATCGATATCCGCCCACCTGTATGTGCGCATATTACCGTACTCATCCAGCTCGGCATCGCTATAGTCAATGCTCTTTCTGATCTTTCCTGTTTTGAGTACATCGTTCAAATATTCCTTCTTCTTTGTCCAATGATAGTTCACGATCTTGTCATTGACCCATCGGTACATTCCATTACTATCGGACTGGTCAAACGGAGGTTCGACCGTAAGGTTCGTAGCGATATCGATATACTTAACTTTTGGCTCCACGACCTTTACCGTCTTTATTATCGCGCCTGTTGCGATGGCGTTCGCGAATATCTGGGAATAATCCTCTACCCTTACCCTCTTCCCGCTCGCGTCCACATAACCGATACCGCTATCCGCCCTCTTTATAGCACCCGTTGAAATAGCAGCGGCTATATCCGCGTCTGTATACTGGTTCATGTCTATCTGGGCGCCATTGGCGTATGTATATAACGTCTTTATGTAGACTTCTTTCGAATTCAGGTAATCGATGTACTCAGCCACGTCCCTAACCATATCGACTTGTGTATAATTTTGCAGTTCGCTCACCCATTTCTTGAACTCTTCGAGCGATATCTTGTTCCTGTCGGCAGGGTTCGGATCCTCTATCGTGACGGTCCTTGACTTGTTCCACCACGTAAACCTCGGGAACAGGATGTCGCCGTCAACGCCCAGGAGTGTATCCTCAATCGCATTCCCCACCATACCTTCGAAAGCTCCGACAAACGGCGCGGGCCACATCGAGCCCATCCTGGCTATTATGGCTCTTATGCCCTGGCCCGTCTCAGCGGAGAGGGCGAATCCGGTATTTATTTCCCGGTCGGTCGTGTTGAAGCTCCAGTCGTACTTGATCGTCTTGTTGCCCCTATCCGCGGCGGCAAGATAAGAGGTCAAGCTGCCGGCTCCGCTGTAGCCGTTTAAGATTATGCTATTTACGATCTCTGACCATGTCTGCTCCCTGTCGTTACGAGCTGTGTTTATCCGCCTTTCAAGAGCGATCATTTCAGCCTGGACATTATCCATGGCCGCTTCGAGCGGCGGAGCCGTAACCCTGCCTGTCGTGTCGTTCTTGAGCGCTCCCCGTACATCGGTGGTACCAACGCTGATAACTGTTCCATCGACATATGTATGCTTTACCACTCCTCCCTCGAGCTCGTAATCCAGGGATTCTCTTTCCTGCAGGTCGATAAATTCCCTCTGCGACATCGGAGCCCTCTTGAACCGTAGGAATATATTGGATGATACATTACCCTGCAGGGCGTTCGCCGGATCTATCTTGGCGGCCTCATCATTTACGAAATTCTCCGGATCTATCTCCTGGACGAGCTTCACCACATCGGCGATCCTGTCATTGAACTCTTTCAGCGTCGTTATATTGCCGTTGGTGTCTGTCTGATAACGCAATGTCATGCCGGTGTAGCTGGGCCTTCCGGCCGTATCACCTTTGTACACATACACCATAAAATCGCCGAACCTGGAGCCGCCCTGGGGTTTCAATTTTTCCGCGAAGAAGTCATAGTTGCCGAACTGGCTGGGCGTCAGGGCCTGTGTATACGTCTCGCTTGTGCCTGTCCCAGCCGTCGTAGTCATTACGCCCGCGGCATCGGTATATACGTTCTTTATGCCGCCGGTCGTTGGATCGACCTGCAGGGTGAATAACGTCGGATCATTAAAGTCTTCTTTTCTATCCGAAACCTTCAGGTTCCATGAACCGTCGCTCATGATCTCCCATTCGGAGTATACGCTCCCGAGAAGGTTGCCGTTCGCGTCCGTATATTTTCCTTTTACATGCTGGGCGGCAAACAACTGCCCAAACTTGTACTCTAAAGTATGGTATATATAATATTCGTCATATTTGGTGTCGGTTATCTTCTCTCGGATAAATTCCTTGGATGTCTCCTTGATATACTCGGCGTTGCCATATTGGTCTATCAGGACATCGCCCGGCAGGGAATTGCCGTCGAGGTCCTTGGCGATCTTCGCGGCATCCGTTTCTCTGTTATATGCATAGGTATGGATCGTGGGTTTGCCGCTTTGATCAAGGTGAGAGTGGTCTTCAAAGCTCGTCTTGAAGCCATCCGGGCCCTGCACGATCTTACTTCCATCAGGCAGGGTGATCGTCGTCTCGACTGTCCTGCCGCGCGTGTCTTTTAATATGTCGTTGTACTGGTCGGGCTTATATGTATATCGGTTGACCGTGCCGAACTTATCCACAACGGCTAGCTGGACGCCTTCTTCAGTGGTGATAACTGTGGTATCTTCGGCTGTCGGTATATAATTGGGATTCGAGTAAACGTCTCTCATCAGCTCCGCGGATAGAACCTGAGTCGTAAAGTTGAGATTGGCGGTATTGAAGGAGCCCGGGTTCGTGCTGATAACAAGCAGGATACCCTTATTCTTCGCCGGATCGATCTCGGGATCCTTGTAATAGTTATAATAATGCACTATACCGTTCTCATCTGTCTCTTTTGCGATCTTCTCCCTGCCTTTTTCGCCCTCGTACTCATATGTTGATGTCACAACCGGTTTAACGGTAAAGAGCCTGCTGCCGTATAAGCTGTATTTATCGACTACCCTGGAAACCATCCTGCCGTCAAGGGCGTAGTGGTATGTCGATACACTGTCCAGCTCTTTCTGGCCGTCAGAGTTCGTTACAAAGCCTTTCACGGTAACGATCTGCTCGTTACCCTCAAAACCGGTATATGTGGAGATGCTCGACAGGTCTTTTGTCAATGAATCCATCTCATACGCATAGCGTAAACTGTCGTCCATCGCGCCGAATTCGGACGAACCGTAATTCCTGTTCACCGCGGACGACTCCTGCTGTGTCCCTGAGCCGCTCCTAAACACCCTGGTCTTTACAAGCTTCTCCGCGTCGGCCGGCCCTGAGAATATATCATACGATGCCTTTTTGACCTCGACACCGTTAGGATACGAATAAGCTATGTTCTCTTTCCAGTCCAGGTCTTCATCCGGGTTGTTCACGTCACTGTCACTGCCGTTAAGATCAAGGGTCGAATCGTACTTGTCCTGGGCATTCTTGCCATTATAATAATATGTGCTCTTGAATATCACGCGCGCCGGCGGGATCGGAAGGGCAACATTATTCCTGACGTCCGCGGACGTGTACGTGTCCGGGATATTGTCATACATTACAGACTCTTTTATCTTGCCGGTACCCTCTTCCTTCGGATAGTATGTTACAAGGCTGAGCCTGTTACGGCTGACGCCTGCCACCTGGTCATATTCGAAGATCTTTGCCGCCATAAGGCCCAAAGTCTTCTGCGTGTCATACTCATAGAATGTCTCGGAGGCTATCGTTTCGCCATCCTGCAGATACTCGATCGCGGAGGTGGGCTTCTCGCGCCCCTCATGCTGGGCCAGCTGGGTGCTGTCAGGCAGATCGATATCTTCGAACAATTTTTTGGACTTCAGCCTGTATGAATCGCCCAGGAAGGTGCTCTCCTCCCTCAATACGTTATACTGGTCGTATTTCATAACGACGACCTCTTTTACCCTGTCGGTAGCAGGATAATATGTCTTTCTCTGGAGGATCTTCTCCTTCGATTTTGTTCCGCTGAACAGGTCTTCTTCGACCAGCATGCCGTTCGAATAGACTGATGTCTTATATAGCGCGCCCGGACTTTCTGAATCTACCGGATTACTGCCGGCAAGTGTTACCAGGTTCACCGCTTTGGTATACGCGGCCTCTGCTCTAGTCCTTAACGAATCTATGATCGTTTCATCGACACCTAAGGCACTGATCGCCTTGATGGCGATATCGTACAAGCCGGACGGGTCTTCTATCATCTTTAACGCGGTATCCATAATGAGCTTTACCTTGTCTTGGGCGCCGGTCACAGGCTTGGCGCCTGCGGCCTCTAGCGCCGCAACCGCTTCCTCAAGTTTCGCGATAGCATCCTTGGCGTCCAGCGCATTTTCGGCCTCTTGATAATCGCTGTCTACGATTCCAGTCCTGTCTTTCAAAAGGTCAAGGATAGCGCGTGAATAGTCCATGTCCGCAATGGCGCCGCCGGGGCCAAAATATTCGGTTATCAGGATATTCATCGCCGCATCGGCTACCGACTTCCTGGCCGCTTCCAGATCCTTAGGCGCCGGCTCGATCTCTTCCATGACGCCGGTTTCAGACGGCGCGATGACAGGCCTGTATTCAAAGGTGTTTTGCGTTACTCCGAATTTGTCGATAATAGGAACCATAAATTTGTCGAAGATAATGCCGCAATTATTGTCGATAGATTGGCTCAACTCCGTTATATTCGCGGCAAGCCCGGCTACCATAGCTGAGCCCTTGAATTGATTCCCTATCTCTTTCAGCATATCGGACTCCCGCTTGATATCTTTAAATCGCTTGATCATCTGATCGAACGCGGCGCGGTCCATCGATATGAGATATGGATTGGTCGAAGATACCAGCTTGCCATTGGCAGGCGAGGAATTGACAGGCCTCGCTCCGTATTTTCCGATAGCTAAGATACCGGAGGCGTCGAGCGGTATGGCTCCCGTAATAATATCGGTTATCCCCGCGGCCTCTTCCGACAGCGCCAGGGCTCTTGCCTTCGCCGAACTGACATAATACTCCTCCATCTGCTTACCTAATATAGCTAACACCCCCGGCATATTCTCGTTTTTAATGGCGGTGAGCGCGGCGAGGAAGTCTTTCCCTTTACCCTCTCTGTCGGCAGTGGCTTCATCAAGTTTCGATTTTTTGAGAACAACATCAGCCTGCTGCCCGGCTGTCAGCGTCTGGGCCTGCGCAGCGCTGGCGCGGGCCTTATCGGCTTTTGTCTTCGCGGTTATTATGTTCTTCTTTAAGATGTCCGTTTCCTGGAGCAGGACTCCTATGTCCTGCTTGACTCTTTCAACCTCTTTGGCCTTCCGCTGCAGCATGAGGCTTGCCGTCTTATATGCGCTGTCCGCGGCCTTCAGCATATCTTCGGCGTTCAATGTCTCGCGTGTCTTATTGATAATGTCTGTTTCGAGCTTGAGACGGTCTGCCTCGGTCGTGGTTTTCGTGCTGCGCAAGGCCAGGAGAGCGGTGCTCAATGTGTTGAAATTCTGCTCACTGGCATCCCTGGTCTTTTTCCTGTCCTGCGCCCTTGTTTTATATAATTCGAACGCGGCCAAAAGCTTCTGATATTCACCCACCGGCACGGCCGCGGGCATTACGCTGTTTACCACTTTCTTTGCCGATTCAATGGCGTTCGAGTCGAGCAAGTTCAATACTTTTACCGCGATATCGTGGCCCAAGATCTCTTCCAGCCGGACAGACAGCTCACCATCGAGCCTCGCCTCTTTGTCCGCGAGGTCCTTTTCCAGGGACTCCGCTATAGTCTTGTAATATCTCTCTTTTGCCTGGTTCTGGTAGCCGTATTCCGCGTAATCCCGGGCGGCCTGCTCCTCTTTCTCGACGGCGGCCCTGTATACCTCATCCGTAAAGCGGGCTTTCTGCATGAGCCTGATGAGCGCGCTGTTCATCCTGGCGGCGTCTACCCTGTTCCTTAAATTGAGCATCGAAACCAAGTATGGCAGCATCGATAACCCTGTCATGTAGCCGCTGAGACTAAGGGCAAACTCATATGATGCCTGCGCCATATCCGAGATCTTGCCCATCATATTGATCATAAAAGTATTCTCGGTGAGTGATTTGGCGGCGGTAACCATGTTAGACATCGTGCCTAAAAGTGTCGCGAATATATCGGCGCGCTGCGTAAGAATTGTCACGGTATCCTGGGGTGTTACTCCTATTCCCATCGCATCGGTAAGAGACTGCCCGCTTATTACACTAAGCACATTGGATGTTATCTGTCTCGACAGCGCGGCCTGCGAAGAATCATAGCTTTGCTTCTGGCTGCGGTCTGAGAGTTCGGCAAGAGTGGTCTTAAGCCTGTTCGCGTTATCGTATACGACATAGGCCCTATTCAAAACAGAGCGGTACATCTTCTCATATTCCGTATCGCTCATGCCGAAATCCTGGCCGCCATAGACGTCGAAATCTATGATCCGCTTATTTGTTTTAGACGCGATAGACTTGGCGATACCGGCATCGGTTGCCGCCTGATCAGCTTCACCCGACCTAGAAAGATTCGGGTCGCTCCAAGCCTTGGAATCACGGGGTGCCGGTTTTGAGACCGCATCATACGGATTTTTGCCCGCAGCGAGCTCCTCGGCGTTAGAATAACCGTCATTGTCGAAATCGTTCTGCACAGGAAGCGAGGCCGCGTTAAACGGATTCGTCCTTCCGACGAGCTCTTCGCCGTCGGTGAAACCGTCGCTGTCGGTATCCGGGGTCTTCTTATCGTAAATATCTATTTTGTTTCTCGTCACATATATCACATTGCTTCCGTTAGAGTCCCTGGTGAGCGTTATTGTCCCGACCGTCTTATCGGATCCCGGCAAGCCGGTATTCTCGAAGGTTATCCTGTCCGAGGTGCCCGTAGCCGGGTCAAAAAGCATTGCCACATGAGTTTCCTTATCCGCTCCGAAGTAACCGGCGAGATTATTCCCGACTATCTTATCGCCGTCCACGGTTACATAACCGTAAACCACGTTCGCGTCCGCCACAGTGGATGCGAGCAGGTTCAATCTAAACTCGCCCGACCTGGTGATCCTGACCACCTGTTTGTTGTCATCCAGAGTTACGATCACAGCCGTATATCCGTCTTTCAGGCGGGTCTTGGCGTCATCTATGACCCTTGTATAACTGTCCTGGTTCTGCTGATCGGTGATCGTCACAGAACCTAAAGCCATGTTCAGATTGGAATCAAAAACGTCCATCGTCTTTTCGCCTATAGCCTGCGTCTTGACAAGGATGCTGTCCCTGTATATCCTAAGAGCGCCGTCTTCCAATTTAGCTATGTACCCGTCACTTAAGATAACTTCATCGCCCGGTAGCTTCCCGTCAGTCAGGATAACGATTCCGATAGAAACATCGCCTACTTTGACCGCGACCGATTGAGATCCGACGGATATGTCGATCGAACCTTTTCGCGTTATCAGGACTTGATTATCCGCTGTCAGGACGGTTGCAGTATATGCCTCATTGCCCGCGGGCAGGATAAACGACGCATTCGAGCCGCTTATAGCCAGATCCCCTGCGTTGTCGGCGCCGTCCATACAAGCTATGGTAGCCTGTATATTGGCATCTTTCTTGACGAGCACGTTATATTGAGGCAGGGTCGGTTTGCCGCTCCTGGTTATCACCAGCTTACCGCCGGCATCATCCTCAAGCGCCGCGCTGTATCCATCCGGCAGTACGGTATTCTCTTTCACAGTCCTTATATATCTGCTCCTCGCCGGATTATCCGTGTCTTCGAATATCATCTTATCCACAATAGTCACCGTTCCCACCAGTTTCTTTGTGCCATCGGCCAGAGTATCATAGACAGGGATCTGCTGGTCACCGATATTCTTTGTCATGACATAAACGCTATTGTTGTATATCTGCACCGCGCCGTTCTCAAGCGAAGCGCTGTATCCGGCAGGTAGAGAAATGCCGCCATCGGTGATCTGGCCGTCCTTCATTGTAACGGTCCCGATAGTCCCTATCTGGAGAATACGCGTACCGGCATAAACCCCGAATTTATAGAGCGCTGACTTGACCTCACCACTCCTGGTCACCTTAAACTTATTGCCGGTGTTATTGGCAAGGGCCGCGGCATACCCGTCTTTGAGCCTTACCTCGCCGATCACCCTTACGTAAGTGTCATTAGCCGGGGCTGCCGGATCATCGACCGTCTTCTTATCTATGATCATCACATATCCTATGAGCCTCTTCATGCCGTCAGGCATATCATCGTAAACATATACTTTCTCTTCGCCGATATTCTGCGTCATGACATAGCTGCCGTCTTTATATATATGCAGAGCGCCTCTTTCCAGCTTAGCGCTGTATCCGGGATCCAGGTAGACTTCGTTGCTGTCGATAGCCCCATTCTTCATTGTAACGGAGCCGATAAGCACGCTATCTATTTTGACCTGGACAATGTGCGTGCCGGAATAGACATCGTAAGAGCCTGAACGCGTGATCGTGATCTCTTTATCTCCCAGGACAGATACGCTATACCCCTCAGGTTCGGACGGATAAGAAATTATCCTGCCGCCCCTGACGATCACATTCCCTATAAAGTCATAACCGTCCATAATGGGCACCGTGACCTCCGGGGCGACCGATGAGAATGCGAGCCCATCTCTTGTGAGGGAGAATGTCAGGTTCCCATTAGATAACGAGCCCGTAGGCAGGCTATACGCGGGATTGAGTACCTGCGATAAGACCGTCTCCACCGGTGCCAGAGAAAGAGGAATGATAGCCGTCCCGGGAGTACCGACCGTAGAACTTTTGATCCGTTCACCAGCAAACTTGTCGCCGGCCTTAATGAAGTATTTCGTTGCAGGTGGTTTGGGTGTTTCGGGCGCGTAATTATATGTTTCGGTCCTCACGACGACCTGGGCAACAGGCGTCGGATCATTGCCAAGATACAGATATTCAGTATGCCTGCCCTGGTCCTGGGTATGATTTTCCGTAGCGCCATATAACTCGAGTGTTCTGCCATTGACCACAGCCACATATTTAGATGAGTCCAGGCCCGATGGGGTAACAGTAGGAACACCAGCGCTATAACTGATCACGACCATGCCTATGTATTGTCCATCGTCGGTCAGAGATATTGTTTCATCATTCCCTGTCAGATTATACGTGCCCTTAGGCTCGGCCGGCTGCCATATGCTCTCATCGCTTGTCATGGCGGCAAAGGCGCGCTGGGCGGCGCTCTCCGCGTCCCAGTATTCTTTCCAAAGCCCTGTAGAGCCATATCCCGCGAAGGGCTCGGATGCTTGGTCACCCATATTACCCATCTTGCCAAGGATAAGGCGCAGCTCGTCTTCAAGTTGAAGTTTGGTATCGCCGGCTAACTTATATTCCTGCCAGGCCCTGTTATATTCCATCTCGTCTATAGCCGCCTGCTTTACATATAATTCGTTCTCAGGGTTTCGACGGGCCTGATCGGCGCTCGCGTCGGACTTCTCTTTGGCGATCCTCCACAACTTCTCGAGCTGATCGGCCTCGCTCGTCTTGGATTTTAGCGTTGAATTTAGCTTGTTCTGGTATATCTGAAGCTCTTCCAGGTTCGTCTGTATATGCGCGGACTTCTCTCTAAGGCTTATCCATGCGGCTTGCGCGCGGTCGGCATCGATCATCTTCATCGAGTAGCTTTGCTCTTTCAGCGCCCTGCCTTCATAGCCCTCGGCCGGCGTAGCTGGTACATTCCCAACAGCCGCTACAGCCGTCTTATACTCGCCCGCCCAGAGGCGATACGAATTCCTGAAGTTGTCATCGTTTGGCGGAGTGTTTTGCGGATTACCGTTTTCGTAATTTCCCAGAGTATCCCACGCCCTTAACTGGAATGAACTACCGTCTATCGTGACGGTTCCCGGTGTCGGAGTTCTCACAAAATTTGCATGCAGAGCCGGATAGACAAGAAGTTCTACGCCCGGCTGCTGCGCGGCCCTAGCTTCGGCCTCTTTCAGTCCGGCGGCGGCCTTAAGATAGGCCAGGCCGTTATCGATACAGCCCTTCTCCAGGTTCTCCGCGAGCTTCAACATGCTGTCATATTCGAACTGGGCGTCCTTCACCCGATTTCGCATATCGACTATACGTCTTTCGGACTTGATGGCGTCATACAGGACCGCGTAACCCAGGTCCTTCTTGTAGATGATATCCGTATTCTGGGCAAGGAGCAATTGCGCCTGGGTCTTCATATCTTTCGTAATACCTATAAGTTTCCTCACACTTTCCTTGTATTCCTTTACATAATCTATGGCGAGACGGTAATAATTTACCGTCCAGTTCGCCGTAACCTGCTTTTCGGAATAATCTTGATCGTAATACGGGCCTGGTATGGCCGCAAGAGTTCTGGCAGCTGCCTGCGCTGACGCAAGCCTTCCGTTTAAGGTACTTATCAGAGTATCGATGTAACCTCCGTCCGCGATGGGGCTTTCATCGATGGCGACTTCGAGCGCGAGATTATCGCTCAAAAGCTTATTCTTATTGGCGGCTTCGAGGCCCACGGAGACATCATTCAACACGGACCACTGCAGGTCCTCTATCTCACTGATACGATTTTGCAGGTCATAAGCTGTCCTCTTTATCGCGTCCGCCTGGCTTTGCAGGATATCCCTGAAATTATAAGCCTCGTCCGTATCCGCGACCGGCACTCCTCCTTCCGCTTTCAACGTGTCCCTCAGATAGCTCAGATATTGTTTCTCCGAATAAGCGGCGGAATCGACAGCGCCCTGGCTGATCCCTTCTGTTTTGAGTAAAGCCTCATGCAGGGCCGCTTGTGTCTCGGGGGCTGGTTTTGACAGATCCAGGCCGATTGTTATTTGTCCCATGAGAGTATTTAGAATACTATTATCGGTTTCGGAGGCGGTCTTACTATAAACCGCGGATATAAAGTCCGCGCCCGTGGCATACCCGGACGGGTTATTGATATTGTCTATGATATCGGAAAGTTTTTGGGCCGATGGCGCCGCGGCCGTCAGGAATGCAATGCTATTGGTATCAACGGCTATATCCGCCAGCAGGACAGCCCTCCTCTCATCAAGGAGCGCCTTCTTTATGGTAAGCTCGTTATTGAGTTCATTCTGCTCTTTCTTGACAGCCCGGTCGTGCAGTATCAGCTGTATGTCAGCTACCGGCTTTGCCAGGTCCAGGCCCGGCAGTATCTGTGCCAATATATCTCCCACCCTCGGATCTGAGCCGGCCTGTAATGAGACCTGATTGGAGACTTCCGTGATGAAGGCCTGGGCATCCGGATATGTTATGGCAACACCGTCAACTATCGTGACAAGTTTCTGGGCCGGCGCGGCATTCCTGATAATTTCATTCTTTGCCGTTACGATCGCGTTAAGCTCTAACGAAAGCGCGAGAAGCTGCGAGTTTTTGACGGAGCGAACTTCATACGCGTCATCGATATCGCGATTCAGCTGGTCCATAACCCCCTGCATATCACCCCTGCGGCTTACCATTATCGCGTCTATCGATTCTATGGGTTCGGCAAGCGTCTTATAGCGTTCGTAGTTGTATTCATAGAATAGGGCGTCCTTCCAGAGTAGCATTCTCTCATTCTGCCTCTCGCGCTTCCAATCATCCAGTGCATTGACATCCGGCTCAAACGACGCCAGGAGTTGCGCCATCGTATTCATGAGGCTCTTTTCAAAACCGGCTGTTGTGTAACTGCCGGTGGATATTATGTCTATATTCTGCGCGTTCCAGGCTTGCGCCGTGTTCGCCGCGTTCACCGTCTTCCATACCTTATCCAATAACGCGGAATAATCTGTCCACGCCTTACCTCTCGCGATCCTGGCCAGATCGACCGAACCTGTCGCCTTAGCCGATAGTGCCGCATACCCGGCGGCCGCGTTCGCATATATCGCCTGGAGCGCTTTCGCCTGATATGACTCCACGCCGTATCGCGCTACAGCGTCGGCGAGATCCCCTTCGGCCTTCTTCATGGAAACCCAGGCGCGCATGGACTCCTTAAGTTTATTTTCGTAATTCTCGAAGGTATCCGTATAAATGCTCTTGAGTTCTAACAGTTTATCAAGGCTGTTATTAACAATATATTTCGTCTCCTGGACCGCGTTGTAGAGGTCTCTCGAGCTAAGCTCTACGAGCTTCATTGCGCCGGCCGCAGCGCCTTGCCTGAGCGCGTAAGTGCGGCCGGAGATATTTACCGTCTCCCCGTATTTCGCGGTTACAGTAGTCGCGGCCCCTGCTCCCGGCGTCAAAGTAATAGTAATAATTGGGTCTGCGAAAGTCGCGCTAACGCCTGTTCCGGCCATATTAACAGCGGCGGCGCCGAATATTAGCGCTTGCTCTTCCAATCCCTGGTCGCTATCTATCTTATTCTGGTATGTGGCATTCTTTTCTTCTTCCGCGATTTGCTTTAACGTCATCGAAACGGCCTTCATCTCGGCGGCCCTTTCTTCTATAAAGGATGCGGCCTCTCCTACCTTATCCCTGGCATCGTTCGTATCGGTAACAAGCGCGGCGAGCGCTTCGTCGGATTCCTTTAATATTGTGTCGCTGTTATGCCTGGAATTATACCGCCCTATAACGCCAAGCACGGCGGCTTGAGCTTCAGAATAGGCCTTGCGCGCGGAACTTGCCTCGTTCATTGCCGAGTCAAGTGATGTCGCCGCCCTGTCTATCGCGAACCGGGTTTCGGCAAGCGCCGTATTCTTCGCGTGCATAGCCTCTTCTTTCCCCGCTATATTCTGGGTCAATACCGCCCTGACGCTGTCAACGGCGGTCCTGGCTTGCAATTGATAAGAAGCCCTCTCCTTTTGCCGCCACGCCTCATGCGCTTCATCATATTTCGCAGATGCCTGCTTATATGCCGCATTACAGTTATCGAAGGTTGACTTCGACAGGGAGAGCGCGTATTGCCTATCCACATATAACTTGCTCTTCGCGTTATACTCTGTCTCTAAGGCTACCAGCTTCTCTTTCGCCGCTTCACGCTGTAATTCGATCGACGATAGGTCAAATTCGGCGGTTCCGATAGCCTCTTGCTTATCATTTATTATTTGCGCCAGTCCCGGATTATCGGCGTTTCCGTTGGCTTTATCGAGAGATTCCTTTATTATGCGTTCAAGCTCAGAGGCAATCGCGCCGAGCTTCTGATTATTCAACGTCTCCCGCGCAAGGACTGCCGGATTAAGTTCTTGTATCAGGCCGCCGGACCACATACGTATATTTAGCGGAAGCTGATTAACGGCCGCCGAAAGATTCCAATCGGTGCCAGCGGTCATCGTCTGCGCGTGGGTTACCTCTTTGAGCGCCTTCCTGGCCTCGCCTTCGAGCGCCATTACCCTGTTCAACGCATCCTGTAGGCCAGCAACATTTGCTTTAAGGCCGTCTCTTGTGGCGCGTAGAGTATCCGCCCTGGCCTTCAGGAGCTCATAGTCCGCGTTCACTTGTTCGTACTCTTCGCGAGCGCTCCTTATCGCCTCGCCTATGTCATCCGCCGCCTTGAGGTCTTTCGAATACTGTTCCCAGGCGGTCTTGAGTAAATTCTGCCTGCGTTCGTAATAAAGCCTGGCTTCATCGAGTGTCGTTTTAGCGGTTATAGCATCCTGGGCCGCCTTTTGCGCGGCCAGTATTAATGACGCGTATGACGTATCGAGAGGACTCACCCAATTGTCTCTGGCGTACAGGGCCATCTCGTAGGCCTTCTGGGCTTCCTCATAACGCGCTTTCGCTATCCAGTAATCGCCTGTGATACCGAGCTCTTTCCTCGCGGCCTCTATAAATTGCGCGGCGGTAGCTGTGGCCGGGACAGAGACCGACATTACCATTGTTGCGAGATCGTTCTTTATTGACGATGAGCCCATCTCGTATTGCAGGAACCTGCCGAGATTTCCTTTGCTTAAAGCCGTCATCTTGCCGACGATCTCATTAAACGCTGCCGCGCCCATACCCGGAAGCTTGCGGACGACGGCGGCAACATCATCGGTCGTGTAGGAGCCTATCGGGCGGGTCGCTCCGGCAGACAATATAACGGCGTTCTTTCTTATAACATCCTCCATGAACGCGCTCTTGTGATTTACGCGCAGGGTGATCAGGAGCTCTTCCTGCTGTAGCGAAGGGGCCGCCAGATCCGTCAGATACACGACCAGTTCATCTACGTTATTGATATTCCTTATGGCCTTTACCTTCTTCACAAAGTCGTCAAGTGCTTGCACTCCCGTACCCGGGGACGCGATGCGTGTAACCGCAAAGCGCGTCAACAAGTCATCGGCGCCGGAGGTGCTCTCCGTGACAAATGCGCGGGCGACGGCGTCTAGATCCACCTGTGTAAAGCCTTCACTTGCTATCTGAGTAACCAGATATTTCATCAGGTCTTCTTTTTTGCCATTGGCATTCGTGCGGATATCGACGATCTTGCTCACAAACGTGCCGATAGTGCCCGAGCCCGCGGTTTTTAGTTTCGCGAGTAAGACGTCGGCATTAACGGCGGTATCCGCGGCATAGGCGCGGGCAAGCAGCGCGATATCGGCGGCAGTGTACGAGCCGACCGGGGGTGTCTGGCCGGCCAGTAGTACTACGGCATTATTATTTATAACGTTCATAAGGCCAGTCTTGGTCCCGGCCGCCCGCACGGTCTGAACAAGGTGCACAAATTTATCGCGGTTTGCAAGGTACTCGTCCAATTTTGCCTGGGCGTCGGTCAGATCTTTTGCCTTATAGCCTTCATTTGTTACCAGGCCTACTGTTGCCTGGCTTGCCAAATATGTTTTCAGGGCGGTGACGCTTGTATTTGCTCTGATCGCTATGGCCTTATTCACGAATTTGTTATACGCACTCAGAGGTTTGCTGACAGCCGCCAGTTTTGTCAGAAGAGAGCTCGCGTCTTTGTAGACATCCAGGGCATAGGCTCTGGCGAGAGTATCAACGCTACCCTGCGGTATAGCCCCTGACACACCGGTCTTCATATACGTCACGAAGCCCGCGGTCGTAGTGATAGTCCGGATCTGCCTGATCCTGGCTATGCCCTCACGAAGCCCGGCTGGGGCATTGCCATAGTAGCCGGTTATACCCGAAAGCACAGAATCCACGTCTCCATAGTTCGCGGCGACATATGTCCGCACAGCTTTGGCGGGGTCTTCATTCGGGTTAACCGTAAACGCGCCACTCACGGCCGGGTTAGCCAGGACAAACTCCGTCAGGATATCGGTAACATCGTTGTAATAATCTTTCCCTAAGCCGAAATCGAGAAGCTTGATGGCCGCATTATTATCGGTGGTTCTCGCTTCCTTGCTAAAGGCAAGGAAGTCCGCAAGCAGGCCATGGCTTAACAGGCGCATATGTTCTATAAAGTTGTCGAGCGTTTCGGAGCTGCCGGACATGATATCGGCGAACGATTCTTCCAAGCCCTCTTTTATATCGCCATATCGCAGTGTCATGATAGGATCTTCGATTAATTTAAGCGCGTCCGCGCCCGAATATATATCGTATGCCTTGCCGATGGTATCGAGGAACGTCTCGAGGCTACCTCTTCCTATAGACTTCATCCTCTCTACAAATTCGCCGAGCGTGGTCAATTTCGGGTCGGCGGCGATAATGCCGCTTATCGTATTGTCGAATCCCGCGCTTGTCTTTATCGCGAGCTCACGCTGGAGTATTTCTATGTCGACCGGCGCATATCCTTCTGCCAGGGCCGATCTCTTGAGATAATCCAACAGCGATTCGTTATCGGGTATATTATTACGCGCTTCCAGTGCCCGGCCCGCGAAATTGAACCCGGTCTTCTGCATATCCTGGAGCAGTGTATCGGCCGATGAGTAAGCGCTATCGATATATGAACGCACCATAGTCTCAAGTTCCGATTCCAGATAACCCCAACGCGGCGAATCACTATTTGTTCTTACATGGTCTATAAATCGCGCGCTCGTCTTTATCGCGCGCGCTTCTTTAATATCGGACATGGCTTCGCGGACGATAGCGGAACCATTGCCATAAGTCTCAAGCATGGACAACAAGTTATCCGGGTCGCTATAATAGTTTGCGATATAAGTCTTTAGTTCCGTCAGGGAGCTGCCGGTATACGGAGTTACGTTATTCGGATTTGCGGCGGCAAGATTTTCAAGAAGGCCGGTTATATCATCTTCCGCATACTCGTACTTAAGCGCTTTTTGATAAAGCAGAGTGATAAGGCCATCGCTGTCGGCAACACCTTTCGCCTGCACGCAGAACTCAATGAATTCGTCCAGCTTGCCCGTTCCCGCGGCGGCCACAGCGCTTATGAATTGATCTATGGTTTTTGGGCTCGACGACATGACGCTTAAGAGGACTCCGGTTATACCGGATCTCGTATAACCATCATACGAGGCGTCGAACGCGTCGACCACATCGCCGCCCGAACCGGCAGAGCGCATCCTCTCGGATCTTTCCAGGAACGCCTTAAGATTCCCGGCGCTTGCCGCTTTGACCGTTCCAATAAATGTATTGACACTGCCGGCCTTGCTGAAGAGATATCTATTCAGCATGTCCCGGACATCATCTTCAGAGAATTTGTTTTCAGACTGTATTTTCTGATTTTCGAGCAGCGCAACCGCGTTAGTATTGAGCGTGCCGCGGAGTATATCGCTGGAGGTCGAGATAAATACGCCGAGCGCGCCGCTTACCATGACTTTGATACGGTCCGCAAAATCGATCAGCGTTTCAGTACCGGAGGTCATGGCCTGTATCAGCAGGTTCGTGACATTTTCCGTAGTATACAGGTACTTTTCCCGCATCTCCTGGCTGTCGAGCAGGGTAACGACGGAGTTGCCCGTGGTAAGATTATAGACCTTCAATATAACGCCGATAAACTCCGTCAGCTTCTCTTTATCCGCGCTCAAGGCCTTAATGCGCGTCATAAAGACACTGAAAGCCTCAGGACTATTGATCATGACCTCATTAAGCAGTTTTGTAACATCCGCCAATGTATAACCGGCATTCGTATATACGGTCGGATCACTGAGAAGCTTGATGACATCTTCGCTTGAATATAATCCGTACGCGCTGGTAGCTGTATCGAGGGTCGTCTTAAGAGCGCCCGCAGAGCCGACCTTCATCTTTTCGATGAACTCGGTCAAGGCAGCCCCGTCTTCCTGCGTCCCGCGCACGGATTGGATGAGGCGCGCGAATTTATCGCGGCTATCCAGGTAATCGTTCAGCTTTTTCTCGGTCTCGGTCAGATATGTTGTCGTATATCCTTCGGCTATGCTCTGATCGCCCAGATATCTCTTCAATTCATCGGCGCTTCTCCTGGCCCTGATCCCTATTATCCTATTCACAGCTTTGTTGTAGTCACTTTGAGCCGCTCCGGTCTGTGGCGCGCTTTGAGACGCAAGTACGCTAAGAAGCGAATCCGCGTCTTTATAAGTATCTATCACAAAGGCGCGTGCCAGCGCGGCGTCTACCCCGCCTCCGTCTGCTTTCATGTAGGTTATGAACTCGGCAGGCGTCCTCGCGGCGCGTATCTTTATGATATTGGTTATGACCCCGGTATTAAAGACGTTCAGATTCGTCAAAAGTGAATCAACGTTATTGTAATGCTCGGCTACATATACCCGCAAAGCCTTACCTGCGTCTTCACCAGGCTGGGTTACAAACGGCTCGATCTGGAGCGGATTCGCGGTGACAAGGCTGGTCAGTAGAGTCGTGACATCGCCATAAGATAATCCACTGCCAAGGTCGAGGAGATTGATAAGCGCATAAGTATCGGAGGTCCTCGCCTTTTCGTAGAACTTGAGAGAATCGTTAACCGTCCCCAGGCTCAGCTTGCGCATATGGTCTATGAATTCCGCGACACTCCCGGAACTTGCGGCCATGATCTTGATAAAGGTGTCGGTCGAATCTCCGAGAAGCGTAAGCGCGTCTTCAGCCGAATACAAATTATGTGCCTTGCCGACGGTATCGAGGAACGTGGCGAGACTGCCTCCGGCCAGAAGCTTCATCCTTTCGATATATTCGCTCCTGGATAGTGACTTCATGCCCGCGGCGGCAATATCATCGATGACGTAGTCAAACCCTGGATCGATCCTGATAGCAAGCTCACGCTGAACCGTATCGAGATCGCCCGTCGAATATCCTCCGGCAGCCGCCGATTTCTTCAGGTAATCGTACAGGGACGCGTTGTCCGATATCTTGCGGACCTCCGAGACCTTGTTTACAAATTTTCCGAGCGCGGCAGACGGCACCGTCGCCGTGTATATGGCCTGCAGCAATACATCAGCAGTCGCATAGCTGTCCTTGATATAAGCGCGCGCGGCTGTTCCCATATCAGAGATCGTGTAGTTCTCGGTGGACCGCTGTTCATCCAGATACGAGAGGAACGCGCGATCCGTTTTGATGGCACGGATATTCATAACCTTCTCGATAAGTTTTCTGAGATTTTCCGGATACGCGGCAATAGCGGTTGCCTTCAATAAAAGGTTGTCCGCATCGGCATAATTCTCGGCTATGTATTCCCTCGCGGCTTCACCGATCTGAGCGGGCGTCATGCCCGGAATAACTACGAACGGTTTCGTCTGCGACGGGTTCGCGGATATGATCTTAACCAAAAGATCCGTGACATCATCATAAGTATAAATATATTTCGCACCCATCTCATCCAATAGGCTCACGGCCGCCGCACCGTCCGTGACCGCGCGGGCTTTCCTGCTTACGCTTATAAAGGCGTTCAGGTTCACGATGCCGCCACTCGAGGCGTAAATATGATCGATAAAGTCCGTCAGGTTTTCTGTGGAGCCGGCCATCACCCCGGTAAGAAGCGCCGTCACATCATCGGCGGTGAATAGGCCTGTCGATCCGTCAAGCAGTGTGATCACGTTGTCGCTCGTCGCGGCCGCGCGGATCTTGCCGTAAGCCTCGAGTAGCGCCGCAAGACTTCCGCCGCTCACAGCCTTCATCGCCTTTATGAATTCGTTCAGATCGCCGACATTGCGGAAGACATATCCGTTCAGCATCTCCTGGGCATCCGCTTCCGTATATTTGAAGTTCGTCTGATTGACGGTATTCCTGAGGAGCTCGACCAGGCTTGAAGACTTGGAATCGCGGAGTATGCCATTTGCTGCCGTGATAAAGCTGACCAGCTCGGCGCTGCCTGACGCAGCGTTCAATAGATCCGTCCTGAAGACTTCAAAAGCCTTCGGGTCTTTATTCTTCAATTCCTGCCCCTGCACCATCACTTCCACCATCAGGTTCGTAACGTCGCCCTTCGTATAATGGCGCGCGGCCGCGGTGACCGGATCATCAAGATACGTTACCGCCTGCGCAAGCGTCGTTATTCCCCTGTCCGCGAAATTACTGTAGTTGGCAGCCAGGATCTTGTTGTACAGCTCTTCTCTTATCTGTTCGGCCGTCGTACTGGTCCCGGATAATCCTACCAACATAGAATCGAATAGTTCTTTCAAGGTCTGCTGTCCGCTTCCGAGATAGCTGTTATAGTCGGCCCATACTTCTTCCATCTGGCCGTAAGCGTCGCGATACATGTCTCTCGCCTCATCGGCCTCGGTTATGGCGTCCTGCGGCGTAGATGTGGGCGCTATGTTGGTAACGTAGATATTTCCAGCCTTTGCCAGGGCCTTATCCGCCAGCTCTTTTACGACGTTGACTATGCCGTCCAGCGTATAGCCTGTGGTGCCCATTGTGTCCGTGAAGATACTGCCATATGAGCCGTTCACCGGATCCTGGGTTATATACATCTTTATGGCCTGGGCTTTGTTCGCGGCGCTATAGGCCGCATCGCCGGCCTTCTGGGCGGAAACCAGGACACTGTTAAGTGAGTTCTTCAATTCCTCTTTTACGAGTTCATACGCCTGCAGGAGAGCTCTCTGTTCAGCCGGCGTTTTGCCTTGCGCAACCATAGTCGTTATTTCACTCTCCAGCGCTTCAGCGCTCGCCTTGGCCGATTCATAATCTTTCACGCTGCCGGTATTTTCAACAACGGTAGCTATGCTGTCAAATAGGGACGCAACATTCTCCAGGTCGCGGACTATTGATAACAGCTTATTTACGTCGTCCTGGAGCTTCTTATTATCCTGGTCGCTAAGCGCAATGGCCTGGGCCTGCGTCATCGCGTATCGGGCCTCTTTGGCAAATCCGGCCAGGGCCTTGGCTATATCCGCGGCGTAAGTAGGATCTGTGATAAGGCTCTTTTGCGAATATTGCCCGGGCTGGTAAACTCCATCCGGCATTATTTCGAGTTTTCTATTAAACGCATACCTGTTCGCCATATTATTCGTATACCCGAAGATCGTTGTATCTGTCGAAGTTTTTATATCGGCAACTTTACTCTCGGCCGCGGTGCTGGTGGCAGCGAGTCTTCTCATCTCGATGAGGATAGAGCGGGAATCGTCATACAGCTGCTGCGCGGCTTTAAGGTCCCGCAGGGCCGCCGAGCTGTCGATAGCGCTTGTCGAATTTAAGTCATACTTCTTGACCAGGCCTAAATTATCATCCGCCTTCTTCTTGCCGCGGTTATCCACCTTATCGGAGAGGTACTGCGCCTCAAGGGCTGAGCCTGTCCTGCCGGCAAGAAGGATATTGGTCATTATGTTGGTGATGGAACTATTGATGTCCGACTTCATCGTTTCCAGTGCAGTTACGGAAGCGCCGGAACGGCCCAGTTTGACGTCATTAATGGCGGCATCGACTGCCGCAAGACCGGCTTTGGCGCGGCCGAAGATCGTATCCAGCTCGTTCTTTATGGTATCCATGGCGATTCTGTTCTCGGCGTAGGTCTTCGTCTCAAGATTTATCTCGGCAAACTTCGTCGAGACCGTGCCTATGGAAGCGGTGTAGGCCAGGTCATATTCTTTGTCCGCGGCATCGGTATCCGCCAATTTCTTCTGAACTTTAGCGGCCGCTATCTTCGTATTCGCGTCATCGATCATGGCGCGGATCTCGAATATCTTTCCTGTGCCGGCAGCCTGGTTATATATCTTATCCATGACATTCTGCAGGTATTCCATATTGCGGCGCATCGGCAGCTCTTCCGCCAACGAATTCATAGACCGTTGAAGCTCCGTGTATTTCTCCATATAATTGCCTGACAACTCTTTAAGCTTTTTTGCCGCCGCTTCGAGAGCTGCAACCTTTTTACCATAATCAACTTCTGTATCAGCTTTAATGATCTCCGCCTGAACCGTGTCGAGCTCGCTGTCATAAGTCGATTTAATATCGCGCTGGAGATATAATCCGAGGTTGCCGGTGCCAAGCTCTTTGGCCTTATCGAAGAAAGCGGCGAACACGAAATTATTGGTCGCGAATTTACGGATAAGGGCGTCAACTTCATCGTTCGTGTAAGCACCCTGAGGACAAGTTTGACCGGCAGGGACCGTTATAGCATCAGCTCTTATAATATCTAAGAAAGTCTGCTTACCCTGCGCCCTGCGCACTGATTGTACCTTGCGTATAAATTTATCACGGGCCGCGAGGTAACCGTCCAGCATCTCAACGGTATCCGTAATATCTTTAATATTATAATTTTCTGTTAAAGCATGATTTGTCAGATATGCCTTCAACGTGTCGATATCGTTTATGCCTCGTATATCGGTGATCTGGGTAACGATAGCGGGAGCGCCAAGCGAAGCTAACGCAGTCAACAGCTCATCCGCGGAGTTATATTTGAACATATCTTTCACATACGCGCGCGTAAGATCGGTGAATTCGGCCGCCCGCGGCATATTCCAGTAAGTGTTAACGGCTTTGAGATCTAGCACAAAATTATGATTCGCGGTTATGCTTCGGGCGTTCACAACATCCCGTATAATATCCTTGATCTTTGGTGAGACACCAACAGTAGTCGACAGATACGACAACAGGTCATTCACGTTTCTATAGTAGGTGCCGATGTAATTGCGCAAATCTTGATCACTACCGCCTGTATATGGCGCGGCCTGTATGGGGTTAGCCTGGGCAAGAGCCGTAAGAACGGCTGTGACATCGCTATATGTGTAGCCATACTTGGTGGCCATATTATCAAGAAGGTTCACGACCCCGCTACCTTCGGAAAGTCCTCTGGACCGTATGGAGAAGTCGATATATAAGCGTGTGTCACCATGGCTTAGCCCGTCAAGCTTATATATGAAATTGTCGATATTCTCGGGGCTGGCGGACATGATGGTTTCGTATAAAGTAGTCATACTGCTCTTGTAAGAATAGCCTTTTACGCTATCGAGAAGGTCTATGGCCTCGGCGCTCGAAGATATATTGTATGCCTTAGCGCACGTCTCAAGGAACGTCTTAAAGGCAGGACCGACAGCATTCGACGTCATCCTTTCTACAAATCTTTTAAATGATATAGCTTTGGGGTTCGCGGCGACAATGTAATCGACAATATGGTCAAAGGAATGTTCAGTATCAGGGTCTGTAGTGATAGAAAGCGTCCGCATGGCCGCATAGATATCGGTGAGAGCATAATTATTATTCGGCACTTCCCTCTCCAGATAATTATAGAACGACTCACTATTCAAAATTTTACGCACCGTTATAAAATCTGATATGAGTTTTCTTGTGCCATCGTTTCCGCCGTTCTCTATATACAGAGATTGTAATAATATATCCGCATCCGTATCGTTATATATATCTTTCACATACGCGCGCGTAAGATCGGTGAATTCGGCCGCCCGCGGCATATTCCAGTAAGTGTTAACGGCTTTGAGATCTAGCACAAAATTATGATTCGCGGTTATGCTTCGGGCGTTCACAACATCCCGTATAATATCCTTGATCTTTGGTGAGACACCAACAGTAGTCGACAGATACGACAACAGGTCATTCACGTTTCTATAGTAGGTGCCGATGTAATTGCGCAAATCTTGATCACTACCGCCTGTATATGGCGCGGCCTGTATGGGGTTAGCCTGGGCAAGAGCCGTAAGAACGGCTGTGACATCGCTATATGTGTAGCCATACTTGGTGGCCATATTATCAAGAAGGTTCACGACCCCGCTACCTTCGGAAAGTCCTCTGGACCGTATGGAGAAGTCGATATATAAGCGTGTGTCACCATGGCTTAGCCCGTCAAGCTTATATATGAAATTGTCGATATTCTCGGGGCTGGCGGACATGATGGTTTCGTATAAAGTAGTCATACTGCTCTTGTAAGAATAGCCTTTTACGCTATCGAGAAGGTCTATGATGTTCGCGCTTGTAGCGACGGCTCGGATATTGGCACGTTCGCCAAGGAATGCGGCAAGACCGCCGCCGGCTGCCTGCATCTTAGAGATAAACTCATCGACTGAGCCGGCGTTACCCAATACATAAGTTTTAATCATATCCCTGGCGTCATCCTGTGTAAACTTCCAGTCTGTCTGAATTGTGGTATCTTCGATCAGGCTTACCGCGCTCGCGCCCTTCGAATCGGCAAGTATCCTGTTGCCGGTAGCGATAAATGTGGCAAGAGAACCGCTTCCGGCAGACACAAGCTTAGTCTTAAACTGCTCGTAAGTCTCCGGGTCCTGGATCATTATCTTGGCTATAAGGTTCGTAAATTCTTCTTTTGCGTAACCGTGCGCGCTTGCTATAAGAGGATCGTCAAGATACGCTATCACATCCGCGACGCTCGATTTTTGCTTATCGGTAAAATCGGTCCTGGCGGAAGGGACTACGAGAGAGATTATAACTTCCGCGGCCGCTATGATATCATCACCGTTGGTACTTAAGCCCGCGGCGGCAGACTGAGGACGATATTGCAGATATACCCCCAGGTTATCCGAACTTAACGTAGTTATCTGCTCGACAAACTCGTCAAAAGATAGATTCGATCTGCGTGAAAATTCCCGGGCGAGTTCGCCGATATCCGCACTCGTGAAGTCCTGAACCGCTACTGCCTGCGCTACGGCGTTCTGCCGTATATATGTCACGAAGCCCGCCTTGTCATCGATATCCCGCACAGATTTGGCCATAGTTACAAATTTGTCCCGGGCTTCCAAAGTTAAATTGACCTTGTCGACAGTATCTACTACATCCTCCGGAATGAATCCTTCGTTCAGGTCCGGGGCTTTTAGATAATTTACCAGGTCGTTCGCGTTCGCCTTGGAGCGAATGGCGAGAGCTTTAGCGACAAATTTGTCGAGGTTGGTCGCAGGCACCGTGCTCGACAGATCAAGGCTGTTAAGCAATACCTGGGCGTCGATAGAACCGTGCTTCGCGAAGTTTCGGGCAAGATCATCTATGTCTGCCTGCTCGTACTTTTCATTGGCTTGCCCTTTCTGGTCTATCAGATACTGCATCAGGGCCGCTTTATCGTCTTTCTTGGATCGGATATCGGCGACCTTCGTTACGAAATTATCAAGCTTGGGCTCTCCTGAACTTAAAACTTTGAGTTTCGCCAGCAAGTCATCGCTCTCCAGGTAAAGGTCTGCTTCATATATGCGAGCTATGTCGCCGAGATCCTGCCCGGAGCCTTCCAGATACTGCATGAGAGCCGCTTTACTGCCCAGGCCGGTGAGAAGATCGTGATTGTCCGTAAGGAACCTGCTAAAGTCGTTAGTGGCCAGCCTTGGCGCCAGGCTATTCAGGTGCGTCAGGAGTTGGGCGGCCGTCTCGTTATTAGCTTCCATCTCTTTGGTCAGCAGTTTTGTGACGTCGTCCCTATCGTAGCCGTATCTATCCAGCATCTCCTTATCATCCAGGAGATCTATCGCCGACTTACTCGTCACGAGCCTCAAGGCCTTCAGAGAGACGTGGATAAATTTCGCGAGCTCACCCTGGCTCATCGTTTTGATATATTCGGTAAAGCCTATAAAATCGCCGGGCCTATTGGACATCATCTTTATCAACAGGTCCGTGACGTCCTTTTTCTCATAGGTGTATCTGGTCTGCATCACCTGGTTGTCGATCAGGTCGAGCGCATCCTCGCTCTTAGACAACCCGTATATATCTTTAGCGATCTCGAGGAAGGCCTTGAGGGTCTGCGGGCTCTCGGCTTCCATATCGCTGATAAATTCTTCCAGCGGCTCGGCTTCGGATATCAGGAGAGCCATGCTCCTAAAGAAGGAGTCGGCGTCGGGAGATTTCTTTTCGGCGAGAGCGCGGATAGCTGTATCCAGGTCAGCCTGAGAATACCCTTCGTTCAAAACTGCCCCATCTATCGCCTGAGCCTGGAGATACTTAAAGAGCCCTTCGCTATCCACTCTATCGAGTATTTCGACTGCCTCGCGCACAAAACCATCCAGGCTGTCTTTGCCGGCTGTAAGCGTAGAGACGACCTGGAATAGGGCCGGAGCGGTTTCATAGTTATCTACCGCGAACGCCCGGACGAGGTCGTCGATATCTTCCTGTTCATATTTCTCTTTATTACTGCCTTTCTGTTCTATTAGATAATCTACCAGGGCTTCTTTGTCGCCGGCCTTACTGCGGATATCGATGACCTTCTTCACGAACTTGTCGATCCTCGGTTCGGCTGAAGCCGTGGACGCCAGGCATCTCAATAAATCATCGGCGCTATTGGCTCCCTCGGCGGCAAGGGTGCGGATCACGCCGGGAAGATCGGCGGGAGCCAGGCTGTTGATATACTCCATAAATAAGACAGGATCCTCGGCCTGCGCCACTTCAAGAGTGAGCAGAAGGTCGGTAACATCTTCCGCAGTATATCCGTATCTGGCCATTATATCCGCCCTATCGAGCATAGCGATCACCGACCCGGAGGTGTTAAGCTCATAAGCGCTCAGGCTGACGCCGATAAATTCTTTAAGCTCGTCTTTGGCCAGCTGCTTCATATGATCCACGAAATTATTAAAGAGATCATCGCTATCGGTCATGACCTCAGCCAGCAGGTCCGTAACATCCTGTTTCGTGTAGCCGTATCTGTCCTGCATCGCCTGGCTGTCGACCAGGTCAAGAGAGTCTTTCGGGTTATCACTCGTAGAGAGCGCGTAAATTTTGCCGCTGACATCGAGGAACTCTTTCAGCTTCACGGGACTATTGGCTTTCATGTCGGCGATAAAGGTACTGACATCGCCGCCGTTACGGATCACGAATTCCCTCAAGAGCGCGAGTGAGTCTATGATATCGATTGCCTCGCCGGTGGTCCGGGCGTCACTGATGTCGTTAGAGACTTTTATAAATCTATTGAGCGCTCCCGCGCCGGCATCCGCGATGCGCTGCCTGAACTGTTCAAGGGTCTCAGGGCCGTTCAGCATCACCGCGATAAGAAGGTTCGTGAGATCGGCTTCTGTGTAGTTGCGCTGGACGCCTTGAGCGTCAAGATATGTTATAAGCTGCGCCACGGTCGTTATCCCATTATCCGCGAAATCCTGCCGCGCGGTCTTATCCGTCATCTCAAGGATCATCTCCGCGGCCTTTATCTTATTTATTCTTTCGACAGCCTCGTATACCAGGCCTGTATCCAGAGAGCCGTTCCTTATGCCGTCCCTGAGCGCGGCTAATCCGGGCAAGAGCGACGTTATCTTGGCCTTCTGGACTGTGTCTGTAACCTTGCTCTCAAGTAATGATATCTCGCTCATCTTACTGACAATGAAGCCATATGTATCGGCGAGTCCTGGTATCCCGGGATAGCCCAGATACATCACCTTTTCAACCTCGACGCTTGCGCGCTTTACCAGTTCTTTCGTAATCGCTATAACGAGCGAACGGGCATCGTTCATCGCGTCGATATATTCGCCTTCAGCCTCGTTCAGCTGCAGTTCGGCAGGGCCGGGCGTCGTTTCAGCTGTTATAACGCCCTGGACGGCGGTAAGTTTTGTCAACACGGCTGTCAGGGCATCGGCTCTCGCCTGCAGTTCAACGACCCTGTTATTCAAATACTGCGTATCGCCGGTTATCAGCTCATCGGACTGTATCGTTTGGATCAAGGCAAGATACTCATTGACCTTGGCGATCATTCCGACAGTCGAGGCGGTTCCGGCGATTTCATCTATTATGGAAGTTTTTAGAGCCGCTGCCCTGGCTATCAGGAGATCGAGCGCGGCCTGTTCATTGGCATCGAGCGTTCGGCCCTGATACGGGAGCATCTCGGCAGTAGTATCAATAAGTAGACTATAATTACTAACGATAGCAGGATTGTCAAAACCCTCGGCTATGACGGACCATTCCGCGATCTTGTCAAGAAGCGGATCGACCCTTCCCATAGCGCCTGCGAACGCGGCGGCGGCCTGCGAGAACTTCGTTTGAGCTTCGTCGCCCGATGCCTTAGCGCTCAGGACGATCTTCGCCTTTTCGAACTTTACGAGAGGCCCGGCCGCAGGATCAAGGAGCGTGTCCCTCCTGGTGTTAAGATCCGTAAGTTTGCCGTTTAAGTATGAGATCTTCGCGTCGATCTGAGCGGCCAGGCTTTCCTTGGCGGCTGCCTTTATCTCCGTAAGCCGCTTCACGCCGTCTACTATATCCGCTCTTATCGTGTTAATCCTTGCAAGATACTGCTCCAACCCGGCTCCCATTACGTCGATCTGTTCGATCGTGTACTTTTCATCCAGCGGGTTAGTTTCGGTAATAAAGAGCTCTTTGGCCAGATCGGAATCATACAGGCTGATCCTGGAATCTACGCTGTCGGCTATCTTCTTAGAGCTTGAGATTATCTTCGCGTCCACATCCAGATAGTAGGCGGCAAGCCACTTGTCTATGGTAGCGACGACCTGCGGCTTTATAGTATTTATAACGGCGATGCTGTCGGCTATCCTCTTCATCATCGGGTCATTCACGTTTGCCTGATCGGCGAAGTTCTTCAGCATATTAAGGTTCTGCAGGGCTATATTAAGTTCGGTCTCCCAATCGGATAACTTGCTTGTCATAACACTCACATAGTTATCGGCTACGGCGTTATCTTGCAGATAATCGACAAGTTCTCCTAAGGTATCTACGCCTGCGGTTTTCAGGTCCGATACCGTAAGAGTGCCCAGGAACCCGGCAAGGCCGCTTCCCGTAAGAGCAAGGCTCTTTACCGTCGTAAGCAGGGGATCCGTAAGATCCTGATACATGTTTGAAAGCGCAGGCGCTAAAGCAAGATCAGTCACATCGGCCGTTGTGAAGAAGTTTAACGCCGTAATGGTATATATGGGGGCGAACTCCGCGGCTATCGCGGTCACCCTGTCGCTGACAGGTTTCGTCTGTATGTCAAGCAGGTCTTTACCTATATATAGCAGGGCGTTATCCTGATTAAACCTGATTATCTCGCCGTATTGCGAGAATTTGTATTCAAGGCGGTTCGAGCTTTCATAGATATCTTTAAGCATCGCGAGCTTCCTCTGCGTCTCGATATAAGCGGCATTCGCGTGCGCGGCTTTTTCGCTGGAAGCGTAGATGGTAGTCTCCACACTATCTCTGATATGGGAAAGCTCTTTGTATATATTATCGGCTGAGGAGGCAATAGACGCTTCGTCATAAGCGTCCTTCCTGATATCGCTTTCTCTCTTGAGATCTGTATAGCGGGCCATCTTATCACCGTAATAACCGTCGGATTCTGCCTTCGAGAGCGCCCTCGCGCCGTCTATCAACGCCCTCGCACTTGTCACGAGCGCCTCTCTCTTATTTTTGATATCTGTCGACGCCGCCACCGACGGCCGGACCAAGTCGCTATCGCCGTTCGAACGCGCTATGAGCGCGTCGAGGTTATTGAGAGCTCTTGTAACCGTATCGAGTACCGCTACGGCATCACCCCAGGTCGTGGGGGTGGTAGTGGGAACGAGTATGCTATTGCCTTCCAATATGGCGTTATCTATCACGAGTTGGGCTTCGGCGTCGAGCGCGACATTCAAATCATTGGCCAGCGATCCGGGTGTACCGTTGTATTTATCCAGGATCAGTTCTATCTGCGCTTTTTGCGCGAGATCGGTCTCCTCCAGCTTATATCTCGTCAATGTGTCAAGGCCGTTGGCCAGTTCTTCTCTCGCGTCTCTTAAGCTGACGACATCTTTTTTGGTCAAGTCTATACCTGCAAGACTTAAGTCCAGGGTCCGGGCTCTTTCGAGCGGCGTCCCTTCAACAACAGTATTCCGCGCCTGCGCCGCCGCCAATAACTTGGAAATCCCGCTCAAGATTATACCGTCGCCTATGCCTATGCTATTTTCTATATAAGCATTGTAAGTATTTATTGCCTGGCCATAGCCGGCAAGGCGGGTCTGGGCTTCCAGGTTTGCCATCTTATATATTTTTTGGCACTCTTCGAAGTCGAAATTAATGGCGGCCCTGGAGTCATTCAAGGTCTTTAGCTTTGCCGTCAGGTCCATTACGGCATTTGCGGCGGTCATCGTGACGTAGTCCGTTGCCGCGGCAGCCTTCATAAGCGTATCGGCTTCAAATGCCCTAGCGCTGGCGTCGGTAAGGAGAACCTGGGCATCCTTAACCATCTTGTCCGCCTCCCTCGTCCCTGCCATGCCATTAAGGGCTATGGCGATCTCTTGTATCTCGTTCAGGCTGCTGTCCGCCGCATTGAATAAGGTGTTCAGTTCTTCTTTCGTTTCTGAATTGGCGGTCTGGAGCATCATGAAGAGCCTTTCTTTCCGCTCTTCGGCGATCTGCCTCCTATCGGCCACCTCATTCACGATAACCGCGAAGTCCGCATCCGTCGTATTGGCGGTGATGCTGCCGCGTTTTGCAGCGGCCTCAGCAACCGCTGTACCGGATTCGGCGACAAGAGTCCGCGCGTCTATCTTTATCAGGTTCGAAGCGGCCCTGAACTCCGAGTCCGTCGCCGCCTTCGCAAGATCAAAATCGTTCTTCAGGCCCCTGATGGTGCTGTCGGAGAGGACTTCGGTCATGTCGTAATCGATGATTTCGGATATCTTGAGGGATAGGTCTTCCGCCGCACGCAGCAATGTATCCATCTTCAGCTGGTCGGCCTGCAGTATCGGCAGGAGGGCTCCATTCTGACTAAAGACATCGTAAAGCGCTTTTGCCGTTACCGCATCCTTGCCGTTTTGGACATAATCGATGACCGCCGTAAGGACCTCGTCGGAGGCGACGAGCTTGGAAGCGTAATCAGTATCATATTCGGCTGCCATATCAGCCAAGGTCATGGTATTGTTCCTGAATATCTTGGAGCTCACAACGTCCCGAACCTTAGTCTTAAGAATATTGAGATTTTCCAGCTTCGTAATTTGGGCCTGGGTCGTCGGCGTTCCTATCGCGTTTATCTCGAAGTCTATGGTATTGAGCAGGCCTTCGGTAAGCTGTTTTACGGCCGATAGCGGATTATTCGTTTTCAGCTCATTGGCCCTCTTTCTCGTCTCGTCTGCCAGTTTCTGGGCTTTGTCCGCGGCATTTTCGGCAACGAGCTTGCTGTATCTGAGGGTAATATCGGTAGAATCGGCAGGCACGATTATCTTGTCCCTCTCTATCGCCGCCTGCGTGGCAAGATACTGCGCTATCTGGGCGAAAGATTCCGCGGCCTGAGGATTCTGCGTGGCAAGCGCGCTGTCCCGTATCATGGCGCCGGTATTGGCGTAAGTGTCCGCTTTATTATCGCCGGCTTCCTGATTATACTGATACTCGACCCTGGATATCTCTTTTCCGTAATTAAGCCGGTTATTGGCTATCGTATCTTTGATCGCCTGGAGATCGCTTGCGTTTACGCTTCCGTCGCCGTTCACATCGACATGATACTCCAGGGCGTCGGAAAGGAGCTGTTTGTCCGTCGTATTTATCCCGCCGTCTTTATTGATGTCCGCGCGGGATAATGTGGCCGCGTTCAGGGTAGGCGAGGCTGCCAATACCTCAAGAAGCATCTTTATCCTGTCAGTATCTTCTGTCGTTATCTTCTTGTCGCCGTTCATATCGCGCACAAGCCTGAACCATTCATTGGCAGCCGCCAGGTCGGTATCATCTACCTTGCCATCCGACTTATACTCTATGGAACCATCGGACCTTTTGCCGGCTATGTCGGCGGAGAGCAGGTCTTTTCTAGTCGCTGTCTTATCGCTCAAGATCTTGTTGGCGACTACTGCTATGGCGTTCACTTTGGCCTGCGCGCTTGTTACAAAAGCCGCTATGGCGTCGTAAATGTCGGTGATCTCGGTGTTCTTCGGATAAGTAGTTTTAAAACCGTCGACCTGTGTTTTGATACCTTTTATAACGTCAAGCGCCTGCTGCGCCAGGGTAATAAGAGAAGGCGCGCTTTCGGAGTTGGTCTGGGCGGAATCGCCGATTACGTTTATAAGGTCCATCCTTGACGCCGCCAGCTGGAGGCTTGTCTTGGCGCTGGCGGTGGCTTGAGCCATCTCAAGATAGATATTATTGGCTTGTGTATATAGGTTCAGCGCATCTGACTCGGCCTTCTTCGCCCTAGAGTACAGTTCCTGGAGGGCAGTATTATCAGGATACTTATTTTTCTCACCTTCTATATAAAGCACGTCACTTACTATGCCGTCTTTTAAACTAAGCGCTTTATCTTTTTCGTACTCCGCCTGGTAAAGCGCCGTGGAATTTTCGATCGATTTAAATATGGACCTTATCTCCGCAACATCGTTGTCTATATAATCGGCGATCGTCCCGGTGTTGCCCTTGCTGGGAACGGCGCCGCTTAACGCCAGCAGGTCGCCGTCGCTTACCAAATTATCGGACGGGTCGGCCGGAGCGTTGGTCAGGATATATCCTTTGAACATCCTGCCGAATTCCTCCCTGGTCTTAGTCACTGGTTCGTTGAACGATGTATAATTCACATTATCCACATTGTTGATATCGTCGTGCGTAACGGAGGTGATCAGGACCAGGTGCGGCCCCTTATGTTCTTCCACAAGGGCTATCGCCGGGATATTGCTTAAAGGCAGGTTCTGGGCCGTCACTTTAAGGGCTCTTAAGGCCATGCCTTTGGCGTTCGCTATAGCCTTGATCGAATAGAGGGATGTCTGGACTTCGCCTGTGACGCCCGTCGAAATAAGGCCTGAGAGCATATCGGATATGATCATGTCCGCCGCGAGCTCTTCGCCCTTAAGGCCGGTGACGCCGAGATAATCTTTCAGGGCGCCGGAGGCGCAGTTGATTATATTCGCTCCCTGGGCGATGAACCATGACAATACGGATTTAAGCGCGATGCCGTTATCCATGAGTAAGGTCGGATTTGCTATCTGGAGCATCTTGATGAACGGCATATAGAAACCTGCCTTCTCGGCGTCGGCCTGCGTCATGCCGGTACCGGCCGTTAGCGACGCTCTATAAGCATCCCTTACGTCGCTGAAGAATTTACTGACGACATTCATTACTGTTATGGACGCCTCGAAACCTTTCATGGCTTCACCGATCACTCCGGTAGAAGCAGTTATGGCAGAGATGGCCGTGCTGACCAAGGCCGCTAACTTTGTCGCCCAGCCCGCGTTGGCGCTCACACCCGGCACGCCTACAGTAATGCCGCCCGTATAGTTATCGACTATCGCGATAGTCTTGCCGTCCGGTTTTTTGACGAGCCACATCGCGGAACCGTCGCTTGCGAGAGTAAATTGAGTATTCTGCAGATCGCATACTATTTCGGCCTCACTCCCTTTCTTAACGGAATAAAGATTTCTGTTCTTCATCTTTATGATGATATCGTCTCCTGTGGCGGAGTCATAGGTAATAGTCAATTCTTCAACACCGCCCGTTACACCGGCCGTGTAAGTAGTAACGTAGGATACATTGGAATCTCCAGCGGCGAGGGTGACTTCTTCGGTATAAGCCGTCTTGTAGTAGGCCTTTATATTGTCGCGGAGAACGGCTATAGCGGCGCGCTTCTCCTCTATCTTGGAAAGCTGGGTCCTATAGAGAGCGTCCTGCGGCCTTGCGGCGCATATCCCTTGGGCGATTGAGACGATCTGGTCGTATTGTGACTGGGCGATATCCGCCATCAATAGATAGGCCGAAGCGGCCTCTGCCGAGACCGGCATATTGGCAAACGCTCCTGTCAGGGCTTTCTTGATACCCTCAGCCCTGGAGATGAGCCCTTCGAGCTTATCTTTAATACCTAGAGCGGCCTTCACTTTATTGTCGGCGGAAGCGATATTGCTGGAGACTGATCCTGCCGTTTCCTTTATGACATTGTCAGTATAAACGATGAGCCTGTCGCCGGCCTTCTTTATGGAATCCAGAGCCGCCTCATGAGCGGACCGGGCGGCATTTGCCTGCAGCATGTCGGAGAGTATAAGTAACCCTTTCCCTTCCGGCGCGCCGGTAGGCAGGCTGGAGATGCGCAGCAATTCACGAGCCGCTTTATTCATGGCCGCGAATTCCGCAAGCGCGCTGTCACCCTTGCCCGTACTGTCGAGCGCCTGCTGTAAGCCGTTCATGGAGAGGTCGATGGACGCGCCGGCGGCGGCTGCAAGCGAGGCGATATTATCTTTATCCTGGCTCGCGTTAGCAACTGCCAGGGCTTTTATTCTATTCAATTCATTCTCTATACCGGCCGCTTCACCGATAAGATACTCTTTCGGGCCGAGTTCGAGAGATGTCGATGCCGCGCGGGTAAAGCTATTCAGGGCCGTTGATAATGATTCGGCTCTCTTGGAGAGGTAGCCGGTGGTTGCGGCAAGCGCGTTGTCCGCGCCGGCTTGCGCGTTCTTTAATGTATCCTTGATACCGCTGACGGCGCTTACGGCTGCGGATAAGCTTGCGCTAGATGCAGCGCTGTCGTAGTCCGCCGCGTTCAGATTGGCCCTTGCCGCATCAAAGACAAATTTTTCTATAAAGGCTTTGTCAGAAGCGCTGATCCCGATGCCTGTATAAATTCCGGCCGCTACGGCAGTGTATGCGCCGGAGAATTCCACATAACGATCCGACAGAGTCTCTTTAAATACGTCTTCTGTGTAGCCGGCAAGGGCAGTGGTAAGATAATTACGTATCAATATAAAGTTCTGCTGTAAAGAATTCCAGTAATTACCGTAGTCATTTATAACGCTATATTTGGCCCAATCTGCCGGAGTCTTGCTGCCGGCTTCATAAAGATCCCGCGCGGCCTCATTAAGCGTCTGGTATTCTTCCCACAGATCATTGGCTGTATCTTTGATGGCTATTAGACGTATCTTATCTTGCGGATCCGGCAGTGTAAGGGCGCTGCCGGCTGTTTTATATAATTCATTCATTGCCGATACCATGTCATTGGAAATAGCCACTAAGCCGTCACCCGCCTTCGCGACCGCGTAATAATATCTGCCCTTGGCTTCTTTGAGCAGTCCGGCATTTTGCCTGAGCGTGCCTTCCTTTTCGATAGTATCGATCATGCTTTCGATCGCTTTTATATTCGACGGAATAAAGATATCATTCGGGGCGTCTTTTTTGGCGGCAACCGCTTCTCTGTGCAGTTCCCTCACTCTTTCAGCGAACGTATCTACCGCCGCAAGCAGGCCCTTCGCTTTTTCCGGTGAAGCTATATCCATATTATTAATAAGGCCCTGGATCGCCGTAACGTACGATTCCGATTCTTTAACCGCGTCCTTGACCTTCAGGCTGGCCGCGTAAGCTTTTATCATGTCCTTGTAGCTTATGACCTGGGCGTTGGCATTGTTCACGGCGGCGGCGCTGGCTTCCCATTCAGCCTTTGACGTATCGGTAGAGGCTATGGCCGCGGCGCGAGCGGCACACTTTGCCGCAAGAGCTGCCGACTGTGTATAGAGTTTTACAACTATATCGGAGAGGACGGCTGCGAACCTGGAATCATATGAGGCTACTGCCATCTCGTATGCCTTAGCGGCGGCCCGGGCGAGCTCGATGGCGCTGTCTTTTGCCGATGCTCCATGCGTTGCTTCCATATCGGCCGTTGCCGCGGTATCTTTGAAGGCGGCTATCGTAGCCGATGCGCTATCCACCATTACGGTTATGGCACCGGTTACCCCAACGGCCTCTTGCAGGGCCGCATTTGCAGGCGCTTTCGCGGCGGCTATTTCAACGTATTCTTTAAGATCGATCATATCCCGGTATATCCCGTCAGCAATGTCGGAGAGGACCGCTATTTCGTCCGTACCGGTAAGGGCCCCGACAAGATCGCTTAAGGTGTCGAGTGTCGTAAGTTTTTGGGCTATCTCATTCTTTATGGACCCTACGTCAATGGCGGCTATGGCGCTATACATAGCCTTTTTGGAATCGGCCAGGATATTATCCATCTCATTATTGAACGAGTCCGCTATCTCGCTCTTCACTTTTACGAGCGCGTTGTCAGGATAGTAGGCTTCCGCTTCCTTTATCTTGCGGCTCGAAACCTTGACCGTCTCTATATTTTTCTGTAGGGTTATATAGAGCGCCCTTATGGCTTCAGCATCATTACCCGGCGCGAAGATCGCTTCTTTAATACTGCGTATGGCGCTCATCGAACCGCTTATCTGATCGGCGAGGCGGCCTATATCGTTCTCGGCATTTTCGATGGCCGTCACCTCATTCGCCATGGCTGAAACCATGCCCGTAGCCGCAGCCAATAACGTCTCTATCGCTTCTTTATTAGCGGCCACCGCCGTATCATCGCCTGAGCGCTCACTTAACGCTGTTATATCCTGGCCCGCTTTGACCATATATACCTTGATCGCTTCAGCTATATTATAGAGCGCCTTCGAACCTACGGCCTGCGGCTCTTTAGCTATAAGGGCCTGTATCTTTGCAAGCATAGCCTCATAGCTTTGCGTATCCCTAACGAGATTTGTGCCCTTAGTCGTCGCCATGCCGGCATCTATTGAAAGCTCGGCAAGTCCTGTCTTATTTAAAAGGGCGGCATCGCGCATATTCTTCGAAACGCTTATAGCTGAAACGAGACTCGCATCGGCGCGGTTCGCTTCATACAGAGAATCGACCTGGTTAAGCCTTTCGGACAGCCTGCTTACGGATGCGGAATCTATGGCCAGGAGAGAAGCGATGGCTCTGTTAAATTTGTCAATGCCCGCCGCGGCAGGGCCGGCACTCTTAAGATCGACGGCTATCGCCTTGTTCATATCCGTTATCTTGCTGTAACTCTCTATAAGAGCCGTAATCGATAAGGCGTCTGTCCCCGTCTCCAACGCAACTCCGCCGGCGTATACAATGCCTGTGAGCATGGCAAGCGCCCCTTCAAGGTCCGCCAAGCGTTCACGACTCGTTTCGATATTTTCGCTTAAGTCCGTGTTCACCACATACCGGCTTTCTATGCCGCTAAATGCGCTCATCGATTCACGAGCCTCTTTGGCAAGCTCAAAGCCCAGATCTTTTAACGCGGCCAGATAGACGACCGTGTCAAATTTAGCCGCACCTGGAGCGAGGCCGTCGTTCGCATGCATCATCTTATCTACATACGATGTGGTGCCGATGCCGATAGAGTCGAAATTGGCGCGATAAGTATCGAGGTATGCCGCGGCGCTCTCCACGATAGGCAATTCTTCTACGAATGCTCCTGTTCCGCTTGTCGTCTGATCAGATGCCCTGAAAGGAAGCGCCGCGAACAGGTCGATAAGGCGCTGCCTTCTCTTATCGTTATCGGTCATAGCGCCTGCATCGGCGCTGATATCGAAACTGGTCATCTCTTGATAATAGTGATTACGTTCCGTTGTTGTGATGGTTTTCATAGTGAAGGCCTTGTATGCCATGTCGACGAATTGCGGGTTATCTATGACGAACAGGCCCTGGGCGAGCCATGTTGTGAGGAGTTCTTTTGTGACCTGACGCTCTACTGCGGGAGTCGCGCCTCTTAAGCCGAATATCTTATCGAGAGCCTGGTACTTCTCAAGTACAGGCGGCGCCATACTGCGGGCCGCCTCATAAATATTGTCGATATATTTCTCCGCCATATCGAGCGCCTTCGCGCTTGTAGCTTCGGCCACAAGCAGGTCTACCTCGTCTTTCCTGTCGCTCAGCCAATCCAGAAGCGATATCCCGTCTGTCTTCAGGGCATCCTTGACGATCAGCTTCTTGCTGAGCTCGTTTATCATATTGGCGCTTTGCGACAGGACGCTCGCGATGCGGTCGCGCGTATCCTTCATCAAAGCATTCTCGCTGTATGTATCATGCTGGGCGTCGGCGGCCCAGTATGCATCAAGAATGCTGTCATATGAATCCCGGACGACCTTTAACAGCGCCGCCGATTCTTTTGTATCGGAGACCTCGTCTACGATCTTCGCAGCCATATCGATCAAACGCATATTATCTTCGGATGCGGCAAGTAATCCTGCCAGCGTTCCTTCTTTCTCGTTCAGATTTGTGACCTTACCCTCAATTACATCGATCGCGGCATCTATCTCTGCGATCATAGCTTGAGCCGCCACTTTCTGTGCCGCATCAACAACATTAGCGAGCCAGCCTTGCGCATCGGCAAACGCTTTGGCAGCCATAATATTGGCTTCTTCAGGCCTGTAAGATATCGCGAACTTCTCAACTGCCTTCTTCAGGGCCACGACAAAATCTCTGGCCTCATTGATCTTGGCAAAATCGCTTACACCGGCATCGGTCTTGGAAGCGGCGGCTGCAATTGCAGCGATGCGTATAGACTCAAGGCTCGCCATCGCGTCCTGTATCTCTTTAAGCATCCTCAGATATCTTGTCTCTTTGGCCGTCATCGCGTCTATCGCGGCAGTCACATTCGCCTCTATCGCCGCGGCGCTTGCGCGTATATCGTCTATCGCGGCCAATAGCGCGTCCGCCTCGGCCTTGCTGGTCGTATTGTTTATAGCCGTCAGGAGCTTACCGGCGCTGCCGGCATAATTCGTAACTATCGCGGCGGGCTTACCGCCGAGAATGTCGTATATCACCATAGCGTCAAGTGGAGTAATGATCCCGTTCTTGTCGAGGTCATAGCGGTTGAAATTGTTCACTATATTCTCAAGATAGCGGACGTCTTCTCCGTCCAGCCTCGAATCCTTATTGAAATCGGCGTTTATAATATCCTGCGCCGTGAATCCCATTTCGCCGGCCTTCATGACATCGGATATCAGGGCCAGGTCATTGGAATCTACGGTGCCGTTGTGATCTATATCTGTGTAATACTTTTCCGCATTTTGCAGGGCCAAAACGTCTCCGGCATCGACCATCAGGTCGCCGTCTATATCGCCCTTTGCGATCCATGCCGTGGGCACGAGCGCTCCCTGATACATTATCGTCCTCAGGTTGTCGATGATATTACTGTCTTCCTCATCTATAACTCCGTCCCTGTTCAGGTCGTAGCCGCCTTTCAGATTCTCCTTAAGTATCTCCCGGTCTTTCGCGTCTATACGCCCGTCAAAGTTGGCGTCAGCATTTCTGACGTCTTCGGCCGTAAAGCCGTATTCGTTTATGAGCTCGGAAGCTGCTGCGACGCAGGCGACATCATCTTCATCGAACCCGCCTACCGCTACGGCAAGATCGTCTTTTGATATGACGCCGTCTTTGTTAAGGTCGAGCCTGGAGTAGCCGTTTCTAGCCATCTCTTCGCCTGTCATCGTGCCTTGCGAGACGATACGCGCCAAGAGCTCGAAATCGCCGGGATTCGCCAGGGCGAGATATCTTCTATCCTTATTGACATCTTTGGCATAGGCTATGACGTTCTTGATCAGGTTATAATCTTCTTCGTTGACTACCGGCACGCCGTTCAGATAGTTCTCGGATATATTCGCCGCCAGGATCTCTTGGGGCTTTATCGTATCTCTTAATCGATAGAACTCCGAGGTCATCTCCAGGAAAGCGTAGTCAGCCGCATCCACTTTGACTATGGGTTTACCATAACTATCAAGTTCCGCGCCCGCTACGAGGTTGCCGACGCCGTCATAGTGAGCAATGTCATACTTAGCCATATTGTTGAATGCCCATTTAATATTTATAAGATCGCCGTAATCTATGACGCCGTCTCTATTCACATCGTAGTCCATGAATCCATCATGGTTAGAATCTTTATAGATATCCGCGCGGTTATTTAACGTGATCCCCGTCTTCAGGAGGTCTTTCTTCAAGCCCTCGGATTCCATCACGTCCTGTATCTTTATATAATCGTCGAGCGTAATGGCATTGTCCGGTACCACGTCAGCCGTAGTGGCGGCAATAGCGGCTATCTTATCAAGCCATGCCTTCTTATCCGCGAGCGACCCCGTACCGAATTTATCCGCCGCGTCCAGCATGAACAGTATATTCACTGGGATATCTTGGCCGGCCATGTAGGCGATCTGGGCGTCGATATACGCATCTGTCACTTCAGCCGCGAAAGGTGAATGATCCTTAGCGCCGGAGTCGACATACAACCGCTCATATATATCCAGGTCCTTGCTGTCGATCTTGCCGTCCCTGTTCAGGTCGGCGCGCATATATGCATCGCCGCTGTAATCCCACATAGGTAGCCCATTGGTGCCGACAGGCCCTTCCCTGCCAAGCAGCATATCTTCTATCCGGTCTCTATTATTCAAGACGTAATTAGCGGCGGTCTGATCGGCGCTATAACTTGCGCCATAAATTCCCAGGTCATTTATTAGCTTGATAAACGTGATCTTCATTATAGTTGAGATCTTTGCAGCGTCATTTATCCGTTCAAGATCGCTCACCGTAACAGCGCCGTCCTTATTTACATCGAAGTTATCGAACGATTCGGTCGGAGTGGTGCCGGTAGCGCTCTTGACAAAATCGTGCCTGATGAAGCTCTTCATCGTTTGATCCCAGACGAACGTAGAGCCGCTCATCTTCAGATATCTCTCTATATCGACCTCATTCAGCCTGGGGGCTTCCGTAAATTGATTGATGTCACCATTCAGGTTCGCTCTTTCGATATCGTCCTGTGTGACTGTAAGGCCCAGAGTATAATATTCATTTATCGTATCCCACGCGGATAGGTCGCTTGCGGTGATCGCGCGATCGTTATTTATGTCGTAAAGGTAGAGGTTGTCGACCACGTCTTTCACCGCCGCCAGATCCAGCCGGTCGACTTTTAAATCGGCGGTAAGATCATATCCCAGCTGTACAAGGTCAGCCTGAGTATAGATGAAGTCGTCTGTCGTATGGATATTCTTGGTCGTATCATAGCCGACCCCTTTATCCCAGACCCTCTTTATCTCTTTCGCGCGAACGACATCTAGCCTAGTTACCTCACCGTCGGCCGTCAGGTCGACGGACCTCTTGGTTATCATGAGCTTGCTGTTTATGGCGTCGACATCTTTCTGATCGAGTATACCGTCATTATTGGCGTCGTATCCTTTTCGCAAGGTTATGATATCGTCATCCGCCAGAGTCACAAAGGTGTCGCCGTTGACATCGGTCCCGTTCGCTGCATCGCTTGCAACAAGATACTTATCCTGTTCAATGGCAAGGAGTATCTCGTCCCTCACCGATTCCATCTCCAGGACCTTTCTGTAATCGGTATAATTAGCGGTCAGTTCGCCGCCCAGCCCTTGTCTCAGCGTCCAAGCCGCAAGGGCATTATCTATAGTTTCAAGGGCCGCGGCATCTTTTGCTTCGAGGGCGGCGGATCGAGCATCCAATTTCGCCTGATAAATCTCCCAATCATGGTAGTCTATGGTCTGTTGGGGTTCGCCGGTCACGTCGACGATATTATTATTAAGGTAAAGCCTGGCAAGCGCAGTCTCGATAGATTCCCAGTCCTCATGGTCGAACTCATCGTCCCCGTTTATATCCAGCTTCATATAATCTTTCGGATTCAGCACTTTGTCTTCAGCGATCTTCTGAATGATGAAGTTCACGCGCTCCATATCTTCTTCGGTAACGATACCGTCGCCGGTTATATCCCTCGCAGGCATCTTTTCGATAGCGTCTTTGAGCGCATAATAATCATTTATGTCAACGATACCATCCGGCACGCCATCCGGACCCGTTATATCCGCATTCACGCCGTCTTTGGTGCCGATAACATGCGGAACGTAAGACACGTCACCGATAGTTATAAGGCTGTTATCGCCGAGCGCCGCGTATACTGTAACCTCTTTCCTGTCGCTCGACCCGTCGCCGTCAGAGTCGGCCTTCAGCGGATCGGTGCCGAGCGATCGTTCGAGTTCATCGTTAAGCCCGTCACCGTCGGAATCAAGGCCCGGCACAGCCTCAGGTTTTGACAAGATATCCTTCGGATCCGTACCAAGAAGCGCCTCTTCGCCGTCAGAGAACCCGTCGCCGTCAGAATCGGCCGCGAGCGCGTTGGTGCCGTTCAAAGCCTCATCAACATCCGATATGCCGTCGCCATCGGCGTCGTCGGCGGCAGCTTGCGGATGCGTATCGCGTGAAAGCGCGCCGGGGATGGTTGCGGGATCCACTATACTGAACATCCCGTCGGCGCTTCTTCGCACATACATCTCTTTATTATCGATCAGGACAACGCTGTCCCAGACGTTCTTGCTTACAGAGATATTCTCGCTCGCAAGCCGCACTTCCTGCGTATAGGGGTTGACGGTGACATCATACACCTTGCCTTCTATGTCGACCTTGCCAAGCGCGGCATTCGATGTATACCTGTTATTGGCATATATGTCATCTACGAACGTAAACGAGCCATCCGTGTTCTTTATTATTTCGTACGGCTTGCCGTTCAAAGTTATGAGCTCGCCTATCAGCGTTATGCTCTGGTTGTGGACCTGCTCAAGCTTGGTATGCCCCGTATCTGCATTGAAGGTTATTTTGTATAGCTTGCCTTTGTACATGATCTCGCGGGCCTGCCATTGAGCATCGTTCTGCGGAGAGCCTATGGTAAACCTTCCGTCGCCGTCAACCGTTATGTTGATCCATATCGGTTTGCCCTGGTCGTCTACACCGCCATAGATGGCCTCTTTGCCGGTGGCGGGATTGCGCCGTGACTCTATCACGTCAAAACGCTCGACTAACTTTATCCGCATCGTCTCGAAGTCCGTCTTTATATCGTAAGTCTTTCCGTCCGCCAGGACAACGCTGTTGGACGACTGGATCTTGCTTCCCGCAGCCAGCGCAGTAGTCGTAAATGTGCTCGCATACGGCACCTTTGCCTTTTCGGCGCCTATGATCTCATAGAAGGAATATGTTCCATCCAGCGCTTTCGATACTTCGTAAACTTGGTCTGCGGCGCCGTCATAACCTATTATCTTGATCCTCTGGTCGGCGAGCTTTTTGCTTTCGGTGTGGGATTCAACAAGGGTAATGCTGCCGGTAAAGAGGTCCCTGCTGATATCGTAAGTCTTCCCGCCGAGAGATACCGTCTTATTATCGGCGCTCACAGTGTCTCTGAAATTAACGGCCTTACCGTTGTAGGACAGCTCTATCGTGAGGTTATCCAGGCCCCATGAAGCATCGGCGCCTGAGGTTAAATTCGAGCCGAAATCAAGCGCCAGGTCCGCGTCGGAAGAGTCCAGGGTAAGCGTTATATGCTGGACATTGTCCGCGGCAGTTCCGCCGACCACATTAAGAGTCTTGTCGTAAGAATACCACCATGGCAGAGTATATACCTGCTTCCAGGCGTCCTTGCCGTTTACCTTCAGGTAGCCTTCCTTATTATTCCATGAGTCTATGAAGTAGTAATCGAAACTGATCTTAATCTTATCGTGCACAGGCAATCCTGTTATGACCTTTTCAACGCTGGAAATACCGTTACCGTTAAATATCTTATTGCCGGCCTTGGTGCTCGTAGTCGATACCGAGCTCCATCCTTCGAGAGCCCCTTCGAATTTCTCGCTTAAAGAACCGCGCACGCCGGTATTTGAGGCAAATTTATCTATCCTCTCACCCTGCGGCGTAATAAAGGAATACGTCCCGTCGCCGTTATTTGTTATCCTGTATGTCACGCCTTCCAGGCTTAGCACCTGGTCGTAGGCCTTAGCGCTCGCCTCTTCAGCGACGGTCAGCATCAGCCTGCTCGTCACGCTATCGACCAGGGCAAGATATCTGACGCCGTCTATCATGACTATGTCGCCGGACTTAGTCACGTTCGCAACCTCGACATCGTCTTTTTTGATCGACTTTTTGCCCGTTATCATGTCGTTGACAACATAATACTGGATGCCGCCGAGCTCTATCACTTCATCCGCTATATGCTGGCTCACTCTATGAGACCCATCCTGCTCGGCAAGCGCTATGCGGCCGTTCTGGTCAATAAGGACGTCGCAGATGATATCTTTTATCTGTACGAACATGAGCCCGTAGTAGGATATGTATGTATTATCGCCGGTAGAATCGGTGAAATAATACCTGTTATCGATCCCTTTGTAAACATCGTAGAAATCGCCGCTGAACAATATCCTTTCGCTGCCTATGTGCCTCGAGGCCGTAGCGCCCGGCTTTGTCAGGACGATCTCGCTGCCGGACGACACCCCCATCTCCACAAATTGCCGCACCTCTTCTATCTTCTTGATATCGGCGTCAGTCAGGTTCCTGTTGCCGGCGAAAGCGGTCTTTATCTTAATGGCGTTCTCAAGCGTCTGGATGTCAAGCAGGTTAAATACTCCGTCATGGTTGAGATCGGCCCTGATTATTTGAGCCTGCTCTTCTTTCTGCTTTTGCGTAGCGCCGAATTTATCGACTGTGGTATTAAGCGCTATGAGGTCTTTGTAGTCAAAGACGCCGTCACCGTTTATGTCGCCTACGGCCCGCAGCCCGGCATAATCGTTTACGGATTTGAAGTGTGCGGCTATGTCGGCGCCGCTCACTATGCCGTCCGGCCCTCCGTTCGCTCCGCCTGTAATATCGGCAAGTTTTATCTTAAGAGGAGTTATATTCCACTCTCTCCTTAATTCCTCGGCCTCCAGCACCTCTGCCATCCTGGTTTCTATCTTGCCCTTCAGAGGACTGTTGGTAAGCTGCGTAAGGTTGGTCGGCACGGATAACCCGTAGAAGGCCGCCCAGCCTTTCATCATGGTAAACGCGTCACCAAGATTTTGCAGGTCCTGGTCATTTACCATGCCGTCTTTGTCCACATCCGCCCTGTCCACGACGTTTGGCTGAAGCGCCTTATTGCGGTTGATGTCGGTCAGTATGTCAAGGAATAGCGTGTAGTCGCCGCTATCGGTCCTTCTAAAGATAGCGGCTTTGGCAAATTCAATATAGCCGTTGCCGAAATCTACTTTATATTTTGTTTCATCGACTTTGCCAACCACATAGATACTACCGTTTGTCTTATTACGCAGAGAGTACCGGTCCGCTCCCGCTGAGGCCCCATTATCGATAAATTCATACTCAAGATCGACGACTTTGACATACTGCTTCTGGTCGATATCGTATGTATTTTTGGCGGTTGCCGCAAGATCGAGAACGTCCTGTATGTCCACCGCGAAGTCTTTATTGACGTCGCCCCTGGACTTATAGTCAAGCAGATTCTGGAATGTCAGGGTAAGCGGGCCATTGGCAGGGTCCATAAAATCGATTATATGTTCGAGAGCTATGACGTCCATTTTGTTGACTGCGCCGTCACCGTTTACATCCTGGTAGTAGTACTGCAGCTGCAGAAACTTATCAACATCGTGCTGATCGACAAGGCCATCGGGCACGTTTGTGAATTCTCCATCCTCGTATCCTGTGAGATCGCCTTTTTCGAGTACGCTGGCGACCACGCCCGGCTGCTGGAGCATCATGCCTCTTGCTTCCGAAAGTATATAATTCACCCCGTCCAGCTGTACCATATCCTTGCCTGACTCGAACCAGCTCAGGATTTCCGGGCCCAGGCTGCCGTCCGAAGCCAGCTCTGAGAAGGCATATATACCCTGGCCGGACTTCGACTGTCTCACACCGTAAGCAAACCCTTCAGGCAGAGTGCCCGGTAGAGTAATGGTCTGGTAAGCCTCCCCATCTTTCACAAAAGTTTTCCCTGTATCGGACTCGTATGAGCTGGGCCTTTCGGAAAGCCTGACACCGCCGGACTTCGGATCGATCGAGATATCGAAGGTCACATCGCCTATCTTCACGGTCGGTATGGTGGAGGTGCCCACCTGTCGGAGTTCGCTTGCAATAGGCTGCCCCTCCGCCTGTCCAGCCTCATTGATCCTGTAGAAAGAGAACGTACCGTCAATAACGCCTTCCGCGTCACGCCCCTTCCTGATCCAATAGTGATCCTTTCCGCCGTTAGGATAGGTGATCGATATCTGGTCATCGTAGGCCAGATCGCTCTGGGGAGACTGCCTGCCTATAAAGACACCTCCTCCGGTAACTTTTTCGAGCTGGAAGCGCGTCCCTTTAATATCGACGAATTCTCCGCCGATGTCGCTATACGATAATTTCGTGACATTCTTTCCCACGCTTTCGTCGAAATATGTAAAATCATAGGTAGTCCTGCCTGAAGTAGGCTCTATATATACAAGCCTTCCACCATCGGCCGTTCTTTCGTCCGTAATCGGATCGACCCTGTACAGCTCCATCATATTGCCGCCGGCGAGTGTATCGCTCGTCCGGTTCTGGGCATCTTTCAGGGTCAGCAAGCCTGCCTGGTCGTATATTACCCTGAGCTCCTTTCCGTCATCAAAGATAACAGCGTTATAGATCTCGTTCTCTGTAAATCTATAGGTAACTCCCTCAACGACGGCGGAGTACCAGTCGAGCGCTTTTGTAACGGGGGCTTCTTTCGGTAAACCATTCTCTGTCCACCTGACCATGCCGGTATTGGTTGTGCTGTTAAATGTAAACACGCCGCCTATGGCGCCGAGCGTCACCTTCCGCGTTATGCCGTATTCCCTGCCTCCACGGATGATCTTATACTCACCGTCTTTGAAGATATAGCCGTAAAGCTCGCCCTTAAGGATGAGGACGCCTTCCGCCAGGAGTCCGACCACAGGTATAAGGGTCGTATTTTGGCTGTCGAACTTGTAAAGCGCGCCGTCTATCTTTACGGTACCGTCCGCATACGAGGTGATGGTATCTTTTCCGTCATAGAATTCATACGGCCCGCCTGCGGCCACCTCCCTGACAGAGAAGACGTGGCCGTTCACGCTGATCGTATTCACGGCCTCCGCAATCTCGGAGCGCGGCATCTTGAATACGCTTATTCTGCCGTCTTTCTCGGTCACTCCGTACAAACCGTCGTTGCCGGTCGACGCGTTTATCTGGTCGGTCAGATTTACGGTCCACATGTCGGGCGATGTTGTCTTATCGCATTTGTAAGCTTGGCCGCCGCGGTTAAAGTATGTATCGAGCCCTGAAGTTGTAATGGTATAGAAAGCGCCGTAATCGGTGGGGCCATCCTTCTGATAATCTATCCTGAACGCCGTCGAATAAGAAGGAGCAGCTTCGACAAGCGATACGCCGGCCTCAAAAGCGATAACGTCGGTGCCGTCTATTATGTTATCGGAGTTAAAATCGACACTCCCGATGTAGCCGTCTTTATTGAAATAGAGATCCATTATCTCGATCCCCACCTTATCGTCCGGCACAAATTCAGCCTTCGAATAATCGCTGTATCCAGGCCTGCGGGACATCCCCATGACGACCTGATTCCCGTTCTTATCGGCCAGTATCGACCTGTCGCCGTCACCGTTCGCATCGGAGACGTAAAGTCTTATCGTATGGCTGCCTTCCGAAAGATAGACCTTACCGGATCCTACATCGTAATCCATCGCTTCCGTTATCTTATTCCTTATATTAATATTTGCGAGCGGGTTTATAACTCCGTCCACATATATATCGATCTCCGTGTAGGTCGTGCGGGAAACGGGAGGATTGCCGTATCGATTGCCGTCCGTGAATTCACTCTGATTCGGGTTTCTCGCCATGATCCCGAGGTCATATATGCCGGCTTCGCCGGGACCTATAATGATGTCCTTAAGCTCGACATATCTGCCCATCAGCGTGCCGGCAACCGGCGCCGTCTTCGTCATCCACGATTTATTCGTATCATCCCAGGTCCAGTCTGCTATATCCGCGTCTATAACGGTATGCAGGTCGTAATCTCTCTTTTTTGTGCCAAGCGATTTATAGAAGAGGTTCATGTCGCTATTCTTGTAGCTATCCTTATCGGCGTAGTACGCGACATCGGATCCATCGACGTCAACATCGCCGTCAACGTCACCGATATCAAGTAGGCCTTGTTTATTGTCTGTCCTGCCTCTCTCCTCAAACAACATATCCAGATATTCACCGTCTTTGGCGAGCGTTCCGTCATTATCTATGTCAAAATAACCGCTCACCGATGAGATTGTATTGCCGGCATATGTAAATATTGTCTCGCTGTTAGAAAGCGCATCGGTGATCGTGATGCTGCCTAAGCCTGCGGCAGGCGCCATGGTAAATTCATGCGCCCCATACGCCGCTGCCGCGCCGGCGTAGCTTTCCGCCGTAGCGGACTCATTAAACAGATAGTTGCCCGGAGCCGGCTTGGTAAGGCCGCCATCGACGTCTACGACGTCGGTCCCATACATAGTTATTTCATCTATCATAGTTTTCCTGTTATTATCTTTCAGCTTGAGCATTATGGCGTTCGTCTCTACGCTGTCGAAGGCCAGGTCATATTCATTCTGTTTCGGGCTCCGTATGGCAACGCGGTTGCCTGTGATACTGGTATTCACGGCATTATTTATGAATTTGAGGCCCTTGACCGGCGTCCATACTGCCTCTTTTACGTTCTTAAGCGAGATGTTATCGAGATAGTAGGTGCCATAAGCGGCCCCGGCTACCCAGCTTATGGTGTGCTTGCCTTTAGCCACCGCGATCTTGAAGTTTTGCCAGTCAGCCGTGTCGTATGTATTTGAATTCGTATATACAGTCCCTGTCTTCTGGATCTCCGCGACTTTCTGACCGTCAATCTCGAGCCTGAACCCGAGGCTCATCACGCTTTTCCAGTCAAATGAAACTTCCGCGCCTTCATCGGCCTCTACCTCGCGTTTCAGGTATACATCCTCGAGTGTATTAAAAGAACTCCCTTCAAGGAAGGTGCCATGGCTAGAAGCGTCAGACGCTATATGGAAGCCTCTTTGCGTACCTCCCGCATCCGACAATCTGCCGGAGTCCCTGTTTCCGCCGTTACCTTCAAATCCGGCCGGGAATTCTCCGTTTTCAAGGTCAAACATTACGTCCGCCTTAGTGCGTTCTCCCGTATCGTAATATATCTCAAAATCTGCCAGGTTATAAGACAACCCATAGGCGGGTGAGGTAAGCCCCTCCTTTATATCGATACGGTTCACCGTCTTTTTCAGCCCGAGGTCAAATATTACCGGCGTTGCGGCTTCATGAGTAGAGGAGTTTGTAGCCACCCATCCGTTATTACCGCCGCCGGAATTGCCGTCCATGGCCTGCCCTATCCCGTAGTTATTCGCCGCTACCATTCTATTTACGGTAAGAGCGCCGTCCGAGGCCATGGTTGCCCTGGTAAAGCCGTTAATATCGGCATAATATCCAGCAGCATAAGACCTTCCCGCCTCATCAATGTATTCTGTGAGACGACCGGCCAGATCGTATATATATGTCTCTTCAAGCGGCGTGTAAAGATACTTGACGACTCTGCCGGCCTGGCTGTAATCATATTTTTCATGCACCATCGGCTTTAGATCGCGGACCTGATTGCCGCCGGCCTGATCAAAGTTGTAATATAGGACCATATCCTCGTCCTTGCCTATGGCCGAAGCGGCGCTTTCGGCGGCCTTCTTCATTCCATTTTGGCCGAATGACGTTTTATAGATCACGAAATCATCCAGCTTTAACATATTGCCGGTAACAGCTCCTTCGCTGTAATAGTCCATACCGCCCAGGCGGGACATCCTGCGCTCGGCGTCCACCGGCGCGTCTATCTTGCCGCTCCCGATCTCATTAAGCTGCGCGGCCGTGCCGTCGCTGGAGCTGTAGATCGAGGCGTTGCCGGAAGCGTCGATCGAAACTGCCAGATAAGTCCATTGATTCATCATGTATGCCGGGATATCCGCGGTCAGCGCGGGAGGATACTGATAACTGTCATAGGCATTGGGCTGACCGTTCACTACCTGTAACTTCAGATCTCCCGATACGATAGACAAATTTATACTGTCCTTTGAATATGTATAATAATTACTGGTGCGCGTGTCGCGGAGATCGAAGATCTTCCCGTTAGAACCATCATAGTATATCCACATGCCCGCCGAGAATCCTTCTGCGAAGCCTTCATTTATCGTCCCAATGTCAAGATACGAATTTTTGTCCTTATCCAGCGCCAATACCTTACTGCCGCGCAGGCTGTCATCTGCTATGGCGGCGAGCGCTTTAAGTTCCGCATCATACGTGCCGCTTGAAGGATCGCTCGCCCAGCTTTCGATAACCCTGGAAGACGAATCATAGACGGTCCTGGAGACGATACTGTCGCCGTCCTTCTCCGTAACCGTCTTTCCGCCGCCGGCAACCGCATCATCATAGGTAAACGTGTGGACATTGCCAAAAGCATCGGTAGATTTAGTGATACGGCCCTGCGCATCGAAGATATTCTGCAGAACAACTTTGTCCTGAGTACCATAGATGGCTTGAAGTTCGGAGGCATCCTTCATCACGATAGGCTCGCCCTTATTGATCTTGAAGCTATCGAAGCTCATGGTCATATCGGTATCGGCAGGATGGCTCCCCGGCAGAGAATATGTCCGCTGGCCATCGTTATTCATTTCAAGCCTGACTATTATATTTTCGTTCCCGAAATTTATATCCTTTGCCCCGTTAGTGTAAGTAATATTGACCCATTGCCCGCTCAGGCTGTTCCAGAAATAGGCGGCTACACGGCCGTTTTCGCGTTTTATCCTTACCCTGTTACTCCTGGAGGTCACCGGCGCGTTAGCGCTATTACTCTCCATCGCTCCTGAACCGTTGTTGGCATAACTCTTACCTAAGAAATTCTTATCTATGCCTACTTTAACGAATTTCCTTTGATCACTAGCCGATGAGATCCCGAGCATGCCGCCCAAATCTAGGCCCGAGAACGAACCCGTCCGCGTAATATCATCTATATCCACCTGTATATCAAAGTCGCCTGACAGGACCCAGCCGTCGGCACCGGTGGTGCTGGAACTCAAGATTTGCGATTCGCCGGGATTGTGCGCTACGTTCATCGAGCCCGCATAGTTGGTACTGGGCGCATGGAAACCGCCTCCGGCAGTACTGTATTCCATACCGACCTTATCGATCATATATATGCCGCCGCTTATCTTGAATCGCAGGTTTAGGTTATAATTCGTTCCGTATTCACCGGCGAGCGCCAGCGTAGATATGAATTTGCCGGGGTTATCCGGATCGGCAATCAATGCCGGCGCAGTCGAGAAATCCCAGCGTGAAGCATTACGCATATTGTCATCATAACCTATACTTACGCTGGAGATCGACCCGGTAGACTCGTCATACACCAGGCCTATATTCTTTGTAGCGGCATAGGTGCCGAATTCATCCGAAGCGGCCTTACTCTCGTCGCTAAATACCATGTTTCTAACGAGTGTGTTCGCGCGGGTATTGACATATTTATTATATTCTGTAAGCCCATCCCTGGCTTTGTCCTCATCGAACAGGAACAAAGCATCGGCCGATGTGCTTCCATAATATGTAACGGCCTTGACGCGCGGTTTATCAACACCCGTATTGACGCTTGCAGCCTGCCCGGCAGATAGTATCATCGGTTCCTCGCCGGGCATACCGGTATTTATAGTGTAGACGGCATTGGTTCCTGTCCCGGTCAAGCTAATTGATGAACCCGTCATGCCGGGTATGGATGTGCTGCCTGCAGGCAGCGTCGTCTTGTAGCTTAACCGGCCCTGATGATTCTTGAAGGTATAATACTGCTCATTTATAAATGCGTACTCTTCGCGGCCGCTCAATACGGTCACTGTAATCGGCTGGTTACTGGAATTCGTAACGCCTGTTATCGTATAGGCTGTATCATTCCCGGTCCCGGAGCGTGCGATGACCGGTCCCGCTATCCCCGGCACTGATGTGCTGTCTGCGCCGAGAGTGGCGCTATATTCCAATTTCTCCTGCTCATACGCGGTTGTATTAGTAAATGAATAGGATCTGCCGTTAAGGTCATCGAACTTTATGACCGCGATATCTTTTCTGCTGCTTCCATCATAACCCGTATACAGATAAACCGTATTCGAGGCGTAGTCAACCTCAGCCTGGCAGTCGGCGCCCAATGTCCAGATCTCCGGCTTGGCCATGCCGGCCGTCTGCCATATGATACTGCCGACATTACCATATTCCGGATGGTAATTTGCGTTAGTGCGGTCCGGCGGCTCAAGATCGAAGAGGATTTCGAAGTTCGCGTCGTTTTGGAGCGCTGAAGTATCCTTGCCATTCAACGTAACGACGCGCCTGTCCAGGGCATTCCGCGTAAGATTCAGTTTGCCGTTTTCAAAATTGTATTCGGCGGCGCTGCCGGCTTTCCACCGCATGCCGGTAAGCCCCTCGGAAGAGAAGTCATCGCCGGCGCCGATATCGACTCTGCCGGAGGCCGTCTGTACGACATCCGTGCCGGACACATCGTATGAATACATAAGGTCTTCTTTGGGCGATCGTTTCTCGACAAGCCGGAGCGATTCGTCATAAAGGCGTGTTTCATCGGAAGCGGATGAGTAGACGCTTCTATAGCCCGGCCTGCCGGGCAGGTCATATGTATATTGGGTGTAGTTTCCAGCTTCGTCAGTAAACTTACTGACTCTACCGTCGCCATAATATTCATATACGGCGCCGGTGGCTGTAAATTTCTTAATAAGAGCTAGGTTCGATGCGTCATAAAGCGATATCGCCCCGTCCGCCGAAACCACTATCCGCGCGTTCGCCAATCCTGCGGGCAGTTTATCCTTATAATTCAGGACATAATCGGTCAATCTCTTTACAGCCGTCATAAGAAGCTTATCGGCATCATCAACAAAACTGTCCTTATTGAGATTGGCCGCGTCAAGCTCTACAGCCGTCAAGCTGTATCTGAGGGCCGCGTCGCGGACCTTCTCGAGCGTTAAGTTATTATCCCTGTTGTCATAGAGATATTTGGCGATTTTTGCCTTTATGTCGTCCGCCGGATCAGCGATATAGTCGTGGTTCAAGTCCCTCTTGTCGGCCTCTGTCAGATTTATGACGCCGTCATTTGCGACTGTGATAATAAACCGCCTCTCCTGAGCGTTATGCGGTATCACTACAAGCCAGTTGTTATCGGGTTCTGTCTCATACCTGGCGCCTGATGCATCATAGAAGACAAACTTGCCCTCTTCCCTGGTAACGTAATAAGTAACGATATCCGGGAAGGCGCTCACAGCGCTGTAATCGACCGAAACTGCCTTGAACGAGTCGGAGTTGCCGAAATTTTTCCTGAGAAGCTCCAGGTCGACCTTGTCTATCTTGCGGTCAAGATTAAAATCGGTCGCTTGCGAATAATGCGCGTCTTCTATGAATAAGTCTCTTATCTGGATGGCTGTATTCGCCGGGAACTTCGCCCCGGCCGGATCCGGGATATTTGGGACCCATTTAAGAGTGAACCGGTATTTGCCGTTTACCATGTTATTTATCTGGATGAACTTGTCCTCATAGTCTTCGGAAAGACCGGCAACCTGGATAAGCCCTTTCCACCCCGAGGATTGACCTTCTGGATACCAGGGCTGCCAGGCGTCTAGAGTGTCTTTTTTCTCTATCGCAACCTCAAAGTCGAGCGTCTGGCCTCCGGTGAGCGTATAATCCCCGAAGTTCTTCGCGCTGAAGCCCACCTTCATGTCGCTCGAAGTAGCGGTCGTGTCAAATTCATACGATCTGATATAATTACCGAGCGCGAGGTTCCTGGATGTCGCGTATAACGAATCCTCGTATCTGAAGTAATCACTAGTTGGGGCGGTGACGTATGGTGTAGGCTCATATGAGGCCGCGAGCTGCCTGTCCACAAGCGCGGCATAAACAACGTCGCCGTTTGCGTCCGCAAGCATCCTTTCGTCTTCGTAGCTGACGATCCCGTCCATATTGAGGTCTGCCTGGTGGACCGCCGTGAGCGTTACCGGGCCTGACGCGTCATCGACAAAATATTTCCTGCCGTCCAGCGCGATAACATTTTTACCGCTTGCCTGTTGGGCCGATCTTGTAACAACTTCCGTATATTTCCGGACGTTGTCCATAGGGCTGCCGAACACCTCCATCTCAACGACGTTAAGATATTGATTGGTATGCATCCTAACATACCTTGCCGTATGCAAAGTGAACGTATCCTCTTTATAGCCCAAAGAACTTAAGGGCGTGTTGGATATCGTTTCCGCGACCTTCTTCCAGGTCTTCCCGTCAACCGATGTCTCGATAGTATAATCGCCTGACTCACCCATGTTGCTGTTATTAAACGTCGTTTCCACTTTGTCGACAGCGTATTCGCCGCCAAGATCCATGACAAGATATGCCTTGTTATCATAGCTCCAGCCCCAGCCCGATTGCGAATCATAGTTAGGCGTCACGCTTCCGTAATTGTCGTTGGTCTTATCGCCGTCTATTACGTAGTTCAGCCTGTAAGCGCCTTCGGCTTGCGTCCCATCGGCCTTCTTCGCAGAAACCGCAGCCCTGCCCAGCGTAGCCAGGTTGGTATAATTGCCGACGTAATATTCAGGCACAGGAGTGATCTTGAAATTATCGACGGCCCACATCGTGTTGTCAATACTGCCAAAGGCAAAGTCTGCCGTTTTACCCGGATTATCCATATCAAACTCTACATGCCTTACAATTACACCCGTGTTGTCTCCGTAGTAGCCGTTCGTGGCCTCGGCGTTCTCCCACACCTTTTTGCCGTTAGCCGAAAGATACGGCGGCGCCTTCAGGATCTTGCCATAGTAGTCGGTCTGCCACCCCGAAATATAGTAGAAATCGAAGCTCACCCTGAATTTTTTGAAGTCGAGCACATTGTCCAGCACCTTGTGGGTGCTTCCGACATCATAGCCGCCGAGTATATAGCCATCCTTTACTGTCGCCATGTCGATATCACTATTGAGATTTCCCTCATAGTCGCTCGGTAGCTCATAACGCTGGCCGTTTATCTTCACGTAGCTTGTATCGTAAGTATAATCTGGCTTCCTCTCTGAGTAGAATTCTACGCGGCTAGTATCGGCAGCGGACCAGCCGTTATTGTCTTTATCGAAATCATCCGTGATCCACGACTCGCCGCTCACGCTCTCGGTAAAGACAAAGTTGCCCGCGGCATCCTTCGCCACGGCGTAGATCTTATTGTCTATCTGCGCCAGGTTCCCGCCGGCATTCCTTATGTTGAATCCTTCAGAAGCAAAGACCGGCCTGGATTGGGCATCCATATCTATCTTATAACTATATCCGTCGAGATCAATCATCTGGCTGCCGTTCTTCTCATAGCTTTCAAAATTCTCTTTCTTACAGAGGGTTATCTTCGGCCCTGAATCCGTCAATATGCGTTTGACTATAAATACCTGGCCGTCCACTTCTATGGTATTGCTCGAGCTGTCGGACTTCGGATAACTGCCTTCTCCGTATTCATCCACCACGTAGATCTCGCTCTGGGTCACGGATATCGGATCGGGTTTGTACGCTCTTTCCTGCCAGGCGTAATAGGCGGGACTCGACCACCTTCCCTCACCTTCCGGTTGCGGCCCGGGTGTAGAATAGACTTCATAGGCCGACGGTTCCGTGGCCCCCGTTCTGCCTATCAGCACCCACGAGGCATAAGAGTCCCCGGCTATATTACGTATCTGATTTGAGCCCAGCTTCTCGAAGGCCGTATATATCTTCTCCCTATCATCATTGGTGAAATAATCCTGATTGGTGTAATAATTCTTAGCCATCAGATAGCCGAACGTAGATCTGTCCCTTAAAGCTACCATGACTATCTTATCGCCGCTTAAAGCGTTGATATAACTTGCCATCGCATTCAGGCTGTCGGGACTGTAATACCAATAACCATTGTAACTCGACGACCCTGACGACCAGCTCCTGAATTCTTTTATGCCGGTCACTTTATCTATAATGACCGCATTGATAGCGCTCTTCCAACCATCGGGATAGCTGTCATAGCTGCTAGTTGCATATACACCGTTTACATTGTCGCCCTTCTGGGGAACTATCTTAACGCCATCCTGATAAAAATCGGAGGAGACAAAACCGGTATAACCGTTGTATTCATATGAGACCTTGATATCGTTTATCTTTTCACGGTTAGCGGGGACAAGGGTTATGGCGCCGGACTCGCTGTCTTCGGCGATATCGAACGTCTTACCGTAAACGCTGATCCTGCCGCCCTGCTCCTCGGCCACCGGCCTGTCTCTCTCGAGCTTTACCTTGCCGCCGGCCAGGACATCGAAATAATATTCCTGCGATTTGAACACTAATTGGCCGTCGTGTATGGGAACACTCGTTATCTGATTCGACGCCAGGCTTGCGGTGTCCGTCTCTTCGTTAAAACCTACCGTATAATAGGCCCCTTCAAGCAATACCGATTTTGTATCCGAGTCGCTTGTAACCGTCAGCGCGCCGGGTTTAAACCGTGTCAATTCGTAGTGGTAGGCGCCGAGCGTGTCGTCGACTTTTCCCGCCGCGTAAAGTTTCCCGGCAAGCTCTATCGTGCTTCTTGACGTTTCGAGGGATTTCCGCGCGCTATATTCGGTGTAATCATTATCATCAACGATATAATCACCATTAAGATCGGCCTTCTTATCTACAACAAAGAAATCTTTCACGGCCAGGGCCGTCTCTGGGCCATAGTCATTGGTCCACTTGAATTTGACGGTATACTCGCCTTTTTTCAGATGGACGCTGGTCGCTCCCCTGATGTAATCGCCGCCCGTAGCCAGCGGAGCCAAATATGAACCGGCGGGTGTAGCGCTTGCGTCATATTTACCTTTGACCTCAATGTCAAATTGGAACCCGGCCGGGCCCTTGTATCCTGTCCACATATTCTGGTGCGTAACAGGATCCAGTTTCTCGTAATTGCCGACATATTCATTATGATCTTCGCTCGGGTCAACTGCAGGATTATCTTTAAACGCGATATATTGGATATCGACTACGTCATCATAATCAACTTCAGCAGCATCGCCATTGGCATATTCAAGAGAGGTCCATGGCGTAAATTTAAAGTCATTGAGTGTATAGGTAACATTCGTGGTTTGCCAGTAAGCCTTTTCCTCTTCAGTGGCATTTCCATTGCCGTTGGTATCCCACATGTCTATGACATAGGCATGATACGCTCCGTCATTTATATTATTTATATTAAAATCTATGCTACGCTCAATATATTCGTTATTATTCTTCCATGACACTTTCGCCGGGCCCCTTGCCTCCCGCAAATTAGCCGCGTTAGGAGTATATCTATACTTTATCTCTACGTACCTATTCCTGTCGGATGTCCTGTCGAGATTCGCCACAGTTGTCTTTCCGTCAGGCCATTTATTAGTAGCAGAGTAAGTAGCCCAGCCGTTATTCCACGAGTAGGTCGACCACAGGTCAAAAGATGGAGTTCCGTACATATCTGTGACTCTAAGCGCGCCGTCTGTGGTAGGGGCACCCTGTCCGGACGACGGCCATATTATACTTGGTGACCCGTAATAATAGTAATTCGGCTCATATGGGTGGCTCCAATTATCTATGACCCCGCTCGCTGTATTCTTGGACGAAAGGCCGACCCAGTAGTCACCTTCCGTATCGGCATTGATATTATACTCGAGCCATGGATTTCCAGAGCCAGCGGTCCGGCCATTATTCATAGCAGAGCCGTCCGTCTCTTTGCTCCACCCGTAATTGCCTGGCGCAGTATCACTACCGGGAACATACGAGTCGCCCCTTCCCGCGATCTTCGAGCCTCCCGGCATCGCTATGGCGTCTCTCAGATATTCGTCGTCTTTCGCATCCAGTAGACCGTCACCGTTCAGATCCAGGCCGTTCTTTTCCACAAGTGACAGGATGCCGGTATTCTTATCATGGTAGAACAGGAACTCCTTAGGCTGCGGCCATCCCTGCCTATAAATAGTGATCATGTTCCCGTCGCCGGGCAGGCTCGTAAATGCAATGGCGGGGTCATTGACGTCGCGCAGGGTCAGTGTCTTGTCCAGGTTGATGGTCGAATAATAGGCGTCTCCCATAAGCTCTATCTTGCTGGTCATGGCCACCTTGATCCTGGACCGATTGAATACCAGGAGATCCGCCTCATCGATACGGCCAATACTATCTCCCTCATCGTTTAAGTTCACTGCTTTGACATATCTGGCATCATCTACAAATATCCTGCCTATATCAATGCTAAGCCCCTTCTCGGGGTTGACCCACACAAACCTTACGGTATGCGTCATGCCGGAATCGCCCATAAGTGTGACGGCAAGCGAATCATCCTGATATGTCGTCAAGCGCGCCGGGTCCGCCGGGACAAATATTTCTCCTCTATCTGTGCCGTCAACGTAAACCTTGAACCGGTATCCGCTAAACGCGCTGTTCGGGAATTCTTTCTTATTGTACGTGCGGGCAGAGAGCCCTACCTCATAACTGCCGGGTTCCAGGCCGGTCAGCTTATACTCGGCCCAATAATCCGTCGAGGCATAATCGGAACTTTCGCAATAGATATACTCATCCCCGGTACCGTGCTGGAACCCTGAATGGCCTGACTGAGTGTATACAGGATCGAAGGCGGCTGAGGCCTGCATCTCTATGCTGTCTATGCTTCCGAGGGCGTCGTTTATTATCTTCTCGTCCGCGGCATCGACTATCCCGTTACCGTCAAAGTCGGCGTTTGTCGAGAGAGATATCTTGCCGGAGCTGTTCTTCACGACACGGTATACCTTACCGGCAAGTTTCACATTGCCGTCTTTACCGCTGGATGTAACGAATTCAAAATTATTGTCGTAGAAATCATAAGTGCCAGCCGCCTTATCCTCCAGCGCGTAAACATCAGTTATGCTGAAGGTGTCTTTTGCGCTTATATCAGGCGGAATGGCAAATTTATCGAATAATGCCGGCTGGCTTATATTGTATGTTCCTATCCCCAAACCGCCGCCCGAAAGTTTTATAGGCGCCGGGAAAAGTATCGTGTTTGTCTGGATATCACTGTCGACATACACCTTATTAAGATAGCCGTCTGCCAGGTCCGCATACAATGTATGGGGCTTTGTGATATCAAAACCACTTCCAAGGGCAACGCTTCCGATGGCGTTGCCGTTTGTCTCGCCTGAAGAAGTGGTTGCATACAGATATAGGACCTTGGCGCTATTATCGACATATGCCGCATAGCCGGCATGGGTAATGGGGTCAAGTCCTATATAGAGGATCGCATTGCCCGAACCATCCTGGACATTGTATCTTACGGACACTATGCCGTCGACTGCCGACACGTTATTCACCAAAGCCATATGGTAGGCCGAGTCGAGCGCCTTGGACTGCTTATAGAAATAATCGTTATCGGCGATATTACGATCTGTGCTCCACTCGGCTGTTGTGTCGGCCGGCAGCTCGGTAAGCGAAGGCATATGCTGCCGGATGTCAAAGTCGTCGTTCGCGAATTCCGTCGTGGAGATGCTGTTTGTAATCGTTACGTCATCGATATAGCCGGATCCAGTCCAGTCTTGTATGCTATAATGCGCGGCAGTCCACTCTATGGTATGGGCGCCTTGAGTTAGATCAAGCGCAATATTGACCCATCCGCTCGGATTTCCGCTGCTGCCGGGCGAAATAGATTTATCATCCCTGGTCTTGCCGTCTACCTTAAGATATAGCCCGGAGTAAGCGTCGGCATTACCCCAGAATGACAGGATCCCGCCGCCCTCGCCGATCGTTACGGTCTTTTTAAGGCTTGGGAATATCTGCCAATATTGAGGATAACTCCCGCCGTTAGCGCTGGATATATAAACGGCGTTATTGCCCGAATGGGCAGTTTGCGATTGCACATAGACGTAATTTGTCAAAGGACCTGTATAGGTTCCATATCCCAAGTCGCTGTCGCGGTCGATTACCATACCGCTAATGATCCCGCCCTCGAAATCCTGGTTAAATCCTGATGTGCTTACCGATACCTTAACATCGTCCACCCAGGCGGTCTGGGCAGGATCGCCTGCCTCTCCTGTATTCTCGTATTCCCATCTTAGGACGTAATTGGTATAGCCGCTTAACTGTATGGGCACGGTAATGTCTTCTTCGACTCCTCCCGATATTGTCCTGCCCAGCACGCCCGACAGGTCTATCCTGTTATTGCCGGCATCTATGCCATATACCTTCAGGGTCAGGTTCTTTTGTCCAGCTGAGGTCTTCCACCAGTAGGTCAGATCTTTGGCGGATGATGAACCTGCAGCTACAGATCTTTCCATCCAGCTGATATTGCCTGCTCCGCTTACTGCGGCCGCCTGAGCCGCGCAGCCTGTGCCTCTATTGGCCGTGATATTCTGGCTGGTCCAGCCGTTAACCGCGGGTGTGGCATAATTTGTCGAAATGTCTGTTATGGGCACAGAAACATTGTTGTTCAGCTCAAGTTTCTGTACAAGACCGCTATCGGAGTAATCTTTGAGGAATATCTTCAGATCATTCCTGTCTACGACATTATTATGATCAAGATCTGCCCTCTCATCATACAGCGGATCTTTTAATTTGATCTCCGCTATCGTGAGATTGGGATATATGGTGCCATAAGGCGTATTAAGTATTGCGGAGATCTTCGCGCCTTCCGGGTTCATCCACTTAAATTTTATCTTATGCTGGCCCTTGTAGAAGGCCAGATCGATAGAACCGCTCCTCAATTCGTTGTCTTTTCCATCTATAGTGATCAATCCGGCTACTTTATCATCGATAGAGACCTCAAGCTGATATGAATATCCTGCCGGCAGGTTTGGACCCAGCATCTTCTTATTCTGATAATAACTATAGTCGGTCTTATTCATGACATACGGGCTTATTGTAAAGTTCCCGTCTTCCGGAATATCTACCGCATATTCGATCCATTGATGAGCGTCGTCGCTTGGGGTAAGAGCATATGCGTATGTGCCGTCCACGGTCCAAGTTGGCCAGTAATTAGCATACGCGCTTCCGCTGCTGTTTCCGACGTAGCTCGAGCCTATGGCTTGTGCGATCGCCTCATAATCGAGCTCGTCAACGACCCTGTCCCTATTCACATCTTCTTTCTTTATCTCCAGGAACGATATCTCATCCGGCGTCGAGGCGCTGTTCATGACCCAGTAATCGCGGCCGTTTACGCCGAGGATGGTATCGCGGCCGGCGTTCACGTAATAAGCGGGATCCGTTATGTCATTATTCTCTATCCGCAATAGTTTTTTAACCTTATCTTCAGAAACGAAATAGGTCGCGCCGTCCAGGTATTTCGCGGAGACCTCCACGGATCCGAAGTAGTCCCTTCCGAAGAGGTCCAGGTCGGCATAGTCGACGAAATAATCGCCGTTCAGGTCGGCGAGCTTATCGTATGTGCCGGCACCTATCGCTTGAGTAATGATCGCCTCGTCATAACCATCGATAGCGCCGTCGCCGTTCAGGTCGCAGCCTCGCGGCCTTAAAGCTTCGGTAACCCTGAAATCGTCGTTCGCGTATACCTTATCCGCAGGCCCGACGTTGTCGAACCAGACAGGCGCAGAAGTACTATAGGTGCCTATAGCCATATTGGCGTGGCTTGCGTCATTGTAATCGGTTAGAGAGGTGGAATCTTCAACAATCTTATTACCATCCACGTCCACTCTTAACGATGTGCCGTTGAAAGTCACTACAATATCATGATACACAAGCGGATCGAATGTGCCGGGAACCTGCCAGCCGGAAGAGGTTATCAGATAATTATCGGATCCGTTGGTCCTCTTGTAAATATATAGTTTTCCTGTCCTATCCAGTGACATATAGTATCCATATTTAAGGTCGCTCGTCATCCTGAAATAGAGACGCGCGGCTTCCCAGGAATTAGTGCCTGTAATCTTGACCGATGCCTTCATAGTGCCATTCTGGAGCTGGTCACCGTTAAGGATAGCCATATGCTCATTTGTATCTGAAGGAGTGATGGCGTAGGCATTATCCCCTGTTCCATCTTTAGCTATCTTCCAGATACTGGCATCGCTTGCCGGCACTTTCGTAAACGGCGCCGAAATTGGCTCCGTAGTAAAGTCCTCCTCGGCGTATTTGATCTCGGGTGACATAACGTTATCGAAGGAGACAGGGGCGTAATAATTGTAAGTGCCTAGAGCCATTCCGCCTTGAGTGTATGCGGAATCCGTCGCGGTTATTCTGGCCGTAGTCTCTTGGTCGAGATACACTTCTATTGAAGAGCCTGCGAGGATGACTTTAATCGTATAGGGAGCCGCTGTAATATCACCACTTATGTAAGAATACCCCATAGGAGGAGTTATAACGTTATGATTGGTAACCTTATATAACACAAGGTAGTTCTGGCCATAATAGTTGTAATCGTTACCTATGCGGACAGCGTAGCCGTTTCCTGTTGTATTATCATATCTGAAGTAGAGCTGGGCGGTGTCATAACTGTGGCCGAGTTTAACATCCGCAGAGAGGGCGCCGTCCGTTACGGTAACATCCTTCATCATCGCTATGTGAGTATTATAGGTATTTATTGTGGTCTGCTTGTATATGTAATTACCCGTGCCGTCATCAACTCTCTGCCAGCTGCCGTTTCCGTTCACGACTGTGAACGGCGGAAGGGCTGCGGAGGTGGTGAAGTCGGTGTTGACATGATCTTTTCTGGGCGCCTGGACATCATCGAACGATACGCTCGCATTGTAGTTATAGCTCCCCAGCCCCATGCCGCCTTGCGTGTATGTTGTATCAGTGGTATCTATTCGCGCTGTTGTCTCATCATCGAGATATACCTTTATTGAAGAGCCTGCGAGAACTACCTTTATATTATGGAAGCCGGTAGTTGGGTCAATGCCGCTTAAGGCAGAATACCCGATAGGAGGAGCTTGCATAGTATTATTGACGACCTTATATAATGTAAGGTAGGAACCGCCGTACCAATCGTTATCATATCCCATCTTAACGACATAGCCGTTACCTGTAGTACTGTCATATCTGAAGTATAGCCGGGCATTATCGTAGTAGTTGCCAATCTTGGCATAAGCGCTCAATGCGCCGTCCGTTACGGTAACATCCTTCATCATCGCTATGTGAGTATTATAGGTATTTATTGTGGTCTGCTTGTATATGTAATTACCCGTGCCGTCATCAACTCTCTGCCAGCTGCCGTTTCCGTTCACGACTGTGAACGGCGGAAGGGCTGCGGAGGTGGTGAAGTCGGTGTTAATGTATGAAACTTGCGGAGGAGTTACGTTATCGAACGAAACAGGAGATGATAAACTGTTTGTAGCTAAGGCTGCTCCTCCGGAAGAATAAGCAGTATCGGTACCATTAACCGTGCCTATGATTGCATCGCCGTCTTTCAATGCGGCTGTTATCGAAGAGCCGTTAAGCTGTGCCTGGATCGTATAGAATTTGTTAGGATCGAGAATGACGTAAAAATATTGGCCCGCAAGCTGCTGACTCCAAGAGCCGTTACTTATTTTGTATATATAGAGATAATAATAGCCGTAGTATGCATAATTTTGAACCATGACCGCATAACCGTTCTTGGTAGAATTATCGTATCTTACATAAATGCCGGCCCAGTTATTATAATTGCCGGGTATCTTGAGGTCAGCAGATACAGCGCCGTCTGCTACTGTAATGTCATTCATCGTGGCTATGTGGATAGAGCCGTCTATTGCAGACTGCTTGTATGCGAAGTTGCCTGTGCCGTCATCTGCCACGCTCCAGGAACCGCCGTCACTTGTATTAGGCGTGAACGGCGGAAGGGCTGCAGGTGTGGTGAAATTGGTATCGACGTATGAGGTTTGAGGAGGAGTTACATTATCGAACAAAACCGGCGCGTTATAATTATAAGTGCCGATCCCCATGCCGCCTGTGGTATATGTGGAATCTTGCGCATCTATCCTCGGCGTATTCTCCTGGTCCAGGTATACCTGTATGGATGAGCCAGAGAGAACCATGCTAATTTTATGCATGCTGGCAACAAGGTCAATTCCGGATAGATACGTGCCATAAATGGGCGGATAGACTAAAGAATTATTGTTAACTTTATATAATACAAGGTAGTTGATGTCGCCCCACCAGTCGTTATCATATCCAATCTGTACCATATAGCCGTTACCTGTGGTCTTATCGTATCTGAAATATAGCCGGGCGTTATCCCAGAGATTACCAAGTTTGACATCTGTGCTTATGGCGCCGTCTGCTACTGTAGTGTTATCCACCATGGCTATGTGGGTATTGTAGCTGTATATCGTGGACTGCTTATATACAAAGTTACCCGTGCCATCGTCGACTACGCTCCAAGAACCGCCGTCGGATGTGTTTGGCGTAAGCGGAGGATTGGCAGTATCGAATGTTATTGTAGGCGCTCCCACGAATATCTTCACATTATCTATCCAAGCTGTCTGGGCGGCATTACCTGCCAGGTCCTGGTTCTCATATATCCATGTCAGGGTATGTATCGAGCCTGCGCTCAAGGTCATGGCGCCGGGCTGATCGTTCCAGGTATCCATGCTGCCTGAGAGCGTTATCGCCTGTTCGCCTGCCGTGCCTTCATCGACTATCACCTTCAATGTCTTATTTGTGTGTTGACTGTTTTCGCTGGAGATTCTCCACTTGAATGTAACATTAGCATCCGTAGTGGCGCTTGTTAAATTTATATTCTCTTTCTTAATATAACTTGTGTTGCCGGCTCCATATACCGCTCCCGCCTGGGAGGCAAAACCCCTGGTGTCGAACGATACTACGTTCTGGTTGACCCAGCCGTCCGCAGCTTGAGTGGTGTATCCTAAGTCTGCGACTGAGCCGTCTGTTATGACAGGAGGAGTAAAGTCCTCTATCGGGTTGCCTGCGTATACCTTAATCTCATCGACCCATGCGGTCTGGGTGGGATCACCTGCCAGGTCCTGGTTCTCATATATCCATGTCAGGGTATGTATCGAGCCTGCGCTCAAGGTCATGGCGCCGGGCTGATCGTTCCAGGTATCCATGCTGCCTGAGAGCGTTATCGCCTGTTCGCCTGCCGTGCCTTCATCGACTATCACCTTCAATGTCTTATTTGTGTGTTGACTGTTTTCGCTGGAGATTCTCCACTTGAATGTAACATTAGCATCCGTAGTGGCGCTTGTTAAATTTATATTCTCTTTCTTAATATAACTTGTGTTGCCGGCTCCATATACCGCTCCCGCCTGGGAGGCAAAACCCCTGGTGTCGAACGATACTACGTTCTGGTTGACCCAGCCGTCCGCAGCTTGAGTGGTGTATCCTAAGTCTGCGACTGAGCCGTCTGTTATGACAGGAGGAGTAAAGTCCTCCGTGATAGCGCCGGCACTGGCTATCTTTACATCATCCACCCAGGCCGTTCTGGTATCGTCTTTTATCTCGCCGCCGGCATATGTGCCGACATCGGAATAGCTCCACTCTACCGTGTATAGAGCTCCCCTGGTGAGCGTTACTCTGTAATTGGCCCACGTATCCGGCGCGACATAGTCGGCATCACCTATAACGTTGGTGAATCTATTTTCTATCGTGCTCGCGCCGCCGGTTATCCTCACGACAAGCGCCTTCGCACCACCTAAGGCGACGCGCCTATTAAAGCTCAATGCAACATCGTTATCATAACCGGTTCTTAAGTCTACGGTCCTCGACATCGTTGTCGTCGCGCCACTGTAAACCGCGTCTGCCTGCACCGCAAAACCCGTATTATCGGGAGTGTTTATATTTTGTATGAACCAGTTACCGGGGACATAGTTATCATAATCGCCGCCTGTCGGGAACGGCTGATCCGGATACTCAAACGACTTGGCCCTGTCCGCCTCGACCAGGACGTTGTCGAGCCACGCGTAACCATTGGCGTCACCTGTGGTCGTGAGCTTTCTATCGTATTCCCACCGGAATGTATGCGGGCCTGCAGTAAGGCCAAGGTCGCTCAAATCGATCCCTACGTCTTTCCAGCCGCTATTGCCGTATATGGAGTCGACCAGGTTGCCGTCTATATAGAGATGCATCTTGTCGGTATCGGAACTGCCTGCTTCTCCCACTCTCCAGGAGAAGCTTAGCGTCGCGGGATAATCTTCGAGGGTCACTGTCTTTTCGATCCAGGATGTGCTGTCCGGAGTACCCTGAGTTACATTGCCGGATTGCCCTGCGAAGCCGCCGGCGTCGCGCGCTGTTACGGCCTGGCTGAACCATGCGCCGCCGCCCGTGCTCGTTATATAATTACCAGCGGTACCATAACCGGGTACTATGTTGCTAAGATCATATTTAATGTCGTTAAGATCTCGGGAAAGATTGATCTTTATATTGTTGGGATCGGTGCTATCGACGCTGATAAAATACTTCTTCGAATTTATCACGACATAGGTATTGCCGCCTTGCGCTTCATACGCAGGATGAATGCCGTCTGAGAATGTCCAGGCTGGTGCGGACATATCGATTTCGTAATAAGCGCGGTCTTCGGTTACGTTTACTACCTTCACGCTTTCAAATACTGTCCACGTGTCACTAGTAGAAATCCCTATCTTTCCGGCGCCCGTTATCGGCGCGATATCGGTCACTTCAAACATCTTTATGAGGCTAAAGGTTTGCGGATCCTGGGGATCGAGCTTGGCCATATAAACACTTATCTTGCTGCCCTCAACCTTCATCACTATCTTATAGAGCCTGTCTTGCTCCGGAGCTTCGCTCGCTATTGTGCCTATAGATGTCTCACTCAGCTTAACCATGCCCAGCTGGAGGTCATTGTTATTTGTTCTCCTGTATAAACGTACGCTCTGGTTACTAACGTCTATCTCGGCCTTATAATAACTCGCGGCGGCGCCCTCACCGGAATAGCGCCCCATCAAGGATACCTGGCCATATCTTAAATACACGTCTGCGCTGGCTGTAAAGTCACCCGCCATATCAAAACCCTCTTTATTGAATATGGATATACCGCTGGATCCTGCTTTATATTTTCCGGCGAGCGCCGTCCATGTCCCGGAAACAGGGCTCCATCCGTCGGCGCCTGTCTCAAAATCAGAATCCGCCGCCTTTAAAACAGGTGTCCTGATGATCACGGCCGGTTTACCGGTATTGGAGGAATCTATGGGCTTTAACGTAAGGAGTATCCCATCGGTAATATTATTATTCTTATATCCTATCTTATAGATTTTATTGTCCAGCGTGACCGTGCCGGACAGCGCTATCGCCGGAGCTTCCAGAGGGTCGCCCATATTGGTGAATTTCAGATTTTGGGTAGCCGCGTCTGTGGATATTTCATAATAGACGAACTCTCCGGCGCCCGCTTTCCATATCTCCACCATGCCGAACTCCATCGGCACGCTCTCGATCGGGATCTCCTCGAGGATAAGCTCGCCGCCGTCCCTTGTGACTTTGTATCTGCTGCCCTTTAAAGTCACGACCCCTTGAGTTCCTACGGACACCTCGCCCGTCACTCCGGCGGGAACAACCTCATAGAAGGTGTATACCCCATTATCATTGGTAATATCGTAATACGATACGACACCGCCTATATTGATGGCCGCCGCCTCGGCACCGAGCGAGACGCTGTGCTCCAGAGGATCTTTTAAGAGCGTGACGGCGCCGGTTATCGGGTTCTCCAGGATGTAATATTTTATAGTATCTATGGTTATAGTGCCTTTTTCGGTCGGGCTCTCCGTGAAGGGCTCCGCGTCCTGCGCCCTCCCGAAGGTGTAAGTGCCGTCGCCGTTATTAAGCACCAGATACTCTTTGCCGAGGTATAACCTATCCCCCTCGACCGTCACTATGTAATTGACCCCATCCAGCGTGACCTTCCCGTCAATAACCGCTGTGCGCTTGGCGGCATTTTCCGGATCGGACGCATCCGCGAATATGTAGGCTCCGCTTTCGAATATGACCATGTACGTGATCCCGGACAGCGATTCACCGGTAAGCGTAACGCGGGGCTCACTGACTGTCATATCGACCACTTTCGTATTTATCACTATCTTCCGGGCGCTAGTCGACTCCAATATCGTTTCGACCTGGTTAAATGCTACGCTGTTATCGGGCCCCATCACTATGTCATAAAGGACATTTTCAATGGTGACCCTGGTCGATCCGGTAGGTATCGTTATGGTGTCAGTGCCGTCATACAGCCCTATCGAGCCGTCGCTATATCTCGTCATCGCGTATAATTTCCCGCTTATATTTACAGCCGTTTCGTAAAGAGGCTTTGCCTTCATGACTATCTCTTTTAGGGTGACACGGTTGTCGGCCTGGACGGCGTTCACTTCATACAGGACGCCGTTCATCGCTATCTCTTTCGTAATAGCAGGATCTATTGTGCGGCTTTGGATACCGGCAGCGCTATCCCACGTAAACCTGATAACACCGCCAGAAAGCCACTTGACCGTATAGTATACACCGTCGGCCTCGATCTGGTATCCGTTCGAATCGCTTGTCGCCGACTCAACGAGGCTTATGGTCTTTACATCGAGATTCATTCCGTCTTTTACCTTATATGTAATACCGCGCACGGCCACTTCATGCTTAGCTGAATCTTCTACAGCCGGCGGTTCACCGCTGCCGTCATATAATTCTACATGTTGATCATCTCCGGCAAACTTGTAATAGTATATAATGCCGTTCAGGATGATCGCTCCTGCATAAGCCTCCTTAATTATTGAATTGACAGGCGTGTTGACAGAGGCCTTGTTCAACAGTTCCGCGAGTTTGTCGTGTTTCGCGACAAAGACATCTTTTATTTCAACGGTCGCTTCGCCCGATGTTGCGGAAGAGAGGCCGTCTTTATCCCAGGCAATCTTTATGTCGTGGCCGCCTTTCCCGATAAATATCGGGATGCTTCCCATCTCGCCGTTTAAGCTCTCCGCCCACAGATCGAATGAACCGCTGTATATGCCGTCTACCCATACGCTGAATTTGTACTCCATCTTGTAGTCCAGCAGTTTGGGCGCATCGAGAGCTTCGAACGTCTTCGCGAAGAGGCCTACATCATAAAGGCCGTCTTGCGCTATATCGGCACGATAGCTGATCTCGTTGTGCGAGAATTCGCCGGACACGGCGGTTATGGGCTCGAACAGATCCAAGCCGAAGCCTTCGAAGTTCTCTTTCTGCGCAGTCCCGCTGAGGCCGTAATCTCTTGAATACAACTTGTCGCCGTCTTCGTAGAAACCGTAGGCATCCTGCACGCTGTTCAGCAGGCCGTAACCGTCATCCAGCGTAAATTTATGTTTCGGGTCGTCGATATTGGCGTAAGCGGTATAGATTTTCCCTTCCGCATTCAGGCGCTGGATACCGACCGATTCCGTCCCCAGCTCTACAAGAGATATCTTTCCGCTCGGAAGCGTATTTACCTTATATATCTTTCCGTTATCCAGCTTAACCGTACCGGTGGCCGGATCGGTGCGGTGAGTCGTCGTCACGCCGTTAGCTATCGTTGATATCAGATATATATTGGCGTTCTTGCCTTCGGTGGCGGGAGTGGCGTCACGTACCATATAGATCTTGCTGTCCTGGCCTATCTTTACAGCATAGGCCTCCTCTGTTTCGGCGGCAGGAACCTCTAAGGTGATGGCCCCGCTGTTCATATCCGCGGTAACGTTGTACAGCGTGCTGTTCAGGGCTATCGTCGATCTATAGATGCCGCTCACGGGAAGCGCGCTCGCGGATACATGAGGACTGAGATTGTCGCTGTATTTAAAGGTCAGTGTAAATCTCCCGGTCCACGCTTCCCACGTGCGCTGGATCTTGTAGTATACTCCGCCGATCACGGCGTCGTTCGCGCCGCCCGCTATTTTGATGGCCGGTTTCTTTACGGGCTCCAGGCTCACTTTACCGTTCTTGGAGACGAGCTCGAATTTGTAGGCGCCGACAACGACAAATTCCTTACCATTATCCATGAAGCTTTCAACCTGATCGGCGGCGTTGAAGACATCGCTGATTATATGCGTATTCCTGAAGGCCCTCTTCTGTATGAAATAGTACTTGCCGTTCAGCATAAAGGCATTCTTCTGTGTAAATTCGGTTGACTTGGATATATCCTCTTTCTTCAACCCGGAGAATTCACCTGTTCCGGTAAGCTCGACTATGAACCGACCTTGCGGAAGATCGACATATTCCTTGCCGCTTACCGCGTCATAGAGACTCGTATATGTCTTTCCATACGGCTTATACGCTTCTTTTATCGCGAAACGCCCGGTAGCGGCGTTCTTCCTGACTACATAATAATCTTCTCCGAGCTTGATATCGGAGGCCTTATAGCTTGTGATATTGTCGCGGATGAGCATCACCTTGTCCGGATCGTCAAGAGAGCGCGCTATCTCATAAGTCAGACCGCCGGAGAAAGTCACCGTGCCGGTAAACGGGTTGGAGTCGTATTTCTCGGGATAATATGAGCCTGTGACAACGTTCGGATCGGGCGTTTCGGCCCCATCAGCATCGGCCTTCATCGCCGTATCTTTATAATGCCATTTACGGTCGATCCCTTCGAACCACTGTCCTCTGCCTACGGATACGGAATAAGTGCCCTTCCTCTCGCCGATCCGCAGGAACTCGCCGACTTTTGCGGCGAGATCCACCAGCTTGGCTTTAAGCTTCGAGGCTTCTGAGCCTATACCACCGGTTACTATGATATGTTCGATAAGATTGTTGAGCTTCGTCTCCCCATCGTTTCCAAATTGCGATCTCATAATGTTCTGGAGAGAGCTTATATAATCGGAGATATTTGTATCTATAGGGGGCGTGGCAGTGTCGGACAGGGTCGTTTCAAATTTATCGTCTCTGACAACAACACCGTTCGACGATTTCGCCGTATCTCCGGCCATGATAAATCCTACGGACACTATCGCTCCTGCCGTCATGTTTATGTTTACCACATACTGCTTGCCGCTCAAGTCAACATACTCCTCTCCGCTTTTCACTATTACGGTAATGTAGTCACTGAGGTCAGGCTTGGGATTCACGGGATTACCGGCATTATAAGCGATGTATATATCCCTATCGGCATCCGCCTTCCCTGGAGTATCTTCCTTAAAGATGTCATAATAGACGCCGCCTATCTTGACCGTATTTATGTAGCTGGTCGGCAATCCTGTTTCGCCGGGCAACTGTGTGCGTATAAGTCCTTTTCTCTGCGGTTGCGCAACTTCGCCTATCTTATGATCTATCGTATACGTCCTTCGTAATTCCGTAAGCGTGTAGTAATCGCTCCATTCATCCGGCGGATTATTCTGCGGTTCCTCTACAAGTTTCGCGACTATCTGCCTGCTTCCGCTATCTGTGTCATTCGATGTCTGGTGATACGCGGTAACGTTTACAGCGTCGCCCGCCTTCATATTTTCAGTGAGCACTACTTCGCCGCTCATCTCTTCGCGGCTGAGGGTGTACTTATTGCCGTCTAACTCGACCTCCCACCTGCCTTGGGCGCTCAGATAAGAGCCGGCCACATCCCCGCTGGACGAGTAGAATTTGAAATAGTAGAGATAACTATCGGTCGGCGGGTAATTATCAAGCGTCCAATCCTCTTTTACAACCCTGTATGCCTTACCTCCTGCATTTATTACCTTGCCGGCGCCGAGACTCGTAAGGGCTTCCGATCTATACTTGGTATTTAATGAGGTGTCGACGTCGATCTCTTTTACTATCTGGATATCTTTTCCATCCGGGCGCTTCGATATCCTGTATGTGTATGCGGTCCCGCCGTAATCTGCGAAATTGCTGAACCGGAAGCTCTCCGCGTCCTTGCCGCCCAGCGTTTCCTTGATATAATTTATTGAACCTTGTATCACGGTGTCGACCCTTATCTCGGTAATGCTGTAAAGCACAAAATTGTCCCCTAAATCGGCAGCCTTCTTATCAAACTTATCCGCGGCATAACTCTTCATATACGCTTTAAGTTTAAGCGCTCCCGGATCATAAGCATCATCGTATACCGCGAACAGGTTATAAGGCGTCCCGCTGACAGTAACGCTGTATTTCAGCAAGAAATCCCTATCTTCCGCTTTTACCGAACCCTGGGCGCTCACAGCGTAGAGCCGCTTCTCGGAAAGCCCGTAATTACCGTTATCGTCGGCCGTGACTTCGTATTCTCTGCCGCCTATATTCACCCCGTCCTTCACGTAAGAGGCGCTTGTATAATCCTTATCGCGGTCGCCCGTAACAAACAGGCCTCCGTCCTTATTGTCAAGCGGTGTGATGACTTTATCGATCTCTTTCTGGACGTAGTAAGCGAACGCTTTCGGGGCGTATGCTGAAGTATCAGGGCCGTATATATAATCTATGTAGCGAGGATCCAGGAGCATCGTATCAAAGTTGCGCCTCCAATCGGCCGAGAAGCCGGTATCCGTATTGGCCTGGAACTGAGTGTTGAAGAGCTGGATGATATCATACGGGGAATAGCCGGATGAATTCGACGCACCCAGGACGGGATCATATTGAGTGGCATACGGATCCTTTGGCTTCCCCTCACTGGTATATACATCTTTAAATAGATCCAGGAGGGCCCCCATGGTGGTATACTCGCCGTTCTGGCCTATGTAATCGATTGCTTGAGCCTCCACGGAGCTTTCTTTGATGCTTGCCTTACCGGCCTTAAAGCTCACGTCATAATAGACCTTGCCGGACCTGGCCTGCTCAAAGCTTTCGGCCACTACCGCATCGTTCTTCTTTATCTTATAAGTATTCCCGGACTTTTCGATTTCGAATTCTTCCGGCGCTCTATTTGGCCCGGACAGGACTATCGCTTTCTTTCCATCGGTCGTCGTCGCTTTCTCAACGCTGAATGAGTGCGCCTGGATGAGCTGGACCTTCCACGTATCGGTTGTAGCCATGTCCCCTTCGATGACGATATTGTAAGTCTTACCGTATACCTCGACCGTATTATTCGTAGGCCCGGCGGTAAATGTGTTGAAGCCGTCTTTAAATTCCAGGCGGCCGCTCTGGGCATTCTTGCCGTATGTCAGAGCGTACGCGCCGTTAACATCTATGGTCATGCCGTCTTCGAGCAATTTACCGATCATCAGCTTTTTCTCGCCCGGCGCCGCGCTCGCATCCATGCTTTCCAGGTGCTCTTCGATCAGCTTTATGCCTGTCCCGGTATCGATCACGTCATACTTTACACCGTCCATCTCGACCTTCTGGAATATTGCTTCTCCGCTTAAGCGCTTTGTGCCGTCCTGCCAGTCGTCCTCAACCGAGAGCAGGCCGACCTTGTCCTTAAGCTCTGTCTGGATCTTGACATCCTTTATTATTCTCACGTCATAGTTTGCCGGCGCCTCGGAGATGCTTGCCGTAATAAGATGTTGATCAAGTGTCTTTGACTGGCTCCCTACGTAACCCTTCTCCAACTTAGGCTTCACGTCTGCCAGCTTAATGTCTATAATGTCTGCGCCGAAAGAAAGCTTAACATTGGTGGTGCCTGTCTTCGCTGTCAGGCAATTTTGAATATCACCCGATGTCGTTCCTATAAGATTCTCTCTTGTCTCCGCCCCTCCTTTTATGTAGCTCGAATAGTATTCGCCTTCGGAGTAGAGGTTGTAAGTATAAGAGAGCCCCGGCGACAGCATATTCTCTTTAATATAGTATAGCTTCGTCTCGCCGGTCAGGGTGTTCCTCACTTCAAGCGCGGTGGCGTAAATATCCGCGGGATAGCCTTCGATCCCTAAAGAGACCTCCGGCAGGTCGATGATGAACCTGTTTTCCTCGAATGAGTAATAGGATATATCGTCGCGCGTCGCGCCTTTCACCACAACCTTCACGCTCGGGCCCGGGATATCCCTGTTGGCGAATGTGACATCACCCCGCTTCAGGGTAAAGCGCGGCAGATAGATCCATTTATTCTTCTCCGGATACCATCTCTTCTCGGTCTCGTAACTCATCTCATAGCCGACCCCGCCGATAGTGACCATCCGGGCGGCGTTCGAGTTCTTTGTAGCGAAGGTCTTCACGTCTTTACTGGTCAGATATTCGATCTGCCTGATATGGACGGTGCCGTCTGTATTTTCCGTGACATTATATTGCTTGCCGTCAGCGAGAGTGACCAGGTTATCGGACGCGTTCGTCGTGTACGGGCCCTTACCCGGCGTCGATGTGCTAAACTCGAATGCGAACAGGCCTGAACCGCTCTCCGCTACCTTATTTATGGCGTAGTGTTCACTGCCGATAGTGATGATGTTTACATCGCCCGCGGAGAGAACATAATTAGGGTCGGTCGCCGGCAGGTTCTTGGCGACGAGCGTCAGCGTTTCGGGTGAGGCTCTATATATTACTGTATACTCCCCGGTGGGCAGTATTATCGTGGGCGAACTCTTGTCAATACTTATGGTCGTACTGCCGTATTTTAGCGTGATCAAATCCAAGTCGGTGGTCGTATCCACGCTGTAGACTACATCCGAACCCGCTATCGATATAAATTTACCGAATTCGGAATCTCTGTCCACATAGTCCTCGGTAAGGCGCGGGAAACCGCTTGTCATGTCTATGGTATACACAACCCTATTCGTCCCCACAGCTTCTGACAGACTGACCTTCTCCTTTGCGGCCTCGGTATAGCTTTCGGCAATTTCATCAAAATAGGAGAACTTGTAATGCCCGGCGTCTTCCGTAACTATCCATGTCTTACCGCCGCCGGTCCCGGCCTTTATGAGGAAGGCGTTGCGGGACTTCTTGGTAGAATCGGCTATGGACTCAAAACTGAGAAGCCCGTTCGACACTAAGACTTTATATGGCTCTCCGTCTATATCTACCGTGGCCAGCCCGTTAGAATCGATGACGGCCCTGGATATGACGCTATCGATCACGCCGCTCGGATACGAGGCCATCGCCACGCTGCCATCGGCCCTCTTAGCTATCGCGTAAGTCTTTTTGCCGAGTTTTATGATCTGGGATTCAGGAACTTCTTCCTTATGCTTCATGAGCGTTACGTCACCGAATTCGTCTATCTTTATGTCATAAAGCGTGCCTTTTTCGCCCGTAGACACGTTGACGTATTCACCCATCGTAACAGTCTTCTCCTGCGTATCCGCGTCTATGACGCTCGTGTACTCATGAACGCCATCCGAGAAGACGTATATGCCGGGATTGCTTGTTTCGTGCCATTCATAATTTGTACCGGAGAGTTCGATAACCTTGCCTGCCGCCTGAACAGAGCCGCCCATCTCTTCAAGTTTCACATCGCCGGTTGTCGCGTCTCTCGTAACTTTGTATCTTATGGCGTAAGGTACATTATCTTTTTTGAACTCGACGGCCACTGTGCCGTCGCTATCTTCTGTATAATATGTTCCGCCGACATTGAACCGGAACCTGCCGCTTATCTCCTCGGCATTTATGATATAAGAGGCCTTTTCAAATTTATTTGACATATCCAGCGTGTAGTCTCTGCCCGATAGCCTGACCTCGCCGCCGGACTCTATCTCCTCGATCGAATACGTAACACCGCCTATGACTACGCTCTTGCCTTCCGCATCGCTCCATATGTAGTTCTCTTCCTCGTACTTCTCCTTCGCCAGCTTAAAGGCCTCGTTATACGCCGCCTTTTCCGCATCCGATCCGGTCGGATTAAAGCCGCCGTCTATCAGCATCTGCCTGATCTTAGCGTCGAAGTCAGCGCCCATTGCCTGGTCCGGTCCAAACCTGTATCGAAGGCTTCCATCTTCCTTCTTTACCATGAACTGCTCTAGCTTTAGAGCGAGCAGACCGTTACCTTTCCATACGGATGAGATCAACTGCCCTTTGCTAAGAGCGCTCACCCCCAGCTCTATTACACGGAAGAGCGGGTCGGAACTGACTGTATCGCTGGTAAGATGTTTCTTTAATATGACTTTACCATCAACGATATTTATGTCATAAACTACTGATACGGTTGAGCCGCCGATCGATACGTAGTCAAGCGTTACCGTATCCATCGCAGCATTGCTATAATTGGTCTTCGCGCCGAACTTCACGCCGCTGGCCGTGATCTCAACTTCCCTGAACGCGAGCGCGCTTCTGGCGAAGCGGTTATTGGAGTCGTCATAATACGTTTCGCTGGTCACGACGTAGGTCTTGTTGTGTCCGCCGTCCGAGACTCTCATAGCCTGTATCGTTTGTGATCCATCGAGCCTCTCTCCCAGTGTTATACCGCCGTTCGCGGCTATCGAGACATTATACCGGGTGCCGTTTATCTCGATAAAATTGAGAGCGTCCTGGGCGGCATTGAATACGGACGCGTTATCGCCCAGCGCCTCCAGCAGCTTCGCATGATCCGCGTCATCTACGTCGCCGTCAGAATCAAAATCTCCGGGGAGCTTCTCTGTGAACGTGAATACGTCGTTGGCGTAAGCCACGCTGTATACCTTACCTTCTATTATGACCTTATCGCTGTATTTGAGGCTCTTATATTCGTTCTCACCGTCCGATACCGTAATCTGTCCATTGACCTGGTCAAAACTGACTGTATATAACCTGGTATCGCCCGCGGAGGTTTCAAGGGCTATCATATCTTTACTCCCCAGCGGAAGCGGGTTTATGCTCTTGCGTCCTTCCGTGGACGTGAGAGTGATCGTCTGTGTCTGCACGTCTTCATTGATCTGCCAGAGGGCCCCTCCCATATACGCATAATAGTCACCGTCTATCTTCTGGCTATGGACCACCGATTTGCTGTCTTTATCCATAAGCTCGTAATCATATCCGTCCGCCTGTGTGCCGTTCTTGGTGATCAGGTATGTCTTTTTACCTTCCTTCGTCGATATATCTACGCTCCCCTGCGCGGCAATACGGCTTTCCACATAAAGTTTCTGCAGTGTCACATCATGGGTAGATGTGTTCGCGATTATCTTATACCAGACACTGCCGATCCGGACCGTCTCTTCTCCGCTGGTAGCGTAAACTGCGCTCTGGTCGGCCAGGTCGCGGAATTCGTATGCCCCGATAGCTTCGTCCCTGATCCTGACGCCGATCTGGTGCGACCCGATAGTGAGCACCTGGTCATATTCGACTCCTTGCGCCCAGGGTGCTTTCTTGAGAGTGAGCCTCCAGGCATTTATCAGCGAATATACCTCTTTTATCGTGTCGACGTACTGCTGCGTCACCGCCTTTATGCCCAGCCTGGCAGCCTTCGACATTGCTTCCTTAAGAACGCTCCAATCATAGTAGTCTATAACTTCATCAATATTAACATCGGCGCCGGCCATATATGCCAGCATCGGGCTCTCTTCCCGTATCTCAACGGCGCCTTCTTTCAATATAATACTCTTACCGTCCGCGCCCAGGATGATATCGTATTGATGCTCGACGCCAAAATCGTCTGTGATCTTTATGGTCCCGTTTGTAGGATCACTGTATATAGGCGTCCCCGACTCCCTGAGCTGGGTGACATCAAACGGTGTAAATATATATTTGTTCTCAAGCGCGTTGACCGCGATCTTGAAGTACTTTTCCTTGACCTCTTTAGTCCCGTCCGATTTCAGATGCTGGGCGCCGACCACGATAGCTCTCCTTGTCGGCCTGGTCTCGATGTAAAGTTTACCGTTTTCGTCGATCGTTTCGTTCCATTTCAAGAGCTTCGCCTCGATGCGTTCATAATCGGCGATCTCGCCTATCCTCTGCGGATCCCTCACGTCGCTGATATAACCGCTTCCGTCTATGTCAAGGATGCCTCTCATGCCGTAAATACGATCGAACTGGGCAAGGTCTCCGGCATTCACAACATCGTCAAATCCATAGAGCAGGGGTCCGCCGTCCGCGTTCTGTGTAAGGTCGACGCCCGTCGCAAGATTAGCCTCATCCAAGTACCTGAGCTCCTGCATCACTGTGCCTTTAGATATAAAATCTATGATATCCGATATGGAGCTCACATCCTGGGCGTCAAACTTCTGGTCAGTGTTGATATCCAATACGGCAAATTTATCGACATCTTCAACGCTATGCCGTAATGTTGTCCAGGCATTATAATCTGCCCACTTCCCGGCATTGGCAGTGTCGTTCAAATACTCTTCCCACGCATACCCCGCTCCTGTATATCCGCTTCCGGCAGGCGCGACATTAATACCGACACCGGCCCAGATCGTACCATCATTATCGAAATCGGCCTGCATAAGCTCATTTCTCCCCAGGCCGGATTCTACGCCCAGGCCTTCCACCATATACTGGAAATAATCACTGAGCATGAGCCATGTCCTGATATCCTCCTCGCTGACAGTATTGTTTCCATCCACATCTATCCTGGAATTTATCGCCTTATTCAGGAGTTCGTAATCGTATCCGTTCACGATGCCGTCGCCGTTAATATCGGCACGCGCAAGCTCTGTATTCGATATGGCGCTCGTCTCAAGAAGCGCGGCGAGCATCTGTTTCATGGCCGAGGTCTCATCGGCGCTGACCTCGCCGTTCTGATCTTTATCCAGCCTGGAGAGATCAAATATGCCGGACAGAACCTGGAGCGTCTCGTCTCTAGTTATGTATCCGTTGTTATCGAGGTCAAGTTCCTGCGGAGTAAGAAGAGCGGAGAGCTCATCCTGTAGCCCTTCGACTTTAAGGTTCTCAAATCCCATGTATGAGGGCGATATCTCAGGGGTAATGCCGAGCCCCGCGACAAATCCCTTCAGTATCGTTATGTTCTTAGTGTCGATCCTGGTCTTTTCGACGGCGCTCTCACCGGTAATATGCTTTTCGAATATGCTATTTTCAATGATATCCGTTATGGCTCTCAACTGCTGGGAATATCCGGCCACGCCGTTATCTTTTTGCGAGTTAGCGCCTATATAATTGACTATCGCTTCAAGATCCTGAACTGCCAGTCTAGCCAAGGGATCTCCTATCTTTAACAGGGCGAGATCATAGCCTTGCGGATACATTACCTCATAGTTATCCTGCATGAGATCTACGACCTTTATCCGCTTCATCAACTCTTTGGCGACCATTATCCTGTCCTGCAGGTCGAACATGGCCTCCTGGTCCCGCAGATCGATGTAACCGTCCCCATTTATATCGGTAGCCGTCTTGAGCACCAGGTCCATGAGATCAAGGTCCCCGGCCGACAATTTCCCGTCCTTATCTATATCGGCAAGTCCCTTCTGGTATATCTTCAGGTTCTCGCCGTCAGCCAGCTCCCTTATTGCCCTCTCTATCAGGAACTGGTCTTCGTCGTTCACCAGGCCATCGCCGTTTATGTCCGCGGAGCGCTTGGTCAGGATGCTGTTTGGTATATAATCCTCCACGCTCTGATATATATTGAGATATCCTTCCGGCTTCGGGGTGGGAAGCTTATCCTCGGGGCCTTCCACTATAAGATCGTGTATGACAACGTCTTCCGGGTTCACGGCGCGTTTTATGCTCCTCGTATAAGATGAGAATATGCTCTTCGGCAAGTTATTGGCGTCGGACATATCCGGTATCATCTCGCCTATCTTCGGTTTTGAGCCCGGCTCCAGTGTCTGCGGCTTTGAGGCCTTCACCACGTCATTATCTGTTACAAAATTTGCCCGAACTATATCCTCGCGTTTTATAGAGAAGTTAAGCCCTCTATACTTTTCGATCATGAGGCTGTCGATGAACCGTATAAGCCCGTCTTGGCGGAACGATATCATATTCTCCCGGGCTCGCTGGATCTGTATCTGATCTTTCTCATCGATAACCAGATCGTTATTGACATCCCTTATATCGAACTCCACGGGGCTCAGGATCGTAGTTACGGCCGGGACGTTCGAATCGCTGAACAGGTTCGTCTCTTCCCAAACCGCGTATTCCGATATGCCGGCCTGTATCTTTTCTATAAGTAAGAAGTCCTGCATATCGAATGTGCCGTCTGAATTCAGGTCATAGAACGCCGTATTATTCCTGAACCTAAGGGCGTCATCAAATGCCCGGTAATCATCGGCGGTTATGCGGTTCATGCTCGCGCCTGTCTTATCAAGATCGGCGGCTATCCTGTATCTATCTATACCGCCTGCCTTTTGGGCCCGGAGCTCTTCTCCGAGGAATACCTGGAAGACGCTCAAGGGATCGCCAGCGTCCGTATAATCGTTCATCTCTTTTATCAGACGTGACATCTGCGTAAATGCAGTCAGCATCTGACGGTCTGTAATATCTCCGGTGCTTGTGGACGCGTCATCGCATACAGAGTCGCCGTCTACATCCACGTAGCCTTTTATCACATTTGAGATCTCGAGAGCGTCTTTATCGTCAACGAAGCCGTCCTTATTGAAATCGAATCTCTTGAACATCTCAAAGCTGGGCAGGTTCTTGCTTCCCATCTCGTCCATGACTTCTTCGAATATCTCCTGGTCGACGTCCTTGATCTCTCCGTCGCCGTTCATGTCGAGGAGCTTGATCGTATAGGTGTCGATGTGCATATTCATAAGACTGATATCGTCGTTATTTACTCTGCCATCCTGGGTTATGTCGGCCATCTTTACGGTATCCGCGCTTATTTTTTCACTCGCTAACTTCTCGGTATAATCCGTTACGATCTTACCCAGCCTCGCTATATCCGCTTGCGTGATAAAACCGTCCTTATTGACATCGATAACGGCCGCTTCGGCTTCTTTAAATTCAAGAGGCGCTTCTTCGATCCATAACCGGGCCGAGTCTATCCTGTGCTCAAGGGTATCGATCTCTCCGGCGAGCAGGTTTGAGTCGGCAGCCGAGATCTGTCCGTCGCCGTTAAAATCGGCGGCCAATATCTCTTCTTTCTCAGGTATGTAGCCGTTTATATAATCTTTAATCACACCGGTCAGTGCGCTCTTTTCGCTGTCGTTCAATGTACCGCTTGCATCTATATCAGACGCCTGCAGGACCGCAAGCGCGTTATCTATGAGGCGCTTATCGGCCTCTGTTACTGAATTGTCGCCGTTTACATCAGAGGCTTTGATCATGGCCTCTGTAATGCCGGTCGCGCGCATGGCTATTACCTGCGATATCGCGGAAACATCGTCCGCAGTCACTCCACCCCTGCCATTCACATCCGCATACCATGCCCGGGTGTTTTCGAGGGTCTTCAGGTCGTCGGCGTCTATGCGGCCTTTACTGGTGCCTTCGTCATTAATGTTGTGGCGGTTAAACTGTTCCTGTGTAAGATATTTGCCGGCTATCGCCTTATTATATGCGTACGACGCAGCCGTAAGGTCATTATCATCAAGAACGCCGTCCGGAACATAGGTGAGTTGTCCGCCGACAAATCCCGTAATGTCACCCTTATAATTACCGCCCTGCATCTCTAACATAGAATATGCGACTGTTTCGTCACCTGCGGGAGCGCCTTTGATGAAGTTCACCCATTTTGTGATCTCGATAATATCAGCGTCCGTTATAGAACCGTCATTATTGACGTCGACTCTCGCGAATACATCCGGCAGTACGAGCGTATTAATATCGGTTATCACATCTTCAAGATCGGATACATCCAGCGCATCTTTTCGCCCATCGCCGTTTATGTCGGCATGCGGGTAATTGGCTATCGCGTAGGTCAGCGCATCTATATCCTTACTGTCTATAAAGCCGTCCGGCTTTCCATCCGGGCCGCCTGTAATATCCGCGGTCTTTATCCACGCCGGGTTGAACGATGCATCGAGTTTAAGTATCGCGTTTATCGTAAACGCGTCCTTCCAGTCAAAATGGCCGTCACCGTTTATGTCATCCATGTTGCCCATGCCGTCCATCGCCGTGCCAAGGTCCTTCGTCGTGATCTTGCCGTCTTTATCGAAGTCGAGCTCATCGTGCCTTCTTATCCGGTCTTCGAGCGCGACCGCGTCGCTTATCACTTTTAGATCGGCCTCATCCACCGCGCCGGCCTTATTGATATTAAAGAATACCTTGTCGTTCTGATCAATGCGGCCGTCTTTCGTAAAGTCCGAATTGGCGATGTCGGAAACGATCGATTTATCGGTCAGCATATTGCTGAATTTGGTTATCGCGCTCAAAATATAATAGTCCTGCGCGTCAGCGATAAGGCCGTCGCCGTTAAGATCGGCTTCCAGCATCCTTCCGGCCGTTATATCTTTTAAGGCAGTTATGGAATCTACCCTTACGCCATCGAAGACGGCATCGGCGGTCGGTGAGGCGATAAGCCCGACGCTTCCGGAAGCAAACGTGCTGTCCTTTGCGGTAAACATCGCGGTACCGTCGATGGATACCGTGAAATTACCGCCTTCGGCCTTTACGGAAATGGTGTGCCAATCGCTCCAGCTCCAGGCCAGCTCATCGGAGATCTTGGAATGTTTTATAACCTCTGCTGCGCCTCCATTGACTACTCTGCCGAATTCCAGCTCTTTAGCGTCCCTGTTGGCGTATACATAATAATAGTTCTCGCCCGCCGCGTTAGAGCGAAGCACCATGCCTGCTTTGCCTCCTTCACCGTTAAATTTCACCCGGGTCGAAAGATCGATGTCATAAAGATCGGGTATCTTTTTATTCAAAGTGATCGAATCCGGAGCCTCCACGCTGTCGATGATCCCGTCGCCGTCGGAATCGGCCGCTGTAGCTTCTGGACGGCTCTTTGCCGATAGAGAATCGGTTGTCTTAACCTTTTCCTGGCCATCAGAGAATCCGTCGCCGTCGGAATCGGCGTCTTTCCAATCGTAGAGTCCGTCTCCATCGGCGTCAACGCTTGAAGCCTTCAGATTAAGCGCTATAGAACCGTCTTTGACGCCATTCATCACTGTCAAGCGCGCGCTCGTATCTTTATTCTCTTTAGCGATGCCTTCTTTGGCCAGCCAGCTGTCATAGTTCTGCCCTACACAGACGCTCGCTAGAGCGCTTGAGAATTTAGCTGTTGCCACAAGGTTCTTAACTGCATTTATAAACTGTTCGCTTGTCTTATTGGTATCATCTATAGCATAGATAGCGGATGAGAGCGTATCGTCTCCCTCGGTAAGCGTCATCAGCGCCGACTTCAGGTCTCCGCCGGAAACATCCCTATCCTTATCGGAGATCACCTTGACCAGCGATGAGGTGTCAAGGCCGACGCCAACCTGTGTAATAAACATATCCTGAAATTCCTGTAAAGATGTTGCAGCGTTTTTAATGGTTGTTATTAGCGCTGTCCGAGCCGCATCATTTATAGCCGCCTCAGTCAATATCTGAATGGTCTGGTTAAGCCTGGTCTGCATCAGCGCCTTATTGGCCTCAACGCTCAGGCTCGCGTCCTCTTTGCTTGAGGGCAAGCCCTTGGCGCCTATACTAACATTAGCTACGGCGCCGAAGATCTCATCGCGGTCGAATATGCTTACAAGGCTGTTCAATGTGCTTTCCTCGGCAATATTCGGGAACGTCGAGCCATTGATCAAGGTGGTCTTCTCCGCGACACCGCCTGTAAGTTTGACAAGCGCGGCCTTGATATCACCCTTCATCAGGTCCGTCTTTCCACTATCGATGGCCTGCAAGATGAGTGACGTTCTATTGCCCCTACCGGCCTTCCTGGCAAAGGCGGCCATAAATTCTTCTCTTGTCGCGGATGAACTTATGGAATCTATAGTTGCTAACAGGTCCTGGTTGGTACCCGCCAGCGCGGTAAGCGCTGTCCTGAGATCGGCCGCTGTAGCGCCGGATGTAATTACGACTTCTTTACCGCCCGTCACCACGCTTACTACCGCGGCGAATATATCCTCAACGGCGATTTTATATACAGCGGCAGTCGTATCGCTACCGCCCAGTATGTCGATAAGCCCTGCTATTGAATTTTCCGTGGCTATATACTGCACGTCCGAATTATCTATCCTGGCGACCTTGGCCGGATTATTCCCGACAAGTCTCGCTATGGCTGCCTTCATATCACCTTTTGTAACATAGCTTGAGAGCGATACCTCCTGAGGCGTGACGCCATCCCATGCTATCGCAATAAGCTTCGCCTTCAGTTCCCTGGCATAATCGCCGGATATCTTTCCGTCCGCCAGGATGCTCTTAAGCTCGGGCGCTATAGAAGCGATATCTATCTTCTTCACAAGGGCGTCTACGAACTGCTCCTTGGTCATGCCGGGTGAATCTATCCCGTTTATGATGCCGGTAATGCCCGTGTCACCGGCCGCTATCGCTTTCAGAGAGGCGATAAGCGACTCCTTGGACTTCTCAGCCGAATCCAGTACACCGTCACCGTCGGCATCACCCGCCCGCGTCGGATGGTCGGCCTTAATTAATGGGTTGGTTTCGCTGTCTATCTCTTCGCCGTCGGAGAAACCGTCATTATCCGAATCCGGGTCTCTCCAGTCGGGGATCCCGTCCTTATCAGTATCTATAAGCGTCGCGGCCTTCTGGCCATAGGTGAAATCTCTCTGGTTCCAGTCGCCCGATATCACGTTCCATGATGTGTCGGCAACCGCGTCAAATCCGTAATCGTCGCGGGTAACGAGCCCCAGCTCACCGTTAACGGTATCAAAATTCTTAAGCTCCAGTATAGCCTTCACGATATCGTCTCTTGTATAAACATTGCTGCCGATAGCTATGCCGCCTGCCGGTATCGTCCCGAGGGCCGTTAGGACGTCGTCCATCAGACCTTCGGTAATATACTTCTTCGCGAGCTCTATATCGAGGCTGTCAAGCATACCGTCGCCATTGATGTCACTTGCAAGGGTTTGCTCAAGCGGTACGGTCCTCATCTTGTCCGCGACGCTCTTCATGCCGCTTCTCATGCCCTCTATCATCGCCGCGGTCGGTTCCGCGCTGGCTGTGGGCCAGAGAGCGTTGAATGTAATTACGCCATCCGATAGTGCGCTCACATCTTTAGCGTCTATAAATCCGTCGCGGTTCGCGTCACCGTTATCGATATACGATATAGTTCGAAGAGCGTCTTTCAGGAATGTGAGATCCGCGCTGGTAATCCTGCCGTCCCCATCCACATCTCTCCAGACTTCCATCTGGGTTATCCTGCTGTCGCTATTCAGGTCCATGGCCTGCTCGCCGGCCGATAGCGTACCGGAGAGGTCAGGATCAAGTATGGCGAGGTCTTTCTCATCTACAACTTTGTCGTGATTTATATCGCCCTTGTTTATGATGACCTGTGCGTCCACCATGTCGTTTATGATGCGCCCATCGTCAGGATTGATCTTACCGTCATTGTTTATATCGTACTCCGCGGGAACAGGATCGGTCACCGTCAGATCTTCGACCGTAATAGAGCCTTTCGCCGTTCCAAGCGCTTCGGCCTCAAGCCTGACCGCGTGTTCGGCCCCGTCAGCGATCCTGCCTATCATTATAGAGCCGGTTGAAAGAGCGGCTTCGGATGCGCCGAGCGAGAATTTGCCGGTGTAAACGCCGTCAATATAGATCTTGAACTGCACTATCGTGGGCTTACTAGCCTTTGCCCTGACCGCGAACTCATAGGCACCGGTCATGCTGAGCGCCGTCTTATACTCGAACGAGAGGGTCTTCTCTTCCGTAGATAAGGTCACGGGGAAGACGGTTTTAGTTATGGTGCTGTAATTAAAATTGTTCCATCCGGTCCCGGCGCCATTCGTAAAATCAGCCGCATTTATTATGCCGTCGCCGTTAAAGTCGGCCTTGGCTATCACAGATTTGGGCAGATAATACTGAGGAAGGTTGAAGACGCGTTTTCCATCAGAAAGCTGTCCGCCGCCCATTACCTTGATTAAAGTATCGGCATCCATAGTATTTATAACGCCGTCGCCATTTACATCCTTACGGCTTGCGGCGGCGCTCTCGAATATGTTCCGGTCTTTGTAAGTCACTACACCGTCCTTGTCGAGATCATATAATCTGATATCGGCGGCCCCTATGTCATCCACGAAATCTCTTATCGTCCCGAACCTGTCGAGATCACTTCCATTGACAAGACCGTCACCGGTCAGATCAACGGCGTTATTGACCACCTTTTCGAACTTGGCGAACTCGCTATTTAGGCCCCTGCTTATAACGCCGTCGGAGTTGGCGTCTATGGACTCCTTCAGGGCCCTTCTCATATTCTCGAACGCGACTATCTGAGTTATGAATTGCGCATCGGCATCATTCACTTTCCCGTCGCCGTTCAAGTCAAGGTTCATGCCCGTATTGGCTTTCATGAGCTTCTGGTACGCGGTTATGTCGCCGCTATCGATGCGGTCGTTGGGGTTGAAGTCGTATTTATAAAGAAGGTTATTGTCATAGTCTACCATCGCTAGCATAAGGTTTAAGTCCGCGACAGGATCGATCTTGCCGTCGCCGTCTATGTCGATGGGTAAATTCTTGAAGGCATCGATATCGTTACTGTCCACGACGCCGTCAGGTACGGTCGAGTGGCTTGGTCCTGCCATGTCCGCCTTTATCTCCATCAGGGTCCTGCGGGCGAGATCTCTGGCGGATGCGGCAGTTATATAAACGTTCTTATCGAGCGCGCCCAGATCCGTTATTTTAAGGATATCTTCGGTAAGCGTCAGCCTGTCCGCCTGGATCGTGACTTTATATGTAGTACTGCCTATGGTCTTCATCGTATCGCTTGCGGTTATTACCGTATCGCTTGCGGTCTCGTCCTCTTTATTTGTCAGGGTCCAATCGCCGCTAGTCGCATTACGAACGGCTTTATAGAATACTCCGCCTATCTTAACGTTATCCTGGCTTCCTGTAATATCTATGACAGCGCCGTCGGTTAAGGCATAGAGTTTATTGCCTATAGTGACTGTCTTCTCGCTGGTATTCGGGTTTATAACGCTCGTATACGAGACCAGGCTGGGCAGAGCCTCTTTAAAGGTGTATTCATAATCGGCGCCCTTCACGATCCTCGACATACTATAACTTTCACCGTCGATTACTACATTGAGATCTATGCCAACGGCGGGTTTGCCGACAGTAGTAACGATCTCGCTGTAATTGACGCTCAAGTCCGTAAGTTTTAGGTCCGTACCTTTGTCATTTATAAGGTACTTTATGCCGTCTATGAACACCTTATTCTGCTGCCCGCTCAATGTGCTGGTAAATTCTTTGGTTGGAGTGTTAACTGTTGTGAATGTATATATTGACAGGCCGCTAACCGGCGGCTGGGCCACCTTAACTGTATAATCAACTCCGTGTATGGTCATCGGGACAGAAGCCGGCGTTGCAGGAGGCGCTACATAAACCGGCTTGGGCTGGCCTTCGGTAGAGAATTTCGTATTTCTCGTAAGAATAAGCTTGGTGCCGCCAACTATGGTCTGGACTTCGGCGCTATATGTTATCGGGCTCAGGCCAAAGCTCACATACTTGTCATTATTCCTGATCGGGGGCATAGCAGCAGAGGTATCGGCATTACTCAACGTCCATACACCGCCTGTTTCGGTAATGTTATATTTGATGCCGTCTATCGTAACGCTTCCGCCCTTCAGGGCCTCGATGAGATATCTGTCCGTCCCGCCAAGGTTCATCGCCCTGTATAACCTCAGGTATTCCGTATACTCATCTACAGTATTATCCACGGCCACCTTTATCTCTTCCGAGTGATAGGTGTCCTGACGGTACATTCTGCTCAAGGTGTCCTGGACCTTATTCATCCTGTCTTTAAGGACCCACGCCATCTTCTGCATAGACTCTATCTCTTGTTTCTTGGCATTTATATCGCTCGCGTCGAGTGAGCCGTCGCCGGTTATGTCCAGCCTGTTGGCGTTATTTATATTGTAGGCGGCATCGTAAGCGGCCTGTAATGCTGCCCGGTCATCCGCATCGACGCTTGCATCGTTATTATAGGCGATCTCTATATATGAATTACCGACCTGGACAACATCTCCCTTCACTGTCTCGCTCGCAATAAGCCGCGTAAAGCTCAGCTCGTCGTTCGCATCTTCCTTTATAATATATATATCGTTACCGATCTGTATACGGCCATCCGCATCGGAGATGTAGCTTCCGGATATAGACGAGAGCTTATAGGTATCATTCTGCAGGGCGGTTATCGAGTAGGGCTTGCTTGCGCCGTCTAAGAGCACAACACGCGTTCTGCCGAATTCGGAAGCAAAGCTTATGGTTGCCGGCAGCGCCGCCGCTTCGGTAACAGTTACGACATTGGTCAGGCTGTCCCTGGATATCAGATAATCCATCCCGGCTATATTTACCGTTCGTCTGTCATCCCCGCTCTGGGATTCGGTATATCCATCGTAGAACCTGTATCGCCCGAGCGCCTCGTCATAAGTCACCGCGTAGATCTTGCCTTTCAGCATTATCGCGTTCTCTCTTGCCATGCTTGTGAATTTACGCGTGACGACTATCTTTCCTGTGTTATCCTTGCTAGCGGCATACGTCGTCTTGCCGATCCTGAGCAGGCCGTCGCTATCGGAGATATAGGTATTGCCGCCGGAGGTGAATTCGTAGGTTCCCCCGGTATGGTTCGCTATATTATATTGCGCGCCGGCTATCTGGATCGAGCCTATCGTATCGGATGCCGCGACGTTGATGGCTGTGGAGGTAAATTTGCTTCTTTCCGAAAGCGTTACAGTCTCTTCCCCGCTGCTGCCTATTGCGCTCACATAATATACGTTATTATTCGCAAGAACGATATGCCTGCCCGTGTCGGGATCATCGCCGCTCTGCAGGACTTTTGTGGTATCGCGGTGGAATACTGACGCATTGTTGGGATCCCTTACGATCAGGGTAAGGGTATAATGAGTAAGGCCCCGCTTCGATATCTCATACTCTTTGCCCTCGAGCTTTATGATCTGCCCGACTTTAGCGGATGTTTCATGCAGTTTTTCCACCGATACCGCGCCGCTTGCGGGATCTCTTAATACGTTATAGTAAAGGCCGTCGGCCAGCTTTACGGATTCAAGCGACTCTTCACTCGCATACTTTACCCCGTTATAGGTATCGGTGAATATATACGCTCCAGCCGTATTTGGCCCGGCCTTTGGTTCATACGAGACTTCGTATTCAGAACCGTTCACCTTAAGCAAGCCTTGCGGCTGGATCTCGGCGCTTACCGCGTGCATCTGTTCCAGGATAAGCTTATCGGTGCCTTCCGTTCTGATGACGTCGTATGTGACGCCGTTTATAGTGACGTAGTTATTCAGGCTCATGCCCGAAATAGGCGGGGGCGTACCGATCACTTCCTGTCCTCTGTGAGTCGTATAATTGAACTCGCCATCGGTCAGAACGTAATTATACGAACCGTCCTTCGATATGCCGTATATCGTATTATCTATCTTCAGATATGTGCCGTCTCCGGCTGTCTTTTTATCGGACACTTGCGCCTGTGTGAAATAGAGAAGTCCGCTCGGGTCTCTGTTGACGATATATTGGCCGCCGCCGATCGTTATTGTACCGTCTACGCTGACTTCTCCGTATTTGAACCCATCCAGAAGGATATCGTATTTATCGACGATATCGATGCGCTTCGCTATGTCGTAATCGATACTGCCTATCTTCACCCTCTGAGAGGATTCCCCTACCATAAATGGCTGATCAAGCGTTGTCACGGTTGTCGGCTTCTGGATCTCGAGATTCTTAAACTTGCCGTTCCCGTCAACTATAACCGTATACTTTTTATCATTTATAACGGCTGTGCCGTTCGCTGCCGCCAGAGGTATCTCTTTATCACCCCTTATAAGCGAGTAAATATCGTCCGTCTTCTTAATAACTTCGTACTGTAAGCCGCCGACAATGACCGCGCCTTCGGTGTCAGCAACGGTCCTGCTGAAAGCGTATGACCCTATAGGCCCGGTAAGCTTGATATCACCCGCCCTTACATCAGGCTCTATGGTGAACGAATGATCGACAAAATCTACTTTCTGGACGGAGGCTGAAGGATAGCTGGTGTATTTATTAACCCCATCATCGAACGTGTATGTGCCGTTAACGTTAGCCGTTACCGCATACTGTATGCCGCGGCTTCTGGCACCGGAATATTCCGTTATAACTTCTATGACCTGATTGGCGGAAAGGCCTATGGATGGATCTTTAACCGTAAGCGTTATGCCTAGATCCGGGGTATCGGAAATATAGTAGGTATAGCCGAGTATCTTAACCTCGTCTCCTCGCGCATCACTTCTATATGACGCCTTGCGGGTATCGTCGAAGAATGTATAAGTGCCGTCAGCGTTCTTTCTGGCGTAGAATGTAACTGTATCTATAATTATCTTGTCCACCGATATGGCTTTTGAGATTTCCGTACCCTGGAATTTGAGCTTTACCGTCTCATTCTCTACCGATATATCATAATCCTTAGTACCTATATTCACTTTGTCGGCCGCCGCGTTTGACATGATCGTCTCGGCGCCGGCATTGAATATGTAGCTTCCGGTAACACCGTCTTTCCAAATACGGTACCGCTTGCCGTCAAGCTCTATCGTAGTTATGCGCTTGGCGCTTACGCTCTTCGGCGCGAATGTCACACTGATATTGCCCGTTACAGCGTCTTTCGCAACCTTATATTGCTTACCACTCAGGACGACGATGCCATCGGCATCCGATATGCTATCCTGCAAACCATCATTAACCACGAACCGGCCGGTCGTCTCAAACGGCCTGATCGTATACAATTTATTTTCTATAACAACGCCTTTGCCGTATACTACCTCGCTCGTCTCTGCCTTCTCAACCAGGCTTATCTTGCCGGTATTATTATCACGTTTGAGGATGAACGTTCTGCCTTTTATCTTCACCTCACCCTTAACGGAGCCTGTAACCTTGCCGATGCCGTCATTAAGCGTATAGGTGGCATTAGGCTTGCCTCCGGCGCTGGTCATGTCCAGCATCTCGAGATCGGCATCCGATACTCCGACATCCAAAAGCGACTTCACCTTATTCATTATTACCATATCCGCGGAGTCGATCTTTCCGTCGTTATTAAGATCCTTTACTGCGAGGGCGTTCGTGTAATAATAGGTATCCTGTTCGTTTATGTATCCATCGTTGTTAAAGTCCATCAGGTAGCGGCCGCTGACCAGGGTATACGCCTTCTCGGCAATGTAATAACGCGCGATCTCCCGTATCCTGTCAGCATCATTGCCCGGCACTAATGTAGTAAGGGCGCCGTCGTTATTGGTGTCATTATCATTTATTATTTTTTTAAGGGCCTGTACGTCATCCCGGTCTATCTTATTATCGCCGTTTATGTCATATCCGGTATGGGCGGCATACGCCGGTTCACCTGCTCTTATGGTCGAACCGCCGATAAGGGTCTCTATCTCCTTCACGTCGGTATCGTTCACGCCGTTCCCACCTGCCAGGTCGTAACGGGTGATAAGAGCCTCCAGCGTCCTCCGGTCATCGTCCGTGACCACGCCATCGCGGTTGGCGTCGAACTTTTCCATGTCGAACCCTGAGCGGTTGACATATACGTCTTTTACCTGGATGCCTCTGGTAGGAGAAATATTTTTGAATACGAACTTGACCTTCTGGGCTTTGCCCGCGCTCAGATCGAACCTTACGCTCCCCTCGCCGTATCTGTCCTTAGAAGAATCTACCTCAAAGGACCCATAATATGTATAATCCTTCTCTTGCACGGCATCCTTGTCACCCACATAGACCCACACTATATACTTGAAGTCCTTCGGGATATCCTGGCCGGTGATATTCTTAGCCGATAACCCCGCGTAGTAAGAGCCGGTCCGGCCCACGTCCATATTGTAGACTATGGACGCTTCTTGCCCGGTTCCGGCACCGGTAGAGGTAAGCGTCTTCCTGTCAGGCTGTTTATGTAACGCCTGGCCATACACGAGATCCTGGGCGTACTTCCTGCCCGCTAAGACCGATTCGCCCTGGCGCGATCCGTCGCCGGCGCCATCCGGCCACAGGTTGGACGGAGTATGAACGTCGTCGTATTGATACGCGCCCGGCCATAGCTTCTTGACCATATTCCACGTCAACTCGACATCGCCTTCATCTATCGTATTATTCTCTCCGGAAACGTCATATTTTTTGACAAGCGCAGGATCGGCATAAACAGTATAGCTGGCGTTTATAATATCCATGTCGTCCTGGTCTACGATACCGTCGCCGTTGACATCGGCCCTGCTCCAGGCTTCCTGGATAAACTGTATCGGGTTCTGTATATTAGAGTTGCCGGCATAGGTGTAATATATGTCCATCAGGCCGGAAAGCGCCGTGAGCCATTTCAGGTCTTCGCCGTCCACGACGCCGTCGCGTGTAAAATCAAAGAGAAGGTCTTGATTATCAAGGGCATCTTTGAAAGCGGCAACGTCCGTAAGGTAGTTTATAGTCCCTGTCTCGGCATTGAACTCCCCGAATTGTCCGGCCGCGCCGCTGTATGCGTTTTGCCCGGGGCCTTTCAGGATCGCCTTCCTCACATCGTATTCGAGGGCCTTGGACTGCAGGTATGAGTTCCGCGCGTATGCCGTCAGCCTGGAGAGATCATCTTTACCCTGCGCGTCTATATTTATATTCGGATTATTGCGGGCCGCTATAGCTTCCGAAAGGGCCTTGTAGTCGTAAAAATCTACCTTATCCTCAGGCAGGCCCGCGATATTTGCCCTGTCTTTTCTGAGCTGTATCACGATATTACCGGATATAATGTCCTCGTCGAGCTGGTTGATATTGCCGTCACCGTTCACATCCTGTTTCGGTATCTGGGTGAGAACGACCGACCCGGCCTCATCCCTGGCAACCCTGAAAGGATATCCCTCGATAATTACCAGCTCCACGCCGTCTTTGGTGTAGCTTTGATACGTCCTGTTATTGGAAGGATTGGTAAACTTATAATGGCTTTCGCTCAATTCTATCTTGTAGCTCCTCTGTTGGACCAGGACGGCTTTTTGAGTAAGCGCTATGCCTCCATCGGTTTTCACGCTGACTTTATAGGCAGCGTCCAGTATATTGACATCTCCTTCGGGGGAGCTTGTATTTTCTATGCCTGTCGCCGTATTTGTGAACGTGTACGAGAGGCCTTCATTATGCCGGACGCGATAGCTGGCGCTCTTGAGGGTTATGCCCATCTCCGTAAGAACCGGCTTGGCGGGGGCTTCGTCGTAACGCACCTTGTACCTGATACCCTTTATTTCGGTATAACGATCCAGCGTCTGGGAATCCTGGATCTGTTCGTATCTGGATTCATCCTGGTCAACGAAATAGACCTGCCCGCCGGTTTCCACCTCTCTTCGCAGGACCAGGTTGCGGCCTGCTAAAGTGACCGTAACTTCGCTAAGAACGGGCATTCCGTCATCATTCTTCAGGACCTTAAAGAACCTGCCGCCGATCTCCTCGATATTGCCCACGGTAAGATCATAAACAGCGGCGGGTGTCGCGGAGCTTATGGTAACGTTTTCATCCGAGGTAAATTTGAAGCTGTAGTCCGCGTTGGAAAGGGAGATCTGCTCCTCGCTCATCTCAACAAACCCGTCCTTAGGCGTTATCCTGTACGTCTTATCGCTCACCTGGACCAGGCCGCGATTGTTAGATTTGAACGATATAGCCGGATGGGCCATATCGCCGAGTGTGTATGTATTGTCATTTGGATTATAACGCACCCGATAGGCGTCAGTTCCTATCGTAACGGACCGCTCCGTGAGAACTAGATTGTTGGCCGATTCCTGGACGCTGTAAATACGGCCGCCCAGCTCTACCATGCCATTCGCGACCGCAACTTCGGGGATGGTGCCGTCGGTGAACGTAAATGCGCGGTCGTATCTTTGCCCAACTATGTAGGTAACCCCATTCTCCTCAAGCGTACGGGCTATTAACTTCACGGTGCCGTCGCTATTATTGATAACCTTATAAGCTGTAGTCCCTATTGTGACGATACCGTTCACGCTCGGATACTGGGTAAGCGAAGGTTCTTTTATGAATGTGTAGGCCCCTGAGGTCTCATATTTGACTCTATAAGTATCGGCGCCTACGGTTGCCTTTTTCTCAACGAGGATAAGATTGTTATCGCCGGGCGAGAACGTGTAGGCATAGCCCGCGACTTTTATGATACTGCCGGATGAGGTATACCAGGCAAACGGAGTATTGTTGGCCGTAAGTGTATATGAGCCGCCAAAGTTGTAGTCGATCCTGTAGTCTGCGCCGTCTACTGTAATATACTTACGGACCAGGCTGACGATACCGCTAGCCTCTTCAACTACTTCATAAGGCTCTCCGTCCAAGACCACAACACCGTTTACGGCCGGTGTCTCTTTTTGCGTCGAGTCTATGAATACATAGCTTCCCCAGCCGCTGCGTTTTACGCGGTAAGTCTTTTGCGCGGCAATGGGGCCGGCCGTTACTTTCTTTTCGGTCAGAACGAATGCGCCTTTCTGAATATTGACCTCATACAGGTATCCGTTAATCACCGACAGGCTGCCCGGCGTTACGGTATACTGCAAACCGGCAGGGGTATTTTCAGTTAAGGTAAGAGTCTTGTTGGCATTATAGCTAATTTCATAGGCCATGTTGTCGATCACGATCCTATCCACGACGACGTCTATAGTATCTGCAGGGCCGCCGGTCATGATCTCGTAAATAACATCACCGGCCTGGATCTTACCGTCGATCGAAGAGTCTGTCCTTACGGTCTTCTCGAAGTTCTCGGAGCCTTTAGTTTTATCGCTCAAGATATACTCGCTCTGGCCTATTACGAACTTCTTTTCGGCCAATTGCACAGAGCCGTTAGTTGACGATATCGTATATACACGTCCACCTATAGCAATAAGGCCGTCCTGCGATACCGCCGGCGTGTTTATGTCGTCATCCAGAGTGTAAGCGCCGGTCTCTTCGTTAAATATGATGTCGTAAGACGTTACGACGCCGTCAACCAAAGCGACATCTATCTTATCCGTCATCACACCCGTTACTACACCGTTTGAATTCTTTAATATCTTATATTTGACGTTGTTTATGGTGACTATTGTATCGAGGTCGGTGCTTGGAGAAGAAGCGCCCCGGCCCGATATCTCATTAAACGTATATGAGCCGTCAGCGTTATAAAGGACTGCAAAGGCGTTGGAGCCTATCTTAAGGGTCTTTTCACTTAAGACAAGGCCGTTATCCCTGAATATCAGGTCATAAGCGCGGCCGTCCAGCAGCGCCATATTATCGTGAGAGTCAACGACAGGATTAGCCGCATCTCTTGTATCCTTGAAGCCGAACTGCCCGGTGCCGGCGGTGTAACTCACTTCGTAGGGGAGATTATTCAGGATTATATTTTTCTGAGCGAGACTGACAGTGTGGTCGGCATTTTCTATAATGAGATATTCGATGTCATTATCCAGCTTAACGCTCGCGCTTCCCAGCGGACTTGCTGCAGGCTTGCCTTCTGCATCTTTCGGGTATGCCTGGTAAGTGACCGCGTTCACAAATCTATAGCCGACACCCTGGATATAATTTACGTGATATGTCTTTGACCCGGCCGTGACTATCCGCTCGGAGAACTTCAACTCATTGTTCCTTATCGACAGGTCATAGCAGGCGGCGTTCCCCATGAATAAGAGAGAGCCGGCCGATTCATATGGGGAGGCGCTGAGATCGTCCGTGTCAGTTACGGTGAAATTACCCGCCAGGCTGTTGTAGTCTACCTTATAATTGAATTCTGTGCCGCCGCCCAATATCACGCTGAAATTCCTCTTCACAAGCTGTGTGGCGTTGGTGTCTCTGGCCGGTACGACCAGATAATCTATGCCGCCTATCGTCACTACCCCGGTAAGCGTGATCTTATCCGCTACGGTGGAGACCAGATATTTCGCCCCACCGATAACAACACTCGTAGCTCCGGCGCCTATTACGAGTTCCGCATTGGTGGTTTTGTTTGTCAGCGTCCACGCTCCGCTACCCGTATTACGGACGGCGTCATAAAGCGTCCCGCCTATATTCACATTCTCCGTATCTCCGGTTATTTCGACCGCGGAAGCCTGGGCCTTGTCGGTTGCCCCGGTGAGCATATCGGTAAGTACATATACGTCATTGCCCGTATCTTTTATACGGAACTCTTTTCCGTCGACGGTGACTGTTTTCTCGGTAAGATCTATCCTGTGGTTCAATACTTTTATATCGTATGCGTAGCCGTCTATCGTAACTATGCCGTTTTGCGAAACGAAATGAACGTTGCCCTCATCTGTGAAAGTGAATGCACCCGTCGTGTCGTTATAAACGGCTTCATACTCGACATTGTTCAGGGTAAGGACTTTCTCCGCGACATCGATCGTGCCGTCGGAACCTTTTACCATAATATAGCTCTTGGAATCGAGCGTTACCTCGGTGAAGTCATCGGCGGTATTTTGAGGGGTTAAGTTGTCGTTTGTGACGGCGGTGGCCGATACCTGCGTTTCAAGCGTATACGTCCCGTTATCATTATATCTGACCCTGTATCGATGCTCGTTTATATTCAGGGTCTTTTCTGTCAGAACGAGCGCATTATCCGGGAGGGTTATATCGTAAGCATATCCGCCCAGTTTAATCACATAGCTGCTCGATACGGCAGGAACGCCTGAGGCAGGTGTGAATGTAAAATTGCCGCTATTCTTATCATAGATAACATTGTACGCGACGCCTTTCAAAACCGTAGACTTAGCAAATAGTTTTACAGAACCATCGTTATATATGATCATGCCGTAGGTCTTGCCGCCTATAACGACCTCGCGAGCTGTATTTGCCGTGTACTGACGCGATGTCGTGGTATCTACGAATGTATAGAGACCGTTGTTGCTGTTATACACGACACGGTATGTGAGGGTGCCGGGAGTTGTGGCGAGAGTTGTGGTGGGTTTTAGCACCGACACGCTCGAGGCGTGGCCGTCATATGCTATGGCGCTTACGGCGCCCGGAAGTTCAAGAGCCGCCGTATCAGCCAGGCCCTGGTATTCGGTGGAATTTATCGGTTTGGCGATAAGCCTGATGTCTTCTTTCCCGGTCGTATTATCTTTTATGATGTCGAACGTGACCCCAAAGAGGATCACCTCTTTACCGTCAGCGCTGCTCATTATGGGGCTTTCAGGATCCCCGGCAGCCGCGTCGATAAACCCGTAACGGTTCTCTATCTTCTTCATGTAATACGAGAAAGGCGTTCCTAATATTTTTACATCGACCTGCTGGTTGTAAATGAGCTCGCTCCTTGCGGGCGCAAGCGCGAGCGAGATGCTGTCAAGCATAGTGTCTTTTCTAATATCGAATGTCTTGGTAACGCCGTTGATGATTACCGCGGCCTTGTCGCCGCTTACATCAAAGTCGGGAGCATTGTTATTGATACGGGTAATGTCGTATACGCCGTCTGTGTCTGTTACCTTATATAGAGCACTCTTCGGTGAACCATTATCGTCATATTCGAACAATATCACCTTGTCAAGCTTAGGTACGCTCGGTTCAACGTAAGGCTTAAGGGCTAAGTCCGCATACTCACCAACACCTTCGACCACAAGCTCTCTCTTTTCGCCGTTTGTAAGAGTGACGATGGTTCTGGCCTGCAGCAAGGTATCGGTTATTTGCTCCACGCTAGCGACACAGGCCGTTCCGCTGTCAACGCGACTAAATGAGTAGTTCGGTGTAGTACCGGTCACTTCATAGAGTCCGGCAATAGCGTCTTCTGCAAGTTTGATCTCGACGAACTTTCTATTCTGGCTGACAACCACACCGCTCTTCTGTTCGTAAAGCGATATGCTACCCTTCTCCTGGTCGTAGACTATCTTATATACATCGCCGCCTAAGGTAAGGGTCGGCGGGTTCGCCAGGTTATCTACGCTTCCCGCGGTCACTTCGGGTCCTAAGTCACTCGATCTTGTGATCGTGTAGGCCGTATGGTTGGCGTCGGGAACGATCTTATAAACTCCGCCTTTAAGGCTGATAAGCTTGTCGTCGGCAGATCTCCAATTGTCTATATGCTGACGAAGGCTGAGCGCTGAGCCGGCGAAACTTATATCGTAAATCTTAGCGTTCACCGTAGCTGTAACATCGCTGGAATTTATAGTAACTTCCGGCGCGCCGGCATCGATACCGGATAATGACAAATTATCCTTATTATCACCGGTTATGGTATAAACATGCTCCTCAGTGCCTGTAGAGACTTCTTTACCTATAAATATTACCTTGGCGCCGGCCACTTCACTGCCAGAGGCGGTCTTCTGCTCAAGCACCATCCTGTTTTTGCTATCTATCTTCACGTCGTAGTAGGTGTGAGTACTTGCGACATAAAGCGTCTTGCCATGCGAGAGCGGCTCTGTCCGGAACTGCTCTAGGCTGTCGCCGGGGAATTTAAATACGTAATCCTCGCCTGAATGTGTGGCTTCATAAACTAAACCGTTTATATCTATAAATACCTTAGGATCACTCGTCGACGGCTCGACTTGCTTCACGAGTGTCCATTTCAAAACACCTGTATAGTCAAGGTCAACCGGCAGCACAAGGTATTTATCCCGCTGGCCCGGACCGATAGTCACTATATTGTTGGCAACTATTCTATCTGTTATTTCACTACCTGTTTTTGCTTGAAGTTTGTAGCCGCCCTCAATATATACCTTGTATATATTCGAATCCACGAGCATATATTTATCAGCCGTATCGATCTTGCCGGTGGTTACGCCGCCTTTCTTTATAGAGATAACACCGTCTGAGTCTTTCGCGATCGTAAACTCCTCAGCACCGAGCGTAAACTTACCTTTTTCACTGAATACTGCAGTCGCGGGAGCGGCGCCTTCTTGTATGACATGATATTCGCCGTTTCTAAGCGCCGTTAGATATAATGTCTTAACCTCTATGCCTACTTCGGTAAATTTCGTAACATGCCCTTCAACCGGCATAGAGCCTTCGAATATTGCCAGGTCGCGCGACGTGACCACGCGGTCGCCGTCAAGGTCGCAGGCAAGGTCCACCCTGCTATCTCTCAACGCGAAGCCTTCTACCGACAACGAAACGTTGCTAGGCACGAACTTTAGCGCGCGTACGCCCTTGTCCAATTTCAGGGTACCGCGTACTTCGCCCAGGCTCAGCGTGCCGTCCGGCGATAACTCTACATCGGCACTCCCGAGCGCCTTATCGCCTGTGGCCGTTATCTCAACCACATTTACCGTGAATTTTTGCACTTCCGAGAAAGAAGCGCCGGCCCAATGAGTCTTGATGGCCATCTTGAATTCGCCGGTATAGCCTATGTCAACATTGCTTACATTTCCGCTGACGCCTTCTACGAGATCGTTTTCCAGATACGCATTCATATCCATTATAAGTCCGTCGGCTTCATTTGTAGCGCCGTCGTAGTTAATGTCCGCGGGTATATGCTCCTTTATGGTGATATCGTTGCCGTCGGCCGAGTAGAGGATCACATAATCTTTGGTCCCTACAGTCAGGGCCCTACCGTTCATCGTGGTCGTGTATCTCATGGTAGGCGCCGCGGCATTTACGAATACCTTCTCGGCACTATTCTCTATTGGATAGACGTTGAAGATAGTGCTGCCAACGCTTATTCTTCTGACGTTCTCGGTAAATACGGACAGCTTGTCGATTCTTTCCGTAATAGTAACTGCGTCGTGAGCTTTATCGTAGGTAACGTTATAAAGCTTGAGGACGCTTGAACCCTTAACCGTCTCCATCTTCTCTATATAAGGCTTCGCTATGGTAGTGTTATATTTCATGCCGGAGGCGTCAATGACGGTAAATGTCCCGTCAAGATTTATCCTCACATACATATTTTCTGTAGAGGTCCCGTCGCCTTTTATGAGTGAAACCACTCTCGAGTTTGCCTGATCCGGAGTCAGGCTGTGCCATATGCGCACATCCTCGCTATCCACTATACCGTCTTTATTCAGGTCACAAGCGAGGTCGACATTCTTGTCGCGGATAATTATGTCACCGAACGTCACGGCATCGCCTATCGAGAACTCTGCCTGGTTAGCCCAATTGAGCGTTATTACCGATCCTCCTTCAGGCGATTTGGCGATATTCCCTATGGAAATTACCGCTTCGGTCTCGGAACCGGGCGTATAGTCGAGCTTCGCGATACCTGCCGTGCCAAGCCCACCGGTCGAAACATCTATCTTGTAATCCGGATGGCTGGCGCCGGAGCCTACCGCCTTGATAACTATCTCGGCATTCTCCACATCGAACGGCACATAGGCCTTATACTGACCATGCTCATCCTGGCTTATCTTTGCCGAATATAATGCTACGGCATGGGCCATGGCATCCCTGTCGGAGGCGTCGACCACGCCGTCCATATTCACATCGCTCGCCTTCCATTCCGAGATCATAAGTTTATTTGTGGCAGAGTCAAAGGCTATCAGATATGGTTTGTCATTTATATTGACTGACTTGCCGCTTGCGTCGGACTTATATAGTGTTCCGGATTGACTGTATATATAGTAAGAGCTGTCCGGCATCTTCACCGCGTAATACTGGTTGGTAGGCACACCCTCTTTGATCTGTATGCCAAATACGCCTTTATCGGACGGGGACGGCACAAGTTCCTGCAGTTTGGCCAGATCCCTGTAGCTGTCGGACGGTACCAGCTCCTGCCACTTGATCACATCCCTGTAATCGACTATATGGTCGCCTGTCAGGTCGGCGTTCAGGTTGGTATTCTCTTCTTTTACATACAGCCTGTTGAATATAATATCGGATGGCGCGTATGCGATGCCTCTATTGCTCCATTTTACCGTTATTGTGTGCGGGCCTTCGCTCAATTCAAATTTGGCAAGTGCCCCTGTCTGGCCATAACCTATCCTTAAGTCTTTACGATTACCGTCGATCGTGACCTCGATATTGGCTGAGTAATCCGTGGAGGCGACGCCCGTCATCTCTATGCCAAGGTCATATATGCCGGCCTTTTCCGCGTTGATCTTATATTCCAGGGAATCCCCGTTATTATTCCCGGTAAATCTTATGCCGTTCGCCGCATACCTGAATCCGTTCCCGGTCTTTTTGGTAAAGTCCGCGGCGCCCAGGGATATGTTGCCTGCGGCCAGCTGGTTCTTTATGAGATCGAGGTCCAGTAAATCTATATTATTATCGTTATTTGTATTCTGAGGCAGGATCTCGCTTACAGTTATATCGCCCGAAGATGTCCTGCCGGCCTGAAGTCTCTTTCCGGAGGCCGTCGTTATTACACCATCCTGGCCCGATGCCGAGATATAATTATATGTTGAGCCGAATAATGTAAATGTGCCGTCATAGTTCCCTCTAACATAATAGGGAACACTTTCGAAATCGATATTCTTTATATCGGCGGAACCGGCACGCTGGGCCCTGAAGGCATCTACGTCGACCGTATTGAGTTTACCGTCGTCATTGATATCGAGCCTGCGGTCAAATACCCGTATATCTTTAACGGTGAGGTCCGTTCCGGCCGTCGCGTTCATCCATTCGAACTCGATAGTATGAGTTCCTGCCAACATATACATCTTTGTGGATCCGTACTTGTAATCGGAGCCGGACATAGCGATCTTTATCGCTTCCGCCTTGGGATTGACCGGTACATCAAGGCGCTCGCCGTCTAGGTAAATGGCCAACTGATACTCTGTCCCGGTTCCGCTGGAGCGGTTCATCGCGTCCATGCCTACAACATATTCGCCGTTTTCGCCGACCTCGACCTGATAGGCTATCTTCCTGTTGCCGGTGGATGTAACCATCGCATCGCCCGCGGTCATCCATTCTGCCGCCTTCGAAGAATAAGATCCCGCCGCGATCGGCTTGGACTGGTCGATGAACATCCTCTGATAGACTATACCGTCTTTCCAGTCAACGGTGCCGTCATAGTTCACATCGGCGGAGGTAAGCTCCGTCAGGTGCACGTCCGTAGTATTTTGGTCGGCATTTATCACATACCATTTTTCATTGCCCAGCTTCACCACCTTACCGTCCCTTTCAGATGGGAAGATACTGACCGTGCCGTCTATGTTAGCCTTAAATACAGAATAGGTGCCGTCGTCATTTCTCACAACATAGCAATCGGAATATCCGGGCACGCTTAAGGCCCGCACGTTCCTGTCTGTGGCGAACTCTTTCCTGAATATGTTGTAATCGAGTGAGTCGACGAAGCCGTCCTTATTTATATCGGCCCTATGGTCCGCGTCGCGCAGGAATACCTGGCCGGACTCTATCTTGTCATAAGACCTGACAACCAGTTTTATAGTATGGAGGCCTAATATATCTTCACCCTGGCCGAAGACGCTCTTATCAAGTTTGACAAAGGCCTGCTTATCGGTGGATGAAGGCGTGGTCATAATGGTGCCGTCTTTTACCTGGTGGCCGTCCACATAAACATCAAATAGATACTCGTGGCCTGCGGCGGGGAATTCCGGGCCTGTCCCGTGTGTCTTAAAGTTCAATCCGAACTCGTAACCTTCGTCGTTTATCTTCCTGATGTCGAACATATATGTAGCCCATGCGGGGCTGGTCGAATCCTTGATTATGCCATTATCGACCCTTGTTACTCCGTCGGTCTGGTCTTCTATATAATCGGCTGAGAACTTCATTATAGACGGGCTGGTTATGGCGCTTGATATAAGCGCCCAATCTTTGAGGTCGATGTTGCCGTCCGGTTTACCATCGAAGCCCGTAATATCGGCGGTGAGTTTCTCGACGAACCTCACCTCGCCGTTTATGTCCGCAAGTATAAGGTAATCTTTGCCGCCTATGTCGATGATGTTGGACCCGGGGGCGTTCGATTTATTGTCTATAGTGTAAATACCCGTATCTTTGTTGTACTTGACGCTATATTGGGTCAGGCCTATCTTGACTATCTCGTTCCATACGGTATTCGATACTTCCGAACCGTTAATAAATGCCTGCTTATCGCTATCATCCACTTTGCCGTCGCCGTTAATATCGGATCTCTGATACCCGGCGTAAGCGGTAATGGCGTTCCGGAACTCTGTGAGGTCGGCATTATCGACCTTGCCGTCCCTGGTAAGATCGCACTTCTCATCAAATTTTTCGGCGGCAAGAAATGCGTCTTTTACCTGTAATGTATCGTCTATACGCTCGTTGGGATCGAGATGGGGTACGCCTGGCGACGAAGTCCCCGAATAAATTACGCCGTCCCTGTCAAGGTCTATATCTTTCTGTCCCGCGTTTGCCCAGATGAACTCGACTTTAGCGATCCCGGCCTCGCGCATATACACCCTGATACTGCCGTCATTATACTGGCTGGTGCTGCCCGTTACGATAAGCTCTTCATCGGTGGTCCCATCGGCCTTCTTTACAACATTGCCGTTTATCTTTATTTTGAATTTATAGACGCCGTCTTTCGGCAGGCTTACGGCCGAGAGGCTCCTGGCGGATAACCCTATGTTGTAATATCCCGCGGCAGGCACCGCCATCACGGAAGAGATCGCATACGCCCCGTTCGACAGGTTTTTCATTGTAAGGCTCCCGTCCGTCCTTCTCTCTACGGATATGCCGGACAGGCCTTCAGGCGTTAAATTAGCATAGCGCAATCTGGCCGTATCCATAGCCGCGAGAATGAGCGACTCATCCGCGAAATCCCTCTTACCATCGCCGTTTATATCGGATCCTGTGAATAGCGAGGCGAGATACCTGAGCGCCTCGAGGTCCGCGGCATCCGGCCTGGCAACTCCTGAAAGGTCTATGTCCCCCGAGATCTGGCCGTTTGCCATGTCCAACGCCGTAGATAGTATGGCAAAATCATCGTAATTAATGACGCCGTCTTTATTTACATCGGCCTTTGCCATCATGGCGGTGTCTTTTTCATTAAGGAACAGGAGATGGCCTATCGATTTCTTTATCAGATCCTCATCCAGGAAGCTTAAGACTCCTTCGGCCGCGCCTCGTCTATAGACGTCGTATTCATGGAATCTGTTAGGATCGACTCCTTCGGGCAGGTCGAGGGAATCGAATACGCCGTCATTGTTCCTGTCGAGGCGTTCAAAGAGATCCATGGTAAGCTCGAGATCCGCCATCAAGGCAGCCGAGACCCAGTCCTTGTTGTGCGTCTTATCCAGCTCTTCCTTTATTGAGGCGAGCTTGCTCCAATCGGTCTTAGCTGTGCCCAATTCGCTCGGTGCAACAAAAGACCTGATAATCTCGTCGCCGTTCACATCCAGGGACCTGACCCTTTGGAGAATTTCCAGATCCTGATTGTCTATTTCGTTATCTCCGTTAAGATCCGCAAGCTCGATGAGTGACCTGTTCTTTTCATACCTGAGTATCTCCTCCATCTTAGCCATGTCGTCCATGTCCACATCGAGGTCGCCATCGATGTCCTTTATCACTTTAATGGCACTATCCAATAAGTTATAATCCGCCTCGGTTATAAAGCCGTCTTTGTTTAGATCGAATTTCACATAAGCAGAGTTGCTCGTATCTTGGTTAAAGTTCTTCTTGAGCTCAAGCAGGTCATACATGTCCACTCCCGGCTTGCCGTCAAGGTCGACCATGTATGGCAGTAGGCTTTCGTAATATGTAACGTCGGCCTCGCTCACTTTGCCGTCCGGCTCGTTCTTTCCTGTCACAGGGTTGATCTTGCCGGCGATATCCACTTTCGCCACTTCATCGGGGGTCGTCGTCGTATGTGTGAGTGTAAATATAGAGTTGAGCATATCAAGGTCGGAAGGATTGCCGCCCTGCGGGTCGATCGTAAAGAACCCGTCATTATTCAGGTCACGCCTGTCGGCCATTGCCTGTATTATGCCTTCTTTGGTAAGGGCGAGAGTGCCGTTGCGGTAGCTGTCCGATATGAATTTGTCCCTGAAATCGGCTATCATCATATAGACGCCGGTCACTTCATCGTCCTTGACCGTTATATTCATATACCCGCCGCCGTCTATCCTGGTATGCAGGGTATATGAACCGTCAGGATTAACCTCTTTATCAGCCGCCGGATCCCACGTTGTCTTTTTTATCACCGGCGGGAACCTGTCCGGCTCGATAAATTCTACTTTGTATATCTTAAGGTTGCCGCCGTCATCCGAGAATGTGACCCTTGTCTGGTATGTGTCCCGTCTCTTTTCGGTCGCCGGGTGGGTTATGGTGGTAATAAGACCTTCCTTCTTTATATTGCCGCTGGCAAGATCCGTAGTGAAAGTACCGTTGCCGTCGTAGTCCCTCAGGATTGGGCTTGTATCGGCCATCTCGGTGACATAACTTGTTATGGCGGCGATAAACGCGTCCTGGGTCGCTGTGGTCCATTTGGCAAAATCGGCGAGATTAAGATTTCTGAAGCTGGTTTCGCGCCTTACCGCTTCCATCCCGGCTTTATTTACCGCAAGGAAGCTGTAGACTATGTCGCTCTTTACAAGCCTGTCCCTGTCCTTAAAATTAACTACTCCGTCACTATTGAGGTCAGCGTATCGTATCAGGAACTCGAGGTCCTCAAATGTGAAGGTGTTATCGCTTACTGCCGGCAAGAGCAGATTGATTGCATTCCCGGTGTGGGTTTTTATCCCTACCTTTGCCGCATCTACGGTTGCCGGTATCAGTCCGCCTGTAACGGCATTATTAAATTCAGCGGCGTCGATAAAGCCGTTAGAATCGGCATCAAGCGCGTTAAATTGCAGGCCGGCCGGCAGATTACCGGCTGTAACGGCCGCTGCAAATTCGGTCGGATCTATGCGGCCGTCAAGGAAGTGCAGCCTTGTGATAGCTTCGGCCGGTGAAAGTGGCTGTTCCTTCGACCCTAAAATACTGGTTATATATCCTTGCTGTCGTCCGGCCGTTGAATTATCAGTAAGGCTTGCTATCTTATCTATCAGGTCGACGTCGCGCTGGTCGACCTTGCCGTCCATATTGACATCTCCGAGGAATGTGTTAGTCGATTCATTTCGCAGGCAGAAATTTGCCGCGAGATTTATCTTGGCCATCTCGTTAAATCCGCCTATGGTGGCGCTTGAGGCGTCGCCCACATCCATTATGCCTGAACCCAAAATCTCGAACGCGAGCCTGTCGTTGCCGTTTATACGGACAACGTCATAATCTCCGGGATTGACAGGATAGTCGAAATTTCTCGTCCTTGAGAGGGTGTCGAGCCTCTGTATGAGATCCAAGGGGACGCCTGTAGTATTAGTAGCAGTAGTAATCATGTCGAAGGGCGTAAGGCGGGAGATCGCGATCTCCTGGAATGCGGCCTCCGCACCTTTACCGGCAAAGAGCCCTGCCCTGGCTGTATCCAACCCTCTGCGGGCAAAGTCATATTTGACATCGACCGCGTTAATGGCCATCCTGCCGTTGACCCTGACTTCCACATGGTCGCCTATCGCCTTCACGCTCAGTTTATAGAACTTGTCAAACTGTATGGGTATCTCTTCGTAAGCGATTTCGGTCCTGTCCGCTCCTTCCACCCTGGTCAGGTAGACCCTGCCTTCTTTGCGGCTTATCTTAACCTCGAGATAATTCTCTCGGGTTTCATCACTGCGGAATATGATGCCGCCCTCGCTGTCGGGATAATCGCTTGTGAATTTAATGCCCGTCTCCATCATGAAGTCGTCCAGCTTCACACTATTGTTTATATCCGGCCCCTGCAGCATCCTGTAGCTCGAATCGGCTGCTGAAGACTTCACAGTCGTGATTCCTGTCCTATCGGCCCATACACCGCCCTCGGTATACCAATATTCGCTATTTTCACTTGGGACTTCTTCACTCATCGCGAGTCCCGGTTTATATTTATATTCCCTGGCCTTGAAATCATAGAAGTCGGCTCCGGACCCGTTGCCTGTAAAGAGCCCTATCTTGCCGTTCTCAAGTTCCATGAAATTTTTATCGTTATAGTCTATGACCTGCTTGTTATCCACCCTCACCATGATGGTGCCGCCCATTATCCTTATATCTAATGCCGCTTCGTCGTTATTGGCTAATGTGATAGGCCCGCTTCTTGTAAGTTCGGTAATCGTCGTAACGCCTCCGACCTTTTTCCGCCTTTCCACTTTGACAATACCGGCGTTAGTACCTGTCTTTTCTATCGACACCATGTAGGCATCACCCGTCACATCCTGGATCCTCAATAGCGCCCCGGCCTTCATGGCGGCACCCTGCACAAGCTTAACGCCGAAATTGATTACGCCGTCTTTTAGCTGGGCGTTGAGCGTGGCCTCATGGAGGATATTGCTCACATCGGTCTGCCTGAAATACCCGCCTCCCGCTATCCAATTGCCGGTCTTCTGCCATACCGGGCTATCACCCGTCTGCGTGAACATGTCGGAGGCGACATATTTGGGAGCGCCTTCATAATCTATAGACACCGGCTTCAGGACCTTTATAGCATTATAGATAACGCTCCAGCTTTCCGTGCCGACCATTATGCTCGCATCAGAGCTCCTAAACCTCACTATGTCGTCGTACCATTGCGGCAGGAGGTCGAGATCTATAGCCTTAGCTGCGGCGGTAAATATGCCGTCGCCATTCAGGTCGAGCTTACCGTCCGTGATATCCTGTGTCATCGCGGCCTCAAGGTCGCTGACCGGTTTCGCTAAAGTCCTCACGTCCGACTTTTCCCTATATATAATGGCAAGCTTGAATACAAGCACGCGCTTGGCCCACGCCAGGTCGTCGTAATCGAAATCGCCGTCTCCGTCCAGATCTTTTTTATTCCTGATTGCCTCTAAGAGTATCGCGCTATCCAGACCATTTACAAACCTGTCTTTTTCATTTATGCCGTCGTTGTTCAGATCCTGAGTTCCGGTAAGGTCCCCGAGGGCTATCGTCCCGCCGATGTTATTAACACCAAGGCTCAGTATCTCCTCGGAATAGATGGCGTCGAACATACCCTTTAGGCTCTCGACGTCGAGCCTGTCGACGACGCCGTCGCCGTTGACATCGCTCGAAGCGTAGAACGAATTTGCCTGCACAAGCAGGTTTATGTCGGCAATATCTATAACGCCGTCGCCGTTAATATCGGTAAGGGCCTTCTCTTCGCGGGAGACGTTTTGCTGGTGATAAAGTTGGTATAACGAGGCCTGTAATAGCGCCAGGTCCGTCGCGTCGATCGTCCCGTCCTGGTCCATATCCGCGGCACCGGCGCTCGCCCTAAATGGGTCATAGCCCGCGGATATTGCCGTGATCTTATCGCGGTCTGCGGTAGTCAGCGCCTTTTTATGCGCCTCTTCTACGAGCCTGGCATCCTTGTAGTCCGTCACGCTGTCGCCGTTAAGGTCCGTCGGATACGAAGATTTGCTTGTAACGCTATCAGCTACTATTTTATCAATGATAATCTGGTCGCTCTCGCTATTTGTAAGGGCGTAGTCAACGACCCCGTCCCTGTTTATATCCGCGATAGCATCGGCAAAGGCTTCGTTTATCTGTATCCTCTTCGCCTCATCGCCGGCGTCAGCTATAGCCTGGAATTTGATATAATGCAGTCCAGCGTCAAGATCGAGCTCCTTACTCCCTCGCAGGAAATTAGCCCTATCCGAGGTAATTGTAAATTCACCTTTATCTTCATTGTCGACATATACTTTGAATCTATAGTTCTTGCCAAGGTCTGTCGTCTCATAGTTCCTTACGCTTAAACCGACATAATATTTACCGGCCGTCTCTATATTCATGTCATAAGTAAGCGCCGTGCCGGAGAGCGTGGTGACCAGCGTAGTGCCCACGGTCTTCGCTCCTGCCCCTTCTATATTATATGTAACGTAGCCTTCTTTACTGACAGACCTGGCGCCGTCCATGTAATTCGCGGGCAGACCCAGGTTCGTCCGCAGGCTCTCCAGATGCCTGACCAGATCTACATACGCATCTTTTCTCACCGTCCACACATCTTCGCCGTCGTATAAGGTGTCGTTATTTATATCCGTGAAGAATAGGCCGGCTATCGCGACGTCCAGACTATCTACAGCATTGTCACCATTCAGATCGGCTGCGGCAATTTCCGCGTCGGTAAAGATGATGTGCTTATAGACTTCTTTTATGGTTTCTACGATCTTATTCAGGTCATTCCTATCAACGAAACCGTCACCGTTCACGTCCGTATGGAGATATTTTCCGATATTTCTTACGAACATATCCACATCAGCTTCATCCGGCAATCCGCCGCTTCCGTTAAGATCGGCGTTATCGAACTCCTGGCGCACGATGCCGACCCTGAACAGGCTGTCGAGGTCCTGCCATACCATCCCTGTGTCGGCACCCTCTGCCGCATAGAGGTTGCTCAGAAGCTCAAGCGCCTTCTTCATGTCGCTTTCATCTATTACGCCGTCACGCGAGGCGTATTGCCCGGTGGAGGGGTTATATTTACCCACAAGGTCCATCTTTATGACCTCGGCCGGATTTATCTTTCCGACTTCGTAGAGCATCGAGAGTATCGAATTTAACGCAGCCAGGTCGCCGCTATCGACCCTTAGGCTGCCGTCTATATCCGCTTTGCCGTAAACAGCTATGACGAGCTTCAATGTCTCGGCGTCGTCAGCATCGACCCTGCCGTTACCATTCACGTCTGCTTTGGCAAGCAGTTCATTTTCCTTTACCACGCCCAGGCTGTGAGTGGCCTGCTGGAGCAATAGCTGAGCCCGCGCAAGCGATCGCATCCTCTGGAAGTCGTCATTGTTGACCACGCCGTCGTCGTTTATATCAAGCTGCATATACTTGTTATATGTATCCAGCAGCCATTGCTTATCGGTCTCGCCTACTACGCCATCCGGTAATAAGTTATAGGTACCGGTTTGAGGGTTGTATGCGCCGGCAAAATCGAGGTTCCTGCTGTAACCGGTTATCTTACGCTGAACCGCGTCAGAAAGGGCGGCCATATCGCGCACCGCGTTCCTGTCGGAAGAGTCAATCCGGCCGTCCGGGGTTACATCGTTGCTCGTGAGGTCAAATTTAGCGATGTCTGCAGGTGTAAGCACCATATCCAGCTTGGCCACTTTGCTCAAGTACGCGACCCTGGTCTTATCCTCTTGAGTAGCAGGCGTTCCGTCGGTGTTCGTGTCGCTCTCGGACAGCTTGATTATAGAATCGAAAATTTCCGTGTCGGTTGTATTGATGACCTTATCATTATTAAGGTCGGTATCTGCCAAACGATGCCTGGAGATAAAGTCCAGACTCGTTCGGGCATTTATGACCGTATCATCGAAGGCAGCCTGGCTGTTGTCGGTGAATAGGCTCACTCCTCCCGACATTATAGGATCATCGGTATCGTAAATGTCCCAGATCTTGGGAACACCGTCAAGCGATGCTTCTATCTTATCATCAGTAATGGAGATTCCTAATTTATACCATGACTCTTTATCAAGAGTGAACCCGAGGTCAGTAGAGGCAAGCTCATTTACCATAACGCCGTTTCTGTATTTAAATAGCTTTATGGCATTATTTGAAAGCTCGGCCTTATAGTAGTTACTGTAGTTCGAATCTGCCCTGAATATTATCCCGGCCTTTTTGTCGAAACTGCTGAATTTGATATTGGCTTCGACGGCTATATCTTTCCATGTGACGTTCTCTACAACCCTGAGGCGCGCAAGCCCTGTGGGTGTCTTCTGGACCATAGAGTTATCTTTCAATTCCCACATCCCGTTGATATCGGTCCACAGCCTGGATGCGGCCGGCGAGAAGTCATCCCTAAGAGATGCCTGGTATACAAGCGAACCGTCCTGCATGGAAATAGCCGGCAGGCTGCGAAGCGCCGCGAGGACTTGAGCGCCGGTGATGGTCGTGCCCGGGATGCTGAAGCCGGGGTCTTCAAGCGTTTCTATATACGCGTTTATGCTTTCAATCAGGTCCAGGTCGGTAATGGTTACCGATCCGCCGTCGATATCGAATTTGTTAATGATAGATTCGATATCGGCAAGATCTGCGGCATCGACCGTCCCGTCACCGTTAAAATCGGCGTGCTCATAATCGGCGATAGAAATGTTGAGTCCGCCTATAGCGACATCGAGTATATCAACCTTGCCGTCGCCATTAACATCGACCCTGTTATCGACAGACCTTTGCAGTAAATCAATGTCGGACTGGTCCAGGGCGTGGTCGCTCTTGTACGTATAATCGCCTGAGTCTTCATCGTAACCGGTCAGGTCATATTTGGCTATGTAAGCGCCGCTATCCGCGATGGCCTGCAGGCTGTAGACATCGCTCTGGTTGATACGTCCGTCCCTATTTATATCAATGCCGTACTTGAGCGCCTTCATGATAGCGTCCTGGTCACGGGCGTCTATTATGCCGTCTCCGCGCGTCGTTCCGCCGGCGGGCCCGCCCACTATATCGGCAGCCTTGAGCTTATCAATATCTATCTTAAACATGCTGTATATATCGGCTATTATCTTACGGTCTCTCTCGTCGGTCACGCCGTTTCCGTCAATATCGTAGGAGTTGAATAGGCGTATGTTCTTCTGCAAAAGCTCCCTGTCCTTCTGGTTAACAAGGCCATCGCCGTTAATATCCGCTTTTGACCGCTCACCGGGCGTTACTGAGAGACGGTTAAAACTGATAAGGTCGTCTATCATCTGGGTATCTGCCGCATCCACAGTGCCATCGTCGGTAATATCGACGAATGATCTCAGGAGATTTGTGGCCGCCTCGATATCCGTCTGGTCCACAACACCGTCCGGCGTATATTCGAGCGTATCGTTTGGCGGCCTTCTTCCGGCTATATCAGCGCTGGTAAGCCTACTCGTCTGATAGATAGACGTGACGATCTTTTCGAGTGAGTCGACGTCTGCCTGGTCGAAGACTTCATCGCCATTGACTCCGAACTTATAAAAATTGAGCGCGCTAGACATATTGATCCGGTTAAAGAGATCCAGGTCAGCGGCAGGCACCTCGTCGATCCCTACAGCGCCGTCCTTAGTCGGTTCTTTATCATATTTGTTGATCCAGCTGTCATCCCGGATTCCATCACCGTCTCTGTCAGTAAAGTCTTCGCCGAGCTCGTACTTGCCGCTGTTATCTGCGTCAACATACGGTTCTCCGTTTTTGAATATATCTTTCACGTAATTGATATCATCGACCGTTATCCTGCCGTCGGCCGGCGCGTATTGTTTCGTTTCAGGATCGTATTTACCGGCAAAGTCCAGCATATCGATCCTTTCCTGCACGTCCTGGGCATATAGCACGTCGTTGGCGTCGACCGCGCCGTTATTATCCACATCACATATGTTCCTTAAGGATATATCGCCTATCTGGACGCTCGCCGAAGAAAGGCCGTTCGATACGGGAGCGTTGACCCATACAAACTTTACGGAATGCGGACCCTTGGTGAGCAGCACGTCTATAGAGCTTTCCTTATAGTTGCTAAGGTCGGCTGCTATCTTTATCTGCCCCGCGAAAGCGTTATCTATATAGACGTCGAAATTGTAATTGTAATTCGCTATTGGTATGGGCTGATAATTATAACTTCTGACCGAAAGGCCCACTTTATAAGCGATATTTATATCTGAATTGGCTTTCCAGTCCCCGTGTGTATCGATCTGGTAGGTAACGTACGAATTATTCTCCCTTGCAAATACCGTGTCACCTGCGCGGTCAAAACCAACCCTGCCCGTAGCTCCCAGGATCGTCTTGTTGCCATTCAAGCGGATGGTGCCGGAACCTATGGCAGCGGTTATCATCTCAATATCGGCCTGGTTTATGGTGCCGTCCGGCTTACCGCTATTCCCGTTATCGTTAACATCGGCTCTGGCTATTTCATCGTCGTAGACCGCCCCCTCCACGCGCGCTAAAGTCATTACGTCTATCAGGAGCTGTATGTCGTAGGAATTGACCTCGCCGTCCTTATTTATGTCGAGATTGCTGAATCTGTCGATCGCCTCTTCAAGCAGTCTGATATTGGCCTGGGTCAGGTTCTCGTCGGCTTTTATGAAGATCTTTGCCTCATCCCTATCCATACCGTACCTGAGGGCTTCTATGACTTTGTTTAGGAGGGCTACATCGGTATCATCGACCCTGCCGTCATTATTTATATCAACGGCGTGGCTGACTATCTCGGCAAGCTTATTCTTATCCCTTTCGTCGATAACACCATTCCCGTCGACATCCGCCCTCTTAACCTCCTCCGGCATGTAGGACTGCACATTTTTCAGGAAGTTTATAACACGGTCGAGTTCAAGCATATCGGCGTTGGTTATGCTCTTATCGCCGTCCACATCGCCGTTGGCAAAGATCCTTATGAGCTGATTCGCCTTTAGGATATCGGAATTGGTCACTTCCCCGTTCCCATCGAGATCGAGAAGCTTCTTCTCGTCCGGTGTGATCATGTATGTTTGATACTCGATCACTTTTGCCATGAAGTCCTCATCCATATGGTCTATCACGCCGTTCAGGTCGACATCCACATGGCCCATCAGTATGCTCATCATCGCTTCTACATCCAGCTCGTCCACGATGCCGTTACTCGTAATGTCATAGCTGGATAGTTGTTCGGGCGACAAAGCATCGCCGGAGACTATCTCGTTATATATGTCCACGAGGGCTTTTACGTCGAGTTCGTTTACCTGGCCGTCCGGCTCGTCCTTCCCGGTGGTAGCGTTGATGCTGCCGGCTATATCCATGGGGTTCCCGCTCGGATCCGCATTCGCCTGATCGAAGAGCGCCTTGATCTGGGTGAGCAGCTTAACGTCGTCCGCATCCACAACATGGTTGCCGTCGACATCCGCCCTGGCGACATCATCCTCATCGACACCGAGCTCTTTTGCCTTTACGATCTCAAGCAGCCTTGCGGCGTCGGAAGAGTCGACCCTGCCGTTGCCGTCGATATCCTTCAGGTTGCGGATAACTTCCGTAATGAGATTTTTGTCGGTCTGGTCTACCACGCCGTCATCGTTAAGGTCGGCCTTTTCCACGGCCTCTTTGGAAACGACGGGATTATTCGCTACAAAATTGAAGACGGTTTTTATAAAGTTGACATCCGCCTGTGTTACGCCCGCCTTGCCGTCAACATCGGCGGAAGAGAGTACGCTTAAAGACGCCTCGAGCGCCGCTATGTCATCGCCAAGTATGTAGCCGTCCGGTACGCCGAGCGGGCCGGTGATATCGAGCTTTCGTATGTCGTCCTTTGTTACATTCATGTCTATGGAATCGATGATATCGGTAATCCTGTCAAGGTCCAACTGGTCGATCTTACCGTCTTTATTAAGGTCTAGCGCTTTCTTCAGTATATCGTCGACCAGCTGCTTGTCGGCCGCGGTTACCTGGCCGTCGTGGTTAACGTCCGCTTTCGCCAATAGCGAGTTTGTCATCGTCGCGGTCCTTGTAGCTCCCGAAGGTATCGGAAGGCCGTTGGCGTCCAGCATGATATTGCCTCTCCAGTCCTGGAGGTAGCCGTGGATCGATGTGGTCGTCGTCTTTTCGAGCTTCTTGATCTCTGAGACGGATACGACTGCCCATTTTGTTCCGGCTGCGGCTGTCTTGGCCAGTTCTATCTCGTAATTCTTGTTTCCTACGCTTGTCTCGAGCCTTCCTTCGTTATCCAGGGCATTAACAGTCCATGTTGAATTTAACGCAGTTATTGACGTATTGTCTACTTTGAGAACAGGATTGCCGCCAGGGGCCGTAATGTCATAAATCTCTACCAGCACGTTACTGCCGTTGTTGTGTTTTACCGTCCACAGGTCGGTCCCGACATTGTCTGTTACTACAGTATTACCGCCAAGACCGGTAGTGCATCTCGTGATATCCTTATATGAGAAGTCGAAGTTTGTGAATTTAACGACGTCCTGGAACTTCTTCATATCGTACAGATTGATCACGCCGTCAGCCGCTCTGGAGATGACGAAACTCGTAGTCCTGTCCTGCGCGTCTTTGGAACGTATGATCGTATCGCCGCCCGAGAAACTCACGGAGTCGCCGGATACATTGATCCTCTGGGCCGATATAGGCGAGACGGCTCCAGGCTCAGGCACGACATCTATATAGAGCATCTCTTTAGTGTCATTATCCCGAACTGTTATTTTTAAGGTAAGGTTGCTGTATTTGACCGTGTACACGACAACCGGCCCATCGCTTGTCGTTGTCTTCTCCTTGGAACTATTGCTTGCATCCAGGTCAAAAGCGATCTCGTCTCCTTGCGGTGTATGGATATTTATCCTGGTAACATCCCCATTACCTCTCATGTCGCCTTTCGATATGTCCTGCAGGAAACCGCTCAAGGCGCTATAGTCATCCGTGTCCACATTCCCGTCGCCGTCTATGTCCGCCCTGGCCAGTTCTTCATTATCGACGCCGAGCTCAAAATATTTTACGATATCTTCCATAACTTTAAGGTCTTTGTTGTTCCACACGCCGGTCTCGCTGGATCCGCGGTAGAGGTCCCATTTACTGGCCATGTAATACTCGACGATCTTCTTATCGGCTTCGTTCACAATATTATCGCCATTTACATCGGCTTTTTTGAACGCATCGATATCAGAGGCGCTGGGGCCAAAGTCGATAATGGACTGTATGGCAAGGCTATCGGCGCCGTTGACTTGCCCATCGCCGTTTATGTCGGCTTTCGGGAAGGCCTTTATCGCCTCATTGATCATCGCGAGGTCCGCGGCATCTACATTGCCGTCCGGCACGCCTCCTGGGCCGCCCGTAACATCGGCCCGGGCTCGCTCTTCAGGCGTGATGTTCAGGCTCTCGTAAGCGAGTATCCTCTCCAACGCGTCGAGATCGGCCTGCGTTATCACGCCGTCGTTACCTACTATGTCATACTGGTTATTCAGGAAGGCGATCATCTCGGCCCTTTCGGCGTCGCTTATTATCCCGTCACCGTTTATGTCGCCGGTCACTATCTCATCGAGATCATAGGCTGCTCTTATCTTTTCGTATTCAACGACGTCTTTCACCTTTTCGACATCAGCCGAATCCCTCTTGCCGTCGCCGTTTACATCTTTGACGGACAGAAACGCATCCGATATCAGCGTAAAATCGGCCGCTGTGATAGAGCCGTCGCCGTTTACATCGGCCCCTGCGATATCGCCTACCTTGAGGTCGTTTTGCTTCATAAAATTCTCGAGGATCATAAACTTATCCATATCCGCGGAAGTGAACTGATTGTCCCCCGTGATATCCCTCTTTACCTTGGAAAGGCTGTCAACAAGCGCGGCGCGGTCGCCTGCGTCGATATGCCCGTCCCCATTAATGTCAAATTTCAAAGTATTTATATTTGATACGCTGACACCCTCGCCGGCCAGCTTGGCGACCAGCTCAAAATACCGCTGGACCTGGACCCATTTAATAAGATCGGCCGAATTTACCGCGAGGTCTCCCGTAAGGTCCGCGCCCGGGCCGGTGATTATGACTATCCCATCCACAACCTTCTTGCCCGTAGCTTTTTCAATAGCTTCGGCGAGCCTTGCAGCATCATACCTGTCAACCCTTTGGTCATGATTAACATCGGCTTTCTTAAGCTGCTCTGGAGTGATCATCTTAGTGAACACCTCTTCTACTATATCTATATCGTCCTGTTCGAGCACCCGATCCCCGTCCATATCGTAGATCGCCCTCTTCGATATGATATCGTTGGCGAGGTTTATGTCGAGCCAGGTCAGGCCGCTCACGCCGTCAATATCACCTATATTTTCGAGGCGCGGATTCGATTCGATGAGGTCGCCGTCAAGGCCGAGGTCAAACAGCTTCGCTATCATGTGGAGCTTATCCTTGTCGGCCGTGCTGATATTGCCGTTATCGCCCGTAAGGTCAACAAGACTGTTAAGGCTGGACGCGAAAGTGTTGTAATAATTATCGAACCAGGCATTGATCTCGCTATATGTGTTTCCGACGCCGGAAAGATCTGTCCTGAAAAGAACAGGCAATAGCACCCCTTCGGTCGCCCCGAAGAAGCCGTCCGTAGAATATTTTCTGAATTGATTCATCACGGCTTCTGCACTGCCGTTCATTATGGGGGTGCATTTATTACCGTCCGATCCGGCAGGCGCGATGTCAATCTCGGCGGCCTTAGCGATAGCCCATTGAAGTTTCCTTACATCCTCCTCGCCTACGCCGTCATCAAGCGTACTTGCGGGCTCATTTACTATGTTAGCCCTGGCGATCTCCGTATCCGTAACGCCGTTGGCGAGCGCCCAGTTGAGTATCTCCATGCCGGAGGCATTTGGCTGGCCGCTCAGCTGCTTCGCATTGGCTATGTACTCTCTTAAGGACGATGAGTAGGCGGTCTTTACGCCTGTCCTGGCGTAATATGCCTTTATATTATCTATCTCGTCACCTTCTATCTTGCCGTTCTTGAAGGTATCAAAATTGGACAATATCCAGTTCGCCTCCTTGTAGCGCTGGACTACCATTATATTCTGCACGGCATAAGAGCCGTAAATACTCTGGTTTATGTCGCCGCTGAAAGGCTGGGTAACGGTGATAGCCCAGTTTAGAAGCTTTATGTCCTCGTTATTGATAACGGGTTCATAATTGACATCATCGCCGTTATAAAAGTTGAGGCTCGCTATGGCGCTCTGGCCTTCGAATATGGTCAGCTGGGCATCCGGCGCAGTAAGGCTCAGGTCGGTAAGCACCTTGATCCTGAGGGCTTCAAGGTCAGCGCTATTTACTGATCCGTCTTTATTGACATTGACCTTGCCAAGCACTTGCGCAAGCCTGTTAGCCCCGCTTCCGGCCAATTGTTCAAATTTCGTCTTATCCGCCTGGTCGACCACGCCTTCAGAATCGCCGCTATTGTCTATATTTACCTTATCATACATCGACTTGGTTATATGCTTTTCGAGATAGTCTCTTACTATCGATTTTACGGCATCGACGTCATTCATATCTATCATGTCATCCCCGTTAATATCGTACTTCAGCAGATCTCCCGTCGCTTTACGATCCGCAAAAGTACTGAGGAATGTCGTATAGTCAGCTTCATCTACAGTGAGGCTGCCGTCGATATCCGCCATGTCCATCTTGGGCTTATTGATATATTTCTTTATCTTTTCGAGCAGCGGCAGATCATGAGCATCTCCTTTGGTCCCGTCGCCGTCTATATCGAACTGCCCGGCATTCCTGCTATCTCTGAACGCGTCAATGTCGGCCTGGCTTATCCTGCCGTCACCGCCTAGAATGTAGCCGCCGTGGCCGTCCGAGGCCGCTATATCGGCCGCCAGGACCTGCTCATCGGTTATGCCGAAGAACGAAGTCTCGAGATATCCCTTGATCGAATCGTCGCTGATTTTTAGGAACAGGCTCGCGTCCGTTTCGTCAAAAGTGTTATCGCCATTGAGATTAACCAGGATCTTCAGATAATTGTCGAGAGCGTCGAGATCGGCCTGGTTTATAACACCGTTACCCCTGATACCGTCGTAGCCGACAACGTCTATATCGTAATCTTCGAGGCTCACAACACCGCTCCCCAGGCGGCTCTTCACCTCAAAGTAATGGACGAGTTCCAGCATGAGAGCAGGCGTTACTTTAGCGCTCGTGATATATTTATTTATATACACATATTTATTGGCCCACTCCCGCGCTTTCTGATAAGCCAGCTCATCGGCCGCATCGACATAGCCGTCCTTGCCTATGGTATATCCGCCCATGCCGTCCGGAGTCGCTATATCCGCAAGCCCCATCTGATCGTCCGTAAATCCATACGACAAGTATCTCTGATTGGCCATTATAAGCCGCATCATGTCTATGTCGTCGGGAACGTCTCTTCTGATATCGCCGGCCTTATATTTCACAAGGGCATTGACCTGATAATATGCCTTTGTCACCGGGTCCTGCTTCCAGCTGTCATCCCAATAGTAGTTATCGTCACCTACGATACCGTTGCCGTCGACATCGCCGTCCACCAGGTACTTTTTGACATCGAGAAGAATAGTCTTATCATTTTCAGTGATCCGCTCGTCTCCATCCAGGTCGGCTTTCCCTATATCTGACATGACCTTCTTCCATGCTTCGACGGTCATCCTCCCATCCAATGGGGATATGGTATCCTGGATCATCTTCTGCATTTTACGGATATCCTCAAGGTCGCTTGCATTCACCCGGCCGTCATTGTTAAAATCGCCCGCTTTCACAAGCAAGGTAGACCCGTTGGCAGGATTTCTGATAGACTTGGTCGCGTATAACAGGGCAAAGGCATCGTCAAATAGGGTAAGGTCGTCGCCATCGACACCGTCTTGACCGTTTATATCTGCCTTGACGATATCATCAGCGGTTATATTATAAGTATCGAGCAGGCCCCTGTAGTACATTATAGCTCTCATGTAGTCGATATCATCAGATACGTCGTACGGGTCATTTTCGAATACGAGCTTATTGGTCCACGGATTCCACCAATAATTATCTACGGCGGTGATCGAACCGTCTTTATTGACATCGGCCTTCTTAAGGAGGGCATACATTTCCTTTATAAGATTGACGTCCTGTATGCTGATACCTGCTTTGCCGTCGATATTGGCGGCCAGGATCACCTCTGCTTCGGTAAGCGTCTGCTCGTCCCTGTCGGATCCTATTATCTGCAGTATCCTTTCGTAATCAGCCCACGAAACGCCGTTTGAGCCATCCACATCCACGAGATCGGCTATCATCTTATTCAGCGCTTCCAGGTCTTTCTCATCGAGGTTTCCATCGGGCGCGCCGTCAACACCGCCTGCCATGTCGGCCTTTATGAAAAGGCCGCTCAGATCGCCGAGGGCGAGGATCTCTGTAACATCGTCAAGAATGGCTATATCATTATAATCGAGCCCGGTCTGGATCGGGTGCGAGGCCGCTTCAAGCAGATTGGTTCCTTTGGCGGTCTCCTCACCGTCCGAGAAGCCGTCGCCGTCGGAATCGGGATCTTCAAAATTATAAAGTCCGTCGCCGTCGGTATCTATGGCGTGAGACTCGTCGATATCACTGACGCCGTCGCCGTCGGTATCATTGGTTGCCGGCGTCGGATGATAGCTATTAAGCAGCGGGTCGGTTCCCTTGGCTATCTCTTCGCCGTCGGAGAACCCGTCGTTGTCGGAATCAGGATCTTTAAAATTGAGAAGTCCGTCGCCGTCGGTATCTGCAGTTTGAGATTCGCCGGTATCGATGATGCCGTCGCCGTCGATATCCCTGTCACCATTGAGGTCTTTCATGAAATTGAGGATAACCTCATACCTGTCTAGATCGGCCTTATTTATTACGCCGTCACCGTTCAGGTCCGCTATCTTGATCTGGTCGATCCCTATCCCGGGATTTACCTCAAAGACCTCTCTTACGATATTTACTATATCTATGTCCCTTTGGTCTACAACGCCATTCATATCAACGTCTTTGTAATTGTCCATCGCGGCCTTCAGGGCGTTAAAATCATACGCGTCCACTATATTGTCAGGGTCGCCGAGCGGGCCGCTGATATCGGCATTCTTGATATCCGTAATACTTACGCCGAGAGACGCGAAGCGCGCCATTTGCTGTAGCCTGTCCAGGTCCTTTACGTCGATGGTCTTATCGCTATTGAGATCCATGAAGTTTATGACCATATTATTCAATACGCTCACGTCTTTAGCGGTTATCGTGCCGTCGCCATCGACATCGGCGTATTTAAGCTGGTCTTCCGAGAAGATGAACTCTGCCTGCGCCACAGGATTGGAATCCGCTTTCAGAGGATCTGTGCCGCGCTTTATCTCTTCGCCGTCCGAGAAACCATCGCCGTCTGTATCCGGTTTGGCAATATCCGTCGCAAGCGCTGTCTCGTTAGTGTCGCTTATGCCGTCTCCATCAGTATCGATCATCTCGCCGGCATCTAAAGTGCCGTTAAGGTTTTCGTCCATCCACACGGCAGCTGCTTTACTGGCCAGGTCAAACGGGTCGGTGCCTCTGGCGACCTCTTCGCCATCGGAGAACCCATCGCCATCGGTGTCGGGGTCTTCCCAGTTATAGACTCCATCTCCGTCTATATCCAGTGAGTATGCGGTGAACCTTGCGGCAACAGAGCCTTCCAGCAGCTTGGCCGCAAGCGCGTCTATGAAACTCTCTTTTGTAGCACCGGGCTCTATTGATATGCCCTCTATCAAAGTAACCAGGCTTATGTCAAAACCGGCCAGCTTTATCAGCTCGGCCTTTATCGTTTCCGCGGAGGCGTCGGACGGATAATCCGCGAGGTCAAAAGGCCTGCCCATGAACACGCTTATAAGTTCCGAGGTATGTGTGTTTGCCTGTGTATTAAGAATACCGACAAGAGCAGCTATATATTGCGCCTTGGTCGTAGCATCGGTGATCTGGATGCCGTTTATTGCGTCTTTAAGCGGACCGTCCTTGGCCAGCGCTTTGATCGACGTTATGAGATTCGCAAGCGATCCCTCCTGGACGTCCGGCAGGCCGTCTTTATCGGTATCAGTCCTGGAATTACTGAGCTTATTGGCCGGATCGGTTCCGTTGCGCGTCTCCAGCGCATTGCTTTCGCCATCACGATCTGAATCGACCATGTTGCCGGGGTTATCGAGTGAGCTTGACGGGTCGGAGCCACGCACCTTTTCGTACGAATCGCTGAAACCGTCATTATCGGAATCTATCGTTGAAACCGGATTATCGGTAAAATCGAAACTGTTCGTCCTGAGCGTTTCCTCTTCGGCATCGCTATAAAGGTCTCCGTCGGAATCGGGGATCGCGGCAAGATACGCGGAGACGTTGTCTATCGTATCATTTATGCGGGCCAATATAAGCATCGCGGCGATTATATCCGTTTCGACCTTATGCTTGTCAGCGTCTCTCGATTCTTTAGCGAACCGCGTCATCTCGGAGATCTTAAGCTCTACGCTCTTCTTATCTTCAAGTAGAGAATTTATGAGATCCGCAATACCTCTGATATTTAGGGAAGACGCTCCCTGCGCGTTGGCGCTAGCGCCATCGCCAAGAGCAGTGATCTCCTCGAGAAGTGTGCCCGAAAGCGCCGGCCCGCCTACCAGGTCGCCCTCTTTGGCGGCTATGATATCATTAAGCTGGGATACAAAGGCCTCATCTTCGGTGACGATGCTCTTGTAATAGTCGATGTTGCTCGTGACCATATCCCGGACTTTCGCCGTCTTCGCGTTCTGGAATAACCGCGCGAGCCCAGCGCCTATGATCTCAAGGTTCTTCTTCGCTTCAAGAACGTTACCAAGAATGCTTTCCACTATATCAACGCTAAGGGCCGCGACGATACCCGCCTGCTTTATCATTGCCTTACCCAACTCAACTATATATCCCGCGCCGAGCTTCACTATGCCGCTTAGCGTGTTGAAGACCGACACTAAAAGAGCGCTCGTAGCGGTGGCTATGGTCTGCGCGGCATCACGCGCCGATAGCATCGCTTCATCAACGGCCAGTTTCCCGACCCCGGACTCATGCTCCAGCTCATGGGACAGGCCTACCTGTATGATATTGTTCTTCGTTGCCTCATCCGGGATTTCAAATACGGATCTATTTATGCCTATAAGATCGGTCCCGTCGCTTAGCTTATAGTCTTCGAATAGATTGGTCGACTTATCGAGCGCGCCGACAACGATAGTGCGGCCGCTTAAAGAGAGGTAATGATCGGCGCCGCGAGACTCTATCGCATCTCTGACGAATGCTTCCATGCCGTCTTTACCGCCGAAAACGCCCGCAATCTCCTGCGTAGTTATGACATTAAAGGTGATAGTCCCTATAACCGCGCCCGCGGCATCCTTCACCGTAAACTGCACGCTCAGGTTAAGCCTGTTTAACGAAGCCTTGATCTCCTGTATTATGGCCTCGGCGCTATTCTTGCCGTACGCTTCCAGCGCTCCGGCGTGTCCCGTCAACTCCGATACCTGCGCCTGGAACGGGCTTGCGGGCCCTATCCCGGCGATAGCCCATATCGCGTTCAGGAAATTGGATGCCTGAAGGTTTGTAGCGGCTGAATTATCGAAAGGATTCATGGGATCGGTCCCGAATTGAGTCTCATAGTAATCGCTTTCACCATCGTTGTCGGTGTCATAGCTCTTCAGGAACGATATTATGTTATTTATCTTTGATATATCCGCGGCAGTAACCGTGGTATCGCCGTCCACATCTATGAATTTACCAACAACCTCTCTCATCTTCTGGATCTCTTCCGGCTCCACGGTGCCGTCGCCATCCAGGTCAACCTGCAGGGCGTTCGCCAGAAGCGTCTGGTTGTCGCTGACAGAGCCCAAGGCCTTGATTATGGCATTGACCGCCTGCATATCTTCATAGTCATAGTTGCCGTCATTGTTCACGTCGGTAATGTAATATAAACTATCGGATAAGAGCTTCGCGTCGAGTTCGTCCACCACGCCGTCATTGTTGACATCCGCCCAGACGCCGAGCGTGGGATCGTATAATGTGGCGTTATCGCCTACTTCGAAGCGCTGTACGGTCTTTATCCTTTCACTGCCCTTCGAGCCCTCATAATAAGTTATGCTCTCAACCGCTGTAGTCATCCCGTAAGTCGTTTCGACCCTTTGCAGGGCCCCGGTCAACGTATCGTAATAATATTTGCTTTCATTTCTCTGGGAACCGTTTATGCTGAACGCCCTCACTTTGGAGACCCGCTCCTCGTTCAATGGGCCGCTAAAGTATGTCTCGGAAGCCTTATACGATTTTGCGGGATCCAGATACGAGCTCATGGTTACGCCCACAAAGTAAATATACTTATCCGATCTTGTAAGCGGGTCATACGGTTCTACGTCCCCGTCGCTTGCCAGCTTATATTCCGCGCTGAAATAGAAGACTTCGCGCGAGGCAAGGGTCCCATCCGCTTCTTTAGTGACCACATCTGCGATCTTTTCAAAGTCACGCAGGCCTACATAGTTGGTAACGCGGGAGACTACGTCCAGGCGCGGGCTCTTCGACTCCTCGATCCTCGCGAGCGGCGTATCCGCGCGGACATTGTAAGACGGGAAGTCATAGATATATCTCTGAAGCGTGCCGACTTCAAAGTCGTCGGTGCCATATACGAGCGGCGTGTCCACTCGCGAGTTAAATCTGATATCGCTCGCGATAAGCCCTATCCGCTCATCGCCGTCCTCGCCGAAGTACTCGATATGGCTCCTGAGGTTTCTGGTAGTCAGGTCGAGCGAATCCCAGACATCCATCGATATCATGGCTACCGTTGACGGAGCATAATGGTATTTTGTAAAACTCTCTACGGTGAGGTCTGAGTAATACTTGGTAATGCTGTCTACTATGTCTATACCATCCACCCTCTTGTAGTCGGTCACGCCCGTGTAAATGCCGGCGCCGTTAAGGCTCCAGGTCTGGAATGCACCCGTAACAGTGTTTCTCGTGCCGTATCTGATCGTACCTGTTTTCTTTTCACCGCTGGTCGCCGTCGTCACATCATATAACTCTATCTCGTCGATCTCCTCCTTGCCTTTCTCACCGCGATATTTTATCTTCGATTTGAGGTTAAACTTATAATTAGCGGGATCCGTGGCTTTGGTCTTGAGATTGTACATCTCATCCACGTAATCCAGCGCCCCCGGATTTACCGCTCCTTCGGTTGTGGGGTTATAATAATATATGTTCTTCCCAGAGACGGTTATGCCGTCTCTCATATAGTTCATGGAGCTTCTGACATATTCCTTGCCGGCGGAGCCTTCATACGTCATGTCCGACTGCCTTCTTCTCACGATATTGCCGCTAACATCGTAGTAGGCCTTATCCTGGAGCACCTGCTTTATCTGATATTTATGCACCGGATCGGTGTACTTGTAATCACTTATTGTGTCGACGATATGAGCCCCGCTCGCGGCCATGGTCCTCTTATAAGTGATCTCGCATGTCGTAAGCTCATCAGACTTATTGCCTGAATAGAGCGTTGCCGCCAGCAGCCGATCCGAAGCGCCGCTCGGCCCATAACGAAGCACGTAATCGAGATCGTATTTGGCCCATGCCTTTGCCTTCGTATCTATGGCGCCTGTATCATCGTCGTCCATGTCGATCTTGATATTCAGGCCCTGTATGACAGCCTTATCCTGCGCGCTCAATAGCCTTTCTTTACCGTTTATGATCCGCGGCTCGCCTGTCGGGTTGGGGTTATAGATATAATATTGCCAGAATTTTTCGGTGCTGCCGTTTTCCTCATAACCCACTACGTAGTCGACGACGACCTTATCCATAGGTTTCACCGTAAAGATCGCCTCATCGGCATACATAGGATCGGCCGTATAGTATGTAGTGGCGGCGAGCGTACCGCTCCACGGATCTCCCTCGGCGCCGGTGGCCAGCTTCCTATGCAGTTCTGTATAGTCAACGATACCTTTTGTCATGACCGTAGTATCCGTCATCTCCTTGGATGCTTTTTTGTAATAGTACCGTACGTAATCACGGTCTTCGTTTATTATATAATCTACGACGGTTTCCTTATCTTCGGGGCGGCTGCTGAATTCGTCCAGCTTATAATGTGTTTCGCTTATAAAGTCTGTGGGTAGAATATCGCCTATAACTTTGCTATTATCTACTACGGTGGTCTTTTTGAGAATGCTCATATGCTTACTTATGTCCACATTCATGCTTGTGTTGCGCTTGGTGGTGATAATCGTAGGATCCCAATCATACACAGTCCTCGTTATGCCGGGTCCGTCGCTATCTTTCTCTCTATCCGTACCTTCAGATAGGATGTAGTCATAAACGACCTTGGTGATATCCGGAGTGGCCCCGGGCTGGTTATAAGCGTCATCCTCTTTATAGTAGATCTCAGTCTTCCTGGAATCGGTGGATTTGGTCTTATGTAAAACGCTTACCGTCTTTACACGCAGCACAGGATCATCTTTGACGGTATAGGTTACAGTCTTTGGCGCAGGCCATGTGTAATCATAGCTCACGGCAATCCTGGCAGGCCCGCCCACGCTCACATCCTCGAATTCGTTATCCTGTTCGGTCTTTATTATGATCCTGTCTTCATAATAACTGCTGGCCGGGTCCTGCTCGAATGTGGTTTTCGTATTTCTAGAATCCGTGGCAATCGTGTAGTCAAGCACCTTGACGGACCTTGTCGTATCTATCGGCATCGTCTTCCATGTGTAATCGGTCCTTATCCTGTCAGCTCCGCCGTTTATGATGTCGGCCCGGGAATTATTGGCCTCGATATATTCAACCAGCCTCTCTTCCTCATCGCCGGCATATAGGTCATCCTGCATATAGTGAGTGATCGTAGCCTTGGAGTCGTTCTGAGTGACTTTCTTCATGGCCCATTTCGCCGGGGATCCCACGGCGGCAATGTTCTCATATTCGTAAATCGCTTTCACCTTAGCCGGACCGCCTTCGAACATATCCTCTCTGGCATTGTCCGTCTCCGTAAAGTCTATCAGCCGGTCTTCGGAATGGATACTGTCCGGGACCGCTTTATAGACCGTCCTGGTTTCATACCACCCGTCGGCGCTATACACGTTGCTGTCGTTTATGTTATGGTTCCTGGTTATCGACTCCACCACAAAGCCTTTATCTGTGTCATATGTCGTTAAGGTGGTATATTCCGAGACCATCCCCACAAATCTTTCGCCATACGTGTCGCTTGTTTGTATAACACCCTTAATATAGGTATTTGTTGTCGTGTAGGAGTCGAGCTTCTTCCCGAACTTCCAGTTGGATCCTGCCGTAGTGCTTGTCGCGGCCTCGCCCCAGCCGTCAAATGAGTCTACTATCGTTGTGTAGTCGCTTCTCTTATCGCCGAGCTTTTCGGTAGCCCCTATCGTCGTGGATTCGTTCGTATTGCCCCAGTCGTCGAATTTGGCGACCGTCTTATACTCTCCCGTCTTAGAACCGTTCTTGGCCGTGACACCGGCCGTTACGCTGAGATTCGTGACGCCTTCCTTATATAATGTGCCGGTCGTATATGCGCCTGTTATCACGCCGTCCTTGGTCGATTTGCCGGCGGTGATCGATGCCTCCATCTCTCCCCAGGCGTTGAACTTGTAAATGCTCTTATCATCCGCAGTGCCGGCAGTCTTCATGTCTATAAACGGTTCGGTTGCGTCCTGCGTACCGTCCCCATCCAGGTCTGCGAACATCAACGCTTCTCTCTCTTCGTTCTCATACTTGCCGCTTATGGTCGTGTATGTCCCTGCCGCGTTGCCGTCCATATCATAGCTCGTGCCTGTCGTCTTTGAATAATACGTTATCCCGTATACTTCATCGCTCCTGGTCACCGTTGTATATTTAGATGACATCTGTTTTATGCCGCTCTGCCTGTAGGAGACCGCATCGGTCGTTATGCTATATGTCTGGACGCCCTTGGTAAAGGTAGTATCGGTCGTATACTCTCCGGACAGCTTATCGTTTTCTTTATATGATTTGCCCTCTGTAACTGAACGTAGTATCACACCGAATTCGTCAAAATCACCCTCGTAGCTATCAGTTGCCTCGTAGCTGTCGGTTGTATATGTGCCTGTTTTTTCCGAAACTCCGCTTGGATTGATCGTGTAACTATCACCGGTTGTGTGCGATAATCTCTGCAGACCGAATTCATTGTAATCAATGCGCGTATCGTAAGTGCCTATTATCTCTTCGGGCATGACTTCGGGAGTTTGGGGAGGTTCTACCGGCTCCGGATCTAAAGTCCTTACCGACCGACCGTCCGTGATCGAATAGACCTGCACCCCATCATCATTGTTATAAGTGTTGGTTGTGTATCTGCCGATCACCTTATCTAGTCTCCACGACTTTCCGCTCGTTTCCGTCTCCTTTATTATGCCCCACCTGCGATTTATGTCCTTCGCGGTGGTGGTATAGTCGCCGGCGACACCGATTGTATTGGTCGATTTTACCCACAGGCTGTTATAAGACTTGCCTATCGTCTTCTGCTCCTTGAGTAAGCCCTCTTCATCATTAATCGTATCCGTCACATACTCGCCCGTGATCTTAGCGTTCTGCTGGGACTTCCCTACGGTAGCGGACCTCGTTATAATGCCCCACTTGTTTACAGAACCCAGCACATTGCCTGCGGTAGTAGTAGCCAGGGCAATCAGGTCTATCTCGTCCTGCAGCCATTCTGTCTCGTCCGTCGGTTTTGTTATATTAACAAAAGTGCGGTATTTGCCGGTTATATCATTTTCGATCGGGCCGGCCTCTGTCTCATAATCACTGAAACCGTTAAAGGCGCTTAAGTTATTTACCGCGAGCGTTCCGAATGTGCCGTAGATACCTTCCCCGGACTTGTCGCTGGCGATGTGCGAACAGCCTTTTGTTTCCTGCCTATTCAGCAGGCCGTCGGATTCGTTCATATCCTCGTCTGCCCTATAGAACCAGGAGTTTGTCTCGTAAAAGCCGAGCCTGTGCTCCGCTGTCTTCAGGCTCTCGCCATTGGTCTGGCTTCGCACAACCACTCCCCAGTCGTTAACGGAGGAGTTGGCAGATGCCTTACGGCGGTTAGTAATAGCCGAATCCTGCTCAAATAAGGAAAGGGTGCGATAGATGCCTGTCGCCGAACTGGAGTTCCCATCGACGCCGTCTTTATAGTTCTCGAAGTTTGTGAAGATCGGTATTGCGCCATTAGGATCATCGAAGCCGTCGTAGGTTATATTGGTTATGTCGGGTTTTGCGATAGACAGGTTCGAGAAGCCTTTTGTCTCCTGGTTTAAGAGTAGCCCGTCGTCATCGAAGATTGAGTCGGTCTGGTATGAACCGGTCCTCTTTGAGGCCGTTCTAAGAGAATCACCGTTCGTCTGGCTCTTTATTATTACGCCCCACTTGTTGATGAATGAGTTGGCCGAGGGTACGCGCGGGTCAGTCGTGCCGCCGAACTTCGACTGGGTGTGGTAATTGCCCGAAGCGCTGTCGCTATCTGTGCCTATACCGGTTGTATAGTTCTCGAAGTTTGTGAAGATCGGTATTGCGCCATTAGGATCATCGAAGCCGTCGTAGGTTATATTGGTTATGTCGGGTTTTGCGATAGACAGGTTCGAGAAGCCTTTTGTCTCCTG